>JAABVA010000001.1_pt1 | contig 502640 bp, 447 predicted proteins | sample 5560331 | NCBI WGS metagenome assembly JAABVA01 (sample SAMN12812661, study PRJNA571458) | rock metagenome | isolation source: Antarctica rocks | place: Antarctica: Victoria Land, Mt New Zealand sud | collected 2016-01-07 | reverse complement strand
CAGTGCCCCGGCCAGCGCCTTCAGCTCGATGGCGACCACGTCGTCGGCGATCCGGCGACCGTTGGGGAACCCCGCGAGGTCCCCGCCGACCAGTCCGAGGTTGCTGGGGTTCCTGGCCGGTGGGACAGCGGTGTTCAGCCGGATCATGTCCGCCTGCACCGGGCCGGTGTAGTTGGAGAATCCGGCGATGACACCCTTGGGCAAGCCGGTCAGGATGATCGCCGCCAGGTCCGCCCGCGGCTTTGTGTAGGCCGCCAGGTTCGGGAACACGCCGGGGTAAAGGACCGGCAGCAACCCTGCCAGCTCCGGGCGCAGGACGCCGTCGGCGAACCGTGAGTCCCCGCTGGGCTGCTGGGAGTTCCAGTAGTCCTTCCTCGCCATCGGCACCAGCAGCTCGTTGAACAGCGGGAACCCAAGGCGGGAGACCTGACGCCACGGTCCCATGGACCTGGTCTGGCCGGTGTTCTGGTCGAACATCCTGCTCTGCTGGCGCGACGCGCTCGCCCACACCCCGATCACCGATCGCGGGTCGTCGACGTTTCTCGGCTGGTAGCCGCCCCGCGTCAGGTACTCGGTCTTCACCTGGACGGCGATCGTGGAGACGTTCAAGCCCTGCAGGCCGTTCACGCCTGGCATGACCCTCTCCTGGAGCAGGTGCAGGTTGTTGAACGGGCGCAGACCGGCGAGGTCGAAGATGCTGCCGAGGTCGACGTGGAAGGGGTCGGCCCGCGGTCCGGCGAACACCTTGCCGACGCCGGGCATCTCGTGGATGCCCTGTGCGGCGAGCTTCGGGTAGTCCGGGATGCTGCGGACACCGACGTTGACCGGCGGGGTCGGCAGATTGGTGGCAAGGGTCTTGCGGTACCCGTCGCGGTAGACGACGGTCACGCTGTAGTACTGCGGCCGGTTCCACGTCGTGTCTGCGATGTCGGTGATCGGCCCGGTGTTGTAGAGGAACGTGTTCTTGTTCCGGATCTTCGTGGTGAACCGGAACTCCAGCGACACGTCGGGCTTGGCGTCGGTCCCGTTGCTGACGTGGATCGTGTACAGGATGTCGTCGCCGAACTCGTAGAAGTTGGGGCCGCCGTCAGGCTTCTGGAACGGGTTGAAGTTGGCGATGACGGTGACGGTGTCCGGACGGTCGGGACTGACGAACGCGTAGACGTCGGTGTTGTCCGCGACCGGGTCCTTGGAGATCTCCGGCGCTTCGCGGTGTGAGGACATCAGCGGCCTTTCAGGTTCGGTCGAGCAGGGGTGCTGCCGGGAGAGGAGGCGGCGCAGCGAGAGCAGGCGTCACCGGGAGAGCGGGAATCGCAGGTGCAACGGGGGTCACCGGCGAAGCCGGTTCACCGGTGGTGGCGAGTCGGTGTGGACTCAGGGTCGCGCGGCGGCGTGTGCGAGAGCGGCGACGAACGCGGGGTCGTGCACGACGACGGATCGGTCACCGACCAGGACAGAGATGTCACCGGAGTGGACGTCGTCGATGTAGGCCACGATTGGCCCACGCTCGGCGGCGCCGGCCGGGAGTTCGGTGGAGCCGGTCGACGTGGCCGCGGCCGCCGTCGCCGGGTCGAACGCGACGGCGGCGCCGACGGCCGCCGCACCGACGCTGCTGCGGAGCAGGAAGCTCCGTCGGGTGGTCTGGGACATGTACTCACCTCTTCCTGCCGCACGCGCGGCATTCGCGCCGTAGCGCGTGGACGAGGCGACCGGGTCGGGCGCCTCCATCCCGTCGCGATCTTCGGCACCGCACCCCCCCGGGCTTGCCGGGGATCGGCGCCGTCCCGGGGATGTTCGGCCGCCCGGACGTGACGCCCGGCGGCCGGCCGCCCAGACGGGACGCCCGGGGGCCGGGAGCCCGGGAGGTGGGAGCGGTCGAAGCTCAGCGCAGCCAGCTCGCCGGCTGATCGGGCACGGCTGCGGCTGCCGGCCAGGTCACCACCACCCGCAGGCCGCCCGCCGCGCCCTTGGTGGGGTCGGCGTCGGACAGCTCGACCGAGGCGCCCTGCGCCTCCAGCACGCGCGCGACGATGGCCAGGCCGAGGCCCGAGCCGCCGGTCCAGCGGGTCCGTGCGGTGTCCAGCCGGGTGAAGCGGTCGAAGACCCGTGCCCGGTCGGCGGGCTCGATTCCCGGCCCGTCGTCGCAGACGACCAGGGTGACGGTGCCCGGCCGGGCCGGTCCACCGGTCGCCGGCTCGGCGCCGGACAGGACGGCCCCGATCTCGACCCGCGCCCGGGCGTGCCGCACCGCGTTGTCCACGAGGTTGCGGACCACCGTGTGCACGCCCCGGTGGTCTGCCGCCACCGGCGCGGACAGCGGACCGGCAACGTCCCGGAATCGGACGGGTCGCACCACCAGGTCGACGCCCGCTGTCCGGGGGGTCTCCCGGACGACCTCGCGCAGCACCGAGTCCAGATCCGTCGACGGGGTCTCCCCGGTAGGCGGTTCCTCCAACCGCGCCAGGTCGAGCAGGTCAGACGTCAGCCGTTCCAGACGTCCGACCTCGTCGAGCAGGTCGACGAGGAGCTCGTCGCGACCGGCGGGATCCGGGTGGCGGGCCTCGACCTCCAGGTGCACCCGCAGCGAGGCGAGCGGGCTGCGCAGTTCGTGGGCCGCGTCCGCGACGAAGGCCCGCTGCCGTGCCGATGACGCCGACAGCCGCACCAACATGCCGTTGAGCGTGACCGCGAGGGCGCGGATCTCGTCGTCCGCGGCCGGCAGGGGCAGCCGACTGTCGTCGCCGGCGGCGGTGATGCGGGCCGCGCTGCGGCGCAGGACGGACACCGGCCGCAGGGCGGAGCCGGTGACGAACCAGCACGCCGCGGCGAACACGGCGGTCGCCACCAGCGAGCCGACAGCTGCGGTGCCCGCCAGGACGTGGGTCGTCTGGTCGACCTGCTCCACGGGGACTGCGACCACGACGGTCGCCACCCCGGTGACGGTATCGGCGGCCACGCCGACGATCCGGACCGGTTGGGACTCGCCCAACCGGGACGCCGGAAGGGTGAGCGCCTGGCCCGCCCGCAGTGTCGGCAGCCGTCCCGACGCGACGAGCGAAGTCAACCGGTCCCCGTCGGCGGAGGAGGCGACAACCCGGCCCGTCGCGTCCACGACCTGGACGGCGGCCGTGCCGGCCGACGCGGGGATCGGGGTCGGCAGACGGCCGGCGCGGACCAGCGCGGCGATCTCGCCGGCGTGCGCGCGCGCACCGTCCTCGGCGCCGCGGTAGAGCACGAAGGTCACCAGGTGGACCCCGATCACCCCCGCCAGGATCAGGAATGCCGCGACGGCCGCAGTGGCCAGAGCGGTGATCCGCGCGCGGACCGAGCGCCGACGCCACCAGTTCCGGTTCCGGGCGCGGGCACCGGACACCGCCCGGGCGCCCGCCTCAGCCGCCATCTGCCGCGATCCGGTAGCCGACCCCGCGGACCGTCTGGACCGCCGATCGACCGAAGGGCGTGTCGACCTTGCGTCGCAGGTATCCGGCGTAGACCTCGACGACGTTGCTGGCGGCGACCGCGTCCACCGGCCCGTCCCACACGTGGGTCAGCAGGTCGGTCTTGGACACGACCTCACCCCGGTGCCGCAGCAGGTACTCGAGCAGGGCGAACTCCCTCGGCGTCAGCTCGACCGGTTCACCGCCGCGGTGCACCGCCCGGGTCGACGGGTCCAGCGTCAGGTCGCCCGCGCTGAGCACACTGGGCCGGGGCGGCCGGCCCCGGCGGACCAGTGCCCGGAGCCGGGCCAGCAGGACGACGTAGGAGAACGGCTTGGCCAGGAAGTCGTCGGCGCCGTAGTCCAGGGCGTCGGCCTGGTCGAACTCGCCGTCCTTGGCCGAGAGGACCAGCACCGGCGTCCACACCTGCGCCGCCCGCAGGGCCGTACACACCTGGTACCCCGACATGCCGGGCAGCATCAGGTCCAGCACGATCGCGTCGTGGTCGCCGGTCCGGGCCAGCGCGAACCCGCGGCTGCCGTCGAAGGCCACGTCGACGGCGCACCCTTCCGCGCGCAGCCCACGGGCCAGCGCCTGCGCCATCCGTCGCTCGTCCTCGACCACCAGGACCCGCACCGTCCCAGGGTGCCCCGTCCATCGGTCGATGCGTCCCATCGGTCGATGCGTCTCCCGGGTCGACCGGCGTCGCGGCCAGGGCTCTCACGGTCCTCTCACGCCCGGTCGACCACAGTGGTCCGATGAGCACACGTGCATTCCGTCGCAACGCACCGACCCCCGCCGACGGCCGGCGGCGCGAACTGCGGCGCAGTCCCGTCAGCCGGCGCTGGGCCGTGCCCGCCGCCGCCGTGCTGGGCGTAGGGGTGGTCACCGCCGGAACCGTCGTCGCCCCGCAGATCGCCGGCGCGGTGAGTGGATCGCTGCCGGCCCGCACTCCGGAGCAGCTGCTGGCCGCGGTCGGCTCCGCCGGTGCGCGGCCGCTGTCCGGCACGGTCGTGGAGACCGCGGACCTCGGCCTGCCGGCGCTGCCGGGATCCGGGTCGGCCACCTCGCTCACCTCGTTGATCAGCGGGTCGCACACCGTGCGCGTGTGGTACCGGTCGGCGACGGAGCAGCGGCTGGCAGTCCTCGGTGACCTGGCCGAGACCGACCTGGTCCGTCGCGGGGACCAGGCATGGATCTGGACGAGCTCCGCCAACACCGCGCAGCACTTGCTGTTGCCGGCCGGTTCGCCGGCCCCCGGTTCGCCCGCCTCCGGTTCGCCTGACCCCAGGTCGACGGGCGCCGAGCTGACCCCGGCTGCCGCGGCCGCCCGCGCGGTCGCCGCGGTCACCCCGACCACCGAGCTCTCGGTCGACCCCACGGTGCGGGTCGCCGGCCGGCAGGCCTACCAGCTGGTCCTGCGTCCGCGCGACGCGGGGAGCCTGGTCGACCGGGTGACGATCGCCGTCGACGCCGCCACCTCGGTGCCGCTGCGCGTCGAGATCTACGCGGTCGGGCGGACCACGGCCAGCTTCTCCACCGCCTTCACCAGCGTGAACGTCGCCACCCCCGACGCGTCCGTCTTCGCCTTCGACCCGCCCGCCGGCGCAAAGGTGACGACGCGGGACCTGCGCACCGCCGGCACGGGTACGGGCAAGCCGGGGGCCAAGGCCGGGGGCGCTGCTCGTCATCCGGGGGGCGTCACGCCGGTGGTGACCGGCCGCGGCTGGTCCTCGGTGGTCTCAGTTGCCGGCGTCGACGTGTCGTCCGCGCTGTCCAACGGCTCCGGCGCGGCCGCGCTGCGGGCGGCCACCCCGGTGTCCGGCTCGTTCGGCACCGGTCGGGTCCTGTCGACCCGGCTGTTCTCCGTGCTGCTGCTGGACAACGGCCGGGTGCTCGTCGGCGCGGTCCCCCCGGCGACGCTCGAGCGCGCCGCCGCACGGTGACCGCACTGACCGCCGAGCCGGCCGGATCGAGTGCGCCGCCGGCGCATCCGCCGGCCGGCACGGGTGCCGTACCGGCTCCGTCCGGGGCTGTCGCCGCCGGTTCCGCGGCCGGCGCAGAGACGGTCGTGCAGGCCCTCGGCCTCACCAAGCGGTTCGCCGGTGGACAGGTCGCCGTCGACGGGCTGGATCTGTCGGTGCCCCGGGGGGCCGTGTTCGGTTTCCTCGGGCCCAACGGCTCGGGCAAGACCACGACGATCCGGATGCTGCTCGGGCTGGTCGCGCCGACCGCCGGAACGGCGCGGCTGTTCGGCGCCGACGTCCGAACCGGGGGCCAGGCGGTGCTGCCCCGCGTCGGCGCCCTGGTCGAGGGGCCGGCCTTCCACCCGTACCTGTCCGGCGCCGCGAACCTGCGTCGGCTCGACGCCGCCGATCTCACGGTCGCGCGCCGGGGGGCGGCCCGGCGGGTCGACGCAGCGCTGGACCGGGTGGGCCTGGCCGCAGCGGCCGGGAAGCGTTACCGCAGCTACTCCCTGGGGATGCGCCAGCGCCTGGGACTGGCGGGCGCCCTGCTGCGGCCGCGGGACCTGTTCGTGCTGGACGAACCGACCAACGGACTGGACCCCCAGGGCACCCGTGAGGTGCGGACACTGGTCCGCGAGGTGTCCGCAGAGGGGGCGACCGTCGTCGTCTCGTCCCACCTGCTCTCCGAGATCGAACAGATCTGCACCCATCTGGGGGTGATGAGCCGTGGCCGACTCGTGTTCGCCGGGCCCAAGGCGGACCTGTGGGCAGCGGCGGGGGTACGGGTCCGGGTGCAGACCCCGGACACCGGACGGGCGGCACAGGTGATGATCGGGTCCGGGACCGCGCAGCCGGTCGTCGACCAGGACATGGTCAGCGCCGAGCTGCGCGGCGCGGTACCGGAGGAGCTGACGTCGGCGATGGTGGGGGCCGGGGTCCGCGTCCGTCAGCTGGTCGTGGACCGACCGGTGCTGGAGGACCTGTTCGTGTCGCTGACGGGAGAGGGCTTCGATGTCGAGCAGTGACCGGCCCGGCCGGGCGCCCACCAGCCCGAGTGCGGGCGGCTTCCGGTGAGCGCCCCCGCGGGCGGCTTCCGGTGAGCGCCGCGGCGGGCACCGTCCTGCCGGCGGTCGGGAACGGGGACCGCCCGCGCTCCGGGGCAACGGGTCGGTTCCTGGCCTCCGAGCTGCGGTTGGTCCTGCAGCGGCGCCGCAACCTGGTGCTGCTCGCGGTGCTCGCGTGCGCACCGATCGCCCTCGGCATCGCCGTCGACGTCTCGCCGCCCTCGGGCGGCGACGGCCCGAACTTCCTGTCCCAGGTGACGCAGAACGGCCTGTTCCTGGTCTTCACCTCGTTGACCGTGACCCTGCCACTGTTCCTACCGCTGACGGTCGCGATCGCCGCCGGTGACGCGGTGGCCGGGGAGGCCTCGTCCGGGACACTGCGCAGCCTGCTCGTCGTCCCGGTCGGCCGGACCCGGCTGCTTGCCGTCAAGTACGTCGGGATCCTCGTTTACGCGGCCCTGTGCACGTTGACGGTGGCGGTCGTGGGTCTGGTCGTGGGCCTCATCCTGTTCCCGCACGGCGCGGTGACCCTGTTGTCCGGTGACAGCGTCGCCTACTCCTCGGCGTTGGGCCGCGCCGCGCTCGTCGCGGTGTATGTCGTCGTGTCGCTGACCGGGGTGGCCGCGATCGGGCTCTTCGTCTCGACGCTCACCGAGGTGCCGATGGCGGCCATGGCCGCGGTCGCCGTGCTGACCGTGGTGAGCCAGATCGTCGACGCCGTGCCCCAGGTCGCGGTCATCCACCCGTACCTGTTCACCCATCCGTGGTTCGCGTTCGGTGAGCTGCTGCGCCAGCCGGTCGGCAGCGGTCCGCTCCTGCGGGGTGCCGCCACCCAGCTGGGGTACGTCGTGGTCTTCTGCGCGGCGGCGTGGGCCCGGCTGACGACGAAGGACATCTCCAGCTGACGGCCGAGGTGACTCCGCCTGTCCGGCACCGGTGTCGCGTGGCCCCCGGCGCGCGGCCGTGACCGAGTCGACCCCGGAACCGGGGATCGCCAGCCGTCGGCCGGGATCCGGCCGTCTGCTCATCGTCGTGGCGGGGATCGGACTGGCCGGTGCCCTCGCCTGGTGGGGCCGTGGGTGGCTGACCGCCGCTGTCGGCACGGTGGGGCAGGCCTCGCCGGTGTGGCTGCTGCTCGCCGTGGCGGCCAAAGCGGTGTCGATGACCGGTCTGGCCGGCGGCCAGCGGCGGATCATCGCCCGCGGATCGGCCCACCGGCTCGGGCTGAGGTCCGTGCTCGCGACGGCGTACGCCGGCAACACCATCTCCACCGCACTGCCCCTGGCCGGTGCGGGAATGAGTGCGGCTTTCACCTACCGCCGCTACGTCACCAGCGGTGTCCCCTCGGCGCAAGCGGCCACCGGGCTGGCCGTCTCCTGGGCGGTCGCCTCCGCCACGCTGACCGCCGTGCTCTCCGCCGCGGCCGTGGGCACGGGTCGGCTCGGCCTGCTGTTCACCGGGCTGCTCGGCGGCCTGGCCAGCGTGGCGGTCGTGACGGGCCTGCTGCTCGCGCTGCAGTCCGTGCGCGGCCGGAGCTGGGCGGCGGCCGTCGCCACACCCGTGCTCGGCGTCGTCCAGCGCGTCACCCACCGCTTCACGCACCGGGCCGCCGGCGACCCGGCACAGCTCGTCCGGGCCGCGCTGGTGGAGCTGACCGCCACCCGCCTGCGCCCCCGCGACATCGCCCTCGGCGCCGGTGCTGCCCTGCTCCTGTGGGGCGGGGACATCGCGTGCATCGGGTTCGCGCTGGCCGCGGTCGGCGGGTCGCTGTCACCGCCGCTGCTGATCCTGGCCTGGTCGGCCGGGGTGGCAGCCACCACGTTCAGCGTGATCCCCGGCGGGCTCGGGCTGGTCGAGGCCGCGCTCGGAGCCGCCCTGATCGCGGCGGGGATCCCGGCCACGACGGCGTTGGCCGCGGTGCTGCTCTACCGACTCGTCAGCTTCTGGTTGGTGGCCGCGATCGGCGCCCTCATCCTGGCGGCGGACAGACACCGCCCGGCGTGAGGCGGATCCGCCTGGCTGTCGGGGTCTGCGGGCCGCGGACGCTCAAGGCGCCGGGGCACGGCATCGGCGGAGCGTGTGTGATGCACCGGTGACCAACGAGCCTCCCGTCGACCGGAACGCGCCGTCCGACCGGAACGCGCCGTCAGACCGCCGCGACGAGGTCCGGAGACGTGTCCTGTCGGCCGGGTTCGTCCGGGTCGACGAGCTCGCCCGCGCGCTCGACGTCAGCCTGATGACGATCCACCGGGACCTCGACGCGCTGCAGACCGCCGGGTGGCTCACCAAGATCCGGGGCGGCGCGACCGCGAATCCGTCGGCGCTGCGCGACGCCGGGGTCGAGGAGCGGCGGGCCGCGCTGCCGGCGGAGAAGCGGGCGATGGCCGCCGTCGCGGCGCGGCAGCTGTCGCAGGGCCAGACGATCTTCCTTGACGACAGCACGACCGTGCTCAGCCTCGTCCCGCATCTGGTCGAGCACGTGCCGGTCACCGTGGCGACCAACTTCCTGCCCGCGATCGCCGCGCTGCGGGGCGCTCCCGGCGTCGAGCTGGTCCTGTTGGGCGGGGAGTACCTGGACCGCCAGGACGCCTGTTTCGGGCTGCAGACGACCGAGGCGATCGGCCATCTGCAGGCCGATCTGCTGTTCATGTCGACCACGGCGCTGACCGGCGGCCGCTGCCTGCACCGGTCGGAGGCGACGGTCGCGGTCCGGCGCGCCTACCTGGCCGCCTCGACGCGCCGGGTGCTGTTGGTCGACCACGCCAAGTTCGGGCGCCCCTCGCCGCACGTGCTGTGCGGCGTCGAGGAGTTCGACCTGGTGATCACCGACGACGCGATCGACGCCGAGGCGCTGGCCGACCTGCGCGCGCGGGCACGGCAGGTCCAGATCGCGACCGTCGACCGCTGAGGTCCGCGACTGTCCGCGCCGCGGCCGGCGCGCGCGAGTGCTCAGCGCAGATATCACGATTCGGTAGTCACCGTCCGAAATGTCACACCACGCCGGTTGCATCGCCGCAGGTGAGACACATTTGTGCACCACCCCTTGTGAACTTCGCAGATCGAGTGTTAACTCTCCCATCTGGCGACACCGGTCGCCTCCCCTTCACCGAGGAAGGTCGTGTGCTGGTGTCCGCTGACACTCCGGCTCCCGCCGCAACCTGCGGGATCGACGTCGGCACCCAGGGCGTCCGCGCGGTGGTCGTCTCCGCGGCCGGGGACCTGCTCGGTTCCGGTGCGGCACCGATCGCACGGGACCACCGCGACGGCGTGCTGCACACCCAGCTGCCCGAGGACTGGTGGGCCGCGGTGGTCGCCGCGGTCCGGGACGCAGTCCACCAGGCCGGCCGCGACATCGAGATTGGTGCTCTCGCCCTTGACGCCACGTCGGGGACCGTGCTGGTGGAGGCGTCGGACGGCAGCGATCGCGGGCCGGCCCTGATGTACGACGACAGCCGCGCTGCCGGGCAGTCGCGCCGGGCACAGTCGGCCGGCCAGCAGCTGTGGGACTCACTCGGCTACCGCATGCAGCCGTCGTGGGCCTTGCCGAAGGTCCTCTGGCTTATCGAGAACGTTGCTCTTGGAGCCGGTGACCGTGTCGTGCACCAGGCGGACCACCTGGTCCGGCGCTTGACGGGGGCGCCGGTCGCGACCGACACCTCGCACGCACTGAAGACCGGCGTCGACCTGCGGTCGGCCGCCTGGCCGGGGGACGTCTTCGGCGAGCTCGGCATCCCGCTGTCGCTGCTGCCGCAGGTCGTACTGCCCGGCACGGAGATCGGCTCCGTGGGCGCTGAGGCGGCTCGCTCCACCGGCCTGCGGGTCGGGACGCTCGTCCGAGCGGGGATGACCGACGGGTGCGCGGCACAGATCGCCTCCCGGGCGCTGCGGAACGGAAGTTGGAGCAGCGCTCTAGGAACAACGCTGGTCATCAAGGGCTCGACCCCGGACCTCGTGCACGACAGTTCCGGTGCGGTGTACTGCCACCGCAACCCCGACGGCGGATGGCTGCCCGGTGGGGCCTCATCCGTCGGCGCGGGCGCGATCCGGCAGGGTTTCCCCGACGCGGACACGGCGACGCTGGCGAGGCTGACCGAAGAGGCCGCGCGGCTGGTGCCGGTGGCGGACCTGGTGTACCCGCTCACCGGCAGCGGCGAGCGGTTCCCGTTCGTGGCCCCGGCGGCCCAGGGTTTCGGACTGGACGACCTCGTCGACGACGGTGCTCGCTTCGGGGCCGTGTGCCAGGGGATCGCTTACGTCGAGCGGCTCGCGTACGACGTGCTGGGCGTACTCGGCGCACAGGTGTCGGGTCCGGTATCGCTGACCGGCGGCGCGGCCGAGAACGCCTGGTGGAACCAGCTGCGGGCCGACGTGCTCGGCCGGCCGACACTGGTGCCGACGTCCGGGCAGGCGGCGATGGGCATGGCCGTACTTGCGGCGGCGCCGCCCGGGCGGCTGGCCGAGACCGCGGAGTCGATGGTCGCGGTGAGCGCGACCTTCCAACCGGATCCCGCGCGCGGACAGTCACTGATGCCCGGTTACCGGCGCCTGGTGGGCGCGCTCGCCGACCGCGGGTGGCTCGATCCCGACCTCGCGTCTGCGGTCCTGTCCCGGTCCGACTCCGCCGACGCGAGAGGAGATGCCCGGTGAGCGCGGTCGTCGAGCCCTCCCTCGGGCGCCGGGTGGCGGTGGCCGCCCCGTCGACCACGGTCGTGCTGGTCCGACACGGCCAGACGGTGTGGCATGCGGACAACAGGTACGCCGGTGCCGGGAACGACATCGACCTCACCGCGACCGGCCAGGTCCAGGTCCGGCAACTGGCCGCGTGGGCCGCTCGGCGACGCCCCGACGCCGTGGTCTGCTCGCCCGTGCGCCGCGCGGTGGAGACGGCCCGGCCGTCGGCGGACGTCACCGGCAAGCCGCTGCAGATGCTGGAGGACCTGCGCGAGGTGGGCTTCGGGATGGCCGAGGGCCACACGCTCGACGAGCTGCGTGCACGGGACCCGGAGATGGTGCGCCGGTTCCGCGACGACCCGGTCCGCCATCCGTTCCCGGGAGCGGAGTCGCCACTGGCGGCGGCGGCCCGGTGTGCCGCGGTCCTGCGAGAGCTGGCCACCGCACGCCCGGGCGGGACGATCCTGGTCGTCGCGCACAACACCGTGCTGCGGCTGGGGATGTGCTCGCTGCTCGACCTCCCCGTCCGCCGCTACCGGCAACTGTTCCCCCGCCTGGACAACGCGGCCGTCAGCGAGATCCGGCTGCCGGTCGACCCGGCTGAACCGGCATCGCTGCTCTCGCTCAACGACCGGCTCGACGCGCTACCTCTCGACGCGCCCCCTTTCGACGGTCGTCCTGTCGACGCTCACTGACGCGTCGGCTGCCCCGACCGGTCCCGCCCAGCGCGGGACCGGTGCCACACATCCACCGAAGGAGTACGGATGACCAACCCCCGCACGCGCGGCAGGCTCGCCCTGTCCGCACTCGCCTGCTCGATGACCCTGCTGGCCGGCGCCTGCGCCACCAACTCGACCTCGGGTGGCAGTTCCCCGACCGGCAGCGCCGGTGCCAGCGGGTCCAGTGGCGGCGGCAGCGGCGGCGAGAACGCCAAGATCGCCTTCTTGATGCCGGACGAGGCGTCCACGCGTTACGAGCAGCACGACCGGCCGGGCTTCGAGGCCAAGGTCAAGGAACTGTGCGCCTCGTGCACGGTGCTCTACAACAACGCCAACGCCGACGCCTCCAAGCAGCAGCAGCAGTTCAACTCGGCCCTGACCCAGGGAGCAAAGGTGATCGTGCTCGACCCGGTGGACTCGGCGGCCGCCGCGTCGCTGGTGCAGTCCGCGCACTCCCGTGGGGTCAAGGTGATCGCCTACGACCGCCCGATCCCCACGACGCCCGCGGACTTCTACGTGTCCTACGACAACGAGCGGATCGGATCACTGATCTCGAAGTCTCTGGTGGACGACCTGAAGGCGAAGGGTGTGTCCCCCGCGTCCGGCGGGATCCTCGAGGTCAACGGCTCACCCACGGACGCGGCGGCCGGCCTCATCAAGAAGGGCATCCACGAGGGTCTGGCCTCCGGCGGCTACAAGACGCTCGCCGAGTTCGACACCCCGGACTGGACCCCGTCGAAGGCCCAGGATTGGGTGGCCGGACAGGTCTCCCGGTTCGGCAAGCAGATCGTCGGCGTGGTCGCCGCCAATGACGGCACCGGCGGCGGTGCGATCGCGGCGTTCAAGGCGGCCGGGGTCAATCCCGTCCCGCCGACCACGGGCAACGACGCGACAACCGCGGGGCTGCAGCTGATCGTCTCCGGTGACCAGTACAACACCATCTCCAAGCCCAGCGAGATCGTCGCCGGCGCAGCCGCGGAGGCCGCGATCGCCTTCACCAAGGGCACCACCCCGGCGTCGAAGACCATGCTGTTCAACACCCCGAGTCAGCTGTTCACCCCGGTTGTGGTCACCCAGAAGAACGTCAAGGCCGAGATCGTCGACAAGAAGATCAACACTGCGGCCGAACTGTGCACCGGCGCATACGCGGCCGGATGCGCAAAGCTCGGCCTGAGCTGATCCGCGGCTCGGCCGGCGGACCGGTACCCGGTCCGCCGGCCGGCCCGGTTCGCTGCGGGTCCTGACTTCGTTCACCCCGACTCCCGAAGGGTCGTCAATGTCTCCTGCGACGTCCGTGGCGACGGCAACCCACGCCGGCCCGCCGGCGGAACCCGTGCTCACTTTGCGCGGCATCTCCAAGACGTTCGGTTCGGTCAACGCCCTGACGTCCATCGACCTCGACGTCGGTGCCGGGGAGGTGATCGCGATCGTCGGGGACAACGGCGCCGGCAAGTCGACGCTGGTGAAGGTTCTGGCCGGTGTCCACCGGCCGGATTCCGGCGAGATCATGATCGGTTCCCGGCCGGTGGCGATCACCGACCCGGCAGCGGCGATCTCACTCGGCATCGCGACGGTGTTCCAGGACCTCGCGCTGTGCGAGAACCTCAACGTCGTCGAGAACCTGTTCCTCGGCCGCGAGCTCGGGCCGGCCCGGCTGGACGAGGTCGCGATGGAGGTCCGGGCCTGGGAGCTGCTGCGCCAGCTCTCCGCGCGGATCCCGACCGTGCGGATCCCTGTCGCGTCGCTGTCCGGTGGGCAGCGTCAGACGGTCGCGATCGCGCGGTCGCTGCTGGGCGAGCCCCGCCTGATCATCCTCGACGAGCCGACGGCCGCCCTGGGTGTCGCGCAGACCGCCGAGGTGCTGGACCTGATCGAGCGGCTCCGGGAACGCGGACTGGCCGTCGTGATGATCAGCCACAACATGGAGGACGTCCGCGCGGTGGCCGACCGCGTGGTCGTCCTGCGCCTCGGCCGCAACAACGGCGTCTTCGACGTCGCAACCGTGTCCGCACAGGACATCGTCGCGGCGATCACCGGCGCGACGGACAACGCCGTGACGCGCCGGACGGTCCGTCGCGCGACGCACGCGGACCAGAGCACCGCCCACCCGGAGGGTGTGACCCGGGTGACCGAGCACCCGGAGGGTGTGACCCGTGTGACCGAGCACCAGGAAGGTGGGACCCCATGACCGACGTCGAACAGCGGCCAGTCGAGTCCGTCGCGTTGGACCGGCAGGACGAACGACTGCAGCAGGACAGCGGTCTGCGAGGAGCGGTGTCGTCCTCGGTGCGCCGGATCCGGTCCGGTGACCTCGGTGCGTTGCCCGTCGTCGTCGGCCTGCTGGTCATCGCCGTCGTCTTCCAGGCGCTCAACCCGATCTTCCTGTCCAGCGACAACCTGGTGAACCTGACGCTGGAGTCCTGCTCGGTCGGGGTGATCGCGCTCGGGATCGTGTGCGTACTGCTGGTGGGGGAGATCGACCTGTCCGTCGGGTCCGTCAGCGGTCTGTCCGGGGCGATCCTCGCGGTGTCGGTGGTCAACCGTGGCTGGCCGGTCTGGGCCGGCATCGTCCTGGCCGTCGCGACCGGCGTGGTCATCGGGCTGGTCTACTCACAGCTGTTCAACCGATTCGGCATGCCCAGCTTCGTCGCGACGCTGGCCGGTCTGCTGGGGTTCCTCGGGCTGCAGCTGAGGGTGCTCGGGTCGGAGGGGTCGATCAACATCCCGTTCGACTCCGGCCTGGTGCGGTTCGCCCAGCTCTCCTTCCTGCCCCGGCCGCTGGCCTACGTGGTCATGGCACTGGTCGCGCTCGCCTTCTTCGCCACCGGCTGGGAGATCGCCCGCGCGCGGCAAAAGGCCGGCCTGTCGGGCAGATCCGTGCAGACACTGGTCCTGCGCTCGGTCGTCGTGCTCGTGCTGTTGGAGTTCGCCGCCTGGTACCTGAACAAGACCCGCGGTGTCGGATGGATGTTCGTCTTCTTCGCCTTCCTCGTCGTCGCGATGAACTACGCGCTGACCCGCACCAAGTGGGGTCGCTCGGTGTTCGCGGTCGGTGGCAACGCCGAGGCGGCCCGCCGTACCGGGATCAACGTCAAGCGCGTCTACCTGTCGGTGTTCGTGCTCTGCTCGCTGTTCGCCTCCGTCGGGGGGATCCTCGCCGCGGCACGACTCGGGTCGGCGAACCAGAGCAGCGGTACGGGCGATGTCAACCTGAACGCGATCGCGGCCGCCGTGATCGGCGGAACCAGCCTCTTCGGCGGTCGCGGCAGCGCCTACTCGGCGCTGCTCGGCATCTTCGTCATCTCGGCGATCTCCAGTGGGCTGACCTTGCTCAACCTGTCCTCCTCGATCCGGTTCATGATCACCGGAGCGGTGCTCGCGCTCGCGGTCGCCGTCGACTCCCTCGCCCGCAAGTCCCGCGCCTCCCACGGGCGCGCCTGATGGCCGCGGCAGGGGACGGGACGCCGATCAGGGTCCTGTGCGCCGGTGACCTGTTCATCCGGGCGGCAGCTTTCGCCGACGCCGCCCGCGAGGCACTCGGTCCCGACATCGATGCGACGTTGCACGAGACCCGCTGGCCCGACGAGCCGTTCCGCGCCGTCGACGGCGTCCGCGAGGCGGCGGGGGACCCGACGGAGCTGGCCGCCGCGGCCCGCGACGTCTCGGTGCTGTTCACCCACCTGGCCCCGGTCACCCGCGAGGTGTTCCAGGCAGCACCGGGCCTGCGGGTCGTCGGCAGCGTCCGCGGCGGGCCGGTGAACATCGACCTCGCTGCGGCGACCGAGCACGGCGTGCCGGTGGTCTACCTGCCCGGGCGCAACCTCGGCGCGGTCGCGGAGTTCACCATCGGGGTGATGCTGACGCTGGCCCGGAACGTGTCGGCGGCCTCGCGCGACCTGGCCGCGGGTCGCTGGGACGCCCGCTGGTTCCGCAACGAACTCACCGGCCCGGAGCTGCGCGCGTCCACCGTCGGCCTCGTCGGACTGGGCGCGGTCGGGTTGCGGGTCGCGGAGCTGCTGCGGGCGTTCGGCAGCACGGTCCTGGCCCACGACCCGTTCGCCGACCCGACGGCAGCGGCGCAGCGCGGCGTGCGTCTGGTCGGGCTCGACGAACTGCTCGCCGCCAGCGACCTCGTCAGCGTCCACGCCCGGGTCACCGATCAGACCCGCGGGATGTTCGACGCGGCCGCGTTCGCGGCGATGAAGCCGGGCGCCCGGTTCGTCAACACCGCCCGCGGTGAGCTGGTCCAGCGGGCCGCGCTGTTGGCCGCCCTGGAGTCCGGGCACCTGCGCGGCGCCGCCCTGGACGTGTTCGACCCGGAGCCGCCGGACCCGGACGATCCGCTGCTCGCGCGGTCCGACGTCATCCCCACCCCGCACCTGGCCGGGGCATCGCAGCAGGTCGCGTCGGAGTCGGTGACCCGGGTGGCCGCGGAGGTCGCCGGGTTCCTCGCCACCGGCGCCCTCGTGCACTGCGCAAATCCGGACTGGGACCGGACCGGGCCGTCCGCGTGAGCGGTTCCGTCGGCGGCGGTCGGACCTTCCTCGGCATCGATATCGGGACCTCGCTGACCAAGGCCGCGCTGTTCGACGACCGGGGGGACCTGGTCGGGGAGGCCGAGCAGCCGACGACGCTGGCCCACTCGGCCGGTGGCCATGTCGAGCAGGACCTCGACGACGTGGTCGCCAGCGTCGCCGAGGTGGTCCGGACGACACTGGCCGACCTCGGTCCGGGTGAAGCGGCGCCGGAGCTGGTGGCGGTGACGGGGCAGGGCGACGGCTGCTGGTTGGTCGACTCAGCCGGCCGGGCGGTGCGTCCCGCGGTCAGCTGGATGGACGGCCGGGCCGGCGCGCTGACCGGCCGCTGGGAACGCGGCGGGGTCGCCGACGCCTACTACCGCGTCGACGGGAACATGCTGTTCCCCGGATCGATGGCGGGCGTCCTGGCCACCCTCGACTCCGACGAGCCACAGGTGCTGGACCGGGCGAGCACCGCTCACCACTGCGTCGGTGCGGTCTTCCAACGGCTGACCGGGATGCGCGCGACCGACCCCTCCGATGTCGCGCTGCCGTTCGACGAGGCCGCCGGCGGGTACTCCGACCGGGCGCTGTCGCTCACCGGCCTGACCGGTCGACGCGGCCTGCTGCCCGACGTCGTCCGGCCCGTCCCGGTGGCTCGGCTGTCCGGCGCGGGAGCCCGGGTGACCGGGCTGGTCGAGGGCACCCCGGTCAGCGCCGGCCCCTACGACCTGCCGGCCTGCGCGATCGGGGCCGGGGTCGGCGAGGTAGGCGATGGCGTGCTGACCGTGGGGACGACCCTGGCCTGCCAGGTGCTGGTGGACCACGTCGACACCTCCGGTACCCCGACCGGCAACCATCTGGCGATGCCGGTACCGGGCCGCTGGCTGCGGGCACTGCCCGCGATGGTCGGAACCGCTTCCCTGGACTGGGTCCTGGACCTGGTCGGGATGCGCCATGCGGCTGTCGGGGAGGCGCTGCGCTCGACCTCGCCGGGGGCCGGGGGAGTCGAGGTCCTGCCCTACTTCGCGCCGTCCGGTGAGCGTGCGCCGTTCGTCGACGCCCGGGCCCGCGGGCAGCTCACCGGCCTGTCGCTGACCACCGGGCGCGCCGACCTCGTGCGCGGCGTCTGCGAGGGCGTCGCCTTCGCCGCTCGGGACTGTTTCGACCGCGCCGGACTCACCGGTCAGTTGTCCGTCTGCGGCGGCGGCACCCGGTCACCGGAGTGGATGCAGGTGTTCGCCGACGTGCTGGGTCGCCCGCTCCGGCTCGCCCGGGCCGCAGGGATCGGTGCCCGCGGAGCGGTGCTCACCCATCTGCAGGTCGCCGGGCAGGACCCCGACATCGCGGCGTGGACCGGCAGCGACCGGTTCGTCGAGCCCGATCCCGCCCGCAGCCGGACCTACGAGGAGTTGTTCGCCCGCTACCTCGCCCACCAGCAGAGCGCCCGGCAGCTCTGGCGGGACGTGGGCTGAGCGGGGCTCACTACCTGGGGCCTCACTACCCTGAGCGCGTGGGCCTGCAGCTGTACGACACCGCGACCGGGGAGGTCCGCCCGTTCGTCCCGCGCACCCCGGGGGAGGTAGGCGTCTACCTGTGCGGCGCGACGGTGCAGTCCCCGCCCCACATCGGCCACATCCGGTCCGGGGTGGCGTTCGACGTCCTCCGCCGGTGGCTCGAGCGGACCTCGCACGTCACGTTCATCCGGAACGTCACCGACATCGACGACAAGATCCTGGCCCGGGCCGACGCCTCGGGACAGCCGTGGTGGTCGGTCGCCTACACCAACGAGCGGGCGTTCGGCCAGGCCTATGCGGCGCTGAACGTGTCCCCGCCGACCTACGAACCACGGGCCACCGGGCACATCCCGGAGATGGTGGAGCTGATCGCCGAGCTGGTCGACAGCGGGCACGCCTACCCGGCCGGGGACGGTTCCGGTGACGTCTACTTCGACGTCGCTTCCTGGCCGCAGTACGGCTCGTTGAGTCACCAGCGGCTGGCCGACATGGAGCCGGCGGCCGACGCCGATCCCCGCGGCAAGCGGGACCCACGCGACTTCGCCCTGTGGAAGGGCACCAAGCCGGGCGAGCCGGTTACTGCCAGCTGGCCGACACCCTGGGGCCGCGGGCGGCCGGGCTGGCACCTGGAGTGCTCGGCGATGGCCCGCAAGTACCTCGGCTCCGCATTCGACATCCACGCCGGCGGGCTGGACCTGCGCTTCCCCCACCACGAGAACGAGCAGGCCCAGTCCCGCGCGGCCGAGGACGAGTTCGCGGCGTACTGGCTGCACAACGGCTGGGTCACGATGAGCGGCGAGAAGATGAGCAAGTCCCTCGGCAACGGGCTGCTCGTGTCGGAGATGGTGCAGCAGGTCCGCGCGGTCGAGTTGCGCTACTACCTGGGTGCGGCGCACTACCGCAGCGCGATCGAGTTCTCCGACCGCGCCCTGTCCGACGCGGGCGCGGCATACCGCCGCATCGAGCACTTCCTCGGGCGTGCGACGGCTGCTCTCGCCGGCGACGGCGGCGCGATCCCGGTGCGTGTCGGTGAGGTCCCTCCGGCTTTCGCGGCGGCGATGGACGACGACCTCGCCGTCCCGGCGGCCCTGGGGGTGCTGCACGAGACGGTGCGCGAGGGCAACCGGGTCCTGGTCGGGGGCGGTAACCCGGGCGGGGACCTTGGCGGTTACCCGGACCGCGATCCGGACAGGGGGCGCCTGGACGACCTGCTGGCACAGGTGAACGGGATGCTCGACGTGCTCGGCCTGCTGTTCGTCGACTCCCCGGCGGACCCGGCCTCGGACGTCGCCGAACGGGCGCTGGCCGCGCTCGACGCGCTCGTCCGGTCCGCTCTCGAGGAACGGGCACGGGCACGCGCGGCGAAGCAGTGGGCGGCCGCCGACGCCGCGCGTGACCGGCTCGCCGCCGCGGGCGTGGTCGTCACCGACACCGCCGCCGGCCCGCGGTGGGAGCTGCCGCTGTCCGGCCCGTCGCCGGCCAGCGACATCGACGCCGAGGTCACCGACTCGACCGGTGCCGACTCGACCCATGCCGACCCAACTGGTCCCGACGGAAGGAGTGCCGGTGCCTGACGCCCGGCCGCGGTCCGCCGCGATCCGCAAGATCCCCAAGAAGGGCACCTCTGTCGGCTCCGGCGGCCAGCGCCGACGCCAGCTCGAGGGCCGCGGGCCCACCCCGCCGGCGGAGGCACGCGAACACCACCCGGCCGCCAAGCGGGCCGCTGCACCGTCCCGCGCCACCGCCGCGGGGCGCAGCGGCACCAACGCCGCGGGGCGCGGTGGCACGGGCGCCGCGGGGCGCGGTGGCACGGGCGCCGCGGGGCGCGGCGGCGCGGGCGGCCGCCAGGGCGGCACCCGGTCCGGACAGCGCAAGCCCCCCGGCCGGGTCCCCGGGCGGCGGGGCAACCGCGACGCGGTCGAGCTGGTCACCGGACGCAACGCGGTCGGGGAGGCGCTGGCCGCGGGCATCGCGGCAAGCACGCTGTACATCGCCGAGCGGATCGACTCCGACGACCGCGTGCGGACGATCCTGCGGACCGCCGCCGACCGGTCGATCCCAGTCCTCGAGGCGCCGCGCCCTGAGCTGGATCGGCTCACCGACGGCGCCGTGCACCAGGGCGTGGCCCTGGCCATCGCGCCGTACAGCTACGCCGCGCCGGCCGACCTGCTCGACACGGCGACGGCGACGCCGCTGATCGTCGCGCTCGACGGCGTGACCGACCCGCACAACCTCGGCGCGGTCATCCGGTCCGCCGCCGCCTTCGGTGCCGCGGGTGTCGTGGTCCCCGAACGACGTGCCGCCGGGGTGTCGGCCGGGGCATGGAAGGCATCGGCCGGTGCGGTCGCGCGGGTCCCCGTGGCACGCGCCGGCAACCTCACCCGGGCGCTGTTGGAGTACAAGCGGGCCGGACTGTCCGTGGTCGGGCTCGCCGGGGAGGGCGCGGTCGACCTGTCGGAGCTGTCCTCGCTCGGGTTGGCGACCGGCCCGCTGGTGGTCGTGGTCGGCGCCGAGGGCAAGGGCCTGTCCCGGCTCGTCCGGGAGACGTGTGACGCGACGGTGTCGATCGCAGTCACCGGCCTGGTGGAGTCGCTGAACGCCTCCGTCGCCGCCGGGATCGTCCTGCACGCGGTCGCCTCGGCCCGCCGCGAGGCGACCGCGTGAGCCCCAGGGACATGACCGACGCCCTCGGGACCGACGCCCGCCAGAGCGGATGCGGCTTCACGATCACCCGCCGGATCGAGGCACGCCGAGGGGTCGTCTCCGGGTGTGGACCTACCCCGGGCAGCAGATGCTGTTGACCCGCTTTCTTGCCGAGCTGCCCGAGGACCGGGTGCGCGGGTGGCTCGCCACCGGCACGCACGGGGGCTGGAGCCAGACCCTGGCCCGGATCGACGACGCCGTGCTCGCTCTCGCCGGCTGAGCCGACGGGCGGGTTAGTGCCCGGCCGCGCGCTCCACGCCGGCACCGGTCAGCGAACGGACCTCCATCTCCGCCGCCACCTGGGAGTCCGGGAGCTTGCGGCTGGTCACCGTGCCCAGCCAGCCGAGGAGGAACGCCAGCGGGATCGTCACCAGCCCCGGGTTGTCCAGCGGGAACCAGGAGAAGTCGACGGTCGGGTCGGTGATCATCGAGGCGCTCCGGCCGCTTGCGTCCGCGGGCTTGCCGGACACCACCGGCGAGAAGACGATCAGCAGCAGGCACGAGCCGAGGCCGCCGTAGATGCTCCACAGCGCACCGCGGGTGGTGAACCGCCGCCAGAACAGCGAGTAGACGATGGTCGGCAGGTTGGCCGACGCGGCCACCGCGAACGCCGGGCGACGAGGAACGCGACGTTCTGCCCGTTGGCCAGGATCCCGCCGACGATCGCGACGACCCCGATGACCACTGCCGTCAGCCGGGCCACACGGACCTCGGCCTCCGGGCGGACGTTGCCGCGCTTGATCACGTTGGCGTACACGTCGTGGGCGAAACTCGCGCTGGCGGTGATCGTCAACCCGGCGACGACGGCCAGGATTGTCGCGAACGCGACGGCCGCGATGAGGCCGAGCAGCACCGTCCCGCCGAGCTCGTAGGCCAACAGCGGCGCCGCGGAGTTGGCCCGGCCCGGCGCCGCAAGGATCCGCTGGGGGCCGACCAGGGCTGCCGCACCGTAGCCGAGCACCAGCGTGAACAGGTAGAAGACGCCGATGATCCAGATGGCCCAGACGACGGACCGCCGGGCCTCCCTGGCCGTCGGCACGGTGTAGAAGCGCATGAGGATGTGCGGCAGGCCGGCGGTGCCGAACACCAGGGCCAGGGCGAGAGACAGGAAATCCAGCTTCGACGTCCTGGTCGCGCCGTACTGCCTGCCCGGCTCCAGCAGCGACGTCCCGCCCGCTCCCGCACGGTCCACCGCCGCGCCGAGCAGCGAGGACAGGTTGAACCGGTACTCGGCGAGCACCCACACGGTCATGGTCGCGGCCCCGAGGACCAGCAGTGTGGCCTTGATGATCTGCACCCACGTGGTGCCCTTCATGCCGCCGATCAGCACGTAGGCGATCATCACGGCGCCGACCCCGGCGATCACCAGTCCCTGTTGGGCTCGTCCGCTCACCCCGAGCAGCAGCGCGACAAGCCCGTCGGCGCCGGCCATCTGGGCCAGCAGGTAGAAGAAGCTGACCACCAGGGTCGAGGTTGCGGCGGCCGTCCGCACGGGCCGCTGGCGCAGGCGGAAGCTCAGCACGTCGGCCATCGTGAACCGCCCGGTGTTGCGCAGCAGCTCCGCGACGAGCAGCAGTGCCACCAGCCAGGCCACGAGGAAGCCGATCGAGTATAGGAACCCGTCGTAGCCGTTGAGCGCGATCGCCCCGGCGATGCCGAGAAGCTCGCGGCGGACAGGTAGTCCCCGGAGATCGCGATGCCGTTCTGCGGCCCGGAGAAGGCTCGGCCGCCGTCGTAGAAGTCCGCGGCGGTCCGGTTGTTGCGGCTGGCACGCAGCACGATGACCAGCGTCGCCACGACGAAGGCGGCGAAGATCGCGATGTTGACAGCGGGGTTGCCGACAGTCATCGGGGGATCCCATCCGTGCGAGCGGCGCTCTCGGCGTCGACCCGGTCGCGGATCCGGGAGCCGACCGGGTCCAGGTTCCGGTCGGCAAAACGCACGTAGACGGTGGTGATGACGAACGTGGTGACGAACTGCGCGAGCCCGAGCAGCAGCCCGAGGTTGACGCGGCCGAACACCGGCGTGGACATGAACCCGTGCGCGTAGTCCGCGAGCAGGACGTAGGCCAGGTACCAGGCCAGGAACCCGATCGTCAGCGGGACGACGAACCGGGCCCGACGGCGGTGCAGGTCCGCGAACTCCGGAGAGTCCCGGACCGCGATCCAGTCGGTCCCGGTGGCGGCCGGCGGCGTGGAGGGAAGGCGCACCAGATGGCCCTTGCCGGCGAGCTCGCGCGGCGAGTCCCCGCACCAGGACAGCGCTATGGCGAGCGGTCAGTCGCCGGTGAGCGCGCGCAGGACAGCGTCCTCGGCGGAGAACACCTCCACCTGCGGGCGGTAGTGCCGGCCCAGGAACGGGAACACCTCGACCGGGTCACGGTCGCGGGTCGCCTCGACCAACCACCGGACGACGGCCGGCACCGCGTCGGCGTAGGTGGTCACCGGCGCGTAGCCGAGCTCCCGCTCCGCCAGAGCGGTGCTCGCGACGAACGGCGCCGGCGTGGACCAGGGCGTCTCGCCGACCCCGTCCGGGCCGCTGCCGGTGAGCAGGACCTCGGTCCAGCTGGCATCGAGAGCGGCGGCCACGAAGCGGCCGATCTCCAGGGTGGTCGGGCAGTCCGGGTCGGCAGCGTTGACGACGCGCCGACCCGGGTGGGCTGTCCCGAGAGCAATGATCTCGGCCAGGTTGGCCGCCGCCGTGGGCTGGAATCGGCTGGCGCCGCGGTGGTCCAGCAGTACCGCACGACGGCCGGCCAACGCCCGGCTGACGAAGAACCACTCGCGCGGATGGACCGATCCGAGGCCGTGGATCGCCCCCGGCCGACTGACCGTCACCGGGACACGCGCGCGTGCGAGCACCTCCTGCTCGACAGCGACCTTCCGGTCGGCGTAACCCATGTCACCGGCGCCCACCGTCGGCTGGTCCTCCCCGATCGGTACCGGGAACTGGGGGAACCCGGTCTCGGCAGCGGATTCCAGGGATCGGCCAGCGGCGTCGGCGTAGACGGCGAGGGTGGACACGACGTGCAGCGCACCCACCCGGTCCCCGAGATCCACGAGCTGCCGGGCGTGCGCCGTGGTCATGCATACGGCGTCGACCAGCAGGTCCACCTCGTCGGCGGCCGAGCCCACGGCCGCGTCGTCGTCCCGGTCCAACACGACGGTCCGGGCACCCTCGGGCACGGTCGTTGTCGGCTCGGTCCGGCCCCGCGACGCCAACCGGACCTCCCATCCGTCGGGGAGCAGGCGTGCCGCCACCGCCAGTCCGACCTGTCCGGTCCCACCGAGCACCAGTGCCGTCGCCACGGTGTCAGCCTCGCACCGTCAGCGGGTCAGGTCCTCCAGCGTCAGCCGGAACTCCTGGGTGGACTCCAGGTCGTCGTACCGGTCGTTGGCGGCCTCGCCGGCCGGTCGGGGCCGTCGGCCCAGAACCGCCTGCTCGTCCGGCTTGCTCGGCAGCACGTTGTCGATGTAGGAGTCCAGTGCGGTCCTGATCCCGACATCGTGACCGGCGGCCTCGGACAGGTACCACCGGTGCAGCAGGACCTCGTGGAAGATCTCGGCAGGCTCCAGCTTGCCCCGCAGTCCGCGGGGGACCGCGCGGACCACCGGCTCGAAGACGTCGGTCACCCACTCGTGGGCCACGATCTCCTCGTCCTCGTTCTGCTGGTCGGTGTATGCCCGGTAGGCGTCGAGATCATTGAGCAGCCGGCGGGCCTGGTTCTCCTCCACGTCGAGTCCGGTGAGCCGTAACAGCCGCCGGGTGTGGTGACCGGGGTCGACGACCTTCGGCTCGATCCGCACCGTGCGCCCGTCGACATCGGTGACTATGTCGAGCTCGGCGACGTCGAAGCCCAGCTCGTTCAGCCGTCGCATCCGGGCGTCGATCCGATACATCTGGCCGCCGTCGAACTCCTCGGCGTCGGTGAGCTCAGCCCACAGCGAGGTGTATCGGGACACGACGAGATCAGCGATCGCGAGCGGGTCGATCGAGTCGTCGAGCAGGCCACCGCTGTCCAGGTCGAGCAGTTCGCCGAAGATGTTGGTGCGCGCCAGGTCGATGTCGTAGTCGCGCTGGCCGCGGGACAGCGACTCGTGGATGGTGCCGGTCTCCGCGTCCACCAGGTAGGCCGCGAACGCGCCCGCGTCCCGGCGGAACAGCACGTTGGACAGGGAGCAGTCGCCCCAGTAGAAACCGGCCAGGTGCAACCGGACCAGCAGGGCAACGAGGGCGTCGACGAGCCGGACGGTGGTGTCGTGGCGCAGCGTGCGGCTGAACAACGCGCGATAGGGCATCGCGAACTGCAGGTGCCGGGTCAGCAGGACCGCCTCGAGGTGCTCGCCGTCGCCAGCTGTGCGCCCGGCGATCACCCCGGCGGCCTCGACCGCGGGCACGCCGATCCGCTCGAGGTCGCGCAGCATCCGGTACTCCCGGATGGCCAGGTGCTCGGAGACCTCCTTGACCGCGTACACGTGCTTGGAGATCCGCACGAACCGGACGATGTGCCGGCTGATCCCCTGCGGGAGGGCGACCAGGCGTTCCGGTGGCCAGTCCTCCAACGGGACGTCCCACGGCAGGCCCAGAAGCTCGCGCTCGGCGGGCACCGCCAGGATGCGCATCGGCATGCCCGCGACCCTCCCACCGTCCGGTCACCGCCGAAGCTCCCCGACCCGGCAAACCCTATCGGCGCCGGGGCCGGGTCGGGAACGACCGCAGGGCCGGACCCCCGAGGAGGGGATCCGGCCCTGCGGCCCGTCGAACAGTCGAACTCAGGTGAGCCGCTCGCCGGTGGACTTGCTGAAGATGTGCGCCCTCGCCGCGTCGACCGCCAGGACGATCTTCTGCCCGCGCTGGATGCCGAACCGGCCGCTGTGCCGGGCGGTCAGCTGCGCCGGCGTGCCCTCGGTGTCGGAGCTGGCGTAGATGTAGCCCTCCGCGCCGAGCTCCTCCACGACCTCGACCGTGACGGGGAGCCCGTCGCGCTGGTCGTCGCTGAGCGACAGGGCCTCCGGCCGCAGACCGAGCGTGACGGCCGTGTCGGTTCCTGCCTTGGCCAGCACCGAACGTTCGACCGGCAGCGTGTAGGAGCCGATCGCGATCCCCTCCGGCGTCAGCCGGCCGTCGATCAGGTTCATGGCCGGCGACCCGATGAACCCGGCGACGAACACGTTCGTCGGGTGGTCGTAGAGGTTGAGTGGACTGTCGACCTGCTGGAGCAGGCCGTCCTTGAGGACCGCGACGCGGTCGCCCATCGTCATCGCCTCGGTCTGGTCGTGGGTGACGTAGACCGTGGTGATGCCCAGGCGGCGCTGCAGCGACGCGATCTGGGTGCGGGTGGACACCCGCAGCTTGGCGTCGAGGTTGGACAGCGGCTCATCCATGAGGAAGACCCGAGGCTCCCGGACGATCGCGCGGCCCATGGCCACCCGCTGGCGCTGCCCACCGGACAGTTTGGCCGGCTTGCGGGTCAGGTACTCCTCCAGGCCGAGCAGCTTGGCGGCCTCGCCCACCCGACGCGACCGCTCGTCCTTGCTGACGCCGGCCATCTTCAGGGCGAAGCCCATGTTGTCCGCGACGGTCATGTGCGGGTACAGCGCGTAGTTCTGGAACACCATCGCGATGTCCCGCTCCTTGGGGGGCAGGTTGGTGACGTCGCGGTCACCGATCCTGATCGAGCCGGCGTCGACCTCCTCCAGCCCCGCGAGCATCCGCAGGGAGGTGGTCTTGCCACAGCCGGACGGCCCCACGAGGACGAGGAACTCGCCGTCGGCGACCTCCAGGTCGAGCTTGTCGACCGCGGCGCGGTCGGTGCCCGGGTAGATCCGCGTCGCCTTGTCGTAGGTGACGGTTGCCATCGTTGCACTTCCTCTCACCGGCAGGAACGTGCCGGACGATCCGAGTGAGGGTCGGCACCGATGTTCGCACCTCGTCGACCCGAAGTCACGGCAGCTCTGTCACATCCGGGTCACAGAATGGACATCTGCTGGTCACCTTCGAGATCTCCCGCCACGGGCGCCATCCGCGGACGGCACCGGTGACGAACCACCCGGGCGGCGCGCCGGCACAGGTTGTGGGCGAGATGTTGCACAACGCGCTCGCGTGGTGACTGCGAGAGGATGTGGCGGTGGGCAACGTGTGGTCTGTGCTCGGGTCGTCGGTCGGCGCCGTCGGGCGGTTGATCCGTCGTCCGGTGGTATTGACAGTGGTGGCCGTGATGCTCGCCGTGCTCGGGGCCTCGACCATCGCCTACGCCGTGACGCGCCCGGACCCCAACCGGCCGCCCGTTGCTGCGGGGATACAGGACGCCAGTGCCGGCGTACCCGCCCCCGTCCTGCCGCAGGCGCCGGGGTCCGCCGGCGCGGCGGCCACGCCGATCGCTCCCGCCGGCGCCACGTCGTCCGCTGGGACGAGCCGGCGTACCGGAGCCGTTCCGCCGCCGCTGCCGGCCGCCGAGGTCGTTCCGTTGCTGTCTGCCGGGAGCCCCAAGCCGGCTGCTACGACGTCCGGGTCGCCGGCACCGGCCAGACCGACCACCACGCCCGCCCCCCGGGTGACGCCGACGCCGGCCCGGGCCACTGCGACGCCGGCGCGGACCACTGCGACGCCGGCCCGGACCACTGCGCAGCGGACGTTGCCCATCCCGCTGAGCACGTCGGCACCGGTGCGGGTGGTCATCCAACGCCTCGACGTCGACCGCAAGCCGATAGAGCTCGGGCTGACGAAGGCGGGCGAGCTGGAGGTGCCCGGCACGGCCGAGGACCTGGGCTGGTACACCGGCGGCCCCACCCCCGGTGCGATGGGCGCGGCCGTGATCGCGGGCCACGTCAGCTACAACAAGCCCGGCGTCTTCTACCGGCTGGCGACCCTGCAACGCGGAGATGTCGTCGAGGTCACCCGCAAGGACGGCAGCACGGCGGTGTTCACCGTCAGCGGCACCCGCACCTACCCCAAGGACAAGTTCCCGACGGCCGACGTCTACGGGTTCGTCGACCGGGCGGCGCTGCGGCTGATCACCTGCGGCGGTGACTACAACGCGAACACCCGCCACTTCGAGGACAACATCGTGGTCTACGCCGACATGACCTCTGTCAAGGGACCGAGATGAGGTCCGTCGTCGACTGAGCCGGCACGGCGTCGGGAGGCCCCCCGGCGGGACTGTTGCCGCGCGCGCCGTACCGGCTGGCCAGCACCGACACCCCGGCCAGGCCGAGCCCGAGGACGCCGATGGCGACGAACCCGTAACGCGGCGGCCCGGCGTCCACCACCAGTCCGATGATCGGCGCGCCGAGGGCGTTGCCGACCGTCAGGGCGGACCCGTGGATGCCCATGACCAGGCCACGGACGTCGGCAGGAGTCCGCCGGGTCAGTTCCTCCGCGGTCAGGGAAATCAGCGGGGCACAGAACAGCCCGGTCGGGATGACCAGCAGCGCGAGCGTCCACCAATTCTGCGCGAACACCACCGGCAGGCACAGCACGGCCAGCAGCGCCAGCATCGCCGGCGGCGACACCCGCCGGCCGCTGGCGCCGTAGACGAAACCGCCCACCAGCGACGCCAGGCACCAGATCGCGAACACCAGCCCGAGCAGGGGGACGGCGTCGAAGCCGCGCATCACCGCCGTCAGGCCGGTATCGGTGCCGACCACGGTGAACGTCGTGGCGAAGGTGACGAGCAGCACCGCGGCGACCGGTGCTCGCAGCCAGCTGCGGACCGGAACCTTCCGCGCGAACGGCCGGGCCCGTGAGCCCGCGGACGCCGCGACGCCCTCCTCTCCGTGGACGGGGGGGTCCAGCACGATCATCGCGACGCCGGAGCCGATGATCAGCACGGCAGCGGACAGCAGGGTGACCGTCGAGCCCGTCGCAGTGAGCAGGACGATGCCCAACGCCGGGCCGATCGCAAAGGACAGCTCGACGCTCATCGAGTCCAGGGAGAAGCCGGCCTGCCGCTCCGCCGGCGGCACCATCGCGGCCAGCGCCTGCCGGGTGAGGGAGAAGATCGGGATGGCCAGCAGGCCACCTACCACGGCTGCCGGCAGCAGCGCCGCGTAGGGCAGCGCCGGGGCGGCCAGCCAGAACGCTCCGTCGACGGCGGTGGTCAGCAGCAGCACCGGGCGCAGCCCGAGCCGGTCGATCGCCCGGCCGAGCAGCGGCGCGCCGACTGCGCCACCGACAGCGAAAGCTGCGGCCAGCAGGCCGGAGGCGGCGAAACCGCGCCCCAGGTCCAGGACTACGTGCAGGGTCAGGACGACCGGGGCCGCGGTGATCGGGATGCGGGCGAGGATCGCGAGCACGAGCAGGGCACGGACACCAGGGCGGGCGAGGACGCGGCGGTACGGGGTCAAGCTCACAGCAGGAGGATTCCGTTCGGGAACGACAGCAGCCCGGGGTTTCGCCGCGGCCCTGCGGCTCCCCCGGGGAAGGACAGCCACGGTCCAACCACGAGCCCGTCCCGGCTGTTCCCGCTGCGGCGGGTCCCCGGCCGCGCCGAGCGGTCAGCCAGGAGCAGCCCGAACCGCCGAACCGCCGATCGCGTAAAGGATCCCGCCGGTCGTCCCGATGTACAGGCTGCCGTCGCCGCCGATCGCCGGGTAGCCGTCGATGGGGGATCCGGTCGGCAGGTGGAACAGCCGGCTGCCGTCCCGGCGGTAGCCGTAGACGTTGCCCTCGGTCGTCCCCCAATAGAAGTTGCCGCGGGCGTCGGATGCAGCCGAGGTCCAGATCTTCTCCTTCCCCGCCCCGAGCGGCGCGATCGTGTGGCGGACGCCGCCCGCCCGGGAGTCCACGACATGCAGCCGGCCCATGTTGTCGCCGAAGTACGACGGTCCCGTCGGGGGACACGGCGTTGGACACCTCTACCAGCGCCGTCGAGGTGAATGTCCAGACGACCGATCCGGAGCTTCCCGTGTCGTGCACCGCCACCAGGCTGTTCCCCGACGCGGTGTAGACGGTGCCGTCCGGTCCGACTGTCGGGCTCGCGTAGTCGACGTCGTGGCCGACCCGGATGGACCAGAGGGTGGAGTGGGCGGCTCCGGCGACCGTCAGCGCGGTCAGGTGGCCCGCCACGTCGGCGACGTAGACCCGGTCCAGCCCGGCAACCGCAGGCGAGAGGACCTGGCCGACGAACGACTGTTTCCACAGCAGCCGACCGGTCGGGCTGAGGGCGAACAGCGCGGCCCCGGGCCCCGGCCACAGCACTGTGCCGCCGCTGATCACGGCCGCGCTGGTCGACAGGTCGCTGCCGAACGGTGCACCGCCGTCGAACCGCCACCTACTCGCGCCGGTCGCCGGGTCCAAGGCGTAGAGGATGCCGGAGTTCGTCGCGACCAGCACCGACCCGTCGCTGCCGATGACCGGACCGGGCGTGAGCCTCCCGCCCAGGTCCCGCTTCCACCGCACGGCCGGACTCGGCGGGCCCACCGCGTCCGACGCCGACGAGTGGCGTGCATCGCGTCCGGCCGCCGGCCACGCGCTCGGCAGGCTTGGCAGCGTCCCGACGCCGGGGATGCCGGCGGGGGCCCGAGCCGCGGTGCTCAAGTGCGTCCGTGGCGTCCCCCCGCTGCCGCCGCACGCTGCCAGCAGGGTCGCGGCGACCGCGGTCACGACGATGCCCAGCCCCCGCCTGAACCGAGCACACACCATCCCGCGACGGTATGGACGCGGCGTCCCGCGCGGGCCGGGTCAGTCCTTACAATCCACGCAAGGCGTGGGGGAGGGCTCAGGCCCCGATGACGACCTGTGCCGGGTCGAAGGCCACGTACCCGCTGAAGTCCCGGCCGACGCGGTCGATCGCGGTGGACTTGGGGCTGGGGTAGCTCCAGGCGCCGTCGGAGGTGGTGCCCTCCGCGGTCTTGAGGTCCCAGTACTGCGAAACGCCCTTCCACGGGCAGGTGTAAGGCGTGGCGCTGGCCACCAACACGCCCTCGGCCAGGCTCGACGGCGGGAAGTAGCTGTTGCCCTCGATGCTGACGACGTCCGCGGCCGCGGCCTCCGCGACAACGGTGCCGTTGACTTCCGCCTTCATGGCTCCTCCTGGACAGCTCGGAATGGACGAGACGTGCAGCGCGACCGGCCCGCCCCCTGTTCCCCCGGCGCTGCTTCGGCCGGGCGGGTCGGCAGCCGCTCCGACGGGCCGCCACGGGTGTCGGTCGGCCGCTCGGTTGACGCCGCCGCCGGCGCGCAACATGCTGCGCCGGTGGACGATCCCTACCGCCTGCAGCGGTTCGTCTTCCCGCAGGTTGCCGGTCTCGGGACCAGCGGGATGTCCCGGACCTACGCGGTCTCCGGCCTGGCCGAGGAGCTGCGGTCGTCGATGACCCTGTTCGCGCGGGCCGCACCCGAGGAGCCGGTATTCGCCGAGGTGATCGCCCGGTGGTTCGACGGCGCAGCGGACGCGGCCACGACCAGCCGCCGCTGACGCACCGGGCCCGCGGCGGTACCGTTTCCGGGCCTGCACGGTCCTCTGCTCACGTCGGCGCCGGGGTCCGCCTGTCGGCACCGCCGGCGTGGCGCAATTGGTAGCGCACCCGACTTGTAATCGGGCGGTTAGGGGTTCAAGTCCCCTCGCCGGCTCGCGCTTCTTCCAGCATGATCTATAGGTACCGTCGACGACGTCTTGGCCGGCGCGTCCGGGCGGGGCCTACGTCCCGCCCCTCGGCGCAGCGGTCGAGCCGCGGACGATCACCTCGGTCGGCAGCAGCGGGCTGCTGTCGGCCGGTGGACGGCCCCCATCGATCCAGTCCAGGAGCAGGTCCGCGGCGGCCCGCCCCTTCCGGCGATGGGGCTGCCGCACGGTCGTGAGGTCGGCGGTGGCAGGGGCGACGTCGTCGAACCCGACTATCGACAGGTCTGTGGGTAGCTGCAGCCCGCGGCGGTAGCACGCTGCCTGGGCCCCCTCGGCGAGCAGATCGGCGAGGGCGACGACAGCGGTGAGATCGGGTGCGTGGTCCAGCAGCGTGTGCGCGGCCTGCTCGCCGTCGGGGATCGAGCTGGTACGACACTGCACGACCGGTACGCCGTCCCACGGCAGGCCGACGCGGGACATCGCGTCGCGCGCGCCCTGGAGTCGCCCGGTCGCGACACTGGCTGTCGACGACTCGACCACCGCGGGACCGGCGAGGCCGGGGACGCCGGAGGCGGACAGTCGTGAGCTGACGAAGCCGATCCGACGGTGCCCGAGGCCGAGCAGATGCGACACCACGGCGTCGCCGGCGGCCCGCTCGTCGATCCCGACGAAGCCGTGCGGCCCCAGACCGGCGGCGTCCGTACCGTGCGGGGAGTCGATGACGACTGTCGGCACGTGACGCTTGCGGACGGCTGCGACGAGCGGGTCGTCGCCGGCGAGCGAGTAGAGCACCAGTCCGTCGACTGCCGCATGACGCACGGCGGGGCCGTCGGAGGTCCCGGTCTCCGGATAGGCCGGGACGATGACGAGCGCGAGCTGCGCACGGTCGGCCGACCCACTGATCCCCTGGAGCACGGCCACCGCCGCCGGGTCGTCGAACGCGTAGGCGAGGCGTTCGCGCATGACCACGCCGACGGCGCTGGCCCGTCGGCCACGCAGGTTCCGCGCCGACGGGTCACCGCCGCCGTAGCCCAGCTCCTCGGCGGCACGCAGGACACGCTCCCGCAGGACCCGCGAGACGACGTCGGGACGGTTGTAGGTGTTCGACACGGTCGCGGGGGAGACGCCCGCGGCACGCGCCACCGACACGACGCCGGGTCGGCGGCGACCGGCAGGCATCGGGTGCACGCCGCTGGCCGTTGACACAGCGTCAGGGTATTTGTACGGTTCGGTACCTCGCTCTAAAACGTTACAACGACGTACGTCCGCGGTGTCGATCGACGTGCCGCGCTTCCGGAGGAGTAGAGCCATGAGCTGGTCATCCCGTTCCGCCCGCGTCGCCCTGACCGCCACCGCAGTGCTGACCGGGACCCTGCTCGCCGTCCCGGCGGCCGCGTCGGCGAAACCGCCGGATCCCGTGCGGGCCGCACCTCTCGAGTCGGGCCCGGGGGCCGGGGCGGGCGCAGCCGTGCCGTTCGTCGAGCAGCAGGCCGAGGACGCCAGGACCAACGGCACGGTGCTCGGACCTGACCGCGCCTACGGGACACTGGCCGCGGAGTCGATGGGCCGTCGGTCGGTTCGACTGCAGGGTCGCGGGAAGTACGTCGAGTTCACCCTCAGCCGGCCCGCGAACGCGGTCAATGTCCGGTACTCCGTCCCCGACTCCGCCGACGGCGCGGGGCTCGATGCGACGCTGGGTGTTCGCGTGAACGGTGCCGCGTCCGGTTCGCTACCCGTGACATCGCGGTACTCCTGGTACTACGGCCAATACCCGTGGACCAACAACCCCGCCGACGGCGGCCGTCGGCAGTTGTTCGACGACAGCCGCATCATGTTCGGCCGGACGTTCCCGGCCGGCACCAGGGTCAGGTTCGAGGTCGGCGCGCACGACACCGCGCCCTGGTACGTGCTCGACGTCGCCGACTTCGAGCAGGTCGCGGGCCCGGCGAAGGCTCCTGCCCGCGCCCTGTCGGTGCTCCGGTTCGGCGCAGATCCGACCGGCCGCGCTGACTCCAGCGACGCCATCCAGCGGGCCATCGACGCCGGCCGGACGGAGAACCGTCCGGTCTGGATCCCGACCGGCACCTTCACCGTGACCCGGCACCTGATGGTCGACCGCGTCACCGTCACCGGCGCGGGTCCGTGGTACAGCGTGCTGCACGGAGCCGGGGTAGGCGTCTACGGCGGGTACAACCCCAAGGCCAGCTCCGGAGTCCACCTCTCGGACTTCGCGATCTTCGGTGAGGTCACCGAACGCAACGACTCCGCCCAGCTCAACGGCATCGGTGGGGCATTGAACGACTCGACCGTGGACAACCTCTGGATTCAGCACACCAAGGTCGGCGCGTGGCTGGACGGTCCGTCCGACGGCCTGACCATGTCCAACCTTCGGATCCTGGACCAGACCGCGGACGGCGTGAACTTCCACGACGGGGTCACCAACTCCAAGGTGGTCGACTCCTACATCCGCAACACCGGCGACGACGGATTGGCAATGTGGTCGGAGAACCACCCCGACGCCCACAACAGCTTCACGGGGAACACGGTGGTGCTGCCCATCCTGGCGAACACGATCGCCATCTACGGCGGCAGCGACAACGCCGTCAACGACAACCTGGTGGCGGACACGGTCACCGAGGGCGGCGGCATCCAGATCGCCAACCGGTTCAATGCGGTTCCGCTCGCGGGTCTCACCACAGTTTCCGGTAACCGGTTGGTCCGCACCGGCAGCCTCGGCCTGTTCAGCCACATCGGCTGGGGAGCGCTCTGGTTCTGGGCAGGGGACTCGCCGATCACCGGCCGGGTCGATGTCACCCGTAACCTCATCGAGGACAGTTCCTACGAGGCCGTCCAGTTCTACGGCCAGCCCGTGAACAACGTCCACTTCGTGAACAACACCATCCGGACCGCGGGCACGTTCGGAGTGCAGTTCAACACCTCGGGCTCGGCCACCTCCTCGGGCACCATCGCGACCGGGCTGCGCGCCGGTGGGCGGTACGACTGCAACTCCGGCTTCGTCGGCACCCTCACCGGTCACAACACCGGTTGGTTGGACAGCCACTGCGGCTACCCGGCTCCCGGTCCGCTCGTCGTCAGTGCAACGGATCTGGCGTTCACGACCGACGCGCTCGGGCACGCCAGCGACCCGCAGACGGTCACCGTCACCAACCCGACCGGGCGACCCGCGCACATCGCCTCCGTCACCACCACCGGGGCCTTCACCCTGACCACGACCTGCGGCTCGACCCTCGCCGCGCGGAGCAGCTGCACCGTGACCCTCCGCTTCGTCCCGACCGCGCGTGGTGCGCGCTACGGCGCCCTGACCGTGAGCGATGGGACTCCCGCGGGGCGCTACCAGGTGTACGTCACCGGTTCGGTCGTACAGAGCAGCGTCGGAAACCTCGCCGCCGGACGACCGATGACCGCCAGCACCGCCATCGACGGGTACCCGGCGACGGCGGCGTCGGACTCGAACACCGACACCTACTGGGAGAGTGCCCCCGACGCCTTCCCGCAGACGCTCACGGTCGATCTCGGTGAGGCGAAGCCGGTGTCGCGGGTCACCCTGAAGCTCAACGGCGGATGGGGCGGGCGCACCGAGCGGGTCGAGGTCCAGGGCAGCTCCGACGGCACTGCGTTCACCAGCCTGGTGCCCGCATCCGACGTTGCGTTCGACCCGGGAGTCAACAACAACACGGTCAACATCGCCGTCCCGGCGACGACGCAGCGCTACCTGCGGATCGTGGTGTCCGCCAACACCGGTGCTCCGGCGGCCCAGATCGCCGAGTTCGAGGTCTACTCCTGACGGTGCCGCCCGCTCGGGCAGTCGCCCATGGTTGCAATGTCCGGTTGGCCGCCTGCATGCTGCAGGCGGCCGCCGGTGGGACGAGAGTCGGCACGGGGCCACCCCCGGTTCCCGTGAGGGAGGGATTCGACCGATGACGGTTGGACAGGACAAGGGCACATCCGGCGACGGCGACGCACTGGCGCAGGCGGCGCAGGGCGGCCAGCTGCCTGGCACCGACGACAGCGACGAGGCATTCGAGGGCGTGAGCGACAGCAACCGGCCGGACTCGGCAGGCGACGACGCCGCGGCCAGCGGAGGCGACGCCGGCAGGGACGGGGACAGCACGCCCGCCGACGAGTTCGGCGGCCACCTGCTCGGCGGCGACGTCGACGAGCAGGGGTGACGTGACGGGACTCTCCGGTGCGACCGTCGTGGTGACCGGTGCCGCGGGTGGCATCGGTCGTGCTGTGACGGCATACCTGGCGGCACAGGGGGCCCGGGTGTTCGACCTCGACCTGCGGAAGCCGGCGCAGACGTCCGGCACGTTCGTGCAGGTCGACGTGCTCGACGAGGGGAGCGTCGACGCCGCCGTCGCCCAGGTCCGGGCTCAGGCTGACCGGATCGACGGCCTGGTCGCCGCCGCCGGCCTGGCCGAGCCGGACACGGGCGCCGAGCAGATGGAGCTCGCCGTCTGGGACCGGACCCTCGGGGTCAACCTGCGCGGGGTCTTCCTGACGTGTCAGCGCTTTGGCCGGGTAATGCTCGAGCAGGGCGCGGGCCGGATCGTGACCATCGCGTCGATGTCGGGCCAGCACGTGGTCAACGTCCCGCAGCGACAGGTCGCCTACAACGCGTCGAAGGCCGGCGTGGTGGCGATGACCAAGTCGATGGCTTACGAGTGGGCGGGCCGCGGCGTCCGGGTCAATGCGGTCTCACCGGGCTATGTGGATACCGAGTTGCTGTCGAACCGGCCGGACCTGCACGCGCGGTGGCGCGAACTGACGCCCGTAGGCCGGTTCGCCTCTCCGGGCGAGGTCGCGGCCGCGGCGGGCTGGCTGCTCAGTGACGAAGCCGCGTTCTGCTGTGGTACCGAGCTGCTCATGGACGGCGGGTACGCGTTGACCTGAGCGCCCGTTGCCAGTGCATCGGGCCAGTGCGTCGGGCCGGTGCGTCAGCCCAGCCAATTGCCCGTCGGATCATCGTGGTCGGCCGGCTCGGGATCGTCGGCGGACTCCTCCGCTCCTGTCCAGGACGGCGTCGGGGCCGAACGCTGGACACTGCCGGGTTGGGAGGTCGGCCCGGTGACCGGCGAACAGACTCCCTGGGCATCGACCCGGAACTGGTGTCCCACGCCCGGATGTTCGCTCTGTGGCTGCATCTCAGCTCCTGCCCTGCGGTGGCGAGTCACGGCCCCTCGCCGTCAGTGACTCACCTCGTCCGACAGGTGTCAAGGAGTCGGGCCAACCAAGATCGCCGGTTGCCCGAGTCAGCCGGTCAGAGCTTGCACAGCCGCCGGTCGTTGGCGACCCGGACCAGTCCGGACGCGAACCGGGCCGTGACCCAGGCGTCGCCCTCGGTGGACACGACGACCCCGAGGCCGTGCCGATCGTGGTGGACGCGGTCCTCCAGGGCGTACTCCTCGGCGGGCGCGCCGGGCGGCTGCGCCTGGAACGGGCTCCCGGCGAAGTACCGCCGGCTCGGCTTGGAGGAAGTGGCCATTCACCCAGTGTGCAGCGCCACCGCAGTGGTGCGGGGACGCGGGCCGAGGTGGCCGTGCTGCCGTCGTCCGCCGGGCAGTCCGGGTGAGTGGCGGCGCCGCGCTCGTCCTCAAGCTCTGGTCGCGGCTTGCCTCCCTAGGTTGGGCGCTGCAACATATAGCGGTCGTGCCGGTGGCACAGACGTCCCCAATGTGGAGGAAACATGCGCAACCGTGCCCGTGGACTCGTGCTCGCCGGAGGGGTCGCCGCATGCCTGGCGATCGCCGGCTGTGGCGGCTCGAGTTCGACCTCATCCGGCGCCACCAACTCGCCCGCGGCGACCACCTCGACGGACTCGACGTCGTCGACGCCCGCAGTGACCACGGAATCGACGCCGTCGACAGACACGTCTGCCAGCCCGTCGGCCCCGGCCGGTGGCGGCGGCGCCGCTGGGGGCGGCAAGGTCGGGATCCTGCTGCCCGACACCCAGTCCTCGAACCGCTGGGTGACGTCGGACCCGATCGCGCTGAAGGCCCAGTGCGCGAAGTTCAAGCTCAGCTGTGACATCCAGAACGCGAACAACGACCCCGCGAAGATGGTCACCATCGCCCAGTCGATGATCGACGGCGGCGCCAAGGTCCTGTTGGTCACCCCGCTGGACTCGGCGTCGGCCGGCAAGATCGAGACCGCCGCGAAGTCCAAGGGCGTCATCACCATCGACTACGACCGCCTGACCGCCGGCGGGAGCGCCAGCCTGTACGTGTCGTTCGACAACCTCAAGGTCGGGCAGCTGCAGGGGCAGTCGTTGCTGCAGTGCGCCGAGGTCAAGGGTGCGAGCAGCGTCCAGTACGTCGATGTGAATGGCTCCAAGACCGACAACAACGCCACGCTGTTCAAGCAGGGCTATGACTCGGTGCTGTCCAAGGCGCCGGGCTGGAAGAAGCTGGACGACCAGTGGATCGCCAACTGGGACAACCAGCAGGCGGGCGTCACCTTCTCCTCGATGCTGCAGAGCAACCCGACCCTGAAGGCCGTGATGGTCGCCAACGACGGGATGGCGAACTCGGTCATCACCTCGCTCGCAAAGCAGAAGCTGGCAGGCAAGGTTGCGGTCTCCGGTCAGGACGCGACGGTCCAGGGCTTGCAGCACGTCCTCGACGGCACCCAGTGCTTCACGATCTACAAGCCGTCCACAGGTGAGGCCGACCCGGCCATCGCCGCAGCCGCCGACTTCCTGGCCGGCAACGCCCCGAAGACGACGACGACCATCAAGGACCCGACCAACGGTCGTGAGGTTCCTGCCATCCTCGCCACTCCGATCGCCATCACCAAGGCGAACATCAACCTGCCGATCGCGTCGGGTTACGCCCCGAAGGCCCAGGTCTGCAGCGGCACCTACGCCGCCAAGTGCGCGGCCGCCGGCGTCAAGTGACGCCTGAGTCCGTCACTTCCCGGGTCGAGTGACCCACCCGTCCCGCCCACCGGAGCACCGCTCCGGTGGGCGGGACGGTTCGCGGCCGGCAGGACGACACGTGAGGATCGAGATGGCAGACGGACCAACCCTGCGACTGCGGGGGATCAACAAGAGTTTCGGCGCGGTGCAGGTGCTGCGCGACGTCGACTTCGAGGCCTACCCGGGCGAGGTCACCGCTCTTGTCGGCGACAACGGTGCCGGCAAGTCGACACTGATCAAGTGCATCGGTGGCACCTACACCGTCGACTCCGGTGAGTACGAGTTCAACGGCAAGCCGGTGCACGTCGGCGCACCGAGGGACTCGGCGGCACTGGGGATCGAGATCGTGTACCAGGACCTCGCCCTGTGCGAGAACCTCGACATCGTGCAGAACATGTTCCTGGGCAGGGAACGGCTGCACAACGGCCTGCTGGACGAAGGGTCGATGGAGCTCGCGGCGCAGGAGACGCTCGCCTCCCTGCGTGTCCGGACCGTGAAGTCCGTTCGCCAACGCGTGTCCAGCCTCTCCGGCGGCCAGCGCCAGACCGTGGCGATTGCCAAGTCCGTCCTGTGGAACTCCAAACTGGTCATCCTCGACGAGCCGACGGCTGCTCTCGGAGTGGCGCAGACCGAGCAGGTGCTCGAACTCGTCCGGCGCCTGGCCGAGCAGGGCGTCGCGGTCGTGCTGGTCTCGCACAACATGCTGGACGTCCTGCGGGTGGCAGATCGGATCAGTGCGCTCTATCTGGGGCAGATGGCCGCGACGGTGCGGCGCACCGACACCACCCAGACGCAGATCGTCGAGCTCATCACTACCGGCCGAAGCGGGTCGGTCGGCCTCGGCGGCGAACTGGTCGGGGCCTCTGTCGGTGCGAGCGCGGCCGACGAGAGCGGGGGGCTGGCATGAGCACGGGTACCACCACTCCGGTGGAGGCCTCCGACGCGAGTTCACCGGGGACGACGACCACCGAACTCGCGCCGACCGCGCCCCCGACCGGCGGCCTCGGTGACCACCTACGCAGCTACCTGGCCCGTGCGCGCAGCGGGGAGGCTGGTTCACTGCCGGCGGTCCTCGGCCTGATCGTGCTGGTGATCGTGTTCTCCGTCGCCCACCACCCGTTCTTCTCCCTCGGGAACCTGGCCAACCTGGTCACCCAGGCCGCGCCGATCATGCTGCTGGCGATGGGTCTGGTCTTCGTCCTGCTGCTCGGTGAGATCGACCTGTCGGCCGGTACCGCCTCCGGGGTCTGCGGTGCCGTCGCGGCGCTGATCATCTTCAAGGGATTCCCGACGGTGGTCGGGGTGCTGGCAGCGGTCGCCGCCGGTGTCGCCATCGGCTTCCTCATCGGCTACATACGCGCGAAGATCAGGGTGCCGTCGTTCGTCGTCACGCTGGCGCTGTTCCTGGCACTGCAGGGCGTCGTCCTCGCGATCGTCATTGCCGCCAAGACCCAGGGCAACATCCCGGTGAACAGCCACGCGATCAACGCGCTGGAGAACTCGCCGATGCCCAACTGGGCCGGCTGGCTGACGCTTGCGGTCCTGGTGGTCGGTTTCGCCGCCATCAAGCTCGCCGAGTCCACCGGGCGCCGACGGCGCGGGCTCGTCACCGAGCCGGTCACGTTGTTCGCGATCAAGGTCCTGGCACTCGCCGTGGTGGGTGCCGTGCTGGTCGGGCTGCTGAACCGCAACCGCGCGTTGAACCAGGGCGGAGCAGGGTTCGAGGTCGTCAACGGCAAGATCGTCAAGGTTCAGGCGGCCGCCCTGAGCGGGGTGCCGTGGGTCGTGCCGTTCCTGCTGGTGGTCTTCGTGATCCTGGCGTTCGTGCTGCGGCGGACCAAGTACGGCCGACACGTGTACGCCGTCGGTGGGTCCGACGAGGCCGCCCGCCGGGCCGGCATCAACGTCGACGCGATCCGCATCTCGGTCTTCGTCATCTGCTCCGGCATGGCGGCGCTGTCCGGCATCGTCCTGGCCTCGCAGATCGGGGTGAACTCCGCCCAAGGCGGCGGGAACACCCTGCTGCTGGCTGTCGGTGCGGCCGTGATCGGGGGCACCAGCCTGTTCGGTGGCAAGGGGCGGGTCGTCGACGCAGTGATCGGCGCCGTCGTCGTCACCGTCATCCAGAACGGGATGTCCGACATCGTCCAGGGCGACAACAGCGCCGCCGTCCAGTTGATCGTCACCGGCATCGTGCTGCTGCTCGCGGCAACCGTCGACGCGATCTCCCGACGACGGGCTGGAGCGGCCGGGCTCAGCTGAGCCCGGCCGCGGTCAGCTGCACGATGGCGCGAGGGGGGCCGTGACCGCTGGCGCAAGTATCGCCAAGCGGCAGTCCGACGTCCGGGGACACAATCTCGCACTGGTGTTGCACCAGGTGCACCTGCGTGGCGAGATCTCCCGGGCGGCGCTGACCGAACTGACCGGACTGAACCGGTCGACGATCGGCACGCTCGTCGGCGACCTGCGGGATCTCGGTCTCGTGCTGGACTCCCGGCCGACGGGCGGGACGAAGGTCGGCCGGCCCTCCCACCTGGTCACCGCTCGCGCGGACGGGCCGTTCACGATCGCGGTCGCGATCGACGTGGGCCGAGTCGTCGTCGCGCTCGTCGGCCTCGGCGGGGCGATCCGGGGCCGGACGGAAGTCGGACTCGGGTCGGACATCCGTCCCGACCGGGCGGTGGAGGTCATCGACGCCCTGGCGAGTCGGCTCGAACGGGGACTTCCCCGCGGTGCCCGGCCGCTGGGCGTGGGCGTCTCCCTGCCGGGGACCGTGCAGTCCTCCGACGGGCTGGTCGGGTCCGCGCCCAACTTCGGGTGGGTCGACGTCCCGATGGCCGAGATGTTGGCCGACCGGATGACCCGTCGCCATCCCGGTCTCGGGATCCGGGTGGGCAACGATGCCGATCTCGGCGCCCGGGCAGAGCACCTGCGGGGCGCCGGACGGCAGGTCGACGACCTGGTGTACCTCTGCGGGACGGTCGGTGTCGGCGCGGGCATCATCGTCGGCGGTGTCCCGTTGCCGACCGCCCGGGGCCACGGGGGAGAGCTCGGCCACATGGTCGTCCAGCTGGACGGTCCCCGCTGCCGCTGTGGCGGCCGCGGGTGCTTCGAGGCTCTGGTGGGCGGCGAGGCTCTCTGCGCGCTCGCGGGATCGGCGTACCGCGACGGTGTCGACCCCGCGGCACGGGTCCTGACCGACGCCCGGGCCGGTCAGCCCGACGCGCTGGGTGCCGTCCGGGTGGTCGCGGAGCGGATCGGGACCGGCCTGGCCACGATCGTGCGCATCCTCGATCCCCGGATGATCGTCGTCGGTGGACGGCCCGGGCAGATCTACCAGCTGTGCCGCGACGACGCCGAGCGGGCGATGTCCCGACACCTCATCGCCGCCGACTCGCAGGTGTCGATCGCCTCACCCGGGCTCGGTGGTGACTCCAGCCTGTTCGGGGCGGCCGAACTCGCCTTCGACGCGCTGGTCGACCGAACCCTGCAGGCAGGCTGGCTCGGTTCGGGTTCGGGTTCGGGTTCGGGCCGATGACCGGTCAGCGACCGCTCACCGGCTCCGCCGGTCAGCGACTCAGGAGGCCGACCCGACCGCCCGCACCGGAGGCCCAGCAGGCCCCGTCGGCTGCGCACTGCACCGTGTCGAACGAGCCGGTGTCGAACGAGGTCCACGTCAGTCCGGCGTTGGTGGACACGTCGGACCCGGTGGGCCCCACGGCGACCAGCGATGCGACGGTCCCCGGAAGGAAGGCGACCCCGGAGCGGTAGCCGTGCGGCATGCCCGGGGACGACAGCCACCGGCGGGAGTCGATCGACACGGCGGCGATCCGACCGCGGCCGGTGGGCGCGGTGAAGTCCCCGCCGACCGCCACGACGGCGGTGCCCGAGGTCACCGACGCATCGGGCACCTGGCCTGAGAACGGGCGCACCGCGAGGGAGAACGGCCGAACCGCCAGGGAGAAGATGCCGGCCGCGGCGCCGCTGGCCACCGGTGTGGCGGACACCGACCAGGTGTGTCCGGCGTCGGTGGAGTGGTAGACCCGCGAGGTCGCGCCGCCGCCGGAGGCGATCGACGCCTCGCGGCGCCCGGACGTCACCAGGCAGGTGCCGGACGCGGCGAATGCGAACTCCCCGGGCAGCGCCGCCGGCATCCCGGCGCTGGACTGGACCGCCCAGTGCCTGCCGCCGTCGGTGGTCCGCACGATGCGGAACTTCCCGTCCGGCGGGTCGGCGACCGCGATGCCCTCCAGCGGGCTGAAGAACGCCATGCAGTCGTAGAACGCTGCCGGGTCACGGTTGACGAAACCGAGCGTCCAGGTCGCGCCGCCGTCGACGGTCCGGTAGATGCGGGAGTCCGTGCCCGTGCCGATGGTCAGGGCGACCGCGCGGCGCGCGTCGAGCGCCTCGACGTCGCGGAACTGGATGCCGGCCGGCAGTCCACGCGGCGACACGTCGGCCCATGACCTCCCGCCGTCGACCGTGCGCAGCACCGTGCCCGCGGTGCCGGCGAGCCAGGCGACCCGCGAACTCACCGCGGCAAGACCGCGGAACTGGCGGTCGCGGGCGGCCGCCGGTGAGACGTCCCGCCAGCTGGGCTGCCGGAACGCCTGCGGACTGGCCAGGGCCGGGAACGCGGTGCCGGCGGTCGCCGTCGCCGTCGCCGTCGGCGCCGTGGCCGCAGGCGGTGCCGCGGAAGCGGGCGCGGTCTGGGCGGCCGAAGCGGGCGCGGTCTGGGCGGCCGCGGTGGCGGCGAGGCCGGCCAACGCGACGACGGGAACCTTCCAGCGACGTGATCTCATCGGGCAGACGATAGGGACCCCGCGCCGCGGCTGATCACCGCGGCGGCCGCTCTTGCGCCGGCGGTGACCGCCGAGTCGAGATCGGCGGCGGCGGCGAGCGCCGCGGCCATCGCCCCCACGAACGCGTCGCCGGCACCCGTGGTGTCCACGACATCGTCGACCGGCGTCGCCGGGACGTGGCGCGGACCCCGGTCGTCGGCCAGTACCGCTCCAGCCGGACCGAGGGTGACGACCACCGACCGGCACGCCGACGCGAGTTCCACGGCGAAGGCCTGAGCCAGACCGACGGAGCCCAGCGGGTGCCCGACGAGCGCTGCCGCCTCCCCCTCGTTGACCACCAGTGGGTCACACAGTCGCAGGACCGGCTCGCTGACCGGCCGGTACGGCGCAAGGTTGTAGACGAAGCGGATGCCGGCCGCGGCCGCGGCCGCAGCGGCTCGGTCGACGACGGCGGCGGGGATCTCCGCCTGGGTCACCACGACACCTTCCGCGACGCGCCGGGAGCGGCAGGAGGCGATCGCCTCAGCCGCGTCGGCGGGCCGGAGCAGAGCATTGCTCCCGGGTTCTACGACGATGGCGTTCTCGCCGTCCGGGGTCACTGTCACGAATGCCGACCCCGACGGTGACCGGGCAGCGACGATCACGCCGGAGATGTCGACGCCTGCTCTCGTCAGGTCGGCCAGCGCATCGCGTCCGTCTGCGTCGTCGCCCACGCAGCCGACCAAGCGCGTCACAGCTCCGGCTCCTACGGCGGCGACGGCCTGGTTCGCTCCCTTGCCCCCGGTCCTGGTTGCCATCCCGGTCGCCAGCACCGTGCTGCCGGCAGCGGGCCGGGTGGTCACCCGGAGGATGCGGTCGCGGTTCACCGAGCCGATGACCAGGACGCCACCCGGCGCCGGCTGCCTCACCTGGTCCCGGAACCGGTGCTGGACCGGGCGAAGAACTCGGTGGTGGGGTGGACGCGACGGTGCATACGAACCTCCGGTCAGGACGGGAGTCGCTGACCCCCGGCGATGGGTCAGAGAGCGGCGATCCGGTCGAGGAAGTGGGTGGTGAAACGCTCGACGTCCACCGCCGTCGCGACCGAGCAGTTGGGTGCGGGGCTCGCGACGCCGTCGGCTCGGGCGGTGTCGAGGAAGTCCGCGACGGTGACGCCGCGTGCGACGTCACCGACGGCCTCGACGGCGACCACCGCGGGCGACCAGGTGACGAGCTCGGGATGGGCGACCACCGCGACGGCGAGCGGATCGTGCATCGCGCAGGTCTCGGCGTCCTCGCCCCTGCCCCATCCGGCCGACGCGAGGTGCTCGATCCAGGCAACGGTGCTCCGCCCGGCGAACTCCCCGAACGGACGGCCACCGGCAGCCATGCGCTCCGCGTCGTCGCGACCGAGTCGCACCTGCAGGGTGACGTCGAGACCGACCAGCCGAAGCGGTGCTCCGCTGTCCAGCACGATCGCCGCGGCGTCCGGATCGACCCAGATGTTGAACTCGCCGGGCATGTCCAGGCGGTTGGTGTGCTGTAGGTAGACACCGCCCATGACGACGATCTCCTGGACGGACCCGGCCAGGCGCGGCTCGAGCCGCATCGCGAGGGCGACGTTGGTCAGTGGCCCGATCGCCACGATCGTCACCTGTCCCGGCGCGGCCATCACGGCCTCGACGATCGCTGTTGCCGCGGCCCCGGCCTGCGGCGACCGCTGGGGCAGCCCGCCGCGCGCCGCCGCAGCAGCCGCCCGGGACGTCGTGGGATGCAGGGGTCTGCGCAAGGGGGTGAGAGCACCTTTCACAACCGGCACGTCCGTCCGGCCGAGTCGGTCGAGCAGCTCCAGGGTCAGGGCTGTCGCCGTCTCCACGTCGGTGTTCCCGTTGACGGTGGTGACCAGCTCGACGGACAGGTCCGGCTCGGCCAGGGCCAGGGCCAACGCGAAGCCGTCGTCGATGTCGGACCCTGGCGCACCCATCGCCAGATCCGTGTCCAGAATGATCCGCCGGGCCATGTGACTCCCTTGTCAACTCGTGTTGCACGGCAGCGTTGTACCTCGCCGGCAATGACGCAACCGACCCGGGGTGCCGAACGGACGTGACACGGAACCGTGTGGCAGGTGGCGGCGAGCCCGTCGGTCAGGTCCGACGGTCGGGATGGCACCCGCACGACTCCCGGCGGACCAGGTCGACCTGGACGACGTCGTCACCTGGCGTCGCGGCCGAGTCGCCCGATCCGAGCAGGCGGCCGACCGCGAGCCGGGCGACGATCTCCAGTGGCTGCTGGACGACGGTGAGGGACGGCACGCTGTACCGCGCGAACGCGGTGCCGTCGAAGCACACGAGCGCCACGTCGCCGGGGACGTCGAGGCCGAGGTCGCGGCACGCCCGCAGGGCGCCGAGTGCCTGGACGTCGGTGGACACGAACAGGGCGGTCGGCCGGGGGCGACGGGAGAGCAGGCGTCTGGTGGCCTCGTGACCGCCGGCGAGACTGAACGGCCCGGCGGCGACGAGGCTGCGGGCGGTGGGCAGCCCCGCGGCGCGCAGCGAGGCCGCCCAGCCGTCCACGCGCTGGGCGGCCGACGCCACCGACGGAGGCCCGGCGACGCAACCGACCCGGCGGTGCCCATGAGCGATGAGGTGGTCGACGCCGAGGCCGGCGCCACCGGCGTGGTCGGCGACGACTGTCGACACCCCGGTCGAGGCGGCCACCCGGTCGAGTACGACGACCGGGATCCCCGCTTCGGTGACGATCGCCAGCTCCGGGCGCGACTGCACGGAGACCACGATGACGCCGTCCACCTGCCGGTCGACGAACGTCCTCAGGTAGGTCGCCTCCCGACCGACGTCGCCGAGCGCGTTCCCGACCAGCAGGACGTGCCCGCGCTCGAAGGCCACGTCCTCGATCGCGCGCGAGAGCTCGGTGAAGAACGGGTTCCCGTCGTCCGGGACGAGCAGGCCCATCGACCTGGTCCGTTGACCGCGCAGCGCCCGCGCGGCCGTGTTGGGCCGGTAGCCCAGCTTGTCGATCGCTGCCTGGACCCGGTCGCGGGTGACCGGAGCCACCGGGCGCGGACCACCGTTGACCACGTAGCTGACGACTGCAAGTAACACGCCGGCGAGGCGGGCGACCTCGGCCCGGGCAACTGGCACGGCGCTCCTCCGTCATCCGGTGCGGTCTGGCGGCAGACGGTACCGATCGCCACCTGGCCGGGACGTCGACTGCTCGATCCGGTGGGCACGGTGCGTCGAACAGGCTGTCCGACCGGGGAATCGCCTGCCCGGCGGGCGGCGCTGCACCGGGTGACGACATCCCCGACCAGGAAGCAGGTGTGCCCGATGGCGACCTCCCCGACCGTGCGCATGAACGACGGCCGCGAGATCCCCCAGCTGGGGTTCGGGGTCTTCCAGATCCCGCCGGAGGAGACGGTCGAGCCGGTCACCGTCGCGCTGGAGGCGGGATACCGCCACATCGACACCGCGCAGGGCTACGGCAACGAGGAGGGCGTCGGCAAGGCGATCGCTGACTCCGGGATCGCGCGCGAGGACGTCTTCCTCACCACCAAGCTCGCCAACTCCGCGCACGGCCGCGTCGAGGCGGTTGCGGCGTTCGACCAGAGCCTGGCCAAGCTGGGGCTGGACTACGTCGACCTGTTCCTCATCCACTGGCCGGTCCCACAACTCGACCGGTACGTGGAGACCTGGCAGGCGCTGGAGCAGCTGCGCGCGTCCGGTCGTGCCCGGTCGATCGGGGTGTCCAACTTCACCGAGCGGCACCTGAACCGGCTGCGCGCCGAGACAGACGTCGTACCGGTGCTCAACCAGATCGAGCTGCACCCGCGCTTCCCGCAGGAGGCGATGCGCGCGTTCGACGCGGAGCACCAGATCCTCACCGAGGCGTGGGCGCCGATCGGCCAGGGCGGGGACCTGCTGGACAACCCGGAACTGGTCACGCTGGCCGGGGAGCTCGGCAAGAGTCCGGCACAGGTCGTGCTGCGCTGGCACGTCCAGCTGGGCAACGTCGTCATCCCGAAGTCGGTGACCCCGGAGCGGATCCGCGCGAACATCGACATCTTCGACTTCGAGTTGAGCGAGACCCAGATGGGAACCGTCAGCGGCCTGGACACCGGCACCCGGATCGGCCCGGACCCGGAGCACATGAACAGCCGCTGACCCTGGCCGGCACCGGGCCTGGGATGCGGGACGTGGCCTGCTGCAGCACGGTGGAGACTGCCGGACAAGGCGGCCCGCGCATCTCGCGCGGCCCGGTTCGCCGAAGTCGACAGCGAAGGCAGGTCAGCGGTGAAGGCAGTGACGTGGCAGGGCAAGCGGAAGGTCGCGGTCGAGGAGGTCCCCGATCCCAGGATCGAACTGCCCACCGATGCGATAGTCCGCATCACCTCGACGGCGATCTGCGGGTCCGACCTGCACCTGTACGAGGTGCTGGGCCCGTACATGAGCTCCGGTGATGTCCTCGGGCACGAGCCGATGGGGATCGTGGAGGAGGTCGGCTCCGCGGCCGGTGACCTGAAGGTCGGCGACCGGGTGGTCGTGCCGTTCAACATCTCTTGCGGTCACTGCTTCATGTGCCAGCGGCAGCTGTTCTCCCAGTGCGAGACCACGCAGGTCCGCGCCCAGGGCACCGGCGCGGCGCTGTTCGGTTTCAGCGCTCTCTACGGCTCGGTGCCCGGCGGTCAGGCGGAGTACCTGCGGGTCCCGCAGGCCCAGTTCGGTCCCATCGTGGTGCCGCGGGGGCTGCCCGACCAGCGGTTCCTGTACATGTCCGACGTCCTCCCGACGGCCTGGCAGGCGGTGCAGTACGCCGACGTCCCCGCCGGGGGGACGCTGGCCGTGCTCGGCCTGGGCCCGATCGGGCAGGCCGCGGTGCGGATTGCCCACCACCTCGGCGTCGCGCGGATCATCGGGGTCGACCTGGTGCCCGAGCGGTTGGCCGCGGCCGCCGCGCACGGGGCCGAGCCGATGGACATCAGCAGCGTCGACAACCCGGCGCAGGCGCTCATCGACGCGGTCGACGGGCGCGGCCCCGACGCGGTCATCGACGCGGTCGGGATGGAGTCCCACGACTCGCCCGGGGCCAAGGCCGCGCAGACCGCGGCCGGCCTGCTGCCGGACGCGATCGCCCGGAAGTTCACCGAGAAGGCCGGGGTCGACCGGACCGGCACGCTGACCACGGCGCTGAAGGCGGTGCGCCGCGGCGGGACCGTCTCGGTGTCCGGGGTTTACGGCGGCGAGCAGGACCCGCTGCCGATGATGGAGATGTTCGACCGCCAGGTGCAGCTGCGGATGGGCCAGGCGAACGTCCGGCGGTGGATCCCCGACATCCTGCCGCTGCTGCTGGACGACGCCGACCCGCTGGATGCCGACGGGTTGGCCACCCACGTGCTGCCGTTGGCGGAGGCGGCGCACGGCTACGAGATCTTCCAGAAGAAGCAGGACAACTGCATCAAGGTCGTCCTGCAGCCGTGACCGAACTCGTCGGCGAGACCCTCGTCGGCGAGACCCTCGTCGGTGAGCCGATCGTCGGCGAGGGGACGGCGGAGGCCGACTGGGCCCGCTGGCCGGGTCTGGCCGGGCTCGCGCCGTTGGACCTCGCCGGTGCCGGCTGCCCGCTGATCGTCGCGCCGCACCCGGACGACGAGGTCCTGGGCGCGGGCGGGTTGCTGGCCCGGCTCGGTGGTGAGCTGGTCGCGGTCACCGATGGGGAGGCGTCCCATCCGGGGTCCACGGTGCTGGCGGCGGGCCGGCTCGCCGGGCTCCGGCGGGCCGAGACCGCCGAGGCGCTGGCTGCGCTGGGCCGGCCGGGGACGGTTGTCCACCACCTTGCGCAGCCCGACGGTGCCGTGGACGAACCGCTGCTGACCGGACAGCTGGCCGAGCTGCTGCGCCCGGGCCGATGGTGTGTGGCGACCTGGCGCGGGGACGGCCACCCCGACCACGAGGCCGTCGGTCGGGCCGCGGCGGCCGCCTGTGCTGCGACGGGAGCCCGGCTGGTGGAGTACCCGGTCTGGGCGTGGCACTGGAGCGGCCCCGGCGACGGGCGCCTCCCGTTCGACCGCGCCCGGCGCCTGGACCTCGACGACGCGACTCAGGCGGCGAAGCGGATCGCGATCGACTGCTTCACCACCCAGGTACGACCGCTCGGGCCGGACCCGGCCGACGCCGCCGTGCTCCCGCCGACCGTGCTCGCCCGCTTCACCCGACCGTTCGAGGTGTACCTGACGTGAGTACCCCGGCCGACTACTTCGAGCACATGTACGCCGGGGCGCCCGACCCGTGGCGACTGGCGGACCGCTGGTACGAGCAGCGGAAGTACGCGCTCACCGTCGCGAGCCTGACCCGGCCCCGTTACCGGTCGGCTTTCGAGCCCGGCTGCTCGGTCGGCACCCTGACCGCGCTGCTCGCGCCCCGGTGCGACGCGCTGCTCTCCGTGGACCGGGTGCCGGCCGCGATCGACCAGGCCAGGGCCCGGGTCGGTCCGCGGCCCGGGGTGCGGCTGGCCGTGATGGCCGTGCCCGACGAGTGGCCGGACGGCCGGTTCGATCTCGTCGTGCTGTCCGAGCTGGGGTACTACCTCGACCCTGCCGGGCTCGACCGGCTGGTCACGGCGGCGACGGCCGCCCTGGAGCCGGGCGGCGAGCTGGTGACGGTCCACTGGCGGCACCGGGTCGCCGAGCACTCCCTCACCGGGGACGAGGTCGCCCGGCGCGTCGCCGCGCAGCCGGGGCTGCACCGCCTGGCCGCTCACCTCGAGGACGACTTCGTCCTCGAGGTCTGGGCGCGGGTCCCGCCCGAGCCGACGAGCGTCGCCGCCCGCGAGGGGCTGTGCTGACCACCGTCCGGCCGGTTGTCCGGCACGTCGGGGTCGTCGTCCCCGCCCACGACGAGCAGGAGTCCCTGCCGGCCTGCCTGGCCGCGCTGCGGGTCGCGGCCCGGGTGGCACGCGTGGCGGCCGGGGTCGCGGTCGAGCTGCTCGTCGTGCTGGACGACTGCCGGGACGCCACCGCGGGGGTGGCCGCGCGTGCCGGCGTGCGGACCGTCGAGACCGCCGCCCGAAACGTGGGCGTGGCCCGTGCGGCGGGAATGGCCGCGGTCCTTGCGCGGGCACCCGCGCCCGGAACGACCTGGTTGGCGACCACCGACGCCGACAGCGCCGTCGGCCCGGGCTGGATCGCCGGTCAGCTGGCCCTGGCGGGCGCCGGTGCCGACCTCGTGGTCGGCACGGTCGAGGTCCGTGACTGGTCGGCGTGGCCAGCGGGCGTCGCCATCGCCTATGCCGCCGGCTACGGCGTGCGGGAGAGCACCGATCTGCGCGACGGCAGGGGCTCGGCCGGCGGGGAGCACCCGCACGTGCACGGTGCCAACCTCGGCATCGCCGCGCTCGCCTACGGGCGACTCGGCGGGTTCGCCCCGCTCGCGGTCGGCGAGGACCACCGGCTCGTCGACCAGGCGGTGGCCGCCGGGATGCGCGTCGCCCGGACCCGGCACCTGCCGGTCGCGACCAGTGCGCGGCGGCACGCCCGGGCACCGCACGGTTTCAGCTCGCACCTGGCCGCCCTCGCGGAGGACGCGGCGTGCAACCGCTGACCGGGCACCCGGTCACCGCCTGGTGGGCGGACCGGGTGGCGACCCGCGGGAAGACCGGGACCGACCTGTCCGACCCGGGCCGCGCGGGGGAGGCGCTGCGGGACGCGCTCACGGACGGGCTGCTCGACCTGCCGCTGCCGGGCGGCGGTGCGACGCAGCAGCGCTGGTCCGCGCTGGCGGCGCTGGCGGCGGCGGACGTGACGCTGGCCAAGCTCGCCGAGGCGCACGCCGATGCGGTCGCGATCCTCGCCGAGCTGTCCGGCAGGCCCGCCGGGCGTGAGCTGTGGGCGGTGTGGGCGGCGGTGACGCCCGCCCTGCGGGCCGACGCCACCCCGGAGGGCGGATGGTCGCTGACCGGCCGCAAGCCCTGGGCGTCGGGCAGCACCTGCTGCACTCGGGCGCTGGTGACCGCGGTGGCCGACGACGGTGAACGGCTGTTCGCCGTGGACGTCGCCCACCCCGGCATCGAGGCCGAGGCCGGGTCCTGGCCGGCGGTCGCGATGACCGGGACCGCGAGCCTGACGCTGCTGCTGGACCGGGTGCCGGGCGAGCCGGTGGGTGGACCGGGCGCCTACGTCGACCGGCCCGGGTTCGCCCACGGCGGGGCCGGCATCGCGGCGTGCTGGTACGGGGGCGCCGTCGGCATCGCCGGGCCGTTGCTGACCCGGGTCCGTGACGCCCCCCCGGACCCGCACCGCAACGCCCACCTCGGCGGCGTGCACGCCAGCCTCACCGCGGCCCGCTGCGCGCTGGACGATGTCGCCCGCCGCATCGACGACGAGCCGGGCGCACAGCTGGCGGCATCCGCGGCGACGGTCCGGGCGGTCACCGAGAGCACGGCCGCGGTCGTCGTCGACCGGGTGGGCCGGGCGCTGGGCCCGACGCCGCTCGCGACCGACCGGGCGCATGCCCGCCGCGTCGCCGACCTGACGCTGTTCGTCCGGCAGAGCCACGCCGAGCGCGACCTCGCCGAGCTGGGCCTGGCGGTCGCCGCGGGCGGTGCCGCCCAGGCCCGGTGGTGAGGCCGGTCAGCTCTTCGCGAGCAGCTGCAGGGTCGCCCGGGCGCCGTCGTCGTGCAGGGACGTCAGTGCCAGCTGGTAGGCCGCGACGAAACGCTCGTCGTCGACGAGGTCGCCGAACAGCTCGCGGTCCCGGACGAACGCCAGCGGGTCGTCGGCTTGCCGGAGCGCGGTGGCGGTGAGCCGCTCGGCGAGCCGGTCGACCACCTCGATCGGCTCGCCGGCCTCGTCCACGCCCTCCGCGTAGCGGGCCCAACTGGCCACGATCGCCGCCGAGCGCGCAATCTCACCACCGGTCCCGAGCTGCGCCCGGATGACCGGCAACAGCCACTTGGGGATGCGGTCACTGCTCTCCGCGCACAGCCGTGCGACGGTGTCGCGGACCTCGCCGTTGGAGAAGCGGGCGATCAGCGTGTGCTGGTACTCGTCGAGGTCGATGCCCGGCACGGGCATCAGCGTCGGGGTGGCTTCACGCTGCATGTAGGCCAGCAGGAAGTCGGCGAACAGCGGGTCCTGCGCGACCTCGTGCACGAGACGGAAGCGTGCCAGGTAGCCGAAGTAGCAGAGTCCCTGGTGGCTGGCGTTGAGCAGCCGCAGCTTCATCAGCTCGTACGGCTCCACGTCGTCGACGACCTGCACCCCGACCTGCTCGTACGGCGGTCGGCCGTCGCCGAACGAGTCCTCCAGCACCCACTGGGTGAACGGCTCGCAGACCACCGGCCACCCGTCGGTGACACCGAACCGGCGCTCGATCTCCGCCCGGTCCTCGTCGGTCGTCTGCGGGGTGATCCGGTCGACCATCGAGTTGGGGAAGGACACCTGCGCGGCCACCCAGTCCCCGAGCTCGGCGTCCCGGAGTCGGGCGAACGCGGTGAACATCCGCCGCGCGACGTCGCCGTTGCCCTGGATGTTGTCGCAACTCATCACCGTGAACGGCGCGATCCCGCGCTCCCGCCGGCGCACGAGCGCCTCCACGACGAGCGCGAAGCTGGTCCGTGGGGTGGTCGGGTCGGTCAGGTCGTGCACCACGTCCGGGCTCGCGGCGTCGAACTCGCCGGTGACGTGGTGGAAGTTGTACCCGCCCTCGGTGATCGTGAGCGACACGATCCGCGTGCTCGGCGCGGCCATCCGCTCGACGACGGCCTCCGGGTCGTCAGGGGCCAGCAGGTACTCGACGATCGAGCCGATGACCCGCGGTTCCCAGGTGCCGTCGGAGTCCTTGGTGACCAGCGTGTACAGGCAGTCCTGCGCGGCCATCACCTCGGCCATCCGGCGGTCGGACGGCAGCACCCCGACACCGCAGATGCCCCACTCCAGTGCGCGGCCCTCGTTCATCAGCCGGTCCAGGTACATCGCCTGGTGCGCACGGTGGAATCCCCCGACGCCGAGGTGGACGATCCCGACGGACACGGCGCTGCGGTCGTAGGTCGGCGTCGGGACGGCCAGGGCTGGCAGCGCTTCGGCGGTGAGCTGGGGCATGGACGGTCCCTCTCCTGCAGAGCCCTGCGGACCTCCGCCGGGGCGAGGCGGTAAAGGTAGCTCGCCGCCGCGCCGATTCCGAGCCCTGATCGTGACATCGTGACCGCTTGCCAGCCCCCGGCCCGCCCCATAGCCTTCGAGCCAACACGGTCGGGCGCACTCGGGTCGATCCGGTCACCAAAGGGGGTGAGAGGTGTACGCCGTCGAGCGCCAGCGCTGGATCGTCGACCGGGCGAATGCCGACGGCCGGGTCGAGGTCGCCGAGCTCGCCCGCGTGCTGGACGTCGCGCTGGAGACCGTCCGGCGCGACCTGGGGGTGCTGGAGAGCCGGGGCCTGCTGCAGCGCGTGCACGGCGGCGCCGTCCCGACCGACCGTCTCGGCAGCGAGGTCGTGCTGTCCAGCCGCGACCGGTACAACCGCAGCGACAAGCAGGACATCGCCCAGTCCACACTGGCTTTGCTGGCCGACGCGGCGGTGGTCTACCTCGACGAGGGGTCGACGATCCGAGTGCTGGCCGACGCCTGGCGCCCGGCCGAAGCGGTCACGGTGGTGACCAACGCCCTGGAGACTGCTACACTGCTCGCTCCGCGAGCACATGTCACCGTCCTGCTGCTCGGCGGTCGGGTCCGCCCGATGACGACCGCGACGGTCGAGCACTGGGCGACGGGGATGCTCGCCGACATCACCCTCGACGTCGCGGTGATGGGCACCAACGGCGCGACCGGCGCACGTGGGCTGACGTGTCCGGACGCCCAGGTCAGTGCGGTCAAGACGGCGGCGATCCGTTCTGCGCGGCGCTCCGTCGTGCTGGCCGACCACAGCAAGTTCGCCGTCGACTCGCTGTTCACCTTCGCGCGGTGGGACGACGTCGAGGTGCTCGTCACCGACCGGAGCACGCCGGCCGAACAGCTCGACGTGATCCGCGCTCTCGGTGTCGAGGTGGTTCGCGCCGGCCTCGTCGGTGAATGCCCGGCACGCCCGGTCCGGGCGTCCGTTCCGAACAATCCCCTGCACATCGGGTGACACTCTCCGTGGCACCCGGAAATCTCTCGAGGAGGAGACCGATGGTCCAACGAACAGGACGACGGAAGCTGGCCGTAGTCGGCGCCGCGGCCCTGGCGGTCACCGCGGCCGCGTGCGGTGGCGCCGGTGGTGGAGCCGCTGGTGGCGGCGGCGGTGGTGGTGGTGGCGGCGGGACTGCCCAGAGCATCAACGTCCTCATGGTGAACAACCCGCAGATGCTGGACATCCAGAAGCTGACGGCCGACAATTTCACCAAGCAGAGCGGGATCAAGGTCAACTACACGGTCCTGCCCGAGAACGACGTCCGGGACAAGATCAGCCAGGAGTTCTCCAGCCAGGCGGGCCAGTACGACATCGCCACGATCAGCAACTACGAGGTGCCGTTCTACGCCAAGAACAAGTGGCTCGCCGACTTGAGCTCGCACGTCAGCAGCGACGCCGGGTTCGACCAGGGGGACATCCTCAAGCCGATGACCGAGTCGCTGACCGTCGACGGCAAGGTCTACGCCGAGCCGTTCTACGGCGAGTCCTCGTTCCTGATGTACCGCAAGGACGTGCTGGCGGCCAAGAAGATCACCATGCCGGCCAAGCCCACCTGGCAGCAGGTCGCCGACATCGCCGCGAAGGTCGACGGTGCCCAGCCGGGGATGAAGGGCATCTGTCTTCGCGGTCTGCCGGGCTGGGGCGAGGTGATGGCCCCGCTGACCACCGTGGTCAACACCTTCGGCGGCACCTGGTTCAACAAGGACTGGACCGCCCAGGTCAACGGCCCGGGCTTCACCGAGGCGACGAAGTTCTACGTCGACCTGGTCCGGGCCCACGGTGAGTCCGGTGCTCCGCAGGCCGGTTTCGCCGAGTGCCTGAACAACCTCGAGCAGAGCAAGGTCGCCATGTGGTACGACGCGACGTCGGCGGCCGGGTCGCTGGAGGCCAAGGAGTCGCCGGTGGCCGGCAAGCTCGGCTACGCGCCGGCCCCGGTCGTGAAGACCGCCAGCTCGGGCTGGCTGTACACGTGGGCCTGGGGGGTCCAGAACGCGAGCAAGAAGCAGGACGCCGCCTGGAAGTTCATCTCCTGGGCGTCGGGCAAGGACTACGAGAAGCTCGTCGGTACCCAGCTCGGCTACGCGAGGGTCCCGGCCGGGAAGCGAGCCTCGACCTACACCAACCCCGACTACCTGAAGGTTGCGGCCGCATTCGCCAAGCCGACCCAGGAGGCCATCACCGCGGCGGACCCGCTCAACCCCGGGGTGCAGCCGCGGCCGACCATCGGCATCCAGTTCGTGGACATCCCGGAGTTCTCCGACCTCGGCACCCAGGTCTCGCAGGGCATCAGCTCCGCGATCGCGGGCAAGACGTCGGTGGACAAGGCGTTGGCCGACGGCCAGAAGCTCGCCACGACGACAGGTGAGAAGTACAAGGGCAAGTGATGTGGAGCTGGGGGCGGGCCGGCTGGCCGGCACGCCCCCGGCGCTCACGAACCTCTGACTCTGGCACCAGGTGAGGAGCTCACGATGCACCCGAGGACCATCCGATGAGCGTTGCCGCGACGGGCCGAACGGCCCGGCGGACGACGTCGAACGCGCCACGGCCGGCGCTGCGGGCAGCCGGTGACTGGGCAAGGCGGGCACCGCTGATGCCCGCGCTGGTGTTCATGATCATCGTGACGCAGCTGCCGTTCGTCGCGACACTGATCGTCTCATTCCTGGACTGGAACGCCCTGGACCCGGGCAGTCGCCGCTTCACCGGTGTCGCCAACTACGTCGCGGTGGCCCAGGACACCGGCCTACGGACATCGGTCCTGAACACGATCCTGCTGACCGTGACCGTCGTCTTCGTCAGCGTCGTGCTCGGCATGGTCATCGCCCTGTTGCTCGACCGGAGCTTCCGCGGTCGCGGCATCGTCCGCACTTTGATGATCGCGCCGTTCCTCGTCGTGCCGGTGGCTGCCGCTCTCGTCTGGAAGCACGCCCTGTACAACCCGGAGTACGGGCTGCTGAACGGGCTGCTCACCGACATCTGGCGGCTGTTCGGATCGGCCAATCCGCCGCAGCCGGACTGGATCACCGTGGCGCCGCGCCTTGCCATCGACGCAACCCTGATCTGGCAGTGGACGCCGTTCATGATGCTGATCCTGCTGGCCGGACTGCAGAGCCGGTCCTCGGAGGCGGTGGAGGCGGCGCGGGTGGACGGCGCGAGCGCCTGGCAGGCGTTTCGGTTCCTGACGATGCCGCACATGCGCCAGTACATCGAGCTGGGCGCGCTCCTCGGCTCGATCTACATCGTGCAGACCTTCGACGCCGTCTACACCTTGACCGCCGGCGGGCTCGGCACGGCGAACCTGCCGTACACCATCTACCAGACCTTCTTTGCCGCCCAGGATTACGGACAGGCCTCCGCGGCCGGTGTCGTCGTCGTCTTCGGCTCCATTCTGATCGCGACGTTCGCGTTGCGCGTCGTGTCGTCGCTGTTCAAGCAGGAGGTCACCCGATGAGTGCCCTGACCGCGCCCGCCGGGCCGACCGCCAGTGCGGCGCCGTCGCGGGTGGCCGTCCGTCGCCGCCGCCGTCCCGGCTACAGCAAGTGGGCCCCGCTGTTCACCGGGTTCGCTTGGCTGTTCGGAATCCTGTTCTTCGTGCCCGTCGCGTGGATGGTGCTCACCTCCTTCCACAGCGAGCAGAACGCGGCGACCAACCCGCCCTCGTTCGCCGCGCCGCTGACGCTCGACGGTTACCGGGAGTTCTTCGGGGCCTCGACCGGGTCGAGCCCGTGGCCGCCGCTGATCAACTCCGCGACCGCGAGCATCGTCTCGACACTGCTGGTGCTGGTGCTTGCTGTCCCGGCGGCCTATGCACTCTCGATCCGACCGGTCCGCAAGTGGACCGACGTGATGTTCTTCTTCCTGTCCACGAAGATGCTGCCGGTCGTGGCAGGGATCTTGCCGGTGTACCTGTTCGCGCGGTGGAGCGGTCTGCTGGACAACATCTGGCTGCTGGTCATTCTGTACACGTCGGCGAACCTGCCGATCGCGGTGTGGATGATGCGCTCGTTCCTTGCCGAAGTGCCGGTGGAGATGCTCGAGGCCGCCCAGATCGACGGCGCGGGACTGATCCGCACCTTGGTCCAGGTGGTGGCGCCGGTGGCGGCGCCCGGGCTGGCGGCGACCTCGCTGATCTGCTTCATCTTCAGCTGGAACGAGCTGCTGTTCGCCCGGGTCCTGACCGGGGTGGTGGCGGGTACGGCGCCGGTCTTCCTGACCAGCTTCGTCACCAGCCAGGGCCTGTTCCTGGCCCAGGTCTGCGCGGCCGCGACGGTCGTGTCGCTGCCGGTGCTGATCGCCGGGTTCGCCGCGCAGGACAAGCTCGTGCAGGGCCTGTCCCTCGGCGCGGTCAAGTAGTTCTGGTCAGTCGACGCGGCTCAGCCGGGCTCCGGCCCGGTGGCCGCCGGGCGGGTCGGGTCGGTGGACCACGCCGACCACGATCCGCCGAACAACGCCGCCTCGATGCCCAGGCTGGCGAGAGCGGCGATCTCGTGCGCGGCGGTGACGCCGGAACCGCAGTAGACGCCGACGGGCCTGCCGGTCTCGGTGCCGGACCGAGTGAACCGGTCACCGAGCGCGGTCGGGTCGAGGAAGCGGCCGTCGGGGGTGAGGTTGTCGGTCGTCGGGGCGCTGACCGACCCCGGGACGTGCCCGGCGCGGGGGTCCACCGGCTCGACCTCGCCGCGATACCGCGCCCCGGCCCGCGCGTCCAGCAGCAGGCCGTCGCGGGCCAGCCGCGCGGCGCCGTCGGCGTCCAGCACCGGCATCCCCCCGCCGGTGAGGGTCACGTCTCCGGGAGTGGGAACCCGACCCGGACCGGCCTCCAGGACGCCGCCGGTGTCGGTCCAGGCGGCCAGCCCGCCGTCGAGCAGCCGGACGTCGGGGACACCGGCCCACCGCAGCAGCCACCAGGCCCGTGCGGCAGCGGTCCCGCCGGTCGCGTCGTAGGCGACGACGCGACTGCCTGCGTCCACGCCCCACCGCCGGGCCGCGGCCTGCAGGTCGGCCAGCTCGGGCAGCGGGTGGCGACCGCCGGTCGACGTCGGTGGCGCCGCGAGCTCGGTGTCGAGGTCGACGTACACCGCCCCGGGCAGGTGCCCGGCGCGGTGGTGGTCCCGGCCGTGCGGATCTCCGAGTGCCCAGCGCACGTCGAGCAGCACGGGCGCGGCCGGCCCGGCGAGCTCGCGCCGGAGCGCACCGGCGTCGAGGAGCACACGGGCGCGGAGATCCTCGGGCGCGCTGGTCACCGCGTGACGGTAGCGCCGGCCCCGGCGAGCCGATCGGCCACAGCGGTCAGCACCTGCGAGCAGCCGGCGTCGAGCTTCAGCGTCGCCAGCTCGTCGCCCCGGGTCCAGCCGCGGTTGACGATCACGACCGGCCGTCCCGTCCTCGCCGCGTGCCGGACGAACCGCAGTCCGCTCATCACCGTCAACGACGACCCGGCGACGAGCAGGACCTCGGCCGCGTCGACCGTCGCGTAGGCGCGGGCGACCCGCGGCTTGGGCACGTTCTCACCGAAGAAGACGATGTCCGGCTTGAGCAAGCCCTCGCAGACCAGACACTCGGCGACCCGGAAACCCTCGGTCGACGCGACGACCGCGTCGGCGTCCGGGGCGATCTCCGCGTCCGCCACCTCGGTGACCTCGGCGAACCCCGGGTTGAGCGCGGTCAGGCGCATCGCCAGCTCGGCGCGGGAGCTGACGTCCCCGCAGGACAGGCACACGACCGAGGCGTAGGTGCCGTGCAGGTCCACGACGTCGCGGCTCCCGGCCCGGGTGTGCAACCGATCGACGTTCTGGGTGATCACACCGCGCAGCACCCCGGCGTCCTCCAGTCGGGCCAGCGCGGTGTGCCCGGCGTTGGGGACGACATCATCGACGCGCCGCCACCCGACGTGGTTGCGCGCCCAGTAGTGCCGCCGCATCGCCGGGTCGGACACGAACTGCTGGTAGGTCATCGGGTTGCGTGGCGGGGAGCCCGGGCCGCGGTAGTCCGGGATCCCGGAGTCCGTGCTCATTCCCGCCCCGGTGAGCGCCGTGACCGAGCGGCTGCGCAGGGCCCGGACGACATCGTCGATTCCGACGTGCTCCGCAACGGCCACCCCCCGACGCTAGATCCGACCACGCGTCGGGGGTTGACTGGGCGGATGCCTGTCCAGGGAACGTATGCACCCAGTCCGGAGAAGTGGGTCCGCGAGCAGGTCGAGGAGTACGAGAGCTCCGGTGGGACGCGCGGCACCGCCATGCGCGGGATGCCGGTCGTCGTGCTGACCACCAAGGGAGCCAGTTCCGGCCTGGTCCGCAAGACGCCGCTGATGCGGGTCGAGCACGAGGGTCACTACGCGGTCGTGGCCAGCCTGGGCGGTGCGCCGCAGCACCCGGTGTGGTACCGCAACGTGGTCGCCGACCCGCACGTCGAGTTGCAGGACGGCCCGGTCCGGCAGGACATGACCGCACGGGAGGTCACCGGTCAGGAGAAGGCGCAGTGGTGGGCCCGGGCTGTCGAGGCCTATCCGCCGTACGCGGAGTACCAGGCCAAGACGGACCGGGAGATCCCCGTTCTCGTCCTCGAGCCCGATCCGGCGCGGCCGCCGGTGCCCGCCCGGGTCAGCGGTTGAGCTGGTAGACCACCGAGCCGAGCATGTTCAGGACCGATACGACAACGCCGCCGATGGCGAGTCCGGGTCCGCGGTTGGGTCCGGTCGCGCCGGTCTTCGGCACTGCCGGCGCTGGTCCCGAGGACCCTATGACGCATCGTCGGTGTCGACGTGCACCACGGTGACGCCTGGGGAGGACGGCCTGTCCATCTCGGCCAGCGCCGGGCCGGCCTCCGCCAGGCCGATCGTCCGGGCGACGAGAACGGCCGGGTCCAGAGCGCCGCTCTCGACCTCTGCCAGCAGGGCCGGGTAGTCCGCCGCCGCCATCCCATGGCTGCCGAGGATCTCCAGCTCGCGGCCGATCAGCGCACCGGCCGGCAGCGGGGGAGCGGCCTCGTCGCCGAGTAGCAGGCCCACCTGCACGTGGCGGCCGCGGGCGCGCAGGCATGCCACCGACGCGGCGAAGGTCGCGCGGCTGCCGAATGCGTCGAGGGACAGGTGGGCGCCGCCGTCGGTGGCCTGGCGGATCGCACGTGCGGTAGCGCCCGCAGCAGCCGGAGCCGAGCCGGAGTCGAGGGTCAGCTCGGCCCCGAGCTGCCCGGCGGCGGTCCGCGCCGCCGGGCTGACGTCCACGGCGACGACCCGCGCGCCGCGGGCGACGGCGACCTGCACTGCGGACAGGCCGACGCCGCCGCATCCGTGGACCGCGACCCATTGGCCGGCGCGGACCCGGCCGAGCCCGACCACGGCCCGGTGCGCGGTGGCGAACCGGCAGCCCAGCGCGGCCGCCGCGGCCATCGGCACGGTGTCCGGCAACCGGACCAGGTTGACGTCGGCGTGCCGGACCGCGACCAGGTCCGCGAACGAGCCGGGCAGGTCGAACCCGGGCTGGGTCTGGCGTTCGCAGACGTTGCCGTGGCCCTCCAGGCAGGCCGGGCAGGTTCCGCAGGCACAGACGAAGGGCACCGTCACCCGGTCACCGACCGCCCAGTCCCGGACGTGGGCTCCGACCGCGGCGACCGTTCCGGCGTACTCGTGCCCGCCGACGTGCGGCAGGCGGACGCTGTCGTCGTGCCCGACCCAGGCGTGCCAGTCCGATCGGCACAGCCCCGTCGCCCCGACCGAGATCACCGCTCCGTCGGCCGGGCAGTCCGGGTCCGGGACGTCGCGCACGGTGGGGACCTGGCCGAAGGCGTCGTACACCAGTGCGCGCATCAGGCCATCATCCGGCCGGCGTCGGTCACGGCCCGGGGCAGCGGGTCACCAGATCGCCGCGACGACGATCACCGAGATCGCCAGCTGAGCGCAGGCGGAGACCACCGTCGCCGGGTGGAAGCGGTCGGACACGATGATCTCCCGCAGCGACCCGGGGGTCAGCAGGTCCAGCACCACCACGGCGACCGCCTGCAGCAGCACCCCGACCGCCCCGAACAGGACGGTGGCCTCCAGGTTGGTGCCGAACCCGTTGGTCGCGTTGGTCCAGATCGCGGCGAACACCACCAGGCCCAGGCCGAGGAAGCCGGCACCGAGGACGATCGCGGCGTTGAGCGAGCGGTCGGTGAAGATCTGCCTGGCCAGGTTGCCCGGCGTCAGCAGGTCGAGCACGAGGAAGCCGAGCAGCAGCAGCGCCAGGCCGACACCGGTGTAGGCGACGGCGTACCCGGCGTCGGCGATCACCGGGTCACCGCTCCGCGGTTGCGGCTCATGGGAGCGTCAGGATTTCAACCACTGCTGGACCTCCTCGGGTCTGGACCGCGGGGCGTCGATGTAGTGCGGGACGAAACGGGCGTCGGTGTCGGTGACCAGCGAGGTCGATTCCCGGATGCCGATCCCGGCCGCGGCGCCGCCCACGATCCAGCTGCCGACGACCGGGTGGTTGCCGTCGAAGGTCGGCAGCGGCGTGTACTGCTGGTAGATCATCGCCTGCCCGGTGGTGTGACCCGGAGCAGTGCTCACCTCGCCGGCGTCGGTGTGCACGCGGATCCCGGCGCCCTCCCAGCCGAAGACCGGTTTGGCGACCCATTCCGTGAGCTCCTGCGGTCCGCCGATGTGGGTCGTCAGCAGGTTCTCGTCACCCGGGTCCAGCTGCCACATCGTCGCGAGCAGGGTCTTGCTGCCCAGCAGGATCTTCCAGAGCGGCTCGATCCACTGCGTGGCCCGCGGCTGGTCGTAGAGCATCGGCCCGAACCGTTGGTCGAGCATCCACTCCCACGGGTACATCCTGAAACAGGTGTCGATCACCTGGTCCTCGCCGTCGACGAACCGTCGCCCCTCGGCCCACCAGCCGATGTCCTCCATGACGATCCCGAGGTCGGTGAAGCCGGCCTCGGCGGCAGTGTCGCGCAGGTAGGCGACGGTCGCCCAGTCCTCGCCGGGTTCGGCCTGGCCGACCGCGAAGTGGACGCGGGCGCCGGGCGGGCGGCGGACGACACGCGGCCACGCGGCGACAAGACGTTCGTGCAGCGTCGTGAACTGGTCCCGGTCCGGGTGCAGGTCCTCCAGCCAGTACCACTGGGTGACGGCTGCCTCGACCAGGCCGGCCGGGGTGTCCGCGTTGTACTCCAGCAGTTTGGCCGGACCCGTGCCGTCCCACGCGAGGTCGAACCTGCCGTAGAGGCTCGGCTGGCCGGCGCGCAGGCTGTCCCGGATCAGCTCGGTTGCGGCGATCGGCAGGCCGAGGGTGCCCATCGCCGCGGTGTCCTCGACCATCACCTCGGCAGCAGCGAGGGCCATCCGGTGCAGCCGCTCGGTGACGGTCTCCAGGTACTCGACCTCGGCCGAGGTCAGGACGTAGGCGGCGGTCTCGTCCCAGTACGGCTTGGGCGTGCCGCTCTCGTTGCGGTCCACGGCGTAGGTCAGGCCCTGCTCCTCGACCGTGGACAGCCAGTTGTCGCGAGGGACGGAGGCGATCCGCTCCATCAGCCGCCGATGCTCTTGGAGCCGCCGACGCTCTTGGAGCCGCCGCCGCCGCCGAAGCCGCCGCGGCTGACGGTGCCGCCCTTGGCGTCCAAGCCGCCGCGGCTGACCGACCCAGTGGCCGGCTGCCGGAAGCTGCCGCCGGACACGAGGCCGCCGACCGCCGGGAACAGGACGCCGCGGGGGAAGAAGTACCAGCCGAAGCCGCTGCGGTTGGTGGTGCAGCTCTGGTCGTCCACGCGCTTCTCGGTGGCCTGGTCCACGCACGCCGCGCGGTGATCGGGCCCGCTGCTGCCGCAGGCGGCAAGCCCCATCGTGGTCAGCGCGGCGGCCATCGAGATCGAGACGGCACGGGACCTGCGGTGGCGGGTTGGCGCGGCCTGGACGGTCACGTCGTCTCCTGTTCGGACCGGGGGTGGCTGGTGTCCGATTGTCGGTCATCACCGGGCCGTCAGGTGGTCGGGTTCGTCACGTGGTCAGGGTGCGGACGGGGGATCCGCCCAGCCACGCGGCGCCGTCCTCGACGGCCTCGCCGTAGAGGACCGCGTAGGCCTGGGTGGAGACGTAGCCGAGGTGCGGGGTGAGGACGGTGTTCGGCGCCGTCCGCAGGGGGTGGCCGGGCGGCAGCGGTTCGGTGTCGTAGACGTCGAGTCCCGCGCCCGCGATCCGCCGCTGATGCAGCGCGGTCACCAGCGCGGCCTCGTCGACGATCGGCCCGCGGCTGGTGTTGACCAGGTAGCCGGCGGGACCGAGCAGGTCCAGTTCGCGGGCGCCGACGATGGCGCGGGTCCGGTCGGACAACCGGGTGGTGACGGCCAGGACGTCGGCGCCGGTGAACAGCTCGTCGAAACCGACCCGGGTCGCATCGGCCTGCCGGGCCGCCTGGTCGGTGAGGTTGGCGCTCCAGGCGATCACCGGCATGTCGAAGGCGGCGGCGTAGCGGGCCAGGCGGCGGCCGATTCGGCCGAGCCCGAGCAGGCCCAGCGTCGAGCCGGCGAGCTCCGGGCCGATGTCGTGCTGCCAGCCGCCGACGCGGATCGCGCCGTCCTGGGCGGCCAGGCGGCGGGTCGTGGCCAGGATAAGTGCCCAGGTCAGCTCGGGGGTGGCCGAACCGGCCATGCCGGTGCCGCAGACGGTGACGCCGTTGCGGGTGGCCGCCGCCACGTCGACGGCCGCGTTCCCCATCCCGGTGGTGACGAGCAGCCGCAGCCGCGGGAGCCGGTCGAGCACCGTCGCGGGCAGCGGGGTGCGCGCATCACGATCACCGCGTCGAACGGCTGCAGGCGGCGGACGGTCTCCTCGTCCCCCTCGGTGTGGTCGTGGAAGAAGTCGACCTCCGCGCGGCCGTCGAGAACCGACCAGTCGGTCGCCGGACCCGCGGCGCGCTGGTAGTCGTCCAGGACGGCGAGGCGCAGGGTCACCGCCCCACCGTAGAAACCGCGCCGGCGTCTGTTCGCGCCCACGCCTCGAGGTCAGCCTGCCGTCAGAACGGCGGCGGGTCGTCGGCGTGCGTCGGAGGTGGCTGGGCCGGTTCCCGAGTCGGGCTCGGGACCTCGAACACCGGCGGCTCGTTCTCGTCGAGCTCCCGGGGCGCCGCCCGCGCGACCAGTGGCTTCCCGATGCGGCAGTGGACGCCTCCCCGGGTCCGTCGGTGGCGGTCCTCCGGGCGCAGGTCGTGTTCCGCGGTGACCCGGGTGACGCCGCGCGGGGTCGTCCAGGCGGTGGTCCCGTCGGAGCCGCGGACGACCCGCCACCCGACGGCCTTGAGGCTGTGACACCGGCCGCACGCGCAGTGCAGGTTGGCCGCGCTGGTGGCACCGCCGCGGACCCAGTCCAGCGCGTGGTCGAGATCGCAACCCACCGAGGGCTGGTCGCAGCCCGGCCGGGTGCATCGGGCGTCCCGGGCGACGACGAACGCGCGCAGCTCGGCGGGTGGCCGGTAGCGCTCTCGGCCCAGGTCAGCAGCGCACCGCTGACCGGGTCGGTGAGCAGGCGTCGCCAGATCCCGTCCGCGGCGATCCGCCGGGCCTGCGCCGCGGTGATCGGGCCGGACAGCCGACCCGCGCCCAGTGCCGCCGGGGCGTCGTCGAGTCCGAGCAGCGTCTCGGCGGACACCGTCACCGAGACGGCCGCGCGCCCGCGGGTGCCGCCTCGCCGGCGGGGCCGGGTGCCGGGAGCCGCGCCCGCCAGGTCGGTGAACACCTGGACGAGGGCATCGGCTTCGCGCTGGTCCAGCGTCCGGTCGTCGGCCGCCTGCCCCGGCGCCGCGCTGGCGAGGTCGCGCAGGCCGCGGGCGACGACCGCGGCGCCCTCGGCCGGGAGCAGCGCCCAGAGGGCGGCCATGCCGTCCGGCTCGGAGCTGACGCGGACCCGACGGGTGGAGAACCCGTACTCGTGCGCGGCTTCCGCGGCCGGCGGGTCGACGTCGAGCACCGCTCGGGTGACCAACCGGGTGAAAGCACTGACGGAGGTCCCCGGTGCCGCCGGGAGCACCCGGCGCTCCACCTCGGTGGCCAGTTCGTCCGGGAGCACGGCCGTCGCGTCGGCGAGACCCCGGGCGTGGGACCAGCGCAGCTCGCCACGGCGCATCGCGTCCATCGACGGGGGCAGCCGACCGGTCAGCTCGCGCGCCACCGCGGCCCGCAGCCGCACCGTCGCCTCCGCGACGCCGAGGATGAACGCCACCTCGGCGACCACCTTCGGGGCGCCCTCCTCCTCGTGGACCAACGCGGCCAGCAGCTCGGTCCGCACGGCGTCGACCCAGATGGCCAGCGACTCGGCGTCGGCCAGCGCAGCCAACCGGTCCGCGACCGTCATCGGACGCCCACCGTCCCGAGCACCGTCGACCGCTGCGAGGCGGTCGGCGACCTCGGCCGGCGGCGCGGTCATGGCGAACATGTTCGATTGTTGCGGGCTGGTCCGACAGGATGGTGGAGAACGCGGGGCCGCCGGCGGAGCGGGGAGGATGGCCGGGAGGGAGGCACGTGATGGCGAGGCTGGACAGGTCGCTCGACCGCTCGGTACGCGACCGGCTGCAGCTGCCGCGCGGCGAGCGTCCCCTGGCGTGGGCGCAGGCCGACAAGGCGGGGACGCCCATGCCAGCGGACGGGGCGCCCGCGGACGGAGCGCCCGCGGATGGCGACCGGAACGACGCCGACCCGGACGCGGGCACCGGCGACGTCTGGGTCGGCACCCGCGCCGCGCTGTACATCCCCGCCGAGGGAACGACCTATCGGCGGATCCCGTGGGTGGGCATCGACCGCGCCGACTGGAACGACACGACGCAGGACCTGCGTGTCGTCGAGCTGGCTGCGTTCGGCAACGTCATGCCCCGGTCGATCGGGCGCCTGCGCGCGGCCGACCGGCTGCTGCAGCTGGTCCGGGAGCGGGTGACGGCGACCGTGGTGGCGGTCCGCACCGTCCCGCTGCGGGACGGGCGGGGAGTCCGGGTGGTCGCCCGGCGCGACCCCGACGGGCACGGCGACCTCACCTGGACCGCGGTCCTCGATCCCGGCCTGGACCCCGCTGACCCGGCCGTCGTGGAGGGTGCCCAGCAGGCGCTGGCCGGCGTCCGGGCCGAGGTCGGGCTCGACGCCTGAGCGCCGGGGCTGCGTCCCGGGAAGCCGGATTCGCCGGGAGACAGGCGGTCCGGAGGGGCTGCTAGCGTTGTCGACGGTCGCCGGGCAGGACTTGGTGACGGTCCCGCATAGCTCAATTGGCAGAGCACCCGACTGTTAATCGGGCGGTTACTGGTTCGAGTCCAGTTGCGGGAGCCACCGGGGTGAGAATCCCTCATGACCGATGCGCTCCCGATCCCTCCCGCCGCTGACTCCGTGCGGGGCACTCCCGGCTCGGCCGCTGACCGCCGCGTCGCCGTCGCGCTCACGTTCGACTTCGACGCCGAGTCGGCCTGGCTCTCGATGGGGCAGGACACGCCGTCCGCCCTGTCCCGCGGTGCCTACGGGGCGAACGAGGGCGTGCCGCGGCTGCTCGCCCTGCTGGAGAGGTACCGGCTGCCGGCAACGTTCTTCATCCCCGGGGACTCCGCCGACCGACACCCGGAGCAGACCAAGGCGATCGCCGCGGCCGGTCACGAGATCGGCCACCACGGCTACCTGCACGAGCCGCCGCCCGGCCTGACACTGGCAGAGGAGCGGACGATGCTCGAGCGCGGGTTCGACGCGCTGGAGCGGCAGACCGGGCGGCGCCCGCGCGGCTACCGGTCACCGGCGTGGGAACTGTCGCACAACACGTTCGGGTTGTTGGCCGAGTTCGGCATCGAGTACGACGCGAGCCAGCTGGGCGCGGACCGGCCGTACTGGGTGGCCGACAAGGGCGAGCGGACCGACATCGTCGAGGTCCCCGGCGCCTGGGAGCTGTGCGACTCGTCGATGTTCATGTTCGTGCCGGGGGAGCTGACCGGCCTCGCGTCGCCGTCGCAGGCGCTGGAGATCTGGCAGGGCGACTTCGACGGGATGCTCGCGGAGGACAACGACGCCGCGTTCGTGCTGACGGCGCACCCGCAGATCATCGGCCGGCACCACCGGCTGCAGGTGCTCGAGCGGCTCATCCGACACGTGCTCGCGGCCGACGGCGTCTGGTTCGCGCAGATGGGGGAGATCGCCGACGACTTCCGCGCCCGCGAGGCGGCCGCCGGACCCGTCTGACCGCTGCCGGTCTCCTCAGGCCGCGACGGCCCGGCCCTCGTACGTCGCGGCGAGGGCCTTCGGCTCGCCGTCGGCGTAGTAGGTGTCCAGGTCGGTGATGCGCATGCCGCCGCGGGCGAGCAACGCGGGGATGTCGCGGTCGAGGGTGCAGCCGCCCACGAGACGCCGCTGCAGCGGGTTCATCCGCGCCTGCCAGCGGCGGACGTTCTGATCGGGCGCCAGCCCGTGCTCGACGAAGTGCAGGTGCCCGCCCGGTCGCAGCACCCGGCGCACCTCCGCCACGGCCGCGACCGGGTCGGGGATGGTGCACAGGCTCCACGTGCAGAGGGCCGCGTCCACCGACGCGTCGGGCAGCGGCAGCCGCTGGGCGTCGGGCGCCACGACCTCGACCGGGACGGCAGAGGCGGCGATCCGCGCGTGCGCCCGGCGGATGCTCGACCCGGCCGGCTCGACGGCGAGCAGGCGGGTGACGCCCACCGGCATCGACGGCAGGTTGTGACCGCTGCCGAAACCGAGCTCGACGACCTCCCCGGCCAGACCGGCGGTCACCCGGGCCCGGATCGTGCGGAGCTGTTGGGTGTCCATCGCGGTGTCCAGCAGCTTCGGCAGGACGTGCTCGCCGTACCAGCCCATCAGCTCTCGTCGAACGCCGCGTCGAGAACGTCCAGCGCCTCGTCGAGCAGGTGAGCCGGGATGGTCAGCGGGGGCAGGAACCGCAGCACGTTTCCCCAGGTGCCGCAGGTGAGCACGATGACGCCCTGGGCGTGCGCCGTGGCCGCAACGGCCCTGGCGAGGGCGGGGTCCGGAACATGCGTGCCCGGTTCGACCAGCTCGATCGCGAGCATTGCTCCGCGGCCGCGGACGTCGCCGACCCGGTTGTCGCGCTCGGCGAGAGCGGTGAGCCGGTGCAGCATCGTCGCGCCGATCTCCTGTGCGCGTTGAAGGAGCCCGTCCTCGCGCAGGGTCGCCAGCGCCGCGAGAGCAGCCGCGCATGCCAGCGGGTTGCCGCCGTACGTTCCGCCGAGGCCACCGGCCTGCGGGGAGTCCATGATCTCGGCCCGGCCGGTCACCGCGGACAGCGGCAGGCCGCCGGCGATCCCCTTGGCGGTGACGATCAGGTCCGGCACCAGGTCCTCGTGGGAGCACGCGAACAGCGCTCCGGTCCGGCCGAAGCCGCTCTGCACCTCGTCGGCGATGAACACGATGCCGTTGGCGGTCGCCCACTCCCGCAGCGCGGACAGGAACCCCGGCGCCGGCACGATGAAGCCGCCCTCGCCCTGGATCGGCTCGATGAGGACGGCCGCGACGTTGCGGGCGCCGACCTGCGTCTGGATCTGCTCGATGGCGCGCGCGGCGGCGCCGAGCCCGTCGACGGGCTTGCCGTCCAGGTCGAACCCGTCGCGGAACGGGTAGGAGACCGGCGCCCGGTAGACCTCGGGCGCGAACGGGCCGAAGCCGTTCTTGTAGGGCATGTTCTTCGCGGTCAGCGCCATCGTGAGGTTGGTGCGGCCGTGGTAGGCGTGGTCGAAGACGATGACCGCCGACCGGCCGGTGTACTGCCGGGCGATCTTGACCGCGTTCTCGACGGCTTCGGCGCCGGAGTTGAACAGCGCGGACCGCTTCTCGTGGTCGCCCGGCGTGATGTCGTTCAGCGCCTCGGCGACGGCCACGTAGGACTCGTACGGCGTGACCATGAAGCAGGTGTGGGTGAACTGCGCGACCTGCTCGGTGACGGCCTCGACGACGCGCGGGGCGCTGTTGCCGACCGTGGTGACCGCGATGCCGGAGCCAAGGTCGATGAACGAGTTGCCGTCCACGTCGACCACCACCCCGCCGCCCGCGGCCGCCGCGTAGACCGGCATCGTGCTGCCGACCGAGGCGGACACCGCGGCTGATCGGCGGCGGGCGAGCTCCCGGGACCGCGGCCCGGGGACGTCGGTGACCAGCCGGCGGACCTGCGGCAGCGTCTCACCGCCCGTCGTCTGAGCGGTGGGCGTGCTCGTCACGGCGACCTCCTGCTGCGGCTGGGCCAGCTGCTCGCGCGCGGCCTGTGCGGAACGATAGAGCCGCGACGGGGGCCAGCACTCGTCCCCGCCCGGGCGTGCTGGAAGGATGCGACCCGTCGTCGGGCCGGATCGTGGCTGGGTCGGGTGACGACGCCGGGGCGGTAGCTCAGCTGGTCAGAGCATGGGACTCATAATCCCTGGGTCGTGGGTTCGAGCCCCACCCGCCCCACCAAAAGGTCGTTGGTCGAACCCTCGACAGTCTCCAGTGACTGTCCTGGGCGCTGCGTCGAGGAGCAGTTCTAGGCTTGTTGACTTACGTGGGCGGAAGGGGTGCTTGGTGACACGAGGACTGCCGCACCTGGCCGATGCCACCGACCTCAACCGCTGGGCGGACACTCGATCTGCTCAGGCTGACCTACCGCGACTCGTGCGACGTTTGGTTCGGGCCGAGAACGACCAGGTCCAACGGGTCGAGATGCGCGGTGGCGAAGGGGTTGGGCTCACCGGCTACGACGGCTTCGCCGAGGCGAGCCGCGCCACTCCGTTCGTCCCCGAGGGTCTCAGCGTCTGGGAGATGGGCGTCGGCGGTGACCCAGGGGCCAAGGCTCAGAGGGACTACAGGTCGCGTACCGACAACCCACAGGGGATCGATCGGGCCGAACATACCTTCGTCTTCGTCACCCCCCGGCGGTGGGAGGACAAGAAGGATTGGGAGCAACGGAAGCGCGGCGAAGGCATCTGGCGCAACGTTCGGGTCCTCGACGCCGACGATTTCGAACTGGCGCTTGAGGCTTCACCAGCAGTTCAGATCTGGCTGTCAGAATTGCTTGGACTTGAACCCTTGGGGGCGACCTCCATAGAAGACTGGTGGGGTAGATACTCCCGCGGTTTCGATCCGACCATGACGCCCCAGGTTGTGCTTGCTGGCCGAGCCGACCGGGCCGCCAGCCTCGTGCGGCGGATGGCGGACGATGTCGGCAGGACCTTCATTCGGGCGGTCAGCGTCGACGACGGACTGGCCTTCGCCGCGTGCTCGATGATGGCCGTTCCTCCGGAGGCCGCCGAACCGACCCTCGCTCGGTCGCTGCTTGTGCACGATGGTGTAACCCTCCGCCGACTGGATCGCACATCCAGTCTGTTGATCTTGCTGCCGTACGAGGAAGGCCTCCAGCGTGAAGCGCACCTGGTCGAGAACCATCACGTCGTCTTTGTGATCACAGACCCTGATGGCGATGTCGATATCGAGTTGCCTCCTCACGACCACCTGGCCCTTCAGGCCGCGCTCACCGAGGCAGGCGTACCGGCGGAGAGCCTTGAGCGATACGTGAGGGCAGGAACGAAGAGCCTCAAGGCGCTCCGCCGTGTGGCTACCAGGTCCGGCCAGCGCGATCCCGAGGAGTGGTCGACCGACCTGGCGGACCGTGCTCTTCGCCGAGCCTGGCTCGCCGGGGGGTGGAGGCAATCTCGAAGCGGAGACGACGAGGTACTCGCGAGTCTCTGCGACACCGGCCTGGATGACCTGGATGAACGCCTCCAGGGAGCAATCCGCCGGGCCGACCCGTTGTTCAGCAAGGTCGGCGCGACGTGGGCCGTCGCCTCATCTCCGGACTCGTGGAGAGCCGCACGTGGATTGATCACCGAGAGCGACCTGAACGCCCTAGAGCGTTCCGTTCAGACCGTGCTCGGCTCGGTCGATCCGCGTCTGGAACTTCCAGCCGAGGACCGCTGGGCCACCGCAGTGCATGGCAAGGCACCCGTGCATTCGTCGAACTTGCGAAGGGGACTGGCTCGGTCGCTTGCTCTCCTCGGTACCCGCGGCGACGACGTCCGGCTGGCCGGTGGACGTTCGGCCCGGGAGTGGGCCGAGCGCGTTGCTCTCAACCTGTTCACTCGTGCCAATGAGGACGCGACGGCTCAGTTGTGGACGTCTATCTCTGACGTTCTGCCGCTCTTGGTAGAGGCCGCGCCAGACGCGTTTCTTCGTGCAGTCTTTGAAGCCACCGCCGGGGCCGACCCGCTCGCCAAGCGCATGTTCCAGGACTCCGACGACCGATGGAACGTGACCAGTCCTCACACCGGCTTGCTGTGGGCGATTGAGGGCGTCGCGTGGTCGGAGCAGCACATGGCTTACGCCGCCGAGACTCTCGCCGCTCTCGCCGAAATCGACCCTGGAGGTCGTCTCAGCAACCGTCCCAGCGCAAGTCTTCACGCCGTGTTTAGGGCCTGGTCACCGCAGACGTCCGCATCTCTCGATGCGCGCATTCAGACTTTGGACAGCCTGACCCGCCGCCATCCAGATGCATCGTGGAATCTTCTGCTCGCTCTATTCCCGAGCAACTCCGAGGTAGGCGTGCAGAGCCACACTCCCGAGTTTCGCGACTGGGCTACCGAGAGGACACCGGTGACGCGAGCGGACCTCATCGCGACCGTGGAGGCGGCGGCATCACACGTTCTTCGCTTCGCGCAAGACGACGCAACTCGATGGAAGGAGCTCATCCCTAAGTTCGATCGCCTGCCGCTCGACGCGCGGACGGAAGCGGTCGGTGCGATGTCGGTCGTCACCGCAGACGACCTGACACCCGAGCAGAGCAACGCTCTCTGGGAGGCACTGACTGGCTACATAAGGCGCCATCGCGAGTACGCCGACGCACAGTGGTCACTCTCGGAGGGGTGGCTGGAGCAACTCGTGGCCGTCGCAGATCATCTGAAGCCGGCCAAGCCTGAGGACGCGAACCGTTGGCTGTTCGATGACTGGCACCCCGACATCGGAGTCCCGGTCGACGATTTAAGGACCCACGACGCCGAACTCGCGACGCGTCGCGAAGAGGCCATCGGTGAAATCTTCGCCGACGACGGTCTGGCCGGGGTGCGCCGACTTGCGACTTCGGTGGAACTGCCCTGGGCCGTCGGATCGGCCTTGGCAGCGACGACTGAAGCCGTAGACGCCGAAGTCATTGCAGACCTCGACAGCGCGGACCGAGCGACTGTGCAGTTCGCCGACGGGTTCGCACGTCGCAGACTGCCCGGGTCTCTCGATGACATCCGCAGGTGGGCCGAAAAGTTCGACGGCCGCCCGCTTCTCCAGTCTCGTTTGCTCCAGTTCGCGGAGGATGCACCGGCCGCCTGGGATGCACTGAGCGACTACGAAGAAGCCGTTCGAAACGCATACTGGTCGGAGTTCTCGCCGTATGGGCGTGGAGCCGACTTCTCTCACATCAAGGAAGCGGTTCATAACCTGCTGAAGCACGGACGTTCAGCGACTGCCGTTGATGCATTGAGCATGTACGCCGCGCGAAGTGAAGACGACCTCGACGAGGACTTGGTCATCCAGGCACTTCAGGAGTTCGGCAGTCGCGACGACCCGGAGGCTGGAAGGGTTTCGGCTTACGACATCACGCGCCTTCTCGGCTACCTGAAGGATCGCGGAGTCGATGAGGGACGAATCGCGCTCCTGGAGTGGAGGTATCTGCCACTCCTCCAGCACGACGGCGAAATGCCCGCACTCCAGCGGCTTCTCTCTCGCGATCCGCCCACCTTCGTGCGGATGATTGAAATGGTCTTCAGGCCCGCGAGCGCGAGGAACGAAGAGAGAGTCGATCAGTCCGCCGGGGATGCGACTCTCCCGACCAACGCATATCGACTTCTTCGCGAGTGGAAGGTCGTCCCGGGGACCAACGGTGAAGGCGTGATCGAGGCCGATGATCTCCGCGCGTGGCTCAACGAGGCAAGGCGGCTGCTTGAGGAGTCCGACCGGCTAGAGATCGGGGAACTGCAGATCGGTGAGGTCCTCGCGCATTCGCCCGAGGACGCGGACGGGACCTTCCCGTCCCTCCCCGTTCGCGAGGTCCTGGAAGGCGCGCCGGACGAGCGCCTGTTGAGAGGGTTCCTAATCGGCGTCTACAACAAGCGGGGCGTCACTTCGCGTGGCATGGCTGAAGGCGGCCAGCAGGAATACGAACTGGCCGGCCAGTACTTCGCGTGGGCCGAGGCCGTGCAGGCATCTCACCCTCGCACTGCAGCCGCCTTACGCGATATCGCTGACGCGTACCGCGAGGAAGGTCGGAGGAACGACGAGGAGGCACGTCGGTTTCTTGAAGGTATGGACTCCTAGAGCGCGCGGCCGTCCAGCCCGTTGGGTTGGCTCGGACAGCGCGGCGGCGCAAGTAGATCAAAGACCACGGACCCGCGACGTCGCTTTAGTGTTGTGCTCGACGAATCTAATGTTTCGGCTACCGCAAGAGCAGCACGACCGAAACAGTCGGCGGGTCATCTGGCGAGGAGGGCGGCGTAGCGGTCGAGGTCGACGTTGCCACCGCTGATGACCACGCCGACGTGGCGGCCGCGGAACTGGTCGGGGCGGGCGAGCAGTGCTGCGAGGCCGAGGGTGCCGGTGGGTTCGACGACGAGCTTGAGGTAGGTCGCCAGCAGCCGCATCGATGAGACGAGCTGGGCGTCGGTGGCGGTGAGCACGTCGGTGACGGTCCGGCGGATGACCTCGAACGTGTGCACGCCGAGGTGTTGGGTCTGCGCGCCGTCGGCGATGGTCCGCGGGGTCGGGATCGTCACGATGCTGCCCGACCGGAACGACTGCTGGCCGTCGTTGCCCGCCTCCGGCTCGACGCCGAAGACCTCGCAGCCGGGGGAGAGCTCGGCCGCCGCCAGCGCGCACCCGGACAGCAGGCCCCCGCCGCCCAGCGGCACCAGCAAGGCGTCCAGCGAGCCGACCTCGTCGAACAGCTCCAAACCCGCGGTGCCCTGCCCGGTCAGCACGTGCGGGTGGTCATACGGCGGGATCAGCGTCAGGCCACGCTCGGCCGCGAGCACTGCTCCGATCTGTTCCCGGTCCTCGGTGTACCGGTCGTAGGTCACCACGTGCCCGCCGTACCCGCGGGTGGCGGCCACCTTGGAGGCCGGTGCGTCCAGCGGCATGATGATCGTCGCCGGGATGCCGAGCAGGCTCGCCGACAGCGCGATCGCCTGCGCGTGGTTGCCCGAGGAGTACGTCACCACCCCGGCCCGGCGCTGCTCCGGGGTGAACTGGGCCAGGGCGTTGTAGGCCCCGCGGAACTTGAAGGCGCCCATCCGCTGCAGGTTCTCGCACTTGAACACGACGTCGGCGCCGACGATTTCGTTGACCAGCCGCGACCGCAGGACCGGGGTCCGGTGGGCGACCGGCGCGATCCGGGCAGCGGCCGCAGCGACGTCATCGTAGGTGGGAGCACTGCTCACTGAGTGGTGCTTCCAGCCACGAGCCGGCCGGTCTCGTCGGCGGACTTGCGGATCGCCCCGCGCTCGTCCAGCCACCCGCCCGCAACCCCGACGACGGGCACCTTGGCCACGGTCCGGGCGAGGAAGCCGCCGCGCGGGCGGTGGTCGAGCAGGTCCTGGATGTCGCGGAACGTCCGGGCCAGCCGCCACAGCGTCTTCGCGCCGCGCAGGACGCTCGAACCGCCCCCGCTCTTCTCCTCGGGGCTCTCGTCGTCGGCTTCGGCCAGCTTCTGCTCCGACGTACCGGGGTCCGGGACCACCGCGGGGTCGCGCGCGAGGTCGCGGTCGAAGAGCACCTTCGCCAGCAGGGGCACACCCAGTCGGCGGCGGCCGCGATCCCGTTCTCCCGCGCCACGGCGCAGACCGCGATTCCCGACGCCGATGCGCCCAGCCCCGCCTGCAGCGGCACCCGGTCGGCCAGCGCACCGGCGAACCGGGGAGCGGCGGCCGCAAGACCTGCGACCGCGCCGATGCGGCGCACCCACCAGGCGACCCGGTCGGCCACCGGGACCGACGGCCACTCGGCCGACGCGGGCGTCACCGAGCCGAACGCGCGCCGGCTGACCGCGTCCACCGCACGCCCGCGCAACCCCGTCGGTGCGTCGCCGTCGCCGGAGTCGGAGGAGTCGTCGGCCAGCCAGCGCGCCGGGTCGGCGACGACCCGGCCCACCATCCCGGCGTAGACGCCGAGGGTCCGCGCCAGCCGCTCGTCGGTGACCGTCGTCTTCGCCATGTCGCTCCTCGCCTGGCCGAGCTCAGGGGTGGTTGAAGGTGGTCGTGCAGCCGCCGTCGACCGGGACGATCGAGCCGGTCATGAACGAGCTGTCGTCGCTGACCAGGAACACGGCCACCCGCGCCACCTCGTCGGCGGACGCCTGCCGGCCGATCGGCTGCTGCGCGGCCGCCGCCTCCCGGCGCGCGTTCGCCCGCGCCGCCCCTTCGGGACCGAGCGCGGCCCGGGCGCCGCCCATGTCGGTGTCGATGTAGCCGGGGAGGATGGCGTTGACCCGGATGCCGCGTCCGCTGTAGTCCACCGCCAGCTGCCGGGTGAAGTTGACGACCCCGCCCTTGGACGCGCAGTAGGCGGGCGCCATCGGTGCGCCGACGACGCCGTAGGTCGAGGCCACGTTGACGATCCGGCCGGCGCCGGACGCCAGCAGGTGCGGCATCGCGGACCGGACGCACAGGAACTGGCCGGTGAGGTTCACCGCGAGCACCCGGTTCCACACGTCGATCTCCAGCTCGTGCGCGAGCGAGGAGCCGCCGGAGATGCCGGCGTTGTTCACCAGCACGTCGATCCCGCCGAACCGGTCCACCGCGCCGGTCATCAGCGCCTCGACCTGCGCCGGGTCGGCGACGTCGCAGGACAGGAACACCGCCTCCCCACCGGCGGAAGCGATCTCGGCGACGGTCCCGTCCCCGGCCGCGACGTCGGCCACGACGACGCGCGCCCCCTCGGCCGCCAGGGCCAGGGCGGTCGCCGCGCCGATGCCGCCGGCCGCGCCGGTGACGACGGCCACCTTCCCGCTGAGGCTCTGTGTCTGCATGGGGCCGCAGCGTATGGTCCCGCGAGATCCGGCCGCGGGACGTAGCCGTGACCACCGCGGGCCTGTCCGACGCCGACAGCGGGCGGGTGCTGATCGTCGACGGCGCCGGCTCGCTGACGCGCGGCGGGCAGCTCAGAAGCGCCCGCCGCGCGGTCAGCGGCGTACCGGTCGGTCAGTGCTTGGGGCCGCTGCCACCGCTCTTCGTGGGCCCGCTCGTGGGGATCGACGAGGTCAGCGGCTGGCCCTTCGGCTTAGCGTCCTTCTTCTCCTTGCGGACCTCGCGGCCGCCCTTGTTCTTGCTCGCCATGGCTGTCTCCTCCGGTTTCGGAAGGTCGCCCGGCCGACCGGGCGATCAGGTCTCCCGCCGTGCAAGCAGCTCGACCGGGGTCCGATCGTGGCACGGATCGAGCCGGGACTCAGCCCGTTGTTCCCAGGCTCCGGTGGGCAGCGACCTGCGCGGCGGTCAGCGCCTTCGGGTAGACCGCAACCTCGTCGATGTCACCGGCCAGGTTTGAGCTCGCCGGCTGAGCGGGCCAGCCGCGCAGCGTGTCGCCGCCGACCCGCCAGACGCCGTCGAAGTTCTGCGCGATGGTGTTGCTCGACTGCCCGACCCGGACGCCGTCGACGTACAGCACCATCCCGGACGAGGACAGGGTCGCCGCCAGGTGGTGCCACCGGCCGTCGTTCACCGGTGCCGGGCTGGCCAGCGAGCGGACGGCGCCGTCGTACACCCCGAACCGTGCCCGGCCGGTGGAGTCCACGTAGAGGTTGCGGTCGTATCCCGTGCTGTTCCCGGTCACCTGGTTGCCGAAGCCCAGCACCTTCCCGCCGGCGGTCGAGGTGGTGCGGACCCACGCCTCGACGGTAAACGTCGGCGCCGGCCGGCCGAAGCTGGTGGTCGACGCCGTCCCGGCCGCCGTCCCGTCGAAGTGGGTCGCGGTGTCGGTGTCCTTCGCGATCGCGCCGGCGACCGCCCGGGTCACCCCGGTGCCGACGGTGAGGTCGTCGAAACCTGCGCTGTCATACCCGGGTGTTCCCGACGGTTCGTCCAGCCGCCACAGGGATCTCGCGCCGTCGCTGCGGATCCGCTGCTCGTACGGACTGGCCGTCCTGCCCGACACCGTCACCGCGACGTCCGGGCTGGTCGTGGTGTTGCCCAGCGGGTCGGTGGCCCGCACCCGGTAGGTGTGGCTGCTCCCCGGCGTCAGCCCCGTCTGGACCAGTCCCATCGTCGGCAGCTGCCAGAACGGTGCCGAGCTGGACTGGGTGCTGACCGGGGTCGCGCCGCCGTCCCGGATCAACTGGTAGGTCAACGCGAGGTTGTCCATGTCCGAGGTCGCCGACCAGTTGACCCGGGTCCGGCCGGAGTCCTGGGAGAGCACGGTCGGCTTCATCCCCGTCGCGGCAGGCGCGACCCGGTTCGGCGCCGCGGCACGCACCGCGAACCGGACGAGCCCGGACTGGGCGACGCCGTTGACGCTCGGGAACTCGCCACCGAGGGCGACGTAGTCGGCGTTCCCGGTCAGCGACCAGGCGGACTGGTACTGCTTGGTGTAGGAGCCGATCGCCAGAGTCGGGAACCAGGTCAGCATGGTCGGTGCGGGCCTGCCCGCGAAGCTGACGTAGTGGTTCACCGTGTTCCCCAACAGCGTGGTCGTCGCGGCGTTGGTGAAGGCGAGCGCCCGGTGGTCGGTGCGGACAACCGTCTCCGGGTAGGCGCGCGCGGTGGTGCAGTCGTGGGCGTGCCCGACGCTGTAGGTCACCGGCCCGGCGGGCAGGACGTCGTAGCTGTCGCCGTGGCAGTCCTCCATCCAGGCCAGCGATCCGGTGCCCGCGTCGGCAGCGAACGTCCCCTCGAAGTTCCCGCCGGGGCCGAACACGTAACCGGTGCCGTACACCCGGGTCCCGTCGGTGCGCAGGCTGGTGATCGAGGCGTCCGGCCCCGCGTCGCGGATGACGGAGTTCGCGGCGAACGGCCGCACGGCGCCAGTCACCGGGTCCAGTGCGCCGAGTCCGTAGGCGGCGGTCCCGGACAGCGTCGTGAACCGGCCGCCGACGACGAGGCGGTTCGCCCCGGGCACCAGGGTCATGGCGGTGACGTCACCGTCGTCCGCCTTCGGCGCCCACGACAGCAGCGCCCCGTTCGAGGCGGCGATCGCGGCGAGCTTCGTCCGGGGGACGTTGTTGACGTTGGTGAAGCTGCCGCCGGCGTACACCGTCGAGTTGGTCGCCGCCAGCGCCCGGACGGTCTGCCCCGTACCCGGTCGGAACGCCGAGGACAGCGTCCCGGTGGCGGTGTCGAAGGCGGCGATGCGGTAGCGCGGCTGGCCGTCGACGCGGGTGAAGTCGCCGCCCACGTACACCCGGGTGCCGTCGGGCGAGGCCGTGATGGACAGCCCGCGCGCGTCCAGTCGATGCGCGAACGGCAACAACCTCCCGGTGCGGATGTCGTAGGCGAGCAGGTTCCCCCGGGCCGTCTCACCCGTCCCGGCCTTCGCGCCGGCGGGGCGGGCCGAGGTGAACTCACCGGTGGCATAGACGGTGTTACCGACGGTCACCTGAGCCCAGACCACGCCGTTCGCCTGCACCGTAGGTAGCGCGTCGGCGCTCACTGTCGCCGGTGTCCCGCTGGGTGGGGCGGTGTCCGCGGCCGCCGACAGCGCTCCCGGACCGGCGGGTAGGCCGGTCATGGTCCCCAGCACCACGAGCAGCGCCGCGAGGCCGGCGACTCGGGCGACAACGGGGTGGGAGGGCCGCCGGTGGACGAAGTGGCTGCGCACGCTCATGACACTCCTCGACCGGGCCGCTGATGCGTCACCGACGGTAGCCGTGATCTTCCCCTCCGCCTACTGGGGTGGATCGGCGTCAGTGGTTCGAACAGCCGGCGCGGCCCTTCAGTTGACGGCGGCCGTGGTGAAGTCGCCGACGCGCAGCGCCACCGGGACCGTCGTCGCGGCGCCGGACAGGTAGACCGACATCCCGACCGAGCCGGCTGCCTGCAGCCCGACCGTGCTGTCCGTGCGCTCCACCTGCCAGGCGGCGGGCTCGGCCGCCGTGGCCGGCCACACCTTGAGCCGCAGCGTCGTCGGGGAGATGCCGACCGCCTGCAGCCGCACCTTGAGCTGCGTGCCCGGGGTGTACTGCAGGCCGGCGACGGTCGCCTCGGACCCGATGAGCGTCTCGGTGGCGGATCCCGCGAGACGGGTCACACCGACCGCGACCGCCCCCGAGGCCAGCAGTCGGACCCGCGCCCGGTACTCGTTGTTGGTGCCGACCCGGCGCCCGGTCAGGTAGACCGACAGCGGCTGATCCGTGGCCCGATCGGTGGTGAACGTCAGCGCGGTCTCGGCCGACGTCGAGGAGACGCCCGGCAGGTAGGCACCGGTCTGGGTTCCCGGGCTGGCCAGGCTCAGCGTCGCCGCGCCGCCGGACACCGACTGGCGGGTCGCTGTCCCACCGGTCCAGGCGCCGCCCTTGTCCGCGGTGCCCAGCCCTGCCGAGACCGTGCGGTCGAACCGGTCGACGGCCAGGAAGGCGGCGTTCGGGTCCGTCGGCGGCGGCGCGGGTGCGGTGACGGTGACGGTGCGGGTGGTGGTGCCGGTGGCGCCGTCGTTGTCGGTGGTGGTGAGGGTGGCGGTGTAGGTGCCGGCGGCGGCGTAGCTGTGGGTGGTCTTGGTGCCGGTGCCGGTGGTGCTGTCGCCGTACTTCCAGGCGTAGCTGGCGATGGTGCCGTCGGGGTCGGTGGATGCGGTGGCGTCGTAGGCGACGCTGAGGCCGGTGGGGGTCGCGGTGAACGAGGCGGTGGGTGCCCTGTTCACCGGCGCGACCGCGATCGCCGCGTCGTGGTGCGCCGCCACCTGGCCCGCGGACAGCACCGTCGGGTAGATCGCCACCTCGTCGATGGTGCCGGCCAGGTAGTTGCTGGTGCCCGACCACGACTTGTCCCCGCCGACCCGCCAGTACCCGGAGTAGGCCTGGGAACCGGTGTTCGGGTTCGTGCCGACGAGGACTCCGTCCAGGTAGAGGGCCATCCCGCCGGAGCCGATGGTCGCGACGACGTTGTGCCATGCGCCGTCGTTGAACCCGGTCCCGGAGCCGACCAGGTTCTGCCGACCGGTCCAGGTGCCGAACATGACCTGGCCGGTGTCGGTCAGCCAGATCTGCCGGTCGTAGCTCGAGCTCAGTCCGGTCTGCTTGTCACCGAAGCCGACCAGCTTGCCGCCCATGACGGACGTGGTCTTGAACGAGGCCTCGATCGAGAAGGTCGTCGGCGCGGGGGTCGGGGTCGACGACGCGCCGCTGGCCGTCGTCGAGCCGTCGAAGGCCGTGGCGGTGTCGGCGTCGGACGCGATGGCGCCGCGCTCACCCCGGGTGGTGCCGGCGCCCAGCGTCAGGTCGTCGTAACCGGCCTGGTCGTAACCGGTCGCGCCGGACGGCTCCCCGAGGCGCCAGTAGGACCTCGCGCCGTCGGCCAGTACCCGCGTGGCGTACGCGCTCCGGGCGGCGCCGGAGACGGTCACGGCGGTGCTGGACGCGCTGGTGACCTTGTTGCCGGACGGGTCGGTGACCGCGATCCGGTAGGTGTGCGTGCTGCCCGGGACCAGTCCGGTGTCGGTGAACCCCAGGGTCGGCAGCTTCCAGAAGTCGGCGGCCACCGTCTGGGTCGACACGGGCGCCGCGGCGTTCCCGTCGCGGATGACGCTGTAGGTCAGCGAGCGGTTGTCCATGTCGGACGTGGCCGTCCAGGTGAGCCGGACCGAGCCCGACGACAGGGACACCGGCGACGGGGTCAGAGCCGCGGATTGCGCCGGCGCCACCTTGTTCGGGGCCGCCGCCTTGACCGCGAATCGCACCAGGCCCTGCTGGGCGGTGCCGTTGACCGACGGGAACTCCCCACCGAGTGCCACGTAGTCGGCGGTGCCGGTCGCCGACCATGCCGCCTGGTACTGACCGGTGAAGCTCCCGATCGCCAGCGTCGGGTACCAGGTCAGCGGGGTGGGGGACGGCTTGCCGGAGAAGTCGGCGTAGTTGGGGATCGTGTTGCGGGCCAGCGTGCCCGTTGCGTAGTCGGTGAACGCGGTCGCGCGGTGGTAGGTCCACGGGTCGGTCTGGGGAAACCCGCCGACCGTGTTGCAGGCGTGCTCGTGGCTGACCACATAGGCGACGCCTCCGGTGGCGAAGGTGTCGTAGGAGTCGCCGTGGCAGTCCTCGAGCCACACCAGCTTCCCGCCGGCTGCGGGGTCCGCGGCGAAGGCCCCCTCGACGTTCCCACCGGGACCGTAGACATAGCCGGTGCCCAGGATCAGCTTGCCGTCGGTCTTCAGGCTGGTGATCGACGCCTGCGTCCCGGCGTCCCGGACCGTCGCGTTCGCCGCGAACGGCAGGACGGCACCACTGGTGGCGTCCAGGGCGCCGAGGCCGTAGGCGGCGGTGCCGGAAAGGGTGCTGAACCGCCCGCCGACAACCACCTGCGTCCCGCCCGGGGCGAGGACCATCGCGGTCACGGTGTTGTCGTCGGCCTTCGGCGCCCAAGACAGCGTCGCGCCGTTCGACGCGGCGACCGCACCGAGCCGCGTCCGCGCGACCCCGTTGAGGGCGAAGAAGTTGCCGCCTGCGTAGACGGTGGCGTTGGTCGCCGCGACCGCGAGCACCTCGTTGCTGATGTTGGGCCTGAAGGTGGTGACCAGCGCGGCAGTCGCGGTGTCGAACGCGGCGAGGCGGTTGCGGGTCTGGCCGTCCACCGCGGTGAAGTCACCGCCGACGTACACCCGCGTGCCGTCCGGGGAGGCCGTGATCGCCCGGCCGACGCCGTTCAGGGAGTGGTTGAACCCGGTGACGAGGGCGCCGGTGCGGATGTCGTAGGCGAGCAGGTTTCCCCTGGGGGTCTCGCTCACGCCCGGATTGGCGCCGGCCGGGCGGACCTTGCTGAAGCTGCCGGTCGCATACACGGTGTTACCGACGGTCACCTGCGCCCACACGACGCCGTTGATCTGCACGGTAGGCAGCGGATCGGCACTGACCGTGGCCGGCGTCCCGGCGACCGGGGCGGTGTCCGCCGACGCGCTCCCGACACCCGGAAGCAGTGAGAGTCCAGCCGCGATGACGGCTGTCGCGACCAGGCCCGCCAGACCGGTGGACAGACGTACCGGACGACGGTGCGCGCTCATGACGGCTCCTGGATGCGGCTTGGCCGGTGATTACGGGTGTTGATCACCACGGTTGGCGCCCAGGGTGAGCGCAGTGCGGCTGCAGCACAGTCACCGAGTAACGCTCCGTGGTGATGTCACGCAAGGTAGTTGGCGCCCGGGCGACACGCCAGAGGGTGCCCCATACAATGTGGACGACCCAATCGTCCGCGACCCTGCGTGAGCGGGTCGCCGGTGCCGCGCCGGGTGTCGGACCGCTCTACCCACTGACGCGCCCGCGGAACAGGACGGTCGGCTCACCCGCGAGGTAGGACACCGCGACGTCGACGCGCCGGCGCTCGGTGGTCGGCACGCGGAACACATACGTGCCCGTCCCGGTCGCGCCCGGCCGAACGGTCCCGGCCAGCGGCTTTGCCGGCACGCCGTCGGAGCCGCTGGCCGGGGTGGCCGCCGCCCCGTACGCGGCGGTCACCGAGACCTGGCCGAGGTCGAGTGGCCGCGCGGTGTCGTTGCGGACCGCCAGGGTGATCGCGATCGCCGGCGCCCCGGTCACCTCCCCGGGTCCGCGGCCGGCCGTGGTCACCGAGCGGACACCCGCGATGCTGACCAGCACCCTCCCGGCGGCCGACGACGCGGTCGCGGTCGCGCCCGGTGCGACCGGCGCGGCGGTGGTGACGGCCACCGAGGGCACCGGGGTCAGGCCGGCCGGCGGGGGCGGCGGAACGGCCGGCGGTGGGCCGGAAGCCGGCGGAACGGCCGGCGGTGGGCCGGATGCCGGCGGTGGGCCGGATGCCGGCGGCGCGGTCGGGGCGGGCGCGGTCGGGGCCGTTGCGCCGGGACCGGTTCCCGTCGGGCCCGGTCCGGGTGGCCGCGTGCGGAGGGGTGGCGGCGTACGGAGCGGCGGCACCGTGCCGGGGGGCGGCGCGGTCGTCACAGACGTGCCTGGCTCGGGTGCGACACCGCTCGCCGGCGGTGCGGTTCCCGCCGCGGTCGGGACCGGGGTCGACGGCACCCGGACCGGCGCGGACGCTCCGCTGGCCGGCGCGCTGGTGACCGGTGCGCCGCTGGTGTCCGCGGTGCAGGCGGCGGTCGCGACGGTGAACGCTCCGGCCGCCAGTGCGGCGGCGGACAGGCGGCGGAGGGGAGGCACCCGGCGAGCCTCCCAGGTCGGGCACCACAATGGTCGCGTCGCTGGCGTGCATCGACGGTCGGGAGGCCGAGGGTGGTTCCCCCTGTGCCGACCGTCGTCGTCGCGGTCGCCTTCGCCGCGGCGGCCTACGGGGCCTGGCTCGGCGCCCGTAACCGGCCGGCCGACGTCGCGTTGCTGGTCGCGAGCGGGGTCGTCGAGGCGACTCTGGTGGTGCAGGCCGTGGTCGGGATCGTCGCCCTGGCCGGCACCGATCGGGCGGTGTCGGCGCCGCTCTTCATCGGCTACCTGCTGGTCAGCCTGCTCGTGGTCCCCGCCGGCCTGCTCTGGGGACTTCTCGAACACAGCAGGTGGGGACCCGCGGTCGTCGCCGTCGCCTGCCTGGTGATCCCGGTCCTCGAGCTGCGGCTGCAGACGGTGTGGTCGACCGGTGCCTGACGCCCCACGGACCCGCTCCGGCCCCGGGCGGGTGCTCGTCGGGGTGTACGCGCTGTTCGCGGTCGCGGCCACCGCCCGGGCGGGCTTCCAGATCGCCGCCAGGTTTGACGAGGCCCGGCTGGCCTACCTGCTGTCCGCGGTGGCCGCCGTCGTCTACATCGTGGCAACCGTCGCGCTGGCGCGCGGCTCCCGGACCTCACGGCGGGTGGCGGCCCTGTCCTGCTCGGTGGAACTCGCCGGTGTCCTCGCGGTCGGGATCGCCAGCGTCGCCGATGCCACGGCCTTCCCCGACGCGACGGTGTGGTCCCGCTTCGGTGCCGGCTACGGCTACGTCCCGCTCGTCCTGCCCGTTCTCGGGCTCGCCTGGCTGCGCCACACCCGGCCCCGGCCTCCGCCGCAGCGCTGAGGCTGCCGGCGGAGGCCGCTCGTCCGGTGGCGGTTGTCAGGCTCCCGCGCTGGTGAAGCGCTGGCCGACGACACCCCAGTTGACGATGTTCCACCAGGCCTTGAGGTACTCGGGCCGGCGGTTCTGGTACGTCAGGTAGTAGGCGTGCTCCCAGACGTCGTTGCCCAGCAGCGGCACCTGGCCCTGGGTCAGCGGGGAGTCCTGGTTCGGCGTCGACGTCACGGCAAGCTTGCCGCCGTCGAGGACCAGCCAGACCCAGCCGGAGCCGAACTGGTTGACCCCGGCCGTCTCGAACGTCGTCTTGAACTCGTCGAAGCTACCGAAGGCCGAGTCGATCTCGCTGGCGAGCGGGCCGGTCAGGGTGGTCCCGTCCCCGCCGGGGGCGGTCATCGTCTCCCAGAAGAAGCTGTGGTTGACGTGGCCGCCACCGTTGTTGCGGACGACCTTGGCGATGGCTTCGGGCACCGACGCGAGGTCGGCGACGATGGCTTCGGCCGACTTCGACTCCAGCGGCGTCCCGGCGACCGCGCCGTTGAGCTTGTCGACGTAGGCCTGGTGGTGCTTGTCGTGGTGCAGGTGCATCGTCGTCTCGTCGACGTACGGGGCCAGCGCGTCGTACGCGTAGGGCAGGGGCGGCACGGAGAAGGCCACGGGGAGAACCTTTCATAGCTCTGGGATCGGGTCATCGTCACGCTATCCCCGGGTCCCGGCCACGTCCCGTCCCCCGCCGCGAGTTGTTCCGGCATGCGTTCGGCGGCTTTGGGAGGATCACTGCCGTGACGACGTCCGTGGACCCCCGGACGGATCTGGTGCGCCGCGCGGTGGACGAGGTGCAGCGGGTGATCGTCGGCCAGCACGGGATGGTCGAGCGGCTGATGGTGGCCCTGCTGGCCCGCGGCCACTGCCTGCTCGAAGGCGTGCCCGGGGTGGCGAAGACGCTTGCGGTCCGGTCGTTCGCCACCGTGTGCGGGGGCAGCTTCGCGCGCCTGCAGTTCACCCCCGACCTTGTCCCCAGCGACATCGTCGGCACGCGGATCTACCGTCAGTCGACCGCCGGCTTCGAGGTCGAGCTCGGCCCGGTGTTCGTCCAGTTCGTCCTCGCCGACGAGGTGAACCGGGCGCCGGCCAAGGTCCAGAGCGCGATGCTGGAGTTGATGGCCGAGCACCAGGTGTCCATCGGCGGCGTCTCCTACCCCGTGCCCCGACCGTTCACGGTCGTCGCCACCCAGAACCCGGTGGAGAGCGAGGGGGTGTTCAGCCTCCCGGAGGCCCAGCGGGACCGCTTCCTGCTGAAGGTGGACGTCGGGTTCCCGACGGCGGGCGAGGAGGCGCAGATCCTCGCGCGGATGAGCGTCGACCCGCCGGTCGCCGAGCCGGTGCTGACCCCGGACGACGTGCTCGCCCTGCAGGCCTGCGCGGATCGGGTCTTCGTGCACCCGCTGGTCGCGGACTACGCGGTCCGGCTGGTGGTGGCGACCCGCGAGACCGGCCCGGCACACCTGCGGGCGGTGCCGGCGACCAGTGCCGTCGCGGTCGGGGCGAGCCCGCGCGCGACGTTGGGTCTGGTCGCCGGGGCCCGGGCGTTGGCGCTGATCCGCGGTCGTGACTACGTGCTGCCGGCGGACCTGGCCGAGCTCGCCGGCGACGTGATCGGCCACCGGCTGTTGCTCGGCTTCGACGCGCTCGCCGACGGGGTGGACCCGCGGGCGGTCGTCGCGGACGTGGTGGCCGGAGTGCCGCCGCCGCGACCGGTCTGGCCGGCTGGTGCGGGCGGTTCGGCTCCGGCGCGCGGTTCAGAGCCGGCGGACGCCCCCGCCGGTGCCCGTCCTGCCGGCGGCGGCGACCCGGTGATCAGCCCCCAGTCGGAGCTGCGCTGGGAGGACGGTCCCGATGCGGAGCCGACGGGACGGGGCCGGTGACCCGGGCTCGTCCGTCCGGCGAGCCCGGCCTGGACGAGCTGCTGCCGCCGCAGGCGCTGCGCCGGCTGGAGCTCACCGTCGGCCGCCGCCTGGACGGCTATCTGCACGGCAATCACTCGGGCTTCAACCCGGGGTCGGGGCGGGAGGCGGGGGAGGCGCGCCTCTACCGGCCCGGCGAGGACGACGTCCGGGCGATGGACTGGGCGGTGACGGCCCGCACCACCTCCCCACACGTCCGGGACACCGTGGCCGACCGCGAGCTGTCCAGCTGGTTCCTGCTGGACGCCACGCCGAGCATGACCTTCGGCACGGCACACCTGCAGAAGCGTCACCTGGCGGTCGCGGCCGTGGCCGCGCTCGGCTCGCTCGCCGGTGGTCCCGGTGACCGGGTCGGTGGGTACCTGGTCACCGCCGGACAGGTCCGCCGGTGGCCGGCCCGGACCGGGCGACTGGCCCTGCACGCGATGCTGCGCTCGGTGCTGAGCCTGCCCGCCGACCTGGGCGCGGACCCGTCGGGCGGTTCGCTGCGCCGCCCCGCCGGCGTCCCGTCCCGGACGGATGCTGCCGGTGACCGGCTGGCGGTCGGGCTCGCCGCACTCGACGCCGGCCAGCGTCCCCGCGGCCTGCGGGTTGTGGTCAGCGACTTCCACCCCGCTGCGGGCCGGCCGGTCGACGAGCTCGCGTGGGCGCGGCCGCTGCGGACGATGGCCGTGCGCCACCGGGTGGTCGCGGTCGAAATCGTCGACCCTCGAGAGCTCGAGCTGCCCGCGGTCGGCCGGCTGTGGCTCGTCGACCCGGAGACCGGCCGTCGGCGCGAGGTCGACACCGGCGACGCCCGGGTGCGGGCCGCCTACGCCCAGGCGACCCGGACTCGACGCGCCGCGGTGGCTGCCGCGATCCGTCGCGCCGGTGTCGCGCAGCTGGTCCTGCGGACCGACCGCGACTGGGTGCTCGACACGGCGCGGTTCGTCGCCGGTCTCCGGCGGCCGACGGGCGTGCGGCGACTCCCACCGGGCTCGATGGTGCCGACGTCCGGGCCGCCACCGATGGTGGCCCGGGCGTGAGCTTCGACGCCCCCTGGCGACTGCTGCTGTTTCTGGTGGTCCCGCTGCTCCTCGGTGCCTACCTGCTGGTCCTGCGGTCCCGGCGCCGGGCCGCCGTCCGGTTCGCGGCGCTGCCCATGCTCGAGTCGGTGCTGCCACGCGAGCGCCGATGGCGCCGGCACGCCGCGGCCCTGGCCGCCCTGGTGCCCCTGGTGCTGCTGATCGTCGCATTCGCCCGCCCGGAGGCGCAGGTGCGCGTGCCCCGGGCCCGGGCCGTCGTCATGGTGGTCATCGACGTCTCCCTGTCCATGCAGGCGACCGATGTCGACCCCAACCGGATCACCGCCGCCCAGAACGCCGCCCGACGGTTCGCCGCGGAGCTGCCCGCCACCTTCGACGTCGGCCTTGTCACCTTTGCCGGGTCGGCCAGCGTCGACCTGGCCCCCACCACCGACCGGGAGCAGTTCGACCGAGCGGTCGCCGGCATCCGGCTGGCGGAGTCGACGGCGATCGGCGAGGCGGTCTACACCGCGCTGGCCGCCGCCCAGGCCGCCGCGGGCGCTGCTCAGGGTGGCCAGGGCGCTCCGGGTGGCCAGGGCGCTGCGGGTGGCCAGGGCGCTGCGGGTGGCCAGGGCGCTGCGGGCGGGCAGGGCGACGTCGCGCCGCGGCGGATCGTGCTGATGTCCGACGGCGGGACGAACCTGGGCCGCCCGACGGCACAGGCGGCGGCGCGAGCACGCGCCGACGGCGTCCCGGTGTCCACCATCGCCTTCGGCACCCCGTCCGGGACGGTGACCCTGCGGGGTCAGACCGTGCCGGTGCCGCCGGACGAGGCCGAGCTGCGGTCGCTGGCCACCGCGACCGGCGGCAGCGCATACGCCGCGCAGAGCGCAGGTGAGCTGCGCCGCGCCTACGCCGACATCGGCCGGTCGGTCGGGTACCGCACCGAGCAGCGCGAGGTCACCGACCGGCTGGTGGGACTCGCGCTGCTCGCCGCCCTGGCCAGCGCCGGGGTGAGTCTGGCCTGGTACTCGCGATTGAGCTGAACCGCCCGCTGCACAGGCCCGTGTCCTGGTCACCGGCGCGGCCGTGATGCTGGGGTGACTGTTGATGCCGCGGTGGCTGGTGGGGCACACTGGTCCGGGTCGCGCCACGGTTGGCGCGACACCACGCGGCATGTCCAGACGTGGGTCTGACGGGACGGACCGGGGCGCTGGGGAAGGCGATTCCCCGACCCGACCCAGGAGACCGGCAAATGACAGCTGCGCAGCAAGCACGCGGTGTGCTCTTCGTGCACTCGGCGTGCTCAGCGGTGTGCCCGCACGTGGAGTGGGCGGCTGCCGGTGTGCTCGGCTCCGCGGTCAACCTCACGTGGACTCCGCAGCCGGCCGAGGCGGGCAGCTACCGGTCCGAGCTGAGCTGGGTGGGCGCGCCGGGGACCGCCGGCCGACTGGCCTCGGCACTGCGGGGGTGGGAGCGGCTCCGGTTCGAGGTCACCGAGGACGCGAGCCCGCTGGCCGAGGGCGCGCGGTACTCCTACACGCCCGAGCTCGGCATCTTCCATGCGATGACCGGAACGCATGGCGACATCGTCGTGCCCGAGGATCGCATCCGCGCCGCCCTGCGGGTCGCCGGCAGCGACATCGCGGTGTCCGCGGACCCGCTGGGGCTCCGCGACGAGCTCGAGGCCCTGCTGGGCACCCCGTGGGACGACGAACTGGAGCCGTTCCGGCACGCGGGCGATGGCGCAGCAGTGCGCTGGCTGCACCGGGTGGGCTGAGCGCGCCGCACGTGGTGACCGGCCCTGCTGCCTGGTGACCGGCGCGGGTCACCAGGCCGCAGCAACGGTCACCCGGCGGTCCTCCGCCGCGGGCCGCCGGCTTTCGGCTGTGGGTGCGCGCTCAGCTGACGAGGTGGCGGCCGAGCAGGGACAGGTCGGCCGGTGCCAGACGGTCGGACGCGGACGCCGCCTGGTGCCAGTAGGGGTACAGCAGCGGCGGGCGGCTGACCTTCTCCAGGCGGTCGATCTCGTCGCCGGTGAGCACCAGGTCGGCGGCGGCGAGGTTGTCGGTCAACTGCTCCGAGGTCCGGGCGCCGATGACCAGCGTGGTGACGGCCGGGCGGGTGAGCAGCCACGCGAGTGCCACCTGGGCGGCTGACACGCCGTGCGCCTGCCCCACCTCGACGAGGACCTCGACAGTGTCGTAGAGCTTGTCCTGGTCGTAGACCGGCGGCTCGGACCACTCCGACATCTGCCGCGAACCGGCGGGACCCTCGGCGCCGCGACGGAACTTCCCGGACAGCAGGCCGCCGGCCAGCGGGCTCCAGACGAGGATGCCCAGTCCCGCGTCCAGCGCCAGGGGGACCAGCTCGTACTCGACGCTGCGCTCCTGCAGCGAGTAGTAGATCTGCTGGCTGACGTAGGCCACGTGGTGGTGGGCGTCCGCGACCCCGAGGGCCTGCGCCAGGCGCCACGCGCTGAAGTTCGAGGCCCCGACGTAGCGGACCTTGCCGGACCGGACGAGGTCGTCGAGCGCGGCGAGGGTCTCGTCGACCGGGGTCAGCCCGTCGATCTCGTGCACCTGGTAGAGGTCGATGTGGTCCGTCTGCAGTCGGCGCAGGCTGGCCTCGCAGGCCCGGACCAGGTGGTGGCGGGACAGCCCCGCGTCGTTCGGCCCCTCCCCGACGGCGAATCGCGCCTTGGTGGCGATCAGCGTGCGGTCGTAGCGGCCGTGCAGCACCTCCCCGACGATCTCCTCCGAGGCGCCGGCGGAGTAGACGTCCGCGGTGTCGACGAGGTTCACGCCGGCGTCGAGGCAGGTGTCGATCTGCCTGCGGGCCTCGGCGACGTCGGTGTTCCCGACGGAGGCGAACCCGCCCGATCCGCCGAAGGTCATCGTGCCCATGGTCAGTGCCGAGACACGCAGTCCCGATCGGCCCAGCTGTCGGTATTCCATGTCCGCGACCCTATGGCCGTCAGGCGCAGCGGAAGCACCCGCGGCCGCCGTCGGGCGGAGCGGAAGGCAGCCGGCGGTTGCCGTCAGGCAGAGCGGAACGCGACTGCGAGGTTGGCACCGCCGAAGCCGAAGCTGTTGTTCAGCGCGGCGATCGGGCCGTCCGGGAGCGAGCGCGGCGACCCGACGGCGATGTCGAGGTCGACCTTGTCGTCCAGATCCACCAGGTTCAGCGTCGGCGGGACCTGGCGGGTGTGCAGGGCCATCACGACGGCGATCGCCTCGACCGCACCGGTCGCGCCGAGCAGGTGCCCGGTCATCGACTTGGTCGCACTGACCACCGCACCGGCGGTCGCCGCACCCAGCACGTCGTGGATCGCGAGGGACTCGGCGATGTCCCCCTGGGGGGTCGAGGTCGCGTGGGCGTTGATGTGCCGGACCTCGGCCGGGTCCAGGCGCGCGTCGGCGACCGCGAGCTGCATGGCCCGGCGGGCACCCGCGCCCGTCGGGTCCGGCTGGGCGATGTGGTGGGCGTCGGAGCTGGCGCCGGAGCCGGCCACTTCGGCGTAGACCCGCACCCCGCGCGCGGCTGCGTGCTCGGCGGTCTCCAGGACGAGGACCCCGGCGCCCTCGCCGAGGACGAAGCCGTCCCGGGCACTGTCGTAGGGCCGCGAAGCGCCGGCCGGATCGTCGTTGCGGGTCGACAGCGCCGTCATCGACGCGAAGGCGGCGATCGGCAGGGGGTGGATCGCGGCCTCGGTGCCACCGGCGACCACCACGTCCGCGCGTCCGGCGCGCAGGATGTCCAGCGCCCACGCCAGCGCCTCGTTGCCCGACGCGCAGGCCGACACCGGGGAGTGCACGCCCGCCTTCGCCCCCAGGTCGATGCTCACCCAGCCGGCCGGGCCGTTCGGCATCAGCATCGGCACCGTGTACGGCGAGACCCGCCGGGCCCCCTTCTGCTTGAGGACGTCGTACTGGTCCATCAGCGTGATCGTCCCGCCGATACCGGTGGCGACGACCACCGCCACCCGCTCCGGGTCGAGCCCGGGCCCGGCGTCACCGTCGACCGGCTCGCCCGCCTTGGTGGTGTAGCCGGCGTCGCGCCAGGCCTCGCGCGCCGCTACCAGGGCGAACTGTTCCGAGCGGTCGAGCTTGCGCGCCTCGACCCGGCTGAGGACGTCGGTGGGCTCGACCGCGGCCCGGCCGGCGATCCGCACCGGCAGCGTCTTGGCCCAGTCCTCGGTCAGCGCGCGGATGCCCGAGCGGCCCGCCAACATGGACGCCCAGGTGTCCGGTGCCGTGCCGCCGACGGGCGTCGTCGCGCCGATGCCGGTGACGACGACGCGGGTTCGGTCGGTGGACCCGGTTCGGTCGGTGGAGGAGGTGCCGGTCACGCTCAGGCCGCGGCCCGCTCGATGAACGACACCGCGTCGCCGACCGTCTTCAGGCCGCGGACGTCGTCGTCGGGGATCGAGACGCCGAACTTCTCCTCGGCCGCGACGACGACCTCGACCATCGAGAGCGAGTCGACGTCGAGGTCGTCCACGAAGCTCTTCTCCAGCTGGACGTCCTCGGCGGGGACGCCGGCGATCTCGTTGACGATGTCGGCGAGACCGGTGCGGATCTCCTCGGTGCTGGCCATGCGGGTAACTCCTTCGGGTCGGTGCCGGCTGGGCCGGCTGGGTCTGGCATCTCACCGGCGGAGCCGGCCGGATGGTGCGGCCCGGGTCCTCAGGGGACCCGGACGACGAGCGCGGCGTGCACCAGGCCGGCGCCGAACCCGATGAGCAGGGCCAGGTCGCCGCTGGCCACCTCGCCGAGCTCGCGCAGGCGGTCCAGCGCCAACGGGATGGAGGCGGCGCTGGTGTTCCCCTGGTCGGCGATGTCCCGGCCGATCGCCACCGACTCCGGCAGCCCCAGGGTCTTGATGAGTGCGTCGATGATGCGCATGTTGGCCTGGTGCGGGACGAACGCGTCGAGCTGGTCGGCGGTGATGCCGGCCTTCGCCAGCGCCTCGCGGGCGACCGGGGCCATCGCGTAGGACGCCCAACGGAAAACCTTGGCGCCCTCCTGGACCAGCGCGGGCCACACCGGCTGGTCCGCGTCCCAGGCCGACCGCCAGTCCTGTCGCTGCCGGATCAGGTCGGCGCCGGAGCCGTCCGCACCCCACACGATGGGCCCGATGCCGGCGGTCCCGGCCGGGCCGATCACCACCGATCCTGCGCCGTCGGCGAACAGGAACGCCGTCGACCGGTCGTCCTGGTCGGTCAGGTCGCTCAGTCGCTCGGCGCCGATGACGACGACGTAGGGGCGGTCCCCGCCGACCGAGCCGGCCCGGACCATGTCGCTGGCCATCCCGACCCCGTAGACGAAACCCGCGCACGCGGCGGAGACGTCCATCGCCGACGCGCCGTCAGCCCCGAGCTCGTGGGTGACGATCGCGGCCAGGCTCGGCGTCTGGGACAGGTGGCTGGCGGTCGCGACCAGTACGCAGCCGACCTGGTCACCGGTGATCCCGGCCTCGCTCATCGCCTTGCCCGCGGCCGCGGTCGCCATCACGGTGAGGGTCTCGCTGGCGTCGGCCCAGCGCCGGGTCCGGATCCCCGAGCGGGTGCGGATCCACTCGTCGGTGGAGTCGATGCGCCGGCAGATCTCGGCGTTGTCGATGATGCGGGACGGCCGGTAGGTGCCGAGCCCGACGACGCGCGACCCCGGTGAGCCGGGTGGGGTCGAGAGCTGCGCGGTCATGCGTCCCCTCCGGGTCTGGTGGCAGGTGTTGCCCCACCATTCTGCTGCGGCCCCGCGTGCTGCGGCCCCGCGTCCGGCGAATCGGCGCCGGGGTCGGGGCCGGCACGAGGAGCGGAGGGGACAGTGGTGCGCGAGCGGTGTTCGGCGACGAAGGCGGCTGTGGCGTCGAGGTCGCCAGGGGACTTCACCGCGAAGGTCGCCACGGCCGGCAGCTCCCGGCGGGCCAGGCCGGTCAGCGTGCCACCCGGCGCGAGCTCCAGCAGCCCGGTGACGCCGAGCGCGGCAAAGGTCCGCTGGCAGGCGTCCCAACGGACCGGAGCGGCGACCTGGCCGACGATGGTCGACAGCAAGGAGGGACCGTCGACGTAGGCCATCCCGTCGGAGTTGGCCACGACGGGTGCCGAGGGGGCCGCCGGGGCGATCTGCCGGGCCACCTCGGTGAGTGCCACCGCGGCAGTCGCCATCTGCCCGGTGTGGAAGGCGCCGGCCACCGGCAGCGGGCGGACGCGGGCACCGGCCGGCGGGTGCGCGGACAACTGCTCCAGCAGGTGCAGCGGGCCGGCGGCGACCACCTGCCCGGCGGCGTTGACGTTCGCCGGGGTCAGGCCGAGCTCGACGAGCCGCTCGGAGACGGTCACGGGGTCACCGCCGAGGACGGCGGACATCCCACCGGGGCTGTCCGCGGCGGCCCGCGCCATCGCCGCGCCGCGGAACGCGACGAGCTGGACGGCCTCGTCGTCGGTGACCACCCCGGCCAGCGCCGCGGCGGTGAGCTCCCCGACGGAGTGCCCGGCGAGCACGTCGCCGAGCTGCTCACGCGGCAGCTGCATCCTGGTGGCGAGCGCCGTGGCCGAGAGCAGGCCGAGGGTGACCAGCAGGGGCTGGGCATGGGCCGTGTCCTGGACCGTGCCGGCATCGGCGGTCGTGCCCAGGGTCACCAGGTCCAGCCCGGTGAGCTCCGACCACGCGGCGACCTCCGTCGCCGCGGCCGGGTCGTCCAGCCAGCCGCCGAGCATCCCGGGACGCTGGGCACCCTGACCGGGCGCGACGATGACGAGCACGGGCCCACCTTTCCCGACTCGCATGGTCCGGCCGGCACCGCGCGCACACGATTCCCGCCCGCCGACTCTGTGCTCCCGGACAACCCGCCGACCGGTGGGGGTGGGTTGTCCGGCGTGCTCACCCTGGTGATTCGTCGGCGAGCCGGCCAAGGGTCAGGGCCACCCGCAGCGTGTAGCTGTCGCGGGCCTCGGTGGGGGAGTACCCGGTGACGTCGGTCACCCTGCGGAGCCGGTAGCGGACGGTGTTCGGGTGGATGAACAGCAGCCGCGCGGTGGTCTCCACCGAGCCGCCGTTCTCCAGGAACGCGGCGACGGTCTCCAGGATCGGCGGCCCGGCGGCGACCAGCGGCGCGTACAGCTCGCGGCACAGCTGCTCAGCAGCGGTCGGGTCGCCGGACAGCGCCCGTTCGGGCAGCAGCTCCACGGCCGGCACGGGCCGCGGCGCATCCGGCCACCCGGGAGCCGCCGCCAGGCCGGCCAGGGCGGCGCCGGCCGACGACGTCGCCGACACCAGGTCCGGCACCGTCGCGCCGACCACGACCGGGCCGGGACCGTACTGCCCGGTGACCGCCGCGACCGCCCCCTCGAGGTCGGCCCGCTTGCCCCGCAGACCGAGCACGACCACCAGCCGGTCGCTCTGCACACCGGTCAGCACGTCGGCGCCCGCCGAGTGCGCGGCACGGCGGACCGCCTCCACGACGCTCTCGCTGTCCCCGTCGGGCGGGTGGCCGGCGACGACGACGACCTGGTCGGTGTCGGTCCAGCCCAACGCCGCCGCACGGGACCGGACCGCTTCCGCCCCGTCCGCCCGCAACAGCGCGTCGACGACCAGGGACTCCAGCCGGGCGTCCCACGCGCCGCGTTCCTCGGCGGCGTGGGCGTAGAGCCCGGCCGCCGCGAACGCGATCTCCCGGCTGTACCGGAGCACCGACTCACGGACCGCGGGCACGTCGGCGGGGTCGACGATGTCCTCGACCTGGGACTCGACGAGCTCGACGATGCGGCGCACCAGCTCGACGGTCTGCCCGAGGGAGACGGAGCGGACCAGCTCACGCGGTGCCGTGCCGAACACCTCAGCCGTGGTGCCCGCCCGGCTGTCCGGCGACCGGTACCAGGCGACGAAGGCGGCGATACCCGCCTGGGCCACCAGGCCGAGCCAGGAGCGCTCCTGGGCGGACATCGCGCGATACCAGGGCAGGTCCCGGTCGAGGTCGGCGACCACCTTCTTGGCCAGCGGTCCGATGGCCCGCTCCAGCCGACGGACCGTCGCCGGACGCGGGCCGTCCTGGGCGCCCATGAGCGGCACCCTAGGGCGCCGGGCGTGATGTCGGCGGGCTACCCGCCTGCGCTACGGGCGCCCGGTGGTCTGCCCGGCCAGCTGCTGCAGGGCCGACTCGAGCTGTCCCTCCACCCAGCCCTCGACCTTGCGGCGCAGGCTCTCGGTCACGACCGGATCGACCTCGCGGCGGGCGACCTCGACACCTTCGGGGTCAGCCTGCGAAGCGATCAGCAGGTCCACGCCGGCTCGATAGGTGGTGCTGACGAAGACGGCGCCCCAGAGGGCGACCGTCGCGGGACCCCCGAGATCCATTCGCACGTGGAGGAAAAAGCGTCCACTGTCGTCGGCGACGACGCGGAAGCCGTCACGCACGGCGTCCGTCCACCCGAAGTTCGCGGGAGAGCGGATAAATGCCGCGACAACGGGGCTCCCGTCGAGCTTGGCGAGGGCCGCCGAGAAGGCCTCGTCGACGACCGTCGCGACGCGGACGGCATCCCGGTCGAGGTCGCCGCTGCCCACGACGGCGGCATGAGTCGATCGGAGTGCCTCCAGGCTTGCGGTCACCGTCGGCCCCGGAGCGCGGATGTTGGCGAGGAGAACGCCGATCGTGTCGGCGACGCGCTCGTCGACGAACGCGGTGAACGCCTCGGGCCGGCCGGCGTCCGCGGCCTCGAGCGCGTCGAGGTACAAGGCTCGTTGGTCGGCGAACACCACGAGCGGCACCCCGGGCCGGCGGTAGAGGAACACCGATGCCAGCGCACGGGCGACCCGGCCGTTGCCGTCGGCGAACGGATGGACGCCGACGTAGCAGTAGTGCGCGTACGCGGCTTGCACGACCGGATCGGCATCGGCGAACGCGGGTGAGCGGAGCTCTCGCACCAGCCGGGCCATCTCGGCCGGGGTGTCCAACGGCGAGGCGTAGTGGTGGACGCGGCCGGTGGAAGCATTCGTCGGGCTGTTCGGATCGGACTTGTACACGCCTTTCGGCAGCACGCGTAGCTGTGGCCCAACCGGTGTGTAGACCGTGAACTCGTCCTGGCTTCGGCACATGACTGCGTGCAACTCGCGGACCCAGACCTCAGTGATCCCCACCCGCCTGGTGGCGGCGTCGAGCACGAAGTCGTAGGCCGCGAGTGCGTCGTGGATCGAGCGCAGGACGTTCTCACCGCGCGACGTGGCGATGCTTTCCCACGCTGCCGCCTGGGTGGCGACCGTCCGGGTGAAGCCGCGGTCGGTGGCGTAAAGGCCCTCGATCGCTCCGGTGTCGACGGCCGCTTCCCGCGTCGCGCGGACTACCGCGGCGTCCAGGGCCGCCGGGCCCGCGACTGCCCGGCGCTCTTCGAGCCTGGCTTCCTGACGTCGAAAAATTGTGGCGTCGTAGGGAACCGCCAGCCAGGCCGCGAACGGCGGGAAGGGTTCGTAACCCCCGCGCGCGGCTGTCCCGTCGATCGACACCCGGCGAGCGTCGCACGGTCCGGGGTCATGACGGGGTCGGCAGGTGGGACGGGTCATCCGGTGGGACGGGCGGCGACGCGCGCCGGACGCGGGGCGACCCTGGATGCAGCGCAGGCGGTGGGTGCCACGCCGGAAGACAACCGCCGGCCGGTGCCGTTATCCGGGACCATTGCGTGTTGTACGGACCAACGATTCGAAGGCGGGCGCTCATGGCACAGGACTCCAAGGTCTGGTTCATCACCGGGGCATCGAAGGGGTTCGGGCACCTCTGGGCGGCGGCAGCGCTGGCCCGCGGCGACCGGGTCGCGGCGACCGCGCGCAACACCGATTCGCTGAAGGATCTGGTGGACACATACCGCGACGCGGTGCTCCCGATCCGGCTCGACGTCACCGACAAGCAGGCGGACGCCGACGCGGTCGCGCTGGCCCGGGACACGTTCGGCCGGCTCGACGTCGTGGTGAACAACGCGGGCTACGGCCAGTTCGGCGCGATCGAGGAACTCAGCGAAGCCGAGCTGCGCGCCCAGTTCGAGACGAACTTCTTCGGCGCGTTCTGGGTGACCCAGGCGGCCCTGCCGATCATGCGCGAGCAGCGCAGCGGCCACATCGTCCAGGTGAGCAGCATCGGCGGGGTGGCCGCGTTCGTGAACACCGGCGGTTACCACGCCAGCAAGTGGGCGTTGGAGGGGTTCAGCGACAGCCTCTCGCAGGAGGTCGCCGAGTTCGGAATCAAGGTCACGCTCATCGAACCGGGCGGGTTCACCACCGACTGGTCCGGCCCGTCGGCCAAGCGCGCGACGCCGCTACCCGCCTACGACGGCGTCCGCGTCGCGCAGCAGCAGCGCTCTTCTGCCGCCCACCCCGGCGACCCGGAGGCGACGGCCGCGGCGATCCTGCAGGTCGTGGACGCCGAAGAGCCGCCGTTGCGCGTCCTGTTCGGCCTTGACCCGACCGTCATCACCAAGCGCGTCTACGCGTCGAGGCTGGCTACGTGGGCCGCGTGGGAGCACGTGTCACTGCAGGCACAGGGCGGCTGACCGGGATGGGCCCGGCGGCCCCGGAACGTCCGGACATCGGTCAGGACACCCTTCGCTGTCAGCATTGACGTCCCGCAGGCGGACCTGGACGAGCTGGTGGCGCTCCTCGGCCGGGCCCGGTGGGCCGAGGAGCTGCCCGGGGTCGATCGACGACGTCCGGGCGTTCTGCCGACAACTGCGCGACGACGCCCCCGACCGCCGCTGAGGAGACCCGTGGAACCCGAGACCGTCCCGGACGACCTGCCGACCGTGGTCAGCGAGTTTGCGCTCAGCAACGCCTTCCTCGGCAGGATCGTCGAGGTGTGCATCGTCACCGAGGACCACCGGCGCACGATGGCCGGCCTGGTACGGCTGGGAATCGGGCCGTTCCGAGTGCACACCTTCGACGACGACAGCCTGGCCGCGCCGACCTACCGCGGCGAGGACAGCCCGTTCAGCCTCAAGGTCTGCTTCGCCACGAACAACGAGCTGACCTGGGAGATCATGCAGCCGCTGACGGGACGGACGATCATGCGCGAGTTCCTCGACGCCCACGGCGAGGGCATCCACCACGTCGCGTTCGACTGCGACGGGATGCCGTGGGACCAGCGGCTGGCCAGCTTCACCGCACGCGGCTTTCCGCTGACCCAGTCCGGCCGGTGGCGCGACCAGAACTCCTTCGCGTTCTTCGACACCGAGTCGGCGACCACCACCTGCTTCGAGACCTACCACTTCCCCGACGGATTCCAGTGGCCGGAACCGGACGAGTGGTACCCCGGCCCGCCGCCGCAGCACTCCGGGATGGCCCCGGCCAGCTGACCGTCAGCTGTCGCCGCCGGCCTCGGTCGCGGTGGTCGCGGTCACGTCGGCCAGGGCGTAGCGCTCCAGCGCCTCACGGACGGTTGCCGTCTTCACCTCGCCGCGCTCGGCGAGTTCGGACAGCGCGGCCACCACGATCGACTGCGCGTCCACCCGGAAGTGTCGGCGAAGCGCCGCGCGCGTGTCGGAGCGGCCGAAGCCGTCGGTGCCCAGCGAGCGCCAGTCACCGGGCACCCACGGGGCGATCTGGTCGGGAACGGCGCGCATGTAGTCGCTGACGGCGATGACCGGCCCGACGGTGGGGGCGAGGACCCGGGTGACGTGCGGCACCCGGGCAGTGGTGTCCGGGTGCTCGAGGTTCCACGCATCGCAGTCCAGGGCGTCGCGGCGCAGCTCGTTCCAGCTCGTCGCCGACCACACGTCGGCGGCAACGCCCCACTCCTTCGCCAGCCGCTGCCGGGCCTCCAACGCCCACGGCATCGCCGAGCCGGACGCCAGCAACTGGACCCGCGGGACCGGATCGCCGGAACCGGCGGACTCGAGCTGTTCGGCAGGGGCGTAGAGGTACAGCCCACGCAGCAGCCCGTCGACGTCGAGGCCGTCCGGCTGTGCCGGCTGGGAGATCGGCTCGTTGTAGACGGTGAGGTAGAAGAAGACGTCCTCCCCGTGCGGGTGGTCCTCGGTGGACCCGTACATCCGCTCCAGGCCCGACCGCATCACGTGCGCGACCTCGAAGGCGAACCCCGGGTCGTAGCTGACACAGGCCGGGTTGGTGGAGGCGAGCAGCAGCGAATGACCGTCCTCGTGCTGCAGGCCCTCACCGTTCAGCGTCGTCCGCCCGGCCGTCGCACCGACGAGGAACCCCCGCGTCAGCTGGTCGGCGGCGGCCCACATCGCGTCCCCGGTCCGCTGGAACCCGAACATCGAGTAGAAGATGTAGAAGGGGATCAGCGGCTGCCCATGCGTGGCATAGGCGGTGCCGGCGGCGACGAACGAGGCCATCGAGCCGGACTCGTTGATCCCCTCGTGCAGGATCTGCCCGGACTCGGACTCCCGGTACGCGAGCAGCAGTCTGTCGTCCACCGGGGTGTAGGTCTGCCCCGACGGGCTGTAGATCTTGGCGGTGCTGAACGTGGCGTCCAGCCCGAACGTGCGTGCCTCGTCCGGGATGATCGGGACGAACCGGCGGCCGATCGCCTTGTCCCGCAGCAGGTCCTTGAACAGCCGGACCAGCGCCTGCGTGGTGGCGACCTGCTGCTTGCCGGATCCCTTGAGCAGCGTCGCGTACACCTGCTCTCCGGGCAGGGTCAGTGGCTCGTGGTCGACGACCCGCTCCGGCAGCGCGCCACCGAGAGCGGTGCGGTGCTCTCGCAGGTACCGCATCTGCGGTGAGTCCTCGGCCGGCTTCCAGTACGGCGGCCGGTAGGCGTCGGCCTCGAGGACCTCGTCGGAGATCGGGACGTGCAGGATGTCGCGGAACTTCTTCGCGTCGTCCAAGGTCAGTTTCTTCATCTGGTGCGTGGCATTGCGGCCCTCGAAGCTGTTCAGCCGCCAGCCCTTGACCGTGTGCGCGAGCACCACCGTCGGCTGCCCCGTCGGCCGGGTCGCCTCGGCGTAGGCGGCGTAGACCTTGGCGACGTCGTGGCCGCCGCGGGACAGCGCGCGCAACTGGTCGTCGGTGTAATGCGACGCCAACTCGGCGAGATCGGGATCGGTGGCGAACAGGTGCTCTCGCAGGTACGAGCCGGGCTCGACGGAGTAGGTCTGCATCTGCCCGTCCGGCGTCGCGGTCAGCGCCGCGACCAGCTTCGGGCCGGCCGCCGACGTCAGCAACGGGTCCCAGTCCGAGCCCCACACCACCTTGATGACGCGCCAGCCGGCACCGCGGAAGTGCGACTCCAGCTCCTGCATGATCTTGCCGTTGCCGCGGACGGGGCCATCCAGGCGCTGCAGGTTGCAGTTGACGACCCAGGTGAGGTTGTCCAGCTGCTCGCGCGCAGCCAGGCCGATTGCGCCGAGGCTCTCCGGCTCGTCCATCTCCCCGTCGCCGAGGAATGCCCACACCCGCTGCTGGCTGGTGTCGGTGAATCCCCGCGCGTGCAGGTAACGGTTCAGCCGGGCCTGGTAGATGGAGTGGATCGGCCCGAGGCCCATCGAGACCGTGGGGAACTGCCAGAAGTCGCTCATCAGCCGCGGGTGCGGGTAGGACGGCAGCCCGCCGCCGGGGTTGGTCAGCTCCTGGCGGAACCCGTCGAGCTGGGCCTCGGTCAGCCGGCCCTCGACGAACGCGCGCGCGTACATGCCGGGGGAGGCGTGACCCTGGAAGAACACCTGGTCCCCGCCGCCGGGGTGGTTGCGGCCGCGGAAGAAGTGCTGCAGCCCGACCTCGTACAGCGTCGCCGCCCCGGCGAAGGTGGCGATGTGCCCGCCGACGCCGACACCCGGCCGGTTGGCCCGGCTGACCAGCACGGCGGCGTTCCACCGGATCGTGTCGGTGATCTGCCGTTCGAGCTCGGCGTCACCGGGGAACGGCGGCTGGGCGTCCAGGCCGATCGTGTTGACGTCGTCGGTGGCCAGCGGCAGTTTCACCGGGGTGGCCGGTGCGGGGTCACCGACGTTCGTCGACTGCGCGGCGGCGCTGGAGCCGGCGACGACCAGCCCGTGTGCGCGCGCCTGCTCCACCAGGCGCTCCAGGATGAACTCTGCCCGCTCGGTACCGGCCGAGGCGAGCAGACCGTCGAGGCTGTCCAGCCACTCGCCGGTCTCCGCCGGGTCGGCGTCGGGCGTCACGGGTTCCGCCGCGGCCGCGGCCGCGGTGCGCGGTGCGGCGGCGTGCGGTGCTCCGGGTCCGGTCACGGCGATGTCCTTCCTGGCGGCCCGACGGCGCGTCGGGTGGGACGCGGAGCCGGCCGCGCTGGGCGGTCGGGGCGGTCGCGGGATCGCCGCGACCCGGCCATCCTCCCCCGGGAGCGACGTCCTGGTCCCGGGGAAGCACGGCCGGTTCGGCGGCCCGCTACAGCCGGCGGCGGCGCGCCAGCCGTACCCGGACCGGGAGCTGCACCGGTTCGGCGTCGGGGTCTGTGCCGGCGTGTCGATGGGGGTCAGGGCCGGCGTCGGCGCCGGCCGGCAGGAGGCGGTCCAGCTCGGCAACCACGGCCAGCAGCGCGGCGCGGCGGCCGGCGGGGTCGGCGACGAGCACGTCGGAGTAGGTGCCGATGGCGGTGGCCAGGTCCGCCCGGGTGGTGGTCTCCAGGTGGACCGTCTGCCGGCGCTCGGAGTCGCTGAACAGCGGCGACGCCGGGATGTCCAGGTGCCGCTGTCCGGCGTACCGGTCCGGTTCCGGCTCTCGTTCGGGTTCCGTCTCCTGGCCGGTGGCGGCCGCGAGTGCGTTCCGCGCGGCGCGGCGGTAGGCCCGGACCCAGTCGACCTCCTCGTCTGGCTGGGTCCACAGGGCGGTCAGCGTTCCGCCCGGCCGCAGCACGCGGGCGATCTCCGGCAGCGCGCGCGAGGGGTCGAACCAGTGGAAGGCCGAGCCGACGACGACGGCGTCGACCGACGCGTCCGGCAGCGGGATCGCCTCGGCCGTCCCGTCGTGCAGCCTCACCAGGCCCGGCGGCACCTGCCGGGCGAACTCGGCGCGCATGCCGGGGTCGGGCTCGACGGCGTAGACGGTCCCGACGGCGCCACCGGCACCGACGCCGGCTGCCAGCAGCGCGAGCGTCAGCCGGCCGGTGCCGGCGGCGAGGTCCAGGACGCGCAGCCGGGCGGCCGTGCGGCCGGCGGACAGGTCGAGTGCCCAGGCGACGTCGTCCTCGGTGTACCCGGTGCGGGCCCGGTGGTAGTCGGCGGCGGCTGCGCCGAACGAGCGGGCCCGGGCGGACTGATCCGGTGGAACAGGTGTCGGCACCCGCACATCTTCCGACGTCCCCGAGGTGGGCACGGTGTGGCCTGTCCTCGCGGCTGCCAGCCCTCTGCGGTCTCGGTATGCTCCGCAGACGTTCCGTAGCGGGCACGGTGCTCGTGGACAGCGGCTCGGCGAGTCGTGCGACGAGGGGGTGCGTGGTGCTGGTCGGCGGGACTGGCGCGGCGCCGCGCGTCCCCGGGCCCCGTTGGGCCCGGAGGCGGAACCAGTGACCGAAAGCGCATCGGCCGACGACGGCATCGCCCGTCGCCTGGGGTTCGCTGCGGGCCAGGCCGTGCTGGAGATCGGCTGGGACGAGGACGCCGACGAGGCCCTGCGCACCTCGGTCGAGACCCGCACCGGCGCCGAGCTGCTCGATCCGGACAGGCTCGGCCCCGAGCATCAGGACGTGGTGGACGCGGTGCTGCTGTGGTGGCGGGCCGAGGACGGCGACCTGGTCGACGCCCTGGTCGACGCGCTCACCGATCTCACCGACGGCGGGTTCATCTGGCTGCTGACCCCGAAGGTGGGCGGTGCAGGGTATGTGGAGCCCGGGGACATCGGTGAGGCGGCGCCGACGGCGGGGTTGTCCGCGACGACATCAGTGTCGGCCGGTGCGACCTGGTCCGGGACGAAGCTGGTCGCACCGAAGTCACGGGTGCGCCGGTGACCGGCGGGCACATCCCGGTCCCCGACAGCCCGGTGCTGCCGGTCGAGGCGCCGGCGGTAGGTGCCACCGCCCCGGTGTTCGCGCTCTCCGATCAGCACGGGACGCCGTTCGACCTGGCCGCTGAGCTGCCCGACGGTCCGGTGCTCGTCGTGTTCTACCCGTTCGCGTTCAGTGGGACCTGCACCGGGGAGTTGACCGGCCTGCTGGACCTCGACGAGCAACTCCGCGCATATGGGGTACGGGTGGCCGCCGTGTCCTGCGACCAGCTGTTCGCGCTGCGCGCGTTCAGTGACTCCACGGGGCTGGAGTTCCCGCTGCTGTCCGACTTCTGGCCGCACGGTGCGGTGGCGAGCGCCTACGGCGTGTTCGACGTCGAGCGCGGCTGCTCGCTTCGCGGGTCGTTCCTGGTGGGGCAGGACGGGACGGTCGCGTGGTCGGTGATCAACGACATCGGCGAGGCCCGGGACATCCCGGCGCACCTGGAAGCCGCTGCGGAGTTGGCCGGGCGGGCGCCGTGCAGCGTGCGGATGGCCGAGTTCGGGAGTCCCGCCCGGGTCTGACCCGGCTCCGATCGCCGTCGCAATGCGGCACCGCGGGTGGCCAGCGGCTCAGGGCGTGTAGCTCAGCGGTAGAGCACCGGTCTTACAAACCGGCGGTCGTGGGTTCGAGACCCACCGCGCCCACCGTGTTCCCCTGGTAGACGGCTCGCGAGCCCCGTTCAGCCGTCCTGCGGCCCGGTCGCCAGCCCCGTTTCATCCCCGTTCAGTCCCCGTGAGCGGGGTCCGCCGCCGGGCGACGGCGACCGTGTGGCCGACCAGATCACTGCGAGTTCAGAGCGCAGGCCGCAGCCGTTAGCGTCTGCACGCACGCGCCGCTCTCCCCGGGAGCGGAGCGGCGTACCGCTACCGTTCGAGGAGGTCGGACCCTGGCGCCTCCGCGACCGCCTAAGCGGCTCCGAAAGATCGTGGAGCCAGCCGTGTCGGTCGGCTGGACCTACGACGAGACGAGTGACGGACACCCCCGGCTCACCACGCCCGCTGGGCTCACCGACCCGTACAAGAACAACCGTCCAGCTGCTCCGCGAACGTTCAGCAAGACGCCGAGCAACCACCAGGGGGACGCCAACACGGTGGCCGAGCTTCGACGGTTGGGTGTGCCGATCCCGCACAAGGGCGCGAGCAGCTAGATTCGCAAGAATTCGAGCGAGACGGGGAGAAGGTAGACATGGCGCGCGAGATGTTCCGGGTTGAAGCGACGCTGACGCCGGTAGCGGACGAGGCGGGCTGGACCACGCTTCGGAGCGTTCTGGACACGGTGCCGGGCACGCTGCTCGTTGAGGACCCGGACGAGCCGGTGCTGATCTTCCCGGTCGAGGCCGAGTCTGCGTTCCGCGCGGTCACCTTCGTAGACGGTCTGTCGAAGGTCGTCGGCTTCACGATCGTGTCTGGAACCGTCGGCCCTGCCCTGGAGCTCGACGTGGACGACGACCTGTTCGACGACGACTCCGCCTCGGACGACACGCGCGAGACTTCCATGACCCGTGGGCTTCAGCGCTGGGTCAATGACATCCCGGCGGTGCCTTCCCGGCGCGACCTGCTCTCCGCGTAGCAACCCAAGCGGACAACGACACGCCGGTTCCTCGCGCGCGGCATCGTGAGGAGGTCCGCCTGCGACCGGAACTCGCGGGCCAGGTTGGCCAGCGCCTAGTTCAACTGGTCGAGCAGGTCGTCAGCGGGATTGAGCACGGCGGCTTCGCGGGTACGCGCGCCGATCAGCTCCCGTTCCAACTCCGCGCACACCGAGAGCATTTGCGCCATCGCCCGGCCCTGCGGCGTCGAGAGCTCAACCGCGAGGTCGAGCACGACGAGGGTTCCAAAACCTACTTCTGCGCCGCGGCCAGAACGTCGGCGGCGTGCCCGACCGACCGCGCGAGCCGGTCAACCTTCGCCACGACCAGTCCGTCCGCCTGCCGAGCCCGCAGCCGGTCCAACGCGCCGATCAGCGCAGGTAGAGAGCGATGCTCTCGTCCTGTCCGATGGGTCGGCTCGGTCGCCGGTCGAGAGCATCGCTCACCGCCCGGTCTACGCGCCCGTTCGCGGCTGTCGGAGTCGGGCCGGGTCGAACGGTCCGGAGTCCGCCCCCGGCGCCGCTCTCCGTGCAGCTCCGGCCGAGCCGTGGGCGGTCGCGCGTCTTACCGGCTCCGGGGCGGTCGTGGGTTCGAGACCCACCGCGCCCACCGATGTTTGCCCGGTCAGCGGCCTGCGGATCGCTGGAGCGAGGCCAGGCACCTCTGGGGCGGCATGGCACGATTTCGCCGGTGACCAGCAGACTCGCCGCGGCGCAGCACCTGCGCGACCTCGAGCGACTGCGCCGCGTCCGCGACCGGATCGACCGGGAGTACGCGCAGCCGCTGGACGTCGAGGCGCTTGCCCGGGGCGCGCACATGTCGGCCGGCCACTTCAGCCGCGAGTTCCGGCTCGCCTACGGCGAGTCGCCGTACGGCTACCTGATGACGCGGCGCATCGAGCGCGCGATGGCGCTGCTCCGCCGTGGCGACCTCAGCGTCACCGAGGTCTGTTTCGCGGTCGGCTGCTCGTCGCTCGGCACCTTCAGCACTCGCTTCACCGAATTGGTCGGTGTGCCGCCCAGCACCTATCGGGGCCGGACAGTCCGCGCGACGGCGGGGATGCCGTCGTGCGTCGCTAAACAGGTGACCAGACCGATCAGGAATCGAGAAGCGCGGCTCACGGAGCCGCAACTAGCGTGATCGCCATGGCCATCACCATTCATGGGAGCTTCCTCCCGCACAACGACCCGGACGCCTCCCTGGCGTTCTACCGCGACACCCTCGGCTTCGAGGTGCGCAACGACGTGGGATACAACGGGATGCGCTGAATCACGGTCGGCCCCGCCGACCAGCCCGGGACGTCCATCGTCCTGCACCCGCCGGCCGCCGACCCCGGCATCACCGACGACGAGCGGCGCACCATCGTCGAGATGATGGCCAAGGGCAGCTACGCCGTCATCCTCCTGGCCACCGCCGACCTGGAAGGCACCTTCGAGCAGGTGCGGGCCAGCGGCGCCGACATCGTGCAGGAGCCGACCGAGCAGCCGTACGGCGTTCGCGACTGCGCCGTCCGCGATCCGGCGGGCAACCTGGTCCGCATCCAGGAGCTGCGCTGAGCCGTCCGGCTATCGCAACCCTGACCTGCACATTTCCCTGCGCCCCCATCCAGGCTTGGCGCGAGGTGAACGAGCTGCCCGAGCGCGAGCTGATGCGCGAGGGCCGCTGGTTGGTCTGACGCCTCGGCCGGGCGCGCCGCGTCGCCGGGACCGACACCCGCCGATCAGGTAGACAGCGGAGGTGGAGACACGATGAGCATGGCCACTCCGACGGACCCGCACGCGCCTGCGCCGCACGTTGCCGACAGCCTCGATCTGATCCGCGTGCACGGCGCGCGCGAGAACAACCTCAAGGACGTCAGCGTCGAGATCCCGAAGCGCCGGCTGACGGTGTTCACCGGCGTCTCCGGCTCGGGCAAGAGCTCTCTGGTGTTCGGCACGATCGCCGCGGAGTCGCAGCGGATGATCAACGAGACCTACAGCGCCTTCGTGCAGGGCTTCATGCCGACGCTGGCGCGGCCCGACGTCGACGTACTCGAAGGGCTGACGACCGCGATCATCGTCGACCAGGAGCGGATGGGCGCCAACCCCCGCTCCACGGTCGGCACCGCCACCGACGCCAACGCGATGCTGCGCATCCTGTTCAGCCGGCTCGGGAAGCCGCACATCGGCTCTCCCCAGGCGTTCGCCTTCAACGTCGCCTCCATCTCGGGCGCGGGCGCGGTCACCATCGAGCGCGGCGGAACGACCACGAGGCAGCGGCGAAGCTTCAGCATCACCGGCGGCATGTGCCCACGCTGCGAAGGCCGAGGCGCCGTCAACGACATCGACCTCGCAGCGCTGTACAACGACAGCAAGTCCCTCAATGAGGGGGCGCTCACCATCCCCGGCTACAGCATGGACGGCTGGTACGGCCGGATCCTGCGCGGCTGCGGCTTCTTCGACCCGGACAAGGCGATCCAGAAGTTCACCAAGAAGGAACTGCACGACCTCCTCTACAAGGGGCCGACCAAGATCAGGGTCGACGGCATAAACCTCACCTACGAGGGCCTGATCCCGAAGATCGAAAAGTCGATGCTGTCCAAGGACGTCGAGGCAATGCAGCCGCACATTCGCGCCTTCGTCGAGCGCGCTGTCACCTTCGCCACCTGCCCGGAGTGCGGGGGCAGCCGGCTCAGCGCCGCGGCCCGTTCGTCGCAGATCAGGGGCAAAAACATCGCCGACGTCTGCGCGATGCAGATGAGCGACCTGGCCGGGTGGGTCCGCGGCGTGGACGAGCCGTCGGTGGCACCGCTGCTGGCGACGCTGCAGCAGACCCTCGACTCGTTCGTGGAGATCGGGCTGGGCTACCTCTCCCTCGACCGGCCGACGGGCACGCTGTCGGGCGGCGAGGCGCAGCGCGTCAAGATGATCCGCCACCTCGGCTCCTCGCTCACCGACGTCACCTACGTCTTCGACGAGCCCACCGCGGGCCTGCACCCCCATGACATCCAGCAGATGAACGACCTGCTGCTGCGGCTGCGGGACAAGGGCAACACGGTGCTCGTCGTGGAGCACGAACCGGAGACGATCGCGATCGCCGACCACGTCGTCGACCTCGGCCCGGGCGCCGGTACGGCGGGTGGGACCGTCTGCTTCGAGGGCACCGTCGAGGGGCTACGGGCCAGCGGCACCCTCACCGGCCGCCACCTCGACGACCGGGCCGCCGTCAAGGAGGCGGTCCGGACGCCCACCGGCACGCTGGAGATCCGCGGCGCGACGGCGCACAACCTGCAAGACGTCGACGTCGACGTACCGCTCGGGGAGCTCGTCGTCCTCACCGGCGTCGCCGGCTCCGGCAAGAGCTCGCTCGTGCAGGGGTCGCTGGTCACCAGTTCAGGGGTCGCCGGCGCGGGTGTGGTGTCGATGGACCAGCGGGCGATCCGCGGCTCGCGACGGAGCAACCCGGCGACGTACACCGGACTGCTCGACCCGGTCCGCAAGGCGTTCGCCAAGGCCAACGGCGTGCAGCCGGCGCTGTTCAGCGCCAACTCCGAGGGCGCCTGCCCGAACTGCAACGGCGCCGGCGTCGTCTACACCGATCTGGCGATGATGGCCGGCGTCGCCACCACCTGCGAGGTGTGCGAGGGCAAGCGCTTCCAGGCCGAGGTGCTGGACTTCACGTTCGGCGGCAGGGACATCAGCGAGGTGCTCGCCATGTCGGTCACCGAGGCCGGCGCGTTCTTCGGTGCCGGTGAGGCGAAGACGCCGGCGGCCCACAGGATCCTGACGCACCTGGCCGACGTCGGGCTCGGGTACCTCAGCCTCGGCCAGCCGCTCACCACGCTGTCCGGCGGCGAGCGGCAGCGGCTCAAGCTGGCCACCCACATGGCCGAGAGGGGCGGCGTCTACGTCCTCGACGAGCCGACCACCGGCCTGCACCTCGCCGACGTCGAGCAGCTGCTCGGCCTGCTCGACCGGCTCGTCGACTCCGGCAAGTCGGTCATCGTCATCGAGCACCACCAGGCGGTCATGGCGCACGCCGACTGGATCATCGACCTCGGCCCCGGCGCCGGCCACGACGGCGGCCGGATCGTCTTCGAGGGGACACCCGCCGACCTCGTCGCCGCCCGCTCCACCCTCACCGGCGAGCACCTCGCGGCCTACGTCGGCACCTGACCGGGGCCTTCGCGTATGACCCGGGCACCCGCCGTTCGGTCAGGACGTGCCCGCCAGGCGCCGGCGTCGGCAGCTCAGATGTTGGGCTTGACGTCGTTGGTGTAGATGCCGGTCAGGGTGGTCTTCAGCTGGTCCATCGACGACTGGACGTCGGCCTTCTGCGTCAGGATGCTGGCGCAGCTCTTGGCCATCTCCTGGTCCCCGCCGGGGAAGAAGACCCGCGCCCGGTCCTGGACCCGGGTCCTGCTCAGCTGGTCGATGGCGACCTTGGTCTGCGGGGTCTTCGCGGTCAGCGCGGCGATGTCGGCGGACTTGCGGACCGGCATGTAGCCGGTCGCGGAGGCGAAGGCCACGGTGTTCTCCGGCGAGGTCAGGAACTTCAGGAACGTCGCAGCGGCAAGCTGGTTCTCCTTGGGGATGGCGCGGGGGATCCCGACGCCGGCGCCCCCGGTCGGGCACACCGGGGACTTGGTGACCGGGCCACCGGGCAGGAACCCGGCTCCGACGTCGAACTTCGCCGCCTGCAGGATGCCGACCAGGCTGCCGGTGGACCCGATCGTCGCGCTCGTGGCCTCGGCGGACAGGTCGTTGGTCGAATCGGTGCTCGCGACGCCGGACCACTTGCCCTTGTAGACGGCGTCCTGCAGGAATTGAAGTGCAGCCACGGACTCCTTGCTGCTGCAGGTGACATCCCAGTCCTTGCTCCAGCCGCCGCCCCAGCCCCACAGGTTGTTCTGGAAGCTCCAGCCCGCGTACCCGGCGAGGGCGGGCAGTTGGAACGGGTGCTGGGCACCGGTCTTCGCGGCGGCCAGCTTCGGTGCCCAGTCGGCGAACTCCATCCAGGTGTCCGGTGCGCGGTCGGGCAGGCCCGCGGCCTTCCAGTGCGCCTTGTTCCAGTAGAACAGCGGGGTCGAACGCGCCCAGGGCAGCGCCCACTGCGAGCCGTTGTACTGGTAGTCCCCGAGCAACTGGTCCCGGTAGTCGGCCGTGTCGATGCCGACCGCCTTGATCAGCGGGTCCAGCGGCGCGATCGAGTTCAGCATGAAGTACCGGAACCACCAGACGTCGGAGAACACGACGAGGTCGGGCAGCTTGCCACCGGTCTGCGCGGTCTGGAACTTCTGCGCGATCTCCTCGTAGTCCTTGCCGGCCGTCACCAGGTTTACCCGGATGGCGGACTGCGAAGCGTGGAACCGGTCGACGATCTGCTGCGAGACATCCTTCGACGCGCCCGGGTTGTTCGACCACCAGGTGATGCTCGCGGCCGGCTTCACCCCGGAGTAGTCCACAGCGGTGGGTGTCGGGGCGGCGGCCGGAGTCGAGCTCGTCGACGGGCCACCGCACGCGGCAGCAGCCGCGACGGACAGGCCGGCGGCGGCGACACCGAGGAAGCGGCGGCGGTCCAGGCCGGCGACCGGGGCGGTGCCGGCGCCGAGGCGGGTGAGGTCGGTAGGGCGCATGACATTTCTCCTTCGGGGACGAGCTGAGTTCGGGTGAGGATTGCGTCGCGGTCAGTCCTTGACCGCTCCCTGGGTGAGGCCGGCGACGACGTAGCGCTGGAGCGCGGCGAACACCAGGAAGACCGGAACGATGACCAGGACGGACCCGGCCATCAGAATCCCGTAGGAGGCAGCACCGCTCTCGCTGTTGGACAGCAGCGTCAGCCCGACGGGCAGCGTCATCATCTTCGGCGCGGTGGTGATCACCAGTGGCCACAGGTAGTCGTTCCACTCGAAGACGATGCTCACCAGCGCGACGGTGGCGATGCTCGGCGTGGAGATCGGTACGACGATCCTGGTGAGCCGGCGCCAGTGCCCGGCACCGTCGATCTCGGCAGCCTCGAGCAGCGAGATGGGCAGCGTCATGAAGTGCTGACGCAGCAGGAAGGTCCCGAAGCCGGTGCCCAGTCCCGGCAGGATGATCCCCCAGTAGGTGTCCGCCCCGCCCAGGCCGGTGATGAGGATGTAGTTCGGCAGCACCGACACCTGGGGCGGCACCATCAGGGTGACCAGGATCAGCCCGAAGACGACCTTCTTCAGCGGGAAGCGCACGAACACCAGCGCGTACGCCGTCATCACCGCCAGCACCACCTTGATGCCGGCTCCCACGACCGTGACGATGGCCGAGTTCAGGAACAGCCGCGGGAACGGGACCGTCCGCGCTGCCTGGACGTAGTTGGTCGTGTCCAGCCGTCTCGGCAGCAGGGACAGATCGGTGGTGACCAGCTGGTCCGGGGTCTTGAACGAGGACAGCAGCATCCAGACCAGCGGAAGCACCACGAGAGCGGTGGTCACTATCAGCGGAAGGTAGCCGCCGGCGATGGTGGCCACCAGGTTCGTCCGGGACAGCGGCCGCGGGCGCGGCGCCTCGGGGACGGCGAGCTCGGGACGGTCCAGCAGCGCGGTCACCGGTAGTGCACCCGGCGCTCGACGAACACGAGCTGGCCGACCGTCAGCAGGACCAGCAGCCCGAACAGGATCGTGGACACGGTTGCGGAGTAGCCGGCGCGGTTGTAGCCGCCGAACGCCTGCAGGTACGCGTCGTAGATCAGTGTGGTGGTTCCCCGGCCCAGCGGGGTCATGATCCGGATGAGGTCGAACGCCTGCAGGGAGTTCAGGATGCTCGTCACGAGCAGGAAGAACGTCGTCGGCGACAGCAGCGGCACGACGATCCACCGGAATGTCCGGGCCCGGCCGGCGCCGTCGATTGCGGCTGCCTCGACCAGGTCGTGCGGGATGGACTGCAACCCGGCCAGGTAGATCACCGCCGCGTAGCCCATGTTCTTCCAGACGTAGACGATCACCACCATGACCAGACTCCACGTCGGGTCGTTGAACCACTGGGGGCTCGCTACGCCGACACCGCGCAGCAACGCCGCGAAGACCCCGGTGGTCGGGTCGAACATGAAGACCCAGATCAGGCCGACCCCGACGCCGGACAGCACGAACGGGGAGAACACCGCGGCGCGTGCGAATCCGGAACCGCGGACCCTGCGGTTAAGCGCCAGCGCGATGAGCAGGCCGAGCACCATCGAGCCGCCGACCGTCGCAGCTGTGAACACCGCGGTCACCCGCAGGATCGCGGCACTGTCCGGAGAGGTGAAGAAGGTCGCGTAGTTGCCGAGGCCCACCCGCACCGCGTCGGGCGCACCGAGGGTCCAGTTCAGCGTGGAGTAGTAGATGTTGCTGAACAACGGCCGGTAGGTGAACGCGATGATCAAAGCCAGGTTCGGTGCGGCGAGCGCCAGGAACACCAGGTAGTCGTGGCGCTCCCGCGGGCCCATCCGGCGTCGGCGCCGCGCGCGGTCGCCGCTGGCGGCGCGCGGGGTCCCGGGCCGGTCGGCGACACCTGTCGCAGTGCTCACTCGTGCCCGCCCCGTCGTCAGAGGCCGGTGGTTCCCGACCGTCGGCGGACCATGGCAACCCCACGTGTCCGCGCGGTGTCCGGGACGCAGACGGCAGCCCAACGGCGCCGACGCCCCGGGCTGGCCGGCGCGGAGTACCACCGGGTAGCGCGGGATATCACCGGGTGCATCACCGCCGAACCCTGCGCGCGGCCAGGACGGGCATCGTCGGCGTGTCGTGGCTGATGCTCTCCAGCGCATAGCTCACCAGCGGGTTAACGTCAGCCGCGTGACGCTGGAGCTGACCCGCCCGGAGGACTACCTGACCCGGATCGGCAGCCTCATCCGGGACTCCCGCAAGCACCGTGGGTGGACCCAGACCCAGCTCGCCGGCGCGCTCAGCACGAGCCAGAGTGCGGTGCACCGCATCGAGCAGGGCCGGCAGGACATCAGCCTGGAGATGCTGGCCCGGATCAGCGAGGCGCTGGACTCCGAGATCGTCTCCCTCGGCCAGCCGGGGCCGATGCACCTACGGGTAGTCGGCGGCCGACGGCTGTCCGGCGAGATCATCGTGAAGTCGAGCAAGAACGCAGCCGTCGGGCTGCTCTGCGCCTGCCTGCTCAACCGGGGGACCACGACCCTGCGCCGGGTCGCCCGGATCGAGGAGGTCAACCGGATCCTGGAGGTGCTGCGCTCGATCGGCGTCCGCACCCGGTGGCTCAACTCCGACAACGACCTCGAGCTCGTTCCGCCCGCGGTGCTCGACCTGGCCCGGATGGACGTCGCCGCGGCCCGCCGGACGCGGTCGATCATCATGCTGCTCGGGCCCCTGCTGCACCGGGAGAGCACTTTCGCGCTGCCCTACGCCGGCGGCTGCGACCTGGGCACCCGCACGGTCGAACCCCACATGAGCGCACTGCGCCGGTTCGGCCTCGACGTCGTCGCGACCGGCGGCCAGTACCACGCCAGCGTCGACCCGACGGTCGCCCCGACCCGGCCGGTCGTGCTGACCGAGCGCGGGGACACGGTGACGGAGAACGTGCTGATGGCCGCCGCCCGCCGGCCCGACGTCACCGTGATCCGCAACGCCAGCCCCAACTACATGGTCCAGGACCTCTGCTTCTTCCTGCAGCTGCTGGGCGTGCAGATCGAGGGCATCGGGACGACGACGCTGACGGTCCGCGGCGTTGCCGACGTCGCCGTGGACGTCGACTACTCCCCGGCGGAGGACCCGGTCGAGGCGATGAGCCTGGTGACCGCCGCGATCGTCACCGGATCGGAGATCACCGTGCGGCGGGCGCCGGTGGAGTTCCTGGAGATCGAGCTGTCGCTGCTGGAGGAGATGGGACTGGGCCTGGACCGGTCCGCGGAGTACCCGGCGGCGAACGGGCGCACCCGGCTGGTCGACCTCACGGTCCGGCCCAGCCGCCTGAGGGCGCCGTTGGACAAGATCCACCCGATGCCGTTTCCCGGCCTGAACATCGACAACCTGCCGTTCTTTGCGGCGATTGCGGCGACCGCGCACGGCACGACCGTCATCAACGACTGGGTCTATGACAACCGGGCCATCCACCTGACGGAGCTGACCAAACTCGGGGCGAAGGTCCGGCTGCTGGACCCGCACCGCATCCAGGTCGACGGCCCCACTCGCTGGTCCGGCGCCGAGGTCGTGTGTCCGCCCGCACTGCGCCCGGCCGTCGTGGTGCTGCTGGCGATGCTCGCCGCCAAGGGCACCTCCGTGCTGCGCAACGTCTACGTCATCGACCGCGGCTACGAACAGCTCGCCCAGCGGCTCAACGACCTCGGCGCGCGCATCGAGACCTTCCGCGACCGCGACCGCGACATCTGACCGAGGTCACCCATCCCGGTCAGCGCTCGGCCAGCTGAGCCCACCGCACCCCGGGCCTCACGCGCCCCGGCATCGCTTCTGCTGGCGGGGCTTGTCGGCGCCCCGTCGACGGCCAGCCGCAACGGGGCGGTGACCTGCTTGTCGTAGAACGAGACGACATCCGGACCGAACCCGGCAAGAGCCATGGGCACATCGTGCCGGCATCGTGGTTCGGCGGTCCTGCCGGTGCGAGGGTGGCCGGGTGGCCGAGCTGACCGTCGCCGACGTCCTGGCCGCGCTCGACACGCGATACCCACCGGCGAGCGCGGCGGACTGGGACGCGGTCGGGCTGGTGTGCGGGGACCCCGGTGACCGGGTGACCGCCGTCCGGTTCGCGGTCGATCCGGTGGTGGCCGTCGCAGACGAGGCGATCGCCGACGGGGTCGACCTGCTCGTCACCCACCACCCGCTGTTCCTGCGCCCGGTCAACGGGGTGCCGACCACCGACCCGCGGGGACTGGTCGCGCACCGGCTGCTGCGCGCGGGCGTCGGGCTGGTCGTCGCCCACACCAACGCCGACATGGCGCGCCCAGGGGTGTCCGACGCCCTGGCCGCCGCCGTGGGTCTCGCCGGGGAAGCCACGCCGTTGGAGCCACTGCCCGGGCCAGCCCTGGATGTGCTGGCCGTCTACGTGCCCCGGACAGCCGCGGACGGCCTGCGGGCCGCACTGGGCGCCGCGGGTGCGGGGGAGCTGGGCGACTACTCCGACGCGTCGTTCTCCGTCGACGGCACCGGTCGGTTCCGGCCCGGGCCCGGCGCGCACGCCGCGGCCGGCGAGGTCGGCACCCTGGCGGCAGAGGACGAGACCCGCGTCGAGGTGGTGCTGCCCCCGACGCGTCGCGCGGGCGTGCTGGCCGCGATGCGGGCCGCCCATCCGTACGAGGAGGTCGCGTTCAACCTGCTGGAGATGGTCCGGTCGCCCGGCAGCACCGGGATCGGGCGGGTCGGGCAGCTCCCGACTGCGCTCCCGCTGCACGCGTTCGCGGACCGGGTCGCCGCCGCGCTGCCGTCGACGCCGGCCGGCATCCGCTACGCCGGCGACCCGGACCGGCCAATCCGGCGGGTCGCGGTCAGCGGCGGCTCCGGGGACAGCCTGCTCGCGGCGGCAGCTGCCGCGGGCGCGGACGTGTTCGTCACCGCCGACTTACGTCACCACCCGGCGTCCGGGTTCGTTCAGCCGACCTCGCCGAGCCGCGACCGCCCGGCGCTGGTCGAGGCGACCCACTGGGCCAGCGAGTGGCCGTGGCTGCCGGTCGCGGCCCGGCTGCTGGCCGACGACCTGCGCGCGGCCGGCCGGCCGGTGCCCCGGATCGACGTCTCCGCGCTGGTGACGGACCCGTGGACCGGCACCGCCGGCCGGTGACGGCCGTGCCCGGGGCCCGTCCCTCGTCGGTCAGCGGCGCCCGAGGCGACGCTCGCCGGTTGCGCCGCGGGTGTACGGGATCTGGTAGTAGGCGTACAGCAGCGGCTCCTGCTCGGCGGTCAGCTCGCCGTCGACCTCGATCGTCGGCGCGTCCTTGACCGCCTTCTTGTCCGGGGTGACCTGCAGGTGGTTCGGCGAGACGGTCGAGCCCTCCAGCGGGACGAGAACCAGCCGGTGCCGCCCGACGATCCCGGTCTTCACTGCGGCGAACGCCGGGAGCTGGGTGGCGGTGTCGAAGTAGATGGTCTCCAACGACCCGATCTTCAGGCCCTCGTTGTCACCCACGTCCTTGCCGATCCAGTCCCGGATGTCCTCGACCTCGAACATCAGCCGTCTCCCTCGCGTCTCGTCCAACGGTGTCCGGGCGGAGTCTTCCATCGGCCCGGCTGCGATCGCGTCCCGGGCGGAGCTGTCCAAGAGCGCCAGGTTCGTCGATGTGTCCTTGAGCCATTGGCTCGGTTCGACGCCGCCCGAGCTCGTCCACGCGCACCTGAACCTGGACCCGGCCACGATCGCCGCCCTCACCAGCGACCAGAAGACCACGGTCGCCTGACGACGTGTGTCGACAGCGGCAGGCCCCGGTATTCTCCCCGCGGCGTGCCGCGGCTACCGGTTGCAGTCGTCGACGGTGCAATCGGCGGGTACAGGAACGCGTCGTCGTGCCGTCCCCGACCGAGAGGCTTTTCTGATGGCAGTTCCCGAGCAACGACGTTTCGACGATCCGATGCTGTTGGCACTGAGCGCGTCGGCCGGGACAATCGACGCCATCAGCTGGTTTGCCCTCAGCAAGGTTTTCTCGGCCTTCATGACGGGGAACTTCGCCTTCCTCGCGTTCCTCGTCGCGGGCGCCGGGGGACCACCACCGGTCCTTGTCGTGGTGTCCATTGCGGCCTTCGGGATCGGCGCGGCGCTCGCCGGCCGGATGGTGGCGCCCGCCGGTCGGGGCGGCCGCACCGCGTTTCCGGTCACGATGGCGCTGTGTGTCGTCCTTGTTGCCCACATCGCCTTCCTGATCATGTGGCTCGTCGTGGGCGGACACCCGTCGACCGACTCCGCGCACGCGCTGATCGCCGTCTCGGCATTCGGCATGGGCGTGCAGTCGGCGGCGGCTTTCGCGCTGGGCCGACGTGTCGTCTTCACGACGGCTGTCACCGCCAGCTGGACGGCGCTGATGGGGGAGTTTTCCATGTCCTCGACCCCGAGTACGAGAGAGCGACCCCGACTGATCGGGGTGATCGTCGCCCTGTTCGTCGGGGCCGTCGCCGGCGCCTGGCTGATGGTGCACGCCCGCGACTGGGCACCCGTCCTGCCCCTGGCCGTCACCGCAGCCGCGATCGCGGCAGCAATCATCCGCGAGCGACCCCCGCACGCGGTGCCGGAGCCGACGGAAAGTCTGCAGCGCCGCCCTCAGACCCCGTGAGCACGTCGGCCCCGGTGGGCCGCGGTGCGGGACGAGGTCTCTTGAGCACGTCGTTGCGCACTGCGGTCGGACGCTAGGTTGGGTGGTCCGACGGGGAAGGCGGGCCAACGCAGTGAAGGCGTCACCGGCGGACCAGGCGCGGCTGTTGGAGGTCCAGGCCGACGACGCCCGGCTGGATGGGCTCGCCCACCGTCGACGGACGCTGCCGGTGCTCGCCGAGATCGCCCGGCTCAGCGGCGAGATCAGTGCGCTCGACGGCCGTCTGGCCGAAGCGTCGACAGTGATGGGCGACCTCGCCCGGGCGCAGGCCAAGGCGGAGAACGAGACCGCGCCCGTCCGATCCCGGCTGGACCGGAACAACGCCCGCCTGGCCTCCGGTCAGGGATCGGCGAAGGACCTGCAGGCGATGAGCAGTGAGAACGAGTCGCTGCACCGGCGGATCTCGGTGCTCGAGGACGCTGAGCTGGCGGTGCTCGAGCAGCTGGAGCAGGCGGAGTCGGGCCGGGCCGAGTTCGCGGCCGCCGCCGACGGGTTGCGGGCGGAGTTCGCCCGGGCCACCGACCAGCGTGACGCCGGCTTCGCCGACATCGACGACGACACCGCCCAGATCCGGCCGCGGCGCGAGGCCGCCGCCGCCCAGTTGCCCGCGGACCTGTCGGCGCTCTACGAACGCAAGCGCACGTCGTCCGGCGGGGTGGGTGCAGCGGCCCTGGTCGATGGCCGGTGCGGTGGATGCCGGCTGCAGTTGAACGTCTCGGAGCTGACCGCCATCCGCGCTGCGCCGGCCGACGCGGTCCTGGAGTGCGACGAGTGCGGACGGATCCTGGTCCGCTCATGACGCTGCTCCGCGGGTGAGGCTGATCGTGGAGGCGGACGGCGGCTCCCGGGGGAACCCGGGCCCCGCGGCCTACGGTGCGCTCGTCCGCGATGCAGGAACCGGAGCGGTGCTCGCCGAGACCGCCGACGTGATCGGGTCGGCGACGAACAACGTGGCCGAGTACCGGGGTCTGCTGGCCGGCCTGACACTGGCGGCCGGCCTCGACCCCGATGCGGAGGTCGAGGTGCGGATGGACTCCAAGCTCGTCGTCGAGCAGATGGCCGGCCGCTGGAAGATCAAGCATCCGGATCTGCGTCCGTTGGCGCAGCAGGCGGCCCGGGTTCTCCCGGACGGGGTGGCCGCGTGGACCTGGGTGCCCCGGGAGCGGAACAAGCGAGCCGACACCTTGGTGAATGCCGCTCTCGACGGCAAGCTCGACCAGGTGCTGCAGCCGTCGGCGCCCTCCCGCGAGTCACCCCGTGCGGTACCGCGGGCGGGAGAGCACGGCTCACTGCAGAGCGCCGGACCGACCCGCCCCGCCGTCCCGCGCAGCGATGCGGCGGCGACCCTGCTGTTCGTGCGGCACGGACGGACCGCGGACAACGTTGCCCGGCGCTTTGCCGGGCCACGGACCGGCGGCGCCGGCGTAGACGAGGTGGGCCGCCACCAGGCAGTCGTTGTCGCGGCCGCGCTGGCGGACGCCGACGTCGCGGCGATCGTCAGTTCTCCGCTGCGGCGGGCCCGGGAGACCGCCGAAGTTGTGGCCGGTGCGCTCGGCCTCGGTGTGACGGCCGACCCGGCGTTCGCGGACTTCGACCCGGGTGCATGGGACGGGCGCACGACCGACGAGGTGCGCGCGAGCCACCCTGCCTGGCACTCCGCGTGGTCGGTGTCGCCGGACGTCGCGCCGCCGGACGGTGAGTCCGTGCGCGCGGTCCAGGCGCGCGTGCTCGACGGCGTCGGCGCGTTGGTCGCCCGCTACCGCGGCCGCCGGGTGCTCGTGGTGTCCCATGCCGTGCCGATCGGCGGTGCGCTGACAGCGGCGCTGGAAGCACCGCTCACCTCCGCGCTGCGGCTGCATATCGCCAACGGCTCCCTGTCGATGGTGCGGTACCCCGTCGACGGCCCGCCGCGGATCGAGACCGTGGCGATGCCGGCCGGAACGGTGTTACCGACCTGACAGCGCTACGGAGCTGACAGGCACGCGCGGGTCCTCAGGGGACCAGACGCGCGACCGCCCACAGCGCGGCGACGGCCAGCACCAGGGTCACCGGGACGGTGGCCAACCCCGCGACCGCGAACGTGCGCAGGCCGGGCCGGTCTTCGGGTGGGACGATCCGTCGCCACAGCAGCGTGGCCAGCGAGCCCTGGTAGGTGAGGTTGGGGCCGACATTGAGGCCGACGAGCGCGGCGAGCACCGGCAGCACCCCGCCGGTCCGGTCGGCCAGGAGCCCGAGGACGAGCAGGGTGGCCGGCAGGTTGTTGACCACGTTGGCCAGGACCGCGGCCGTCACGGCGACCTCCAGCAGGGCGACGAATCCGTTGCCGGCCGGTAGGACGGCCCCGGTCAGCGAACCCACCGGACCCGCGGCCAACGCGGCTACGACCACTGCGATGCCGAGCACGAACACGGCAAAGTCCCACGACGACGCACGGGCCAGTTCCGCCGGCGCGGCCCTTCCCCCTCGGACCGCCCGGGCCAGCAGGACCAGCGCTCCCGCGGCTGCCGGCCACACCGGCTCGATGTCGAGAGCACCGCACACGACGAAGGCCCCCAGCGTGGCGGCCAGGACGGTTGACGCGAACCGGGGGAGCGGTACGGGACCCGCCGGCGACACTGGGGGCCCGCCGGCAGCCCGGTCCGGGGTCGCCGCAAGATCGGCCCGCAGGAGCAGGCGCAGCACGACGAACTCGACAGCGACGGCAACGACCGCCGGCGCCGCCATCAGCGCGGTGAACCGGAGGAACCCGACGCCGGTCGCCGCGACCGCCAGCAGGTTGGACAGGTTGGACACGGGCAGCAGCAGCGACGCGCTGTTGGCCAGGTGCACCGTGACCAGTTGGTGGGGTGCAGAGCGGACCCGGGCCCGGGCGACAGTGGCCAGCACCACGGGGGCGAGCAGGACGACGGTCGTGTCCAGGGACAGGACGACCGTGGTCCCGGCTGCGACGGCGAACACCAGGCCGAACAGGCGGTTGGGGTTCCCCCCTGCGCGGCGGCCGACCCGGTCACCGAGTGCGTCGAACAGACCGTCGGCCGCCACCAGGTGCGCGAGGACGAGAACCGCGACCAGGAAGCCGACCACCGGCAGCAGGTCGCGGACCTCGCGGATCGCGACGTCGACGGACACCCCGCCGGCGAGCAGGACAGCCGCCGCCGAAACGACCGCGACCGCGGCCGCGGGAGGCCGCCGCCACTGTCCGACCGCTGCGGCGAGGCTGGCGCCCAGCCCCCCTAGGGCGATGGCCGAGACCAGAGCGCTGCTCACGTTCCGGCGATGAAGTCGGAGGTCACCAGGTCCAGTCGCCACGGCCTGCCGGCGGTCCGCCCGGCGTCCTCGGTCCGCCAGCCGCCCCGTCCGGGCGGCGGGTTCTCGCCGAGCCGGGTCACCGTGTCGACCAGCCGGTCCGCACTGGCGGGCAGCCGGGCGTCGTCGAGCAGCAGGGCACGGGTCAGCCGGCCCTTGACCGCCTTGTTGGCCTCGGCGACCACCGACCGGTCACTGCCCCCGCGAGAGGGCACCCGCTCGGAGAGCACCCGAACCGTCACGGTGACGTCGGCGAGCTCGCCGGTCGGGCTCCAGGTCGCGGTGTAGGTGCCCGACCGCAGGTCCAGGACGGGTCCGCGGCCGACGAGCGCGGGGCCGACCGCGGTCAGCGGCGGCCGCCACGCCCGGGGGAGTGGGCCGACACCCGGCAGGGACAGCCCGCCCGGCAGCCGGTAGGCGGGCAGCCGGTCACCCGGGCGGACCAGGCCCCACAGCCCGCTGGCGATCACCAGGTCCCTGCTCGCCCGGGCGGCGGCCGCCGGCGGCAGGTCGAGCAGCCCCAGCGCCGCGTACAGGACCCCGGTGTAGAGGCGGCGGGCGGGCATCGTCGGCGACGTCGCCGCCGCGGCGTCCACGCCGACCAGGTGGCGCAGCGTCGGTCCGAGCTCGAGCACTCCGGCGGCCCGGTCCGGCTCGTCGCGGCACAGCGTCGTCAGCGCGTCGAGCAGCCGCTGCCTGGTCGGGGTCAGTTCGGGAAAGGACAGGGCGGCGAGGTCGACGGCGGCACCCCGGCGCGGCGGATCCGCCTTGCCTTCGGAGGGAGGCAGCAGGACCAGCACCCGCGGGACCCTATCGCCGGTCACGCTGGTCGGTGCGCCCGATGCGGCCCGGCTGGCGCGGTCCGATACCGGTCCGGCCAGCGGTGCCCGGTGTCGCAGGCACTAGGGTCTTGCGGTGCGGGCGAGTCGGCCGGGCGGCCGCGTCGGGGTCGTGGTCGGGGTCCGCCCCGGGGTGCGGGGCCCGCCGAGGAAAGTCCGGACTCCGCAGGGCAGGGTGGTGGGTAACGCCCACCCGCAGTGATGCGCGGGAAAGTGCCACAGAGAACAGACCGCCGGACCGGCTCTCGGGCCGGACCGGTAAGGGTGAAACGGTGGTGTAAGAGACCACCAGCGCCCGGGGTGACCCGGGCGGCTCGGCAAACCCCACCCGGAGCTAGGCCGAACAGGGAACGCTCGAGGGCTGCCCGCCCGAGTTCCCGGGTAGGCCGCTGGAGGCCGTCGGCAACGGCGGTCCTAGATGGATGGTCGCCCCCGGCGCCGACAGGCGGCGGGACAGGATCCGGCTTACAGGCCGACTCGCCCGTACCGGCTCAGCTGCCGGCCTCGACCACGTGCACGAGCTCGGTGTAGGTCCGGACCGACTGGCGGCGGAGCGCGTCGAGCAGGCCGGGCTGACCGTCCTCGCCCGGTGCCGCGGCGAGCGCGGTCAGCGGCACCCGGACGCCGAGCACCCGCCCCGGCAGCACGAACCGGGTGGTCCCGGCGGGGAGGATCCCGCCGGCTACGACCAACGTCAGCAGGTCCTCGGCCGACCACGGCGCCCAGCTGACCCGGGCGGCGACACTCGGCCGCACCGCCGTGCCCGGGATGGCCCGCGCGTAGGGCCGTCCCGCGTAGCGGCGGGCGACCGCGCTCATCGCGGCCGCCCGCGCCAGCGGCTCCGTCGGTCCGGTCACCGGCACGCCCTCACCCGCCCCGTTCAGCGACGCTCCGTCCAGCGACGCCCGGTTCAGCGACGCTCCGTCCACCGACGGTCCGCCCACCGTCGCCACCAGCGTCCGCCCGCCGACCGGCGCTGGGGCCGCCAGATCCCGCGGCACCTGCCCGGCCGGCAGGTCGTGGGCCCAGCTGCCGAGGCGGGCGCCGGTGGCGGACAGCGGCATCACCTGGACTACCACCGATACCATCGCCAACGACCGCAGTGCCGCCGTCCGGTGTGCGCCGTCCAGCACCAGGTACCGGCCGTCCCGGGCCGGGGTGACGACCAGCGGGTCGGCCAGTACACCGGCACGCTCGATCTCGGCGCAGACCCGCTGCGCGCGGGCGGACTCGGTCGTCTCGTGCAGGACGAGCTTGTCGAGCGCGACCATCGCCAGGTCGTCGAGGGGGGAGGCTGACACCGCGCCATCCTGCCGGGAACCCGGGGGCCCGTCCCGTCCGACCCGGCCGAACTCAGGGGAGCGGCGGTCAGGCCTCGGCGCGCTCCGTGGACAGCACGGCCGCCCCGACGATGCCGGCGTTGTTCTGCAGCGCCGCGGGCACCAACCGTGTCCGGACCTCCACCAGCGGCAGGAACTTCTCCGAGTCCTTGCTGACCCCGCCGCCGACGACGATCAGGTCCGGCCAGAGCAGGTTCTCCAGGGCGGTGTAGTACGCGGTCAGCCGGCGCGCCCAGTGCTTGTACGACAGGCCCTCGGCCTCCTTGACGGAGCTGGCGGCCCGCTTCTCGGCGTCGTGGCCGTCGACCTCCAGATGCCCGAACTCGGTGTTCGGCACCAGCACGCCGTCGAAGATCAGCGCGGAGCCGATCCCGGTGCCCAGGGTGGTGACCAGGACCGTCCCGGGCTGGCCCGCGGCCGCGCCGAACCGGACCTCTGCCAGCCCCGCGGCATCGGCGTCGTTGCTCAGGAACGAGTTGCGGCCGGTGACCGACTCGAACAGCTTGTCGACGTCGGTGCCGATCCAGCTCGGGTCGATGTTCGCCGCGGTGCGGGCGACCCCGTGCTGGACGACCGCCGGCAGCGTGCACCCGTATGGCCCGGTCCATTCGAAGTGGTCCAGCACCTGCTTGACCACCGCAGCGACGGCCTCCGGGGTGGACGGCTGGGGGGTGGTGATCCGCAGCCGGTCAGCGGTGAACTCGCCGTTGGTGAGGTCGACCGGCGCCCCCTTGATGCCCGACCCGCCGATGTCGATGCCGAAGCCCAACCGGGCCCGCGTCGTCCTGCTGGGGTGCGTCCCCGGAGCCGCCGAGCCGTCCTTGGTCGCCACGTCGCCGGCCTCTCTCGCCTCGGGGGAGCAAACGTGGGGAGCCTAACCAGGCTCAGGCCGACGGTCGCGTCAGGACCTCGACGCCGCTGTCGGTGACCAGGACCGTGTGCTCGAACTGGGCGGTCGCCAACCGGTCGGCGGTGAGCACGGTCCACCCGTCGTCCCACTGGTCCCACTCGTAGGTGCCGAGGGTGAGCATCGGTTCGATGGTGAACGTCATCCCGGGCAGCAGCTCGGTGTCGAATCGCGGGTCGTCGTAGTGGGCGACGACCAGACCGGAGTGGAACGTCGTGCCGATCCCGTGCCCGGTGAAGTCGCGGACGACGCCGTAGCCGAACCGGTTGGCGTAGCTCTCGATGACCCGGCCGATGACGTTGAGCCGCCGGCCAGGTGCGACCGCCCGGATGCCGCGCTCGGTCGCCTCCCGGGTCCGGTCGACGAGGTCGCGGGCCTGAGGGTCGACGTCGCCGACCAGGTAGGTCGCATTGGTGTCGCCATGGACGCCGTCGAGGTACGCCGTGAGATCGATGTTCACGATGTCGCCGTCGCGCAGCGCCCGGGAGTCGGGGATCCCGTGGCAGATGACCTCGTTGACCGAGGTGCAGATCGCCTTGGGGAAGCCGCGGTACCCGAGGCACGACGGGTACGCCCCGTGCTCGACGAGGTAGGTGTGCGCGATCGCGTCGAGGGCGTCGGTGGTGATGCCGGGCCGCACGGCGGCACCTACGGCGGCCAACGCGTCGCCGGCCAGGCGCCCGACCACGCGCATCCGCTGGATGGTTGCCGCGTCCTTCACTTCGCTTCCGCGGAAGCGCTTCGGGCCGCGCCGCCCGACGTAGTCCGGTCGGGCGATGGACGCCGGGACCGGCCGGACGGGGGAGACGACGCCGGGCGCGACAGTGCCGCGGGGGGTGCCCGACCCGTGACGCCCGGTCGACAAGATCGTTGTCACGCCGTCGATCGTAGGACGGCGCGCTTGCTCCGGGCCCGGTCGGGCGGGAGGCTGCTCCGGTGACCACCGACCCGTCCCAGACCAGCGGACCGCCATGGTTCTACAACCTGCGCACCCGGGAGGTGGAGGGCCCGGGGGCGTCCAAGGCGGAGAATCGGCTGGGGCCCTATGCCACCCGCGAGGAGGCCGCCGAGGCACTCGCCCGGGTCGCTGCGCGCAACGACGTGTGGGACGAGGACGACCGTCGCGACCGGGACGAGGACCGCTAGGGACGGGACCGCTAGGGACGCGGCGAGCCAGGGACGGGGACCGCTAGGCCTGGCGGGTCCGGGGGGCAGCCGGTGTCCGGGCTGCCCGGGCCCGGCGTCGGTACGGCGGGCGCGGTCAGCGCTTCGCTGTCCACCCCGAGTACCAGACCCAGGTCCGCGGCCTGTGCCGCGACCTGGTCGAGCCGCGCACTTCGAGGATCAGGGCCACCGGCGACTACGCCGCCCCGGCGTGTCGGTCCGGGGCCGTCCTGCACCCGGGTGTCGCCGTTCGCGATCGTGGCGTCGTTGACCCCCACGGCAAGCACGACCCGTCCGTCAGAGCCCGGAAGCAGTCGAGGTCCGCACTCGACGTGCCATCGGCCGGCGCCGTCCCGGCTGGTCTGCCCGCGCACACCCAGGACCTAGGCGGTCAGCGGCCACCCGGCAGCGAGCGTGTCGGAAGCCGTATCGAAAGCTGACCGGCTAGCCAACGCCAGGTCGCGGTTTTCGGGACGACCGGAAGTGGCTCGCGGCTGCTGGTGCTCGGAGCAGGGCGTCCAGGGTCCCCGCCGACGGCGCGACCCTGGACGCCCTTGATGGTTGGCCGTCAGGACTTCGGTGCGCCCGTCACGGTGCCGGTGTCCGGGTCGAGCAGCACCGGGGTGGTTGAGCCCCGCTTGGCGAAGTCGAACATCCCGGTCAGGGGGTTGGCGATGGCGTCGAAGGACTGGTCGCCGACCCGCCCGAGGCCCCAGTTGTCCTCGATCGAGCGCAGGATCGAGGTCTGGTCGGTGATCGCGTGGTCGACGTAGTTGCGCTTCGCCCACGGGGAGATCACCAACAGCGGCAGGCGGGGACCGTAGCCGCAGCGGTCGGGGTAGCTGCCGGTCCGCGGGGTGCCACACATGCCGGCTCCGCTGAGCGAGTCCTGCGCGGCGTCGGCCGATGCGCTGACGATCGGTGACATCTGGTGGTCGTACCAGCCGTCGGAGTCGTCGTAGGCGATGACCACGGCGGTGTCCTGCCACTCCGGGGTCTGCTGGAGCCGGTTGATGGTGCCGACCAGGAAGGCCTGCTCGTCCAACGGGTCGGAGTACCCGGCGTGCCCGTCCTGGTAGGCCGGCGCCTTGAGGAAGCTCACCGAGGGCATGACGCCCGCATCGACCGAACGCCAGAAGTCGGACATGTCGTACTGGTGCTTCGCCTGGTCGGTCTTGCCGATCATCTGCACCGAGCTCGGGGGCAGGTGGTGCACGTTCGCTGTCGACGCGTAGTACATGAACGGCTCGTGGTGGGGGCTGTAGTCGGCGGTGCTGCTACCGGCCACGTTGGCGTGAGCGGCGCCGCAGACGGCCTTGCCGCCAAGGGTGCCCGTCGGCTTGAAACCGCCCTGGAACCAGCCCCACGTCACGTTCTTGGCGTTGAGCAGGTCACCGACGTTCTTGTTCTTGGCGTCCATCGTGACGGTGTTCTTGCCGCTGCCGCAGTCGTCCAGCGTGGGGTCCGGGTCGGAGATGACCGTCCGGTTCGCGACGCCGGTCGAGGTGCCGGTGACGGTCGCGCCGTGCGTCTGCCCCGAGATGAGGTTGAGCGCGCCGGGTGTGGACGGCCCGAAGCCGGTGCCGAACGAGTTGTCACTGAGCGCAAAGTTCTGCGCGTAGTTCCACAGGCCGGTCACGGTGTTGCCGTCGTAGTAGTCCATCACCAGGCCGGGTCGGTAGTACTGACTGGTGGACTTCGCCGAGCAGTCTCCGGAGTCGGTCTTCTCGACGAACTTGTCCATCAGGCCGTGGTCGAACGCCTGCTGCTCGGCGGCGTAGCCGTGGTTCATGTCGCACGTCACGGCCTGGTCGCGCCCCAGCCGGGTCGGTGCTTTCGCGTTCGGGTTGGCCTGTAGCAGCGTCGGGGTCAGCCCGTTGACCGAAGGGGTGCCGGCCTTGGCCCGGAACGCGGGGCTGCCGGCGGGGTTCGCGGCGTTCGGGTAGGTGCCGAAGTAGTGGTCGAAGGAGACGTTCTCGTCGTAGATGACCACGGTGTGCTTGATCGGTGTCGCGGTCGCCGATGTCGCAGCGGCCGGGCGGCTCGCCCCCGAGCCTGTCGCCCCGGCCGAGTGGGGTGCTGCCTGGGCGGCCATCACCCCGGCGAAAGCCAGGCACGGCACCAGGACCGCGGCGGCCGTGGTGACCGAAGTTCGTCGCTTCACATGTGCTCCTTCGTCTGCGGAACCTGTACCCGTCGGCCGCAACTTGGCCTCGTCGGATGTCCCGGCGGTGGCCGCCGGGTGTCCCCCGGGTGAATGCAGGCAGCCTTCATGTGTGGGCCGCCTCCCCATCGAGCTCGGTCGCCCGGCGGGGCGGTCGGCGGCTGCCCCGGGCGAACATGCGGTGGACAGTCGATTCCTGGCTTGCCCGGGTTCCCGTTGGCGACCGATCGTGATCGCGTTCGGACCGTCCGGTGCCGGCCTCTGACCGGAAGGACACCCCGAGTGCTCGCCGCGCTGCGCGCGCCCCGTTCGGTGGCCGTTCCCCTCGCTGTCGCCCTCGGGCTGGCCGTGGCCGCCGGCTGTGATGGCACCGGCCCAGTCGCCGGCGTCGAGCAGCCGGCCGCCTCCTCGAGGGCGAGCGGGGCGAGCTTCCTCACCGGGAGCGGGGCAAGGTGTCGCCGTGGCGACGGCGCGGTGCGACTGGGCGTGGCCGGCACCGGGGGTCGGCGCCCAACGGTTCGACCTCCGCAACGAAGGGGACCAACCCGACGCGGGCCGTCCTCGTCGACGCCGGCACCGGCGCCATCTACGCGCAGGTCACCACGCTCGCACCAGGAACGAGCCGGTTGGTGCGGGTGACCCTGCCGGCGGGCACCTACCGGTGGCGATGCGTCCCGCTCGACGGCTCGGCCACCGCGTCGGCTCCCCGCACGCTGCGCGGCGCCCTACCGGCCGGCGTCCGGGCCCCCGCTCCGGTCTACCCGCTCAGCGCGGAGGAGATCAACAACGCCGTCACCAGCTACCGGGCCGACGTCAGCAGCCGGCTGACCGAACTCGCGGCCGCCACGTCCGGGCTGCGTGCCTCGGCTGCGTCCGGGGACCTGGCCCGCGCGTTCCTCCTGGTCGCAGGCCCACCTGGCCTACGACCGACTGGGCGCGGCAGATCGCCCGGGCCACCCGCGGGGCGATGCAGATCCGCTGGCGGGTCGATGGGTTCACCAGCCCCTCGCGCCCGGATGGCACATCTCGGAACCTCATGGGGTTCAAGGCCGGCACGTCGAACCCGGACGTGTCCCCGCAGGCCGTCGCCGAGCAGCGGGTGTGGGCGCGGGCCGCCGAGCCCGCGTGGGCGGCCGGTGGGACGTACCAGGTGGTGCGGACGATCCGCATGCTGGTGGAGGCCACCCAGCACCGCCTGGCCGGCGAGCCGCTCGCCGACTACATCCGACCGGTCGGCGGCGGCCACTTCCTCATGCTCCCGGGCGTGCGCGGAGCAGCCGACTTCCTCGGGCGGGCCCTGGTGGCTGCGTCGCGGTGAGCGCCACCCGCTAGCGTCGTGCTCTGGTGGCCAGACGGCGAGATCAGGTGCAGAGCGGGGGACCGGTGTGCCCGGACGTCCGCGGGCATCTGAACGGCCTGTTGCTGGCTGTTCTGGAGGGCGGGCCGCTGCACGGGTATGCCGTCATCGATCGACTGCGGGCGCAGACCAGTGGCGCGGTGGTCCTGGAGGGCGGCACCCTCTACCCCGCGTTGCGGCGGCTGGAGAACTCGGGCTTGGGCAGCGGGACCTGGACGGACGCCGCTGGGCGCGGGCGGCGGGTATACACCCTGACCCCGGGCGGGACGGCGGCGCTGCACGGTGAGCGCGTGGCGTGGCGTGAGTTCGTCCGGACGCTGGGCTCGCTTCTGGACGCGCCGGTCACACCACGCCCGTGAGCAGGCACAGCCGGAACCTGCTCGACTCGCTCGTCGACGACCCCGCCGGGTCGCTGCCGCGGCGAGGGCAGCGCCCAAGGCCTGAACAGGTACGCCGGCGGGCCTGGGCCAGGGCCACGTCGTCTGGGCCCCCGATCGGTCGCCTGGTCGCCCCACCGCCGATAACCCGCTGACCAGGCCAATTCCCGGCCGGATGTCGCACTCCACCCTCGCGTAACGGTAGGGTCGGCGGCGTTCGGGCACGGTTGCCCGTGCTCGGGGCTGCTCACGTCGCCCCGGGTGTTCATGGTTGTTTGTCACCGCTCCCTTGGTCTGCGGGTCGAGTGGTGTCCGAACAGATCGGATCCTGGGTGTCGTCGTCTGCTGTTGCTGCACGCCTGTCCCGCCCTGCATGGCTGTCGCCGCGGGTGGCGCGCACGGAGGTCCTGGCCGGCCTGGTGGTCGCGCTCGCGTTGATCCCGGAGGCGATCTCGTTCTCGATCGTGGCCGGGGTCGACCCGAGGGTCGGGCTGTTCGCGTCGTTCACGATGGCGGTGACGATCGCGCTGGTGGGCGGCCGGCCGGCGATGATCTCCGCTGCGACCGGCGCTGTCGCGCTGGTGGTGGCGCCGCTGGTCCGCGCCCACGGCCTGGACTACCTGATCGCGACGGTGTTGCTGGCCGGCGTCCTGCAGATCGTGCTCGGCCTGCTCGGGGTGGCCAGGCTGATGCGGTTCGTCCCGCGCAGCGTGATGGTCGGGTTCGTCAACGCGCTGGCGATTCTCATCTTCTCCGCGCAGGTGCCGCACCTGGTCGGCGTGCCGTGGCTGGTGTACCCGATGGTGGCCGCCGGGCTGGCGATCAGCGTGTTGCTGCCGAGGCTGACGACCGCGGTCCCGGCGCCGCTGGTCGCGATCGTGGTGCTGACCGTGATCACGGTGACCGTGCACCTGGCGGTGCCGAACGTCGGGGACGAGGGTGCGCTACCGGACAGCCTGCCGACCCTCGGGCTGCCGGACGTGCCGTGGACGGGGGCGACGTTGTCGACGATCGCCCCGTACGCGCTGGGGATGGCGCTGGTCGGGCTGATGGAGTCGCTGATGACCGCCAAGCTGGTGGACGAGGTCACCGACACGCGGAGTTCGAAGACGCGGGAGTCCTGGGGGCAGGGGGTTGGTCGTCACCGTCGCGGTCGTGGTGGCCACCGGCAACCTCGCAATCGGCGTCGTCGTGGGGGTGGTGGTGGCCAGCGTCCTGTTCGCTCGCCGCGTCGCGCACGTGGTGACGGTGACCAGCGTGCTGGACCCGGACGGCGGCGAGCGCGTCTACTTCGTGCACGGGCAGGTGTTCTTCGCCTCCAGCAACGACCTGGTGGAGCAGTTCGACTACGCCGGGGACCCGCAGCGGGTGGTCGTGGACATGTCCGACGCACACGTCTGGGACGCCTCGTCGGTCGCCGCGCTGGACGCCGTCACCGCCCGTTACGCACGCCGCGGGAAGACGGTCGCGATCACCGGGCTCAACGAGGGCAGCGAGCGCATTCACGACCGGCTGGCCGGTCAGTTGAGCGGGGGCCACTGAGATGGCCGACCGTGCAGCGGTGACCGCCCCGATCGGGGCGCGTCCCGGTCGGTTGATGCAGATCGGGGAGGTCGCCGAGCTCATCGGGCTGAGCCTGCGCACAATCCGCTGGTATGGGGAGGTGGGCGTCGCGCCGCCGACCGCGCGCAGCGACGGCGGGTTCCGCCTGTACAGCGAGCGGGACGTCGACCGGCTCCGGGTGGTCATGCAGATGAAGCCGCTGGGGTTCTCGCTGGAGGAGATGCGGGTGCTGCTCGACGCCCTGGACCGGGTACGCGCCGCCTCCCACGCGGCCGCGGCCGCGGCTGCGGTCGAGCAGCTGGCCGGGTTCCACGAAGCGGCGACCGTCCGGGTGCGCGCGCTGCGTGCGGAACTGGTGACCGCCGAACGGTTCGCCGCCGGACTCGCCGCGGAGCTCCACCAACCCCGCCAGCACTGCCACACGAACGCCGGACAGCCGCGGGACCGAGCCGGCCCGGACGCGACCGCGGCCACCCGGTCGTCCCTACGCTGAGCCCCGTCCCGTTCAGCGTCGACCTCGTCGTCGGGAACGCGGATCGGGTCGCCAGCCGCACGGTCGACGGGCGGGCCCCCGCAGATGGGGAGACGGTGACACGCTCGGCGCCCCCGGCGTCAGTCGACGGTGTACCGGCGGGTCAGTCGAAAGTGTGCTGTGCGCCGGGGAACGACCCGTCGGCCACGTCGGCGGCGTACTGCCGTACCGCCGAGGTCAACATCGAACCGAGCTCGGCGTATCGGCGGACGAAGCTGGGAACCGGGCCGGTCGTCAGGCCGGCCAGGTCCGTCCAGACCAGGACCTGCGCGTCCGTCCCCGACCCGGCGCCGATGCCGACGACCGGGATCGCCAGCTCACCGGCCACCCGGGCGGCCACCGCGCCCGGGACCATCTCCAGGACGACCGCGAAGGCCCCCGCGCGAGCCAGCGCGGCGGCATCGGCGGCGATCCGGTCCCCGTCGTCGCCGCGGCCTTGCACGCGGTAGCCACCGAGGGCGTGCTCGCGTTGCGGGGTGAACCCCACGTGGCCCATCACCGGGATCCCCGCGTCCACCAGAGCAGCCACCGACGGCGCCCGGGAAGCTCCGCCCTCGAGCTTCACCGCGGCCGCGCCCGTCCGCTTCATCAGCTCCACCGCGGTGGTCAGTGCCTGCGCCGGCCCGGCCTCGTAGCTGCCGAACGGAAGGTCCACGACGACCAGCGCCCGGCGGACCGCAGCCACGACGGCGGCCCCGAACAACGCCATCTCCTGGACGGTCACCGCCACGGTGGTGGGCCGGCCGAGCACCGTCGTACCGACCGAGTCCCCGACCAGCAGCACCGGGATCCCGGCCTCGTCGAACAGCCGGGCGACCTGGGCGTCGTAGGCGGTCAGCATCGCCCAGCGCTCGCCGCGCTGCTTGGCCGCCAGCAGGTGGTGCACCCGGACCCGCCGCACGTCCGCCAGCGAGTCGGTCACCGGGGGCCGTGGACGCTGGTGATCGGCAGCCGCCGGTCCCGGCCGAACGCCTTGCCGCTCACCCGCGTGCCTGGTGGGTACTGCCGTCGTTTCCACTCGGCGGCGTCCACCAGTCGCGCGACCCTGCGCACCAGCTCGCGGTCGAAGCCCTCCCCGACGAGCGCGTCGGTGTCCTCGTCGCGATCGACGTAACCGGCCAGCACGGCGTCGAGCACCTCGTACGATGGCAGGGAGTCGGTGTCCAGCTGGTCCGGGGCGAGCTCGGCCGACGGCGGCTTGGAGATCGCGTTCTCCGGGACGGGTGGGGTCCGGCCGAGCTGCTCGGCGTGCTTGTTCCGCCAGCGGGCCAGGCTCCACACCTGCGTCTTCGGCACGTCCTTGATAGGGGCGTACCCGCCGCACGCGTCGCCGTAGATCGTGGAGTACCCGACCGCGTACTCGCTCTTGTTCCCGCACGAGAGCAGCAGGTGCCCGTCGGTGTTGGAGATTCCCATGACCACCACCCCGCGCACCCGCGCCTGCAGGTTCTCCTCGGCGGTGCCGCGCAGGTGGATCGACTGCTGGAACGCGTCGACCATTCCCGCGATCGGAACCACCGAGTAGTGCAGCCCGGTGCGCCGCGCAAGTTCCTCGGCGTCGGACAGGGAGTGGGCGGTGGAGTAGGCGCTGGGCAGCGCGATCCCGTGCACCGCGTCGGCACCGACGGCGTCACAGGCGAGGGCGGCGACGACGGAGGAGTCGATGCCGCCGGAGACGGGGATCAGCACCGACCGGAACCCGTTGCCTTCGACGTAGCCGCGCAGCCCAGTGACCAGCGCGGTCCACACCTCCTCCTCGGCGCCCAGCGGCTCGGCCAGGGTCGGCGGCAGGTCGCCGGACCCGGCGGCGACGGTGGCCAAATCGGTCCACCGCACGGCCATCGCGTGCGGGTCCGCCGGGTCCGGGGCGGCCAGCTCGGCGGGCGCCGTGTCCTCGGCCGCCGGCAGGTCCAGATCGGTGACGAGCAGGTCGGCCGTGAACTGCGGGGCGCGGGCGAGCACCGTGCCGTCGGGTCCGACGACCATCGACTGCCCGTCGAAGACGAGGTCGTCCTGCGCGCCGATCCGGTTGCCGAACCCGACCACCGCACCCGCCTGCGCCGCGCGGTGCCGGACCAGCGCCAACCGCTGCGCGCCCTTGCCGGCCTCGTACGGGGAGGCGTTGACGACGACGACCAGTCCCGCGCCGGCGCGTCGGGCCGCGTCCACCGGGCCGCCCTGCTGCCAGATGTCCTCGCAGATCACCGGAGCGACGTCCACCCCGGCGACCCGGACAACCTGCAACACCCCGCCCGGGACGAAGATCCGCCGCTCGTCGAAGACGGCGTAGTTCGGCAGGTGGTGCTTGGCGTACCGGACCGCGAGCCTTCCGCGGTGCAGCACCGCGAGGCAGTTCTGCGGCAGCTCGCGCGGCGTCCCCCAGACCGCCGGCCCGTGGTCCGGTGCCTCGGTCCGGTCCAGGTAGCCGACGAGGACCGGCAGCTCGCCGGCGCCGTCGGCGACCAGGTCCGCGGCGAGCCCCTCGACCGCCACCCGGGACGCATCGACGAAGGCCGGGCGCAGGGCCAGGTCCTCCACGGGGTACCCGGTCAGGCACAGTTCGGGTAGCGCCAGCAGGTCCGCACCCGCCGCGACGGCGGCACGCGCCTGCTCCCGGACGGTCGAGGCGTTCGCGGCGAGATCGCCGAGATGGGTGTCCACCTGGGCGAGGGCGAGACGGAACCGGGGCACCCCGCCAGGGTATGGGCGGCCGATCCGACCGCGGAGGTAGGCGGTGCCCGGCCCCGGCGGCCGGGGCGTCGGTCCCCGTAGGCTCCGGCCCAACCCGCGAAGCCGTCCCGGACCCGTACGTCCGAGCGGCACCGGCGGGGCGGCACCGGCGAAAGGACCTGCGGGGATGTCCAAGCAGGAGGACTTCGTCCTGCGCGCGCTCGAGGAGCGCGACGTGCGGTTCGTCCGGCTGTGGTTCACCGACGTGCTCGGATTCCTCAAGTCCGTGGCCGTCGCGCCCGCGGAGCTGGAGAGCGCCTTCGCCGAGGGCATCGGCTTCGACGGGTCCGCCATCGAGGGGTTCACCCGCTCGGTCGAGTCCGACATGATCGCCCGCCCGGACCCGACGACGTTCCAGATGACATCCAGCGGCGCCGAGGCCAACACCGCTCGGATGTTCTGCGACATCCTGCTGCCCGACGGGTCACCGTCGATCTCGGACCCGCGGCATGTGCTCAAGCGGGTGCTCAGCCGCGCCGCCGAGGCCGGCTTCACCTTCTACACGCACCCGGAGATCGAGTTCTATCTCTTCCGCGGGGAGAACGGCCCGCGGTCGGGGGGGCGCCTGGCCGACGGCTCCGTGGCCCTGGACCCCGTGCCGGTGGACTCCTCCGGCTACTTCGACCACACCCCGCTGGGCCCCAGCCAGGACTTCCGCCGCGAGGCGATCAGCCGGCTGGAGGCGATGGGTATCTCGGTCGAGTTCAGCCACCACGAGGGCGGTCCGGGCCAGCAGGAGATCGACCTGCGTTACGCCGACGCGCTGACCACCGCGGACAACGTGATGACGTTCCGCTCGGTGGTCAAGGAGGTCGCGCTGAGCCAGGGGGTGTGGGCCTCGTTCATGCCCAAGCCGTTCACCGCCCAGCCCGGGTCGGGGATGCACACCCACGTCTCGCTGTTCGAGGGCGACCGGAACGCGTTCTTCTCCGCCGACGACGCCTACCACCTGTCCGACACCGGACGGTCGTTCGTCGCGGGGCTGCTGCGGCACGCACCGGAGTTCACCGCCGTCACCAACCAGTGGGTGAACTCCTACAAGCGGCTGTGGGGCGGCGACGAGGCACCCGCCTATGTCAGCTGGGGCCACGACAACCGCTCGGCGCTGGTCCGGGTGCCGATGTACAAGCCTCAGAAGGGCCATTCGACCCGGGCCGAGATCCGGTCGGTGGACTCTGCAGCCAACCCGTACCTCGCATTCGCGGTGATCCTGGCGGCCGGGATGCACGGCATCACCGAGGGCTACCAGCTGCCCCCGGGGGTCGAGGACAACGTCGAGGAGCTGACCGACGGTGAGCGTCGGGCCCTCGGCCTCGATCCACTGCCGAGCTCGCTCGCCGAGGCCGTCACGGCCATGGAGCGCTCGGAGCTGATGGCCGAGACCCTCGGCGAACACGTCTTCGACTTCTTCCTGAAGAACAAGCGGGCCGAGTGGGCTGCCTACCGCCGCCAGGTCACGGAGTTCGAGAAGAACCTGTTGCTGCCGGTGCTGTAGGCCCCCGACCGACGCCTACCGGTCCCTCACCGTCGCAGGGATCGGTCGCGGTCCTCGGGGGAACCGGACCTGCGCCGGCGACGGGACCGGACGACGAAGAAGAGGACCAGCAGGAACAGCAGCGGGGACAGGCCGGGCCCGTGGTGTTCACCAAAGACGAGGCCGAGCACGCCGCCACCGAGCCACAGCACGGCCAGCACCGCGAGGGCCGCGATCAGCGGCCGGGGGCGCCGGCTTATCGGCCCGGGCCGCCGGTGCACCAGCCCGTTCCAGTCAGCACCGAGGCGGTCGGCCCCGAAGCGGTTCGGGCCACCCCACTGCGGCTGGCGCCGGGACGGCAGGTCGGCGGTGACCGCGGCGAGGTCGTTGCGCGTCCGTGCGGCGAACACGGTGTCCAGCCGGGACGACAACTCGCCGAGGTCGAGGCGGCCGTCGGCGTGGTGCTCACGAAGGTCGGCGGCGACCGCGTCCCGCTCGGCGTCGGAGACCCGCAGGTGCCCGTCGGGTGTCACCGCGACCCGCCGATGTCGACGCCCGACTCCGGGTCGGTGTCGTCGTCGGTCCCGGAGCCGTCGACCGGGTTCCCTCCGGCGCGGGAGGAGGTGTCGGAACCCTCCTCGGCGAGCAGCCGGTACAGATCCCGACGGGCCCGCACCAAGATGTCGCGCGCGGCGTCCACCTGCCCGGCACCGCCGGCCTGGCCGACCTGGACCACGGCCGCGGCGAGCCGGACGGCCGCCTCCCGCAGTCCCTCGGAGCGGGTGTCACCCGGCTCCCTGTCGGCGGAGACCGCGGTCCACATCGCGTCGATCTCGTCGCTGTGCTCGGCGACCCAGGTGCGTCCGGCATCGGTGAGCGTCAGCAGTCGGGTGCCACCGTTCGCGTCGTCTGCGACCAGCCCCTCGTCCTCCAGCTGGGACAGCGCCGGGTACACCGATCCCGGGCTCGGGCGCCACGTCCCGCCGCTGCGCTCGGCGATCTCCTGCATCAGCTGGTAGCCGTTGCGCGGTCCCTCGGCCAGCAGGGCCAGCAGCGCGGCTCGCACGTCCCCGCGACGAGCCCGCCCGCCGCGGCGGCCGTGCTCACCGCCCGGCCCACCGTGGCCGGAGCCGCCGAAGTGGCGCCCGCCCGGCCCGGGTCGGCCAGCGCCCCGGCCCGAACCGCCGAAGCCCGGCCACCCGCCGCGGCCGGCGAACGGGCCGCCCGCACCGAAGGGTCCACCCGCACCGAAGGGTCCACCCGCACCGAAGGGCCCGCCTGGACCGAAGGGCCCGCCCGGACCGAAGGGTCCACCGCGGCCCAAGGCACCGTCGGGGCCGAAGGCGTGGCCGGGGCGTGGCGCGTCGGCGGCCGGTCCGCGGGCGGTGTCACCGGCGGCCGGTCCGCGGGCGGTGTCACCGCGGACCGCGTGCACGGCCGCGTCGACGAGCCGGCCGATCTCGGGCGGCAGAGCCCCGGGCGAGAACCCGAAGCCGGCGACGTTGGGAGACCAGGAGTAGCGGGACACGGTGGTTCCTTTCGCTCGGATTCCCCCACTTTAGCGATATATCGCGATGTGTCAACGACCTATTTCCCCGCAGCGTGGCGCGCGGTCCCTCGGGCCGGGCGCCCCTGACTACCGTCGTCGACCGTGGCTCATCAGCGCGGTGTCGGGGCGGGGTCGCTGGTGCCGCCCGGCTTGCCCACGACGCGGGCGCCGACGGATGGGCCGACGCCTGTGCCGACGCCTGCGCGGGCAGGCGAGATCACGCCCGCCCGGCTCGCCCAGTCCGGCTTTCCCGACGGGGTGCGCGCGGCCGACCTGTTGGCCCGCGACCCCACCGGTGGGCTGCTCGACGCCCTGCTGCCCGACATCGCGGCCTCGGCCGACCCGGAACTGGCGCTCACCGGCCTGCTCCGCCTCGCCGAGGATGCGGTCGCGACGCCGGGTGGGGAGGCCGCCCGACTGGTCCGGGACCTGCCGGCGGCGCCGCTGCTCGCCCGCCGGCTGACGACGGTCTTCGGGCTGTCCGCGGCCCTCGCCGAGGTCGTACTGCGTCATCCGGACACAGCGGACGTACTGCGCTCCGCCGACTGCTCGCCGCTGGGTGAGGCCGGGGTCCGGGCGGACCTGCTCGACGCCGTCGGTGCCACCCCGGACAGTCCCGAGCCGCGGGCGAGCCTGGTCGGTATCCCCGGCGCCGAAGCGCTGCGCGTGGCCTACCACCGGCATCTGCTGGCGATCGCCGCGTGGGACCTGACGCAGTCCCCGGACCTCACCGAGGTCACCGCCGCGTTGTCGGACCTGGCCGGCGCCGCGCTGGCGGTGGCGCTGGCCATCGCCCTGGCGGAGCTGCCCGGCGGCTCCGACCCGGGCCGGATCGCGGTCGTGGCGATGGGCAAGTGCGGCGGTCGTGAGCTGAACTACCGCAGCGACGTCGACGTGCTGTTCGTCGCCGAGCCCGCCTCGTCGGCGGCTGTTCCCGATGGGCCCGCCTCGTCGGCGGCTGTCGCCACCGCGGTCGCCACCCGGGTCATCCGGCTGTGCGACATGTCGACGCGCGAGGGGACGCTGTGGCCGGTCGACGCGGCGCTGCGCCCGGAGGGTCGGCAGGGCGCGCTGGTCCGCACCCTCGCCGGCTACCGGGCGCACTGGGCCGGCCACGCCGCGAACTGGGAGTTCCAGGCTCTGCTCAAGGCGCGCCCGGTCGCCGGTGACCGGGCGCTCGGGCGGGCCTTCGCCGCCGCCGCGTCCGACGTCGTCTGGTCCGCGGCCGGCCGCCCCGGGCTGGTCGACGACGTGCAGACCATGCGCCGCCGGGTCACCGGCGCCATCCCGGCTGCGCAGGCGGCGCGACAGGTGAAGCTCGGCAGCGGCGGGCTGCGCGACGTCGAGTTCGCCGTCCAGCTGCTGCAACTGGTCCACGGCCGCAGCGACCCGGCGGTCCGCGCGACCGGCACCGTTCCCGCGCTGACCGCGTTGACCGCCGGTGGCTACGTGGGCCGCAGCGACGGGCTGGAGCTGGTGAGCGCGTACGTGTTCCTGCGGACCCTGGAACACCGCCTGCAGCTGCAGCGACTCCAGCGCAGTCAGCTGATGCCCACGGCCGAGCCCGAACTGCGCCGCATCGGGCGGTCGCTGGGCATGGCGCGGGACCCGGTCGGGGGCGTGACGCGGGCGTTCGCCAACCAGCGGCGGCGGGTGCGGCGCCTGCACGAGAAGCTGTTCTACCGGCCGCTGCTGTCCGCGGTGGCCCGGCTGCCCGAGGACGGCATCACCCTCGACGCCGAGGCCGCGCGGCTGCGCCTCACCGCCCTGGGCTTCCGGGAGCCGGCCGCGGCGCTGCGCCACCTGGAGGCGCTGACCGCCGGGGTGTCCCGGCGGGCCGCGATCCAGCGGACGCTGCTGCCGGTGCTGCTCGGGTGGTTCGCCGATGCCCCCGACCCCGATGGCGGCCTGCTCGCCTTCCGTCAGCTGTCGGAGGTGCTCGGCGGCTCGCACTGGTACCTGCGGCTGCTGCGTGAGCACACCACCGCCGCCGCGCGGCTGGCCCAGGTGCTGGGCTCCAGCCCGTGGGTGGGGGAGCTGCTGCGTGGCGCGCCGGAGGCGGCCGCCTACTTCGCCGACGACACGCTGCTGCGGCCCCGCACCCGCGACGAGCTGTGCGTCGAGGTGACCGCGGTCGCCGCCCGGCACGTCGACGCGGACGCCGCCGCCGAGGCCGTGCTGGGTATCCGCCGCCGGGAACTGGTCCGGATCGCGGTCGCCGACATCGTCGGACTGCTCGACGTCGACGAGGTCGCCGCGGCCCTGGGCGACCTGACGGCCGCCGCGGTGGCCGGGGTGCTCGCCGGCTGCCTGGCCGAGGCCCGACGTCGTGACGGGCCGCCGGCGTTCGCCTTCGCGGTGCTCGCCGTGGGCCGCCTGGGCGGGGCGGAGGCCGGCTACGGCAGTGACGCCGACGTGCTGTTCGTCGTCGACCCGGAGCCGGGAGCCGCCGAGCAGGACGTTCAGGCGGCAGCCACGGCGCTGGCTGCCCGGCTGCGGGCACTGCTCTCCCGTGCCGGTGCCCACCCCCCGCTGCCGGTGGACGTCGACCTTCGCCCGGAGGGCCGAAACGGCCCGCTCGTCCGGTCGCTGGCCGCCTACCGCGTCTACTACCAGCGGTGGTCCGCGCCCTGGGAGGCTCAGGCGCTGCTTCGGGCGGCCCCGCTGGCCGGCGACACCGACCTCACCGAGCGCTTTCTGCGCCTGGCCGACCCCGTCCGGTACCCCGACGGGGGACTGTCGGCCGAGGGGGTCGGGCAGATCCGCCGGCTCAAGGCCCGGGTGGAGGCCGAGCGGCTGCCGCACGGCGCCGATCCGTCGACCGAGGTCAAGCTCGGCCCGGGGGGACTGTCCGACGTGGAGTGGGTGGTGCAGCTGCTACAGCTGCGGCACGCCGCAGCCGTCCCGTCGATGCGGACGACGACGACCCTGCAGGCCCTGCGGGCGGCAACCGCCGCCGGTCTGGTCCCGGCCGCGGACGAAGCGGTGCTCTCCGTCGCCTGGCGGATGGCCGGCCGGATCCGCAACGCCGCGATGCTGGTCCGGGGCCGGCCGCGCGACTCGGTGCCCGCGGACCCGGTGGAGCTTGCCGGCGTCGCGCGGCTGCTCGGCTATCCGCCGGGCGCGAGCGGTGATCTCGTCCAGGACTGGCTGCGTGCCGCCCGCCGCTGCCGCGCCGTCTTCGACCGGCTGTTCACCGGCTGACCCCGCCCGGGTCGGACTGCCGGCTCAGAGGCCGGCGGCGAGCCGGTGGTAAGCGTTGTTCCACCGCAGCTGCTGGCGGAACTCACGCACGGCCGTGTCCGGGCCGATCAGCGCCAGCTCGGTCCGGGTGAGCTCGGCGAGCTCGTCGATCGCGGCCGGGGTCAGCGCGGTGGACAGCACGGTGTGGTGCGGTCCGCCCGCGATCAACCAGCACTCGGTCGAGGTGGGCAGGTCCGGTTCCGGCTCCCAGACGGCTGAGGCCACCGGCAGTGAGGTCAGTTGTTCGTCTGGCGGCACGACGGTGATCTCGTTGCCGATGAACCGGAACCGATCGCCCATGTCGGCGATGCCGAGCACGACGCCCGGTCCGGGCGCGGCGCTGAACTTCAGCCGCACCGGGTCCTCGCGGTTCCCGATGCCCAGCGGGTGGATCTCCAGCGTCGGCTTGCCGGCCGCGATCGACGGGCACACCTCGAGCATGTGTGCGCCGAGGATCCGCTGCGGCCCCGGGCCCAGGTGGTAGGTGTAGTCCTCCATGAACGAGGTGCCGCCGGGCAGCCCGCGCGCCATCGTCTTCAGCGTGCGCAGCATCACCGAGGTCTTCCAGTCGCCCTCGCCGCCGAAGCCGTAGCCGTCGGCCATCAGCCGTTGGACGGCCAGCCCCGGCAGCTGCCGCAGGCCGCCCAGGTCCTCGAAGTTCGTCGTGAACGCGCCGAACCCGCCGCCGGTGAGGAAATGCCGCAGGCCGGCCTCGATGCGCGCGCCGTCCCGCAGCGAGTCGTGGCGGTCCCCGCCGGGCAGTAGCTCGGGCGCAACGTCGTACAGGTCGCCGTACTCGGTGACGAGAGCATCGATCTCGGTCTGCGGCACGGCGTCGACGACGGCCACCAGGTCGTTGACGGCGTAGGTGTTGACCGAGGTACCGAAGTGCAGCTCGGCCTCCACCTTGTCGCCTTCGGTGACTGCCACATCGCGCATGTTGTCGCCGAACCGGGCCAGCCGCAGCGAGCGCATGTCCGCCACCCCGGCGGCGGCGCGGGCCCACGTGCCGATCCTGTCCTGCGTCCGCGGGTCGGACACGTGCCCGGAGACCGTGGTGCGCGCGACGCCGAGCCTGGTCTGGACGTACCCGAACTCCCGGTCGCCGTGTGCGGCCTGGTTGAGGTTCATAAAGTCCATGTCGATGGTCGACCACGGCAGCGACACGTTGGCCTGCGTGTGCAGGTGCAGTAACGGCAGGCGCAGCGCGTCCAGCCCACGGATCCACATCTTCGCCGGGGAGAACGTGTGCATCCAGGCGATGACGCCGATACACCGCGGGTCACTGTTCGCCTCGACGAGCCGGGCCTTGATGCCGGCGGAGTCGGTCAGCACCGGCAGCCACACGACCTTCACCGGAACGGCCGCGGAGTCGTCGATCCCGCGGGCGACGACCCGGGACTGCTCGGCGACCTGCGCCAGGGTGTCATCGCCGTACAGGCCTTGGCTGCCGGTGAGGAACCAGATCTCCTGGCCGTCGAACGAAGCAGTGCTCACTGGTCGGTCCTCTCCGCAGCGGTGGTCACGGATGCTACGGCGGCGGTCACCGCTGGCCGTACACGTTCTGGTAGCGGGCGTACAGGCTGTCGATGTCGGCCTGCGCGATCGCCACCGGTTCCCCGAGCTGGCGGGAGATGTGCACCGTGCGTGCGACGTCCTCGCACATCACCGCGGCCTTGACCGCGGCCGCGGCGTCGGCGCCCACGGCGAACACACCGTGGTTGGCCATCAGTACCGCGGGGGAGCGGTGCTCGCGCAGCGTCTGGACGATCCCGTGGCCGATCGAGTCGTCGCCGATCAGCGCGAACGGCCCGACCGGGATCGGGCCGCCGAACTCGTCGGCCATCGCCGTCAGCACACACGGGATCTCCTGCCGGCGTGCGGCCCACGCCGCCGCGTAGGTGGAGTGGGTGTGCACAACCCCGCCGACGCGGGGCAGATGGCGGTAGACGTAGGCGTGCGCGGCGGTGTCCGAGCTGGGACTGGCCTCGCCCTCCAACACCGTGCCGTCCAGGTCGCAGACGATCATCGCGTCACCGGACAGGTCGTCGTAGGAGACCCCGCTGGGCTTGATGACCATCACGTCGTGACCGGGCAGCCGGCCCGAGACGTTACCGGCCGTCCACGCCACCAGCGCGTAGCGGGTGAGCTCCGCATGCAGGTCGGACACCCGCCGGCGGAGTCGGGCGAGCGCCCGGTTCGCGTCCGCGTCCAGGGCGTCCAGCGCGTTGCGGACTCGCGGAGCACTGCTCGCCATCAGTCGTCCCTCCCGCGTCGGGCTGCCCGACGCATGTCTCGCAGCCGGTGCATCACCTCGTTGCCGCCGGCGGACTCGTCCCGCCCGAACCAGTCGTAGAGCCGGCGGTACTCCGCGTAGAGCGCCTCGTAGTCCCTCGCCCGGTCCGGGTTCGGCAGGTATGCGCCCTCGCGCTTGCGGCCCATCACCTCGGCGGCGGCGGCCACGTCGGGGTGCACGCCCGCGGCGACGGCGGCGTGGATCGCCGACCCGACCGCCGGGCCGTGCTCGGTCTCCAGCAGGGACAGCGGCCGGTTCAGCACGTCGGCGTAGACCTGCATGAGGAACGGGTTGCGCAGCAGGCCGCCGGCGGCCACGAACTCGGTGACCGCCACGCCGGCCTCGTCGAACGCCTCGACGATGCGCCGGGTGCCGAACGCGGTGGCCTCCACCAGCGCCCGGTAGACGTCCACGGCGGTGGTGGCCAGCGTCTGCCCGACCACGAGGCCGGACAGCTCGGCATCGACCAGGATCGACCGGTTGCCCGACTGCCAGTCCAGTGCGACCAGACCGTGCTCGCCGACGGCCTGTTGCGCGGCCAGCTCCGAGAGCAGGGTGTGCACGCTGGTCCCCCGCTCGGCGGCCCGCGCGGCGTACTCGGCGGGCACCTGCTGCTCGACGAACCAGCCGAGGATGTCGCCGACCCCGCTCTGCCCGGCCTCGTAGCCGTAGGCGCCCGGAGTGATCCCGCCGAGCACGACCCCGCACATCCCGGCGACCTCGGCGACGTGGTCGCTGTTCATCACGTGACAGGTGGAGGTGCCCATGATCGCGAGCATCGCTCCCGGGGCGGTGGACTTCGCCGCCGGCAGTGTCACGTGGGCGTCGACGTTGCCGGCGGCCACCGCGATGCCCGCCGGCAGCCCGGTCCACCCGGCGGCCACGGCCGACAGCCCACCGACGCGGCTGCCCAGCTCGGCCAGCGGGTGGTCCAGTCGGGTCGCCACGAAGTCGGCGAAGTCCGGGTGCAGCGCCGCGGCGTAGGCCTGGTCCGGGTAGGCGCCGTCCTGGCGGATCGCTTTGTAGCCGGCGGTGCAGACGTTCCGGCTCTCGGTCCCGGTCAGCTGCCAGACGATCCAGTCAGCGGCCTCGATCCACCGGGCCGTGGCGGCCCAGACCTCGGGGTCCTCCTCCAGGACCTGCAGCGCCTTGGCCCACTCCCACTCGCTGCTGATCTTTCCGCCGTACCGCGGCAGCCAGGACTCGCCCCGCTGCTCGGCGACCGCGTTGATCCTGTCCGCCTGACCCTGGGCTGCGTGGTGCCGCCAGAGCTTGACGTAGGCGTGCGGGCGGTCGGCGAACCCCGGGAGCTCGGACAGCGGCGTCCCCGCGGCATCGGTCGGCAGCGGGGTGGACGCGGTGAAGTCGGTGGCGATGCCGACGACATCGGCGGGGTCGATGCCGGCGTCGGCGATCGCAGCCGGAACGGCCTCGCGCAGCACGGCCCGGTAGTCCTCGGGGACTTGCAGCGCCCAGTCCGGGGGCAACGGCACCGGCTCGCCGCTAGTCAGGTCGGCCGGGACGGCGTCGACCAGCACCGCGTGCGGGTAGGCCGTGACCGCCGAGCCCAGCACGCGGCCGTCCGCGGCGTCCACGACCACCGCGCGGCCGGACAGGGTGCCGAAGTCCACACCGATGACATAGCTGATGTGACCGCTCACAATTACCTCGTTGTCGAGAGCGCTGGCAGATCGGCCGAGCACGGCGGACCCTACCGGCGTGCCGGCGCCTCCCGTTAGCCGGCGCGTCCCGTTAGCCGAGGTGTACCGCTCAGCCGAGGTGAGGCCCCCACGACTAGCGTCCATCTCCGGCGCGCGGTCAGGTTGCGCGGCCCGGGGCCGCGTCGCGGGAGGCATCGATGACGCTGCACACCGGTGCACCCGCCGACGGGTCCCCGGAATCCGGACGCGCCCCGGTGATGAGCGACGTCGCACGGCTGGCCGGGGTCTCGCACCAGACCGTGTCCCGGGTGCTCAACCACCACCCGAGCGTCCGGACGGAGACCCGCCTGCGGGTGCGCGCGGCGATCAGCGAGCTCGGCTACCGGCCGAACCGGATCGCCCGAGCGCTGGCCAGCCGAAGCTTCCGCTCGGTCGGCGTGGTGACGACGGACACCCTCGCCCACGGGCCGGCGTCGACGCTGCTCGGGATCGAGCGGGCGGCACGTGACCGGGGATGGGGGCTCGCGATCGCGGCGCCGACCAGGCTGACCGGCCAGGCGATGCTCGAGGCGATCGAGGCGCTGCTGGACCAGGGCGTCGGCGGTCTGCTGGTGATCGCCCCGCAGGACGCGGTCGCGCGGGCGCTGCCGAGCGGGTCCAGCGGGCTGCCGGTCCTGTGGGTCGCCGGGCCAGACCCGGCCGGCGGGGGGACCGCGCGCAGCGGCGCGGTCGCCCTGCCGACCGTGCGGGTGGACCAGGTCGAAGGGGCCCGCCTGGCGACAGAACATCTGCTGGCGCTGGGCCACCGGACCGTCTGGCACATCTGCGGACCCACGGACTGGGAGGAGGCGCGCAGCCGGGTGGCGGGATGGCAGCGCCAGTTGCGCGCGGCCGGTGCGCCGGTGCCGCCGGTAGCGGTGGGGAACTGGGACGCCAACTCCGGCTACCAGGTCGGCCGGGAACTCGTCCGTCGCGGGGACGTCACCGCGGTCTTCGCCGCCAACGACGAGATGGCCATCGGCCTGTTGCGGGCGGTCGCCGAGGCGGGGCTGCGCTGTCCGCAGGACATCAGCGTGGTGGGCTTCGACGACATCCCGCTGGCCGCGTTTGCGGTGGCCCCGCTGACCACCGTCCGGCAGGACTTCGACGAGCTGGGCCGGGCGGCGGTCTCCGAGCTGGCGCGGCTGATCGGTCGTTCCCCCGCCGCCGACCACTCGCCACCTCCACCAGCGTCGCTGACGCCGCAGCTGGTCGTCCGCGCCAGCACCGGTTCGCCACCGCGTCGGTGTTGACCGGCGCCGAACGGGCCCCGGGGGACCCGCCCGGCGTCGCACGACTCAGATGTCGAAGTACAGCTCGAACTCGTGGGGGTGCGGCCGGAAGCGCATCGGGTCGACCTCCCGGGTCCGCTTGTAGTCGATCCAGGTGGCGATGAGGTCGGGGGTGAACACGTCCCCGGCGGTCAGGTAGTCCTGGTCCGCCTCCAGCGCATCCAGCGCCTTGGGCAGCGAGTCCGGAACCGTCGCAAGCGCGGCCAGCTCGTCCGGGGGCAGGTCGTAGAGGTCCTTGTCGACCGGCTCCGGCGGCTCGATGCGGTTGCGGATCCCGTCCAGTCCCGCCATCAGCAGCGCGGAGAAGGCCAGGTAGGGGTTCGCCGACGGATCCGGCACCCGGAACTCGACACGCTTGGCCCGGGGACTGGTACCGGTCACCGGGATACGGATGGCGGCGGACCGGTTGCGCGAGGAGTAGACGAGGTTGACCGGCGCCTCGAAGCCGGGGACCAGGCGGTGGTAGCTGTTCACGGTCGGGTTGGTGAGGGCGACCAGGCTCGGGGCGTGCCGGATGAGGCCGCCGACGTACCAGCGCGCGATGTCGGACAACCCGCCGTACCCGGTCTCGTCGAAGAACAGCGGCTGGCCGTCCTTCCACAGGGACTGGTGCACGTGCATGCCCGAACCGTTGTCCCCGAACAGCGGCTTGGGCATGAACGTCGCTGTCCGCCCGTCCGCGCGGACCGCGTTCTTCACGATGTACTTGAACAGCACCAGCTGGTCACCGGCGTGCTGCAGCGTGTCGAACCGGTAGTTGATCTCGGTCTGCCCGGCGGTACCGACCTCGTGGTGGGCGCGCTCGACGTTCAGCCCGGCACCGCCGAGAAGCGAGGAGATGGTGTCCCTCAGGTCGGCGAAGTGGTCGGTCGGCGGGACCGGGAAGTAGCCGCCCTTGTACGGCGTCTTGTAGGCGAGATTGCCGCCCTGCTCGATCCGGCCGGTGTTCCAGGCGCCCTCGATGGAGTCGATGAAGTAGTAGCCGGCGTTCTGCTTGGTCTCGAATCGGACGTCGTCGAAAATGTAGAACTCCGCCTCGGCCCCGATGAACGCCGTGTCCGCGATCCCGGTGCTGGCCAGGTATGCCTCGGCCTTGGCGGCCACCTGGCGCGGGTCCCGGGCGTAGGGCTCGTCGGTGAACGGGTCGACGACGGAGAAGTTCATCGCCACGGTCTTGCGCAGCCGGAACGGGTCGACAAAGGCCGTCGCCGGGTCCGGGATCAGCTTCATGTCCGACTCGTGGATGGCCTGGAAACCGCGGATCGACGAGCCGTCGAACATCAGTCCGTCGGCCAGCACGTCGTCGAGCATCGCCGCGGGCACCGTGAAGTGCTGCATCTGCCCGGGCAGGTCACAGAACCGGACGTCGATGAACTCGACACCCTCGGCCGCGACATAGGACTGCAGTTCCTCGGCGGAAGAGAACATCCAACCTCCTCGGCCCACTCCCCGAGCGGGCCATCACTGGAGACGCCGACCCGTGCGGGCGGGCGCCGGTCTCGCGCGGACGTTATCGGTCCCCGGGCGAGCCGTCGTCCCCGGCCGTCCCACCCCGGGGGACACGTTCGCCGGTACGGGGTCGCAGCCCGCACGCTTCCAGCGGGATGTGACGGCGCTGTTCCGTCCCGATGACGCCTGCGTTACTCGCGCAGGTCAGCGGGGTCCACGGGCTGGTGTGCGGCGGCGGCCCCGGCGACCGCCGGCCGGGCGGGCCGCGGCGGGCGCTCCTAGTCTCGCGTCGTGGATCGAGCGGTACGCGCCGTCACCCCGTCGGCGTACCCGTCCGCCGGCGCCGGGCGCCTCGCGTCCTGGGCGGTCCGGATCGGCGCGCTGGTGCTGGACTGGTTCGCCTGCCTGCTCGCGGCATTCGCCTTCGCCTCCCGGGACTCGGTGACCAGCGGCGGCGCACGCTTCCTGCCGGTCCTCCTCCTCGTCGTCGAGACCGCGCTGCTCACCGCGACGCTCGGCGGGAGCGCCGGTCAGCTACTGCTTGGGGTCAGGGTCCGCCGCGTCGACGGCAGCCCGGCCGTCGGCCTTGGCCGCGCCCTGGTCCGGTCGGTGCTGCTGGCCCTGCTCGTCCCGCCGGTGGTGTACGACGGCGACCGCCGCGGACTGCACGACCGCGCGGCCGGCACGGTGGTGGTGCGGTCGCACTGAGGCGGTCGGTGCGGTCGCACTGAGGCGGTCGGCGCCGGTCGGGTCAGCGGCCGCCGGGCAGGTCGGCGTCGGCCGGGGGCCGCAGCCCCTTGGGCAACCTGGCCCCGCGTGGCAGCGGTCCGTGGGGGGCCTGCGGGATGCCCAGGCGCAGCGCCTTCAGTCGCTGGTTGACCTCGCGGACGTCGGCCGGGGTCAGCACGGCCGCCAGCTTGCGCATGTGCCGCGGCAGTCCGCCGATGGGCACCTGTCCGTCGGCGGACCCAGCCTGCACGGTGATCACGGGGATCCCCGGGGCGACCCGGGTGTGCCGCCTCGCCTCGTTCTGCAGCAGTCCGGTCAGCCGTCCCCGCCCGGGACCCTCGCCCACCAGCACGATCCCGGGGCGGCCGACGGCCCGGTGCACGACCTCGAGGGTGCGCGTCCCGCCGACCGCCGGCGTGACCGTCCAGCCGCGCTTGAGGGTGTTCAGCGCCGCCGCCGCTGCCCCCGGCCGGCCTTCCAGCTGGGCGTACGCCGCGCGCTCGGCTCGGCGGCCGAAGACGATCAAGGCGACGAGCAGGCCGAGGACGACCCCAATGAACGCAAAGTAGCCGGGCGCCCCGAGAAGAGTCCCGATTCCGATTACCACCAGCAGCACCAGCAGGAAGGACCCCAGCAGCCACAGCGGGAGCTTCCGGTCCGTCCGCACCGTGATGGTGTAGGCCTGTCCGATCTGACGGAAGCTGGTCGCCACCTTCGCGGCCGCGCCCCGCAAACCCTTGCGCGGGGCGCTGCCCACATCGGCGGCGCTCGCGCCCGACCGCTGTGCGGGCGGGGCAGAGGCCACGCTTGCCCCTGACCGCTTCGCGGGCGGCCCGGAGGCCACGGTCGCGTCCGACCGCTTCGCGGGCGGATCGGGGCGCCGGGACGACTTGGTGGCCACGACCGGTGAGTTTAGGGCTGACGCCCGGACCGGGCCGGGCTCGTCAACCGGTGACGCGGGCGCCGCCCGGGCGGGTCCGCGAGTCGAGCGCCTGCCGGTACAGGCGTCCGGCCCGGTAGGAGGACCGGACCAGCGGCCCCGACATCACCCCGGCGAAGCCGAGCTCCCGGGCCCGGTCGCCGAGCCCGTCGAACTCCGCGGGTGTCACCCACCGCTCGACGGGGTGGTGGCGGGGGGTCGGGCGCAGGTACTGGGTGATCGTCACCAGGTCGCAACCGGCGTCGCGCAGGTCCACCAGCGCTGCGTCGACCTCGTCCAGCGTCTCGCCCATGCCGAGGATCAGATTGGACTTGGTCACCATCCCGGCGTCGCGGGCGGTGGTGATCACGCCGAGGGACCGGTCGTAGTCGAACGCCGGCCGGATGCGGCGGAAGATGCGCGGCACCGTCTCCAGGTTGTGCGCGAACACCTCGGGTGCGGCGTCGAACACCTGCTGCAGCAGGTGGGCGTGCCCAGAGAAGTCCGGCGTCAGGATCTCCACGCCGGTGCCCGGGTTGACCGCGTGGGTGGCCCGGATCGTCTCGGCGTACAGCCAGGCGCCCTCGTCGGGCAGGTCGTCACGGGTGACGCCGGTGATCGTCGCGTAGCGCAGCCCCATCGCCGCGACCGACTCGGCGACCCGGCGCGGCTCGTCGCGGTCCAACGGGTCCGGGCGGCCGCTGTCGATCTGGCAGAAGTCGCAGCGCCTACTGCACTGGCTGCCGCCGATGAGGAAGGTCGCCTCGCGGTCCTCCCAGCACTCGAAGATGTTCGGGCAGCCCGCCTCCTGGCAGACCGTGTGCAGGCCCTCGCGCTTCACCAGCGCGCGCAGCTCGGTGTACTCCGGGCCCATGCGCGCCGTCGTCTTGATCCAGGACGGCTTGCGCTCGATCGGCGTCGCCGCGTTGCGGACCTCCAACCGGAGCAGCCTGCGCCCGTCCGGGGTGGTGGTCACCGGCTGGGTTCCGGTCATCGGGCCACCCCCGCCAGCTCGCGTCGGCCGGCCGGTGTCGTCGGCCCCGGGTCGGGCGACACCTCGACCAGCTCGCGCAGGCGTTCCCGGACCAACGGGACGACGTCGGCGACGCCCACGTGCCGGCCGAGCTCGGCGGAGATGCTCGTGACGCCGGCGTCCGTCAGGCCACACGGCACGATCCGGGTGAACTCGGCGAGGTCGCAGTCGACGTTGAGCGCGAACCCGTGCATGGTCACGCCCTGTGCCACCCGGGTCCCGATCGCGGCGATCTTGCGGTCCGGACCGCCGCCGGTCGCGAGCACCCAGACCCCACTGCGGCCGCGGACCCGGGTCGTCGCCAGCGCGAGGTCGCCGCAGGCCCCGACCAGGGCGTCCTCCAGCCGGCGGACGTGCGCGACGACGTCGACCGGGTCCGGCAGCGCGACGATCGGGTAGCCAACCAGCTGGCCTGGCCCGTGCCAGGTGATCCGGCCGCCGCGGTCGACCTCGACCACGGGGCTGCCGTCGGTGGGGCGGTCGGCCTGCTGGGTGCGGCGCCCGGCGGTATACACGCTGGCGTGCTCCAGCAGTAGGACCGTGTCCGGGCCGGCTCCGGCGACCCGGGCGGCGTGCACCTGGCGTTGCAGCTCCCACGCCTCGACGTAGTCAACCGGTGCACCGGCGCCGAGCGCGGTGAAGACGAGATCCGGGTCGGTCACCGGCACAGGCTAGGACCGGCGGCCCGGAACCGGCGGCCCGGAACCGGCCGCCTTGAAACCGCTGGCGTGGATGGTCCGCAGCCCTGGTCAGTCGGCCGCCAACGGGTTGGCCCGTCGATCACTGGTCAACGGGATGCCGAGGTCGGCGAGCACGGCACCGGCGGCCCGCCGGCCGGATACCAGCGCACCCTGGACCGACGCGGTGTCGCGGTGGTCGCCGGCCACATAACGGCCTGCGCCCAGGCGAATGCTCTGCCGCGGGTCTAGCGGCGGCAGCATCGCCGGCTGCGCGTAGGGCACCGGGACCACGCCGACGAGCTCCCACCGGCTGGTGTCCGTCCGGTACAGCCGGGCGAGGTGGACCCGGACGGCCTTCTCGGCGCCCCCGGAGGTGTCCAGGTCCAACACGGACGACGACACCAGCGCGCGGCCGTCGGCCGAGTAGGTCGGGGCCGCGGCGGTGGGCAGCGACGTCGTGACGACCGGGCCACGGTTGAGCCCGTCGACCACGATGACCGGGCGGCCGCCGGCCAGCTCCGCCGGATCGGTACCGGTCGGGGTGTGGTACCAGGTCGTGACCACCCGCGCCCGGGGGACGGCCAGGTCGATTCCCGCGGTCGCCAAGAGCCGCGCGGCGGCGGGTGCCTCGGCGGCGACCACGACGGCGGCGGCGTCGAGGCGACCGCCGGCGGTGGCGACGCCGTCGGGGGTCAGCGTGTCGACCGCGGTCCCGAGGCGCAGCGTTCCTGGCGGGAGGCCGGCCGCCAGCTGGTCCGGCAGCGACCGGACTCCCGCAGCCGGTAACCCCGGGGTTCCGCGGACGAAGCTGCGCAGGACCAGGTCGGCGAACCTGCGCGACGACGCCAGGTCCGGCTCCAGCAGCACCCCGGCCAGGAACGGCCGCAGGACCCGGTCGACCAGCCGGTCCGGGATCCCGGCGTCGGCGAACGCCTGCCGGATCGAGGTGTCCGGCCGACGCAGGTCGGCGGCTCCGCCGGCGTCGGTGTAGGCGACCCGTAGGGCGTACGCGAGCAGGCGGGCCTTGCCCCGCGGGGAGCCGACGGGGGCCAGCAGACTTCGCGCCACCGTGGACGGCCGGCGCCGCGGGTCGCCGAGCGTGGAGTCGGACCGGTCGAGCACCACCCGCAGGGCCGCGTCGTACGGCCGCATCCGCAGCGCGGCGATGTCGGCGACCGCCCGCAGCTCCGGGTAGGAGGGGTTCAGCACCTGGAAGCCCCGGTCGAGCAGGAACCCGTCGACCTGGTCGGTGCGCACCCGCCCGCCGGGTGCACCACCCGCCTCCAGCAGCGCCACGGACAGGCCGGCACGGGTCAGAGCGCGTGCGGCGGCCAGCCCCGCCAGACCGGCGCCGACCACCACGACGTCCGTCTGCTCGGTCATCGCACGACGGTAGCGACCGGACCGGTCGCGTCGTCCACAGCTGCGCCGTCCGATGGCCGCCGTCCACACCGTGCCCGGTGTCGCGGGGGGACCGGATCGACCGGGCGCACCGTTCCCGGGTGGACGAGGCGGATCGGCACCCGGACGGCCGCACGGTGCAGCGCCGCCCGGCCGGCGCCCGGCACCGCGCACCCGGCGCCGGTCCGGACGGCCCGCACCCTTCCCTGACCCGGTCCCCGCAGGTGCCGTCCCCGCCGGCCCCGTCCCCGCGGAGTGCGTCGGTGCGGTCGCCGGCAGAACGGGAACCGCCGACGGATCCGCTCTGGCTACGCCAACTTCGGGCGAACGCCCGCAGCGTCACGCCCCCGTCCACGGCGGACCGCTACGGCGCCGAGCGGCGCACCGAACTGCGTACCGAGCGGTCCGACTCCGCGGCCGGTCGGGGAACACACGCTTCTCGAATGGGTCGTCCGCGACCGGCCGGCTCGCGGCGGCCTGGTTCGCGGCCTGGTTCGCGGTCCGGCTCGTGGTCCGCGTTGCGCCGCGTGGGCCCGCTGTTGCTCGCGCTGGCGGCCGTGATGGCGGCTGCACTCGCCCTGCTCGCTCTCGTCGACCGGGGCGCCAGGACCGCGGTCGCCGACGCGCCGGGCGTTCCGCGGACCACCGCCGCCCCCGCCCCGACGCCGGGTCCGACCGCTCCCGAACCCGCACCGACCTCGGCATCCGCGGCGGGCCCGGTCCCTGCGGCACCCACCCGCGCGACCTCGCCGCCGATCCGCTCACCGGACGGCGCCGGCCGCGCGAGTGGTCCAGCCCGGCCGGCCGGGGCAGCCGGATCGGCAAGAGCGGCGGGATCCTCGGGCGCGGCAGAGGCTGTCGCCGTCCTCACCGCTCTCGACCACTTACGGAGTGCTGCGTTCGCGACCGGCAACCTGGGCGCGCTCGCTGCTGTCTACCCGCCGGGCAGCCCGCTGCTCGCGCAGGACCGCGCGCTGTACGAGCGTCTGGTCCCGCGCGGGGGTGCGCTGGTCGGCCTCGGGTTCGAGTTCCGCGACGCCGTGGTGCTGCACCGGACGCCTAGCCGACTCGTCGTCCAGGTCGGCATCACCCAGCGCCCGGCCGAGGTGGTCCGCCCCCGCGGGGCCCGGCTGCCGATACAGGGCGGCGACCTCGGCCGGATGCGGGTCGACCTGACCCGGGCCACGGCGGCCGCTCCGTGGACGATCGCGGCCAGCACGCCGATCGGCCGGACGTGACGCTGGGTCCGGCGGCCGGCCCGTGGGCCGTCCGCCGCGTGTCATCGGCCTGGGCTCGGATCGCCCGGGTGCCGATGGCTCAGTCGGCGAGCACTGCCCGCAGCTGCGAGTCGATGGTGGGATGCCGGAAGGTGAAGTCGGCGGCCAGCAGGCGCTCCGGGACCACGCGGGCGCTGCCGAGCACCCCGGAGGAGAACTGGCCGAGTGCCGCACGGAGCGCGAAGGCGGGTACCGCCAGGACCGTCGGCCGGTGTAGGACCCGCCCGAGTGCCTTGGTCACGTTGGCGTTGGTCGCCGGCTCCGGCGCCGTCAGGTTGAAGGCGCCGGAGGCATCGGGGGACGCCAGTAGGAACCTGAGCGCCCGGATGTGGTCGTCCATGGAGATCGTCGACCAGAACTGGCCACCGGACCCGAGCCGACCGCCGAGGCCGAACCGGAACAGCTTCAGCATCGGCGCAAGTGCGCCGCCGGACCGGTCGAGGACCAGCCCGGTCCGCACCTGCACGGTCCGGACGCCGGCCGCCCGCGCCGGCATGGTCGCTGCCTCCCAGTCTCGGCACACCGTCGCCAGGAAGTCCGCCCCCGCCGGCGCGGTCTCCATGAGGAGGGCGTCCCCGTTGTCGTCGCCGTAGTAGCCGATCGCCGAGGCCGACAGCAGCGTCCGCCGCCGGGTCGGCGCGGACTGCAGTGCCCGGACGATGGCGGTGGTCGTCCCGATCCTGCTGTGCCGAATCGTCCGCTTGTAGGCGGGTGACCACCGGTGATCACCCACACCCGCGCCGGCGAGGTTGACCACCGCGTCGACGTCGGCGAACACGCCGGGATCGACCGGCACCCGCGGATCGATCCGGACCTCGTCGGGGCCGGTGGCGGCACGACGCACGAGCCTGACCACGCGATGCCCGTCGCCGTTCAACGATGTCCGCAGCGCGGACCCGATCAATCCGGACGAACCGGTCATCGCGATCTTCATGGCCGCCATCCTGCCGGGCCGGTGGCCAGCAATGCCTGTCGGTCCGGCTACAGACCGAGGTCGGACTCGAATGCACCGTCCTCGATGCGGTTCTTGACCAGGACGAGGAACCGGGCGGCGTCGGCGCCGTCGACCAGTCGGTGGTCGTAGGTCAACGACAGGTAGGCCATCGACCGGATCGCGATCGTCTCGCCGACCCCGGGCACATCGACCACCATGGGCCGCTTGACGACCGCGCCGGTGCCGAGAATGCCCACCTGGGGCTGGTTCAGGATCGGGGTGTCGAACAGGGCGCCCCGGCTGCCCGTGTTGGTGAGGGTGAAGGTTCCGCCGGCCAGTTCGTCCGGGGCCAGCTTGTTGGTGCGGGTCCGTGCGGCGAGATCGGCGATCTTCCGTGCGAGACCGGCCAGGTTCAGGTCACCGGCGTCGGTGATGACCGGGACCAGCAGTCCGCGCTCGGTGTCCACGGCTACGCCGAGGTTCTCGGTCGGGGCGTAGGTGACCTGGGCGGCGTCGGTGTCCAGGGTTGCGTTCAGCTTCGGCATCACCTTCAGGGCTTCCACCGTGGCCAGCGCGAAGAACGGCAGGAACGAGAGCTTGACGCCCTCACGCTGCTCGAAAGCCGCCTTGGCGCGTTGGCGCATGCGCGCGACGGCGGTCACGTCGACCTCCACGACAGTCGTCAGCTGGGCTGAGATCTGCAGCGACTCGACCATGCGGGTGGCGATGACCTTGCGGAGCCGGCTCAGCTTCTCGGTGGTGCCCCGCAAGCTGCTCGCCAGCACCGGCTCGCGCGGCGAACCGACCGCGGGCGCAATGCCGCCGCCCCGGGGGCCGGCGGCTTCGGCCGGCGCCGCCTCGGCGCCACCCTCCCCGCCGGTCCGTGCCTCGGCCGCTGCCCGTGCTTCGGCCGCTCGGGTCTGCTCCTCAGCCGCGGCCGCGGCCCGTGCCGTCTCGGCCGCGTCGAGCAAGTCCTGCTTGCGGATCCGCCCACCGACGCCCGTCCCCGACACCGTGGCCAGGTCGACGCCCGAGTCGGCGGCGAGCTTGCGGACCAGGGGGGTCACGTAGGGATTGCCGCCGTCGGCTGCCGGCGGGGCGGCGGGCGGCGGGGTGCGAGCGACGGCCGGCTCCCCGGCCGCCGCCGGGGCCTGGTGGATCGGTTCCCGCGCGGGTTCCAGTTCGACGGCGGGTTCCGGCTCCGCCGCGGGTCCGGGCTCGACGGCGGGTTCGGGCTGGTCGGCGAGTTCCGGCTCCGCGGCGGCTGGAGCGGCCGGCTGTGGGGCCGTTCCGGCCGGTGCCCGCTCCGCCGACGGCGCCCCGATGACCCCGAGTTCGGCGCCGACGGCCACGGTCTGGTCCTCGGCCGCGGTGATCGACAGCAGCGTGCCGGCGGCCGGGGACGGGATCTCGGTGTCGACCTTGTCGGTCGAGACCTCCAGCAGCGGCTCGTCGGCGGCCACGGAGTCCCCGACCTGCTTCAGCCACCGGGTGACGGTCCCTTCGGTGACGCTCTCCCCGAGCTCGGGCAAGGTGACCGAGACCCCCGACGGCGACCCGGCCGACTGTCCGTCGCCGGAGCGCTGTTGACTCGTCGCGGAGTCCCGGAGCTGATCGGCGTGGCTGTCGGCCTCGACCGGCGCCGGCGGGGCCCCGGCCGCGGGGAGCGCACCGCTCTGCCCGCCGGGTACCTCTGCGGCCGTCGAGTGACCGGACGCGGCCGGTTCGTCGACCGGCTGGTCGGACGGGCCGGACGACCCGTTCGCGTCCCTGTCCGCAGGTGGTCCCGGCGTCGGCCTCCGCGAGGATGCCACGGCGTCCTGGGAGCTCCCGATGACCCCGAGCTCGGCGCCGACCTCGACCGTCTGGTCCTCCGCTGCGGTGATCGACAGCAGCGTTCCGGCCGCGGGCGACGGGATCTCGGTGTCGACCTTGTCGGTCGAGACCTCCAGCAGCGGCTCGTCGGCGTCGACGGAGTCCCCGACCTGCTTCAGCCACCGGGTGACCGTTCCCTCGGTGACGCTCTCCCCGAGCGCCGGCAGGGTGACGGAGACCGACATCCGGACCTCAACTCCTTCGATGGACGTCCCGGGGCGGGCGGTGCCGGCCGACCCTACCTGCGGCTGTCGCCCAGTCCCCGAGCGCCCGTCCCGAGGGAGTCGAAGGGGTCGGCCGACCTCGGTGCGGCCAGGAGTCAGTGGACGTGCAGCGGCTTGCCGGCGAGCGCGAGGTGCGCCTCCCCGAGCGCCTCGTTCTGCGTGGGGTGCGCGTGGATCAGTGACGCGACTTCGCTCGGCAGCGCTTCCCAGTTGTAGATCAGCTGCGCCTCGCCGACCTGCTCACCCATCCGGGAGCCGATCATGTGCAAACCCACCACCGGTCCGTCGGTCCGGCGGACGAGCTTCACGAAGCCGGCGGTCTTGAGGATCTGCGACCGGCCGTTGCCGGCGAGGTCGTACTGGAAGGTCTGGACGCCGTCCTGGCCGTACCGCTCCCGCGCCTGGGCCTCGGTCAGCCCCATCGAGGCGATCTCCGGATCGCAATAGGTCACCCGCGGGATCCCCAGCTCGTCGATCGGGGCGGGGTCGAGCCCGGCGATGTCCTCCGCGACGAAGATGCCCTGCCCGAAACCGCGGTGCGCCAGCTGCAGGCCGGCGACGACGTCCCCGACCGCGTAGACGCCGGGGACGTTGGTCCGCAGCCGCTCGTCGACCGGCACGAAGCCGCGGTCGATGCGCACGCCGACCTCCTCGTACCCCATCCCGGCCGTGGCCGGGCCACGGCCGACGGCGACCAGCAGCAGCTCGGCGTCGATCGTGTCGCCGTTCTCCAGGGACACCCGGACCCCGGTGGGGGTGTGCTCGACACCGGCGAACCGGACGCCGGTGCGGAAGCCGATCTTGCGTCGGCGGAAGGCCCGCTCGAGCATCTTCGACACGGCCTCGTCCTCGGCGGCGACCAACCGCGGCAGCGCCTCGACGATCGTCACGTCCACCCCGAGCGACGTCCACGCGCTGGCGAACTCCACTCCGATGACGCCGCCACCGAGGACGACGGCGCTGGCGGGCACGTGGTCCAGCCCGATCGCGTGGTCAGAGGTGATCACCCGCTGGCCGTCTATCTCCAGCCCCGGCAACGTGCGCGCGTAGGAGCCGGTTGCGAGCACGACGTGCCGACCTGTGTAGCGGGTGCCGTCGACCTCGACGGTGTCCGGGGCGACCAGCCGGCCCTCGCCCTCGATCACGGTGATGTGGCGGCTCTTGACCAGGCCCTGCAGCCCCTTGTACAGGCGGTTGACGACGTTCTGTTGGTAGGCGACGACACCGGGCATGTCGACCTTGTCCACGGTGCTGACGATGCCGAACGAGGCGCCGTCCCGAGCGGTGTCGGCGACCTCGCCGGCGTGCAGCAGCGCCTTGGTGGGGATGCAGCCGCGGTGCAGGCAGGTTCCGCCCACCTTGTCCTTCTCCACCATCGCGACCGACATGCCGAGTTCGGCAGCCCGCAGCGCGGCGGCGTAGCCGCCGCTGCCACCGCCGAGCACGACGAGGTCGAAGGTGCCGGGTGCGGTGGCGTCGGCCACGCTGGTCTCCCTGCTGAGGTGGGACGGCTGCTGGTCAGGACCGGTCCGGCGGTGCAGCCCGCCTGACTACCCGCCATCCCATACTTGCACCGGCGCCGCGGCGCCAGATCGGGAACGGCTGAGCCACGTCGGGAACGGCTGGCCGCGTCGGGAACGGCTGAGCCACGTCGGGAACGGCTGGCCGCGTCGGGAACAGGGAGGTCCGATGGTGTGGCTGGACCGGTTACGGCCGCGGTGGATGCGCCGGCCCAGCGGCGGGCAAGCCGGACCCGGCCGCGGCGACCGGCGGGTGTACGACGAGGCCGCCGCGCGGCTGCGCCAGTTCGCCGCAACGCGCGACGGCGTCGAGGGATTCGTCGAGCCGGCGACGTCGATGACCGGGCCGACCATGGTGTTCGTCGCCCGCGACGGGGAGTGGACCCGCCGCCGGGTGCCCAGCGCGGCGGCCGCCCACCACCTGGCGAACAACCTCGGTGTCCCGTCGTACGAGACCCGCGCGGTCGGTTACCCGCAGCGGATGCGGGACTGGACGCACCGGCAGCGCCAGACCGGCCGCTAGCCGTCGCGACCGCCCGGCGGCTCCGGCCTCAGAGGTCGCCGGCCGCGGACAGCTCCGCCAGGCCCACCAGCGTGCGGACACCGAAGCCGGTACCGCCCTCCGGGGTGAACCCATGCGCGCCCTTGTCGTTCCACGCCGGCCCGGCGACGTCCAGGTGCGCCCACCGGATGCCGTCGCCGACGAAGCTGCGCAGGAACGCGGCCGCCTGCAGTGCCCCGCCGTCGCGGTCCCCGACGTTGTTCAGGTCGGCGACCTTCGACGTCAGCTTGCCGACCATCTCCTCCGGGATCGGGAGCGCCCAGAACGGCTCGCCGGCCTCGCGACCGACCTCGACGATGCGGTCGGCCAGCTCGGGATCACCCATCACCCCGGCGGTCCGCGTTCCGAGAGCGACGATGCAGGCGCCGGTCAGCGTCGCCATGTCCACCACCACGTCGGGGCCGTCCTCGGCGGAGCGGGCCAGCGCGTCGGCCATCACCATCCGGCCCTCGGCGTCGGTGTTGGTGATCTCGACCGTGGTCCCGCCGTAGACCGCGACGACATCGCCGGGCCGGGTGGCCGAGCCGGACACCATGTTCTCGGCCAGCGCGGCGTAGGCGGTGATGTCGGTGCGGACCCCGAGCCGGGCCGCCGCGAGCACGGCGGCGACGACGCCGGCCGCGCCGGCCATGTCGCACTTCATCGTGATCATGCCGGTGGCCGGCTTGATCGAGTAGCCGCCGCTGTCGAAGGTGATGCCCTTGCCGACCAGCGCGAGGTGGCCGCGGGCCTTCGCCGGGCGATAGGCGATCCGGAGCAGCCGCGGCGGACGGTCCGATCCGCGTCCGACGCCGAGCAGTCCGCCGTACCCGCCGTCGGCCAGGTCGGACTCGTCCAGGACGTCGACGCCGATCGCCCGGGCCGCCGCACTCGACAACTCGGTGACGGCGGCGCGCGCAGCGTCGACGAACGCCTGCGGGTAGAGGTCCGCGGCGGGGACGTTGACCCAGTCCCGTGCCTGTCGGACGGCGGCGGCGAGGACCACCGAGCGGTTCACGGCCGCTTGGGCCTCTGGGCCGGACAGCCCACTGACGATCGCCGCCCCGGCCAGGGGGGTCCGCGGTGCCGGCCCCGCCGGGCCCGCCGTCCGGTAGCCGTCGAAGGCGTAGGCGCCGAGGCCGACCCCTTCGGTGACCGCCTCCAGCGAGCCGAGGTCGGGAGTCGGCAGGGCGATGACCGCCCGGCCCGTCCCGTGCAGGGCGGCCGCGGCCTGGCCCGCGGCACGCCGCAGGACTGCGGTGGCGGGCCGGCCGTCCGGTGCCTCGCCGAGTCCGACGGCGATGACCTGGCGGCCGGCCGTACCCGAGCCGCCGGGAACGGGTACGCGGGTGAGCTCACCGACCGCTCCGGTGGCGCCGACCGCGGCCAGGGCGCCGGCCAGGCCCCCCGGCCAACCCGCCCGCGACCATGCGGCGTCCAGTTCGGCGGCTCCGGCCGCCAGGACCGGTGCCGCGGGGTCGCGGCTCCCGGAGTCCGTGCCCGCGGAGCCCGTGGCCGCGGGTTCGCCGGTGAGCCGCGCTCGACGGCCCCGCCGGCCGGACGGGGGCGGGGTCCCGGGCGATGTCGGGCTACCGGCCGGCAGCAGGGCGACGACCACGGCGTCGGCTGGTCCGGTCAGCGCGTCCACGCCGGCGAGGGAGACCGCCGGCGGTGCGGGCGGCGAGCCGACGGCGGGCGACGGGCGCGAGGTGGGGACGGTGGTTGCTCGAGATCTCGGCACGGGGACGACCCTAGGCAGGCGCGACCCGGCAACCGGTCCGTCCCGGCCCGGGCGGGTCGGCGAGGATTGGGACATGGCACCCGATCCCGGCTCCGACGGCGTTCCATCGACCGCCACGACCGCGACCGCGACGCTTCGCCGGTCCCCGCTGCACGAACGACACGTCGCCGCCGGTGCCCGGTTCGCGGCGTTCGGTGGGTGGGAGATGCCGCTGGAGTACGCCGGCGGCGGTGTGCTCGCCGAGCACCGGGCGGTCCGCGAGGGCGTCGGCATCTTCGACGTCAGCCATCTCGGCAAGGCGACCGTGGCCGGCACCGGTGCGCTGGAGCTGGCCGACGCGACCTTCACCAAAGCCCTCGATCGGATACCCGATGGGCACGCGCAATACACGCTCTGCTGCGACGCGCGAGGCGGCGTCGTGGACGACCTGATCGTCTACCGCCGCTCGGACACCGAGCTGTTCCTCGTTCCGAATGCCGCCAACACCGACTCGGTGGTCACCGTCCTCGCCGCCGCTGCCCCGCGCAGCGTCACGGTCACCAACCTGCACCCGGACTTCGCCGTCCTGGCGGTCCAGGGGCCGGACAGCGACCGGCTGTTGACCGCCGCTGGGCTGCCGGCCGGTCACCCCTACATGTCGTTCGTGGACGCTCGGCACCCGGCGGCACGGTCCGTGCTCACCGTGTGCCGCACCGGGTACACCGGCGAGCGCGGCTACGAGATCGTCACGGCGGCCGCCGACGCGGGGGCCGTCTGGGACGCGCTGCTCGCCGCCGGGGCGGAGCCGGGGGTGCGGCCCTGCGGCCTCGGTGCCCGCGACACGCTGCGGACCGAGATGGGGTACGCGCTGCACGGCCAGGACATCGGCCCCGACACCAGTCCGGTCCAGGCCCGCCTCGCCTGGGCCGTCGGCTGGGACAAGCCGGCCTTTGCCGGCCGCGCCGCGCTGGTCGCCGAGCGGGCTGCCGCCGGCGGTCGGCGGCTGTGGGGCGTGCGCGCGGCCGGCCGGGCGATCCCGCGCCCGGGGATGACGGTCACCGACGGTGCCGGGTCGGCGGTCGGAACGGTCACCAGTGGCACGTTCTCCCCGACCCTGCGGTCGGGGATCGGCCTGGCGCTGCTGGACCGGCCGCTCGGTCCCGGCGCGGACGTCGCGGTGGTCGTGCGGGGACGGGCCGAACCGTTCGCCGTCGTCCGGCCGCCGTTCGTCGACCGGCGGCCGGCATGAGCTGGGGATGGCTGTTCGTCGACCAGGCGGGCGCCGCCGTCGCGCTGGCCGCTGTCGCCGAGGCCGCCGGTGACGCGGTCGTCGGCGGGGCGCGCACCGCGGGGGCAGGCGCCCAGGCCGCCGGCGACGCCGCGTTCGCCAGCCAGGGTGACGCCGAGACCTGGCTCGGCGAGCACTGGAAGGTCCTCGCCGCCGCCGGGGTGGCCGCGGCCACCCTGGTCGAGGACGGCCGGGAGGCGTACGGCCCGCTGCCGCTGGCGCTGTGAAGTTCCTGCGGCAGCGGCCACCCGACAGGCGTCCGCCCGTCGCGCGTTCAGGCGCGCGGGTTGGGTGACTCGGTCCGGCCCGGGTCGCGCTCCACGACCGGGTCCAGGATCTCGTCGATCCGGGCGAGAAGCCCGGCGTCGAGTCGGACCCCGGCCGCCCTCGCGTTCGCACTGACCTGCTCCGGCCGCGACGCCCCGATGATCGCCGAGCTCACGTTCGGGTTCTGCAGCACCCACGCGATCGCCAGGCCGGCCATGTCCAGGCCGGCGTCCTGGGCCAGCGGCTTCAGCTGCTGGACGCGGGTGAGGATGTCCTCGTCGAGCCAGCGCCGGACGAAGTCGGCCCCGCCCTTGCTGTCGGTCGCCCGGGAGCCCTCCGGCAGCGGCCCCGCCCGGGGCGTACTTGCCGGTCAGCACACCCTGGGCGATCGGGGAGAAGACGATCTGCCCGAGTCCGAGCTCCACCGACGTCGGCACGACCTGCGACTCGATGACGCGCCACAGCATCGAGTACTGCGGCTGGTTGGAGACCAGCGGGATGTGCAGTTCCCGGGCGAGTGCGTGACCGGCGCGGATCTGGTCCGCAGTCCACTCCGAGACACCGATGTAAAGGGCCTTGCCGGAGTGCACGACGTCGGCGAAGGCCTCCATCGTCTCCTCCAGCGGCGTGCTGTGGTCGTACCGGTGCGCCTGGTAGAGGTCGACGTGGTCGGTGCCCAGCCGCTTCAGCGAGCCGTTGATGCTCTCGCTGATGTGCTTGCGGGAGAGCCCGCGGTCGTTCTGGCCACCCGGGCCGGTCGGGAAGTAGACCTTCGTGAAGATCTCCAGGCTCTCGCGGCGCTCGCCGGCCAGCGCGCGGGCGAGCACGACCTCGGCCGCGGTGTTGGCGTAGGTGTCCGCGGTGTCGAAGGTGGTGATGCCGGCATCGAGCGCGGCGCGCACGCACCGCACCGCCGCGTCGTCACCGACCTGGCTGCCGTGGGTGACCCAGTTGCCGTAGGAGATCTCGCTGACCTTCAGGCCGGAGCGTCCGAGCAGTCGGTATTCCATGCCCGGAGAGCCTATGGGGAGTGCGGTGCCCGGCCGGTTCGCGGGGCAACGGGTGCCCGACCGGCTCACACCGGCTGGCCTGGCCTCACCTGCGGGCGCGGCTGGCGGATCCGGCGGAACTGTGTCGAGCGCAGCACCCCGTACATCACGTTTCCCTTGACCGAGCCGGCCCCGAACCGCGCCGTGATCCCGCGACGCAGCCGGCGCGCGGTGACCAGGGCGTCGACGACGACGACCGCCACCACGGTGAACAGCACGATGTTCGGCACCGACCGCAGGGCCGGGTTGGCGGCCAGCGGGATCCCGGCGAACGTCACGATCAGCACGAATGGCAGGAAGTATTCGGCGACGTGCCGCCGGGAGTCGATCGAGTCCCGGACGTACCGCTTGACCGGGCCCTTGTCCCGGCCCGGCAGGTACCTGTCGTCGCCGGTGCGCATGGCCTCGCCCATCCGGGCCCGCTCCTCGCGCATCCGCGTCCGGCGGGCGAGCTTCGCCTCGCTGCGCGACGCGGGGATCCGGGCCCGGGTGCGCCGCGCGGACTCGGCCTCGCGGCGCCGCGGGGTAGGCCGGCCCTTCCCGACGGCTGTCGCCCCCGCTCCGCGTCTGGGTGCAGGGTCCGGTTCGGGTTCGACGACCGGCGCCGCCCGCCTGCCCGGGAGTCCTCTGACCACGCCGACCCGCCTCTTCCCGCTGTCCGTCGCTGCTGCCCGGCCACGGTTGCCCGCCGCCGAGGTGATGGCGGTCCAGTCTCGGTCATGGTGGGATGGAAGCCACGTCAGCGGCCTGGCGCACTCGGCGCCGACCGGTCGCGCGGACGACGCGAGCAGCGGGAAGGCGACACCCGATGGGGCTTCTCAACCGGATCTCGACGCAGTTCAAGGTCAAGGCGAACAAGGAACTGGACAAGCGCGAGGATCCGCGGGACACCCTCGACTACAGCTACCAGCAGCAGATCCAGCTGCTGCAGAAGGTGCGCCGGGGCGTCGCGGACGTCGCGACCAGCCGCAAGCGGCTCGAGTTGCAGATGAATCAGCTCAGCGGCCAGCAGGACAAGCTGGAGGGCCAGGCGCAGGCCGCGCTCGCGGCCGGCCGGGAGGACCTGGCCCGCGAGGCGCTGACCCGCCGGTCCGGACTGACCACGCAGATGAGTGACCTGCAGACGCAGCTGCAGGGCCTGCAGGCGCAGGAGGACAAGCTCGTCACCGCCAGCCAGCGACTGCAGGCCAAGGTCGACGCCTTCCGCACGCAGAAGGAGACGATCAAGGCCACCTACACCGCGGCCGAGGCGCAGACGAAGATCGGCGAGGCGTTCTCCGGGATCAGCGAGGAGATGTCCGATGTCGGGATGGCCATGCAGCGCGCGCAGGACAAGACCGCGCAGATGCAGGCCCGAGCCGGTGCCATCGACGAGCTGATGGCCTCCGGTGCCCTGGACGACCCGACCGGCACGACAAAGGACGACATCACCCTGGAGCTGGAGCGGATGAGTTCCGGCTCCGACGTCGACTCCGAGCTGGCCCGGATGAAGTCCCAGCTCGGGGGTTCGGCCGCGCCGCATCAGCTGCCGGCGGGCTCGCCCGAGACGCCTGGGCCGCGGTCCTCCGGGACGACGTCGTGATCGTCCGGATACTGGGCGAGGGCCAGTACCAGCTGGACGAGGGCCACCTCGACGCACTGAACGAGCTGGACGAGGAGCTCGACACCGCTCTCGGGCACGCCGACGACACCGCCTTCCGAGCTGTGCTGGCCCGGATGGCGAACCTCGTCCGCACCGAGGGCACCGCCGAGCCGGACGAGTTCCTCGGTGGCTCGGACCTGACCCTGCCGGCCGAGGATGCGACGCGGGCGGAGGTTCACGGCATGCTCGCCGAGGACGGCCTGGTTCCTGGCTGACCGGGCAATCGGGCGGGGAAGCAGCTGAGGGCGGCTCGCGACCCGGCCGGGCACATCCCGGTCGGGTCGCGCGTTGTCGTGGTGATCCCGCGCGGCAGGTGGTCCGCGGGTCCTGAGCAGAAGGACGGCACACACGATGGCGCGGTCGCGTTTCGCACCCGACAGGGGTCTGACCCGGCGGATGGGTCTGACCATCTTCTTGCTCGGGCTCGTCTACGTCGGTGGCATCGCGCTGATCGTCGCCAGGACGAGTGTGGCAGCCCTGCCGGTCATCCTCGTGATCGCGATCGCCTTCCTGGTCTTCCAGTGGTATGCCAGCGACAAGATCGCGCTGTTCGCCATGGGCGGTCGAGAGGTCACCTCGCAGCAGGCGCCGGAACTGCACGCGATCATCGACCGGCTCTGCAGCCTGGCCGACATGCCGAAGCCGCGGGTGGCCATTGCCGATACCGACATGCCGAATGCCTTCGCGACCGGCCGGGACCCCAACCACTCCGTCGTCTGCGTGACCACCGGCCTGATGCGCCGACTGAACCGTGCCGAGCTGGAGGGGGTGCTGTCCCACGAGCTTTCGCACGTCGCCCACCGCGACGTGACGGTGATGCTCGTCGCTTCGTTCCTGGGGATCATCGCCGGGGTCGTGAGTCGCTACGCGCTGTTCCTCGGGGGCGGTGACCGCCGCGACAACAACGGCGCCAACCCGATCGCGGTCGTGATCCTGGTGTCCGTCCTCGTCTACGCGCTGAGCTTCCTGCTGATCCGTGCGCTGTCCCGGTACCGGGAGTTCGCGGCGGACCGGGCCGGCGCGATCCTCACCGGCCAGCCGTCCCAGTTGTCGGCTGCGCTCCTGAAGATCAGCGGCGACATGGGCAAGGTGCCCACCAACGACCTCCGGCGCGCGGAGGCCTTCAACGCCTTCTATTTCGTGCCGGCATTCGCCCGAGGTAAGAGCAGCAGCCTGGCCAACCTCTTCCACACCCACCCCCCGATCGAGAAGCGGATCGAGGCCCTCGGCCGCATCTCCGCCGAACTCGGCCGGCCGTAGGTTAGAGGCAGGTGGCGACGTCCACGCCCGAGGTTCGTCCGACCGACCCGTGCGGGTCCGACGATCGACAGCTGACGGGATACGGTCGCTGACCATGGGGCTGCTCGACACGATCCTCGGCCGGAGCAAGCAGAAGCCGCCGAACCTCGACCGCATCTTCGGTCTGACGGATGCCGCGATCACGCTGCAACTGGCTGCCGGGTTCACCCCCACAGGGGTGGGCTCGGTCTGCTATCGGGCGGCCGAAGGGGGAGCGTTCGCCCAGACCCAGTCCGACGTCCAGCAGCTGCTGGACGCCGACGGCGGCCCGAAGGTCGAGCGGGTCCCGGATGCCTACGGTTTCACCTGGCTGGTGAGCCGGCACGACCCGGACGACACCGCCGGACTGGTCACGGAGATCCACGCGGTCAACTCCTCGCTGACCGACGCCGGGTTCGGGTCCGCCCTGCTGTGCTCGCTCATCGGGTTCACCGATCCTGACGCCCGCAGGCTGGCGCTGGTCTACCTCTACAAGCGGGGCACCTTCTACCCGTTCTGCCCGACCGGGCGCGGTGAAGTCCGCGACACCGCACTGGAACTCTCGATCAAGGCCCAGCTCGGCGATGATCTCGCGATCGAGCAGGACCTGACACGCTGGTTCCCCGTGTGGGGAGCACCGGGCCTGTGAGCGGCGACGTCAGCACAACCGACGACGCATCCTCCGACGGCGACGCGAGGGTTTCGCTCCGGGCGGCTGTCGAGGGGGAGCTGCCGCGGGCCCGAGCGGACCTCGAGGCGCTCGTCGCCATCCCGTCGATCTCGGCTGACCCGGCTGCCGGCGCCGAGGTGGCCCGCAGCGCCGAGGCGGTCGCGAACCTGTTCCGCGAACTCGGGATCGGCACGGTCGGTGTCCGGGCGGTCGCAGGCGGCGCACCTGCAGTCGTCGCCTCGCTACCGGGGCCATCCGGCGCACCGACCGTGCTGCTCTACGCCCACCATGACGTGCAGCCGGTGGGCGACCCGGCGCAGTGGACGTCCGAGCCGTTCAAGGCGACCGAGCGGGCAGGGCGGCTGTTCGGCCGCGGCGTCGCAGACGACAAGGCGGGGATCGTGGTGCACCTGGCCGCGATCCGGGCGCTGCTGGCCGCCCAGGGTCGCCTCCCGGTCGGCGTCACGGTGCTGATCGAGGGCGAGGAGGAGTGCGGCTCGCCGTCGCTGGAGCCGTTCCTGGCCGAGCTCGCGACAGCGCTGGCTTCCGACGTCATGATCATCGCCGACTCCGCGAACTGGGCCGTGGGGATCCCCTCGCTCACCGTTTCCCTGCGCGGCCTGGTCGACTGCACCGTCGAGCTCGCGACACTCGACCACGGCGTCCATTCCGGGATGTACGGCGGGCCCGTCCCGGACGCGTTGACGTCGCTGTGCCGTCTGCTGGCCACGCTGCACGACGAGGTCGGGGACGTGGCGATCGCCGGGCTGGTCGCGAACCCCGGCAGCCCGCCCGAGGGGTCGGCGGAGTTGCCCGTCGACTTCCGGGTGGACGCCGGCGGGGTGGCCGTCTCCGGCATCGACGCGGCGTCCGGCGGCGATCCGTCCGTGCCCGAGCTGGACGAGGCGGGGTTCCGCGCCGACGCCGGCCTGCTCGACGGAGTGCAGCTGATCGGCAGCGGTCCGCTCACCGAACGGCTGTGGGCCAAGCCCTCGGTCACCGTCCTCGGGATCGATGCCACGCCGGCCGACGACGCCGCGAACGTCCTGACGCCCTCGGCACGAGCCAAGGCCAGCCTGCGGATTCCGCCGGGGCAGGACCCGGCTGGCGCGATGCGGGCGCTCACCGACCACCTGCTGCTGCACGCGCCCTGGGGCGCGCGGGTCACCGTTGTCCCCGGCGCGGCGGGCGAGGCGTACGCCGCCGACCCCGGCGGCGAGGTGTATGCGGCTGCCCGGTCCGCGCTGGCCGAGGCCTTCGGCGCCGAGCCGGTGCTCGCGGGGATGGGCGGGTCGATTCCGCTGGTCGCCGGCTACACGGCCGTCCACCCCGGCGCGACCGTCCTCATCACCGCGGTCGAGGACCCGCAGACCCGAGCGCACTCGACCGACGAAAGCATGCACCTGGGCGACTTCGCGTCGGCATGTGTCGCCGAGGCGTTGCTGCTGGACTCTCTCGGCCGCGGCTGAGGGACGCGGACGGTACCGAGTGCGCGTCCTGGTCGCCCCCGACTCGTTCGGGTCAACGCTCACCGCCGTCGAGGCGGGCGCCGCGATCGCGGCGGGATGGGAACGGACGGCCCCGGACGATCGACTGACGGTGACTGCCATGTCCGACGGCGGCCCCGGGTTCGTCGACGTGCTGTACGACGCGCTCGGTGGCGAGCTGCTCGGGGTGACCGTGTCGGGCCCGGCGGGGGGACCGGTTCCGGCGACCGTCTTGCTCGTCGACCGTCCGGACCACCGCGCCGCCTACCTGGAGTGCGCGCAGGCGTGCGGCCTGCCGTTGCGCCCGGCGGGGGCCGACCCGGAGGCGCTGACCACCGTGGGGGTCGGTGAGCTGCTCGCCACGGCGATCGACGCCGGAGCACGGACCGTCGTCATCGGTCTGGGCGGCTCGGCGACCACCGACGGCGGCGCCGGTCTGCTGGCCGCTCTCGGGGCGACCGGGGACCCACCCGGGGCACTGACCGGCGGCCCCGCCGGACTGGCGCGGCTGACCGCGGTCGACGTGGGCCCGGCCCGCGCGCGTACTGCGGGCATCACGCTGCTCGCGGCGACCGACGTCGACAACCCACTGCTGGGCCTGCGCGGCGCGGCGAACGTTTTCGGACCGCAGAAAGGACTCGCGGCGGACCGGCTCCGCCCGGTGGACGAGACGCTGGGCGCCTACGCCGCGCTCGTCGAGGGACGCGGCTCGGCGGATGCGGCGCGGGCCGGCATCGGCTCACGGACCGCTGTCCGCCAGGGTGCGGGCGCCGCCGGCGGCCTCGGATTCGCCCTACTGGCCCTCGGCGGGGAGCGGGTGGCGGGAATCGCCACGGTTGCCGAGGCGGTCGGGACCGCGGCGGCCCTCCGCGAGGCGGATCTGGTCCTGACCGGTGAGGGGGCCTTCGACTACTCGTCCCGTTCCGGGAAGGTGGTGTCCGGCGTCGCGGGCCTGGCCGGTGAGGCGGGGGTGCCGTGCGTGGTGCTGGCCGGCCGGGTCGACCTGGGCGCGCGGGAGATGCGGACGATGGGTGTGGAGTCGGCGTACGGCATGACGACCCTGGTGGGGGAGCAGGCCGCGTTGGGCGACCCGGCCGGCTCGCTGTCGGCACTGGCCGAGCGGGTGGCGCGGACGTGGTCCCGGCGGTGAGCGGACGTGGTCCCGGCGGTGAGGAGGACCGGCGCTCGAGCCACCCGGCGGCCTGTCGGCCTGCGGGGTAGCTTTGGCGCCGATCCACCGGGCCTGCCGACGCAGGTCCCGACCTGTGACGCGGAGGTAGTGCGCATGACCGTGCAGTCCGAGACCGCGGCGCCCGCGCAGGCGCCCGCGGCCGTCATCCTGTCCGACCCGGCCGCCGCGAAGGTCCGCTCACTGCTGCAGCAGGAAGGCCGCGAAGACCTGCAGCTGCGGATCCAGGTGGAGCCGGGTGGTTGCTCCGGGCTGATCTACCAGCTCTACTTCGACGAGCGTCGGCTCCCCGGCGATGTCGTGTCCGACTTCGACGGGGTCGAGGTCGTCGTGGACAAGCGCAGCGTGCCGTATCTCGGTGGGGCGACGATCGACTTCCTGGACACCATCGAGAAGCAGGGCTTCACCATCGACAACCCGAACGCGGGCGGCTCCTGCGCCTGCGGCAACTCCTTCCACTGAGCACACCTGCGCGCGGGCATGGCCCGCGTCGATCTGCAGTCAGCGTCCCCCGTCACGCGTGCGTGGCGGGGGACAGCTGCGCCGGGACCCCGTCGCGCCGGCCCCGGCGCCGGCCCTGCGCGGATGTCCTGTCCGGGTGCCCCGCCGTGAGTCGGCCGGGTGGGCGGGGTACCTTTTCCCACGTTCGGCCGGCGGATCTGATCTGCCTGGTCAGCGCCGCGCGTCGGCGTGCCGTCCCGCGCAGCGAGGAGGAGACGTGAGCTCAGCTGAGGCAGCGACCGTGCCGACGCGGCCCTACCGCCCGACGCGGCGTGCCCGCCCGGTGCGGACCCGACTGATCGGCCTTGGCGCCGTCGCGGCCACTCTCGCGCTCAGCGGGTGCACCGCCGAGGACGGCCGCCGGCTCGGATTCCCCAAGGGCATCACTACCGACAGCGACCGGGTGACCAGCCTGTGGCAAGGCGCGTGGATCGCCGCCTTCACGGTCGGGGCCATCGTCTGGGGGCTGATCATCTGGGCGATCGTCGCCTACCGTCGCCGTGGCAACGAGATGCCAGCCCAGACCCGGTACAACATGCCGATCGAGGCGCTCTACACGATCCTGCCGGTCATCATCGTGGCGGTGATGTTCTTCTACACGGTCCGCGACCAGTCGGTGATTCTCCGGAAGGATCCGAACCCGGCCGCGAAGGTGAAGGTCATCGGCTACCGGTTCGCCTGGACCTTCGCTTACACCGACCCGCAGAACCGGTTTGAGCCCGTCTACGACGTGGGGACGAACGAGACGCTGCCGCAGCTGTGGATCCCGAACGGTGAATCGGTCGAGTACACACTGATCAGCAACGATGTCGTCCATGCGTTCTGGATCCCGGTGTTCTTGTTCAAGATGGACGTCATCCCGGGTCGACAGAACATTTTCTACAAGACCACCAACACCACCGGTACGTACATCGGGCGCTGCTCGGAGCTGTGCGGGTTGAACCACTCGCACATGCTGTTCACCGCAAAGGTGGTGACACCGCAGGAGTACCTGGCGCACATGGCCGACCTGCGCCGGCGCGGCCAGGTCGGCGATCCGCAGGGACACCTGTCCCAGACATACGACCCCAACCGCAACATCGCCGAGGGGCGGGCCAGCCAATGACCACGATCGACGAATCGGTCCTACGGCGCAGCACGACCAGCTCCCGCGTCGTCGGCCGGCGGCGCAGCCGAAGCTCGATCGTCGTCGGCTGGATGACCAGCACCGACCACAAGGTGATCGGTTACCTCTACATCGCGACAGCGTTCGGGTTCTTCCTGATCGCGGGAGTGATGGCCCTCGTCATGCGGGCTCAGCTCGCCAGGCCGTCGAACAATGTGGTGTCGGAGGAGGTCTACAACCAGCTCTTCACCATGCACGGTTCGGTGATGCTGCTGCTGTTCGCGACGCCGATGTTCATCGGGTTCGGCAACGTCATGGTGCCGCTGCAGATCGGCGCCCCGGACGTCGCCTTCCCCCGGCTGAACATGTTCGCCTACTACCTGTTCTTGTTCGGTGGGCTGATCACCGTCGGCGGCTTCCTCACCCCCAACGGCGCCGCCAGCTTCGGCTGGTACGCCTACTCCCCGCTGACGGATGTGAACAACTCCCCCGGTGCCGGCTCGGACATGTGGATCATGGGCCTGTACATGGCCGGTATCGGGACGATCCTGGGTGCGGTCAACTTCGTGACCACGATCTTCTCGATGCGCGCGCCGGGGATGACGATGTTCCGGATGGCGATCTTCACCTGGAACATCCTGTTGACCAGCGTCCTGGTGCTCATCGCGTTCCCGGTGTTCGGCGCCGCCCTGCTGGCGTTGGAGGCCGATCGTAAGTTCGGCGCGCACGTCTTCGACGCGGCCGGGGGTGGCGCCATCCTGTGGCAACACCTGTTCTGGTTCTTCGGTCATCCCGAGGTCTACATCATCGCGCTGCCATTCTTCGGAATCGTGACCGAGATCTTCCCGGTGTTCAGCCGCAAGCCGGTGTTCGGATACAAGGGCCTTGTCGGGGCGACACTGTCGATCTCCGCGCTGTCCGTCGCGGTGTGGGCCCACCACATGTTCACCACGAACGCGGTGTACCTGCCGTTCTTCTCCTTCATGTCGTTCCTGATCGCGGTGCCCACCGGGGTGAAGTTCTTCAACTGGATCGGCACGATGTGGCGGGGTGCGATTACTTTCGAGACACCCATGCTCTGGTCCATCGGCTTCCTGGTGACGTTCCTGTTCGGGGGGCTCACCGGGGTGTTGCTCGCCAGTCCACCGCTGGACTTCCAGGCGTCGGACTCCTACTTCGTGGTGGCCCACTTCCACTACGTCGTGTTCGGGACGGTCGTATTCGCGATGTTCGCCGGCTTCTACTTCTGGTGGCCGAAGTGGACCGGCAAGATGCTGGACGAGCGGCTGGGCCGGGTTCACTTCTGGACCCTGTTCGTCGGTTTCCACAGCACGTTCCTGGTCCAGCACTGGCTCGGCGTCGAGGGGTTCCCGCGGCGCTACGCGACCTACTTGCCGACCGACGGTTTCAGTACGCTCAATCTCATCTCCAGCGTCGGGTCGTTTCTGCTCGGTGCCTCGATGCTGCCGTTCTTCATCAACGTGTGGGTGTCGTCGAAGGGTCCGAAGGTCGCTGTCGACGACCCGTGGGGTTACGGCGCTTCGCTGGAGTGGGCGACCAGCTGCCCGCCGCCGCGGCACAACTTCACCCGACTGCCGCGGATCCGGTCCGAGCGGCCGGCGTTCGACATGAAGTTCCCGCACCTGGCTATGACGTCGCACCACGTGGAGGCGCACGACATGGTGTCCTCTCGGCGCAGTGGACCGGCACGCGAGGAAAAGGCGTCCGAGGTCTTCGGAGGTGAGCGGTCGTGAAGATGGAGACGTTGATCTTCGCGATCCTGACGGGGTTCTTCGCGGTCATCACGCCGGTCTACTGGCTGCTGTCTCACGAGATCGCCGGCTCAGTCGCGCTGCTGCTGACATTCTTCCTGACGTTCATCATCACCAGCTATGTGTTCCTGACCGCTCGGAACATGGCAGCGCGGCCGGAAGACCGGCTGGACGGGGAGATCTCGGACGCGACGGGCCAGGTCGGGTTCTTCAGCCCGTACAGTTCCTGGCCGCTGTGGACGGCCGCCTCGTTCGCGATCTGTGTGCTCGGCATTGCCCTTGCGTGGTGGATGGTCATCATCGGGGTGGTGTTCCTGCTGGCCTCCATCATCGGTATGTGCTTCGAGTACTACCGGGAGGCTCCGGAGTCGCGGCCCAGTTCGCGTCAGGCCTCCTGAGCCCAGCTACGCCCCGCAGCGGGTCTTCCGCGAGGGTCTAACAAGCCCGGGCTGACCGGCTGGTAGCGGGGTTCCGACGGTGCAGGACCGGTGTCAGTCATGGGTAATGGCGGCGCTGCTGTTACGCCGTTGCTGCGCCGGTTGACGTGCAGCACCATCTACCCAGGGCGGCATTGACGGACATGCCGCGTCGGGATGACCGTCCCGAAGGCTGGCGGTGTCAGGCGGTGGGTGAAACACCGGCCTGGAGGCCTGCTTCGGGAGTGGACGGGCAGGTCGGTGCCCTTGGGAGGTACTGGCACAGCAGGCCGTTCGTGTTCTCGCTGCTGCCCCGCTGCCCCGGCGCCACGGGGAGCGGGTCGCAGAAGTGGACGGCGATCCCGGTCGCGACGGTGAACGTCGCGTGCGCCGGCATCTCTTTGCCCTGATCCCAGGTGATGCTGTTCCGGGGCAACTCCGGCAGTGTCGGCATCTTGTGCGCCAACACAATCGCGACCCGGTCCGCGGTCCGGTCATCGGGCACCCGGACCAGAGCATCGCGAACCGGGTGCTCCGCTCGACCAGGATCGGAACTTTACGGGTGTCGCGCGAGATGATCTGTCCGGCGCCTTACCTGCGGGGGCATGGGGAGCTGCAGACCCGGCGGGGCCGGGCCCGGCACGCGAACCGGGCCCGGGCGGTGGCCAGGGGGACATCGTGGAGGAGATGTTGAACATCAGCGAACGCCCGGTGCAAGCGCAGGACCGGGCGGTGCACGGGTTTTAGCAGGGGTGAGTTTGTGGGTGTGACGTCAGGCCGCGCCAGCGGCCGCCCGAGGCCATGCGAGGCACGGCCACAGCGGCAGGGTCGCAGCGGTCGACGTGAGACGGTTGCTGTTCGTGGCGGCGTTGGGGGCGACTGCGTACTCCCTGAGGGTGTTGACACCGGCGTTTGGTAAAGGGGTGCGCCAGGTCGAGCAAACAGGCAGCGCCCCGGAAAGTAGGAACTTCGATGCGTGCCCGCGTGCCGATCCGCGGCTCTACTACTCAACGTAGGTCTCCGCGGTGCCGCCGAGCGGGGTAGCCTCGCAACCATATGGGCGCCAGTGGAGCCGAAGCCCTATCGACGCAGGACGGCAACCGGACGCGCAATGCCGTTCACCTTCAGGCGATTGCTGGGTGAATTCAACCTAACTGCAATCGACCGCTTACTGGACCCGATGCAGTGCTACCGACATCGGCCGAACACCCGAGCCGGGTCCCGTTTGGACGTCTCATCTCGATCGATATGCGACCGTGCTATTCGCCGGGTTGAACCCGTTGACCCATTCGCGGCCCGCCGCGAGCACCGCTTCACCTACCACCCCACAAGGCGCGATCGCGCCGCGCAGCGCTGACCCGCCAGATCGAGTCAACCACGGACCACTAGGCGAGCCTTACCCACGCGAGTTCCCTGCCACGGGAGGCCCGGCTCGTCGCGCGAGCCCGACTGAGGTCTTGAGGACGTCTGTCGCGTCGTCGGACCGGTGCACGACCAACCGTCGGGGGCAGGACACCGATCGGTGTCCCGCCCTCGGGCAACGTCAACGCAGTTCTTCAGTTGCGCCGCTCTGGGTTAGTCGCGCAGACCGGTGAGCGACTGACTCTGGACGGAGTCCCGGCCCGGCCCGACCTCGTCGCCGGAACCCTCGATCGCGGCCGCCGGCTGACCGTGATCGGCGGCGTCCAGCTCGGTGTGGTCACGGTGCGCCCAGGCGGTCCGGACCTCGTCCTCGGTGACGTGCTCGACGTTCGGGCTGTAGAAGAAGTTCGACATCCGCGCCCGCAGCCTCTCCTTGGCCGCGTGCGGACGTGCGACCCCGTTCTCGTCCACCTCCGACAACAACTCCAGCGGTCGCTGGTCCGCGTGCTGGGTGAGTTCGAAAACCCGCTCCTGAGGGAGCGGTGTGTGCACCTCGCTGAAGGCCCCGTCCGGGGACTGGCGGACCATCCCGGACTCCATACCGTGCAGGACTAGGTCCCGATCCCGCTGCTGCAAACCGATGCAGATCTTTCGGGTGATGAAGAACGCAGCCGGCGGAGCCAGGAAGACCAATGCCCGGAACGTCCAGATGAGCACGTTGATCGACAGGTGGAAGTGTGTTGCCAGGATGTCGTTGCCGCCGGCGAACAGCAGCATCGCATAGAAGGTGAGCCCCATCGCGCCCAGCGCCGTCCGGGTGGCTTGATTCCGGGGCCGGTCCAGGATGTTGTGATTGTTCTCGTCCTTGGTGACGAACTTCTCGATCCACGGGTACAGCACGAGCGCCGTGGTCAGCAGGCCGGGGACCACCAGAGTAGGAATGAGGATGTTCCAGCTGATCACGAAGCCGCCGACGACCGTCTCCCAGCCCGGCATGATGCGCACCGCACCGTCGAGCCAGCCCATGTACCAGTCTGGCTGGGACCCGGCGCTGACCTGTGCCGCGTCGTAGGGGCCGTAGAGCCAGATCGGGTTGATCTGGAACAACGCCCCCATCAGCGCGACGACGCCGAAGACGACGAAGAAGAAGCCACCAGCTTTCGCCATGTAGACAGGGAACAGCGGGTACCCGACGACGTTCCTCTCGGTCCGTCCCGGGCCGGGGTACTGGGTGTGCTTGTTGACCACGACCAGGATCAGGTGGGCGGTGATCAGCCCGAGGATCGCGGCCGGGATCAGCAGGATGTGAATCCCGTAGAATCGCGCCTCCCAGTCACCACCAGGAAAACCGCCGCCGAAGACGAAGTAGGCGAGGTAGGTCCCGACGATCGGGATGCCGAGCACGATGGCCTGCGCGATTCGCAGGCCGGTGCCGGAGAGCAGGTCATCGGGCAGAGAGTAACCGGTGAAGCCCTCGATGATGCCAAGTAAGATCAGGATCGACCCCAGCACCCAGTTCAGTTCGCGGGGCTTGCGGAACGCCCCGGTGAAGAAGGTCCGCATCATGTGCACCGTCATCGCGGCGAGGAACAGGATCGCCGCCCAGTGGTGGATCTGGCGCAGGAGCAAGCCACCGCGGATGTCGAAGCTGATCCGCAGGGTCGACGCCATGGCGTCGGACATGGTCACGCCGTAGAGGTTGCCGTATGGTCCGGTGTACGGACCCTCCTGCAGGCTCGGCTTGTACCAAAGGGACAAGAACGTACCCGACAGCAACAAGATGATGAAGCTGTACAGCGCGATCTCGCCGAGCATGAACGACCAGTGGTCCGGGAAGACCTTGCGCAGGCCCCCCTTTGCCAGCTTCGCTAGCCCGATGCGCTCGTCGAGGAACTTGGCGGGCGGCTCGGCCACCCGCATCAGGTCGCTGCTCATGTTCCCTTACGCTCCTGCTCCCAGAAGGCCGGCCCCACAGGCTCGGTGAAGTCGCTCTGTGCTACCAAGTATCCCTCGCTGTCAACCATGATGGGCAGCTGGGGCATCGACCGTGCAGCCGGTCCGAAGATGATCTTCCCGCCGTCAGCCAGGTCGTAAATCGACTGGTGGCAGGGGCAGAGCAGGTGGTGCGTCTGCTGTTCGTACAACGAGATCGGGCAGCCCATGTGCACGCAGATCTTCGAGTAGCAGAAGACCTCGTCCACGTTCCAGTTCGCCCGCTCGGGCGACACCGTCGCAGCACCCGGTTCCATCCGCACCACGATCGCGGCCGATCGCGCGCGCACTACCTGCGGTGACGGCTTGTCCGACGTCCCGAGGTCCTCGCTGCCGGCCACTTCGCCGGTCGTCGGACCCTGGTACTGGCCGTCCGTGCCGTTGGTCGGGTACAACGTCGCCGGCATCACGTTGATCAGCGTGCCGATCGGGATGTCCGCGAGTCGAACCGGTGTTCCCACGCCGTCCCGGACCACCCGGACACCCCTGTTCCAGGTCGTGTGCCGCAGGTCGTTGCCCGGCAGGGTCCCAAGGTCGCGAAGCAGCACGATGACCGGGGCGACCAGCAGGCCCAACGCCGGCAGGATCGACAACTTGATGAGGGGTCGCCGGCCGAGACCGGACTCGCGGCCGCCCTCCATCAGCATCTCGACCGCCTCGTGCCGCTCCTGTGGCGTGGACGCCATGGGGTGCCGCTCCTCGACGACCTCCTCGTCCACCATCAGCTTCTTCGCCCACTGGATGGCGGCGATGCCGATGAGGAAGAGCGCCAGGCCGAGGGTGACTCCGAGAGCGAGGTTCTGCGCCCCGATGCCCAGCAACGTCGCGTCCTGAGGGATGACGACATAGGCGGCGACGAACGCGATGCTGGCCAGCGCCGAGACGACGAACATCGTCGCGACCTGACGTTCGGCCCGCTTGGCCGCGGCTGGGTCGACGTCGGTCGGTCGGGGCCGGTGGGCCGGCAGGCCCGGGTCGGCCAGCGGGTTGAGCCCGTTCCCGCCGCGGCCCTCGCGCTGGGCGACGTCGTCGCCGATCGCGCCATGGCTGTCGGCCTGGCCGGTGCTGGTCTGGGCCAGCGCGGAGCCGTGTCCCGAGTTGCGCCCGGCGTCGCGCTGCGAGCCCTGCAGGTCACTCATCAGGCACGGGCCCCCTTCACGCCGAGCCAGACCGCAACCGCGATCAGTACGCCGATCCCGACGATCCAGCCGACGAGGCCCTCGCTGACGGTGCCGAGCCGGCCGAGGCCGTTGCCGCCCTGGTTCGGTGTCGTCTTCAGCGCCTCGATGTAGCCGATCAGCTGCTTCTTGTCCGCCGGGCTCAGCGTCGAGTCGGAGAACACTGGCATCTGCTGCGGACCGGTCAGCATCGCCTCGTAGACGTACTTCGGCCCGACCTCGATCTTCGGGGCGTACTTCCCCCCGGGCAGCGCCCCTCCGCCGGCGGCGGCGCCGTGGCACTGGGCGCAGTTGGTCCGGAACAGCTCGCCCCCGCGGGCGATCTCGCTCTTGGACAGACCGCTCGGGTCGTACTGGCCGGACCCGGGGATCGCCGGGCCGGGGCTGAGGGAGGCCACGAACGCGGCCATCAGGTTCGACTCCTCCTGGCTGAAGATCACGCGGTGCTTCTCGATCTGCGCGCCCTGGGTCGCGGCGGGCATCCGGCCGGTCATCACCTGGAAGTCGACCGACGCCGACCCGACCCCGACCAGCGAGGGCCCGATGTTGGCGCCGTTCGCGTACTTCTGCCCGGCCCCGTTGACGCCGTGGCAGCTGGCGCAGTTGTTGACGAAAAGGGACTTGCCCTGCGCGATCTGAGTGGCGGTGTAGTCGGCGCCGTCGGCGCGCGCCGGGGAGGAGGTGGCGGCCGCATAGAGGCTGCCGAACAGCACCAGGCCCAAGGCCACCACGATCAGGCCGGCCACCGGGTGCCGCCGTCGCGCCGAGATCCGTCTCACGCCGCCCCCTGGTTCGTCCACTGATTCGACCGCCCATATCGCGTGAGTAGGCGGTCGACCTGCACCGACACCGCCGCCACGCTGTGCGCAACCACTGTGCCGCACGACCTGCCCGGCGCCCCCACCGGGGTCCCCGGGCAGACCGGCGCGGCGAGGCTCACTTCAACAGGTAGATCGCGGAGAACAGGGCGACCCAGACGAGGTCGACGAAGTGCCAGTAGTAGGAGACGACGATCGCGCTGACCGCCTGCTCGTGGTTGAACCGCCGGGCGCTGAAGGTCCGGCCGAGCACGATGAGGAACGCGATGAGCCCGCCGGTCACGTGCAGCCCGTGGAAGCCGGTGGCGAGGTAGAAGGCCGAGCCGTACGCGCTGATCGACAACGACAGCCCGTCCCCGTACAAGTTTGCGTACTCGTAGACCTGGCCGGCGACGAAGATCGAGCCCATCGTGTAGGTCAACGCGAACCACGAGCGCAACCTCCGGACGTCACCGCGCTCGGCGGCGAAGACCCCGAGCTGACAGGTGACCGAGCTCAGCACGAGGATCGTGGTGTTGCCCAGGGCGTACGGCACGTTCAGCAGCGCGGACTGCTGACGCCAGATGTCGGGCAGCTCACCACGGAGTGTGAAGTAGATCGCGAACAGCGCGGCGAAGAACATCAGCTCGCTGGCGAGCCAGACGATCACGCCGACTCGCAGCATGTTCGGCCGGTCGATCTGGCCGGCCGGTGTGAAGGTCGTCGCTGCCACGGGAGCAGTATCCCCTGCCCGCCCGGGAGCGGACGGGGGACCCCGGCGCGCCGCCTCCCTGGATGATCGCCGACCGGTCGGCCGGGCCGTTGGTTCCCGGAGTCGGCACCTCGCGCCGATAGGCTCCCGGTTCGCACGGAGTCGGGCGGGGACGGGGGAGTCGATGGCGGACGGCGGCGACGGGCACGACGGCGGCGACGGGCACGCGGCGGTGGTCGAGCAGACCGTCCGGGTCCTGGTCTACAGCGACGACCGCACGGTGCGGACAGCGGTCCACACGGCGCTCGGGCGTCGACCCGCCCCGGGCCTACCCCGGGTTGACTACGTCGACTGCGCCACCGCCTACGCGGTCACCCGGGAGATGGACGCCGGCCGCATCGACCTGGCGGTCTTCGACGGCGAGGCGACGCCCACCGGCGGCCTCGGGCTGTGCCGGCAGATGAAGGACGAGATCTTCAACTGCCCGCCGGTCCTGGTGCTCACCGGCCGCCCGCAGGACGCCTGGCTGGCGACGTGGTCGAAGGCGGACGCCGCGGTGCCGCACCCGCTGGACCCGGAGTTGCTCGCCGAGAACGCCGCCGCACTGCTGCGTGACCGGCTCGCCGGCGCCCCCTCCCGCGGGTGAGTTCCCCGACGGCGGCCACACCGACGGCGGCGACCACGGCGGCGACCTGGCCCGAGGTGCTGGTGACGCTGACCGCCGGGCACGAACTGACCGCGGGCCAGGTTCGCTGGGCGTTCGGGGAGGTGCTCGCGGGCCGGGCCGTCGCGTCCCAGATCGCCGGGCTGGCGATCGGCTTGGCCGTCCGCGGTGAGTCGGCATCGGAGCTCGCCGCGCTGTCCGAGGCGATGCTGGCCCACGCGGTGACCATCGAGGTCCCGGGGCGGACGTTGGACGTGGTCGGCACAGGCGGTGACCGTGCCGGCACGGTGAACATCTCCACGATGGCCGCGGTGGTCGCCGCAGCCGCCGGCGCCCGCGTCGTCAAGCACGGAAACCGGGCCGCCTCCAGCCTGTCCGGCAGTGCCGACACGCTGGAGGCACTCGGGGTGCGGTTGACGCCCGAGCCGGCGCGGGTCGCCGAGATCGCGGTCGAGGTCGGCATCACCTTCTGCATGGCACAGGCGTTCCACCCGGCGCTGCGGCACGCCGCGCCCGTCCGGCGAGAGCTCGGGGTGCGGACGTTCTTCAACGTCCTCGGGCCACTGGCCAACCCCGCCTCGCCCGCGGCTTCCCTGGTCGGGGTGGCCGACGCGCGGTTGGCCGGCCTGGTCGCCGAGGTCTTCGCCGGCCGCGGCGTCGACGCCCTCGTCGTCCGCGGGGACGACGGGTTGGACGAGCTGACGACGACGACCACCTCGACGGTCTGGGTGGTCACCGACGGCACTGTGCACCGGCGCTCACTGGATCCGGCCGCGTTCGGGATCGCTCGTGCCGCCGCGGCCGACCTGAGAGGGGCAGACCCCGAGGCCAACGCGGCTGTCGTCCGCGCGGTCCTCGGCGGCGCGACCGGCGCGGTCCGCGACATCACACTGCTCAACGCTGGCGCCGCCCTCGCCGTCGAGGCGGGGTTCCCCGGCGGCCTCGACGCTGCGCTGGGCGACGGACTGGTCCGAGCGGCCGCCGCGGTGGACAGTGGGGCCGCCGCCGAGCTGCTCACCAGGTGGGCGGCGGCCAGCAGCCGCTGAGTACCGACCCGGGGCGCCGGGCGCCACGACAGCGGCCGGGTCCGGTCGCCCGGCTGCGCGGGCCACCGGACGTAAGGCCATCGGACAGGACCATGACCCGTCGAGGGCGACCAACCGGACCCCGGGCCGGTCCAGCCAGTCGGCGACCGCCGTGAGCTCATCCAGGTCGGCTGCGGGCGCCCGGTCCACCGCGGTGACCACGCGACCGGCGGCGTCGGCAGGACGCACCCGGCCGCCGGCGGCAGCGCGCACCCGCACGGCGGCTGGACCGGGCCGTTCCCCGGCCGGTACCCGTTCGCCGCCCACGACCACGCCGTGGGACAGGGCCGCCACGTCCCAGCCACCCTCGGCCGTCGGGACCGCGGCGACGAGCAGGGACGCCGCGGCGATCGACCCCGTCCGGTCCGCGGCGCGCAACGCGTCCAGGTACGCGCCGAGACCCGGCGCTCCGGTGGTACGTACGGCGTCCACGTCGCTCACCCGGGCCCCGGCCGTAGCGACCGCGGCGGCCGCCGCACGGGCCACGGACCGTGAGCCGAACGGACCGACGGTCTCGTGCCCGGGCCGGGGACATCGCGCTGTGCTGAGGGTCAGCACCGGCCCGTCACCGGCCCGTCCGGCGGTCACCCACCACCGCGGACCCGGGACGGGACCGGACAGCCGTGGACGTTCCGCGGCGACCCGGCGCAGCTCACACAGCCGGGCATCTAGGCCGGTCCGGCACGACACCGCGTCGACGGTCGCCGTCACGGCGACCGCCTCCAGGACCCGGGTCCGCGTCTCGTCGGCGGTGAAATAGCGACGGACCCCGCGGCGCAGGTCCTCGGCTCGCCCCGTGAGCAGGGCCCCGCCCTCGTCGTCGCGGAAGGTGAACACGCCCGGACCGGGTGGTAGCGCGTCGGCGAGGTGGCGCCGCGCCAGCTGGGCGGACGTCTCCCGCCCGGAGTGGGCGCGCAGGTCGCCAAGGGTGCGGACACCGAAGCTGCCCAGTCGTTCGAACAGGCCGTGCAGGACCTCGACGGTCGCCCGCGCGTCGGGCAGTGCGCGGTGGTCCGGGGTGACCGGGGACCGGAAGAAGGCCGCGAGCGTTGCCAGGCGGCAGTCGGGCACCTCCTCGCGGTCCAGGACGGCCCGCGCCAGGCGGACGGTGTCGACGACGACCCCGGCCGGCCAGGTCCGGTCGGTCGCGGTGCACCCCGCATGCAGGAAACCGACGTCGAACGGTGCGTTGTGCGCGACGAGGACCGCGCCGCCGACGAACTCCAGCAGCGACGGGAGGACGGCGGCCAGCGGCGGCGCGGACACCAGCACGGCGTCGGTGAGCCCGGTCAGCCCGGCGACGTCGGCCGGCACGCTCACGCCCGGGTCGACCAGCGTCGCGAACTCGCCGAGAACTTCGCCCCCACGGACCTTCACCGCACCGATCTCGGTGATCCGGTCCGCCGTCGGTGAGGCCCCGGTCGTCTCCAGGTCCAAGACCACGAAGGTCGTCGCGAACAGGAGCTGGTCGTCGTCGATCCTTGTCGGCGCCGGCGCCGGCGCTGTCGTGGTGGGGGAGGCGGTCACGTCGGCGACGCTAGGGCGCCGGTCGGACAGGATCGGGGGATGGCCGGAGGCGGGACGGACGCGGAAGTCGGGGCAGATCGACCACCGTCGGCAGGCCCGCATGAGCCGGACGGTGACCTTCGCGTGACAGGGCCGCAGCTGGCCGATCTCGACGAGCGGATCCGCCGGCGGGTCGTGTCGCTCGCCGCCGCGGCCCTGTCGGACATCGCTGCCTCCGACGTCCCGGTCCGACTGCGGCCGTTCGTCCGTTTCGCCGCCCGCCGCCGGGCCGACCTGGCCGGGCCGACTGTCGCGGCCGTGCTCGAGGCGGACGCCCTGTTCCGCCAGCGCGTCGCCGACACGCTCGGGGATGTCGCCCGGGTGGGAGACCAGGCGTCTGCGGTGGACACCGCCGCCGCTGCCTGGCTGACCCGCCCGCCGAACTGGCCGGACCTCGTCGCGGTGATTGCCACCGCCGAACCGGCCCGGTCGCCGGGCACACTGCCGACGACGCGGCTGACCGAGCAGCTGGCCGCCGCCAGGTCGGCGGCCAGACGGGACCGAGCGGCAGCCCGGGCCGACGCCGACGCGCTGCGGGCCGAGTTGGCCACGGCGCGGGCCGAGGTGCAGCGCACCACGCGCGCGGCGGTCACCGCCGACGCCCGCGCCGAGGCGACCCTGGCCGACCGCGACGCGACGGTCGCGCGGGCGGCCGCCGAGGCGGCGGTCTCGGCGTCGACGGAACGCCGGCTCCGGGCGCGGATCGCCGATCTCGAGCGGGTGGTGGGGGACGGCCGCCGGCAGGGACGGCGCAGCCGCGCGGTGGAGGACACCCGGCTGCGGCTGCTGGTGGACACCCTCGTCGGAGCCGCACACGGGTTGGCCGCCGAACTCGCGTTGCCGGCCGGCGCGCAGGCGCTGCCCGCGGAGACGGTCGATGCCCGGGAGCCCGGGAGCCCGGGCGCCGACACGGTCGTGCGGTGGGACGACCCGGACCTGCTGCCCCGGGTGCTGCGAGTCCCGGGCGCGCACCTGATCGTCGACGGCTACAACGTGACGAAGGCCGCCGTGCCGAACCTGACGCTGGAGCAGCAGCGGTTCCAGCTGCTGCGGGTATTGGCGGTCATGGCCGGGCAGACCGGCGCCGAGATCACCGCGGTCTTCGACGGCTCGGATGTCACTGCTGTCCCTGCCGCGGCGGCCCGAGGGGTCCGGGTCCGGTTCAGCCCGGCCGGCGTGACCGCCGACGCCGTGATCCGGGCCATGGCCCGCGCCGAACCGGAGGGCCGGCCCGTGGTCGTGGTCTCCAGCGACCGCGAGGTCGCCGCGGGGGTCCTCCGCGCCGGCGCCCGGTCGGCTCCCTCGTCCGTGCTCACCGAACGGTTGCTGACGGGCCGAACCGCCTGAGCGGGGCGATCGCACGATCAGGACCGGGCCGGGCGGATCTTGTCAGAGCTCGTCCCTAGCGTCGCCATCCGTGCCGGCCATCGAGGCCGGCAGGGAAGGGAGAAGGACCGATGGCACATCGAGTGACCGCCCGGGCCGCACCGGTCGCCGACGCGGGGTCGGTGCTCGTCGACTGCGACACCTGCGTCGTCCGTGGCCCCGGCTGCCCGGACTGCGTCGTCACCGTCCTGCTGGGAATGCCGGCGCCACCGATGCGCATCGAGAACTCCTCGGTCGAGGCGTTGGCCGTGCTCGCCCGGTCCGGGCTCGTCCCGCCACTGCGCCACGACCGGGCCGGCTGACCGCCGCGCCGTGACCCCCGCCGGCATGGCCGCCGCCGGCATGCCCGCCGCCGGCATGCCCGTGGTCGGGATCGGCGCGCGTCGGCGGGCCGGGCCGGGCGGGAACCGGCGCGGCTGCCTACCGTGGGCCTGTCCGCCGGGTTGCGCCGGGCGCCGGCCCAGTCGTGGAGGTCAGTGTGGGCACGTTCCGCAGAGCCGGTGACGGCCGGCTGGGCTCACCGGCCGCGCTGGCCGCCAGCGTTGCGGTGGCCGCCCTAACGGCGATGGCCGGTCCTGCCGCCGCTGTTCCGGCCGGCCCGGTCCCTACCCCGCCCGCGAGCCGGCCGGGTCCCGCGGTGCCGGCGGCCCCGTTCCTGGCCACCCCGGTTAACCCGGCCACCCCGGCCACCCCGGTCACCCCGGTCACGGTCGAGCAGGCCGAGGCCCAGCTGGACACCGCCTACCGCCGGGCCGAGGTCGCCGCCGAGACGGTCAATGCCGCTGCGGCGACAGTCGCGGCGACGGCAGCCGACGTGGCCAATGCGCGGACGGCCGCAACCGTCCAGCAGCGGGCCGCCGCCCGGCTGCGCGCCGCGGTCGGCAACGAGGCGGCCGCCAGTTACCGCGCCGGCGGGCTCGGACTGACGACCCGGTTCCTGCTCGCCCACAACGCCGACGAGTTCCTGCAGAGCGCATCCACGACACGGACGGTGCGCGACCGCCAGGAGCGGCAGTTGGCGGCGCTGCAGCGTCAGGTCGTCCGGGTGCGCGGAGAACAGGCCCGGGTCGTTGCCGCCGGGCGCGTCGCCGAACAGGTCAGCGCACGGCGCGCGGTGGAGAAGGCCGCGCTGGACCGGGAGGTCACCGCGGCGCGAGCAGTCCTCGGCCGGCTCAGCGCGACCCAGCGTGGAGAGCTCGCCGCGCGTGCCGCCGCGGCGGCGGTCGCTGACCGGGCGCGGGCGCGGGTGCTGCTCGCGCAGGCAGGGGCCGAGCTCTCGCTGCCCGTCGCCTCCCGGGCAGGTACGGGCGCCTCCACCGGGCCGGTCGCCGGCTACGACAGCTCCGGGGCGGGTGGCAGTCCGGACGCCGGCTCGAACAGCCGCGTCCCCGACGGGGGCGGGGCAGACAGCACGGTCCCGGACATCGGTGTCGTTCCGGGAAGCCCGCCGGTCGCCGGCGTGCCGGGAAGCCCGCCGGTCGCCGGCGTGCCGGGAAGCCCGCCGGTCGCGAGCGTGCCGGGAAGCCCGCCGATTCCCGTGGTGGACAACGCCCGCGTCGCCCGGGTCCTTGCCTACGCCGCCGCGAAACTCGGTGACCGGTACATCTGGGGGGCGACCGGGCCGGACGCGTTCGACTGTTCCGGTCTGGTGCTGCGCGCCTGGCAGCAGGCCGGAATCACCCTGCCTCGCACGGCCAGCGTCCAGGCGACCGCCGGGCGGCCAGTGGCCCGGGCGGACCTGCGCCCCGGGGACCTGGTCTTCTTCTACTCCCCGGTCAGCCACATCGGGCTGTACATCGGCGGCGGCAAGATGATCAACGCTGCCAATCCGCGTACCGGGGTACGGGTCGCGAACGTCGACACACCCGCGTACGCCGGAGCCGTCCGACCCGGTTGAGCGCCCAGGCCGAGCGCCCGCGGACCGGCTGGGTCCATCCGGCGGCGGCCGTCGACGCGGGCGCTGGGATGATCCTCGCGTGAGCAACCCAGCCGTGAGCGCGGACGCGGAGCCCCAGGTCCGGGTCCTCACCTACAGCGTCACGTCCGCGCGGCTGGACCGGGCCGCGCTCGGGCGGGTGATCCGGGCAGTGGCCCCGGACCTGGTGGCCGTGCAGCGGGGCCCGGGTCGGCTCCGCCACCGGTCGGCGGCTGCCCGGCTGGCGCGGGAGGGTGCGTTGCTGTGGCTCGGCGGCGGGGGCCCACCGGCCGGTGCCAACCTGCTCCTCGGCCACATGCGGGTGGACTCGGTGTTGACCTGGTCGCAGCGGTTCCCCACGCGACCGCTGGCTCGGGCCGAGGGCATCGCCGCCGGGGTCTTCCGGGTCCGCGGCCGCACCCTCGGCATCGCCGGCGTGCACCTTCCGCCGGACCCGGAGGAGCGGGTCCGGTACGCGGAACTGCTCGCTGTCGTCGTGGGCGAGCTGCGGAGCAGGGCCGCCGCGGTGGTGGTCGCCGGTGACGTCGGCGAGGACCCCGGTGGACCGGTGGGGGACCGGCTCGCCGGGCTCGGCCTGCTGGACGCCGTCGAGGCTGCCCGGCCCGGTGCGCCGGAACTGACGTTCCCCGCGCGGCACAGCAATCGCCGTCTGGACACGATCTGGACCAGCGGCGCTGTCGAGGTGGTCATCGCCGGTGTACCCGGGCGGTCGGTACGGGTCTCCGGTGTGCACGCCGACGACCTGGTCGTGGCCAGTGACCACCTGCCGTTGCTCGCCGACCTGCGCCTGACCGGTCCTGCCGGTCGGGGCGCCTGAGCGGGGCGTCGTCGTGCTCACGGTCGGCATCGACATCGGCGGGACCAACGTCAAGGCAGGGGTGGTGGACCCGGACGGGTCGGTCGTCGAGGCCCTGAGCCGGCAGACCCCGACGCACAGCCCGCGGGCAACCGAGGACGCGATCGCCGACGTCGTCGCGGAGTTGGCGGGGCGCCACGTCATCGCCGCGGTCGGCATCGGCGCGGCCGGGTTCGTCGACGGCACCGGGAGCTCCGTGCTGTTCGCACCGCATCTCGCCTGGCGCAACGAGCCGCTGCGTGACGCGGTCGAACGCCGGACCCGCCGGCGGGTCATCGTCGAGAACGACGCGAACGCGGCGGCCTGGGCGGAGTGGCGGTTCGGTGCCGGTCAGGGTGAGGACCACGTCGTCCTGGTCAACCTCGGCACCGGCATCGGCGGCGGGATCATCCTGGACGGTGAGCTCTTTCGGGGTCGGTCCGGGCTCGCCGGCGAGTTCGGCCACATGGTCGTGGTCCCCGGCGGACACCGGTGCGGATGCGGAAACCGCGGGTGTTGGGAGGAGTACGCCGGCGGGAACGCCCTCCGGCGCGACGCCCGCGAGCTGGCATCGGCGCGGTCACCGGTCGCGCACGACCTGCTTGCCCGCGCGGGTGGCGACCCGGAAGCGGTCACGGGGCCGCTGGTCACCGCTGCGGCCCGGGACGGCGACCCTGCCGCGACCGAACTGCTGCAGGACATGGGGCGGTGGCTGGGGATCGGCCTGGCGAACCTCGCAGCCGCGCTGGACCCCGGCGTGTTCGTGATCGGCGGCGGCGTCTCCGGCGCCGGTGACCTGCTGCTGGAACCGGCCCGGGAAGCGTTCCGGCGCAGTCTCACCGGTCGGGGTTTCCGACCGGAGGCGCGGATCGTCCGGACGTCACTGGGGATCAACGCGGGGATGATCGGTGCTGCCGACCTCGCTCGTGCGTCGGTGCGGTTGTTCGGCCGGTCCGGGCGGGTCAGCCGACGGCGACCGCGGCGGCCCGAGCGGCCCCGTCGCGCATCGCACTGACGCAGCCGCGCCGTCGACTTGTCCGCCGCGCTGCCGGTCGCGCCGCGCTGCCGCCGCCGAATCGCCGCCGAATCGCGCCGCCCGGCGGCCGTCCCGCGGTCAGACGACCGCGCCGTCGTCCTCGTCGTCGGTGTCCTGCGGGCTGCGGTGCAGGCGACTGACCAGGACGAGGAACCCGCCGACGAGCATCGCGACTGCGGCCAGCGGCAGCCACCGGGGTAGCACCGACCCGGCGGCGACGACCAGCACGAGCAGCAGCGGTCCGGCGATCACCCCGGCCCACCCCAGCCGGGTCGCCGTCGCCAGCGGTGGGTGGCGCGCCGGCAGCGGCGGCAGGTAGTGGTCGTCGTCACCGGGGCCGCCGGAGTGGATGTCGCGACGGGGGCCGGAGTCGCGCGGGCCCGCGGGCCCGGGCCCGGTCGGCCACGCGTCGGCGTCGTCTGTCCGACGGCGACCGGTCCCGTCCCACCCGGCGCCGCGGCTGTCCGTGTCGGCGAAGCCGTCGCGCTCCACGGGCCGCGCCGGGAACGGGTCGGCCGGGAACGGGTCGGCCGGGAACGAGTCGAGCGGCGGCGGGTCGCCGACGGAGTCACCGACCGGGGACCGGTCGGTGAGGGGTGGCTGCCCGGGACGGGGCCGCCGCGACGGGTGCGCGGGACCAGGGTCGTCGACGACCGGCCCGTCCCACCCGGCGACGATGTCGCGCCACCGCGCGTCGACGGCCGCCTGGTCCAGCGACTGCCGGGCGCGGGAGCCGGTGTTCCCGGCCGCGTCCGTGGTTCCCGATGCGCCGGACGAGGACGTGGCGGCCGTCGGCCAGCCGGCCGTCTCGGCGCCGGCGGCGGGACCGGCCGCACTCGCCGGAGGGTACGGAGCGTCGCGCTGAAGGCTCCCGGGCAGGGCCGTCCCGGCCGGTGAGCCGGGCAGCGGGCCGGGTGCGGGGCCGGTCGCACCGGATCCGCTCGGTGGGTGGGCGACGGTTCCTTCGGCGATCGCCGCCTCGAGCTCCGCCTGCAGGTGCGGCAGGCTGCGTTCCAGGACCTCCCGGGCCGCCGCTGTCGCCGCCCGGTCGACCCACAGCCGGTCGATCGGCCGCGTCGGGACGTGGTGGTCGCGGTACACCCCGGTCCTGCCCGGGACGGGCTCGGCATAGGCGGCGACGTGGGCAAAGGCCAGCAGGTCCAGCAACTGGTCGGCGATCCGCGGATCGACGTCCGCGACGGCCACGAAGGAGGCTGCCCGCAGGCCGTTCTGCCGCATCATCGGTCCCTCCCGGCGCCTTCGGAGATCGGGCCGGCCACGGCCACATCCGGCCTGGTGACCCTGTCCACGAACGCGACGGTCCGGGCCGTGAGCTCGGGAGCGTCGTGGTCGAGGGTCGCCACATGGTAGCTGCGGGACAGGCCGACCCACTCGGCATCGGGCGACCTCGTCCACCGTCGCAGCAGCGCCAGGCTCGTCGTGTCGACGACGTGGTCGGTCGCGGACCGGAACACCAGCAGCGGCTGGGTGACCCGGGTCAGATCCGCCTGGACCTCGCGCCACAGCCGGGTACCGGACCACAGCGCGTGCAGCGGGGTCCGGTCGTAGGCGACCTCGTCCCCACCGGCGGCGATGTCGTTGCCGATCGCGGGCGCGGACGCGGACAGCCGACGCAGCAGCGGCAGGACGCGCAACCGGGGGTCCGCGCTGGCGATCGCCGGGTTGACCAGGACCAGGCCGGCGACCTCGGCTCCGCGGTGCTGCGCCAACCGGAGCGCCAGGGCGCCACCCATCGACAGTCCGCCGACCACCACCGACCGGCAGCCCGCGCGCAGCTCGTCGAACGACGCCTCGACAGCCGCATACCAGTCCGGCCAGCCGGTGCCGTTGGCGTCCTGCCAGCTGGTGCCGTGCCCCGGCAGCAGCGGCACGCGGACGGACCGGCCGCTGGCGGCAAGGGCGGCGCCCAGCGGTCGCAGCGCGGCCGGCGATCCGGTGAACCCGTGCACCAGCAGCACCCCGACCGGGTACGACGACGCGGCGTCGGCCCCGACCAGCTCCGACGACGCGGCGTCGGCCCCGACCAACTCCGACGACGCGGCGTCGGCGGTGAACGGCTCGGCACCGGGTCGCACCGGCGTGGTGGTCACGATGGAAGGCTAGGGCGGTCCGCCGCCGGCGGGAGCTGCCGTCCGGCACCCCGGGCCGCCAGGGGGTGCACCGAATGCTCTACCGGCTGATCCGGGGTCTGCTCGCGGCACCCGTCGTGCACCTGCTGGTCCGCCCACGCGTGGAAGGGCTGGCGAACGTGCCCCGGCGGGGGCCGGTCATCCTGGCCGCGAACCACCTGTCGCTGATCGATCCGGTGCTGGTCTCGACGGTGGTGGCCCGCCCGATCAACTACGTCGTGAAGTCGGAGTTCTTCACCGGGACGGGTCCGCGGGGCCGGGCGACGGGCGCCTTCTTCCGGGGGATCCACCAGCTCCCGGTGGACCGGTCCGGCGGCGCGGCGTCGGCGGCGGCACTGACCGCGGCGGAGCAGCTGCTCGCGGCCGGCGAGGCGTTCGGCATCTTCCCCGAGGGCACCCGTTCCCCCGACGGCCTGCTGCACCGCGGCCGGACCGGCGTGGCGCGTATCGCGCTGGCGACCGGTGCCCCGATCGTCCCCGTCGGCCTCGTCGGGACCGACCGGGTTCTTGCCCCGCGGTCCAGCCGTATCCGGCTGTACCGGCCGACGCTCCGGTTCGGTTCGCCGCTGGTCTTCCCACCGGAGCCGGGCGCGGACCGCGAGAGGCTCTACGCGGTGACCGACGAGGTGATGGCCGCGATCGCCGCAATGTCCGGCCAGCAACGCGACGCCCGCGACGCCCGCGACGCCCGGGACGCCCGGGACGCCCGGCACACCCCGGACGGGCCCGGGGGTGCTGGCTAGGGTGCTCCCGCCCGGCGGCGCCGTCGGGAACTGGACGTGGCGCGGGCACGGCCGCCCCGCCTGGGAGGACTGGAAGCATGCGCATCGGACTGCTCACCGGCGGCGGGGACTGCCCCGGGCTCAACGCGGTCATCCGGGCCGTGGTCACCACTGCGGCCGTCGAACACGGCAACACCGCGGTCGGCTTCTTGGACGGGTGGCGCGGGGTGCTGGAGAACCGGTCGCGGCCGCTGAGTCCGCACGACGTCCGGAACCTGCTGCCCGTCGGCGGAACGATCCTCGGCAGCTCCCGGACCAACCCGTTCACCATCGATGGCGGCCCCGAACGGATCGTGGCGAACCTCGGTGCCGCCAGCGTCGACGCGCTGGTGGCAATCGGCGGCGAGGACACCCTCGGTGTGGCCACCAAGCTGGTCGAGCGCGGGGTGCACGTCGTCGGGGTGCCGAAGACGATCGACAACGACCTCTCGGCCACGGACTACACCTTCGGCTACGACAGTGCCGTCTCGGTGGCCACCGACGCGGTCGACCGGCTGCACACGACGGCGCGCAGCCACCACCGCACGCTCGTCGTGGAGGTGATGGGCCGCCACGCGGGCTGGATCGCGCTGCGCACCGGCATCGCCGGCTCGGCGACGGCGATCCTCATCCCGGAGGTGCCGTTCGACATCGCCGCCGTCGCCGACCAGGTCCGTTCCGCCCATGCCAGCGACGGGTACGCGGTGCTGGTGGTCGCGGAGGGCGCGACGCCCGCGGAGGGCTCGATGTCGCTGCGCACCGGCAGCAAGGACGCGTTCGGTCACGTGCAGCTGGGTGGTGTCGGCGAGGCGGTCGCCGCCGAGCTGGAACGCCAGACCGGCTTCGAGACGCGCGCCGTGGTCCTCGGGCACGTCCAGCGCGGCGGCAGCCCGACCCCCTTCGACCGCTGGCTCGGGACCAAGCTGGGAGTCGTCGCGGCCCAAGCCGTCGCCGACGAGGACTGGGGGATGATGACCGCCCTGCGTGGGACCCAGGTGGTGCGGGTCCCGCTGTCGGAGGCCACCGGCACCCTGAAGATCGTCGACAACGCGGAGTACGCCGAGGCCGGCCTGTTCTTCGGCTGACGCCTTTGCACGGCTGACCCGGGGAACCCTGACCCGGGGAACCCTCCCTGACCCGGGACCCCCGACCCGGGCCCCCGACTGGGACCCGCGGCGCCCGACCCGGCCGACCCGGGCCGACGCGCGCGCCCGCCTACCCTTGTCGCCATGTCGCTCGTGTCGCCACCGACGCCGGTCGAGTCCGTCGTCACCCAGCAGGAGAAGGACCGCCTGCTCGCCGAGCTGTCCGGGGCCGTGCTCGCCCGGCCCGCCGGGCACCAGCCGGTCTGGCCGGACGCCGACGGCACGGCCAAGGCGCGCGCGGAGCTGGCGACGATGCCGCCGCTGGTCTTCGCCGGGGAGTGCGACCTGCTGCGGGACCGGCTCGGCAGCGTCGCCCGCGGCGAGGCGTTCCTGCTGCAGGGCGGGGACTGCGCGGAGACCTTCGCCGGTGTCACCGCCGAGGCGATCCGTGCCCGGCTGAAGACGGTGCTGCAGATGGCGGTGGTCCTGCAGTACGCCAGCGGCGTCCCGGTGGTGAAGCTCGGGCGGATGGCCGGGCAGTTCACCAAGCCCCGCTCCAGTTCCACCGAGACCCGCGGCGACGTGACGCTGCCGGCTTTCCTCGGTGAGTCGGTCAACGGGTTCGACTTCGACCCGGCGGTCCGGACCCCGGACCCGGCCCGGCTCGCCCGGGTCTACAACGCATCCGCGGCGACGCTGAACCTGCTGCGCGCGTTCGTGACCGGCGGGTACGCCGACCTGCGTCAGGTGCACAGCTGGAACAAGGACTTCGTCGCGAACTCCGGGATCGGGCAGCGCTACGAGGCGCTGGCCGGGGAGATCGAGCGGGCGCTGCTGTTCATGCGGACCTGCGGGGTGGACCCGCAGCAGTTCCGGACCGTGGACTTCTTCACCAGCCACGAGGCGTTGCTGCTGGACTACGAGCTGCCGCTGACCCGGGTCGACTCCCGGACCGGTCTGGCCTACGACACCTCTGCGCACCTGGTGTGGGTCGGGGAGCGCACGCGGCAGGCCGACGGCGCGCACATCGAGTTCGCCAGCCGGATCGCCAACCCGATCGCGGTCAAGCTGGGGCCGACGTCGACCGCGGACGACGCGCTGCGCCTGGTCGACCGGCTGGATCCCGAGCGGACCCCGGGCCGGCTCACCTTCGTCGTCCGGATGGGTGCGGGCAGGGTCCGGGAGCTGCTGGCACCGCTGGTCGAGAAGGTCACGGCCAGCGGAGCGGTGGTCGCGTGGGTCTGCGACCCGATGCACGGCAACGGCTACACCAGCGCCAACGGCTACAAGACGCGGCGCTTCGACGACGTGGTGGACGAGGTCCGGGGCTTCTTCGAGGTGCATCGGGCGACCGGCACCTGGCCGGGCGGGCTGCACATCGAGCTCACCGGTGACGACGTGACCGAGTGTGTCGGCGGCGGCCACGAGATCGCGGAGTCGGACCTCGCCAGCCGCTACGAGACGCTGTGCGATCCACGGCTGAACCGGAACCAGTCCCTCGAGCTGGCCTTCCAGGTCGCGGAGCTGCTGGGCACCCGCGTCTGACCCGCCGCGGGTCAGATCACGGTGAGCACCACCGCCGTGCCGAACGGCACCCGAGCAGCGCCGCCGGGCGCCACCCCCCAGACCTGGTCCAGCCCCACCCACTGGGGGGCGCGGCGGACCGAGACCACGAAACCGAGAGCGGTCAGCCGCTTGGCGGCGGTGGCGGCATCGAGCCCGCGCAGGTCCGGCGGAACGGTGACGACCGGTCGCCCGGATGACACCGACAGTGTGACCGTCGTATGGGCGGGCACCGGGCCGGGTTCCGGCGTCTGGGTCGTCACGCGGCCGGCGGGGACCGTGACCGACGGCCGGGTCACGACGAGCACCGGCAGTCCGGCCGTCCGGATCGCTGCTGCGGCGTCCGCCACCGGCCGGCCGACGACTGTGGGGTTGTCCACCGGCTTAGGCCCGCGGCTGACCGTCAGGTCGACGACCCCGCCGAGCGGCAGGGACTGCCCCGGACTCGGCGTCGCGCTGGCAACCTGCCCGGCCGGCCGGCTGTCGGAGTCGACCGTGCCGACCGTGCCGACGGACAGCCCGGCCGCGGTGAGGGCGGCGCGGGCGGCCTGCTCGGTCGTGCCGATCAGTGAGGGCACCCCCACGCGCTCGGTCCCCCGGGAGACCACGACGGTCACGGTGCCCCCCCGCTCGACCCGCGCGTTGGGCGTCTGCTGCGTGGCCAGGACGTAACCGGCGGGGACGGCCGTGTCGAAACGGCTGGCGCCGACGCGCATCCGCAGGTCGGCGCCGCTCAGTCGGGCCCGGGCCGCGGTCTCGGACGCCCCGGTCAGCTGGGGGACGCTGGTGAAGCGCCCGGCGCCGAACCACCACGCGCTGACGGCGATGGCCACGGTGAGCACCACGACGAGCAGCAGGGCGACCACGCCGCGCCGCCGCCGACGCCGGGACAGCAGGGCGTGCCGCGCCCGCTGCTCGGCCAGCGTCGGCGTGCGCCTGCCCGCCCGGTCCGCACGCCCGGTCCGCGTCCGGCGCCGGCCCGGCCGGGTCGTCGACATCGGTCGAGCCCCCCCGAGACGGCGGGACGGCTCGGCTGCCGGGTCCATCCGCTCGGCTGGCACGGGTGCCGGGTCCACGCGGCGGGACGGCCCGGGCAGGGGCGCGCCGGTGCGGGCGACGACGGTCGCCTCCGCCGCTGCCGACTCGTACGCCGCCGACGACCCGTACCCCGCCGACGACTCGTGCGCCGCCGACGACTCGTGCGCCGCCGGGCGGGCCGGCGTCGCCGTCGGCCACTCGTGCGCCGCCGGCCGGGCCGGTTCCAACCGGCCGGTCACCAGGTCCGCGGAGACTGCCCGGACCGCGGCCAGGAAGTCCCGGCCGTCGACGAACCGGCCGTCGGGGTCCCGGTCGGTGGCCCGCAGCACCAACCGGTCGATCGCCGGCGGAATGCCGGCGTGCCGGGTCGACGGCGCCGGCACCTGCTCGTTGACGTGCTTCCAGGCGATCTGCAGCGGCGACCCACCCTCGAAGGGCTTGGTCCCGGTGAGCATCTCGAACAGCACGATCCCCGCCGCGTACACGTCGGCGCGGGCGTCGGTCCCGGCGTCGAGCACCTGCTCGGGGGCGAGGTAGGAGACGGTGCCGAGCAGCAAACCGCTGGTGCGGGTGTGCGCGCTGTCGCCGCTCAGCGCCCGGGCCAGCCCGAAGTCGGCGACCTTCACCCGGCCGTCGTCGGCGAGCAGCACGTTCTCCGGCTTCACGTCGCGGTGCACGATCTGCGCCTCGTGGGCCGCGCGCAGGGCGGCCAGCACCGGCTCGGCCACCGCGAGCGCATCCGTGGGTGGCAGCGGCCCCCGCTCGCGCAGGACCTGGCGGAGGGTCCGGCCGCGGACGAGCTCCATGACGAGATAGACGACGCGGTGCGGAGACCACGGGTCCCCGGCGGTGCCCTGGTCGAAGACGGCGACGACGTTCGGGTGGCTCAGCCTGGCCGCCGAGCGGGCCTCCCGGATGAACCGGGCAACGAAGTCGTCGTCGCCGACCAGGCCGGCGTGCATCGACTTCACCGCGACGACCCGGTCCAGCCGGGTGTCCACCGCCTCGTAGACCGTCGCCATCCCGCCTCGCGCGATCTGGGCGACGATCCGGTACCGCCCGTCCAGGACCCGCCCGAGGAGCGGATCGGTCAGCGCCGTCGTCACCTGTCGGTCCCTCCCGGGTCGGTGTCGGTGTCACTGGGGCTTCCTCGTACCGGGGCTTCCCCGTACCGGGGCTTCCAGTCCGGGGGGCTTCCGCGTCCTGGGGCGGCGGGTCACTGGGGCACCGGGCCTACCGGTCGCACGGGAGCCTACGGACCGGGGCCACCCGGCCGGGTCAGACCCGCCGTGCGCGCACCCACCGCCGGACGAGTCGGGCGGCGTCCGGCGGTGGCAGCGACAACCAGAGGCGAGCCATCGCGGTGGCGACCCCGCCGGGCCCGGCCGGCTGTGCCAGGTAGCCGGACCACACCGGTGTCGGCAGGGCGAAGAACGCCGCGAAGAAGGCAGAGGTCTCGGTGGGTCCCTGGTCCAGCGTGGTGCGCATGCCGCGGGTGAGCGCGGCGTGCGCGGCCACCGCGCGGCGCGGCCACAGCGCGGCGGACCCCGCCGCGGCGACCTCGGCCGGGTTCCGGCCGTCGCCCAGTGCACCGGCCACGGCGTCGGCGACGGCGGGCGCCGTCCGCAGTGCCGCGGTGACCGAGTACCCGCTGGCCGGGTGGACCACGCCGGCGGCGACCCCGATCGGCAGCACCCCACCCCGGGACCGGCGCGGCCCGACGTCGAGGGGGATCGCCACCAGCTCCTCGCCGACCGCTTGGTCGGCCTGCCATCCGGCGGCGGCGATGCGGGCGCCCAGCCGCCGGCGCAGGACCCCCATCACCCCGCGGACCCGGGGCCCGGCCAGCACGGTCTCCTCCACCAGGTGCGTGCCGTCTCCCCGGTCGAGCACATAGCCGAAGCTGCCGGGGACGGCGGGGTCGTCGGGGTCGCCGCGGACCTGCCGCCAGTCCATGACGACCGCGCCGCCGGGTTCGACCGGCGGCTGGGCGAAGCGCGCGACCGTGCCGACCGCCCACTGCCAGACCGTTGCGTCCGACGCGGGCTTCCGGTCGGTGCCGACGGTGCCGCCGGCCCCGGTCGCGTCGACCACCACCCGCGCCGGGATCAGGTCGTCCCTGACCCGGACGAGCAGACGGCCGCCGCCCCCCGTCGGACCGGGCGCGTCGACGATCGGCCCGACCCGCCCGGCCCGCTCGCGGTAGACCCCCGGACCGGACCCGGCGCGCCGCCGGAGGGCGGCCTTGGCGCGACCACTGTCGAGCTGGACATAGGGCCGCTCGACGGTCCGGCAGGCCCCGTCGACCTCGACGAGGACAGCGCGGTGCCGGACCAGGGGCGACCGCGCCGGGTCGAACCCCGGCGCGGTCGCCAGTTCGTCCGCCCACCCGCAGTAGGTGGGCTTCCAGGCCGCGTCCGGCCGCGGGTCGACCAGGAGGACGGACACCCCGCGGACGGTCAGCTCGGCGGCCAGCGCGAGCCCGGCCGGGCCGGCGCCGGCTACGACGGCGTCCACCCCGTTCGCTGCACCCGCCCCGTGGACCACCGCCCCGATCCTGCCCGTCACGCTGCTGGTGGGGCGCGCGGGATCCGGCGTCCACCGTCGGCCATAGCCTGCGCGCATGCCCGAGACCGACGACCAGCTGGAGGACCTCGTCGGGCAGTGGCTGACGCTGCCGGACGTCGCGGACCGGATGGGCGTCGACCTGGTCGCCGTCCGTCAGCTGCTGCGGGACCGACAGCTGGTCGCCCTGCGGCGCGGGGAGCGCAACGTGCTCAGCATCCCCGCCGCATTCCTCGACGGGCGCGCGGTGCTCAAGGGCCTGCCCGGGACGCTGACGGTGCTCGCCGATTCCGGCTACCGGACGGCGGAGGCGGTGCGGTGGCTGTTCACCGACGACGAGCTGCCGGGATCGCCGATCACCGCTCTGGTGGAGAACCGCGGCACCGAGGTCCGCCGCCGTGCCCAGGCGCTCGCCTTCTGACGCGGCGGCCGTTCCGAACGACGACGGGCAGCAGACCGGAGCCCGCGCCCTCGCGGCGGTCGCCCGGGCGGCGCGGCATCCGCCCTACCGGCGGGCGGCCGTCGTCATCGTCGTCGCGCTGGGCGTGTGCGGCCTGTTCCTGTTCACCTACGTCGATGCGCTCAGCCGCCCGGCGGCGCAGGCGGTCGAGGTGGCCGTCGTCGGCAGCACGACGGAGGGTGACCGGTTCATCGCGGGATTGCAGCGGTCGACGTCCGGTGGCCTACGGCTGGTCCCGTACCCCGACGCTGCCTCCGCGGACTCGGCCATCGACAACCAGCACGTCTACGCCGCGGTCCGCAGTGCAGCAGGTGAGCCGGTCCAGCTGGAATTGAGCAGCGCGTCGGGAAGTTCCGTCGCCCGGGTGCTGAGCCAGGCCGTGCCCATCGCGGAGCAGCTGAGTGGGGTCCGGGTGGCGGTCAGCGACCGCAACCCACTGCCGGCCGCCGACCCGTCAGGCCTCGCGGCGTTCTACCTGACGATCGCGGCGACGTTGCTCGGGTTCCTCACCACCTTCCAGCTCCGCGCGAACGCGAAGCCATTGCCGTTGCGGCCCTGGCTGGTGGCCACCGGCGCCCTGGTGGTCCTCGGCAGCCTGGTCCTGGTGACCGTCGCGACAGCGCTGTTGGGACTGCCGTTCCCCTTCGCCGAGAGCTGGCTCATCGTGGCGCTGCAGATGACGGCGGCGTCGGCGTTCGCGGGCTCGCTGTCGGTGCTGATCGGCCCCTGGGCCCTCGTCCCGACCTGGCTGGTGTTCACGGTCCTCGGCAATGCGAGTTCCGGTGGCGCGGTGGCGCAGGCGCTGCTACCCGAACCGTTCAGCGCGCTGTCCCGGTGGCTGCCATCCGGCGCGATGGTGGAAGCCATGCGGAGCGCGGCCTACTTCCCCTCGGGCGTGCCGACCGGGTCGCTGGTCGTTCTGTCGTGTTGGGCTGTCGCCGCAGTGGTCGCCCTGGTGTTCTCCTCGGTCGTCCGCGGACGCAGCCCGGGCCAGGACTAAGCCGGGTCAGCCGGTGCGGGCGGCGACGCGCTCCCAGTCCCGGTCGCGCCGGCCGGCGGCCCGGACGTCGCGCCAGGCGCGGCCCGCGGTGGCCAGCCGGACCGGCAGCGGGACCGTCGCGCGGATCCGGAACACCTGGTAGTCGGCTGCGGCGACCCGGTCCGCGATGCCGCAGTACATCGACAGGGCAGCCGCGATGCACGGCCGGCTGGTGGGGTGCAGCAGCGGTATGCCGGCGGCCGCCGAGTCCCGCAGGGCGTGCACCCGGCCGATCTCGAACGCGAGCAGTGCTCGCACCCGATCATCGACGATCCGGCGTTCCAGGTCCGCCCGGGTGAGCCCCGCCGCGGCCAGGTCGGCCAACGGCAGGTAGACCCGGCCCCGGTCCAGGTCCTCGCCGACGTCCCGGATGAAGTTGGCCAGCTGGAACGCGACCCCGAGGTCGCGGGCGGCGCACGAGACGGCGTCGAGCTGGGCGGGGTCGTCGGTCACCGGTTCCAGGACCGGCAGCATCTGCAGGCCGATCACCGCTGCCGACCCGAACACGTAGCCGCCGAGGTCCGCCCAGGTCGCGTACTGGGTCAGGGTGAGATCCATCGCCATCGACGCGAAGAACGCCTCGAACAACTCTCGGTCGACCGACCAGCGGGTGGCGGTGTCGACGACCGCCCGGCCGACCGGGTGGGTCGACTCGCCCCGTGCGAGGTCACGCAGCACCGTGTCGGCGAACCGGCCCAGCCGGCCCTTACGCTCCGCGGGCCCTGACGAGTCGCCCAGGTCGTCGACGATCTCGTCGGCGTAGCGGGCCAGGCCGTAGAGGGCGTAGACCGACGGGCGTTTGGACGCCGGCAGCAGCCGGGTGGCCAGGTAATAGGTCTTGCCGTGCTCCTTGGTCAGCCGGCGGCACAGCGCGTACGACGCGGCCAGGTCCGGGTCGGTGCCCGGTCCGGGCGTCCAGCCGGGGGTCGGGTCCTCGGGGGTGCCCATGCCGTCATCCTGACCCGGCCGCGCCGGGTCCGCCTCCCGCGCCGGCTCCGCCTCCCGCGCTGCTCCGGTTCCCGCGCCTGGTGACCGCTCCCGCAGGTGGGCGCGGAACACGGGAGGCCGGCCGGGCGCTGGGTCCTTCCGTGCAGCAGTCGCCGGGGTCAGCCGCTCTCCCGAATGCCGTACCGGACGGCGGCGCCCAGCCCGGTCAGGTGGCGCCGGAGCGGGTCGGGCGGGTGGTGGCGTTGCTGGCGGTCGCCGCCGGGATCACCGTGGCGAACCTCTATTACGCGCAGCCGCTGCTGGACGCACTCGCCGGTGACTTCGGCGTCGGACGCGATGCGGTCTCCCTCGTGGTCACCCTCGGCCAACTGGGCTACGCGGCGGGGATCGTGGCACTGGTCCCGCTCGGCGACGTCGTGGACGACCGGAAGCTCACGCTGCGGGTGCTCGCCGTCGCGGTGGCGGCCGCCGCGGCGTGTGCACTGGCGCCCTCGTTCGTGGTGTTCCTCACAGCGGCGCTGGTGCTGGGCTCGACGGCGGTGGTCGCCCAGATCGTGCTGCCGATCGCGGCCCGCGTCGTGCCCGCCGAGCGGCGGGGGCAGCTGGTCGGGCGGGTGACCGGCGGTCTGCTGCTCGGCATCCTGCTTGCCCGGGCCTTCGCCGGCCTGGTCGCTGCCGCCAGCAGCTGGCGGGTGGTGTTCGGCTTCTCCGCCGTGGCCATGGCGGTACTCGCGGTTGTCCTTGCCCGGTCGCTGCCGCGCCGCGGACCGACCGGAGCGCTGCACTACCGCTCACTGCTCGGCTCGGTCGCCGTGCTGGTGCGCGAGGAGCCGGTGCTTCGACGACGCGCGCTGTACCAGGCCGCGATGTTCGGCGCATTCAGCCTGTTCTGGACCTCGGCGTCCTTCCAGCTCGCCGGTCTCGGCGTCGGCCAGGCCGGCATCGGGGTGTTCGCGCTGGTCGGTGCGGCGGGGGCTCTGGCCGCGCCGCTGGCCGGCCGGCTCGGCGACCGCGGCCTCGGCCGGCCGGCCACCGGGGTCACCCTGCTGCTCGCCGCCGCCGCGGCCGGCATCGCCGGGTTCGGAGCCCGGTCGGTCCTCGTGCTGGCGGTCGCCGCCGTGGTGCTCGACCTCGCGGTGCAGGCCAACCTGGTCCTCGGCCAGCAGGCCGTGTATGCCCGCCGGCCGGAGGCGCGGTCCCGGATGAACGCCGTCTACATCGGCAGCTTCTTCCTCGCCGGTGCGGCCGGGTCCGCGGTGTCCGGGTTCGCCTACACCCACGGCGGTTGGCGCGCGGTGATGGCGGTGGCGGCCGCCCTGCCGCTGCCCGCCCTGCTGCGCTGGGTCGGTGAGGTGAGGTCCCTCCGCGGACGCGGCCGTCGGCGGCCCACTGCGGCGATCGGAGGGGTGAGCGATGCTCACCCGGGCGCGGTCAGCGCCAGGCGCGGGAGCGGTAGGACGGGTCCGGGCCGGTGATCCGTTCCGCGGCGAGCCGGCCGGACAGCAGCACCATGGGGACGCCGACGCCGGGCTGGGTGCCCGACCCGGTGAACACGACGTTGCGTCCCCACAGGTTGGACGGGCGGAACGGCCCCGTCTGGGCGAAGCTGTGCGCCGCCGCGAACGGTGCTCCGGCGGCCATCCCGCGCTCGGCCCAGTCGGCAGGGGTGACGAGGTGTTCGACCTCGATCGCATCGCCGAACCCGACGTAGCCGTTGGCCTCCAGGGTCGCGACCATCTCGTCGCGGTACGGCCCACGCATCCTCGCCCAGTCGATCGGCCCGTCGAGGTTCGGGGCGGGGAACAGCACCCAGTAGGAGTTCTTGCCCGCCGGCGCGAGCGAGGGGTCCGAGCGCGACGACGCGGTGACCATGAACGCGGGGTCGCGCATCAGCCGCTTCCGGTCGACCAGATCGTCGAAGACGCCCTTCCACTGCTGGCCGAAGTGGATGTTGTGGTGGGCGATCTTGGAGTACGTCGCGGTCGAGCCGATGTTCATCGTCACGCACGAGGGGGAGTAGTCCAGCCGACGCCGCAGCGGGTGGCCGAGCAGGTCCCGCCGTGCCACCGGCAGGTCCGGGTTCAGCACGACGACGTCGGCGGGGATGCGCTCGCCGTCGGTGGTGTGCACGGCCGTCGCGCGGTCGCCGGCCAGCTCTACCCGCTGGACCGTCGTGCCGTACCGGAACACCACGCCGTGCTTGGCCGCGGCCGCCGCCAGCGCACGCGGGACCGCGTGCAGGCCGCCGTCGGGGAACCACACCCCGGCCACGGAGTCCATGTAGGCGATGACCGCGTAGATGGCCAGCGCGTCGTACGGGGACAGACCGGCGTACATCGCCTGGAAGCTGAACACCCGTTGGGTCCTCGGGTCGTGCAGGTACTTCGCGACCACCGGTGCGAGCCGACGCATCCCGCCGAGCGCCACCAGACGGGCCATGTCCGTGCCGACCAGGTCCAGGGGCGAGTCCAGGTTGCGGTCGATGAAGGTGCGCATCTCGATCCGGTACAGCCGGGACACGAACTCGACGAACCGCCGGTAGCCGGCAGCCTCCGCCGGCCCGACCACCCGGGTGATCTCCTCCGCCATCGCGTCGACGTCGACGTGCACGTCCAGCTGCGAGCCGTCGGCGTAGAAGGTCCGGTACAGCGGCTGGACCGGCCGGAGCGTCAGCCAGTCCGACATCCGCTCGCCGACCGCGTCGAACGCGTCGGCGATCAGGTCCGGCATCGTCAGCACCGACGGGCCGGTGTCGAAGGAGTAGCCGGCGTCGCGGAGCACGCCGGCCCGGCCACCCGGGACGTCCTCGCGCTCCACGACGGTCACCCGACGGCCGGCGCCGGCCAGCCGCAGCGCCGCGGACAACCCACCCAGCCCGGCGCCGACGACGACCACGGAGTCGCTGGGTCCGCTGACCCGCCGCGGCTCCCGGGCCGCCCGGGTCTCCCGCAGCGGCATCAGGCCGCCCGCCGGGTCACCGCGTCGGCCAGCTCCCGCAGGGCATCCCGGGCATCGGGGTCGGCGACCGGCGCCCGGTCCAGGGCCGCGACGGCCTGGTCGGTCAGCTCGCCGACCATCGCCTCCACCGCGTCGAGAGCACCCGTCGCAACGATCACCTCGCGCAGCGCGGCGACACCGGAGGCGCTGAGCGCGGGGTCGCCGAGATAGCGGCGGAGCACCGCGGACTGGGCGGTGGTCGCCTGCGCGGCGGCGTGCGCGACCAGGACTGTCCGCTTGCCCTCCCGCAGGTCGTCCCCGGCCGGCTTGCCGGTCGCGGCCGGGTCACCGAAGACGCCGAGCACGTCGTCGCGCAGCTGGAACGCCTCGCCCAGGGGCAGGCCGTAGTCGCTGAGCGGATCCAGCAGCTCCCGGCCGGCGCCGGCGAGCACTGCACCCACGTGCAGCGGGCGCTCGATCGTGTACTTGGCGGACTTGAAGCGCACGACGCGCAGCGCCCGCTGGACCGACGAGCCGCCGACCGCCTGCTCGACCAGGTCCAGGTACTGCCCGGCGATGACCTCGGTCCGCATGTCGTCGAACAATCGCATCGCCGGCAGCAGCCGGTCCGCCGGGAGTCCGCAGCGGCGCAGCATCTCGTCCGACCAGGACAGGCAGAGGTCGCCGAGCAGGATCGCCGCCCCGGTGCCGAACGCCTCCGGCGACCCGGCCCACGCCGCCGACCGGTGCAGCACGGCGAACCGGCGGTGCGTCGCCGGCAGGCCGCGGCGGGTCTCCGAGCCGTCCATGACGTCGTCGTGGATCAGTGCACTGGCCTGCAGCAGCTCCAGCGCGGCGGCGGCGGCGACCACCCGGTCGGTCTCCTCGGGCCGGGCGCTGCCCGTCGCCCGCCAGCCCCAGTAGAGGAAAGCCGGGCGAAGTCGTTTGCCGCCGGCCAGCAGATCGGTCAGGGCGAGCATCGGCTCGTCAAGGTCGCCGGCGATCGTACCCAGCTGACGCGTCTTCTCCGTCAGGAACGTCGACAGCCGGTCCTGCACCTGTCCGGACAGCCAGCCACGGCCGGTGGTCGATCGCCAGGATGTCGCGTCACCGGGCGTGGGAAGGGGGTCCGTTCCACGCTGCCCGGGGAGCACAGCCGCTGCCCTGTCGATCACCCACACCTCCGCACGCGGCACCGGGAGCTCGACGATGCCCCGGGTGTCTGCTGCCCCGCGGCCGTGCTCGAACCGCCGTTTTCGACCCTAGGTGATTGGGGGATCACCGCCACCGGAGGTCGGCGGTCGTACCCTTCGGGGTGTGACCGCGTCCACAGCGGCCCGGGTGCCGGATGCTCTCGAGGCGAGCCTGGCCGGCGGGCGACCGTCGTTCTCCTTCGAGCTGTTCCCGCCGCGTGACGACGCCGCCGAGGCCCTGCTGTGGCGCACGTTGCACGACCTGGAGGCGCTCGCGCCGGCGTTCGTCTCCGTCACCTACGGGGCCGGTGGGTCCGGCCGGGCCCGTACGGTCCGGCTGACGCACCGGATCGCCGCCGAGACGACGCTGCTGCCGCTGGCGCACCTGACCGCGGTCGGCCACTCGGTGGCGGAGCTGCGCCGAATCCTCGGCGAGTACGCGGCGGGCGGCGTCCCCAACGTGCTGGCCCTGCGCGGTGACCCGCCCGGTGATCCGCAGGCCGAGTGGACCGCGCACCCGGAGGGCCTGACCTACGCCGAGGAGCTGGTCCGCCTGGCGGGCTCGGTCGGCGACTTCAGCATCGGGGTGGCCGCGTTCCCGACCAAGCACCCACGTTCGGTCGACCTCGACGCCGACGCCCGGGTCCTCGCCGCCAAGGTCCGGGCCGGGGCCTCGTTCGCGATCACCCAGATGTTCTTCGAGGTCGACCAGTACCTGTCGCTGCGGGACCGGGCCACCCGGCTCGGTGTCGACGTGCCGATCCTGGCCGGGGTGATGCCGGTGACCCGGATCGCTCAGGTCGACCGGTTCGCCGCGCTCGTCGGTGCGCCGCTGCCGCGTTCGTTCACCGACCGGCTCGCGGCGGTGGCCGGCGATCCGGTCGCGGTCCGAGCGGTCGGCGTCGAGTTCGCGACCCGGATGTGCCAACGGCTGCTCGCCGAGGGGGTTCCCGGGCTGCACCTGATCACCCTGAACCGCTCGACGGCGACGCGTGAGGTCTTCGACGGCCTGGGGTTGCGTCGGCCGGCCGTGGCCGGCACACCGGCCGCGGGGTGAGGGCGCACGTCCCGGACCGGGATGCGTACCTGCGTCGGTGGTCGGAGCTGCATGGCGGCTACGACGTCCGGCGGTCGCGGATGGTGCGCGGCTGGCTGTCGATGGTGCACGTCGTCGCGGCGCCGCTGGTGCGCCTGGGTGCCGGGCCGGGGGCGGTGACGCTCGGCGGCATCGTCCTGGGCCTGACGGTGCCGCTGGTGGCGCTCGGCGCGGTGGACCGGCCCCGGCTGGCGTTGCTCTGCTCGGTGCTCATTGTCGTGTCCGGGGTGGCCGACAACCTCGACGGCGCCGTGGCGGCGCTCACCGACCGGGCGTCGCGGACCGGTTTCGTGCTGGACTCGGTCGCCGACCGGGTCGGCGATCTCGGGTACCTGGTGGCGCTGTGGCTGGTCGGAGCCCCCGGCCTGCTGGTCGCGGCAGGCGGCGCAGGCACGTTCCTGCAGGAGTACACCCGCGCCCGGGGCGCCGCGGCGGGAATGGCCGAGGTCGGCGTCGTCAGCATCGCCGAGCGGCCGACCCGGATCATCGTGGCTGCGCTCTTCCTGTTCGGCGCGGGGCTGTTCCCGGACCGGGCCGGGCAGTGGGCCACCGCCGGGGCGGTCGTGTGGGCGGCGGCGCACGCCATCGGCTTCGTCCAGGTCGCCCTCGGCGTGCGTCGCGCCCTGCGCTGACCCCGGCGCGGGCAAGGACGGGGGTCAGTCCTCGTCGACGCCCATCACCAGCCCCTCGATGGTGTGCTTCTGCACGATCGGCTCCAGCCGGTCGACCACCGGACAGTGCAGGTGCTCGCGGACGACGGGCGGCAGGGCCTGGCGGTAGCCGGGGGTCACGGCCGCGTCGTGGTGCTCGGCGTTGCCGGCACCGGGCGCGTCCAGGCCGAGCACGAGCACCGGCCGGGACAGCCGGGAGTGGTTGGCCGTCCCGCGGTGGATGGTCAGCGCCGACCGGACCGAGATGTCGCCGCGCTGCGGGTATTTGCGGACGGCGCGCTCCCGGTACCGGTCCCAGATCGACTTCGGCGGGAACATCTGGTGGTCGAACGCCGCGCCGTCGTCGAACTGCGTGCCGGGGGCGATCTCGAACGGACCCATGTCCTGCGCGGTGTCCACGGTGGTGACGTTGACCGCCAACGAGGTCAGCCGGCGTTCGAGGCGGGTCGGTTCGGGCATCGGGAAGTCACGGTGCCACGGCTGGTCGACCGCGTCGGCGAACGGGATGTCGAAGCCGACCTCGACGATCTCGTAGTCCGGCCCGAGGACCGCCGTCGCGAGCCCGATGATCCACGGATGGGACGCGAGCTCGGGAAAGCCGCGCAACTGCTCGGGATGGACCTCGATGTACCAGCGTTGCGGGCCCCGGCTGACGGCACCGCCCTCCCGGCTCCGGGCCTCGTCGAACGCGGCGAGCACGTCGGTGTTGAGCCGGTCGACCCAGGCGGGATCGAACGCGCCCTTCAGCCCGACGATCCCGTCGGTGTGCAGCGTCGAGACGAGCTCGGCGCGCCGCACGTCGTCCAGCGGCTCCGCTGACGTGGTGGTCATGGTTCCTCCCGGGTCGGTTGGCTTCGATCCTGCTCCGGACGCGGACGCAACGGAACCGGTCACGCGGGGCGGTCAGGCGGGGCCGATCGCGTCGGCGACGATCTTGGCGGACAGCCCGACGAGCGGCAGGCCCCCGCCGGGATGCGCCGACCCGCCCACGCAGAACAGGCCCGGTACCGGTGAGGCGTTCGCGGCCCGCAGGAACGCCGAACGGGCGCCGTTGGACGACGTGCCGTAGATCGCACCGCCCGGCGCGGCGGTCCGGTCGGCCAGGTCCGCCGGGGTCCGGATCTCCCGCCAGAGCACGCGGTCGCGGACGTCGACCCCGCGGGCGGCCATCACCGCCAGCACCCGGTCGGCGTAGGCGTCGGCGACCCCCGGCGCCCGCCAGTCGACGGTCGAGGAGTCCGCTGCCGGGTCTCCGTGCCGCGGGGCGTTGACGAGGACGTACACGGCCTCGGTGTCGGTGTCGGTGTCGGTGTCGGCGCTGGCCTCGGTGTCGGCGCTGGGTCGGGTCGCCGGATCGTCGGGGCCGGACAGGTAGACAGCCGGGTCCGGCGTGGGTCGGGCGGCACGGGACCGGGTGCCGAACACCGAGTCGAACTCGTCGTCGTAGTCGGCGGGGAACAGCACCGTGTGATGCCGCAGCCCGGGCGTCCGGCCCCGCAACGCCAGCAGCAGCACGAAGCCGGCCAGCGACGGCGTCGCCGCGGCCAGGCGGCGGCGCGCCGACCGGGCCGCCGGCAGCCGCGGGTCGAGCAGTCGGCCGTAGACGTCGGCGGCGTCGGCATCGGCGACGACGACGTCCGCAGTCAGCATTTGACCGTCCGCGAGCACCGCTCCGGTGACCCGGCCGCCGTCCACCGACAGCGACGCGACCTCCGTGTCCAGCCGCAGATCCACCTTCCGGACGCGCATCCGTTGCTGCAGGGCCTCGGCGATCCGGTAGAGGCCGCCCGGGACGTAGAAGGAGCCGAAGGTCTGCTCCACGTACGGCACGGTGGCCAACGCCGCCGGTGCCCGGCGCGGGTCCGACCCGGAGTAGGTGGCGTACCGGTCCAGGTACGTGCGCAGTCGCGGGTCGCGCAGGTGGGACCGGCCCAGAGCGCGCAGCGTCTGCCACGGCGCCATCGTCCGCAGGTCCCCGACCCGGCGGGACAGCCGCAGCAGGTCCGCGACGGTGAGCGCGTTCTCCAGGAACGGCCCGCGAGAGACGGCCCACATCGCCTTCGCCCGTACCGCGAACCGCCGCCAGTCGTCGGCCGCCGCACCGCCGAATGCGTCCCCGAAGGCGTCGACCACCCGGTGGACCCCGACTCCGGGGACGTCGACCTCACTGCCGTCGGCGAACCGGTAGTGGCACGCCGGTTCGACCGGGACGATCTCCAGCTCCCGCTCCAGCGGCCGGCCAGACTTACGGAACGTGTCCCGTAGCACCGCCGGCAGGGTCAGCAGGTGCGGACCGGTATCGAAGGTGAACCCGTCCCGGGAGAAGCGCCCGAGCTTGCCGCCGACGGCGTCGGCCCGCTCCAGCACGGTGACCTGGTGGCCGAGCTTGGCCAGCCGGACCGCCGCACACATCCCGCCGACGCCCGCGCCGACAACGAGAACCCTGCTCACCGAGCCGCACCGCCCGGGACGACGACGGGTCGCCCGCGCCAGCGCAGCGTCCCGCGGTCGTGCTCGCGCCACGAGCGGGCGAGCAGTCCGGTGAACGCCAGCACCGACACGGGATGGGCCAGCGCGTCCGGCCACGTCCGACCGCCGGTCCGCCGCGCCACCAGCACCCGGCCGGTCACGCCGGCGGCGTACCCGACAGCGCCGACCGCAGAGCCGCGCAGGGCCGCCATCGCGGGTACGACATAGGCGAGCAGCAGCAGCCCGGCCACGGCGGCGGACCCGCCGCGCCCGCCGAACGCCGACCACATCGACTTGCCGTACCCGGCGACCAGGTCCGGCCACGTCGGGTACATCCGGCAGGTCGCCAGCTCGGTGCCGTCGACCATCGTGCCGCGGCCGCCGGATGCCTTGACCGCCCGGAGCAGGGCCAGGTCCTCCAGCACGTCCGCGCGGACCGCGGCATGGCCACCGGCGCGCCGGTAGGCGGCGGCGTCGACGACGAGGAACTGCCCGTTCGCCGCCGACAGCGACGGCCGGGCCGAACGTTCGGCCAGCCGCAGCGGCAGCGTGGTCGCCCAGGACCACTGCAGCAGCGGCTGCACCAGCCGCTGCCCCAGCCCGGTGGCGAGCTGACGCGGGTAGGGGCTGACCAGGTCCAGACCGGTCGACCTCAGCAGCGCCACGGCCGCGTCGACGGCGTGCGGAGCGAGGGTCACGTCGGCGTCGAGGAAGACCAGCACCGACGCGTCTGCGGCGGCGTGGGCGAGCTGGTCGCACGCGTGCGGCTTGCCCAGCCAGCCAGCCGGCACCGGTGCGCCGGTCAGCACCCGCACACCGGGCACGCCGGCGAGCACGCTGCGGACCAGCTCCGCGGTGCGGTCGGTGGACCTGTCGTCGAGCACGGTCAGCGACACCGACCCGGGGGAACGAGAGAGCACCGCTCGTAGCGCCTGCAGGCAGGGGCCGACCCGGTCGGCCTCGTCGCGCAGCGGCAGTAGCAGCGCGACGGTCTCCGTGGGCGCCGGCGGGTCTGTCGGCGGTCGGCGCAGCGAGCGCAGGTTGGCGGCCGTGTGGGCGGTGAGCGCCAGCGCCATGGCTGTACCGACCGCGGTCAGCGCGTGCAGTGCTCTCACCGCGGGACGTCCCGGGTCCGTGGCGTACGCCGCCAGCAGACGGCGAACGGGACGGCCACCACGCCCATCAGCAGCCCGGCGACGACCGCGACAGCCGGCCGGCCGAAGAACGCGGCGTTGGCGAGGATGCCGCCGGCCCACGTCCACAGGTAGAGCGCGGCGGCGGGGCCGGGCACGGCGCGCGCCGTCGAACCGGGCAGCCGGATCAGCGCGAACAGTCCGGTCAGGACGAGGGAGACGGCCAGCCACCCCAGGTAGTTCGACACCGGGATGCCCGGGATGCCGGGCACGGCCGTCGCGATGCCGCTGCCGGTCCGCCACGACCAGTAGCCGGCGTTGACCATCTGCGGGTCCAGGAACACGTCCCAGCTGGCCAGCGCCCACGCGCCCGTCAGCCAGGAGAACGCACGGCGGCGACGGACCGGCGCCCGGGCCGCGAGAGCGGTGCCCACCACCCAGGCCGGCCACGCCATCATCACCCAGGCCAGCGGCACGACCAGCGGCACCCCAGCCAGTTTCGGCCCGAGGCTGTCCGTGTAGGTGTACTCGCCGAACGGCACTCCGGTGGACACCCCGACGACCTCGGCGACGAGTCCGATTCCGCCGCCGCCGAGCAGCACCGCCGCTGCCGTGCGGGCGCCGCCGTGGGCCCAGGCACCGGCGACCGACGCGGCCGCGAACACCAGCACCGTGAGTACGGACAGCCGGTCCCGCCCGGTGTTGCCGGCCAGCGGATAGGCGATGTTCAGCCCGACCGTGAGCACCGCACCCAGTGCCGCCAGCCACCACGCCGTCCGGCGATCCGCGGCGGCGTTGGCGTCCGGCCCGGTGACAGCGAGAGCACCGGTCACCGGCCGCCGCCGCCGTCGGAGTTGGCGGCGAAGGTCATGTCGTCGAACGTCGCCCCGGCGAAGGAGCCGGTGATGCGGCGGACGGCGAACCGGGCGAACAACTCCTCGCTATACCAGCCCTCGACGGGGGTCCGTGCGACGACGGCCCGGTGCTCGGCACGCCGGTAGGCGAACCCGTTCAGCGCGCGCGCGTCGTGCCAGACGCTGAACGTCCCCTGCAGTCCCACCGGTGCCTCACCGATTCCGACAGCCAGGGCGAGACCGGGCACGCGGTGCAGGTCGGTGGACACCGGCGGGACGGCCCGCCAGAACCGCCGCCAGTGCGTCGGCCGGATCCGCGCGCGGGTCAGCGACGCGACGAGCCCGGACGACCGCGGGGTGTCGGTGGCTCCGCCCACCGGGTCGGCACCCGGGCGACCGAACGGCTCGACGCCGGACCACCGGCCCCGGGCGGCTATCGGGTCCAGCTCGGCGACCAGGTGCTCGGCGCTGATCCGGGCCCACCCGCGGCTGGTCGGGTCCTCGGCGAACGCGGCTGCCTGGTCCGCGGTGTCCCAGACGCTGACCAGTCCCCAGCGCAGGGGGTCCGCGTCGCGGGCGGTGAACGTTCGGCCGTCGCCGGTGCCGACCAGCTTGGCGAACCGCAGCCCGGGGCGGTCGCGAACCCGGCGGTCCCAGCCCATCCGGAGCAGCGCCACCGGAACCCGGGACGGCCGGACCGTCCACAGGTCGACACGGACTGCGGGTGGCACCGACCCAGCGTAGGGAGCGCGTACCCCGACGGTCCGGCAGGGCTGACCGGGCCCTAGGCGATCCCTTTCGGCTGCGCCGGCCGACGCGCGAGGAACACGAACTCCCGGCCGGGGCGGTCGGGCGCGTCCCGGACCTCGTCCACGACGTACCCGGCGGCGACCAGGTCCGCCGCAACCTCGTCCCGCTCCTGGAAGCGCACGTGCTCGGCGCCCGGTTTCGCCTGGGCGATGCGCAGGGAGCCGGCGGCCAGGTCGACGCCGGTCACGTCCCAACCCCGTTGGCCGGGTAGGCGGTCCGCCAGCGACACCGGACGGCTACCGGACGACCCGAAGGCCTCCACGTCGCGCGTCGGGTGTCGCTGGCGGACAGGTCGAGCTGGGTCAGCGCGGCGGAGCTCGGCGAGCAGGACCGCGAACGTCCCCGTTCCGCAGCCGACGTCCAGCACGAGTCGGGCGCCGAGCTCGTCGGCGATCGCGAGGTAGACGTCGAGGTCGCTGCGGTCGGCGTCGAGCGCGTCGTAGATCGCCGCCAGCCGCGGGTGTTCGAACAGGGCGTCAGCCACGTCGGCGACCCTAGGTCGGGGTCGCCGGCGACCGCCCCGACCGCCCCGATCGGCCGGGCCGGTGCTGGCCGCGGTCGGTCAGGGCCCGGCGAGCAGGTCCAGCAGAGCGGCGGGCGCACGGGTGAGGTGCGAGTGCTCCCGGGAACCGACGGTGGTCTGGGTGAGGGTCCGCCGGCAGCCGTCCAGTTCGACGTAGACGGTCGACTCATAGCCACGTGTTGGTGCGATCACCGCGAAGTGGGTGACCTCGGAACGGCAGGCCGCCGCGGGACGACCACTGGTGAGCAGCGCTCCGAGTCGGCGGCGCTGGTCGGGACTCAGGACCCCACCGCGCTCGAACGTCCCACCCGGTTTCGGGCTGCTCAGCTCGCTGGCCGGGACCCGGTAGACGCAGCCCCGCAGAGTGCCGTGGGGGGCGAACGGGTCCACGGTCGGCTCGAGCGTCGGCGCGGAGGTCGGGGCCGCACCGGAGGCCGACACCACGTGGACCATGTCCGACCACTGCTCGGTGCAGCCGGCCCGGACGGCAGCGGCCGACTCCGTCTGGCGGATCGTCCACGTCGCGACCGTCCGCGCGGGCAGGGCGGTCAGTGCGGCTGTCACCTCCGCCCGCGGTCCGCCGCAGTCAGCGGACGGCAGGGCCGGGCGGGTCCAGCGGCCGCCGGCGTCGAGCAGGAACAGCCAGAGTGAGCCGTAGCCGACCAGGGAACAGGCGCCGTCGTAGGGCGGCCGGTCCGGTAACCGCAGCGCCGCCACCAGCCGGGCGACGGCGGCCGGGTCGGTGGTCAGCCGTTCGATACCGACCTGGTCCTCGCTGCCGTCGGCGTTTCGGCGGCTGTCGGTTTGGCAGAGCACGACCGATTGCACCGCGAACGTCTCTGTCAGCCGGGTCAGCGGCCTGGCCCCACCGTCCGCCGGCGCGAGCGGATCACCGACCTCGGCGCGGCAGGACGTCCAGGTGCCCTGCGGCCGGGCGGTCGCTGCGGGCGCACGGGGTGGTAGGGCGCTCGCCGAGGCGATCGGCGCCGGGGCGGCACCGGTGCCCGGACCGACCACTGGGCCAGCCCCTGTTCCTGGGCCAGCCCCTGTTCCTGGGCCAGCCCCTGTTCCTGGGCGGACCCCGCATCCGGCCCCGACCGCCAGCATCGTGAGAGCCACGCACGCGGACCTCGTTGCGTTCCATCCGGGCATCTGCCTGCCTCCTGCGTCGGTGACGGCGGTCCGACGCAGCGCGCTGGCAGCCGGTTCCACGCAGCGCGCTGGCAGCCGGCCCCACCCCGCGGGCCGAGCGCGCGCGTTGCCTGGCCCCGCTGCCGAGGTCGGCGGTAGGCGGCTGGCGGCCGGCGGGTGGAACCGTCACTGGAGCGTCGACGTCCCACAGCCATGAGGACTGGTCGGAGCCGCGGGGCCACAGTCGTGCTGGCCGCATCGACGATCGGGTGCGTGGCGGCCTGCGGACACCAGGTCGCCAGCTCGGGCGCGCCGGGCGCGGTGTCCGGGAGCTCCCCGACGTCCCGGTCGACGGCGCAGCCGACCGACGCCTCACCCCGGTACGTCGTCTCCCGAGTCACCGTGGCGACGACGATCGACGGGGAGATGCACCTCGCACCGCCGGCGGGGGACCGGCCGGACATCAGCGGGCCGCAGGCATTTGCTGTCGCCCGTCGGCAGTTCGGGGACCCGAAGGGGACCACGACGCCGAGAGTGGTGCTCACCAGGTACACGAACAGGTCACAAGGCGTCGACAGGCTCGTCTGGGCCGTCATCGACTTCGGCGGGTCCTGCCAGCCCGTCGGTCCGAACCGCGGTCCGTCCGCGCCACCACTGCCGGCAGAGCACCCGTGCCTGTCCGTCACGTTCCTCGACGCCCACACCGGGCAGGTCGTCGGCGGCTACGGCACGGGTGACTCAAGGGTCGTCGATCCACCCGTCCACTGAGCCTGGATCCGCCGGGGTGGTGGGTGGGTCGTGGCGGACGGATGCCCCGGTGGCCAGTGAAGGTGGGACTTGCGACAGTTTCCAACCCTCGAGGGACAGGGGCACCCGGTAGATGCGCGTCTCGCAGAGGGTTCCAGCGGATTTCCATGACCCGAACCGGGTGTCGGTCGCGGGTCTTGTCCCCGCGCTGGCCGTGGCAGAGCGGGCCGGGTTGCACGAGGTGGTCGCCGAGCGGGTGGCCGGGTCGGCGGGGGCGAACGTGGCGGTCAACGTGTCCGTGGTGGTCGCGGGGATGGTGGCCGGCGCGAGCAGAATCGAGGACTCGGACGTGCTCGGGCACGGGGTGATGAGCCGGGTGCTTATCGGGGTGCAGGCCCGGACGGCGTTGGGCACGCGACCTGCGGGCCTACGCGTTTGGGCACGTGCGCCAGCTGGACGCGGTCACCTCCTGGGCGTCGGAAAGCCTCGCCGGGCGGGTCTCGCGGTTGCTGGCCGGGGGACCAGGTGGCGGCCTACCTCGACATCGACGACACCATCCGGGAGACCGACGGCTACGCCAAGCAAGGCGCTACCTACGGCTGCTCCTGTCAAGTACCGGGTTTGACGGAGACATCGAAGGCTGGAGGGTTGACAGATGGTCGCACGCCGGGCGTATCCGGAGGAGCTGGGGGAGCGGTCGGTGAGGTTCCCCGCTCCGGTATCCGAACGTGGTCTAAGACCGGACCGAGCAACGCCTGGTCTGGTGTCGCCGAGATCCGGTTCCACCACGACCACCTTCCATCCCCGAGCTGAGCAGGTCACCGCAAGGCTGATCGTGCGCCGGGTCCGCCAGCTCAACCCGGACAGTGTTCCGGCCAGCGAGGGCGAGCTGTTCCCCGGCTACCGACACCGGGCTGAGAGCACAGGACGCCGAGGCCGCCCGCCGGGTCCGCCCGGGCCTACCGACCGGCTGGCCCTGGCACGACGCCTGCACCCAGCTGTTCACCACCGCTTGCGGACCACCCTGCCCGGCCACAACCTGACCACCCCAGCCGCCCAGCCGCGGACCGGCAGGTCCCACCGCGCCCGACACCGAAGTCACCCCTGAGCGCCCGTTGTTGCTCACCCAGGAACGCTCGCCGGCGGATCCAGGCTCAGCCGCGACAGTCCGTTCGGCCAGTTCCGGGCCGGCGTCTACGCGGTCCCGGAAGTGCTGGTTCGCCCGCTGCCGGTCGACGCCCCGGACAAGGGACCGTTCCCACCGGGTCGCCAGCGACTGGTCATCCACTCGCCGGCCCCCTGTGCACCGCGGGAACGAGACAAGTTCATGTCCAAGACCTTGACTTAGCGCAGCGCAGACCGTAGCAGTCCCAACTGCGGCGAGGTAGAACACGTGCCGGGAGGGTCCAATGAAGGCTCCGTCTCGAAATCCGTTCGCGAGGACCACAATACTTGCCGTCGGGTTGTCCTTGTTTTTCTGGGTTCACCTTAATTCATCGGCGGAAGCCAGTCCAAGGACGCCTCGGCCACTGACCATTCATTCGAGTGAAGCGAACGTCGCCCACGTCACCCGAGCAGGACTCACCGCCCTGATGGACTATGCCGAGAAGCACGGAGACGCAATCGGTGGAGTGGGTACCGATCTGCAGAATAACCTATTCGTCGATATTGTCGATGGGGCAGCCGCATCCGCCACGCGGGCGCAAGTGGACACTGTCCTGAGTCAGTACAGTGAGACGGCTGGTCAGTACGCGGTGACCATCCAGAGCGTCCAGTTTGGTCTCAATCACCTCCAGGGAATAGTCACAGAGCTGGCAAGTCCCGTCGGTGTAGGTCTCACTCTACGACCCGTCCTGAAAAATTGGGGCGTTGATCCCGTCAAGAATCAGGTGACGATCGGGGTTCCCGAGCTGACGCCCACCGTGAGCTCAGTCTTGTCTAGGGCTTTCGGTGACGCGGTCAGCCTTTTCGTGTTCACCGAAGACGCCCACACGCTCTCGGTTACTCGTGGATCGGACATTCAGCCCTACAACGGGGGCGACCGTATCGACAACATTAGCTACGGCAACTCCTGCACATCGGGCTTCCCCGTGAACCTCGCGCAGGGCGGTAGAGGAATGTTAACGGCCGGTCATTGCGGCAACCGAACTTCGACATCGGCCGATCACTTCAACAACGGCGGTCACGCGTTTGGCCACATTGGTGAGCGATCCCTAGGAAGTGGTACTGACAAGCTCGACTCGGCGGTGCTCGTTGACCAGACCTATTCCACGCTCATTTTTACCGGAACGTCGGCCAGCGCGCCCGTTAAGGGCCGCGCAACAGTCTCGGTCGGCGATATGCCCTGTTTCAGTGGGTGGTACACGAACAACGTATGCGGGAGGTCCCGCGTACTCGAAACCGATCGGTGTGCGTCAGCGACGGATCAAAGATTCGGGACGACCGTCAGCTGTCACCTTGACGGGTTCTCCGACCCGAGCGCCAGCATTCAACCCGGAGACAGTGGCGGTCCCGTGTATGACAACACTACCGGCGGGATCCTCGCAAAGGGGACCATCACCTCAACCACGTCGACGGAAGGCTTCTACGAAGAGGTCCTGTGGCAGCTACGACAGTGGAACGTCACACTGGCGACCTCGTGACCAGGAAGCGTCCTCATGCGCTTTTTGCGACCTTGGCAGCGTCGATGTGTCTTACCTTCGGCTGCTCGAACGGCCAGACCAACGAGCCCGCCGCAAACGGTCAGGTCGAGTCAGCTGTCCCCCGAAGCCTCCAGCAACAGCAGGCTCGATGTGTCACCACTATCAAGTCGAATGACCCTAGATTGGCCCTTCTTTCGGTCAACGCTCGCGTGTCGGTTGTAGAGTTGTGCGGCGTTGGCGCCAATATCGGCCATCCTAGGAATATTCGTGTTAGCGCATCGATGCCGCAGTTCGGACGTCTAGTTGCCAGCCTAAAGCTGCCGAATACCCCTGACCCCGGGCAGTGTAACCTTGCAGCTTATCCGGTACCGTCTATTGCGGCCATCCTCGACGACGGGTCAGTCGTTCGTCCAGGCGTCGGCGGGAACAGGTGTTTCCCTAACAAGCAAGTTCTCGACGTGATTGCGGAAATTAGCGGACGGCGATACGGCACGGATTCGTGAAAAGTTCCGCCCGAACGCCTCGCGGCTCATTTCGGTACTTGCGGTCATAGGGTCGGCACCGCTGGGATGATGGGCGGAAGTGCGGTACGGCATGGCGAGGCTGGCTGACGGGCATCGCAAGGCACGTCCGCAGCTGGGCCCGACGATGCACGGACTGCAGCGATTGCGCGGCCCGTGCGCCTACGTCCGCACGGCTGCTGTCGGGAGGCTGAACGCGGACGCGTAATCGGTGGCGAACTGCTCGAAGGATCGGGGCGGCCGGCCGAGCACGGCCGTGACATCCTCGCTGAGCCACTCGGCGTCACCCTCGGCGACCAGGCTGAGTGCCTGAGCGTTCATCGTCGCCAGCGGCTCCGGGAGACCGGCGCGCATCATGGCCTGCTTGTCCTGCTCGAAGGTGCCCGGACGATAGGCGATAGCACGACCGAGCACCCGCGAGAGCGTTTCGGCGACATGGGCGTAGGTGATCAAGGCGGGGCCGGTCAACCAGTACGTCTTTCCCGCATGGCCTGCGGGCGAGGCCGCGACCTCAGCCGCGACCGCGGCGACGTCCCGGGCGTCGACCATGCCTACCCGGCCCGCCCCGGCTGACGAGCCGAACCCGCCCGTCCTGTCGACGGCAGGCGCCAGCGCCAGCACGTTCTGCATGTACGCGTTCGAGCGCAGCAGGGTGTGAGCGAGCCCGGCGGCGACGAGTCCGGCTTCGATCTCGGACTGCCCGCGACGGCGAGCGATGGGCGAGTCCGCGGAGGCCTTGCTGGTGGCCTTGACCACATGCTCGACGCCTGCCCGTCGGGCGCTGTCGATGACGTTGAGCTCCTGGGCTGGCACCGCCGGGCTCACGAGCACCACCGAGGTGACCCCCTCGATCGCCTGGTCGACGGACGCCGGCGAATCGAGGTCGCCGACAACCACGTCGGCGCCCAGGTCGCTCATCGCGGCCGCGTTCTCCGGTGTGCGCAGCAGTACCCGCACCGAGACCTCTCGACGCCGGAGCAGCCGCACCGTCTCGGAACCCACCTTGCCGGCCGTCGTCACCAAGATCATCCGGGTCAACCCCTCGATCGCCTGTCAAGGTGGGACATCGGCCGCAGCTGGTCACTGGAGACCAGCTGAACAACGCTCCAGGCTCATCTGGCGGAAGCCGATGAACTAGCGCGCGATGGCGATGGTAGCGACCAGTGCAGCTCGTCGATGAGGGAGTCGGTGGAGCCGCGAGCAGATGCGATCAGGTGTCGGACCGGGCTACGAGCAGCTCGAGCGCGCCTTCAGCGCGGTCATGCCCGACAGTCTGTTGGGTCCAGTTGAATCGGGCCGCCGTGCACACCAGGAGATCAGGTGCTTGCCAGGTACTCGAACGCGTGTTCGAATAACCGGGGGTCGGCCGCACCGCCGCCTACCGTGGCTGGTTCCACAGCGGGTCGGGGCCACAGCGGGTCGGGGCCACAGCGGGTCGGGGCCACAGCGGGTCGGGGCCACAGCGAAAGGCGCAGGGATGATCGGCGACGCCGGCCCGTTCCCGGACGACACCGGCTGCTCGATCCTGCACGTCGACATGGACGCCTTCTACGCCTCCGTCGCCCTGCGCGACCGCCCCGAGCTGCGGGGCCGGCCGATGGCGGTCAGCGGTGGCGGCGCCCGCGGCGTGGTGCTGTCCGCCACCTACGAGGCACGCCGGTTCGGCGTCGGCTCGGCGATGCCGGTAGCCCGCGCCCGCGCCCTGTGTCCGGAGCTGGTCACGTTGCCGGCCGAGCACAGGATCTACGGCGAGGTCTCGCGCGAGGTGATGGAGATCCTGCGCTCGGTCACCCCCCTGGTGGAGTCGCTCTCACTCGACGAGGCGTTCCTCGACGTCGCCGGCGGTCGCCGGTTGCTCGGCAGCCCGGTCGCCATCGCCCGGCTGCTGCGCGCGCGGATGTCGGCCGAGCTCGGCCTGCCGTGCTCGGTCGGGGTTGCTCCGACGAAGTCGCTGGCCAAGCTCGGGTCGCGGGCGGCGAAGCCGGACGGCATCCACGTCGTCCCCGTCGACGGGGTCGCGGCATTCCTCGATCCGCTGCCCATCGGTGCCTTGTGGGGGATCGGGGAGAAGACCGGGGCCCAACTGGGCAGGTTGGGCATCCGGACCGTCGGCGAGCTCGCGCACATCCCGGAGCAGACGCTGCGGGCGACGGTCGGGCGGGCCGGGGCGGAGCACCTGGTGGCGATGGCGACCGGTCGGGACGCCCGCCGGGTCGACCCCGGGGTGACCGAGCAGTCCTGCGGGGCCGAACGTACCTTCGAGGCGGACATCGCCGACCCGGCCGTGCTGCGGCGCCACCTGCTCGACCTGGCAGTGCGGACTGCCGAGCGACTGCGCGCCGCGGGGTCGGCGGCGCGGACGGTTTCGGTCAAGGTCCGCCGATCGGACTTCCGGACGCTGATCCGCTCGACGACGCTGGGGACACCGACCGACGTCGCCCGGCACATGCACGACGCCGCGTGCCGGATGCTGGCCGGGCTGGAACCGACCGGGCCGGTCCGTCTCGTCGGCATCCGGGCCGAGCGCCTGGTGCCCGTCGAGTCGGTCAGCATCCAGGCTGCGCTCGGGGACCCCGAGCACGGATGGCGGGACGCCGAAGTCGCGATCGACGGTCTCACCGCGCGGTTCGGCTCCGGTTCCGTGCGCCCGGCGAGCCTGCTCGGGCGTCCCAGCACGGCGGCGAGACAGGCGCGGCCGGATGCCGGACACCGCCGCTGACGGTGGTTGAGGCAACTTCTGACGGCGGGTGTTCCGGGCCCTACACTTCCAGAGGTCAGGTCGGGCCTGCCGGCGCGCGGATGGCCGTGATCCGGCTGTTCGGCCATGACGACAGGTCTGACCGACACCCCGACCCACGACCACCGCTCCGGGCGACCGGCTGGTGGTCCTCGCAGTTGCAGGGGGAACCATGCCTCTCTCCGAACACGAGCAACGGCTGCTCGAGCAGATGGAGAGAGCTCTGAGCGCGGAAGATCCCCGGCTGGCATCCGCGCTTCGCGGGTCGGCGTCGGCTCGCCGCCGGCGTCGGACGATGGCGCTGTCGGTGTCCGGATTCGTCATCGGGCTGATCCTGCTGATGGCCGGGGTGGTGTTCCCCGGCCTGGTCCCCGTCAGCATCATCGGCTTCGTCGTGATGCTGGTGTGCGTCGTCACCGCCGTGAACGGCTGGCGGGTGCGCGGTCCGAACCTGTTCGTCGTCGACCCCGGCGTCCCCGGGGCCCGCCGGGTCGGGGCCACCAGCCGGCAACGCGGCGGTCGTCCCGTTTCCGGCCGGGCAGGCGCGTCCCGCAGCGAGCGCCCGGACCGGCCGCATCGCCCGGCGCCGTCCGGGTCGTTCATGGACCGCGTCGAGGAGCGCTGGCGCCGCCGCCGCTCCGACCGAGGCTTCTGAACCCGGCCTCATGAACCCGGCCTCGCGGACGCGCCCGCAGACCCGCGTCAGTGCGCCGGGAGTCCTGGGAGCCGGCGTCGGACCGGCTCCGGGAGCAGGAAACCCGCCAGCCGGTTGCGTCGCGGACTGACCGCGCGCAGCGCCTGAACCACCGTGGCCACGTCGGCACGCAGTGTCGACAGGTCCGGTTCCGCCCCGTGCGGGGCGGCATAGCGGACACGTTCGGCCAGCTGCACGAGCCGATCGACCGCGCCGGTGACCGCAGGCGGCACGGCCACGTCAGGCGGCACGGCTACGTCAGGCGGCACGGCTACCGCGGGCGGTAAGGCTGCCCCTGTCGGTGCGCTCGTGCCCGCAGTCGCGGCGCCGACCACGGACAGCACCTGGCGGGCAGCCGCCCGTGGGCTGGCCGCCGCCTCCCAGCGCGACCCGGCCTCGGCCAGCGCCGACCGCACCTCGTCCCAGGCCAGCTCGACCTGGGCCGCCGAACCGCCGCGGGCCCGCGCCGCCGCCCGCCGCCGCCGCCGCCACCACAGCAGCACACCGAGGTGCGGGGCGAGCAGGACGACCGCGACGGCTCCGACCACGGCCGCACCGACGGCGACCCGGTGTCCCGGCGTGCTCCCGGCCGGCTGCGTCGTCGCGGCCGGACCCGCAGCGGTTTCCGCCGGCGCGGACCGCTGGGGAAGCACCGGGGCGGCGGAGGCCGAGGCCGGCGGGGACGCGGGGTCTGCCGCGGTCGGTGTCGGGGTGGCGTAGGCGGGTGCGTTGCCGGTGCGGGTGGCCGGCGTCGGTTCGAACCGCAGCCAGCCGTACCCGGGGAACCACAGCTCCGGCCAGGCATGGGCGTCCCGGGCGGTCACCGTCACCGTGCCGTCGCTGGCGGACGCACCGGGCAGGAAACCGGTGACCACGCGCGCGGGGATGCCCACCTGCCGCGCCATCACCGCCATCGTCGCGGCGAACTGCTCGCAGTACCCGCGCTTGTCGCTGAGGAAGCGGCTCAGCGCGCCGTTGGAGGTGCCCTCCCGGTACCCCGCGTCGTAGGTGAAGTCGGTCCGGAACCAGTCCTGCAACGCGACCGCGCGGTCGTAGTCGGTCCCGACGCCGGCAGTCACCCGGCGGGCGGTCGCGGCCACCTCCGGCGGCAGGTCGCCCGGCAGCGCAAGGTCCTGGCTGCGGATGTCGGCCGGGATCGACGCACCCGAGTCGGCGGCCTGACGCAGCCGGTTCGGGTCGACGACCGGCGGCGTGCTGTCGACGCTGTACTCCAAGCCGCCGCTGGTGCCCTGCCGCAGTGAGAGGACGTCGAGGTCACGGACGTCGGTACGCCAGGGCCCGGCCACCCGGACAGCGGACGCGGGATAGGGGATCGGCAGGAACTGGCTCCGCAGGCCGTCGGCGACCCGGACCGTGGTGGTCACCTTCGTCCGGGGGACGTCGGCCGCGAGTCCACTCGGCGGGGGCAACGGCTCGCTCGCCGGCTGCAGATCCGGCGGGCCCGCGGTCCACCGCCGTCCGTCGAACTGCTCCAATGTGCGAAGGCGCAGGTAGGGGGCCGACCCGTCGCTCGTGCGATAGGTCAGCACAGGGACGTCGTCGGGCTGGTTGAGGTTGCGCCGGAGCTGGACCAGCGGGTCGGTGACGACCAGCACCGAGCCGCCGGGATCCCCAACGCCCTCCCCGTCGACGCTCGGCTGGTGGTAACCGAGGTGGTACACGGCCCCGACCCCGAGGCCGGGCACCGCCGCCGCGACGACCAGGGCCAGGCCGACCGCGGCCAGCCCGACCCGTACACCTGCGCCCCCGGCGCGCGGTTGAGTAGACCGGCCGGGCGCGAACAGCACTAGCGCCAGGTACGCGGCGGCCGACACGGTGAAGCCGAAGCCGCCGACCCCGGCCGGCGCGCAGATCATCGTGACCAGGTGCACACCGAGCAGCGGGATCGCCGCCAGCGCCGGGACGCGCCAGGTCACGACCAGGTGGTCGACGACCACCGCCACCAACCCGAGCCCCGCGCAGACCAGCAACAACATGCCGGTTCCGGTGACCACGGGTGGGGCCGCGGTGTCGATCACCTCGAACGCGGCCGCGAGCCGATCACGCACCGCCCCCGGCGTGGCAACCGTCGGAAGCATGCCGCCGCGCAGGCTGTCCCCGGCGCCGACGACGACTACCCAGGCGCCGGCCAGGAGCACCTGGGCCACCACGACGACCGGCCAGGGCGCTCGCAGCCGTCTCGCGGTCCACCCGGTGGCGACGACGACCGCGACGGTGACCGCGACCGCTGCCCACCATGACGAGCCGACCAGCAGCGGCCGCAGCACCCAGGCGGTCGCGGCGACGGACACTCCATCGAGTACGGCCGCCCAGGTCGTCATGGCCGGTCCCGCCCCTCGCGAGCCCGCTCCACCGGCCGGCGACATGGCGTCCCGAGCCGACGCCCGCGGTTCCGGCAGCGAGGGAGGTCCGCCAGCCGGCCGGGCGGTCCGGGCAGCGAGGCCCGCGCCGGTCGCCACCGACCCGCTCACCGCGTCGCCCGACTGCCGCCGACGGAGGACGCAGGGCCGGCTGGGGTCGCCGGGCCGACGGAGGACGCAGGGCCGGCTGGGGTCGCCGGGCCGACGGAGGACGCAGGGCCGGCTGGGGTCGCCGGGCCGACGGAGGACGCAGGGCCGGCTGGGGTCGCCGGGCCGGCGAAGGACGGGGACCGGCCCGATGCTTGCGCGGCGGCCCACGCGGCGGGCACCGTGTCACCGCGGGCGACCTCGACCGTCTGCCAGCCCTGCGCGGCAAGCGCCGACCGCACGCCGGCGGGCGTTCCGCGGCCGACGGTGCGGCCACCGGTCCGGTCGGGAGTCCAGTCGGTGGTCCGCAGGAGGAAGGCGATCGCCGTCGAGCGGCCGGCCCGCAGGTCGGCGAGTTCGGGAAGGTCCTCGGCGCCCACCGATCCCAGGATGGCGACGATGGTGTGAGTGCCGTGTCCGCTACCCGCCGGACCGAGAGCGTCCGGGTTGGTGATCCGGCCCGGACCCGCCCCTGGGGCCCGCGGCCGGGCCGTGACGCCGACCAGCCGGTCCAGTGCGTCCCGCGCGACGCGGGCGCGGTCGGCCGGCGTCCCGCGGTCGGCCGTCCGTCCCATGCGTCCCATGCGACCCCGTCCGGCGACCAGTCCGGGCACGCCGCTCATCGAGCGGGCGGTCTCGGCGACGAGGTCGACCTCGTAGCCGACTCGGCCCGCGTGGTCCACCACGCTGGCGGCCGCCGACACAGCCCACTCGAAGGACGAGTCCGGACCCCCGCCGGTGAATTCGGCTGCCCTGGTGTCCCCGCCGGTGAAGTCGGCTGCCCTGGTGTCCAGGACGACCGTCAACCGGGACTGCCACGGCTGTTCCTCCTGGCGGACCATCAGGCTGCCGCGGTGGGCGCTGGAGCGCCAGTGCACGCGGCGGACGTCGTCGCCCGACTGATATTCCCGCACCGAGCTGTCCTGCTCACCGGCGACCCCGACCGACCGGCCGCGCCCGACGGCGGCGGCGCCGCCCGGCCCGCCGCCCGGGCGGCCCGTGAGCCGGTGCACCGTAGGGGTGACCGTCAACACCGTCGCGCGCCCTGCGGCCCCGTCGGCGTCGGCGGCGGCGGTACGGGACAGCCGGAGGACCCCGAACGGGTCGGCCACGACCACCTGGGCGGCGGGGAGCTCATGGACGCCGCGGGTGGCGGCGGTGAGGGCCAGCGTCGCGGACCGCCGCTCGTCGCCGCGCAGGACACCGACCCGGCGCCGGGCGCCGGTTCCGCGGGGCGCGCCCGCCCGGGCGAGAGCACCGGTCAGCGGTTGGACGAGGACCGCTCCGGCGATCGGCAACCGACCGGCGTTGGCGACGGTCAGGGTGAGGACGCTGGTCTCGCCGGGCCCGATCCGGGGCCGGTCCAGCGACTGGCTCAGCGACAGCCCGCTGCCCGATGCCGCGAGCACCAGCGCGCCGCCGGCGACCAGGGCCAGGGCGAGCACCCCGATCCGGACCAGCTGCTGCTCTGCGGTCGCCAGCCCCACCACGCAGCAGAGCAGGCCGACGGCGAGGAAGGTCCGACCCCGCCCGGTGGTCGCGGTCCACATCCGGCGGGTCATCGGGTCATCACCCGGCCCGTCACCGCGGCTGTCACCGACGCCGTCACCGGGCGGCTGAGCGGGGCAGCGGGACCCGCTGGACGAGCTGGGCGACGACGGTGTCGGCGGTCAACCGGTCAAGAGCGGCCTCACCGGACATCAGCAGCCGGTGGGCCAGCACCGGAACGGCGAGGGCCTGGACGTCGTCGGGGAGCACGTGGTCCCGACCGTCGAGGGCCGCCTGCGCACGCGCCGCCCGGACCAGGTGCAGGCCGGCTCGCGGTGAGGCACCGAGGGCCAGGTCGCGGTGGTCGCGGGTGCTGGCGACCAGGGCCAGGACATACCGCTTGACCGCCTCGGACAGGTGGACGCCGCGGACCGCCGCCACCAGCGCCGCCACGTCCCGACCGGTGACGACCGGGTCCAGATCCTCGACCGGCGAGGCGGCGCTGTGGCTGCCGAGCATCGCCAGCTCCGCGTCGGGACCGGGGTAGCCCAGGGAGAACCGCATCATGAACCGGTCGCGCTGGGCCTCGGGCAGCGGATAGGTGCCCTCCATCTCGACCGGGTTCTGGGTGGCGACCACCAGGAACGGCTCGGCGAGGGTGTAAGTGGTCCCGTCGACGGTCACCTGGCCCTCGGCCATCGCCTCCAGTAATGCGCTCTGCGCTTTCGGCGACGCCCGGTTGATCTCGTCGCCGATCACGACGTTGGCGAACACGGCACCGGGCTTGAAGTCGAAGCTCGCGGTCTCGGCGTTGAACACGCTGACCCCGGTGATGTCGCTCGGCAGCAGGTCGGGGGTGAACTGGATCCGGCGGACCGGGCAGTCGATCGCCCGGGCGAGGGCGCGGGCGAGCATCGTCTTGCCGACGCCGGGGACATCCTCGATGAGCAGGTGGCCGCCGGCGAACAGCGCGACGACCGCCTGCCGGATCCGGTCGTCCTTGCCGGTGATCACCTGGCCGACCGCTCGGGCGACGGCGTCGCCGGCGCGGGCGACGTCGGCAACTCCGGGCAGTCTGCGTGTGCCGCCGTCCAGACCGGCCACCGCCGGGATCGGCTCGTCACCCACCCGGTGCCGGCCGTTGAGGTCGGCGCTGGGAGCCGTTCCGGCAGCGAGATCGGCAGCGGCCACGCGACGTCCTCCGGATGGCTGGTGGGGTGCTCCGGGCCCAGAACAGCCGCTGGCGGGACGCCCCATGGCAGGGACTCGACGGGCGCGGCTTAACCAAAACGTAGTGAACAACCGGCCGAGGTGCACGGGGTCGCCGAGCGCCTGCAGTCACCGGCTGCCGAGCTGTCCGGACCGTCGCGCCCGGGAGGGGGCGGCGGCTGCCTCGGAGCACCGATGCAAGGGGGTCCAGTGGAGTACCGTGGGGCGAAGTGGAGGATCGCGGAGCCAACGTGCCGAGCCGTTCCACCGACCGGACCGCTCCACCGACAGGCGATCCACCGACAGGCGCTCCACCGACTGGGGACGGGAGGGACCGTGTTCCTCGGCACCCACACCCCGCGCCTGGATGACAAGGGCCGGCTCGTCCTGCCGGCGAAGTTCCGCGACGACCTGGCAGCGGGGCTCGTGATCACCCGTGGCCAGGAACGTTCGCTGACGATCTGGCCGGTGGCCGGCTTCACCCGGTTCACCGAGCGGGTACAGGCCGCGCCGCAGACCAGCCGCGAGGTGCGCGACTACCTGCGGATGCTGTTCGCCGGGGCCTCGGACGAGATCCCGGACAAGCAGGGTCGGATCACCGTGCCTCCACTCCTGCGCAGCTACGCGGAGTTGGACCGCGAGTGCGTGGTCATCGGGATGAGTGACCGGATCGAGGTGTGGGAGACCTCCCGTTGGGAGCGGTACTCCACCGAGCACGAGGCGGGCTTCGCCGAGTTGAACAGCGAGGTGATGCCGATCACCTGAAACGTCGCGCCAGACCCGCGTCCCGAGGTCTCCGCCCGCCCGCCCCGACGCACCTTCCCCGGCGCCGGGACGCCCGAGCGGTCGGAGCCCTGGAGACACGGACCAGCGCAGACGCGCTCGACACAGCGACACGTACGGCGGCAGCGCGGAGGGAGATGTGGATGTGACGGATGAGCCTGCTGTGACAGGTGATTCGGTTCCGACCGCGCTCGGCGCCGGGATGCCCGATGCGCGCACGAGCCCCGGTCACCTACCGGTGCTGGTCGACCGCGTCGCCGCGTTGCTGACGCCTGCTCTCGGTCCGGGCACGGTCGTCATGGACGGGACGGTCGGCCTCGGCGGCCATGCCGAGGCCTTGCTCGCGGCGACCGGCGACCGGGACGACCCGGCCCGGGTGGCCGGGACGCCGGTGCTGGTGGGCATCGACCGCGACCCGGCGGCACTGGAGATCGCGGCCCGGCGCCTGCGCCGGTTCGGCGACCGGGTGCGGCTGGTCCACGCCGTCAACGACGACCCGGCCGGGGTGTTGCGCCGGGCCGGCGTCAGCGACCTCCCGGTCGCCGGGATGCTGCTCGACCTCGGCGTGTCCTCCCTGCAGCTGGACGACGACGACCGAGGCTTCTCCTACGCCCGCGACACGCCCCTGGACATGCGGATGGACCCGACCACGGGGATCGACGCGGCGGGTGTCCTGAACACCTACCCGGTCGAGGAGCTCACGCGGGTGCTGCGCACGTTCGGTGAGGAGCGGTACGCCCCGGCCATTGCCCGGGGGATCGCGGCCGCGCGCACCCGTGGGCCGTTGCGCACCAGCCGGGATCTCGTCGACGTCGTGGTGGCCGCCTACCCGCGGGTCCGCCCGGGGCGTGGCGGGCGGCGCGAGAGCGGTGGTCACCCGGCGAAGAAGACCTTCCAGGCGCTGCGCATCGAGGTCAACGGCGAGCTCGAAGCACTGAGCCGGGTGCTGGGCGCCGCGGTCGACCTGCTGACCGACGGCGGGCGGATCGTGGTGCTGGCCTACCACTCCGGCGAGGACCGCCGGGTCAAGCAGTCATTGGCGGCGGCCGCGCGGCCTGACGTGCCGGACGACGTGCCGGTCGTCCCACCCGGCCGCGGCCCGCGCCTGCGGCTGCTGACCCGGGGCGCGGAGAAGGCGTCCGCGGCCGAGCTGTCCGCCAATCCGCGGGCGTCCTCGGCCCGGCTGCGCGCCGCGGAACGACTCGCCCGGGTCGGTGCCGCGTGAGCACCCGAGCGATCGAGAGCACCCGTCCGTCCCAGGAGCCCACCACATGAGCCTCGCCGAGGTCGACGCCCTGTCCCTGCTGGACCCTGCCGCGCCGGCTGCCGGTCCGGTGGCCACGTCGCAGCGGTCGGCGAGCGTTGCTCTCGCCGACCCGGTCCGGCTGGCCTCGCGGCTGGTCGTCGCCCCGGCGGTCGCTCCGGCCGCCAGCCCGCGGCGACTCCCGTTCGTGCTCACGTTGGTAACGCTGCTCGCGGTCGGGCTGGGCGCGCTGCTGCTGCTGAACACCGTGATGGCGCAGGACAGTTTTCGGGCGTCTCGACTCGCCCAGCAGTCCGCCCAGCTGCAGGCGCAGCGCCAGGCGCTGTCCGAGCAGGTCGACAGGCTGCAGTCGCCGCAGTCGCTCGCGCAACGTGCGGCGGCCCTCGGGCTGGTCCGGCAGACGGACCCGCCGATCCTCGACCTCGGCACAGGGACCGTCACCGCGAGCCGATGAAATCGGGAACGGGAAACGGCCCGTCGCAGCCGGGTCGTTACCGCGCCTGGCCCCGGGCGCCGCGAGGATGAGTCGACCAGGACGGCACCGGACCGATCGGGCGGGGGAGCAGCTGTGACACGACCGCGCACGGACAGCTCGCGCACGGGCAGCTCGCGCACGGGCAGCTCGCTCGGGACCAGCGGTCGCGCCGGCAGGCCCGCCACATACCGCCTGGCCAACGCCGGGGGGCGGCTGCGGGTCGCGGTCACCGCTCTCGTCTTCGTCCTCTCGCTGTTCGGTGCCCGCCTGTTCCAGCTGCAGGTCGCCGACGCCTCCGTGCGCGCCGCGGAGGCCCGTCAGGCACGCGTGCAGACCCAGGCGCTGCCGGCGGCGCGCGGCGACATCACCGACGTGAACGGCCGGCCGCTGGCCACCACGGTCGCGGCGTACCTGGTGGCGGCCGACCCGAAGCTCACCGCTCCCTACGCCGGCCAGTTCGCGGCGGCCCTTGCCCCGGTCCTGCGCACGTCGGCCCCCGCGCTGCTGGCCAAGCTGGCCAAGCCGCGCACGCGGTACGTGGTGCTCGCCCGCCAGATCGACCCGGCCGCCCGTGCCGGCGTCGACGCGGCGGTGTCCGCGGTCCGCACCCGCGTCCAGGCGGCACAGAGGGCCGCCGGGCAGCCGCTGACCGTCGTCGACGGGATCATCGTGTCCAACGATCCCCGTCGGGTCTACCCGGCCGGCCCGGTCGCCGGCAATGTCGTCGGATTCGTGGGCGCCGGGCAGGGCGACGGCCAGGTGCAGGCGTTGGCCGGCCTCGAGTTGAGCGCGGGCAGGCTGCTCGCGGGCACCGACGGCACGCGGACGTACGAGGCGGGGATGGGCGAGGCCATCCCGTCGGGCGCCAACAGGACCGTCCCGGCGGTCGACGGCACCGACATCCGGCTCACGATCGACTCGGACCTGCAATGGCGCGTCCAGCAGTCGTTGGCGGCGGGGGTGAAGGCGACCGGCTCCCGGTACGGGATGGCGGTGGTGATGGAGGTCGGGACCGGGCGCATCGCCGCGCTGGCCGCCGCCCCGTCGGTGGACCCGACCGACCCGGCGGCGGTTGCCGCGACCGACCGCAACGACGCGCCGCTGCAGCGGGTCTACGAGCCCGGCTCGGTGCAGAAGGTCCTGACGATGTCCGCGCTGCTCGACGCCGGTCTGGTGACGCCCACCACGGCGGTCACCGTCCCCGGCAGCGTCCGTATCGGCGCCGACACCGTCCACGACGACTCCCCGCACGGCACGTGGCACCTGACCGCAGCGGGGGTCATCGCCGCGTCGTCGAACGTCGGGATGCTGACGTTGGCGAAGAAGCTGCCCAAGGACCGGCTGGAGGGCTACCTGCGGGCATTCGGGCTGGGATCGAGGACCGGAGCCGTGCCCGGCGGTGTCGAGTCGGCGGGACAGCTGGCGCCGTCGAGCACCTGGCCGGAGGTCCAGCGGGCCACGATCGCGTTCGGCCAGGGCCTGTCCGTGAACGCGGTGCAGATGGCGGCCGCTGTCGCGGCGGTCGCGAACGGCGGGGTGTACGTGCAGCCCACCGTCGTCGCCGGGACGACGACTCCGGACGGCGTGTTCCACCCGGCGGCCGCACCGGTCACCCGCCGGGTCGTCTCGGCGCCGGCCGCTGCCGCGACGGTGGCGATGTTGCAGGGAACGGCGCGGGCCGGCGGGACGGCGCCCAAGGCCGCGATCCCCGGCTTCCCCGTCGCCGGGAAGACGGGCACCGCGCAGTACAGCGGGCAGGGCATCACCTACGCCGACGGGATCTACACGACCTCCTTCGCCGGGTTCGCGCCGGCCGCCGGCCCCCGCTACGTCACCTACGTCGTGATGCACGACCCGAAGCAGGGCAAGTCCGGTGGCACGACGGCGATGCCGGTGTGGCGGGACATCACCACCTTCCTGCTGCAGCGCTATCCGCCCGCGACGGTCGCCGCACCGCTGCCGGTCTTCCCGATCTGGGCCGGCAACCCGTACTCGTGAACCCGGTCACCGTCCGCCGCAGTGCCGGCGCGCGGGTAGCGTGCCGCGACGTGCCGCCGCCCGCCCACCAGCCCGTGACCGTGGGGCAGGTGGCGGCCTCCCTCGGTGTCGCGACCCCGGCGGTCGGGGCGAACGTGCTGCTCAGCGGTCTTACCCTGGCCTCGGACCGGGTCCGCGAGGGTGACCTGTTCGCAGCGGTGCCGGGTGCGGTCCGCCACGGCGCGGCCTTCGCGGCCGAGGCGGTCACGGCGGGCGCGGTGGCGGTACTGACCGATCCGGCGGGGTGTGCGGCAGCGTCCGTCGCCGGTGTGCCGGTGCTGGTCGTCGACGACGTCCGCGCGGTGCTCGGCGGCCTGGCGGCGCGGCTGGCCGGCGATCCCGCGGCGGCGATGACGGTGTTCGCGGTGACCGGGACCAGCGGCAAGACGACCACCACCTACCTGCTCGAGGCGGGACTGCGCGCCGCCGGGCGGCGACCCGGGGTGATCGGCACGACCGGCGCACGGATCGACGGCCGTTCGATGCCCAGCGCGCTGACGACCCCGGAGGCTCCGGACCTGCACCGGCTGCTCGCCGCGATGGCCGACGAGCACGTCCGCGCGGTGGCACTGGAGGTCTCCAGCCACGCGCTGGTCCTGCACCGGGTCGACGGTCTGGTCGCCGACGTGGCGCTGTTCACCAACCTCGGGCACGACCACCTGGACTTCCACGCCGACATGGCCGGTTACCTGGCGGCGAAGCTGATGCTGTTCACCCCCGGACGGGCCCGGGCCGCGGTCGTCTGCGTCGACGACGGACCGTCGGGCTACGGCGCGCAGGTCGCGGCCGCTGCGCGGGCCGCCGGGCTCCCGACGGTCACCGTCACCGGACGGCCCGGCGTGCCCAGCGGGGACTGGGCCGTCTCGGCGACCACGGTCCGGGCGGCGGGGGGGACCTCGTTCGCCCTGCGCACCCCCGACGGACGGGCGCTGGAGGCACACGTGGCACTGCCGGGCGGGTTCAACGTCACCAATGCCGTGCTGGCGCTGGCAGCCCTCGTCGTCGCCGGCGTTGACGAGAGCACTGCACTCGATGGGATCGGCGGTTTGGCCGGCGTACCCGGACGGTTGGAGCGGGTGACCGGCGGCGGCCTGCTGGCCTACGTCGACTACGCCCACAAGCCCGAGGCTCTGGAAGCAGTGCTCACCGAGCTGCGCGGACTGGTGCCGGTCGGCGGTCGGCTGGCGGTGGTGCTCGGTGCGGGCGGGAACCGGGACCGGGGCAAGCGGCCGCTGATGGGCGAGGTCGCCGGACGCCTGGCCGACCTCGTCGTCGTCACCGACGACAACCCGCGCGACGAGGACCCGGCCACCATCCGGTCCGCGGTCCTGGCCGGCACCGCCGGGACGGCCGCGGAAGTCGTGGCGGTCGGCGACCGCAGGGCGGCCATTGCCCGCGCGGTGGCCGGGGTGGGGCCCGGTGACGTGCTGCTCGTTGCGGGCAAGGGTCCGGAGACCGGGCAGCAGGTCGGCCACCTGATGGTCCCCTTCGACGACCGGACCGTGCTCGCCGAGTTGCTCGCGGAGTCCGGCGCGTGATCGCGCTGGACCTGGCCGCGGTCGCCTCGGCCACCGGCGGCCGCGTCCACGGCGACCCCGCGACGGTGGTGACCGGACCGGTCGTCACCGACTCCCGGCTCGCCGAGCCCGGGTCGCTCTACGTCGCGCGGATCGGCGAGCAGGCCGACGGGCACGCGTTCGTGGGGGGTGCGGCCGCCCGCGGAGCCGTCGCCGCCCTGACCACCAGGGAGGTCGCGGACCTGCCGTGCGTGGTGGTGGGGGAGGGTGCGGCACCGGGCGAGTCGATCCAGCCGGCCGACGCGGCGCTGGGCCGGCTGGCACGCGCGGTGCTGGACCGGCTGCCGCAGGTGGTCGTCGTGGCCGTCACCGGCTCGGTCGGCAAGACCGGGACCAAGGACCTGCTGGGCCACGTGTTCGCGACCGCCGGGCCGACCGTCGCCGCGGAGGGATCGCTGAACGGCGAGGTCGGCGTCCCGCTCACGGTGCTCCGGGCGGGTCCGGACACCCGGTACCTGGTGGTGGAGATGGGGGCGCGGGGCGCCGGGCACATCACCCACCTGACCGGGGTCGCCCCGCCGCGGATCGGTGTGGTGCTCAACGTCGGCTCGGCGCACCTGGGCGAGTTCGGCTCACGCGAGGCGACCGCCGTCGCCAAGGGCGAGCTGGTCGCGGCCCTCGGGCCGGGCGGGACCGCCGTGCTGAACGCCGACGACCCGCTGGTCGCGGCGATGGCCGGCCGCGTCGGGCCGGGCGTCGCCGTCACCGCGGTCGGCGAGACCGGTCACATCGCCGGCGCGTCCACCGTGGTGCGGGCCCAGGACGTCGAGCTCGACGGCGCGGCGCGACCCTCGTTCGTCCTCGCAGCGGGCCAGGTCCGGGCGCGGGTCCGGCTGGGTCTGCACGGGGAGCACCAGGTGCCGGCCGCCCTCGCGACCGCCGGCGCCGCGCTGGCCGCCGGCCTGACGGTGCCGGCCATCGCCGCCGCGCTCTCGACGGCGACCGCCCGCAGCCGGTGGCGGATGGAGGTCACCGAACGATCCGACGGGGTGACCGTCGTCAACGACGCCTACAACGCAAATCCGGAGTCGATGCGGGCCGCGCTGAAGAGCCTGGCGTTGATGAGTCGCGGCCGCCGGTCGGTCGCGGTTCTCGGGGAGATGCTCGAGCTCGGCCCGGACTCCGCCGCCGAGCACGACGCGCTGGGCCGGCTCGCCGTCCGCCTGGACGTCGGGCGGCTGGTCGCGGTCGGCGACGGTGCCCGGGCCGTGCACCTGGGCGCGACGCAGGAGGGCAGTTGGGCGGGGGAGTCGGTGTGGGTGCCGGACGCCGACGCGGCATGGGACCACCTGCAGGCGGACCTGGCCGCCGGTGACGTCGTGCTGGTCAAGAGCTCCAACGGTGCCGGACTGCGGTTCCTCGGCGACCGACTGGCCCAGGTCGGGGCCGCGGGGGCCGGCCCCGCGGGGCCGTCGGGAGATTTCCGGTGACCGCGATCATCGTCGGCGCCGGCCTCGCGCTGCTGATCGGCCTCGTCGGCACCCGGATGTGGATCGCCCTGCTCGCCGCCCGTGGCTACGGCCAGTACATCCGCGACGACGGCCCGACGACCCACCACGTGAAGCGCGGGACGCCGACCATGGGCGGCGCGGTGGTGGTGCTCGCGGCGGTCGTGGGGTATCTGGTCGCGCACCTGGTGACGCTCACCCCGCTGACCGCGTCCGGGATGCTCGTGTTGTTCCTGACCACCGGCCTGGGCGCGGTCGGGTTCATCGACGACTACCTCAAGGTGTCCCGGCGACGCAGCCTCGGGTTCCGCAGCGGCCCCAAGGCCGCCTGCCAGATTGCGATCTCGCTGGTGTTCGCCCTTGCCGTGTTGCTGTGGCCGGAGTCGCGCGGGATCAGCATCGCCTCGCCGACGGTGTCGTTCATCCGGGACACCCCGCTGGTGCTGCCCGCAGTGCTGTTCGTCCTGTGGGTCCTGCTGATCGTCGCCGGCACCTCGAACGCGGTCAATCTGACCGACGGACTCGACGGCCTGGCCGCCGGGGCGTCGGTCATGGTGCTGGCGTCCTACGTCGTCATCGGCGTGTGGGAGTTCGGCAAGAACTGCGCCCAACCGGCCGCCGACCTCGCCCGCTGCTACCCGACCCGCGACCCCTACGACCTGGCGCTGGTGGCCGCGGTGATGGTCGGTGCCCTGTTCGGGTTCCTGTGGTGGAACGCCCCCCCGGCGAAGATCTTCATGGGCGACACCGGGTCCCTGGCGATCGGCGGAGCCCTGGCCGGCCTGGCGATCACCACCCGCACGGAGCTGTTGCTGCCGATCCTGGGTGGGCTGTTCGTGGTGATCACCGCGTCGGTGATCATCCAGGTCGGCTGGTTCCGACTGTCCGGGGGCAAGCGGGTGTTCCGGATGGCGCCGCTGCAGCACCACTTCGAGATGCTCGGGTGGCAGGAGATCACCGTCACCATCCGGTTCTGGATCGTCGCCGGGATCTTCGTGGCCACCGGGATGGGCGTCTTCTACGCCGAATGGGTCGCGCGGGCATGAGCCGGTCGAGTCCGGGGGGCCGGTCGAACCCGGTGTCCGGGCCGCGCATCACGGTCTCCGGACGGCACGTCACCGTGGCCGGGGTCGGCGTCGCCGGGTCGGCCGCGGCGCTGGCCCTGCGGGAGCGGGGCGCCCGGGTGACCGCGGTCGACGACCGTGATCCCGGGCCGGGGCGGGTCGGGGCGCTGACGGCTGCCGGCGCGGCGGTCCGGGTCGGTCCGGGTGCGGCCGCGACGCTGCCCCCGGGCACCGAGCTGGTCGTCACCAGCCCGGGTTGGCACCCGTCGGCGCCCCTGCTGCGGGCTGCCGCAGACGCCGGGGTGCCGGTGTGGGGCGAGATAGAGCTGGCGTGGCGGCTGGGTGGCGACCGTCCCGGCGGCCGGCTGCCGTGGCTGACCCTGACCGGGACCAACGGCAAGACCACGACGGTCGGGATGCTCGCCTCCGTGCTGGCCGCCGCCGGGTTCCGGGCCGCCGCTGTCGGCAATGTCGGCGACCCGGCGGTCACCGCGGTCGCCGACCCGGACCTGGACGTCCTGGCCGTGGAACTGTCCAGCTTCCAGCTGCACGGCGTCTCATCGGTGGCGGCGTACGCGGCGGCGCTGCTGAACCTGGCCGAGGACCACCTGGACTGGCACGGCGGGATGGCCGCCTACGGGTCGGCCAAGGCGCGGGTGTTCGACCGCACGGTGCAGGCGACGGTGACCAATGCCGACGACCCGGCCACCGCCCGGCTGCTCGCCGCGGCCAGCCCAGGCCCCACCGCGGCGGCCGTGTCGTTCACGGTGGGTGAGCCGAGGCCGGGCCAGCTCGGCATGGTCGACGGGGTGCTGGTGGACCGCGCGTTCGGCGGCCGCCCGGGTGCGGACGGCACCGGCCTGGCCGGTGTCGCGGACCTGGCCCACCTGGGGGTCGGCGGCGTGACCGCGCCGCACACGGTCGCCGACGCACTGGCCGCCGCGGCGCTGGCCCGGGCGTTCGGGGTGCCGGCCCCGGCCGTGGCCGCGGGCCTGCGTGCCTACCGCCCTCGCGGGCATCGGATCGCCGAGGTGGCGACCGTGGCCGGCGTCCGGTACGTCGACGACTCCAAGGCCACCAACCCCCACGCGGCGGCAGCCTCGCTGGCCGCCTTCGACTGCGTGGTGTGGATTGCCGGCGGGTTGGCCAAGGGCGCCACCTTCGATGACCTGGTGACCGGTGCCGCCCCACGGCTGCGGGCGGTGGTGCTGCTCGGCACCGACCGCGGCCTGATCGCCGACGCCCTGGCCCGACACGCCCCGGACGTCCCCGTGACGGTCCTGGACGGCCTCGACACTGACGCGGTGGGAACCGATGTGGGGCGAACCGGTACTGGGCCAACCGGTACTGGGCGAATCGGTACTGGGCGAACCGGCGCGGGCGGGGATCCGATGGGCGCCGCCGTGACGGCCGCGGCCGCGGCGGCCCGGCCCGGTGACGTGGTCCTGCTGGCACCGGCGTGCGCGTCGATGGACGCGTTCCGCGACTACGTCGACCGGGGCGAGAAGTTCGCCGCCGCCGTCGCGCGGCTGCGCGCGTGAGCGTCACAACCCGTCCGCCGCGTCGACTCGGGTCCCCGGGCGGGCAACCGCCGGGGACACCGGCCGCAGCGGGAACGCCGGGAGCAGGAACGCCGGGAAGTGCGGGAACCTCGGGAGCATCGGCGATGCCGCGCCGGTCGCTGCTGGGCGGCGCCGCCGACGCGGTCGGTCGCGCGCTCGCCCAGCCGATGACCTCGTTCTCCCTGGTGATGGCCGCCGGGCTGCTGCTGCTCGTGCTCGGTCTCGCGGAGGTGCTCTCGGCCTCGTCCATCCCGTCGTACGTGGTGAACGACGGGAACAGCTACGCGGTCGTCGCGCGGCAGGCGACCTGGGCGGCGATCGGACTGCCGTTCGCGGTCCTCGCGGTCCGGGTGTCCCCGCGGGTGCTGCGTCTCGTCGCGTGGCCGGGGCTGATCGCCGCCGTCGCGTTGCTCGCGTTGACCTACGTGCCGGGCTTCGGTGTCTCGGTCAACGGCAACCGGAACTGGCTCAACTTCGGGGGACCGCTGCAGATCCAGCCGTCGGAGTTCGCCAAGCTTGCGCTGGTGGTCTGGGTCGCCACGGTGCTGGCGACCAAGGAGCCGCTGCTCGGTCGGTGGGCGCACCTGCTGTTCCCGCTCGTGCCCGTCTGCGTCGGCGTGTCCGGCCTGGTCGTCGGCCAGGGTGACGCCGGGACAGCGGTGGTGTTCTTCGCCATCGCGGCCGGGACGCTGTTCCTGGTGGGTGCGCCGCTGCGGGCGTTCGGGGTCGCGCTGCTGGTCGGTGGATCGGCGCTCGCCGCGCTGATCGTCACCCACCCGAACCGGATGCAGCGGCTGGCCAGTTTCGTGGACCCGTTCGCCGACAAGAGCAACACCGGCTACCAGGCCGTCCAGGCGGTGTACGCCTTCGCCAGCGGCGGCTGGTGGGGCGTCGGGCTCGGTGCCAGCCGGCAGAAGTGGGGCCGGTTGCCGGAGGCCTACACCGACTTCATCTTCGCCATCATCGGCGAGGAGCTGGGCCTGATCGGCGCCCTGGTCGTCGTCGGCCTGTTCGGCGTCCTCGGCTATGCCGGCTTCCGGATCGCGGCCCGCAGCGGCGACCTGTTCTGCGCCCTGCTCGCCGGCGGGATCACCGTCTGGATGCTCACCCAGGCCTGCGTCAACATGGCCGCCGTGCTGGGCCTGCTGCCGATCGCGGGCATCCCCCTGCCGCTGGTCTCCTACGGCGGCTCGGCGCTGGTCCCCACGCTGATCGCGATCGGCATGCTGGCCGGGCTGGCCCGTCGGGAGCCGGCCGCCGCGCTGTACCTGGCCGCCCGCTCGGCACGTCGGCGCCGGCTGCGCCGCGAGCGGCGCGGGTGACCGGGTCGGCGCCGCGAGCGGCGCGGGTGACCGGGTCGGCGCCGCGAGCGCCGCGGGTGACCGGCGTCTGCGTGGTCCTGGCGGCGGGCGGCACTGCGGGCCACCTCGAGCCCGCCCTCGCCCTCGCTGACGCTCTGCGTCGCGCCGAACCCGATGTCGCCGTGACCGTGTTGGGTACCCCCCGCGGACTGGAGACCCGGTTGGTTCCCGCGCGTGGCTACCGGCTGGTGACGATCCCCGCCGTGCCGCTGCCGCGGCGGCCCGGCCGGCAGCTGCTGACGGTCGGGCCGCGGCTGGCCCGGGCCTACCGCGCCGCCCGCCGGGTCCTGTCCGCGGCCCACGCCGACGTGCTGGTCGGCTTCGGCAGCTACGCCGCGCTGCCGGCCTACCTCGCCGCCCGGCGGGCGGGCATCCCGTCGGTCGTCCACGAGTCCAACGCCCTGCCCGGGCTGGGCAACCGCGTCGGCGCACGGCTGACCGGTCACGTGCACGCCGCCGTTCCCGGCACCGGTCTGCCGCATGCCGTCGTGACCGGCATCCCGCTGCGCCGGTCCGTCAGCACGGTGGACCGCGCGGCCGCGCGGGCCGGCGCCCGCGAGTCGTTCGGGCTCGACGGTGCCCCCGGCCGGCAGTCGGGCGACCGACCGACCCTGCTGGTCACCGGCGGTTCGCAGGGCGCGGCGTCGATCAACCGGGCGGCGGCTGGTGCCGCGGACCGGCTCGCCGGCCTGGGGTTCGGCATGCTGCACGTGACCGGCCCGACCGCTGCCGGGCTGGCCGGCGCCGGGGAGCCCCCACCCGGGGTCGTCCGTGTCGGGTACACCAACCGGATGGACCTCGCCTACGCCGCCGCCGACCTCGTGCTGAGCCGGTCAGGGGCGATGACGTGCGCCGAGCTGTCCGCGGTCGGCCTGCCGGCGGTGTTCGTGCCGTTGCCGCACGGCAACGGCGAGCAGGGCCGCAACGCGGCCCCGCTGGTCGCCGCCGGGGCCGCCCTGGTGATCCCGGACGCGGAGCTGACAGCGGACCGCGTCGTGGAGCTGGCCGGCGGCCTGCTTGCCGACCAGGCACGGCTGGCAGCGATGTCGGCGGCCGGCCGGGACTCCGGTCACGCCGGTGCCGACGACCGGCTGGCCGCCGAGGTGCTGCGGATCGCCCGGGACGGCGACCGGGCGACCGGACGTCCGCGGAGGCCGGGGCGGGGCAGGCTGGGCGGGCGGGGCCGGACGGCATGACCTTCATCGATCCGGTGACCCCGGTTCCCCGCGCCGCCGACCTCGGCGCGGTGCACTTCGTCGGCGTGGGGGGCATCTCGATGTCCGGCCTCGCCGCGATGATGCGCGCCCGCGGGATGACCGTGTCCGGCTCGGACTCCCGGGACAGCCGCGAACTGACCGCACTGCGTGCGCTGGGGGTGCGGACCACGGTCGGGCACGACGCCGCAGCGGTCGACGGCGTGGACACCCTCGTCGTGTCCTCGGCGATCCGGCCGGACAACCCCGAACTGGTCGCCGCCCGCGCCGCCGGGCTGCTGGTCCTGCCCCGGGTGGTCGCGCTGGTGTCGTTGATGGCCGGCCGCCGCGTGGCTGCGGTCAGCGGCACCCACGGCAAGACGACGACGACCTCGATGCTGACCGTCGCGCTGCAGGCGGCCGGCCTGGACCCGTCGTTCGCCATCGGCGGCCAGCTCGCCGGATCCGGCGCCAACGCCCACGAGGGGCGCGGCGACGTGTTCGTCGCCGAGGCCGACGAGTCCGACGGCTCGTTCCTGCTGTTCGCGCCCGAGGTCGCCGTCGTGCCGAACGTCGAGGCCGACCACCTGGACAACTACGGGACCGCGGCGGCGTACGCCGCGGCGTTCGACGCCTTTGCCTACCGGGTCCGGCCCGGCGGGGTGCTCGTCGCCGGTGCCGACGACCCGGGTGCGGCGGCCCTGGCGGCGTCCGCGGCGGCCCGCTACGCCGCCGACGGCTCGGGGCGTCGGACGGTGCTGGTCGGGACCCGGGCCGGGGCCGAGGGCGGTGTCGGTGTCGATGTGGCGGCCGGTGCCGTCAGCCTCGGCCAGGTGCACCTGTCCGGGACCGGCTCGCGGACCCCGGTGTCGCTGACCACGGGGGACGGCACCCGCTGGGACGGGGTACTGGCGCTGCGGGTACCCGGCCGGCACAACGTCGCCGACGCTGCGTGCGCGCTCGCCGCCGCGGTGGCCCTGGGGGCGGACCCGACGACCGCCGTCGATGCCCTGGCCGGGTTCGCCGGGACCCGCCGGCGGTTCGAGGCCAAGGGCGCCGCGGGTGGGGTCCGGGTCTTCGACGAGTACGCCCACCACCCGACCGAGGTCGCGGCCGCGGTCGCCGCCGCACGGACCGTCGCCGGGACCGGCCGGGTGGTCGCGGTATTCCAGCCGCACCTCTACAGCAGGACCCGGATCTTCGCCGACGCATTCGGTGCCGCGCTGGGTGCCGCGGACGAGGTCGTGGTGATGGACGTGTACGGCGCGCGCGAGGACCCGGACCCGGCCGTGAGCGGCGCGCTGGTCGCTGCGGCGGTCCCGCTGCCCGGCGAGCGCGTGGCCTACTCGCGCAGCTGGACCGGCACGCCCCAGGTCGTGGCCGCCCGAGCCCGGCCCGGCGACGTGGTGCTGACCATCGGTGCCGGCGACGTGACGATGATCGGCCCGGAGGTCCTGGCGTTGCTCGGGGCCAACCAGTCACCCGGTCGGTCCACCCGGCCAGCGGTCCCCGGCGGCCAGCCGTGAGCGGTCTGCCCCGGCGGCCCGGGGCCACGGTGGCTGACCGGCCTGCCGACCCGGGGATCGACGCTGTCCAGAACCCGGGGACCGACGCCCAGGACAGCCCCGGGCACGGCGACGAGGCCCCCTCCGGCCGCGGCCGCTGGACCGGTGGGCGGCGCGTGGTCCTGCTGGCCGGCGTCGTCGCGGGGGTGGCGGCGTTGCTGGCGGGCACCGGGTGGCTGTTTGTGGTGTCCTCCGTGCTCGACGTCCGGTCGGTGCAGGTCGAGGGCACTCGGGCGGTGACGCCGGCACGGGTGCTGGGGGCCGCCGCCGTCCCGACCGGTGGGCCCCTCGCGCTGGTCGACACGCGGGCCGCCGCCGGCCGGGTGCTGGAGCTGCCCGGTGTCGCCGACGTCGTGGTCGGCCGCCGGTTCCCGCACACGGTCACCGTCCGGGTCACCGAGCGGGTGCCGATCGCTGTCCTGTCGTCGGCCGGCGGTCAGACCCGGCTGCTCGACGCCGACGCGACCGTGTGGGTTCCCCCCGGCCCGGTGCCGGCCGGGTTGCCCGTCCTGTGGGACCGCAACGGCACGTTGGACGCCCGGGCCGTCGGCACCGCGGTGCAGGTGTGGACCTCACTCCCGGCGGCCCTGCACACACCGGTGACCGCGCTGGTCGCCGCCTCGCCGGTCAGCGTGCTGCTCGTCCTGCGCGACGGCCGGGTGATCGTGTGGGGCAGTCCCGCCGAGTCGGCGGCCAAGAGCCGGGTGGCGACCGCCCTGCTCGGAGCCACCAAGGCCCGTTACGTCGACGTCTCCACGCCGGCCGCGCCGGTCACCCGGTCCACCGTGCCGGCCGGGCTCATCCCGAGCCGAGGCCAACCCTCCAGCTCAACCCGAGGGTGAGGCTGGACGCGGACTCCAGCGATGGTCGAGAGTTCGTCCTGCGGCGATCAGTTGGCGCCGCGATCCGTGGCAGTGCGTGATCAGTGGGCGACGGACCGGCACGCCGGTCGGGAAGGCGGGCGACATGGCCGCTCCGCAGAACTACCTGGCGGTCATCAAGGTCGTCGGCATCGGGGGCGGTGGCGTCAACGCCGTGAACCGGATGATCGAGGTCGGCCTCAAGGGCGTCGAGTTCATCGCGATCAACACCGACGCGCAGGCCCTGCTGATGTCGGACGCCGACGTGAAGCTGGACATGGGCCGAGAGCTCACCCGCGGCCTCGGCGCCGGCGCGAACCCGGACGTCGGCCGGCAGGCCGCGGAGGACCACACCGAGGAGATCGAAGAGGTCATCAAGGGTGCGGACATGGTGTTCGTGACCGCGGGCGAGGGCGGCGGGACCGGCACCGGCGGCGCGCCCGTCGTCGCCCGGATCGCCCGGTCGCTCGGCGCCCTGACGATCGGTGTCGTCACCCGGCCGTTCGCCTTCGAGGGCAAGCGCCGGGCCATCCAGGCCGAGGAGGGGATCGCGCGGCTGCGCGAGGAGGTCGACACACTCATCGTCATTCCGAACGACCGCCTGCTGTCGATGAGCGACCGGACGGTCAGCATGATCGGCGCGTTCCGCGAGGCGGACAAGGTGCTGCTCTCGGGTGTGCAGGGGATCACCGACCTGATCACCACGCCCGGCCTGATCAACCTGGACTTCGCCGATGTCAAGTCGGTGATGGCCGACGCCGGGTCGGCGCTGATGGGCATCGGGTCCGCCCGGGGCGACAACCGCGCCGTGCTGGCGGCCGAGGAGGCCATCTCCAGCCCGCTGCTGGAGGCGTCGGTCGAGGGCGCGCACGGGGTGTTGCTGTCGATCTCCGGTGGCTCCGATCTCGGCCTGTTTGAGATCAACGAGGCAGCGCAGCTGGTCGCCGACGCCGCACACCAGGACGCGAACATCATCTTCGGCGCCGTGATCGACGACGCGCTGGGCGACGAGGTGCGCGTCACGGTCATCGCCGCCGGGTTCGACGGGGGAATGCCCAAGCGGGCCGACTTCCCGAGCCGCCGCCAGGAGGTCCGTCAGGATCCCCGGCAGGACCCCCGCCCGGGTCAGGGGCCGACTGCCGCGCAGCCACCCGGGCGGCCGTCCGGTGAGCAGCCGGTCCCCGCCGGGCAGCAGTCCGGCGGTTCCGGGTCGTCGGCGGCCGGTGCCGGCTCCGGGGCCCGACCCGCCGAGCGGTCGGCCCAGCTGCCGGCCCAGCCGCCGGCCGGCTCGCAGCGACCGGCCCCGCCGCCGATGCCGCAGCGTCCGTCGTTCCCGTCGCGCCGCCCGCCGGTCGAGGACGACCTCGACGTCCCGGATTTCCTGCGCTGAGCCCGCCCGGGCGCGCCCACCCGCCGGATGACCGGCTGCCGCTGCTCGAGGTCGACCTCGGACCCGGCATCCGGGCCGGGTTCAGCACCCGCGGCGGCGGGGTGAGCATCGGCCGATACGCCTCGGCCAACCTGTCCGGCGCCGTCGGCGACGACCCGGCGGCGGTAGCGACCAACCGGGCGCGTCTTGACCGCTGGGCCGGCCGCCCGGTCGTCATCCACCGCCAGGTGCACGGCACGACCGTCGCCGCCGCCGCGGGGCCGGTGATCGAGGCCGACGCGGTCGTCGGCGGGCCCGGAGACGCGGTCGCGGTCCTCGTCGCGGACTGCCTGCCGGTGCTGGTCGCGGACCCGGTCGCCGGGGTGGTTGCGGCGGTACACGCCGGCCGCCGCGGACTGGCGGCGGGAGTGCTGCAGGCGGCGGTCGGCGCGCTGGTCGCCCGTGGCGCCGACCCCGCCGGGATGATCGCCGTCGTCGGCCCGGGCATTTGCGGGCGCTGCTACGAGGTCCCGGCCCAGCTGCGCGCCGAGGTCGCCGACCTGGTCCCGGACACCGCCGCCACGACGCGGGCGGGCACCCCCGCCCTGGACCTGCCCGCCGGGGCGGTCGCGGTGCTGCGCTCCGAGGGTGTCGACTCGGTGCGGGCCCTGCGGATCTGTACCGCCGAGGACGCCCGCCTGTTCTCCCACCGCGGCGACGGTGGCGCCCGGGCGGCGACCGGGCGTTTCGCCGGCGCCGTAGTCGCCACGGGAGTGGTCGCCGCGGGAGTGGCCGAGCGGCCGGAGGACCGGTGACCGGCCCGACGCCAGCGCCCGACCCGACGGCCGATCCGCGGATCGGCCAGCTGGCCGAGCGGCTGGCCGTGGTCCGGTCGCGGATCGTCGCCGCGGCTCGTCGGGCCGGCCGAGACCCGGACACCGTGACGCTGATCGCGGTCACCAAGTTCTTCCCGGCAGCCGACGTGCTCCGCCTGGCCGCGCTGGGGGTGACCGAGGTCGGGGAGAACCGGGAGCAGGAGGCCGCGGTCAAGCACGGGGATGTGGTCGGCCTGGCCGGCCTGGCCGGCCGCACAGGTGTGGACGGACCAGGCGGCGCGGGGTTGGGCGGGGCGGGGCGGGGCGGGGCCGGGTTCGGTGGGCCGGGGCGGCCCGGGGCTGGTAAAGCCGACGTCGAGCATCTCCGGTGGCACATGATCGGGCAGCTGCAGACGAACAAGGCGCGCGCTGTCCTGCGCTGGGCGTCGTCGGTGCAGTCGGTGGACCGGCTGCGGCTCGTCACCGCGCTGTCCCGAGCCGCCGCCGATACCGGGCGCACCGTGGACTGTCTGGTTCAGGTGGGTCTCGGCGCGTCAGCGGACGGTCGGGGTGGCGCCGACCCCGACCTCGTGCCGGAGCTGGCCGCCGCTGTCGCCGCGGCGGCCGGCCTGCGCCTGCGTGGGCTGATGGCCGTCGCCCCGCTCGGCGCCGACCCGGGTCCGGCGATGGCGCGGTTGGCCGGGCTGCACCAGCGGGTCCGCACCGACCACCCGGCCGCGACGGACCTGTCGGCGGGGATGAGCGGGGATCTGGAGGCCGCGGTCGCCGCGGGCGCGACACACGTACGGATCGGCTCGGCGCTGCTCGGCCAGCGACCCGCGCCGGTATAGCGTCGAAATCGGCAGCACAGCGGACCGGACCAGGCTGGGGGAGCGACGTCGATGGCTGGCGCGATGCGCAAGACGATGGTCTGGTTGGGCCTGACCGAGGACGACGGCCGTGACGACCGGTACGACGGGTACGACGAGGAACTCACCCAGTCCCGCGACGTGCGCGGCCAGGTCGACGAGGAGTCCCTGGAGGAGCGTCGGCCCGCCGCCGTCGCCTCGCTCGCAGACCGGCGACCCGCCCCGGCGCCGGCGGGCTCCGGTGAGCTGTCCCAGATCACCACGATCCACCCGCACACCTACAACGAGGCCCGGGTGATCGGCGAGCACTTCCGCGGCGGCACCCCGGTGATCATGAATCTCACCAACCTCGACGACGGCGACGCCAAGCGACTCGTCGACTTCGCGGCGGGGCTCGTGTTCGGGCTGCGCGGGACGATCGAGAAGGTGACCAGCAAGGTGTTCCTGCTCTCGCCGCACAAGGTGACGGTGACCGCGGAGGACAAGGCACGTATCGCCGGTGGGGCGTTCTTCAACCAAAGCTGAGTACACCCGCCGTCCGGCGCGACCGGCTCGTGTCCGCTGCCCGTGTCGGCCAAGGCCCGTGTCCGCTGGGTTGTTCCCCGTCGCGTGGGCGCTTTAGCCGGTTGTTCCGCTCGGTTTCGGTCCCGTACTCGTTCAGCGACTCCAGGACCCTGCTGAACAGCTTCTGAGGGCTGATCGCCGTCACGTCGAAGGGGTGAGGCCGCGCACCAGACCCCGTGGACGGTCCGGGCGGTCCGGCCCTTCCCGGCACTAGGTTCATCGGGCATGAGCGCGGTCTTCTCGGTTCTGTGGCTGCTGTTGTGGGTCTTCTTCGTGCTGCTGCTGGTCCGGATGGTGTTCGACCTCGTGCAGTCCTTCGCCCGCGCGTGGGAGCCGCGCGGACCGCTGCTGGTGGGCCTGGAGGCCGTCTACACGGTGACCGACCCGCCGCTGAGGACGCTGCGCCGGCTCATCCCGCCACTGCGGCTCGGTTCGGTCGGCATCGATCTTGGCTTTCTCGTCCTGGTCATCGCGATCCAGATCCTGCTCGCGGTGCTCCGACAGGCTGCCGCCGCGGCGTGACCCGGTCGCCGGCCCTCGGGCCGGTAACCTGAGGGACACCTGAGCCCTGACGGGGCCTGAGTGCCCAGCGCAGCTGGGTACCGGACCAGCTGGGCACCTGGGTACCTGGATGTAGAGCCTCGGTGAAGCGACATCGCGGCCGCCGAGCAGCTGAGTCGGAGGAACGGCGTTGGTTACTGACACGATCCGCGAGACGCTCACCCCCGAGGACGTGGAGTCGAAGACCTTCACCCCGGTCCGGCTCCGCGAGGGGTACGACATGGCGGAGGTGGATCACTTCCTCGACGAGGTGGTCGCCACCCTGCGCAAGGCGGCAGCCGACCGTGAAGGACAGCGGCGCCAGGCCGCCCGGGACTCCCCGGGCCTGAACGGCACGCCGCCCGCCGCCGGCAGCAACACCGGCAGCAACACCGGCAGCGCAGCGGGCGAGGACGGGCGCCATCCGGACACGCGTCCCATGTCCGCGGGTGAGGCGACGTCTGCGGCCGTCCGGGTACTGCAGCTGGCCGAGGATGAGGCGGCGCAGCTGCGGGCGACCGCCGCGCGGGAGGCGGAGCAGACCGTGTCCGACGCGCGGCGCCAGGCCGCCGAGCTCGCCGAGCAGTCCGAGGCACAGGCAGCCAGGGTCACCGCCGAGTCCGAGCAGCGGGCGGGGGAGTTGGACGAGCAGACCGGCGTACGGCGGACCGAGCTCCTCGGCGCGATCGAGGCCGAGCGCGCCCGGTTGGCCGACGACGTCGACGGCCTGCGCGCCTTCGAGCGCGAGTACCGCAGCCGGCTCCGGACCTACCTGCAGGAGCAGATCGGCCGGCTGGACGAGGAGGCCGGCCCGACGGCGGCGACTTCGGGCGAGCCGGGGACGGACGGGCCGAGCGGACCCTGAGGTTCCCGGTCAGGCCTCTGCGATGATCTTCTCGGCCTGCACGAGCCATTGGCGACGCGCAGTGAGCGCCTCCTCTGCCTCCCGCATGGCCCGGGTGTCGTCCCGGTCCCGCGCCGCGGCGGCCTCCCGCTCCAACCGGGTAATCGACGGGCGCAGCTGCTCGGCGGTCCGCTCGGCGCGTCGGCGTGCCTCCGGGTCCGTCCGGCGCCACTCGTGGTGCTCGGCGCCCCGCAGTGCCTCCTCAACCGTCCGCAACCGCGCGTCGACCGTCGCGACTGCCGAGCGCGGGATGTGGCCGGTCGCGTCCCAACGCTCGCGGATGCCGCGCATCGCGCGCCGCGCTCCGGTCAGGTCGCGGACCGGCAGCAGCGCCTCGGCCTCGGCGAGCAGTGCTTGCCGTGCGGCCAGGTTGGTCTCCTCCGTCTGCGACCGCTCCGCGTCGTGCGCCTCCCGCGCCTCGAAGAACGCCTGCCGCGCGGCGCGGAACCGCTCCCACAGCGCGTCGTCGACATCCTTCGCGGCGCTGCCCGCGGCCTTCCAGCGGTCCATCAGCACCCGGTGCCTGGCCGTCGTCGGACCCCAGTCGGTGGAGGAGCGCAGCGCCTCGGCCTCGCCGATCAGCTGGTCCTTTGCGGCCTTGACCGCGTCGCGGGAGGCGGTCAGCTCCGAGTAGTGCACCTTGCGCCGGCGGGTATAGGTCGTGCGGGCTGCGGAGAACCGCTTCCACAGGTCGTCGTCGGTGGCGCGGTCCAGCCGGGGCAGGCTCTTCCATTCGTCGAACAGGGCGCGTAGCTTCTCCGGCCCGACGCGCCAGTTCTGCCCGGCGGCGACCTGTTCGGCCTCGGCGACAAGCGCGGTCTTGCGCTCGCGCGCGGCGGACGTCTCGGCGGCCCGCTCGGCGCGACGGCGCTCCCGGGCGACGGCGATCAGCCCGTCCAGGGCGTCGACCCGGAGGGCGAGGTCGTCGAGGTCGCCGACCGCCTGGGCGCTCTCGACCGCATCGCGGAGCTTGCGGACCGTCCCCTGCGCGGCCTCGGCGCTCAGCGACCCGGCTCGGACCCGGGTCTCGGCAAGCGCGACCTCGGTGCGCAGAGTGAGGAACCGGCGGGCGAAGAACGCCAGGGCCTGCTGTTGGTCGCCGACCGTCCAGGTGCCCACGCGCCGTTCCCCGGTGTGGATCCGCACGTAGACGGTCCCGTCGTCGGCGACCCGCCCGAATGCCGATGCCGCGGCGACGTCGGTATCGCTCGGTTCGGTGTCCGACGGTGCGACGGTGCCGCTGTCTGTCGCTGTGGCGGCCGCGGGGCGGCCGGACGCCGCGCGGCCGGGCGTCGGGCGGCCCGGCGTCGGGTGGCCCGGTGTGGGATGGCCCGGTGTGGGGCGCCCGGGCGTCGGGCGGGTGGCGGTCGCCGAGGCCGGCGACGCGGCTCCCGGCGTCGCCGGGCCGGCGGCGGGGGCTGACAGGTCGGCGGCTGGGAGGTCGGCGGCTGGGAGGGTGGTTGGCCCGGTGGCGGGGCCGTCCACCACGGTGCCGGGGGCGGCATCGGTGCTCGTCTCCGGCCTGTGCATCGTGGTGAGCAGGGTCCCTTCCACAGTGACCGCGAGGCCGGCGACGTCGACCCGGCGCGGAGCCGCTCCGGACGCCTCGGCGGCCGGCAGGTCCGTGGGGGGCCTGGCCGCGGGGGCCGGGTCCGCGGGGGCCGGGTCGGCGGGGGCCGGGTCGCTCGCCTCGGGATTACCGGCCTCCGGCTGCGGGGTCTGCGCCTGCGGGGTCGGCGGGCTCTGCGGCTCCGGGGCCTGCTCGGCCGGCGACGGCAATGCGATGGCGTCCACGGTGGTCTCCCTCGGTCCCCGTGCCGGCGACAGGTCGGCACGGATCGGTGTCGGCACCCTCGCCCGGCTGATCGGTCGGGTCCGGTGGGCGGGGCCCCGACGGCGTCGTCTGCCGCCCATCCTCCCTCCCGGGCCGCCGGCGTTCGTCCGCCCGACCCGGTCCCGGCGCCAGATCCGTGCGGGCCCGCACGGATCTGGGGAGTGCGTATCGGTGCGTACCGTGGCCGGACCGACGTACGTGAGCGGGCGGCCACGCCCGGAGGAGTCGCAACGATGGCCCGCCCGACCGCCCTGTCCGGTTTCCCCGAGTGGCTCCCGGGCCAGCGCATCGCCGAGCAGCTGGTGCTGGACACCCTGCGTCGCACCTTCGAGCTGCACGGCTTCAGCCCCGTCGAGACGCGGGCCGTCGAGCCGCTGGACCAGCTGCTGCGCAAGGGTGAGACCAGCAAGGAGGTCTACGTCCTGCGGCGCCTGCAAGCAGACGCCGAGGGCGGGGACGCCGGCCTCGGCCTGCACTTCGACCTGACGGTCCCGTTCGCCCGCTACGTGCAGGAGTTCGCGGGCAGGCTCGTCTTCCCTTTCCGCCGTTACCAGATCCAGCGGGCATGGCGGGGCGAGCGCCCGCAGGAAGGCCGCTTCCGGGAGTTCACCCAGGCCGACATCGACGTGGTCGGCACCGGTGAGCTGCCGTTCGCCTACGACGTCGAGCTGCCGCTGGTCGTGCTGGCGGCCCTGGCGGCGCTGCCGATCCCGCTGGTACTGATGCAGGTCAACAACCGCAAGCTCGTCCAGGGCTTCTGTGCCGCCATCGGTGTGGCCGACTACCCGGCGGCGCTGCGTGCGGTGGACAAGCTGGACAGAGTTGGCCCGACCGGGGTGCGCGCTGAGCTGACCGGCGTCGCCGGGTGCACCCCGGACCAGGCCGCCGCGCTGCTCGGGCTGGCGGCGGTGTCGGGCGACGCGGCCGAGGTCCGCGCCGCCGTCGCCGCGACCGGTGCCCGCGACCCGCTGCTCGACGAGGGGTTGGCCGAGCTGGTCGCGGTGCTGGAGGCCGCGCAGGCCGCCGCTCCGGGCCGGGTCGTGGCCGACCTGTCGATCACCCGCGGCCTGGACTACTACACCGGCACCGTGTACGAGACGCGCCTGGTCGGCCACGAGTCGCTCGGTTCGGTCTGCTCCGGTGGCCGCTACGACAACCTGGTCAGTGCCGGCACGGTGACCTATCCCGGGGTCGGGCTGTCGATCGGGGTGTCCCGGTTGCTGTCCCGGTTGTTCGGCCGGGGGCTGCTCGCTGCCACCCGCCCGACGCCGACGTGCGTGCTGATCGCGGTGCCCGACGAGGACAGCCGGCCGGCGGCGGCGGCCGTGGCGGCGGCCCTGCGTGCCCGCGGCGTCCCGACCGAGGTTTCGGCGACGGCCGCCCGCTTCGGCAGACAGATCCGGTCCGCGGACCGCGCCGGCATCCCGTTCGTTTGGTTCCCCGCGGCGAACGCCGACACCGGAAGCGACCAGGTCAAGGACATCCGGTCCGGGGACCAGCTCGACGCCGACCCGGATTCGTGGCAGCCGCCGGCCGGGGACCTGCACCCGCGGCTGGTGGCGACGACCGCCGGTTGACGCCGCCCGCCAGGCGTCGGTGGCGGTAACCCGGGATGGCTGCCGCCGGGGATCCGTAGGCTCGACGGCGGTCGCGCCGCGAGGTTGCCGACCATGCCCGCCGTCGCCGGACGGCACGCCGCACCCTGCCGAGGAGGACCGTGTACCGCACGAGGAACGCCGGGAGCCTGCGCCGCGAGGACGCCGGCGCGACCGTGACGCTGGCCGGGTGGGTGGCCCGCCGCCGCGACCACGGCGGTGTCGCGTTCCTGGACCTGCGTGATGCCTCCGGCGTCGTCCAGGTGGTGCTGGGCGACGAGGAGATCGCGCACCGGCTGCGCAGCGAGTGGGTCGTGCAGGTCAGCGGTTCGGTCCGGGTCCGCCCGGCGGGGATGGCCAACGAGGCGCTCGCCACCGGCTCGGTCGAGGTCGTCGCCGACGAGGTCACGGTGCTCGCCGAGTCCGCGCCCATCCCGTTCGCCATCGACGAGCGGACCGAGGTCGGGGAGGACACCCGGCTCCGGTACCGCTACCTGGACCTGCGCCGCCCGGGACCGGCTGCCGCCATCCGGCTGCGCAGCAAGGTCAACGCCGCCGCCCGAGACGTCCTGCTGGCGCGGGACTTCGTGGAGATCGAGACCCCGACGCTGACCCGGTCCACCCCGGAGGGCGCCCGCGACTTCCTGGTGCCCGCGCGGCTGCAGCCCGGCTCCTGGTATGCGCTGCCGCAGAGCCCCCAGCTGTTCAAGCAGCTGCTGATGGTCGCCGGGATGGAGCGGTACTTCCAGATCGCGCGGTGCTACCGCGACGAGGACTTCCGTGCCGACCGGCAGCCGGAGTTCACCCAGCTGGACATCGAGATGAGCTTCGTCGACCAGGACGACGTCATTGCCCTCGCGGAAGCGGTGCTCACCGCGCTGTGGCGCCTGGTCGGGCACGAGACCACCGCTCCGATCCCGCGGATGACCTATGCGGAGGCGATGCGCCGCTACGGATCGGACAAGCCGGACCTGCGGTTCGGCCTGGAGCTCGCGGACTGCACCGGGTACTTCGCCGACACGCCGTTCCGCGTCTTCAACCCCGCGAACGCCGCGTACGTGGGTGCGGTCGTGATGCCGGGCGGGGCGGCCCAGCCGCGCCGGACGCTGGACGCCTGGCAGGACTGGGCGAAGCAGCGGGGTGCGCGCGGCCTGGCCTACGTGCTGGTGAGCGAGGACGGCGAGCTGTCCGGGCCGGTCGCGAAGAATTTGTCGCAGACCGAGCGTGACGGGCTGGCCGCCCACGTGGGCGCGGCACCGGGGGACTGCGTGTTCTTCGCCGCGGGTGCCGTCACCGGGTCCCGCGCGCTGCTCGGCGCCGCGCGTGGCGAGATCGCGCGCCGGCTGGACCTGATCGACCCTGACGCCTGGGCGTTCACCTGGATCGTCGACGCGCCGCTGTTCGAGTTGGTGAGTGAGACCGACGACGTGGCGGTCGGCGCCGGGGCGTGGACGGCCGTGCACCACGCGTTCACCTCGCCGAAGCCGGACGCGATGGCGACCTTCGACACCGAGCCCGGCACCGCGCTCGCCTACGCCTACGACATCGTCTGCAACGGCAACGAGATCGGCGGCGGCTCGATCCGTATCCACGACCGCGCCGTGCAGGAGCGGGTGTTCGCGGTGATGGGCCTGAGCCGGGAGCAGGCCCAGGAGAAGTTCGGCTTCCTGCTCGACGGCCTGCGCTTCGGTGCGCCGCCGCACGGCGGGATCGCGTTCGGGTGGGACCGCATCTGCGCCCTGCTGTCCGGGACCGACTCGATCCGCGACGTCATCGCGTTCCCCAAGACCGGCAACGGTTACGACCCGCTGACCGGGGCACCGGCGGCGATCACCCCTGCCCAGCGCCGGGAGGCCGGCGTCGATGTCGTGCCCAGGGCCGGCCCGGGTCCGACCGGCTGAGGGCTCCGGTCGGTCGAGGGCCGGTCGGGAATGGCCGGGCAACCCGGAACGCTGGGTGATGGACCGAAACGGGACGACGGACACCGCGGAAGCTGCCGGTCGCGGACGTGGGGACGGCCGACGACGGGACACGATGAGCACCGAGACCACCGCCGGGGCCACGCGGGCGCCCGTCATCGGGGCCTCGGCCACCGGGGTACCGGCCACCGGGGTACCGGGGTACCGGCCGTGGGGGCGCCGGACCCACGCCGTTGGTTGGTGCTGGCGGTGCTCGCGCTGACCCAGCTGATGATCGTGCTGGACGCGACGATCGTCTCCATCGCGCTGCCGCAGATCCAGACCCGCTTCGGCATCTCCGACAGCAACCGGCAGTGGATCGTCACCGCCTACGGGCTCGCGTTCGGTGGGCTGCTCCTGCTCGGCGGCCGGGTCGCAGACTTCTGGGGCCGGAAGCGGTCGCTCGTGCTGGGCGTACTCGGGTTCGCGGTCGCCTCGGCGGTCGGCGGGTTCGCCGTCAACTCCCCGATGCTGTACGGCGCGCGGACACTGCAGGGCGTCTTCGCCGCGCTGCTCGCCCCGGCGGTGCTGTCCGTGCTGTCCACCACGTTCACCGACCCGCGCGAGCGGGCATCGGCGTTCGCGCTCTACGGCGCGATCGGCGCCGGCGGCGCCGCCCTCGGCCTGGTACTCGGCGGGGTGCTCACCGAGTACCTGAGCTGGCGCTGGTGTCTGCTGGTCAACCTGCCGCTGTCCGGGCTCGCCGCACTCGGCGCCGTCCGGTGGGTCCGGGCCAGCCGGGTGCAGGGCCATGCGCGTTACGACATCCCGGGCGCGGTGCTCGTCTCCGGCGGCCTGGCCGGTCTGGTGTACGGGTTCAGCCGGGCCAGCGAGCCGGGCCGGGGTTGGTCGACCGGTCCGACGATCGCCGTGCTGGCCGTGTCGGTCACGCTGCTGCTCGCCTTCGTCGGGTGGGAGTCGCGCTCGTCCCACCCCCTGATGCCGTTGCGCATCCCCCGCAACCCGGTCCGGGCCGGCGCGTTGCTGGCCAGCCTGGTGATCGCCGCGGGCTTCATCGGGTCGACGCTGTTCCTGACCTTTTACTTCCAGGTCGTCCTGGGATACAGCCCGGTCCGCGCCGGGGTGGCGTCGCTCCCCCTGTCCGGCGCGATCGCCTTCTCCGCGATCCTCGCCTCCCGGGCGATGCCCCGGTTCGGCGCACGCTGGCTCGCCGTCGGGGGTGCGCTGGTCTCCGCCGCCGGGCTGCTGTGGACCGCACAGCTCGAGGTAGCGGGCAGCTTCCTGACGGCCGTCCTGCCCGGACAGGTCGTCCTCGGTCTGGGCCTCGGCTTCGTCTTCGTCCCGCTGTCGCTGACCGCACTGCACGAGGTCGCCCCGGACGACTCCGGCGTGACCAGCGCGCTGCTGAACGCGACCAACCAGGTCGGCGGCTCACTGGGCACCGCCCTGCTCAACACGATCGCGACCAGCACGGCGGCCGCCGCGGTCGCTGCCGCCGCACTGGCCGGACGTGGGGGCGACGCGGGGCCGTCGGCGCTGGTCACCGGCTATCAGCACGCGTTCACCTGGGCCGCAGCCCTGCTCGTCGTCGCCGCGGTCGTCGCCGGGCTGCTGGTCAGGGTGCCGCGCGACCCGGCCGCTGCCCCGGCGGCTCCCGTGGGCTGAACCCAGGGACGGGATACCCGGCGGGGCGGCCGGACCGCCACCGATGGGTGTCGACGAAGCCGAGCCGGCGGTACATCCGCCGGGCGGTGTCGTTGTCCGAGTACATGCCCAGCACCACGGCTTCGGCGCCGTTGGCCAGCGCAGCCCGGGTGACCGCGGCGGTCAGCGCCGAGCCGAGGCCCTGACCACGAAGATCGGTCCGGGTGGCGATCGAGGCCAGGTGGACCGCGTGCGGGAGCGACTCGGCCGCGGTGACCGCGGCAAGGCCCGGTTCGGACCCGGCCTCCCCTGAGGTGTCCGGGATCGCCCACCAGGTCGCACCGCTGCCGCGCGGATCCCGGGAGTAACGCGGGCTGTGACCGTCCAGCAGCTCCAACACGGCGCCCAGGACCACCGGGTCCGCGACGTCGGCCCGGACCGCGCGGTCCTCGCCCGGCAGCCTCGGTGTCGGGGCACGGGTGGTCGCGAACCAGTCCCAGTCGTCGCCGCCGACCGGCGCCAGGTCCGGGCGGAGCAGCCCGACGGCCTCGCGGACCACGGACAGCCGTTCCGGGACGACCCGGGCAGGCACCAACGCCGCCAGCAGGTCGGCCGCGTCCGCCGGGTCGCCGCCGGCGACCACCCGAGATCGGCCGTCGACGGTCTTCGCCTGGGCCCACGCTCCGGCCAACACCCAGGCCGCTGCCCCGCCTTCGGCTGCCCCGCCTTCCGCCGCCGACCTGCCGGCCGCCAGCTCCCAGCGCAGGAACCCGTCGTCGGGGAACCGGCGGGTGAGGGCGGCAGGTTCGACCGCGACGAGGGCGGCTCGGGTCGACATCGCCGTCGACGCTAGATCCCGGCCGGCAACGGCCGACACCGGGCCGTCCGGCCGCCCGGTCCGCTTCTCGCCCGGCCGGCGAGCGGCGCCGGATGATGCGCCCATGACCGATGCCCGACCCGCCGCCCCACGCTCCGCGACCGAGCTAGCGGCCGCCTACCGGGCCACGTCGTCGGACCCGGTGGCCGAGCTCGACGCCTGCCTGGCGCGCATCGCTGCCGTCGACGGGCAGCTGGGTGCGGTCCTGGCCATCGACGCGCGGGCGCTCGACGCGGCCCGGGCAAGCGAGCGGCGACTCCGGACCGGGCGGCCGCGGTCGCCGCTGGAGGGCGTCCCGGTCCTGCTCAAGGACAACGTGGAGACGGCCACGATGCCGACGACGGCCGGGTCGCGGCTGCTGGCCGGCATCCCGAACGCCGCTGTCGACGCCCCGCTGGTCGTGCGGCTGCGCCGCGCCGGGGCCCTGGTGATCGGCAAGGTCAACCTGTCCGAGTGGAGCAACTTTCGCTCCACCGCCTCGACGTCGGGCTGGTCCGGGGTGGGCGGGCAGACCCGCAATCCTCATGTGTTGGACCGGGACCCGTCCGGTTCCAGCTCCGGGTCGGCGGCCGCCGTCGCCGCGGGACTGGCGCCGCTGGCGGTCGGCACCGAGACCGACGGGTCGATCCTGTCCCCCGCGGCCAACTGCGGGATCGTCGGTGTCAAGCCGACGCTGGGCCTGGTCAGCCGGGCCGGGATCGTGCCGGTCACCGCCGAGCAGGACACCGCCGGCCCGATGGCCCGGACCGTCGCCGACGCGGCCGGGATGCTGGCCGTGCTGGCGGCTGCCGACCGGGCCGACCCCGCGACAGGCACCGGGGCAGCCGGGCGGGCGCGCCGCGAGCTCGCCGCGCTCGTCGCCGAGGGGTCCGGCGACCGAGCCGGCGCCGGGCAGCCCCGCGGCCGCCGGATCGGGGTGTGGCGCCCGCGCGAAGGTGCGGAGAGCAACGGTGCTGACGCGGGCAGCGACGGCTCAGGCCCGCGGGCAGAGACAGCGAGAGCCGGGTTCGAGTCGGTGCTGGACCGGCTCGGCGGGGCCGGTTTCGTCCTGGTCGACGTCGCCGCGCCGCCGATCGAGCTGGTAGCGGCGTCGTGGACGGCGATGGTCTCGGAGTTCCGCCGGGACCTGGACCGCTACCTCGGCGGGCGCCGGGGCGCGCCGGCCAATCTCGAGCAGGTCGTGGAGGACAATCTTGCGGACCCCCTCGAACTGAGCCGGTTCGGGCAGGAGCTGATGCTGGCAGCGCTGAAGGCACCCCGGGCGGACAGCGCGGAGATCCGCGACGCCCGCGAACGCGCCCGGGCCGCCGCGCGTGGTTGGGTGTCGGGCTGGGCGGACGGGCCGGGCGCCTGTGTGGCGGTGGTCACCTCCGGCGGGCCGGTCGCATCGCCGCTGGTCTACGCCGAGCCGGCGCCGGGCTCCCGTTCCGACGCCGGGGCCGGCGCGTCGTCGGCGCTGCCGGAGGGCGGCCGGATCGCCGGGTGGAGCCCGGCTGCGGTCGCCGGTTCCCCGTCGGTGACCATCCCGGTCGGCGTCGACGGCCCGTTACCCCTGGGGCTGATCGTCCTGGGGCCGCGGTTCGCCGACGCGAACCTGCTCCGGCTCGCCGCTGAGCTGGAGTCGCTCGTCGGCGACCGGATCGACCCGGAATTCCTGCCCACCTGGGCCGCGACCTGAACGCGGAGGTGGAGCCGCCGGTAGCGGTCCATCGGTACCGGGTCCTTCGGTACCGGGTCCATCCGCTACCGGGCCGGTTCCGGGCCTGCCTGGCGGACCCGGTTCCGGCCGGCGTCCTTGGCCCGGTAGAGGGCGGCGTCCGCTTCGCGGAGGACGGTGGACACCGTCCCACCGGGCCGGGCGGTCGCGACGCCGATGCTGACGGTCACGGCGAGGCCGTCGGTCAGTGCCGACCACCGCTGGCGCTCGACGAGGTCGCGAACCTGCTGGCAGAGCACCAACGCCGCGGCGGAGCCGGTGTGGGGCATCACCATCAGGAACTCCTCGCCGCCGAGCCGAGCGGTGAACCCCGGCTCGGCGACGGCCCTGCTCAGCAGCTCGCCGAACCGCACCAGCACCGTGTCGCCGGTCTCGTGCGAGCGCGCATCGTTGAGCCGCTTGAAGTTGTCGACGTCGATGATCGCCACACTGACCGGCCGCCCCTCGCCCGGTTGCGCAGCGCCCAGCAGCCGGGGAAGCACCCGGTCGATATGCCGCCGATTCCATAACCCGGTGAGCGCGTCGCGCTCGGCCAGCAGCTCGAACGTCGTGCTCCGTTGGCGCGCCTGTTCCGTTTCGAACAGCGCATTCAGTGTCGAGGCGCGGTCCTCGGACTCGCGGTCCCGGACCAGCTTCCAGGTGGCGTGGGAGACCGTCAGCGCCTCGAATGCGCCCCGGTAGTCGCCGGTGCGGGCCAGCAGTGCGGCCTTGTGCTCGGTGGCCATCGCCACGATCTCCGGCAGCTCCCGTTCGGTCGCCATCCGCTCGGCGCGGGCGACGCTGGCCAGCGCCTCACCGACAGCGTCCCGGCGGTCCAGGATCTTCGCCAGCGTGAGCAGCGCCTCCGGCTCGGCGCGGGCCTCCGTCACCGGCACGTCCGCCTCGACGTTGGACCGGGCGACGTCCTCGGCGCGCTGGAGCTCGCCGAGCTCGAGCAGGACCGAGGCGATGGTGTCCAGGATGGTCGAGGTCAGGGGTACGTTCCGGGCCCCGGACAGCGCCTGGATCCGGTCGCACAGCGGCAGGGCGTCCGCCGCACGGCCCCGTGTGTAGTGCAGGAAGGCGTAGTTGTTGAGGGTGAGCAGGAGCAGGTGGGTGTTGTCCAGCTGCTCGGCCTCGGCCAGGACGTGGTCGAAGGCGGCGATGTAGCCGTCATCCGTCGACTGCAGACCGTTGAGCAGCGCGAGGACCATCGTGTGGTCGACCCGCAGGTGGGCCGGCGCATCGGCGGGCAGTAGCCGGACGGACTCCACCGCGTGCACGATCGCTTCGCCGAAGGCGCCCATCCGGAACAAGCACCAGGCGAGGACCGCTTCAGCCCGGGCCGACACGACGGGCTCGTCGCGCAGCCGGCTCTGCAGCAGGATCGACCGCGCTGACTCGACAGCGCCCCGGACGTCGTCGGTGCGGCCCGCCGCGTCCGCCAGCGCCAGCCGCGCCCGGCCGGCCTCTACGAGCAGGCGGTGGCGGCGGGCCAGCTCCAGCAGCACGGCCGCACGCTCTGCGACGCCGCGTGGGTCGGTGTATCGCGAGGTCTCGACCTCGACCAGCTCCAGAGCGAGAGCGGCTGCTGCCGTCCGGGCGTCGTTTCCGGGCGGGGCTGCCCAGGCGGGTGCGCCGGGACCGGTTGCCTGCGCCCCCGGTCGATCCATGTGAGCGCCCCCGGCCGGCCTGCCGCCTGACCCGGGCGACTCCCGTACTCGCCGACGATACAGAGCCTGGACGCCCGGGGGTGGCTCCCGCTCGGGCTGGGGACGGCGGTAGGCGACGGCGGCTGGCGACGGGCGCGGCTGGCGGGCGCGGCGGCCGCTCCTGGGGAGAACGAGCGACCACCGGGGATCTGACCTACTGTCCCGCGGATGAGCGCCCTCCTCCCGTCGCCCCCGCGCGCGTCGCATCCGCTGCTGTCCCGTCTGGTCCGCGGTCTGACCGTCACCGGCCTGGCCGCCGGCTCGCTGGCGCTCGCCGCGCCGGCGGCCGGCGCCGCCTCCCGGCCCGACACCGCTGCCCGGCCGGCTGCCGCGGCCCGCGGCGCGTCGGCCGCCGACGGATCCGTCGGCCGCCTGCCGATCTCGTTCACCGTCCGCAACGTCAACCGGTCGAAGTTCGCATGTGCCAGTGACGGGAAGACCTACACCGTGCGCGGGCACCTGGTCGGCCCGACCGCCCAGCTGCAGGGCTCGGCGGCGGCGGCGGCGACGCTCTACCTGCACGGACTCAACTTCGGCGAGTTCCTCTGGCAGTTCACCGACGTGCCCGGCTACGACTACGCGACCGACCAGGCGCGCGCGGGGAACACCTCGGTGATCATCGACCGGCTCGGCTACGGCGCCAGCGACAAGCCGGCCGGGAATGCGATCTGCGCCGGTTCCCGGGCCGACATCGCCCATCAGATGGTGCTCGCCCTGAAGTCGGGCAACTATCGGGTCGACGGGCAGAACGCACCCAGGTTCGCCCGTGTCGCGCTGGCCGGGCACTCCTACGGCGGGCAGATCGCCGAGCTGGAGGCCTACTCCTTCGGCGACATCGACGGCCTCGCGGTCGTCTCTTACACCGACCAGGGCTCCTCGGCGCTCGCGGCATCGTCGTCGGCCTACACGGCCAAAGCGTGCGCGGCGGGCGGCCAGCCGGTCGCGCCGGGCGGCCCGACCGGGTACGCGCCCTACGGCAACCCGAACGGTGCCAAGGCCGCAGTCCTCAACGACGCCACACCGCTCGTCGCGGCGGCCGCGCTGCCCAAGCTCACGCTCAACCCGTGCGCGGACATGCTGCCGTTCAACGACGTCGCGAAGCTCAACCTCGCCAACATCGGCGCGATCAAGGTGCCCGTGCTGGAGATCGTCGGCGGCGGGGACCAACTGTTCCCCGCCTCCGCCGGCAAGCGGCAGGCTGCGCTGTTCACCGGCAGCTCCGCCGTGGACCTGTTCACCGTCCCCGGCGCGGGCCACGCCATCACCCTGCAGCGCAGCCACGACGCCTTCACTGAGGGCTTCGGGAGCTGGTTGGCATCCCTGGACGGCTTCGACCAGACGGCGCCCAGCGGAGGCGTCGGCACCGGGCTGGGGGACGGCGGGACACAGCAGACCGGTCTGATCGGGGCCGGCCTCGTCGCGCTGACCGCAGCGGTCGCCGCGGGCGCCGTCGCGCGCCGGCGGTCGCACGCGGCGAGGGCCGGCAGCGCGGGCTGACCCGAACGCCGGCGGGTGCTCGCGGGGTGCGATGGCCCCGCGAGCCCTGCCCGCGGGGCTCAGGCGCAACGGGCCGATCCCCCCGGCGCTTTTTATGATCGTGGGCAGAGTGCACCGTCGGCGACGCCGGCGCGTGCTCCGTCAGTAACTGCGTCAGTCACTGCTGAGGAGCAACGATGAAGGCACTCGTTTACCACGCGCCGTTCGAGGTCGCCGTCGAGCAAGTCCCGGACCCTCGGATCGAACAGCCGCTCGATGCCGTCATCTGCATCACCACCGCGAACATCTGCGGCTCGGACCTGCACCCGTACGAGGGGCGGGCCGCCCTGGACGACGGAATGGTCCTCGGTCACGAGAACATGGGCATCGTCGAGGAAGTCGGTCCCGGCGTCGACCGGATCAAGGTCGGCGACCGGGTGTCGGTCCCGTTCAACCTGGCCTGCGGAACGTGCCGCAACTGCAATAACGGCTTCACCTCGGCGTGCCTGCGGGCGAACCCGTCCGGGGACCCGGGAGCCGGCTACGGCTACCCGAAGATGGGCCCGTACCGGGGCGGGCAGGCGGAGCTGCTCCGGGTCCCGTGGGCGGACTTCAACCTGCTGGAGCTGCCGGCGGGGACCGAGCACGAGTCCGACTTCACAATGCTCAGCGACATCTTCCCGACCGGTTACCACGGCACCGAGCTGGCACAGGTCGCCCCGGGCAGGAGCGTGGCGATCTTCGGCGCCGGGCCGGTCGGCCTGATGGCCGCCCACAGCGCGATGCTCCGCGGCGCGTCACAGGTGTTCGTCGTGGACAAGGAATCGGACCGCCTGGCGCTGGCCGCGCAGATCGGGGCGACCCCGGTGGACTTCTCCCAGGTGGACCCGACGGCGTTCATCACCGACGGCACCGACGGGTTCGGCGTCGACTGCGGGGTGGAGGCCGTGGGCTTCCAGGCGCACGACGCCAGCGGCCAGGAGCACCCGGAGATGGTGCTGAACAAGCTGGTCGAGGTGGTCCGCGCGACCGGCGCGATCGGCGTGGTCGGGGTGTACGAGCCCGAGGACCCGGGTGCGGCGACCGAGGACGCGAAGCACGGCCGGTACGACTTCGACTACGGCCAGGCGTTCGAGAAGGGGCTGACGATCGGCTCGGGGCAGTGCCCGGTCAAGCGGTACAACCGGGAGCTGCGCGACCTGATCATCCGCGGCCGGGCGAACCCGTCGTTCATCGTGTCCCACGAGCTGTCGCTGGACGAGGCCGTGCGTGCCTACGACCAGTTCGACAAGCGGGTCGACGGCTGGACCAAGGTGCTGCTGCACCCGGCGGGAGTCTGACGAGCCCGACCCAGACCGGACCGTCGACCGGGGCGCCACTCGGGACGGCTCCCCGTCCCGGGACAGCCAACGGTCCCCGGCGGCGGTCGGCGGTGCGCCGGTAGCGTCGCGCGGGTGACCGACGATCCGACCCTGTTCGGAGCCCCGGCACCGGACGACGCGGCTGACCGGACCGCCTATACCGGTCCGGCCGAGGCCCGGCGCTCGGACCCGGCGGCGCCGCTCGCCGTCCGGATGCGTCCGCGGAGCCTGGACGAGCTCGTCGGACAGCACCACCTGATCGGTCCGGGTTCGCCGTTGCGCCGCCTCGTCGAGGGCGACGCGCCGATGTCGGTCCTGCTGTGGGGCCCGCCCGGCACCGGCAAGACCACCATCGCCCGGATCGTGTCCTCGGCGACGAACCGGCGGTTCGTCGAGCTGTCCGCGGTGACGGCCGGCGTCAAGGACGTGCGGGCGGTCGTGGACGGGGCGCGCGGCGAGCTTCGGCGGGCCGGGATCGAGACGGTGTTGTTCGTCGACGAGGTCCACCGGTTCTCCAAGACCCAGCAGGACGCCCTGCTGCCCAGCGTGGAGAACCGGTGGGTCACCCTCGTCGCGGCCACGACCGAGAACCCGTTCTTCTCCGTCATCTCCCCGCTGCTGAGCCGCTCCCTGCTGCTGACCCTGCACGAGCTCACCGACGACGACGTCCGGGCCGTCGTGAGCACCGCTCTCGTCGACGTCGACCGCGGGCTGGGCGGCGCGGTCATCCTGGAGCCGGCGGCGTTCGACACCCTGGTCCGGCTGGCCGGGGGCGACGCCCGCCGTGCGTTGACCTACTTGGAGGCCGCGGCCGGTGCGGCGACCGCGACCGGACGGGACAGCATCGACGTCGACGTCCTGGCGGTGGCGGTGGACCGGGCGGCGGTCCGCTACGACCGCGACGGGGACCAGCACTACGACGTCGCCTCGGCGCTGATCAAGAGCGTCCGCGGGTCAGATGCCGACGCGGCACTGCACTACCTGGCGCGGATGCTGGAGGCCGGTGAGGACCCCCCCTTCGTCGCGCGTCGGCTGGTCATCCTGGCGGCGGAGGACATCGGGTTGGCCGACCCGAGCGCGCTGCCACTCGCGGTGGCCGCCAGCCAGGCGGTCCAGGCGATCGGCTTGCCCGAGGGGCGCATCGTGCTGGCCGAGGCGGTGATCGCGCTCTCGCTGGCACCGAAGTCGAACGCCGTCGTCGTCGCGATCGACGAGGCGAGCGCGGACGTCCGCCGCGGACTGATCGGTGCGGTGCCGGCCGGCCTGCGCGACAGCCACTACGGCGGCTCCCGCCAGATCGGCCACGGGCTGGACTACGCATACGCCCACGACGACCCGCGCGGTGTCGTCCAGCAGCAGTACGCCCCGGACGCGGTCGCCGACCGCACCTACTACCGGCCGACCGCCCGCGGGGCCGAGGCCGACTACCGGACCCGGTGGGCGCGGCTGCGCTCGATCGTCCGCGGCCGCTGAGCCGGCAGCGGCCGCGGAGCCGGCAGAAGCCGGCTCCGCCGCCCGATGAGCCCGCTGAGCCGGCAGAAGCCGGCGCCTGGGCCGGGCGACGCTAGGGTCGACGGGCCGACGTCCCGCGTCGAGCTCCCCGTCCCCTGAGTTGGAAGGACCCGGCCTGCCATGTCCGGTGGTCAGATCGCGGCCCTCATCGCCGCCTGCGCCCTGCTGCTGCTCGTCGGGCTGCTCGCGGTCCCGCTGCTCAAGCTGGGACGGACGCTGGACGAGACCACCCGCCTCGTCGCCGGGATCAACGCGCAGACCCCCCAGCTGCTGGACCAGGTGGGGACCACTTTGGGCCAGACCACCGCCGCACTGGGCCAGACCAACACCCAGCTGGCGAAGGTCGACACGATCACCGACCGGGCCGGGACCGTGGCGAGCAACGTCGCCGGGCTGTCCAGCCTGTTCACCGCGACGCTCGGGGGTCCGCTGGTCCGGGTGGCGGCGCTGTCCTACGGGGTCCGTCGGGCGATCTCGACCCGCCGCCGGGCCGACGTGAACGCCCGGGTCCGGGACGAGATGAAGGCCGAGCGGCGCGGCGCGCGCCGGGCCGACCGGTGAAGCGGGTCTTCTGGGCCGCGCTCGGTGCGGCCGTCGGCGTGCTCGTCCTGCGCATCGTGCGCCGGCGCGCCGCACAGCTGACGCCGAGCGCGGTCTCGGAGTCCGCAGGCGGCGCGGTCGCCGCGGCCGCGGCTGCGGTCCGCCGCCTCGCCGAGGAGATCCGGGTCGCGGCGGCCGAGCGCGAGTCCGAGCTGATCAGCGCCCTGGACCTGCCCGACCCGGCCGGGGCCGAGCCGGCCGGGGCTGGCAATGCCCCCTCCCGACCGGCCGCGGCGCCGGCGCACCGCGGTACCCCGCAGCGGCCATGAGGTCGGCCGAGATCCGGCGGCGGTTCCTGGGCTACTTCGCCGGCCGCGGCCACACCGTCGTGCCGAGTGCGTCGCTGCTGCTGGACGACCCGACGCTGCTGTTCGTCAACGCCGGGATGGTCCCGTTCAAGCCGTACTTCCTCGGGGACGCCGCCGCGCCGTTCCGGCGGGCCACCAGCGTGCAGAAGGTGATCCGGACCCAGGACATCGAGGAGGTCGGCGTCACCAGCCGGCACGGCACGTTCTTCCAGATGAACGGCAACTTCTCCTTCGGCGACTACTTCAAGGAACAGGCGATCGGCTACGCCTGGGAGCTGTCGACGGCGCCGGTGGAGTCCGGCGGGTTCGGGCTGGACCCGGACCGGATCTGGCCGACCGTGTACCTCGACGACGACGAGGCGTTCGGCATGTGGCGGGCCGTCGGGGTGCCCGCCGAGCGGATCCAGCGGCGCGGGCAGGCCGACAACATGTGGTCGATGGGCATCCCCGGCCCGGCCGGGACCTGCTCGGAGCTGTTCTACGACCGCGGGCCCAGGCACGGCCGGGAGGGCGGCCCCGAGGCCGACGAGGACCGGTACATGGAGTACTGGAACCTCGTGTTCATGGCCTACGAACGCGGCCCGGGCCTGACCAAGGACGACTGGGAGTTCGTCGGGCCGCTGCCGGCCCGCAACATCGACACCGGCATGGGCATGGAGCGGATCGCCACGCTGCTGCAGGGCGTGGACAACCTGTACGAGATCGACGAGGTCCGGCCGGTGCTGGACCGCGCCGAGCAGCTGTCCGGCCGGACCTACGGCGGGGGCGACGCCGAGACCGACCGCCGCCTGCGGGTGGTCGCCGACCACGTGCGCAGTTCGATGATGCTGGTCGCCGACGGTGTCGCCCCGGGCAACGAGGGCCGCGGCTACGTGCTGCGCCGCCTGCTCCGCCGGGTCATCCAGTCGATGCGCCTGCTGGGCGTCGAGGACCGGCTGATGGACGAGCTGCTGCCGGTGTCCCGGGCGGCGATGGCCCCGAGCTACCCGGAGCTGGACCGGGACTGGGAGCGCATCTCCTCGATCGTCTACGCCGAGGAGGACGCGTTCCGCGCGACGCTGCGCGCGGGCACGGCCGTGTTCGACACCGCCGTGACCCGGGTGCGGTCCGCCGGCGGACTGGTACTGCCCGGGGATCAGGCGTTCGCGCTGCACGACACGTACGGCTTCCCGATCGACCTGACGCTGGAGATGGCCGCCGGCGCGGGCCTCGCCGTCGACGAGGCCGGCTTCCGCCGGCTGATGACCGGGCAGCGGCAGCGGGCCAAGGCCGACGCGCGGACCAAGAAGACCGGGCACGTCGACGTCTCGGTGTACCGGGGGATCGCGGACGCCCTGTCCGGCCCGGTCGTGTTCACCGGGTACGAGGCCGTCACCGGCCAGGCCCCGGTCGCGGCGCTGCTGGTCGACGGGGTGCCGGTGGAATCGGCGCCGGCCGGGACCGCGGTGGAGGTGGTGCTCCCGCAGACGCCGTTCTACGCCGAGTCCGGCGGGCAGCTGGCCGACACCGGGACGATCGCCACCGCCGACGCGCGCGTGGAGGTCGGGGACGTGCAGCGGCCGGTACCGGGCCTGGTCGTGCACCGGGGCGTGGTGGCGGCCGGCACGATCACCCGCGGCAGCGCCGCGTCGCTGGAGGTGGACGTGGTGCGGCGGCGTTCGGTCAGCCGCGCGCACACCGCGACCCACCTGGTGCACCAGGCGTTGCGCGACACCCTCGGCCCGACCGCGACGCAGGCCGGCAGCGAGAACGCGCCCGGCCGGCTGCGGTTCGACTTCAGCTGGAACGCCGGCGTCTCGGCGGACATCCTCGCCGCCGTCGAGGCCGAGGTCAACGGCCGTGTCCAGGACGACCTGGCCGTCACCGCCGACGTGATGCCGTTGGCGGACGCGAAGGCGCTGGGGGCGATGGCGTTGTTCGGGGAGCGCTACCCCGAGCAGGTCCGGGTCGTCTCGGTGTCGGACTGGTCCCGGGAGCTCTGCGGCGGGACGCATGCGCTCAGCTCGGCCCAGCTGGGCCTGGTGACCCTGCTGAGCGAGTCCTCGATCGGGTCCGGGGTGCGGCGCGTCGAGGCGCTGGTCGGCGCGGACGCGTACGGGTTCCTCGCCCGCGAGCACGCCCTGGTGTCGCAGCTGTCGACCTCGCTCAGGGCCCGGCCGGACGAACTGGCCGACCGGGTGTCGTCGCTGGTCACCCGCCTGGCGGATGCCGAGCGTGACCTGCGGGGGATTCGCTCCCGGCAGGCGCTGGCGGTCGCACCGCAGCTGGCGCGGGAGGCGGGCGACGTCTACGGCGTCGCCGTCGTCGCCCACGCCGCGCCGGAGGGCACCCGGTCCGAGGACCTGCGCGCGCTCGCCCTGGACGTCCGCGCCCGCCTCGGTGAGGACCGGCCCGCAGTCGTGGCCGTCGCCGCGGTCGAGGCCGGCCGCCCCGCGGTCGTCGTCGCCGTCAACCGGGTCGGTCGGGACTGGGGCCTGCGCGCCGGGGACCTGGTCAAGGTGGCCGCCGCGCCGCTGGGGGGGAGAGGCGGCGGCAAGCCGGATCTCGCCCAGGGCGGCGGTACGGACCCGGCCCGGGTGGCCGACGCGCTGAGGGCGCTGGAGCACGGGGTCGGTGCGGTCGTCACCGGCACCGGGTGACCACGGTGACAAGGGCGACCAGGGTGACAAGGACGACGGAGTCGACTTACGAGCCGGTGACGGGAAACGTGCGGCCGGGGGTACGGATCGGCGTCGACGTCGGGTCGGTGCGCGTCGGGATCGCGGCCAGTGACGTGGGAGCGACGGTCGTCCTTCCGGTGGCGACCCTGCCTCGGGACGGTGCGACGGTCGCTGCGATCGTCGCGCTGGTCCGGGAGCGATCGGCGGTCGAGGTGGTCGTCGGGCTGCCGCTCGGTCTGGCGGGCCGGGAGGGGCCCGCGGCGGCGTCGGTCCGGGCGTTCGCCGGTGAGCTGGCCGCGGCGACGGCGCCGGTGCCGCTGCGGCTGGTCGACGAGCGGTTCTCGACCGCGTCCGCGACCGGCGAGCTCCAGCCGTCCCGTGGCCGGCCCGGCCGGTCGAGTGCGGCTGGGTCAGGACGCGGCCGGCCGCGCCGCGGCGGACTGCACGTGGATTCCCGGACTTTGCGCGGGGTCGTGGACCAGCAGGCGGCGGCGGTCATCCTGCGGACCGCACTGGCACGGGAGTCCGGGACCGGCAGCCCGGCCGGCGAGGTCGTCAGCGTCCCGGGGAGCACCGCATGACCGATCGTCAGGATGTCCCTGACCCGGGCGCCCGGGTGCTCGACGCCGAACGGCTCCGAGCGCTGGCCGCCTTCACCGGTCTCGAGCTGGCGCCGGGCCGCGCGGACCTGCTCCGGGCGTCCCTGGCCGAGCTGCTCGGCGACCTCGACCGGGTCGGCGAGCTGCCGCTGGGCGAGACCCCGCCCGCCACCGCCTTCGACCCCCGGTGGGAATGACGGTGCAGCCGGCGGCGGCGGTGCAGCCCTACGAACTGACGCTGAGCGAGGCGGCCGGGGCGATTGCCGCACGGTCGTTGTCGCCGGTGGAGCTGGTGGGTTCCGTGCTGGCCCGGATCGAGGCCGTCGAGCCGCGGCTGACGGCCTTCGCGACCGTGACCGGGGAGCTGGCCCGCCGGCAGGCGGCCGCGGCCGAGGCGGAGCTCGCGGCCGGTCGGCACCGGGGACCGTTGCACGGCATCCCGGTGGGTATCAAGGACATCTACGAGACCGCAGGCGTGCCGACGACCGCCAGCTCCGCCGTCCGCGCGGACTACGTCCCGCAGACGGACGCCGCGGTGGTGGAGCTGCTGAACCGCGCGGGTGCGGTGCTGGTCGGCAAGACCCACACCCACGAGTTCGCCATGGGCACGATCACGCCGACCACCCGCAACCCGTGGGACACCGGTCGCATCCCCGGCGGCTCCAGCGGCGGGTCGGGTGCGGCCGTCGCGGCGGGTGCCTGCATGGTCGGCATGGGCACCGACACCGGCGGTTCCATCCGGATCCCCGCCGCGCTGTGCGGCACCGTCGGCCTGAAGCCGACCTACGGCCGGGTGTCGCGTCGCGGCGTGTTCTCGCTGTCCTGGTCGCTGGACCACGTCGGGCCGCTGACCCGGACGGTCCGGGACGCCGCCCTGGTGATGAACGCGATCGCCGGGTACGACCGCGCCGACCCGGCCAGCGTCGACCTACCCGTCCCGGATTTCACCGCCGGCCTGGACGACGGGGTCGCCGGCCTGCGGATCGGCGTTCCCCGCACCTTCTACGTCGAGCACGTCGCCGACGACGTGCTCGCGGCGGTGTACTCCGCCGTGGCCGTGCTGGAGTCGGCGGGCGCGGTCGTCCGCGAGGTCGAGGTGCCGCTGCCCGAGCTGTACGCGCCGGTCGCCGCGGCGATCCTGCTCCCGGAGGCCGCGGCCTACCACCAGCAGATGCGACGCGAGCGCGGCCACCTCTACGGCGAGGACCTGCTGCTGCGGCTGGAGACCGGGGCGCTGCTGCCCGCGACCGACTACATCGCCGCGCTGCGCGCCCGGACGCTGATCCAGCGGGCGTGGGCGGCGATGTTCGCCGACATCGACGTGCTGATCGCCCCGACGGTCCCGCAGGGCGCGCCGCTCGTCGGACAGCAGGAGTGGACGCGACCGGATGGCAGCACCGAGGCCGTCCACGCCTCGCTGGTCCGGCTGTCCTCCCCGGCCAACCTGACCGGCCTGCCCGCCCTGGCCGTCCCCTGCGGCGTGGATCGGAACGGCCTCCCCGTGAGCATGCAGGTGATCGGCAGGCCGTTCGCCGAGCCGACGGTCCTGCGCGCCGGCCACACCTATGAACAGCTGCGCGGGCCCCGGCGTCGACCTGACCCGCGGACGGCGGGACGCACGTCGGGTAGGGCGGACGGCGGACAGCTGCCGGGCGGCTGTCATCATCGGCGCACCGGGCAGCGTCCGGGACCACGGAGTGCGGCGCGCCCGCAAGCAGCAGCGGGCAGGGCGTCCGGGACGAGGAGGAACGTGAGCCTGCTGGGCTTCGAGAACGACGACGAACGCGATGTCGCGCCGTCCGTCGGTCCACGCCGCCCACCGGCCCACCGGCGCCGCTGGCGCGGGGCCCTGGCGATCCTGTTGGCCCTGGGGATCATCGCTGTCGGCGGCATCGCCGTCTACCGGGTCGCCAGCCGTGTGTTGACGAGCCCCGCCGCCGGCCCCTCGGACTTCCCGGGGCCGGGGACCTCGCCGGTGAAGGTGCAGATCGCCGCCGGCTCCTCCACCACGACGATCGCCCGCGCGCTCGTCGACGCCGGCGTGGTCGCCACCGACACGGCGTTCCTGACCGCCGCCTCGGTCAACGCCGACAGCGCCTCGATCCAGCCGGGCACCTACACGCTGAAGAAGCAGATGTCGGCCATGCAGGCGCTCGCCGCCATGCTGAACCCGGCCAGCCGCGCCGGCCGCATCTCGATCCCCGAGGGGTCGACGCTGGCCGCGACACTGCGCCTGGTGTCCACCCGCTCCGGGATACCGGTCGCGGCGCTGACGGCCGCGGCGAACGCGCTGCCCGCCGGTCCGCTCGCGCCCTACCGGCCGCGGACCGCCGAGGGGTTCCTGTTCCCGGCCACCTACGACATCACCCGGACGACACCGCCAGCGGACGCGCTCCGGGCGATGGTGGACACCTTCACCCGGACCGCGACCAGCCTGGACCTGTCCGGCCGGGCCAAGGCGCTGGGCTTCACGCCGTACCAGGTCCTCATCGTCGCCAGCCTCATCGAGGCCGAGGTCAGTAACCCCGCCGACCAGGCACGGGTCGCGCGGGTGATCTACAACCGGCTGCGCGCTCGGATGAAGCTGGAACTGGACTCGACCGTGCATTACGTCACCGGTCGCGACGGCTCGGTGTTCACCTCGGCCGCGGACCGCGCGGTGAACTCCCCGTACAACACCTACCGGACCGCCGGGCTGCCGCCGACGCCGATCGACTCGCCCGGCGCGTCGGCGCTGACGGCGGCGCTCGCGCCGGCCGCCGGACCCTGGCTGTTCTACGTCACCGTCGACCTGGACACCGGGCGGACCTTGTTCGCGACCACCGCCGCACAGCAGGAGACCAACCGCAAGGTCCTGCAGCAGTGGTGCGCCGCGCACGCCGGCCGGTGCTAGACCCAACCGTTCCCGGGACACGGCAGCGCGGGCCCGGGCACGCGGCCACGCCGAAACGCCCCCGGTGCGCGGTTCTCGGCCACCCGGTCGGGCACTCGCTGTCCCCGCTGCTGCACCGGGCCGCCTACGCGGCGCTCGGGCTGGACTGGGAGTACGCCGCGGTCGACGTCGACGCCGACGGACTGGCCGGGTTCGTCGACGGCCTGGACGGCCGGTGGCGCGGGCTGTCCCTGACTATGCCGCTGAAGTGGGCCGTCCTCCCGCTGCTGGACGAGCTCGACCCGGTCGCGGCGACCGTCGGCAACGTCAACACGCTGGTCCTCGGACCGCACCGCCCCGGTGTGCGGCCGTTGCGGCGGGGGATCAACACCGACGTCGCCGGGGTCGCGTCCGCCCTGGCCGGTTCCGGCGCCCCGGCCGCGGACGTCGTGGTCCTCGGGGCCGGCGCGACCGCGTGCTCGGTGCTCGCGGCAATCGACCGGGCCGCCGACATCACCGTCCTGGCCCGCGACCCGGCGCGGACCGGCCGGCTGCGCGAGGTCGCCGACCGCCTGGACCGGCCCGTCCGGATCGGCCGGCTGCCTGACGCGACATCCGGCCGCGCGACGTTCGCCCGGCCGGACCTGCTCGTGTCGACGCTGCCCGGCGGGGCGCTCCCAGCCGTGGACCCCGGTCTGGTCCCCGGGCCTGGCGGGACCGTGTTCGACGTGGTCTACGACGGCTGGCCGACCCCGCTCGCCCGAGCGGGCACCGCCGCGGGCGCCCGGGTCGTGTCCGGGCTGGACCTGCTCGTCGCCCAGGCGGTCGGCCAGGTCCATGCGATGACCGGCCGAACTGTCGACGCCCCCGTGCTGACCCGGGTCCTGGCCGACGCCCTGGTCGCGGCCGGCGTCGCGGGTGCCGCCGGCCTGGCCGGGCGAACTTGTCCGCCGCGGGAGGCGTCGAAGCGGGGATGAGCCGTTCGAACGCCCCCGTGGGGCCGTCGCGGCGCCGGCTGCTGGGCGGTGCGGCCGGGCTGTCCGTCGCTGCCCTCGCCGGCTGCACGGACCGGCCGGCCGCTGCGACGCCCCCGCTCGCGTCGAGCCCGTCGGCCGCGACTGCGCCGGCCACCAGTCCGGCGGCCGCCCCGGCCACCAGCGGGCCGCGGTCGGCGCCGGGCGCGGCCGACTGGGCGGCGCTGGCCGCCGGCCTCGCCGGGTCGGTGGTGCTGCCCGATCAGGCCGGCTACGGCCGCGCCCGGCAGGTCTACAACGTCCGGTTCGACGGGATCCGGCCCGCGGCGGTCGTCCGCTGTGCCAGCCCCGCCGACGTGTCCGCCGCGCTGGCCTTCCGGCGCCGGTTCGCCCTCGCCGTGGTGCCCCGGGGCGGCGGCCACAGTTACCTCGGCGCCTCGACCGGCACCGGCGCGATGGTGCTGGACACCGGCCCGATGGCCGAGGTCCGCTACGACGCGGCCTCCACCACCGCGACCGTCGGGGCCGGTGCCCGACTGATCGACGTCTACGCGGGACTGGACCGGTCCGGGGTGTCCGTCCCGGCCGGCTCCTGCCCGAGCGTCGGCATCGCCGGGCAGACCCTCGGCGGTGGCCAGGGCGTCGCCGCCCACGCGCACGGGCTGACCTGCGACACGGTCACCGGCATGCAGGTCGTCACCGCCGACGGCCGCGTCCGGCAGGTCGACGCCCGCCGCGAGCCCGACCTGTTCTGGGCGCTGCGCGGCGGGGGCGGCGGCACGTCCGCCGTCGTCACCTCCTTCCGACTGACCACGTTCGGGACGGCCGACTGCGCCGTCTGGTCGGCACGGTGGCCGTGGACGGCGGCCGACGCGGTCGTCGCCGGCTGGCAGCGCTGGGTGGCGTCGATGCCGGCCGGGGACTGGGGGAACCTGCACCTGGAAGCGGCCGGTGGGCAGCCCACCCTGCGGGTCAGCGGGGTCAGCCTCGGCGGCGACGCGGCCGCGGCGGTCGCGGCCCTGACCCGGGCGGTCGGCACAGACCCCACCTCGACCGACGACGGCCGGCACAGCTGGCTGGACACGATGCTGCTGGAGGCCGGCTGCTCCCGGACCGGCTACCAGGCCTGCCACCTGACGCCCGCCGGCTCGCTGGACCGGGAGCGGTTCGTCGCCGGTTCGTCGGTGCTCGGGGCGGCTCTCCCGCCGGCCGGGATCGCCGCCCTCACCGGGCTCGTCGCCGCCCGGGCGCGGGCCGGCCGGACCGCCGCGGTGATCGTCGACCCGCTGACCGGGGCGGTGTCCCGCGGGTCGACGGCCACGAGCGCCTATCCGTGGCGCGGCGCGCTGGCCACGGTCCAGTGGTACGTCAGCCTGGCGTCGGCCTCGGGGTCGGCCTCGGCCTCGGGGTCGGCGGCGCGGGACGCGGCGGCGTTCGTCGCCGGCGCGCGCCGCACGCTGCGGCCCTGGTCGATCGGCGCATACGTCAACTACCCGGACGCCTCGGTCACCGACCCGCTGGAGTACCACGGCGCGACGGCCGGACGGCTGGCCCGGGTCTCGGCCCGGTACGACCCGGAGCAGGTCTTCCGCACTCCCACCGGCGTTCCCGCCGGCTGAGGTCGGGCCGGACTGGTCGGCGCCGTTCCAGCAGCGGCTCGCCACAAGGGGGGCACTCCGCAGGGAACCTGCGACGCGACCCGGGCGGGGACGGTCACCGCGTCGCGCTACTCCGCCCACTAGCACTTCGGGCCCGCTGACCGCACGGCGCGCTGAGGGTGGCCGGACCACTACCGGGGTAATAGCTTGACCAGAGCGTCGACACCGGCCGACCGGACCGAGACCTCGAGGGATGCCATGACCGAGCTGAGATCCGGGCCACGCCCGGCGACCACGAACGACGCGGGGATCGCCGCCCCGAGCGACGACACCTCGCTGACGGCAGGAGCCGGCGGGCCCGTCCTGCTGGCCGACCACTACCTGATCCAGAAGATGGCCCAGTTCAACCGGGAACGGGTCCCGGAGCGGGTCGTCCACGCGAACGGGAGCGGTGCGTTCGGACGTTTCGAGGCGCTGCACGACCTGTCGCAGTTCACCAAGGCCCAGGTGTTCACCCCGGGGACCGTGACGCCGATGCTGGCCCGGTTCTCCACGGTGGCCGGCGAGCGCGGTGCCGCCGATACGCAGCGCGACCCCCGGGGCTTCGCGCTGAAGTTCTACACCGATCAGGGCAACTGGGACATGGTCGCCAACAACACGCCGGTGTTCTTCATGCGAGACCCGAGCAAGTTCCAGGACTTCATCCACTCCCAGAAGCGGCGAGCCGACAGCTTCCTGCGGGACAACAACATGCAGTGGGACTACTGGTCGCTGTCGCCGGAGTCCGCGCACCAGGTGACCTGGCTGATGGGCGACCGCGGTCTGCCGAGCAGCTGGCGGCACATGAACGGCTACTCCAGCCACACGTACAGCTGGATGAACGCCGGCGGGGACAAGTTCTTCGTGAAGTACCACTTCCATACCGACCAGGGCGCCGGCTTCATGACCCAGGCCGAGGGCGACGCGATGGCCGGGCAGGATTCAGAGCACCACAAACGGGACCTCCGTCAGGCCATCGACCGGCGCGAGTTCCCCAGCTGGACGCTGCACGTCCAGGTGATGCCGTTCGCCGAGGCCGCGGACTACCGGTTCAACCCGTTCGACCTGACCAAGGTCTGGCCGCACAGCGACTATCCACTGATCCCGGTGGGCCGGATGACCCTGGACCGCAATCCGGACAACTACTTCTCCCAGATCGAGTCGGCTAGTTTCGACGTCTCCAACGTCGTCGGCGGGATGGGGTTCAGCCCGGACAAGATGCTTCAGGCGCGGGTGTTCTCCTACTCCGACGCCCACCGGTACCGGATCGGGGCCAACTACCTGCAGCTGCCCGTGAACCAGCCGCGCAACGAGGTCCACTCCTACAACCGCGACGGCGCGATGCGGTACGCCAACCCGGGTGACCCGGTCTACGCGCCGAACTCCTACGGCGGCCCGGTCGCGGACGGTGGGCACGACGAGGTCAACTGGTGGGTCGACGCCGGTGAGATCGTCCGGTCCGCCTACGTCGCGCACCGCGACGACGACGACTTCGGGCAGCCCGGCGCCCTCGTCCGCGATGTGATGGACGATGCGGCCCGCACCCGGTTGGTGACCAACGTCGTCGGGCATCTCGGCGACGGCGTCGTGGAGCCGGTGTTGTCCCGTGCGCTGGAGTACTGGCGCAAGATCGATGCCGACATCGCTGCGCGCATCGAGAAGGGCCTCGCCGAGAGCGGGTGATCCGGGTGAGGACCGCCGTTCACCGGGCGGCGTGCCCGGTCGGGGACGAGGCGACTCGCTCTCGACCGGGCCTTTGCCGTTTCACCCGGTCGTCGGGGCCCCCCGTGCCGGCCCCTACGCGCGCGTGGCGCCGTGCCGGGTGTTAGACATAACCCGCGACGCCTGCCAGCCGTGGGCACCACGCCGGGCGCCCAGAGGAGTCCTCGATGAACAAGCGCCTGCTTCCGATCCTCGCTCTCCCGACCGTCGCCCTCGGCCTGGCTGTCGTCCCGGCGACCGCCGCCTCGGCGGCATCGGCAACATTCACCGCCTCCGCGACCGGAGCCAACGAGGTGTCGATGACCGGCAAGACCGGCGTCGGTGCCCCCGGTGCCAGCGCGTCGGGGACCTTCACCGCCGACGACAGCACCGGTCAGTTCTGTTACACGACGACCGCTTCCGGGCTGAGCGACGCGGTGGCGATGCACATCCACAAGGCAGCCGCGGGTGTCAGCGGCAACATCGTGATCCCCCTCGACGCCAAAGAGATCGGGAAGGGTCGGGTCTGCACCACCGCCAGCAAGACCCTGCTGTCCGACATCATCGCCAACCCGGCCGGCTACTACTACAACGTCCACACGCCGGCCTTCTCGGCCGGCGCGGTCCGGGGCCAGCTCGTCGCGGGTGGTCCGAGCGGCGTTGCCGCCGGTAATGGCGGACAGGCCGCGCAGACCGGTGGAGTCCCGCCGGTCGGCATCGTGCTGATGGTGGTCGGTGTCGGTGCCGTCGGGCTCGCCGGGGCCAGGCTCGTCCGGCGCTGACCCGGTCATGACGAGGCGGCGGGGACGCTACCGGGGCGGCCGGGCCGTCCCCGCGGTCCTCGCCGCCATCGGTGTCGCGGCGATCGGCACGGGCGGCTGGATGGTGGCCGACGCCAACGGGTCGCCGACGTCGTCTGTGGCCGACACGGGCTCCGTCCCCGGTGGGCCGACCGGACAGGTCCCGACCGTGCCCCAGTCCCATGCCAAGCAGTCCGGTGCGGAGCAGTCCGGGGCCAAGCAGTCCGATGCGAACCAGGGCGCGGCCAAGCAGGGCGGGGCCGAGCAGGGCGCGGCCCCGCCGGCCCCGCCGGCGCCGGTGGTCGGGGTGCGCCTGCCGGGTGACCGGACTGCGACCGTCGTGCCGGTGACGGCGACCCAGGGTGCCCTGGCGGTCCCGGACGATCCCTCGGTGCTCGGCTGGTGGTCGACCGGCGCCCGGCCCGGTTCCGGTGTCGGGTCGGTGGTGGTCGACGGCCACGTCGACTCGGCCCGGGACGGCCTCGGCGTGTTCGCCGCCCTGCGCGCGCTCACGGTCGGACAGCGCGTCGAGGTCGTCGACCAGGCGGGCCGCCGGTGGAGCTACCGGGTCACCGGTCGACGTAGCTACCCGAAGACCGCGCTGGCGGACTCGGACGTCTTCGACCAGTCCGTGTCGGAGCGACTGGTGCTGGTGACCTGCGGCGGGGTGTTCGACCGGCTGACCCGGCATTACGCCGACAACGTCGTGGTGTACGCCCGACCGGACGCAACGGCGGTCGCGTCGACGGGCTGAGGGCCCGTCCGCCTGTGGACGGCCGGTCCCGGTCGGGCCCGGCCTGGGACGCTCGCCGCTGTGACCGCCGTCGCTGCCGCCGCAGGTGCGCTCATCGTCGGCGGGGCCGGGCTGGTGAGTCCGCGGGTGGTCGCGGGACTGCCCCGCCCCCGGGACCTGCTGGCCGGCGAGCCGGGACCGGACTACTCGCGCCTGGCGCGGGCCCGCGGGTTGGGACCGGTGGCAGCGGGGGTGGGCGCGGCCGTCGGGGCGCTGCTCGGCTGGCGGCTCGGCCTGAGCGGCGCGGCGCCCTACTGGCACCTTGCCGCCGTCGGGCTGGTGCTGGTCTACGTCGACATTCGCGTCCACCGGCTGCCGGACGCGCTGGTGCTGCCGTCGCTCGGGGTTGCCCCGCTGCTCGTCGGCGGGCTGTCGATCGGTGGCGGCGACCTGTGGTCGTTGGTGCGCGCGCTGGCCGGGATGGCGGCGGCCTGGGCCGCGTTCGGGCTGCTGCACACGGTCCAGCCGTCGGGGCTGGGCCTCGGGGACGTCAAGCTCGCCGCCTGGACCGGCCTGGTGACGGCCTGGCTGTCATGGGCGGCCCTCGTCGTCGGGCTCCTCGCCGCGGTGGGCCTCGGCGGGGTCGTCGCCGTCGGAGTGCTCGCCGGCGGTGGCTCGCGGCGGACGGCGGTGCCCTTCGGCCCGATGCTGCTCGCCGGCGCTGTGATCGCCGGGGCCGCCGCCGGTCCCGTCGCCGACTGGTGGCTGGGCCACTGAACTGTCGGACCGAGTCGTCGGGCCGAGTTGTCGGGCAGGGCGAGTCTGGGCGGGGGAGTTCGGGCGGGGGAGTTCGGGCGGGGCGAGTCTGGGAGACTTCCCGGCGTGTCCGGACTGCGCTGGCTGACCGCCGGGGAGTCGCACGGGCCTGCGCTCGTCGCCACCCTCGAGGGCCTGCCGGCCGGGGTCCGGTTGAGCACGGCGCAGGTCGCCGCCGCCCTCGCCCGCCGCCGGCTCGGCTACGGCCGAGGCGCCCGGATGGGCTTCGAGCAGGACGAGGTGACTCTCCTCGGCGGCCTGCGGCACGGGGTGACCCTCGGCTCGCCGCTGGCGGTGATGATCGGCAACACCGAGTGGCCGAAGTGGTCGACGGTGATGGCCGCTGACCCCGTGGCCGCCGAGGTGCTGGCCGAGCAGGCCCGCAACGCCCCCCTGACTCGGCCCCGACCCGGCCACGCGGACCTCGTCGGGATGCAGAAGTACGGCTTCGACGACGCCCGCCCGGTGCTGGAACGCGCGAGCGCCCGGGAGACGGCTGCCCGGGTCGCCCTGGGTGCTGCGGCTGCACAGCTGCTCGAGCAGGCCTACGGCGTCCGCCTGGTCTCGCACACCGTCGAGCTGGGCACGGTCGCCGCCCCACGCGACGGGCGCGTGCCGGACGCCGATGAGGTCGACCGTCTGGACGATGACGCGGTCCGCTGCCTGGACCCCGCGGTGAGCGCGGCGATGGTCGCCGAGGTCGACGCGGCCCGCCGTGACGGGGACACCCTCGGCGGTGTCGTCGAGGTCGTCGCGCACGGACTGCCGCCGGGCCTGGGCTCGCACGTGCACGGTGACCGCAAGCTGGACTCGCGGCTGGCCGGCGCGCTGATGGGCATCCAGGCGATCAAGGGCGTGGAGCTCGGCGACGGGTTCGCCCTGGCCCGCAGCCGGGGATCGGCCGCCCAGGACGAGATCGTCACCGACGGGGGCAGGCTGCGGCGGACCTCGGGGCGCTCCGGCGGTACCGAGGGTGGCATGAGCACCGGCGAGGTCCTGCGCGTCCGGGCGGCAATGAAGCCGATCTCCACCGTGCCGAGAGCACTGCGCACCGTCGACGTCGCCACCGGCGAGGCGGCCAAGGCCATCAACCAGCGCTCGGACGTCTGCGCGGTGCCCGCCGCCGGAGTCGTCGCCGAGGCCATGGTCGCGTTGGTGCTCGCCGACGCCGCCCTGGAGAAGTTCGGCGGGGACTCGGTCCTGGAGACGGCCCGCAACTGCGAGTCCTACCTGAAGAACCTGACCTACCGGTGACCACGACGTCAGGTGCCACAGACCAGCTCGGCCCGGCCGGCCAGGTCGGCCCGGCCGGCCCTGTCGTCGTCCTGGTCGGCCCGCCGGGCGCGGGGAAGACCACGGTCGGCCAGCTCGTCGCGGCCCGGCTGGGACTGCCGTTCGCCGACACCGACCGCCTGGTCGAGAAGGACACCGGGTCCACCGTCGCCGACCTGTTCGTGCAGCGCGGCGAGGCAGCATTCCGGGCCCTGGAGCGCGCGGCAGTGTCCACTGCTCTCGCCGGTCGTCCGGGTGTGCTCGCCCTGGGTGGCGGTGCACCGATGGACCCAGACACTCGAAAGCTGTTGGCCACCGCGCCGGTCGCGTTCCTCGACGTCGGCGCCGCGGCTGCCGCGGCCCGGGTGGGGATGGACCGGTCCAGACCGCTGCTGCTGGGCAACGTCCGGGGGCAGCTGCGCCAGCTGCTGGAGGTCCGCCGTCCGGTCTACTTCGCCGTCGCGACGGTGACCGTGCCGACCGAGGACGCCACGCCGGAGCAGGTCGCGGACGCGGTGATCGGTGCACTCGGTCTGACCGGTGATGTTCCGGACAGCCGGGACGGAAGCGTCGGTGACACTGACGACGGCGACGTCGGTGCCTGACGCCGTCCGGATCCAGGTACACGCCGAGCACGACTACGAGGTCGTCATCGGCACCCGACTGCTCGACGAGCTGCCGGCTGCGATCGGCGACCAGGCCCGCCGGGTCGGCATCGTTCACCCGCGGGCGCTGCGCGCGACCGGCGAGGCGGTCCGGGAGGCGCTGGCCGCAGCCGGCTACCAGGCGGTGGCGCTGGAGACCCCGGACGCCGAGGAGGCCAAGACGGCCGAGGTCGCGGCGTTCTGCTGGCAGGTGCTGGGCCGGGAGGGGTTCACCCGCTCCGACGTGCTGGTCGGCGTCGGCGGGGGGGCGACGACGGACCTGGCCGGGTTCGTCGCCGGGACCTGGCTGCGCGGGGTACGCGTCGTGCAGGTGCCGACCACCCTGCTGGCGATGGTGGATGCCGCGGTCGGCGGGAAGACCGGCATCAACACCGCGGAGGGCAAGAACCTGGTCGGCGCCTTCCACAGTCCGGCAGCGGTGCTCTGTGACCTGGCGACGCTGTCCACCCTGCCCCGCAACGACTACGTCGCCGGGCTGGCCGAGGTCGTCAAGTGCGGGTTCGTTGCCGATCCGCAGATCCTGGACCTGATCGACGCCGACCTCGACGCGGCGCGTGACGCGTCGGCCCCGGTGGCCGCACTGCTGGTGGAACGCTCGGTGCGGGTCAAGGCCGCCGTCGTCGGCCGGGACCCTCGGGAGAGCGGCGCCGGTGGCGTGGAGAGCGGTGGTCTGGGCCGCGAGGTGCTCAACTACGGGCACACGTTCGGCCACGCCGTGGAGCAGGTGGAACACTTCCGGTGGCGGCACGGGGCGGCGGTCAGCGTCGGGATGGTCTACGTCGCGGAGCTCGCGACGCTGGCCGGGCGGCTGCCCGTCGACGTCGCCGCGCGGCACCGGGACCTGCTCGCGGCCCTCGGGCTGCCGGTCACCTACCGGCCCGGGGTGTGGCCGCAGCTGCAGACCGCGATGCGCCGGGACAAGAAGACGCGCGGGGACCGGCTGCGGTTCGTGGTGCTCGACGACCTCGCCCGCCCGGCGATCCTGGACTCCCCGGATCCACAGGCCCTTCTCGCCGCGTACGCCGAGATCAGCCCCGACTGAGCCAGCTCGGACGGCCAGCCCGCGCGTCCGCCCCGACCGGCCGGCTCACAGGGCCAGCTCGGGCTGCAGCCGGTCGACCGTCCAGGTCCGCGACCGGGCGGCTGCCAGCGTCGCCAACGCCAGCCCGCCGACCAGGTAGGCGCCCAGTACCGCCAGGTCCGGCAGCAGCCGGCCGGGCGGCCCGCCGAACAGGGTGAGCCGGAGCGCGTCGACCACGTAGCCCATCGGCAGCACCTCGTGCAGCGCCCGGATCAGCAGCGGTGTCGTCTGCCAGGGGAAGGTGCCGCCCGCGCTGGCCAGCTGCAGGACGAGCAGGACGACCGCCCCGAACTTCCCGCGCGGGCCGAACGCGGCGACCAGGCCGTGCACGGCCGCGGTGAAGGCGAGTGCGGTCAGGGCCAGCACCCCGGCGCTCGCCGCGGCCCGGGCGGGGTGCAGCCCGACCCCGAACCGGACGGCCAGGCCGAGCGCGACCGCCTGGATCAGGCCGAGCGCCGCCGCCGGCAGCCAGCCGGCCAGCGCGACCCGCCATGCGGTCGCGCCGGCGGCCAGGGCGCGCGAGGAGAGCGGGACGATCAGCAGGAAGGCGGCGAAGGCGCCGATCCACAACGCGAGACCGAGGAAGAACGGGGCGAGGGTGGCGCCGTAGGGGTCCGCGGCGTTGTACCGGATCGTCCGTAGCGCGACGGGGTCGGCGAGCCGGGTCGCGGTGGCGGCGGCGGCCCGGTCGTCGATGTCGGGCACGACCCGCGCCCCTTGGTCGAGCGCGACAGCGAGCCGGGTGGTGCCCGCCGAGAGCTGCCCGGTGCCCGCCTGCAGGGCGGCCGTCCCGGTCGCGGCGCGGCCCGGTCCGGCCGGGCGCCCGGCGAGCTGCGCGGCGCCGGCGGCCACCTGCCGGGTCGCCGTCGCGGCGCGGTCGGCGCCCGATGCGACCGTCGTGGCGGAGCCGGCGGCCCGGCCAACCCCGGCCGCGAGTGCAGGTGCGTCGTCGGCCAGCTGCGCCGTGCCGGTGGCGATGCGACGGGCGCCGGTGGCCGCGCGGCCGGCGCGGGTGTCCAGCCGGCGGGCGCCGGTGTGTAGCCGGTCCGCGCCCCGGGACAGCTCGCGGCTGCCGGCCGCGACCTCACGTGACCCGCGAGCAAGGGCTTCCAGCTGCGCGGCGGTGCCCGCGGCCTGTCGGTCCACATCGGCCAGGCCCCGGCCGGCGCGGTCGAGGACGTCGCGCACGGTCGCCAGCTGCGCCGGCGTCGCCCCGGCCGCGCCCAGCCGCGCGAGCAGGTCCGTGCGGCGGGTCGCGAGCTGGCCGCGGGCCTCGTGCACGGAGCTCGCGGCCGTCCGGCCGGCGGCGGCGACCCGGGCGTTGCCGTCGGCGACCCGGTCGGCCCCGACGGACAGCGACCCGGCGCCGGCGGACACCTCGCCGGCGCCGGTGACCAGCCGGCCGGCACCGGCCGACACCTGCGCCGTGCCGTCGGCGAGTTCTCCGGCGCCGCCCGCCAGCCGCCGCGTCGACGCGGGCAGCTCGGCGACCTGCCGGTCCATCGCGCCGAGGCCGTCGGCCAGCCGGCCCGCACCACCCGCGAGCCGGGCCACGCCGGCTGCGGTGGCGGTGGCGGTGGCGCCGTCGCGCACGCGGACGGCGCCGGTGCCGGCGTCCGCGGTGGCGCTGCGGACCGCGGCCGCACCCCGGTCGAGCCGGGCCGCGGCCCGTGCCGCCTGTCCGGTCCGGTCGTCCATCGCGCGCAGTCCGTCGATCAGTGCCCGCACCCCGGCGTCGGTGGTCGCCCGGGCCAGGTCGGTGCGCACCTGCGCGACCAGTGTCTGCGCCGACGTGCCGGCGAGGTGGTTGCCCGAGTCGTCGACGGCCAGCACCAGGCCGGCGCCCGCGGGGTCGGTGGGGCTGCCGGCGCCCCTGGCGGCCGTGCCGGGCGTGTCGGCAGTGCTGCCCCGGCCACCGGGCGCGGTTGCGGGTGCGAGCTGGGCGGCCGAGCTCAGGGCCGCGGAGAATCCGGCCGGAATGGTGAGCGAGGCCGCGTACCTTCCGTCGGCGAGGCCGCGTCGGGCGGTCGCCGCGTCCACCCGATCCCAGCTGAACACCCGGGACCGGACCAGTTCCGCGGCGATGGTCGGCCCCGCGTCGATCCGGGTCCCGTCGGGTGCCGTCGTCGCGGAGTCCTCGACGACGACCGCGGCAGGGACCCGGCCGAAGCCGCCCTGCGGGTCCCAGTTGGCGTCGATGTAGGTCGCGCCGTAGAGCAGCGGGATCAGCGCCAGGGCCACCACGGCGGTCCACCGGGCCCGGCCGTTACCCAGCCGGCGGATCTCGGTCCAGGCGATGCGGAGCACCCTCATGCCGACCTCCGGGATGTGGTTGTGGTTCCGGTTGCCGGCGACGACGGGTCGGTGTCGAGGAGACGGACGCCCGGTGGCCGGGCCGCGCGCAGCGACGCGGCGGTGGGCACGGCACACAGCACGAGCACGGCCGCCCCGCCCACCGCGGCCGCGACGCACCCGTCGAGCCAGTCCGAGGACCCGTCGTGGCGGTCGGGGGAGTCCAGGACGACCAGTCCGACGTGCGGACGGGCGAGCCCGAGGGCTGTCAGCAGCCAGGTACGGGCGGCGGCGGGCAGGTCGCCGAGTCGGTCCCTCGCCCGTCCGGCCAACTCCGGACCGGCCAACTCCGGACCGGCCAACTCCGGACCGGCCAGCCAGGCGCCTGTCCCGCCCGGGGCTCGGACTCCGGCAGCAGCCAGCTGCTCTGAGACAACCGCCGCGACCGGCAATCCACCCACCGCGTCGGCAGGGTCGGCCGGGTCGACCAGCGCGGACCGGGCCCGCAGGCCGGCGCGGCCCCGGGCCGAACTGACCGGTGCGCCGTCCAGCGACACTCGGCCGGACCAGCTCTGCAGCTGACCGGTCAGCGCGAGCCCGGTGGCGGTCCGGGCGACCGCGGAGCCGATGCCGGCCACGACGACCTCACCGGAGCCGACCGCCAGGTCCAGCGGCGGGGCGACGGGCCCGGAGCGGCCGGTCAGCAGCAGTGCGGCGGTGCTCAGTTCCACGTCGATGCCATGGTCGCAGCCCTCTCCGACGGCACGGGAGCCAGGACCGTAACCGGTTCCCGGCCCGGCGCGCGAGAGCCGGCCGGTGATCAGGGGCCGTCGAATCGGCTCGCGACCTCGAACATCAGGATGGCGCCGGCGATCGCGACGTTGAGCGAGTCGGCCCGGCCGCGCATCGGCAGGGTGACCGGCGTCGCCGGGGCGTCCCGCCACTGCCTGCTCAGCCCGTACCGCTCGTTGCCCAGCACGAGAGCCGTGCGGTCGGCGTAGCGCTGTCGCTTGTAGTCCGCCGACGCCGTCGAGTCCGCCAGGACGATGGAGAAGCCGCGGTCGGACAGCCACCGGGCGGTCGCCTCGACGCCGTCGAACTCGACCGTCGGGATCGTCAGCACCATCCCGTGGCTGGCGCGGAACACCTTCGGATGGGTCAGCCGCGTGCGCCGGTTGACCATCACCAGCGCATCGGCCGCGGCGGCGTCCATGGACCGGATCAGGGTGCCGAGGTTGCCGGGTATCTCGATCCCGTCGGCGACCACGACCAGCGACCGCTCCGGCAGCGGCAGGGTGTCCGGGTCCCAGCGCGGCAGCCGCGCGATCGACAGCAGCCCGTCCGGCTTGTCCCGCTCCGCGAGCTTGGCCAGCGTCCGTTCCGACACCTGGAAGCTGTCGGTCGCCCGGGCCTGGACCTCCCGGGCCCGTACCTGCGCCTCGTCGGAGTACGCCGCCTCCGGGCACCAGAAGAAGGTGTCGATGTCCGTGCCGGCCGCGAGCAGGGCGTTGTGCGCCCACAACCCCTCGGCCAGGAACAGCTTGCCGGGGTTCGGCCTGGTGTTGTGCTGCAGGTCCAGGGCGCGTCGAACCCGCTGGTGGGTGGCACCGATCTGCTGCACGGCGGAGTTTCGCACGCCCGGGAACCCGTCCGACTGGGTCGGCCGCCGGGCGGCGGTTCCGACAGCTGTGCGGCGGCGTCGGCCACCGCCGGAGCGGGGAAGGATCGTGCGTCATGACACCGACCCGGACCGAACTGCTGACCGGCTCCGTCGCGGCCGCCGGCCTGACCGCGCTGGTCGTGAGCGACCGGGCCAACGTCGCGTGGCTGACCGGTTTCACCGGCACCGCCGGCACCGTCGTGGTGACGGGTGCGGGCACGCCGACGGGGACCACGCTGGTCATCGACGGCCGGTACCCGCTGCAGGCCGCCCGTCAGGCTCCGGACGTGGAGCTGGTCGTCGACCGCAGCACCCCGACCGCGGTCGCAGCCGTGCTCGCCCGGGGCCTCCGGGCCGGCACAGGGAGCGCGCGGGGGACCACCGGCACACCGGCCGCGGTGCGGGTCGGGGTGGAGACCCACGTGCTGACCGTCGACGCGCACGCCGCCCTGGCCGCCGCGATCCGGCAGGCCCTACCCGGTACGGAGCTGGTGGGCGCCGGCCGCCTGGTCGAGCGCCTGCGCCGGGTCAAGGACAGCGAGGAGCTGGCGGCCGTCGGCCGGGCGTGCGCGGTGTCGGTCGCCGCGCTCGAGGCGCTCGTCACCGGGTCGGCGGGCCCGCTCGCCGGCCGGACCGAGCGGGAGGTCGTCCGCGAGTTGGACGCGCTGCTGGTGGCGGGCGGGGCGGACGCGCCGGCCTTCGACACGATCGTCGCCGCCGGGCCGAACAGCGCCAGCCCCCACCACGACGCCACCGACCGGCCGCTGAGCCCGGGGGACCTGGTCGTCGTCGACTTCGGTGCCCGGGTCGACGGGTACTGCGCGGACATGACGCGCACGTTGTTCGTCGCCGGACCCGACGGCGCGACCGCGGCGCCGTGGCAGCGGGAGCTGCACGCCCTCGTCGCCCGCGCCAACGCCGCCGGCCGGGCCGCCGTGGTCGCGGGTGCCGGTGTCGCTGCGGTCGACGCGGCCGCGCGGGACCTCATCGTGGCCGCCGGCCACGGACCGGACTTCGCCCACGGCCTCGGGCACGGGGTCGGGCGCGACGTCCACGAGGACCCGCTGCTGCAGGCCGCGGCCGCGGGTAACCTGGCTGCCGGCGAGGTGGTCACCATCGAGCCCGGCGTCTACCTGGCCGGCCGCGGTGGCGTGCGGATCGAGGACACGGTCGTCGTCCGGGACGGTGGCGTCGGGCCTGGGGTGCTCACCGCCTCGGTCCGTGACCTCGTTGCCGTCGCTTGACCTCGTTGCCGTCGCCTTTTCTCGTCGCCGGTCGCGTGAATGGATGCGTCACGCGGCCGGATGCGTGCGCCGGCCCCCGCCGTACGAGCACTCCGACCGAAGGGCAGACGCCGTCGTGGCGAGCACGAACGACCTGAAGAACGGCATCGTCCTGGACCTGGACAGCCAGTTGTGGACCGTCGTCGAGTTCCAGCACGTCAAACCGGGCAAGGGCCCGGCCTTCGTCCGCACCAAGCTGAAGAACGTGCTGTCCGGCAAGGTCGTCGACCGGACGTTCAACGCGGGCGTGAAGGTGGACACCGCCACCGTCGACAAGCGCGACATGCAGTACCTCTACGCCGACGCCGGCGACTTCGTCTTCATGGACACCGCCACCTTCGACCAGATCACCATCCCGGCGGCCACGGTCGGCAGCGTCGCGGACTACATGCTGGAGAACCAGGTGGCGGTGGTCGCGCTGCACGAGGGCGCGGCCCTCTACGTCGAGCTGCCCGCGTCGGTGGAGCTGACGGTCTCCTACACCGAGCCCGGTGTGCAGGGTGACCGCTCCAACGCGGGGACGAAGCCGGCGACGCTGGAGACAGGCGCAAGCATCCAGGTGCCGCTGTTCATCCCGATGGGGGAAAGGGTGCGCGTGGACACCCGCACCGGCGCCTACCTGGGCCGGGCCGGCTGAGCGGCGCCCCGGTGGCCGACCCGGACTCCGCTGGAAACACGCCGCACCCGCCCACCCGGCGGGACGCCGGTACCTCTGCGGGGTCCACCCGGCGGGACGCCGGTACCTCTGTGCGGCCGCCGACCCGGACCCGGGCCCGCAAGGCCGCACTGGACATTCTGTTCGAGTCCGACCTGCGAGGTCTGGCGACGGGGGCCACGCTGGCCGACCGGCAGTCCGACGCCTCAGCCGGGGGCACGGCGGTCCGCGACTACACCGCGCAACTGGTCGCGGGCGTGCAGCAGGAGCGGACCAGGATCGACGACCTGCTCAGCACCTACACCGAGGGTTGGACGGTGGACCGGATGGCCGCGGTCGACCGCAACATCCTCCGGTTGGCGGTCTGGGAGCTGATCGCGGCTCCCGACGTCCCGGACGCGGTGGTGATCGCCGAGGCCGTCGGGCTGGCGGCCTCGCTGTCGACCGACGCGTCGCCGGCCTTCGTCAACGGGGTGCTCGCCCGTATCCGGGAGGCGGTGCCGCGGGGCCCGGCGCAGCCGCCGACCCTGTCCTGAGCACGGCTCAGGAGACCCGCGGCACGTCGTACTCGCCGTCCAGGTCCGTGTCGTAGTCGGGCTCGTGGCCGCTGACAGTGGACCTCGCCTCCGGGGACAACACGCCCCAGGCGATGAGCTTGTCGGCGAGCGCCCCAGGGTTCTCGTCGTAGATGACGGCGAGCGTCCGCAGGTCGTCCTGCCGGACGGAGAGCACCCGGCCGTTGTAGTCGCCCCGCTGCGCCTGGATCGTCGCGGTGTAGCGGGACAGCGGTGCCGCGTCGGGCTCGTCGAGTGAGCCGAGCCGCTCCAGGTCCAGCACGATGCGCGGCGGTGCGTCGGTCGAGCCCTTCGCGCCCCCACCGGGCAGCAGTTCGGAGACCGGGACGCCGTAGAAGTCGGCCAGCTCGGCCAGCTTCTGCACTGTCACCGCGCGGTCACCGCGCTCGTAGGAGCCCACGACGACGGCCTTCCAGCGGCCGTGGGAGCGCTCCTCGACGCCGTGCAGCGACAGTCCCTGCTGCTGGCGGATCGCACGCAGCCGCTGACCGAGGTCCTTGGCGTAGCTGTTGGGCATGTGTCCTTCTCGATGCTGAGGGGGCTGCCCGTCGTGCATGGGCCGGCTCCGGCGCTGGTGATCTCGGTCGTTCGGTGGCGCGCCCGACGTTCCGGACACGTCCCACCATTGTCACTCGCCGTCACGACAGTGATGGCGTAGTCCACACGTCGGTGTGTGAAATCCCGAACCGCACGCCTCCCCGGACCCTGACAACGGTCAGGACCCGGTGGGTGGGCGGCTGCGGGACACGGCACGGTCGGTGATCAAGATCGACGAATGCCGACGCTGCATCGGCTGATGTCGGCCGCGTCAAGGTTGCGCTACGCGGTCACTCGGCGATCTTGGCTACGCAGCGTGACACTATCCGGGCGCGGTCACCGCGGTCAACGGGGCTGTGCACGAGCGGGTACCGAACGTACCGAGCGCCATCCGTGCGAGCTGTCGGGCGGGCGGGCGGCAACTCGCTCGCGCTCGGTAATGGTTGGCGGCAACCACAGCCGCGGTATGGTCCCGGGAAACACGGGTCGGCGGCCCGTGTCGACGTCCTACCACCGTCCTGCGAGGCGGGCCGACCGTCCCGTGAGGCGGAGAGGAAGTCCCCGTGCACGATCAACCGAGGCCTGTCCGTCCGACGCATGCGCGCCCGGCGCGTGGCCACCGGCCGGCCGGCCAAGGCGCCGAAGACCCGTCACCGATCCCGCGAGCCGGCCATCCGGTCGGCGAGTCCGTGGACCAGCCCGACAGCGGCGCCGTCGACCACCTGGTTGGCCGGACCGTCCTGGACGCGGCCGACATCGGCCGGGTGCTCACCCGCGTCGCTCACGAGGTGGTGGAGCGCAACCGCGGTGCCGCCGACGTCGTCGTCCTCGGCATCCAGACCCGCGGCGTCCATCTGGCCCGCCGGCTCGCCGCGACCATCGGCTCGCTCACCGGCGGCACCGCGCTGCCCCTCGGCTGGCTGGACGTCTCCCTCTACCGGGACGACGTGCGGCTGCGCCCGGCGCGGTCGCTGTCGGAGACCTCGATCCCGGCGGGCGGCGTCGACGGGTCCGTGGTCGTCCTGGTCGACGACGTCCTCTACTCGGGCCGGACCGCCCGCGCGGCGCTGACCGCCCTGGACGACATCGGCCGGCCCCGTGCGGTGCAACTGGCCGTCCTCGTCGACCGCGGGCATCGCGAGCTGCCGATCCGCGCCGACTACGTCGGGAAGAACCTCCCGACCTCGCGTGCGGAGCGCGTTTACGTCCGGGCCGCGGGTCCCGAAGGCGACGACGCCGTGCTCCTGCTCCCCGGCCCCGGCCCCGGCAGCGGCCACGCTGCCCGCTCGACCCATCCGGCCAGGGGGCCCCGGTGAGACACCTGCTCTCGACCGCGGACCTGGACGGCGCGGCGGCGACCGCGATCCTGGACACGGCGGAATCCATGCGTGCGCTGGCCGACCGCCCGATCAAGAAGTTGCCGACGCTTCGCGGCCGGACGGTGGTCAACCTGTTCTTCGAAGACTCCACCCGCACCCGGATCTCGTTCGAGGCCGCCGCCAAACGCCTGTCCGCGGACGTCATCAACTTCTCGGCGAAGGGCAGCAGCGTGTCCAAGGGCGAGAGCCTGAAGGACACCGCCCAGACCCTGGAGGCGATGGGCGCCGACGCGGTCGTGGTCCGGCACGGCGCCAGCGGGGCACCGCACCGGCTGGCCACCTCCGGCTGGCTGCGCGCGGGCATCCTCAATGCCGGTGACGGAACACACGAGCACCCGACGCAGGCACTGCTGGACGCCTTCACGATGCGCCGTCACCTGGGCGACCTCGCGGGCCGGCGGGTGACCGTCGTCGGCGACATCCTGCACAGCAGGGTCGCCCGCTCCAACGTCTGCCTGCTGGCGACGCTCGGGGCGAAGGTGAAGCTGGTCGCCCCCCCGACGCTGCTGCCGTGGGGGGTCCAGAGCTGGCCGTGCGAGGTCGACCACTGTCTGGACTCGGCGCTGCCCGGGTCGGATGCGGTAATGATGCTGCGGGTCCAGGCCGAGCGGATGGCCGCCGCGTACTTCCCGAGCGTGCGGGAGTACAGCCGCCGGTACGGACTGGACAGCCGCCGGACCGCGGTCCTGCCCGACCACGCGATCGTGCTGCACCCGGGCCCGATGAACCGCGGGATGGAGATCAGCGCCGAGGTGGCCGACGGCCCGCGTTCGGTCATCGTCGAGCAGGTCGGCAACGGAGTCGCCGTCCGGATGGCGGTGCTCTATCGGATGCTCGCCGGTGACCCGGCTGACTCCGCCGAGGTCGCCGACGGTGCGGACCGACTCGGAGTGGTCGGATGACCCGGCGCGTGCTGCGGGCGGTGCGCCCACTCGGTGGACCGCCCGTGGACCTGGTGCTCGACGGCGCGGTGATCAGCGCTCGCGAGCCGGCGGGCACGGCCGGTACCGCAGGCGCGCAGGTAGTCGACGGCACCGGCCTGATCGCCCTGCCGGGTCTGGTGGATCTGCACACCCACCTGCGCGAGCCGGGCCGCGAGGACGCCGAGACGGTGGCCACCGGGAGTGCCGCCGCGGCCCTGGGCGGTTATGTCGCCGTGTTCGCGATGGCCAACACCTCCCCGGTCGCCGACACCGCCGGCGTCGTCGAGCAGGTCTGGCGGCTCGGGCGTGAGGCCGGGCTGGTGCACGTCCAGCCGGTCGGCGCCGTCACCGTCGGGCTCGGTGGAACCCAGCTGGCCGAGCTCGGTGCGATGGCGGACAGCTCCGCGGGAGTGCGGGTGTTCTCCGACGACGGCGTCTGCGTCGACGACCCGCTGCTGATGCGCCGTGCCCTGGAGTACGTGCGCACCTTCGACGGGGTGATCGCCCAGCACGCACAGGACCCCCGGCTGACCCGCGGCGCGCAGCTGAACGAGGGCGAGGTGTCGGCTCGCCTGGGCCTGGCCGGGTGGCCGCGGGTCGCCGAGGAGACGGTCATCGCCCGCGACACGCTGCTGGTCGAGCACGTCGGGTCGCGGCTGCACATCTGCCACGTCTCCACCGCCGGGTCGGTCCGGATCGTCGCCGAGGCGAAGGCCCGGGGCGTCGCGGTCACCGCCGAGGTCACCCCGCACCACCTGATGCTCACCGACGACGCGGCCATCGGCTACGACCCGGTGTTCAAGGTCAACCCGCCGTTGCGCACCCCGGCCGACGTCGCCGCCCTGCGCGCCGGGCTGGCCGACGGCACGATCGACGCCGTCGCCACCGACCACGCGCCGCACCCGGTCGAGGCCAAGGACTGCGAGTGGGACGCCGCGGCGATGGGAATGACCGGGCTGGAGACGGCGCTGGCGGTCGTCCAGGCCGCGATGGTCGACACCGGGCTGCTGGACTGGGCGGGGGTCGCGGACCGGATGAGTACCCGGCCGGCACGGATCGGCCGGCTGACCGGCTTCGGGCAGCTGCTGGCGGTCGGGTCCCCGGCGCACGTGACCCTCTACGACCCGGCCGCTACGTGGACGGTGGACGGGGCCGCGTCGGCCGGGCGCAGCGCGAACACCCCGTTCGGCGGCCGAGAGCTGCCCGGCCGGGTGGCGGCGACCTTCTTCGCCGGCGAGCCGACCGTCCTCGACGGGCGGCTCGTCGACGGGGAGTCGGCGGGCCGGCGGTGAGCGGGGAGTCGCTGCGCCGCCTGCTCGCGGTCCTGGTGCTCGCGCTGGGCGTGGCCGCCGCCGGGCTCGGGATGCTGCGCGGCTGGCGTGCCCGGGGACACAGGCAGTCGGGCCTGCCCGCGCCCGTCGCCGCGCCGGCGACCCTCGGCGAGCCCGTGTCCACACTCGCCGGGACCTATGTGTCGACGACGTTGGCCGGGCAGTTCCTGGACCGGGTGGTCGCGCACGGGCTCGGCCCGCGGGCAACGGCCGTGCTGGCCGTCCACCCGGCCGGACTGGTGCTCTCCCGGGACGGATCGGAGCCGATGTTCATCCGCGCCGCCGAGGTCGTCGGGATCGGGGACTCGGCGGGGATGGTCGGCAAGGTCGTCGGCCGGCCGGAGCTGCTGTTGGTGCGTTGGCGTGCGGGGGACACCCTGCTGGACACCGGTTTCCGTCCGCGCGCGCGCGCCGATCGGGACCAGATCCCTGCTCTCGCCGCTCGCATCACTGAGACGCTTGGCGTTCCACCGGACCGGGGACAGGAGGTCGCATGAGCGCCCTGCTCGTGCTCGAGGACGAGCGAACGTTCCCCGGAGAGGCATACGGCGCCGTCGGTACCGCGCTCGGCGAGGTGGTGTTCACCACCGGGATGACCGGGTACCAGGAGACGCTGACCGATCCGAGCTTCGCCCGGCAGATCGTCGTCCAGACGGCGCCGCACATCGGCAACACCGGCGTGAACGACGAGGACGACGAGTCCGCGGCGGTGCAGGTCGCCGGCTACGTGGTCCGGGACCCGGCGCGGGTGCCCAGCAGCTGGCGGTCGCGCCGGCGGCTGGAGGACGAGCTGGCCGGGTACGGCGTGGTCGGGCTGTCCGGCATCGACACCCGGGCGCTGGTCCGCCACCTCGCGGCCCGCGGTGCCCTGCGCGGCGGGGTCTTCTCCGGGCTCGCGGCGACGCGGCCGGTCCCGGAGCTGGTCGGCCAGGTGCGCGCCTCGGCGTCGATGCTCGGCGCCGACCTGGTCGGCGCGGTCACGACGACGGCGCCGTACCTGGTCCCGGCGGTCGGCCGCCGCCGGTTCACCGTCGCTGCGGTCGACCTCGGGATCAAGGCCAGCAGCCCGGCCGAGATGGCCCGGCGGGGAATGGACGTGCACGTGCTGCCGGCCACCGTTGCGATCGAGGAGTTGTTCGCCGTCGGTGGTTCCGGCGGGCCGGACGGCATCTTCTTCTCCAACGGGCCCGGCGACCCGGCGACCGCCGATCATCCGGTCGCCCTGGCGAGCGCCGCTCTCGCCCGGGGTGTGCCGGTGTTCGGCATCTGCTTCGGCAACCAGATCCTCGGCCGCGCACTCGGGCTCGGCACCTACAAGCTGCCTTACGGCCATCGGGGGATGAACATCCCCGTCCGGGAGCGGGCCACCGGGCGGGTCTCCATCACGGCGCAGAACCACGGCTTCGCGGTCGCCGCCCCCGGCGGCGGTGTCGACCGGATCGCGGACAGCCCCTTCGGCCGCATCGAGGTGTCCCACGTCTGCCTGAACGACGGCAGCGTGGAGGGCCTGCGGGCACTGGACGTCCCGGCGTTCAGCGTCCAGTACCACCCGGAGGCCGCGGCCGGCCCGCACGACGCGAACCCGCTGTTCGACCGGTTCGCCGAGCTGATGGCGACGAACGCCACGGACCCGCCGACGGCGCCGACGAAGGGAGAGCGCTGATGCCGCGCCGGGCGGACCTGTCGACGGTGTTGGTGATCGGCTCCGGCCCGATCGTCATCGGACAGGCGTGCGAGTTCGACTACTCCGGCACCCAGGCGTGTCGGGTGCTGCGGGCCGAGGGGCTGCGGGTGGTGTTGGTGAACTCCAACCCGGCCACGATCATGACCGACCCGGAGATCGCGGACGCCACCTACGTGGAGCCGATCACCGCCGACGTCGTCGCGCGGGTCATCGCGATCGAGCGGCCCGACGCTGTGCTGGCGACCCTGGGCGGCCAGACCGCGCTGAACACCGCGATGGCGCTGCACGCGGACGGGACGCTCCAGCGGTACGGCGTCGAGCTGATCGGGGCCACGGTCGATGCGATCGAGGCCGGCGAGAACCGGGAGCGCTTCAAGGAGATCGTCACCGGCCTCGGTGCCGCGGTCGCCCGCTCGACGGTGTGCCACACCCTCGACGAGTGCCTGGCCGCGGTCGGCGAGCTGGGCTATCCCGTGGTCGTCCGGCCGTCGTTCACCATGGGCGGTGCCGGGTCCGGGATCGCGTACGACGAGGCGGAGCTGCGCCGGATCGCCGACGCCGGGCTGTCCGCGAGCCCGACGACGGAGGTGCTGCTCGAGGAGTCGGTGCTGGGCTGGAAGGAGTACGAGCTGGAGCTGATGCGCGACCGCGCGGACAACGTGGTCGTGGTCTGCTCGATCGAGAACGTCGACCCGATGGGCGTCCACACCGGTGACTCGATCACCGTCGCCCCGGCGATGACGCTGACCGACCGCGAGTACCAGGCGATGCGGGACGTGGCGATCGGCGTGGTCCGCGCGGTCGGCGTCGACACCGGCGGCTGCAACATCCAGTTCGCGGTCGACCCCGCCACCGGCCGGCTGATCGTCATCGAGATGAATCCGCGGGTGTCTCGGAGCAGTGCTCTGGCCAGTAAGGCCACGGGATTCCCGATCGCGAAGATCGCCGCCAGGCTGGCGATCGGCTACACCCTGGACGAGATCGGCAACGACATCACGGGCGCGACCCCGGCCTCGTTCGAGCCGGTCCTGGACTACGTCGTCGTGAAGGTGCCGCGGTTCGCCTTCGAGAAGTTCCCGGGCGCGGACCCGCGGCTGACCACCCACATGAAGAGCGTGGGCGAGGCGATGGCCATCGGCCGGAACTTCACCGAGGCGCTGCAGAAGGCCCTGCGCTCACTGGAGGACCCGAACGCACCGCTGGACACCACCGGTCCGCTCCCGCCCGACCCGGCAGCGCTGGAAGTGCTGCTGACGGAGATCGGCCACGGCTACGACGGCCGGCTGCAGGACGCATTCCGTGCACTGCGGGCCGGTGCCACCGTCGCCCGGGTCAGCGAGGCCACAACCATCGACCCGTGGTTCGTCGACCAGCTCGCGCTGATCGGCGAGATCGCCGAAGAGGTCCGCGCGGCACCGGCCCTGGACTCGGCCCTGTTGCGCCGGGCCAAACGGCACGGGTTCTCCGACCCCGCGATCGGTGCGCTGCGCGGACTGTCCGCGGCGGTGGTGCGGGAGCTGCGCCGGGCTCTCGGGGTGCGGCCGGTCTACAAGACCGTGGACACCTGCGCCGCGGAGTTCGCCGCCCGGACGCCCTACCACTACTCGACGTACGAGTCGGAGACGGAGGTAGCACCGCGGGAGCGGCCGGCCGTGCTGATCCTCGGCTCGGGGCCGAACCGGATCGGGCAGGGCATCGAGTTCGACTACTCCTGCGTGCACGCCTCGATGGCGCTGCGCGACGCCGGGTACGAGACGGTGATGGTCAACTGCAACCCGGAGACGGTCAGCACCGACTACGACACCTCCGACCGGCTGTACTTCGAGCCGCTGACGCTGGAGGACGTCCTGGAGGTCGTCGACGCGGAGCGGACTGCCGGACCGGTCGCCGGGGTGCTGGTCCAGCTCGGTGGGCAGACACCGCTGCGTCTCGCCGACGGCCTGGCGGCCGCAGGTGTGCCGATCGTCGGCACCCCACCCGCGGCGATCGACGCCGCCGAGGACCGCGCCGAGTTCGGCCGGGTCCTGGCCGCGGCCGGCCTGCCCGCGCCCAAGCACGGCACCGCGACCTCGGCCGAGCAGGCGCTGAGCATCGCCGGCGAGCTGGGGTATCCGGTGCTCGCCCGGCCCAGCTACGTGCTCGGGGGCCGGGGGATGGAGATCGTCTACGACGATGCCGCGCTGGCCGGCTACCTGGCCAAGCACGCGGGCGGGGACCTGTTCGCGCACCCGGTGCTCATCGACCGGTTCCTGGACGACGCGGTGGAGATCGACGTCGACGCGCTGTTCGACGGCACCGAGCTGTACCTCGGCGGGGTGATGGAGCACATCGAGGAGGCCGGTGTGCACTCGGGGGACTCCGCGTGCACGCTGCCGCCGATCACCCTCGGCGACGGGGAGGTCCGGCGGATTCGCGAGTCCACGCTGGCGATCGCCCGCGGCGTCGGGGTGCTCGGCCTGCTCAACGTCCAGTACGCGCTGGCCGGAGACGTCCTCTACGTGCTCGAGGCGAACCCCCGCGCGTCCCGGACGGTGCCGTTCGTGTCCAAGGCCACCGGCACCCAGCTGGCGAAGGCCGCGGCCCGGGTGATGCTCGGCGCGAGCATCGCCCAGCTGCGCGCGGAGGGGATGCTCGCCGCCAGGGGCGACGGCGGTGACAGCCCGCCGCCGGGTGCCAGCAGCCCCGTCGCCGTCAAGGAGGCGGTGATGCCGTTCAACCGGTTCCGCAGCATCGACGGGTCGAGTGTGGACACCGTGCTCGGGCCGGAGATGCGCAGTACCGGTGAGGTGATGGGCATCGCCGCAGACTTCGGCACCGCCTTCGCCAAGTCCCAGGCCGGGGCGATCGCCGGGCTGCCGGTCAAGGGCCGGGTGTTCGTCTCCGTCGCCGACCGGGACAAGCGGCACATGATCTTCCCGGTCAAGCGGCTGGCCGACCTCGGCTTCGAGCTGCTCGCGACGGCGGGGACGGCGACCGTGCTCGCCCGGCACGGGGTCGGCGCGACGGTGGTGCGCAAGCACGGGGACGGCCCGGGCCCGGACGGGGAGCCGACGATCGTCGAGCGGATCCTGGCCGGACAGGTCGACCTGATCGTGAACACCCCGCGCGGTGCCGCTCTGCAGGGCGGGGCGAGCCCGCGGCTGGACGGCTACGAGATCCGCAGCGCCGCCGTCGCCCGCGGGATCCCGCTCGTCACCACGGTGCAGGGGCTCGCGGCCGCGGTCCAGGGCATCGAGGCCCAGCTGGGCGGTCCGCTGGCGGTGCGGTCGCTGCAGGACTGGGCGCACGGCACCGCCCGCGCGACGGCGGAACGAGTTCCGCCAGTCGGTAGAGCGGAACGAGTTCCGCCAGTCGGTAGAGCGGAACGAGTTCCGCCAGTCGGTAGAGCGGAACGAGTTCCGCCAGTCGGTAGAGCGGAACGAGTTCCGCCAGTCGGTAGAGCGGAGCGCGCGTGACGGCCCCCGCCATGCTCCCCTTCGGGCAGCGACTGGCCGCCGCGCGCACCGCCCGCGGGCCGCTGTGCGTCGGCATCGACCCGTCGGCGGCACTACTGCTCGCGTGGGGGCTGACCGACGACCCGGCCGGGCTGGCGTCGTTCTGCGACACGGTGACTGGTGCTCTCGCGGGCGAGATCGCCGTCCTCAAGCCGCAGTCGGCGTTCTTCGAACGGCACGGGTCCGCCGGGATCGCCGTGCTGGAACAGCTGACCGTCGCGGCCCGTGCGGCCGGTGCGCTGGTCCTGCTCGACGTCAAGCGCGGTGACATCGGGTCGACGGTGCAGGCCTACGCGGACGCCTACCTGCGGGCAGGGGCGCCGCTGGCCTGCGATGCGATCACCGTCAGCCCCTACCTCGGCGTCGAGGCGCTGCGCCCGGTCTTCGACGCCGCCACGGCCGCCGGCGGGGGAGTGTTCGTCGTCGCGCTGTCCAGCAACCCCGAGGGCGCGTCGGTGCAGCAGGCGCGCGCAGCCGACGGCACCACGGTCGGTGCCGGGGTGCTGGCCGCCGTGGCGGCGGAGAACACCGGCGCGGTGCCGCTGGGGTCGGTCGGTGCGGTCGTCGGGGCGACACTGGGCGGCCTCGATGTCGACCTCGCCGTGAACGGCCCGCTGCTGGCACCCGGCCTCGGCGCCCAGGGGGCGGGCGCCGAGGACCTGCGCCGGGTGTTCGGCGACGCGGCCGGCCTCGTCGTGGCCTCGGCGTCCCGGTCGGTGCTGTCCGCCGGGCCTGACCCGGCTGCGCTGCGGACCGCGGCGCTGACCGTCCGCGACGAGGTCGCCGCCGCCCTCGGCTGAGCCCGGGCCGCCCCGGCCAGGACGGCCGGCGAGGTGTTGGGCGGCCTAACCTGCGGCGTGCTGCGGGTGCTGGCGGTGGAGGGCTACCGGTCGCTGCGTCACCTGGTGCTGCCACTCGGGCCGTTGACCGTGGTCACCGGGGCCAACGGCTCCGGCAAGTCCAGCCTGTACCGGTCGCTGCGGTTGCTCGCCGACACCGCGCGCGGGGGCGCGGTGGGTGCGCTGGCTCGCGAGGGAGGCCTGCCGTCGACACTGTGGGCAGGCCCCGAGGCCGTCGGTCAGGGGGTGCGTGAGGGCGCTTACCCGGTCCAGGGAACAGTCCGCACCCGCGCGGTGTCACTCCGGCTGGGTTTCGCGGGAGACGACTTCGGTTACGCCATCGACTTCGGCCTGCCGGCGCCGCACAGCTTGCCGGCGACGCTGTTCATGCGGGATCCGGAGATCAAGCGGGAGGCCGTGTGGAGCGGGCCGGTGCTTCGGCCGTCCGCACTACTCGTCCAGCGGGCGAGCGGGGCGGTGATGATCCGCAACGACAGCGGCGGTTGGCAGGCCGGCGATCGACGTGTCCGCTCCGGCGACAGCATGCTCAGCGAGGTCGCGGACCCGTTCGCGGCCCCGGAGGTTCTCGAGGTGCGGGAGCTGGTGCGGTCCTGGCGGTTCTACGACGGCTTCCGCACCGATGTCGCGTCTCCCGCGCGCAGCAACCAGGTCGGCACGTTCACCCCGGTTCTCGACCCGGACGGCGGGGACCTCGCCGCGGCGCTGCAGACGCTGCGCGAGTCCGGTCCTGGCGACGCCCTCGACGACGCGGTCGACCGGGCGTTTCCGGGCAGCCGAGTGGAGGTCGTCGCCGACGAGGCCGGCGTCTTCCGGGTGCAGCTGCGCCAGCAGGGTCTGCTGCGTCCCCTCGGCGCGGCGGAGCTGTCCGACGGGACCCTGCGCTACCTGCTGTGGGCCGCGGCGCTGCTGAGCCCACGGCCGCCCGGCCTGTACGTGGTGAACGAGCCGGAGACCAGCCTCCACCCCGAGCTGCTACCGGCCCTCGCGCACCTGATCGCCGAGGTCAGCACGCGCGCGCAGGTCATCGCGGTCACCCACTCGGTGGCGCTGCGCGACGCACTGGGACGAGCCCAACCCGCGCTGCGGCACCTCGAAGTTGCCAAGGCGTTCGGCGAGACCTCCGTCGTCGGCCAGGGGCCGCTCGACGAGCCTGCGTGGAACTGGCCTGCGCGCTGACCTCGGCCGGGCGGTTCGCCGACACCGCTCTGCGCCGGGCGGTCGGCGCGGCGCTGAGACCGGTCGTGGGACCATTCCCCATCCGAGGTCGGCCGACCCGGCGCCGCCGATGATCGGAGGTCCCCGTGTTCGCCTTCTTCAGCAGTCGGCTGGGGTGTCTCGGCTCGCTGCTGGTCTCGTTGATCGGGACCGCGATCCTCGTCCTGCTCCTCGTCATCCTCTAGGTCCGGCTCCCGCCAGCACAGGGCGAGCGACACTGCACTTGCCAGCACGCCCGCGCCTGGTACAACGCGTCCCGCCGGTTGGACATCACGGTGCCGATCTGGCGGCTGCACCGGGGCGGTCGAACTGGTCGCGGAACTATTGCACGCCCTGGACGACACCGCGCTGTCCGGGCGCTGACCGCCGTCCGCAGGCCCGGCGGCCGCTACGATCCGGACCGATCGCTGTCGGCCCTGCTGGCGCCCCGTGCGACGCTCCCCACGGCGCCCACGCAGGTCAGGGCCCCGACCGCACACCGCGCCGAGCCGAACACCGCGCCGATTGACCAGCCGACGCCGGTCCGACAACCGAGGAGAACGCCGTGCCACTTCCAATCCTCACCCCGGAACAGCGCGCCCTGGCGCTGGAGAAGGCCGCACAGGCCCGCAAGGAGCGCGCAGAGGTCAAGAACCGCCTCAAGCACTCCGGAGCGTCGCTGTCGCAGATCATCGCCGAGGGCGGCAAGAACGAGGTCATCGGGAAGATGAAGGTGTCGGCGCTGCTGGAGTCGCTTCCCGGGGTGGGCAAGGTCCGGGCGAAGCAGATCATGGACCGGCTGGGGATCGCGGAGACCCGCCGAGTCCGGGGGCTGGGCGCAAATCAGCTGACCGCGCTGCAACAGGAGTTCGGCGGCAGCGCCTGAGGACAGCGGCCCTGAGCCAGGACCCGACCAGCCGGCCCGGCGTGGGACTCACCGTCCTCGCCGGCCCGGCAGCCGTCGGCAAGGGCACCGTCGTGGGCTGCCTGCGGCGCAGGTACCCCCAGGTGTGGCTGTCGGTGTCGGTCACCACCCGTCGCCCCCGTCCCGGTGAGGTCGACGGGGTGCACTACCACTTCGTCGAGGACCGTGAGTTCGACGCCCTGGTGGTCGGTGAACAGCTGCTGGAGCATGCGGTGGTCCACGGTGCCGCCCGGTACGGGACGCCCCGGGGACCGGTGCTCGACGCGGTCGCCGCGGGCCGTCCCGCCCTGTTGGAGATCGACCTGCAGGGCGCCCGGATGGTCCGGGCGGTGCTGCCCGGTGCCCGGTTCGTGTTCCTGGCCCCGCCCACCTGGCAGGACCTCGTCGCCCGGCTCGCCGGCCGGGCGACCGAGACGCCGGCGGAGCGGGAACGGCGGCTGGCCACCGCCCGCGGCGAGCTGGCCGCCGAGGACGAGTTCGACGTCACCGTCGTCAACGACGACGTCGAGCGGGCCTGCGCGGCGGTCGCCGCCGAGATGGGCCTGATACCGGTGGACCCGGCCGGGACGGCCTGACCGACTACCCTGGGCAGCTGCCCACCTGCTGAGGAGTCGCTCCCGTATGTCTGCACTCGACGCCGTCGCCCCCGAGGGCATCACCCATCCGCCGGTCGACGACCTGCTGACCCGGACCGACTCCAAGTACGGCCTGGTCATCTTCGCCTCCAAGCGGGCCCGGCAGATCAACGGGTACTACGCCCAACTCGGCGAGAACCTGCTGGAGTACGTCGGCCCCCTGGTCGAGACCTACGTCCAGGAGAAGCCGCTCTCGATCGCCCTGCGCGAGATCAACGAGGGCTTGCTGCGCAGTGAGCCGGTGGCGCCGGACGCCGAGGACGCCGTCTGAGCTGCGCTGCCTCCCGGCCGGCCGCGTCGGCCGGTCTGGCCGGCGTGAGTACGCCGGTCTGCCGGTGACCTCCGTCGTCCTGGGCGTCACCGGCAGCGTCGCCGCCTACAAGGCGTGCGAGTTGGTGCGGCGACTCGGGGAGACCGGCCACGAGGTGACCGTCGTGGCCAGCCCGTCGGCCCTGCGGTTCGTCGGCGAGGCCAGTTTCGCGGCCCTGTCCGGTCGACCGGTGCTGACCTCGATCTGGGACTACGTCGACGCCGTGCCGCACGTGGCACTGGGCCGGGCGGCCGACCTGGTCCTCGTCTACCCCGCAACGGCGGACCTGCTCGCGCGCGCGGCGGCCGGGCGGGCCGACGACCTGTTGACCGCGACCTTGCTGACCGCCCGGTGCCCGGTGCTGCTCAGCCCGGCGATGCACACCGAGATGTGGCAGCACCCGGCGACCAGGGCCAACGTGGCAGTGCTGCGTTCGCGCGGGACCACCGTGCTGGACCCCGCGGTCGGTCGGCTCACCGGGCCGGACAGCGGACCGGGTCGGCTGCCGGAGCCCGCCGAGGTCCTCGACCATGCCCGCGACGCACTGACCCGCTCGGCCGCCGGGCTTGCCGGCCGACCCCGCGACCTGGCCGGGCGTCGCGTCGTCGTCACCGCCGGTGGTACCCGGGAGGACCTGGACCCGGTCCGCTTCCTGGGCAACCGTTCGTCCGGCCGGCAGGGGTTCGCCCTTGCCCGGGCCGCCGCCGTCCGGGGTGCCACCGTCACCCTGATCGCGGCGAACCCCGAGGCCGCGCCGGACCTGCTTCCGCCCGCCGGGGTGGACCTGGTCCCGGTCACCGACACCGCGTCCCTGCGGTCGGCGGTGCTGGCAGCCGCGGCGGACGCCGACGTCGTGGTGATGGCCGCCGCTGTCGCCGACTTCCGTCCGGCGTCCACGTCGACGACGAAGGTTCACCGGCCGGCCGACGGCTCGGCCCGGACGGTGGAGCTCGTGCAGAACCCCGACGTCCTCGCCGAGCTGTGCCGCGCCCGCGCCCGGGACCGCCCGGGACAGGTCGTCGTCGGGTTCGCCGCGGAGTCCCCGGGCCCGACGCGCGCGGACCAGGTCGCCGCCGCCCGGGCCAAGCTGGCCCGCAAGGGCGCGGATCTGCTGGTGGCGAACGAGGTGGGCGCCGGCCGGGGCTTCGGCACGGTGGACAACGCCGCCGTCGTCGTCGGTGACGACGGGTCGGTCAGCGAAGTCGGGCGGGCACCGAAACTCACCGTCGCCCACGGCGTCCTGGACCTGGTGGCCGCACGCCTCGGGCCGCCCGGGACCGAGGCGCCGCTAGTCTGACCGCGCCCTCGCCGGGCAGGTCACCGCCCCCTCGGCGAGTCCGGGCCGGGCTCGCCGGAAATCCACCAGAGAAGGACCCGCATGTCCAAGCGCCTGTTCACCTCGGAGTCGGTCACCGAAGGGCACCCGGACAAGATCTGCGACCAGGTCAGCGACGCCATCCTCGACGAGATGATCAAGGGCGACCCCACCAGCCGGGTCGCCGTGGAGACGATGGTGACCACCGGCCAGGTGCACGTGGCCGGTGAGGTCACCACCTCGACCTACGTCGACATCCCCGGTGTCATCCGAGAGACGATCCGGGCGATCGGCTACGACTCCTCGGCCAAGGGCTTCGACGCCGACTCGTGCGGGGTCTCGGTCTCCATCGGCCGGCAGAGCCCGGACATCGCCCGGGGCGTCGAGGACTCCTTCGAGGACCGGGCCGGCGGTAGCACCGACGACCTGGACCGCCAGGGAGCCGGCGACCAGGGGCTGATGTTCGGCTACGCCTGCGACGACACCCCCGAGCTGATGCCACTGCCGATCACCATCGCGCACCGGCTGGCCCGGCAGCTCGCGCGCGTCCGGCACTCCGGCGTCGTCCCCTACCTGCGCCCGGACGGCAAGACCCAGGTGAGCATCGAGTACGACGGACACCACGCGGTCCGGCTGGACTCCATCGTGGTGTCCAGCCAGCACGCGGCCACCGTGAATCTGGAGACGATGCTCGCCCTCGACGTGGCGGAGCAGGTCGTCGCCCCGGTGCTGTCCGAGCTCGCCGCCGCCGGGGGCGCCTCAGCGGAGCTGGACACCTCGGACTACCGGCTCTACGTCAACCCGACCGGGCGGTTCGAGATCGGCGGCCCGATGGGGGACGCGGGGCTGACCGGCCGCAAGATCATCATCGACACCTACGGCGGCTTCGCCCGCCACGGCGGTGGCGCGTTCAGCGGCAAGGACCCGTCGAAGGTCGACCGCTCCGCCTCCTACGCGATGCGGTGGATCGCCAAGACGATCGTCGCGGCCGGGCTCGCCCGTCGTGCCGAGGTCCAGGTCGCCTACGCGATCGGCGTCGCGCACCCGGTGGGCCTGTTCGTGGAGACCTTCGGCACCGAGACCGCCCCGGTCGACCGGATCCAGGACGCGGTGGTCGCGGTGTTCGACCTCCGGCCGGCCGCGATCATCCGCGACCTGGACCTGCTCCGCCCCATCTACACCCAGACGGCGTCCTACGGGCACTTCGGCCGGGATCTGCCGGACTTCACCTGGGAGCGCCTGGACCGGGTCGAGGCACTGCAGGCCGCTGTCGGCTGAGGCGGCCTGCCAGTCGTGTCGGTGGCCCCGGGTAGACCTGGGGTCATGAGCGCAGTTCTGGCGGTGGCGACGCCGGTCACCTCACCCGCGCCGCCCCCGGTCACCTCACCTGAGCCGGCCCCGGTCTCCTCACCCGCGCCGGCGGCGCGGGTCGGGTCCGCGCCGACCGGCGGCGGGGTGCAGCTGCCGGTCGCCTCGGTGGTACTCGACGTGCCGCTGGCGCACCTGGACCGGCCCTTCGACTACCTGGTGCCGCCGGAGATGTCCGCGGCTGCGCAACCGGGGGTACGGGTCCGGGTGCGGTTCGCCGGCACGTCGGTGACGGGATACCTGGTCCAGCGACGCGCCGCCAGTGAGCACCCCGGCCGGCTCAGCCCGCTGGCCGCCGTCGTGTCCGCGGAGTCGGTGCTGAGTCCGGAGGTGCTGACGGTCGCCCGACACGTCGCGGACCGGTGCGCCGGGAACCTGGCCGACGTGCTGCGACTGGCCGTCCCGCCGCGGCATGCCCGCGTCGAGGCCGAGCCGCCCGTCGTGCCGCCCCCGCCGGACCCGCCGGACCCGCCGGACCCGCCGGACCCGGCGGACCCGGCGGTCACGGGAGAACCACCAGGCGATGCGCTGTGGCAGCGGTACGGCGGGGGAACGGCGCTGTTGCGTCGTCTCGCCGCCGGGCAGGCGCCACGCGCCGCGGTCGCCGCGCTGCCCGGCGAGGGACCCCGGCTGGTCGCGGTCGCGGTCGCCGCGGCGGTGTCCGCCGGCCGGGGCGCGCTGGTGGTCGTCCCCGACGCGCGCGACCTGGCGGCGTTCGCCGCCGCCGTCTCGGCGGTTCTCGGCCCCGGGTCGGTGACCGAGCTGACCGCCGCGCTCGGCCCGGCGCCGCGGTACCGGGCGTGGCTCGCGGTCCGGCGTGGGTCGGCCCGGGTCGTGGTCGGCACCCGGGCCGCGGCCTTCGCGCCGGTCGCGGACCTCGGCCTGGTCGTCTGCTGGGACGACGGGGACGATCTGCTGGCGGAGCCGCGCGCGCCCTACCCCCATGCCCGCGACGTGCTGGTCCGGCGCAGTGTCGACCAGGGTGCGGCGCTGCTGCTGGCCGGCCACGTGGTCACTCCGGAGGCCGCGGCACTGGACCGGGACGGGTTCCTGGCGATCCTGGCGCCGGACCGCTCGACCACCCGGTCCTTCGTTCCGCGGGTGGTCGCCGCGGGCACCGACGCCGAGCTCGCGCGGGACCCGGCGGCCCGGGCGGCACGGCTGCCGGCCCTGGTCCTGCGGACCGCGCGCGCCGCGCTGGCCGAAGGCCCCGTTCTCGTGCAGGTTCCGCGTGCCGGATACCTGCCCGTGCTGTCGTGCCAGGCCTGCCGCCGGCCGGCCACCTGTGAGCACTGCTCCGGGCCACTCGCGGTGTCCGGGTCCGGCGGCGCGGCCGCGTGCCGGTGGTGCGGGCGGCCGGCGGGCGCGTGGCGATGCCCGGAGTGCGGCTCGGGCCGCTTCCGCTCCCGGCGCGTCGGCTCGGCCCGGACGGCGGAGGAGCTGGGCCGGGCGTTCCCCGGGGTAGCGGTGCTGCAGTCCTCGGCCGATGCCACAGAGGGGGTACGTCCGACCGTGCCGGACCGGCCCGCACTGGTGGTGGCGACGCCCGGTGCCGAACCGGTCGCCCCCGCCGGCTACGCCGCCGCGGTGCTGCTGGACGGCGACGTGCTGCTGGCCCGGACCGAGCTGGCCGCGGGCCAGGAGGCGCTGCGCCGGTGGGCCAACGCGGCCGCACTGGTGCGGACCGCCGAGCCGGGCCGCCCGGCGGGGACCGTCGTGGTTGTCGCCGACGCGGCCCAGCGGCCTGTCCAGGCGCTCATCCGGTGGGACCCGGTCGGTGCCGCCCGGGCGGAGCTGGACGACCGGGTCGCGACCGCTCTGCCGCCCGCCTCGGTCGTGGTCGAGCTGCTCGGTGCCGCCGGTGACGTGAGCGACCTGCTGGCCCGGGCAGAGTTGCCCGGGACCGCCGAGGTGCTCGGTCCGGTCGCGGTCCCGCCGGCACACCCGGGGACTGCCGCCGGACCGGAGGTCCGCGCGCTCGTCCGCGACCTGCGCGGGCGCGGAGCGTCGCTCACCGCCGCACTACGTGCCGCAGCCGCTGCCCGCACCGCCCGCAAGCTGTCTCACGTCCGGCTGCGCGTGGACCCGGTCGACCTGGCATAGCCCCGGTGGCCGGTTCGAGGACTGTGGCGGCGGCGAGCGCGCGATGGCGGCGCGACCCGACCCCGGGCGGACTCCCTAGGCTGCCGGGGTGACCGACAGACCCGGCGAGGCCCCTGCGTGAGAGTGCTGTTCGCCGGTTCGCCCGAGGTCGCCCTGCCCGCGTTGCGCGTGCTGCTGGGCGGCCGACATGAAGTCGTCGGCGTCCTGACCCGGCCCGACGCGCCGGCCGGCCGGGGTCGGGGTCTGCGGCCGTCAGCCGTGGCGGCGGCGGCGATGGACGCGGGCCTGCCGGTGCTCAAGCCGAGACGGCTGTCCGACCCCGAGGCGCTGGCCGCCCTCGCCGAGCTGCGTCCGGACTGCGCCGCGGTCGTCGCCTACGGCGCCCTGCTGGGTCAGGCGGCCCTCGACGCGGTCCCGCGCGGCTGGGTCAACCTCCACTTCTCGTTGCTGCCGCGCTGGCGGGGCGCCGCCCCCGTCCAGCACGCGCTGTTCGCCGGCGACGCCGGGACCGGGCTGACGACGTTCCGGATCGTCCGCGAGCTCGACGCCGGGCCCGTGTTCGCCAGCCTCGCCGCGCCCGTGGGCGCCCGCGACACCAGCGGAGACCTGCTCGCCCGGCTCGCCGGGTCCGGCGCGGGCGTCCTCGCGCAGACGCTGGATGCGCTCGCCGCCGGCGCCGAGCCCACCGCGCAACGCGTCGACGGGGTGACCGTCGCGCCGAAGGTGACCGTCGCCGACGCGGCCGTCGACTGGACCACCGACTCGGGTGCGATCGACCGGCGGGTCCGGGGCTGCACGCCCGCTCCCGGCGCCTGGACCACCTTCCGCGGGCAGCGGCTCAAGCTCGGTCCGGTCACGCCGGTGCCGGCCGGTGCCCCGGTTTCGGCCGGCCGCGGCGAGCTTGCCCCTGGGGAGATCGCCGTCCGCCCTGGACCGGACCCGGTCGTGGTGGGCACCGGCTCCGGACCCGTGACGGTCTCGACGGTGCAGCCGGCCGGCCGGCCGGCGACCGGCGCCGCGGCCTGGGCGCGCGGCGCCCGGCTCGTCCCCGGCGACCGGCTGGGCGGCCGGTGAGCGGACCCATCCCCGCTCGCGGCCGGTCCGGTGCCGGACGCCGGCCGACGGGGCCCCGGGCGGGCGGCGGGCCCGGCGGCGCACGCACGGCGGTGCCTCCCGCCGATCCCGCCGGCGATCCCGCGCGGGACATCGCCCTGGCTGCGCTGCGGGCAACGGCCGACCGCGACGCCTACGCGAACCTGTTGCTGCCCGGCCTGCTGCGCACGGCCCGGGTGACCGGCCGGGACGCCGCCTTCGCCACCAGCCTGGTGTACGGGACGCTGCGGGCGCGGGGGACGTTGGACGCCGTCCTCGGGGCCTGCGTGGACCGGCCGCTGGACCAGCTCGACGCGGCCGCGCTGGACGTGCTGCGCCTCGGCGCCTACCAGCTGCTGATGCTGGGCACGCCGCCGCACGCCGGGGTCTCGGCCACCGTCGACCTCGCCCGCCGTGCCGTCGGTCCGGGCGTCGCCCGGCTGGTGAACGCCGTCCTGCGGCGGGTCAGTGCCCACTCGCTGGACGACTGGGTGGCGCGGGTCGCGCCGGACCGGGCCACCGACCCGGTCGGGTACCTGGCGATCGCCGGCTGGCACCCCGCGTGGGTGGTCGGCGCGTTCCGGGACGCGCTCGGCGGCTCGCTGGAAGAAACGGCGGCCGCGCTCGCCGCGGACAACGTCGCACCCGAGGTGACGCTGGCGGCCCGCCCGGGCCGGATCGAACGGGCTGACCTGCTGGCCGAGGCGGCGGCTGCGCAGCCGCAGTCCGCGCAGCTGCCGTCCGCGCAGGCTCGGCTCGCGAGACCCCGGGCCGGCCGGCCACCGGGTCCCGCCGGCCCGCAGGGGCCGGACGTAGACCCCGACGAGAACGTGGTGCCCGAGGCGGACCCCGGAGGCTCCGGCGCCCCGCGGCCCGGCCGGTGGTCCCGGTTGGCCGTCGTCCTGCCGAGCGGGGACCCGGGTCGGTTGGCTGCCGTCCGCAGCAGGCGGGCCGGCGTCCAGGACGAGGGCTCCCAGCTGGTCGCGCTGGCACTGGCCGCCGCCCCGACCGACGGCGCGGACACCGGGTGGTGGCTGGATGCCTGCGCCGGGCCGGGCGGCAAGGCCGGGCTGCTGGCCGGGCTCGCGGCCGGGGTCGGCGCGCGCCTGGTCGCCGGTGAGCTGCAGCCGCACCGCGCGCGCCTGGTCGCCGGGGCCCTGCGGATGACCGCGGGGGCAACCGCGCTCGTCGCGGATGCGACCGCTCCGCCGTGGGCGGAGGACAGCTTCGACCGGGTCCTGCTCGACGCCCCGTGTTCCGGGCTGGGGTCGCTGCGCCGCCGGCCGGAGGCCCGGTGGCGACGCAGCCCAACCGACCTGCCGGGACTCCGAGCCCTCCAGCGAGGGCTGCTGGGCGCCGCGCTGCGGGCCGTTCGCCCAGGTGGCGTCGTCGCGTACGCCACCTGCTCACCCCACCCGGCCGAAACCTCGGTCGTGGTCGCGGACGCGGTCCGCGACCTGGCGCGCGCCACCCCCGGCGTCGCCGTCGACCGCCTGCACACCCCGGACTTCCTGCCGGCCGGACTCGACCTGCCCACCGGCCCGGACGACGCGCAGCTCTGGCCGCACCGGCACGGCACCGACGCGATGTACCTGGCCCTGCTGCGCCGGGCGGCGTAACCCGGTTTCGGCGGTCCGGCCGGCTCACCGCCTGCGCGGGAGGCGCAGCACGATATTGAGTGGCACGTCGGTGGACGGAGCTGCCGGCAGCCGGGCCTAGCGGCGCAGGCCGTCCAGCGCCGCGCGCAGGATCGGCTCAACGTAAACTCGATCGCCCGACACCGTGACAGCCGCGAGCACGAGGTCGAGCACCTGGTCGATGCCGAGGTCGGTGCGGGCCTCGTGGGCCTCCTGCGCTGCGACGAGGAGCGGCCGCCCTGCGGTGACCACCCGGTCACGGCTGCTCCCGAACACCGGGTCGGCCGTGTCCGTGTGCCGGAGCAGCTCGGCGGCGATCGGGTGCTTGTTCTCGTGGAAGACGGCAAAGCGGCGCAGCCAGGTACGCAGTGCCTCGCCCGCGGGTCCTGCGGCGTCCTCGGCCGCGCGGCAGATGTCGTCGACCTCCTTCGCGTAGAGGCCCTCGAGCAGCTCGCGGCGCCCGGGGTAGTTCCGATAGAGCGTCGCCATGCCGACGCCCGCCTGACGCGCGACCTCTGCCATCGAGACCTCGCCGGAGCGATCCGCCAACACTGCGCGGGCCGCCGCGAGGATCCGCTCGCGATTGCGCTCGGCGTCTGAGCGCCGTGCCGGCTCACTCGGCGTGGGGACCAAAGTGGACAGCCTCTCCGATCAGCGTGTACCGTCCGAAACGGACAGACTCTCCGTCTATCCGTGACGCGATCGTACCGCCGCCAGCGGCGGAGGAAGGAGCCCCCGATGGAGTACCGACCACTCGGCCTTACGGGGATCACCGTCAGCCAGCTCACGTTGGGCGCCATGATGTTCGGGGCACTCGGCAACCGTGATCACGAGCAGTGCGTGCGGATGGTCCACCGCGCCCTCGACGCGGGGATCAATACCCTCAACACCGCGGACGGCTACTCGGCGGGAGAGTCGGAGGAGATCCTCGGCGAGGCCCTCGCGGGTCGCCGGCGGGACGAGGTCGTGCTGACCGTGAAGACCGGATTGAAGCTCGAAGGAAACCCGAACCACGGCGGCGGTTCCCGTCGGTGGCTCACGCAGGCGATCGAGGGATCCCTCCGTCGCCTGCGGACCGACCGGATCGACGTCTACGAGCTGGGCGTCCCGGACCCGGAGACCGACATCGACGAGACCCTCGACGCCCTCACCGACCTGGTCGCCACCGGCAAGATCCGATCGTTCGGCACCTCGAAGCTGCCACCGTCGCAGATCGCCGAGGCGCGTGCCCTCGCCGAACGACGCGGGCACGGCGTGTTCCGCACGGAGGAGGCGCCGTACTCGATCCTGAACCGCGTCGTCGAGTACGACCTCCTGCCTACGTGTCGCCGCCTCGGGATCGGGGTCCTCGCGTTCGGACCGCTCGCCGGCGGCTGGCTGTCGGGCCGGTACCGGAAGGGGTCGGACGTCGGCGCGCCCGGCTCCAGCCTCCGCGCGCGCGGTGGACGCATGGACGCAGCAGCCCCGGTCAACGCGGCGAAGCTGGCGGCCGCCGATGCGCTCGGCGCGCTCGCTGCCGAGGCGGCCCTCACCCTCCCGCAGCTCGCCACGGCGTTCGTCGCCCGGCACCCGGCGGTGAGCACCGTGCTCATCGGGCCGCGAACCATGGAGCAGCTCGAGGGGTCCCTCACCGCCGACGGCGTCGAGCTGTCCGACGACACGCTCGACCGCGTCGATGAGATCGTCCCGCCAGGGTCGACCATCAACGTCGCCGACGCGATGTGGGAGCACGGCACCCGCGCCCTGGACGCGGCCCAGCGCCGACGCTGAGGGCGGTCCGGCGTCACCGCGACCAAGTCCCCGGGCTAGTCACCCCTTCTGCGGTGCTCCGGTCAGCACGGTGCCCCGGACGGGGGCCGTGGGCGAGGGAGCTCCGGCCGGACGATAACGCTTGTCATTGTCGGGTAGCGTCTGCCCGACCATGGCGTCGCGCGTGCTTCCCGCAGCGGCGGCGCCCCTGAACCGGCTTTCCCGGAGGACCTGTGTCCCTGCGCTCCCGCGGTGTTCTGCCACCGCTCGTCACCGTCGCCGCCCTCGTGTTCGGGGCAGTGGCGTGCGGATCCAGTTCGTCCGGTACCGCGATACCACCTCCGGTGGCGGCCGCCGCAGCATCGGGGGACCCCTCGACGGTGATCCGCGCGGTCGCATCGATCGACGCCTGGGGCAGCCTGCTCAAGCAGCTGGGCGGGAACCGCGTCGTGACGACCTCGATCATCTCCAGCCCGGACGTCGACCCCCACGACTACGAGCCGACGACCGCGGACGGGGTGACGATCGCAAAAGCACAGCTGGTGGTGGTGAACGGGGTCGGGTACGACGACTGGGCGGCAAAGGCCGTCGCGGCCAACGCGGCATCCGGACGCGCGGTCATCGACGTCGGGCAGCTGGTCGGTGTCCCCCAGGGCGGCAATCCGCACCAGTGGTACTCCCATGACTCGGTGTACAAGGTGATCGACGCCATCACCGCCGACCTGCAACGACTGGACCCCGCCGACGCGCCCTACTTCGCCCAGCAGAAGGCCCGTCTGGAGACAGTTGCCTTCAAGAACTACAACGCGGTGGAACAGGAGATCGCGACGAAGCACAAGGGCGATCCCGTCGGTGCGAGTGAGTCCATCGCCAGCCCGCTCACCGACAGCGTCGGGCTGGACATGAAGACGCCCTACTCCTTCCTCAAAGCCGTCAGCGAGGGCACCGATCCCGCCCCGGTCGACATCGCGATGATCAACCGACAGATCGCCGGGAAACAGATCAAGGTCTACCTGGACAACGTCCAGAACTCGACGCCTGACGTCGCCGCCCAGGTCGCGGCCGCCAAGAGCGCCGGGGTGCCCGTGGTCGCCATCACCGAGACCCTCTCCCCGAGGGGCGCAACCTTCCAGGACTGGCAGTCCGCGCAGTTGCAGGCCCTGGAGAACGCCCTCGACGGAACAGGGAAGTGACGGCCGGGACACCGGGACGGTGACGTCCACCCAGCCGGTGGTCCGCCTGGTCGACGCGGCGGCGGTCCGCGGGGACCGTGTGGTCTGGCAGCACGTGGACCTGGAGGTCGGCGCCGGGCAGTTCGTCGCGGTCATGGGTCCGAACGGGGTCGGCAAGTCCACGTTGCTCCAGGCCCTCGTGGGCCTGGTGCCGTTTGCGGCAGGCCACGGCGAGGTGCTGGGCAGCCCGGTCGGGCGCAGCAACGACGCGGTCGGCTACCTGCCGCAACGGCGGTCCTTCGACCCGGCCACCCCGGTGCGCGGCCTCGACCTGGTGGGGATGGGCCTGGACGGCGACCGCTGGGGAATCGCGGTGCCGTGGCCGTGGTCGCGACGACGGCGCGAACGCGCCGAGCGGATCGCCGACGCGGTGGAGACGGTCGGGGCGACGGCCTACGCGCACCGCCCGATCGGGCAGTGCTCGGGTGGTGAGCAGCAGCGCCTGCTCATCGCGCAGGCGCTGATCCGCCGGCCGCGGCTGCTGCTGCTCGACGAGCCCCTGGACTCCCTCGACGTCACCAACCAGGCGTCGGTGTCCGCCCTGATCCAGGCCGTCTGCCGGGAGCGGGGTGTGGCGGTCGTCATGGTGGCCCACGACGTCAACCCGATCCTGGCCGCCCTCGACGCCGTCATCTACCTGGCCGAGGGCGGTGCGGTGCTCGGCCCGCCGGAGCAGGTCATCACCTCCGAGACGCTGACGATGCTCTACGGCACGCCCGTCGACGTCCTGCGCGACCGCGCCGGCCGGCTCGTCGTCGTCGGACAGCCCGACGTCCCCGCGGCGCACGGGACGGGGCAACCGGGACCGGGCAGCCGGGACCGGGCGGGACGCGCCCGGTGAGCGGGACCGGTCGGTGAACGGTCTGTCGTGGAACCTGGTCGCGGACGTGCGCGGCCTGTTCACCTACCCGTTCATCGTCACGGCGCTGCAGGCCGGCACGGTCGCGGCGGTCCTGGCCGGGATCGCGGGTTGGCTGATGGTGCTGCGCCGGGAGAGTTTCGCCGGGCACACCCTGGCCCTCGTCGGGTTCGCCGGCGGATCCGCGGCAGCGTTCGCCTCGATCGACCCGGCGATCGGCTTCTTCTCCGCCGGGGTCCTCGGCGCCGTGGTCATCGCGCGGCTGCCGGCGAGCCGCGCCGGGGGGCTGGGCGGGTTCGGCGAGCAGTCGGCGGGGATCGGGACGGTCCAGGCCTTCGCGCTCGCGTCGGGGTTCCTGTTCTCCAGCCTGTACGGCGGCCTGCTGGGCGGGGTCAGCTCCCTGCTGTTCGGCAGCATCGGCGGGATCACCAGGGCCCAGGTCCACCTGTTGGCCGCCGTGGCCGCCGGCTGCCTGATCGTGCTCGCCGTCATCGGGCGGCCGCTGGTGTTCGTGTCGGTCGACCCGGTCCTCGCCCGGTCGCGACGCATACCCGTCGCGGCCGTGACGACGACCTTCCTCGTCGTGCTCGCCCTTGCGGCCACCGCGACCGCGCAGGTCACCGGTTCCCTGCTGGTGTTCTCGCTGCTGGTGGCACCGGCCGCGACAGCACACCGCCTGACGGTCCGGCCCGGGCGCGGGATGGTCGCCGCGGTGATGATCGCGCTGGTGGTCGTCTGGCTGGGGGTCGCCTCGGCCTACTACCTCCGGTACCCGGTCGGGTTCTGGGTGTCGACCTACGGCTTCGGGGCGTATGTCCTGACGGTGGGGGTACAGGCCGTGGCGCGGTCCGCCCGGTCCCGCCGGACCGGTCGCCGCCGTCTCGGTCGCCGCCGTCTCGCGGTGGCGCGGTGAGCAACCTGCTGCTGGTCACCGACCCGTTCGTCTACCGGGGGCTGATCGTCGGCTCGGCCGTGGCGGTCCTGTGCGGGCTGGTCGGGTTCTTCACCGTGCTGCGTGGGCAGGTCTTCGCGGGCGACGCGCTGTCTCACGTCTCCTACACCGGGGCCGTCGCGGCCGTGGCGGCCGGTGTCGACCTGCGCTTCGGCCTGTTCGCGGCGACCCTGGCGGTCGGCGCGGTGCTCGGCCTGATCGGCGGTCGGTGGGTGGCCGACGACGTGGTCATCGGGACCACCTTCGCGTGGATCCTCGGGCTGGGCGTGCTGTTCGTCAGCCTGTACAACTCTTCCGGCGGCGGCACGAACGGCTCGGTCACGACCAGCATCCTGTTCGGGTCGATCTACGGGGTGTCCGCGTCCTCGACCGTGACCGGCGTCGCTGTCGCCGTCGGCCTCGTGGTGGTCATGGTGGCGTTCGGCCGACCCCTGCTGTTCGCGAGCGTCGACCCGGCTGTCGCCGCCGCCCGCGGAGTCCCGGTCCGGGCGTTGAACACCGGTTTCCTGCTGATCGTCGCGGCCGCGGCCGCGGAGATCACGCAGGTGGTGGGTGCCGTCCTGCTGCTCGGCCTGCTCGCCGCGCCCGCGGGGGCGGCGAGCCGGATGACGACCCGACCCTGGCGCGCGGCCGGGTTGTCGGTGGTGATCGCCCTGGTCTCGGTCTGGGTCGGCGTCGGGGTCTCCCTGGTCGTCGCACAGATCCCGGTCAGCTTCGGGATCATCGCGTTTGCGGCGGCGGTCTACCTGCTCGCCGTCGTGGTGGGTCGTCGACCGCACACCGTGCGGTGACGACGCCGTCCCCGCCCGACGGCGCCCCTGTCCGCCTCGGCCGCACGGGGTGTGTGGGGGCACGGGTGCCCTCGCGGGTCGCCAGAACACCGGTTGGTGGACGGCCGGGTCAGCTTGCTGGGCGGCTACCGCGCACCGCCTGGCGGAGCGGAGCCCCATAGTCGCCAACACAGACGCTCGGGATGCACCGGCATCGCCCAGGCCTCGGTCACTGGATCGTCACGCCGGCGGCCCCGTCCGGGGTCCTGACTCGTCAGGTAGGCCAGCACGCCAGCCGGGTCGCATTCGTTTGGTTGCCCAGAAGGCGAGCACGAGGATGAGGGTGGTTGCCCCGGTGAAGAGAAGCGCTGCCTGCGCGTTTACCGCATCTGCAAACGCACCAAGGGCGAGTGCTCCTAGTAGCAAGGAGGCGCGGTAAACCAAGCCATTCACCGCCAACACCCGACCGCGCAGTTGCTCGGTCGCCAGCGTCTGCACATAGCTGGCGGTCAGAGTGTAGAAAGCGGTCACAGCCACGCCTAATGCGAGCAGAACAGCGGCTGCGGTACCGGCGTTCGGGACCATGCCAACGAGAGCGACCAGAGCACTAGTGGCGATCGCGGCGATCCACTGCACCTGCCGGCCAGGATTACGGCGAGTCCCAACCAAAAGAGCGCCGAGCACGGAACCAGCGGCCATCGAGCAGCTGAGGAAAGCGAACATCCCCGCTCCGCCGTGAAAGGTCAGCCGAACGAGGATGGGTAGGATTACCGGCAAGTTGAGCCCAGTGGCGACAACCAGGGACATCAGCGCGAGAGTGGAGCGCAGCGGCTCACTGCCCCAGACATAAGACAGACCGTCACGGATCTGGTGGGCGCCACGAGCGACACGTGCGGGCGGGTGCAAATGCTGTGGACGAATGTGTATCAGGCTGGCGATCACCGCCAGATAGGATAGCCCGTTTCCGAGGAAAGCGGCTGGAGTGCCCACGGTGGTGATCAGAACTCCAGCCAGAGCCGGTCCGATGATGCGCGCGATCGCGAGCATGCCGTTGTTCAGTGCGACCGCGCTGGCTATCAGCTCTGGGCCGACCATCTCCGCAACGAGCCCTTGGCGGGCGGGCATGTCGAAGGCGGTGACGCACCCGAGCGCGGCGGCAAGGACGTAGATCACCCACACGTTCGCGTGGCCACTGGCAGCCAGCGCGGCGAGGGCGACAGCGATGACACCAAAGGCTATCTGGGTGGTAATCAGAATGCGTCGCTTGCCGTACCGGTCGGCGACCAGTCCGCCGTAAACGCCGAACACCAACACCGGCGCGAATTGCAGTGCGCTGACCACCCCGACCGACACGGCGCGCCCGGTCAGTTCCACGACCAACCAGTCCTGAGCGACCTGCTGCAAAGCAGTGCCTGTGACGGAAACAAGTTGGCCGCTCGCGAAGAGCCGATAGCCGGGAACAGTAAGCGCAGGGAAGCCACGGCCCAGGGTGCGGCGACGCTGCGGGGTGACGGGACCGACAGGACCCGCACCGCGAGTGGCGAGAGTCACGCTCCCACGCCTACGCGATCGGTACGAGCGCGGTCGTGGGCCTGGGCGTGCTGGTAAAGGACGGCCATCCGCTCAGCCATGGCGCTGATGGAGAAGTGCTCGCGAACGTGGCGGCGGGCTTCGCCGGCGAGGCGGCTGCGAAGAGCAGGGTTCTCCAGCAGGACCCGCAGCCCCGCGGCGAGGGAGTCGGTGGAGCACGGTTGTACGTAGAAGGTGGTGTGCAAGTGCGAGCCGATCTCGTTGAAGCCGTGGGTGTCGGTCAGAATGGTGCAGGCACCGGCTGCCATCGCCTCCAGAGCTGCCAGCCCCAAGCCCTCGAAGTAGCTGGGTTGAGCGACGATGTCGCTGGCCGCCAGCAGGTCAGGCATCCGTGCCCTCGGCACGTCCTCCAGGATGTGGAGGCGCTCCCCCAAGCCGATCCGTGTCGCGGCCCTGCGAATCTGGTCCAGGTAGTTTTTGTCGGCTGAATTGATCGACCCGGCCAGGACGAGGACGACGTGGCTGGTGAGGGAGCCCAGTGCGGACATGGCGCGGAGGAGTTCTAGTTGTCCTTTGCGGGCCTTGAACCGGCTCGGGCAGGTGATGACCAGTGCGTTTTCACTGATCCCTAGGTGTGCTCGGCCGCGTCGCCGGCAGCCCTCGCTGAACCGGTCGACATCGACCCCGGCCCGGTTGACGTGCAGCTTCTGGGCGGGAAGGCCGTGAGCGAGGGCCACGTCGGCGTAAGCCTGGCTGAGTGCGGCATAGACGTCCAGAGCGTCCTGGGGAACGCGAAGGAGGCACGAAGATGCTCGGTGGCGTCCCGTTCGGGGAGAGTGATCTCACTGAATGTCCCAACCAGTGGCACTCGGTCGGGGCGGTGTTGGGGAAGGGTGATGGCAGCCGTGATCGCGGTGTCGTAGTAGAACGCGTGCACTATGTCCAACGCCTGGCGCTGCAGAACGTCGTGCAGCGCCTCGGACTTGTGGAACATGTCGTGGATCCACGGCAGCCGCCCAGGGCGTGGCTGGTTGGGTAGCACCACCAGGTCACCGCCGCCGTCGCGAACTACGTCGGTAATCTCAGCGGTCGGCTGGTTGGCCGTGATGATCACCGGGGTAGCGCAGCCGCTTCGCACCAGCGCGAGGGTGAGGGTGGCCACCAGGGTTTCCGCCCCACCCACTGCGGGTGGAAACGCGGCGGCGAGGATTCCGACTCGTGGTGGTGACCGAAGTGGTGAGCGGTTCACCGGGAGAACCTGCCGCTTATCCACACGAAACCCGCAGACGGTACGTCCACGCGCAGTCGTCTAGGCTCGAGCCTCATTTCACCAGCGCCAGCGATCAGCTCGGGAACGGCATGCAGTTGCTTGAGTGGGGCAAATGCCAGGTCCAAGTCCATGTTCTGCGGCGCGGCAGACACGTTGTGCACGCAGATCACAGCTCGACGCCTGTCCAAGCTGGTGCGAACGAAGCCGAACAGATGCCGCGAAGTTGCCAGAACCTCCAGTAACGCTTGTGGGTGGAACGCTGGCTCGGCACGGCGAGCCTGCAGCAGGGTCGTCAGGCCGGAGAAGACGGCGTGCTCAACTGTCTGGGGGTCGGCCAGCAACTGTTCTACCGTGTCCGCGTCGTCGCGCTGGCGGTTCATTGCTCTCGGTTGCCCGTTGCGCTCGAGGCCCTGCGGCCAGTTGCGGGCGCCGATGAGCCCGGGCAGGTAGATCCCTGGGATGCCAGGTAGCGCCGACGCAATGGCGTTGGCAGTGAGGAAGCGGGTGACATCCTTCGTGTCCAGATCCGAATGCCCCGGGTCACGCAACGCGTCGAGGTAACCGATGTTCAACTCAAATGGCTCGCTGACACCACCTGAACGGGACACTCGGCTGACGGCGCCGCCGTTGACCTCCACCCGCTGCACCAGCAGCTCCACCCGCTCCGGGGACAGGAGCCCGCGGACCGGGCGCAGCCCAATGCCGTCGTGGGTCCCCAGCAAGTTGAAGAACGTCGTTCCTGGAGAGGGAGCCCGGCCTGTCTGTGGACTCCAGCTCTGGAGAACCGACGCGTCCTGGGCGAGAAAGGCGTCCAGCACGAGCGGCGGCAAAGCGAATTGTCCGTTGATCTGGATCTCGTTGTGGCCGTCCCCGAGGTAACTGGCCGCTTCCGCGGGTGGCGCGCGCACTTCGGCGACCAATACCGTCTTGGGTGCGGTGAGGTCGAGGACGGTCCGCCACAGCCGGATCAGGGCGTGAGTCTGGGACAGGTGCAGCGAGGATGTGCCCAATTGCTTCCACAGGTAGCCAATGGCGTCCACGCGCAGCAGCTCTGCACCGTAGCTGACGTAGCGCAGGAGTACCTTGGTCATGGCGACCAGCACGTCGGGGTTGGCGTAGTTGAGGTCGACTTGGTCGGGGCCGAACGTCGCCCAGGCGTAGCGCTTCCGGCGGGATCCCGGATAAGGCTGCAGCAGCGGGGTCGGGCGACTCCTCGTCACCGCCCAGGTGTCGGTGTCCGGCGGCAGCTCGATGAAGAAGTCAGCGACCTCCGGGTCCTCTCGGAGCCAGCGTTGGAACCATTCGTGGTGTGGCGAGACGTGATTGGCCACGATGTCGACCATCAGCCGCAGCTCGCGTCCGAGCGCGGCTACATCCTGCTCGGAGCCGAATACTGGGTCGACGCGGTCGTAGTTGACGGTGGCGAACCCCTCGTCCGAGCTCGACGGGGCGAAGGGAAGCAGGTGTAGCCCGTCGATGGTCTCGCGCAGTCGCTTCTGCGCGAAGTCGTGGAGCGTGCGCAACGGCGACTCTCCAACGCGCCGCAGGTGGTCAGGATAAGCGATCAAAAAGGCATCCCGTTCGGTCCACAGCCCATCAGGCGCCTGGGGGTCGATTACGGCAGGAGTTGCCTCTTCGACGAGCGCCAACAGACGAGCAGCAGCGATCTTCGCGACCCGCGGCGAGTACAGCTGGTACAGCTGCGTCAGCAGTGCTCCTCGCGGGTCTGGTTCAGCGGTCGCGGACGGTTGAGCGCTGTCGAGGCGGTCGTCGGGCGTGCGGATACGGTCATCATGCGCTCCTAGGCACAGTAGGGGCGGCGTGTTGGCAGCCCTCCTGCAGGTAGGTCCGGCCGGCGGATCCACCGTCGCACGCACCTCGGCCATGGGGAAGCCCAATAATTTGCTATGGAGGTTCTAAGATGGGCGCATGCTTGAGGTAACGTGGTTGAGTACTTCGCGCGAAGTGGTCCAGGCAGGGGTCATTTTCCAAGGCCGCGCAGGTGTTGGCGCTGACCCAGCCCGCTGTGTCGCGACAAATTGCGTTGCTGGAGCGACAAGTGCGACTGCCACTGGTTACCCGAAGCCGCCGCGGTGTTCAGCTCACGGAGGCGGGGAGGGTTCTGGTGGAGCACACTGAGATGATCCTGGGCCGAATCAGTTTGGCTGAGGCTGCACTTGCAGAACTTGCCGGTACCCGCCGGCGCCACGTCCGGCTCGGCGCGTTCCTCACCGCCCTCGCGCATCTTGCGCCCGAACTTAAGGCACGCGCCGAGCGCCGCTATCCCGACCTGCTCGTCGACACCGAGCTCTTGGATCGGACGGCGGCTATGGAACGCTTGCTCGCCGATGAGCTCGATCTAGCCATTGTCCATGAGCACGACTTCAATCGTATCGCCCCACCACCCGAAGGTGTGATCTCCAAGCTCTTCGACGAGCCGCTGCGAGTCATCCTCCCCGCTGGGCACCCGCTTGCCCACCGACGCGAACTGCATGCCCGTGAGCTCGCGGACGAGACGTGGATCCAAGCCCGCGAGGGCACCGCCGCTCAAGTGCTAGATCATTTGTGGAAGACCACCGGCATCAGCCCCACGGTCGTCCGAGGCAGCCGAGGCGACGAGCTCATGGAAGCTCAGGGACTGGTCGCGGCAGGATTAGGCATTGCGATCTCGCACTTACTGGGCATCTGGGCCAGCCGCACCGACGTCATTGTTCGCCGTCTCGTTGGTGGGCCGCAGCGGCACGTGCAAGCAGCGCTGTTGAAGCAGCAGCGCAAACCAGCTGTGTTGGCCACCCTCAAGCTCCTGGAGGAGCTGGGAGCAGAGCGCGGTGACCGTTACAACGCCCAACGAGCGGTCGCCGAGGCACGACCACCTGGGCCCTCTCTGTGACGACGTTGGTGGCCGTCGTCGACGAGGGTGGCCGGTGCCGAGAGCATGAAGTCCCTCGCGGGCCAGTGGCCCTCCGTGGACCGGACAAGTCCGGCGCGACCCCGTTCACCGTCGCGCATCGGGCGACCGGATCGTCACGTTCCGGCCTCCGAACGGCAACCGGTGCGGCGTGAGCACCGGTAAGACACCCGGTGCTCAGACCCCGCCGTGTCGTGTCGACCCAGCTGGCGCTGTCGCAGAAGGGTGCGCGAATCCGTGCGGGTCGGTGGTTGTCACCACGGCCGAGAATAGGTCCGAGGCGTTCCTGATGTCCGGAATGTTCTGGCCATGGTCGACCTCACGACAGGGTCCCGCCGGCAGCGACGGTAGGTCGACCATGGCGTCGCGCAGGCACTGGCGTACGAGTGCCGGGCTTCCGCCCTTGGACGAGGCCGTCATCGACGGCCTCGCTGCTGCCGACGAGCGAGGCGACTGCGGCCGCTCCGTCTCAATCCCATGAAACGCAACCGCGCCGGTGTCCGCGGCGAGCGAACTCGTCGGTCCGAGCAACGGCCGATGTCAGCTGACCGGGTCGGCGAGCACCTCCTCGACCATGTGGGCGTGGAACGCGACCGCGGCCGGCGCCGGGTCCCCGGTCATGCTGATCACGGCTTTCCAGAGTGCCCAGCCGCGGGCCCGGGCCCAGGTCGCCTCGTCGTGGCCGACCGTCCGGCGGAACCGCTCGCGGGCCGGCCCGGACAGGAATGTCCAGGCAAGTACCAGGTCGCAGGCCGGGTCACCGACCCCGCAGGTGCCGAAGTCGATGACCGCGGCCAGGTGGCCGTCGCGCACCAGCAGGTTGCCGACCGCGACGTCGCCGTGGAACCACACCGGTGGCCCGGCCCAGGTGGTCTTCAGCGCCGCCCTCTCAGACGGCGGTCGCGCGGGCCACGTCGACCCGGTCGACCAGCTCGGCCAGGTTCCGTCGGATCTCGTCGTCGTAGAAGGCGAGTGGGGCACCTCGGTGGAAACTGTGCCCGCCGGCCGCTGGGCCGCCGGCGGCGTCGACTTGCTGTAGCGCGACGAGAAACTTCCCGACCGCCTCGGCGAAGGTGGCAAGGTCTGCGACATTGCTGACCGCGGCCGGCTCGCCGGGCAACCAGTGGCGGACCGACCAGGGGAACGGGTAGCCGGTCCCCGGCCGCCCCGTGAATATCGGATGCGGGATCGGCAGCGGGAGCGCAGGCGCCAATATCGCCAGCCACCGGTTCGCCTTCTCCACCGACGGCACGTACCATTCGGCGGTCGGCAGCCGCACAGTCAGCGCCTCACCGAGGCGGTAGGTGCGGTTGTCCCAGCCGTCGACCGGCACCGGCTCGACCGGCAGGTCACTCCACCACGGGGCCTGCTCGGCCAGCAATCGTCGGACCAGGCCGGTGGTGATCCCGGCTCGGCCGTCCGAAGCGCCAGTCACGACGTCAGTCTCACTTGCGCCGCAACGGGACCGCGCAATGTCGGACCGGGCCGGCTCGATTGGCCCGCATCAGGCTTCCCGACAGATCAGGACAACCGGCACGGGAGGTCCCCGGATGGCCGCGCGGCTCAGTAGCAGGGCTGCGGGCGCGCACGGAGGACGACGATCATGGTCGCGCCGACGCACACCGCGGTGGGCGGAACGCGGCAGCAGCGTGGGTGGCGTGCGGGGTGTCGATCATCGGGAAGGTGGCCCATTCACCGGGCACCGCCCACCGGGCACCACGTCGAGCGGTACGCGCTGCGGCGACGAGGAACAGGTGCACGGTGACGTCGACGCGGGGTTGCGGGGATCCCGGCGGCCGGCAGCCCGCCGCCGAGGACTGTATTGCCGGCGCCATGTCGACCACCGCGTTGGCGAGCATCATCCCCACGATCGCCGTGACGAGCGACGCCGGGACCTGGAGGTGCCGAGCACCGGAGGGTGGGGACGTCGATCGGACCACTGACGATCAGGACCAGCTTGTTGCCGAACCGGCTCAGGAACCGTGGGGATGAGGCTGCCGACAGCTGGGACGGAATGTGGTTCGGGCGCTCGCCAGCGGTTCGGCTACCGGGACACCACGGCGCGACTCAGGGTGGCGCGACTGCAGCGAGTTACGTATGGCATGTCGATGTGGTCGCGACCCTCGAGTGCCGGGTGGGTATCGAGGAGGACGCGCACCTTGCCGAGCGGCGCCTCGCGGGCCTTCGACGTCAAGGTGATCACGTAGCTGCGTGACGCCACGAGGTCGAGCATCGCCGCCTTGCTCAGCTGGTACGTCCACTCCACGTCCAGCCGCTCGAGCCGGCCGAACGGCTCTCCGACCTGGGGGCTGTCGCTGTTCATCGCCCGCTCGATGCCGCGGTGCATGATCTGCCCGAGGCGGGCCACCCAGTCCTCCCGCTCGTCGCGGACGTTCCACAGAAGTCCGAGCCGCCCTCCCGGCGTCAGCACCCGGGCGACCTCGGGTACGGCTCGCGCGACGTCGACCCAGTGCCATGCCTGAGCGACGAGGACCACGTCGACGCTGTTGTCGGCGAGAGGAATCTGTTCCGCGCTCCCCGCCAGGGCCTGCACGTGGGGCAAGACCCTGGTCAGCTCGGCCCGCATCCCGGCCGATGGCTCGACGGCGACAACATCCAGGCCGCGCTGCGCGAGTTGCCGGCTCAGCTGACCGGTGCCAGCGCCGAGATCGAGGGCGCCGCGCGGGGCGTCAGCCGGCAGGAGCCAGTTGATCGCCGAATCCGGATAGGACGGCCGGCCGCGCTCGTATTCCTGTGCCGCCGCGCCGAAGGAGTTCGCTTGCAAGGTCACCAGGTCGGGTGTCGTCACGCACGCAGCGTCGCAGGTGAGGCGATTGCTCCGGCGGTCCGGAACACGATCGTGCTCCGGAGATGCTCGTGCCCGTTCCGCCAGCCGCTGACCGTGCCGGTTAGCGCCGCGCCAACGGCGCCATCTACCGCTGAGATCACGGCCGAAACACACGCAGCCCGGGGGAGCGGTCGCGGGTCGGCTGACGGCGGAAAGGCAGCACGCGGGGGCGCCGGGCGGGTCGGCGCAACGGACGCACACCGATTCGCTCGTCGGCGGTGCCGCAGCCGTAGGCCCCGGCTACCGAGCCTGCGGCCCGCTCCCACCGTGCGCACGAACGCGGCGACGTAGCTGTCTCCGGCCGAGTCCACGATCGAGACGTCGACGTGCGGGGCTCGGGCGGTGCCGCCGGTCTACCGCGACGCTTCAGGTGTGAGGTCGAACGGGTGCCGCCCGACGGAGAACGACAACCGGCGCCCAGAGTGGTCGACCAGCTCCACCGAGTGTCGGGTACCGCTGGGATGGGTGACGTGTCGGAACTCCAGCCCGGCGCGGCCGTCGGCGGGTGGCAGGCTCAGGGCGGTGACGATCGAGATCTCCCCGAGCATCCTGTCCGCCGACTTCGCCCGCCTGGCCGAGGCCGCCGCGTCGGTGGCGGAGGCGGACTGGCTGCACGTAGACGTCATGGATGCCCACTTCGTGCCGAACCTCACCCTCGGGCCGCCCGTGGTCCGGTCGCTGGCCGCGGCCACCGACCTGCCGCTGGACTGCCACCTGATGATCGACGACCCGGACCGCTGGGCGGTCGGGTATGCCGAGGCGGGCGCGTCCGGGGTGACCTTCCACGTCGAGGCGGCCGCCGCGCCGGTCAAGCTCGCCCGCGACCTCCGCGCGGCGGGCGTCCGTGTCGGGTTGGCCATCAACCCGGCGACCACGGTCGAGTCCGTCCAGGCGCTGCTGCCGGAACTGGACATGCTGCTGGTGATGACGGTCGAGCCCGGCTTCGGCGGCCAGGGGTTCCTCGACTTCTGCCTGCCGAAGATCGCGGCCGCCCGCCGGGTCGCGGCCGCCGGTGAGCTGGACCTGCGGATCCAGGTCGACGGCGGCATCTCGGTTCAGACCGTCACCCGATGCGCGGAGGCCGGTGCCGACACGTTCGTTGCGGGGTCCGCCGTCTTCGGCGGCGACGATCCCGGGGCTCGGGTCCGCCAGTTGCGGGAACGCGCGAGCGCTGCTCTCGCGCGCTGACCCCCGGCGGCGGTCGCGGCACCAGCGCGCGGCCTCAGCCGACGGCGCGGACGGCGATCGTCGCGTCGAGCTCGCGCAGCTTCGCCAGCACCGTGTCGTCGAACTCGCCCGCCACGTCGGTGATCACATAGCCCAGCTGCCCGCGGGTCGCCAGGTACTGCGCCTCGATGTTGACGCCCAGGCCGGCGAACACCTGGTTCAGCGAGGCGATGACCCCGGGCACGTTGTGGTGCAGGTGGCTGACCCGGTGGGCGGAGGAGTGCGCGGCGAGGCTGAGCTGGGGGAGGTTGACCGACAGCGAGGTCGTCCCCTCGGTCACGTAGTCACGCATCTTGGCCGCGACGAAGCCCCCGATGTCCTGCTGGGCCTCCTCTGTCGAGCCGCCGACGTGCGGGGTGAGGATCACGTTGTCCAGTCCCTGCAGGACGGACGCGAACGCGTCGCCGCGTCCGGCCGGCTCGTCGGGGAACACGTCGACCGCGGCGCCGGCCAGGTGGCCGGCCCCGATCGAGTCCCGGAGCGCTTCGTGGTCGACGACGAATCCCCTGGACAGGTTGAGGAACAGCGACCCTGGTCGCATGAGCGCGAAGTGCTCGGCGCTGAAGAAGTCGCGGTTGGCCGGGCGCCCGTCGACGTGCAGGGTCACCACGTCGGAGCTGGCGAGCAGGTCCGCCAGGCTGTCGTGGCGCTGGGCGTTGCCGAGGGCGAGCCGGTCGGCGGTGTCGAAGAAGCCGACGCGCATGCCGAGCGCCTCGGCGACCACCGAGAGCTGGGTGCCGATGTTGCCGTAGCCGACGATGCCGAGCCGCCGCCCACGGACCTCGTGGCTGCCCGTCGCCGACTTGTCCCACACGCCGGCGTGCATGCCGCGGTCCTTGACCGTCAGCCGGCGGGTGAGAGCGATGATCTCCGCGATCGCGAGTTCCACGACGGAGCGGGTGTTCGAGTACGGCGCGTTGAAGACCGCGACACCGCGCTCGCCGGCGCCGCTGAGGTCGATCTGGTTGGTGCCGATGCAGAACGCGCCGATCGCGCGCAGCTGCGGCGCCGAAGCCAGGACCGCGCCGTCGACCTGGGTCCTGGACCGGATCCCGAGCACGTCCACGCCGTCGAGGGCGGCGACGAGAGCATCGCCCTGCAATGCCCGCTCCGCGGTGGTGACCTGCCATCCCGCGGCCGTCAGCAGCGAGACGGCGTCGGGGTGCACCGACTCCAGCAGCAGGGCGCGGGTGGGACGCCGGTCGGTCACGGCGGACTCCTCGGTCGGGATGGACGGCAGGACGCCGTCTGGGTGGCGGCCCCAGGTTAGGAGCCTGGACCGGGTCGCGCGGTCGGGGCCGCCCTAGGGTGAACGCCGTGCCCACCTTCGATGCGCTGTTCGCCGAGCTCACCGCGAAGGCCGCCCAGCGCCCGGCGGGCTCGCGCACAGTCGCCGAGCTCGACGCGGGGGTGCACGCGATCGGCAAGAAGGTGGTCGAGGAGGCCGCCGAGGTGTGGATGGCGGCCGAGCACGAGTCGGCCGACCGGACCGCGGAGGAGGTCTCCCAGCTGCTGTACCACCTGCAGGTGCTGCTGCTCGCCCGGGGGATCGGCCTGGAGCAGGTGTACGCCCACCTGTAGCGGTTGACCGGCGGGGCTCCCGCTGCCCGCCGGTGCGGTTGACTGGCCAGCCGTGACCGAAGCCCCCGCCGTCGAATCCGACCTGCGCATCGCCGTCCCGAACAAGGGGTCGCTCGCCGAGCCGGCCGCCGCCATGTTGCGCGAGGCCGGGTACCGGCAGCGCACCGACACCCGCGAGCTGGTCCTGGACGATCCGGCCAACCGGGTCCGCTTCTTCTTCCTGCGTCCACGGGACATCGCGGTGTACGTCGGCTCCGGCACGCTCGACGTCGGGATCACCGGACGGGACCTGCTGCTGGACTCCGCGGCCGACGCGGCGGAGGTGCTGCCGCTCGGGTTCGGGCCGTCGACGTTCCGGTTCGCCGCCCGGCGGGAGGTCATCGACCGCGTGGGTAGCGGTCTGCCCGGACTGGCCGGTCAGCGGATCGCCACCAGCTACCCGGGACTGGTCCGGGCCCACCTCGCGGCGGCGGGGGTGACCGCCTCCGTCGTCCGCCTCGACGGCGCCGTGGAGTCCTCGGTGCAACTCGGCGTCGCCGACGTGATCGCGGACGTGGTCGAGACGGGCACGACCCTGCGGGCCGCGGGGCTGGAGGTGTTCGGCGAGCCGATCCTGCGCTCGGAGGCGGTCCTGGTCCGCCGCGCCGACAGCGGCGCTGGAACGGCGGTGACGGGCGCGGTCGCGGTGCTGCTGCGCCGGCTGGAGGGGGTGCTGATCGCGCGCCGGTACGTGATGATCGACTACGACGTCCCCGGCGAGGACCAGGAAGCGGCCTGCGCGCTGACCCCGGGCATGGAGTCGCCCACCGTGAGTCCGCTCGCCCGGGCCGGCTGGGTCGCCGTGCGCGCGCTGGTGCCGCGGGCGGACTCCCACCGGGTGATGGACGAGCTGTGGGAGGTCGGCGCGCGCGCGATCCTCGTCACCAACGTCCACGCCTGTCGGATGTGAGCGACCCGGCGGGGGCCGAGATCGAGCTGCCGCGGACCTGGCGGTTGCGGCGCGCCGCCGCGGTGCCGGCGACGGTCGCGGTCGTACTGGCGGTGACGTGTGCGATCACCTGGCTGGCGGTGCCCGCGGACGTGCGGGCGGCGTTCAGCTGGCCGCAGCGGGCGACCACCCTGGCGTGCATCGGCGTCGCCGTCGCGACATTGGTCGCGCTCGCGGCCTCCCGGGTGACCGCCACCGAGCAGGGCCTGGTGGTCGTCAACGCCTTCCGGATCCGGCGGATCCCCTGGCACCTGGTGCTGGGGATGCGGTACCGGCCCGACGACCCGTGGCCGGTGCTCCGACTGGCCGACGACGAGCAGGTCGGGATCCTCGGCATCCAGACCGCGGACGGACCACGTTCGCGGCTGGTCGCGGGCGAACTCGCCGACGTGATCGTGGCCCGGACCGGGGGCTGACGGCGCCGTCCCGGGTCAGTGGTCGGCCGGGTCAGTGGCCGGCCGGGCGGGTGGTCGGCCGGGTGGGCGGGTGCACAGCGCCGGTCAGCCGCTCGCCCGGTCCCTGGCCCGGCGGGTCCGGCAGGTGACTCGCCTCGCGGAATGCCAACTGCAGCGTTCGCAGCCCGTCGCGCAGCGGAGCGGCGTGGTGGTGGCCCAGCGACGGTGCGGCCGCGGTGACCAGGCCGGCGAGGGCCTCGATCAGCGTCCGGGCCTCGTCGAGGTCACGGTGGTCCGGCAGGTCCTCGGCCAGGCCGAGGTGGACGGCGGCGGCGCTCATCAGGTGGACGGCCGCGGTGCCGACGACCTCGACCGCCAGCACGTCGGCGATGTCCCGGGTCGCAGACCCCGGCGCGCCGTCCGGGCCGAGCGGCGAGTCGGCCGAATGGGCCGAGCTGGAGGGTCCCGCCGGGCCGGGGACGTCGGCAGCGCTGGTCACCCGTGTAGCCTGACAGCGTTCGACGGCGGTTCGTGTTGCCGTCGCGACAGTGCCGTGTGAGCGACGCCGCCGCGACCGGGACGTCCCGTCGGCGTCACAAGTGGAGGCGACTCCCACCCGCGCACCCTCCAGGTCCGGGTCGACGCCGCATGCGTGGGCACCCTCCGTCCGGATGGTGGCCGGTGTCGGCGTACCGCCTCCTGCGTGACGAGCCCCTCAGGCCCACCAGGAGGACTCCATCACCGCAGAACCCCGCGTCAACGACCGCATCCACGTCCCCGAGGTCCGGCTCGTGGGCCCCAACGGGGAGCAGGTCGGCATCGTCCGGATCGAGGACGCGCTGCGACTCGCCCAGGAGTCCGAGCTGGACCTGGTCGAGGTCGCGGCCACCGCCCGTCCGCCCGTCGCCCGGCTGATGGACTACGGGAAGTTCAAGTACGAGTCGGCGATGAAGGCCCGCGAGACGCGGCGCAACCAGACCAACGTCATCCTCAAGGAACAGAAATTTCGCCCGAAGATCGACACCCATGACTACGACACCAAGAAGCGCAACGTCGAGCGTTTCCTGCAGGACGGCGACAAGGTCAAGGTGACGATCATGTTCCGTGGCCGCGAGCAATCGCGCCCCGAGCTGGGATTCCGGCTGCTGCAGCGCCTGGCGACCGACGTCGCCGAGCTCGGTTCGGTCGAGTCCGCGCCGAAGCAGGACGGCCGGAACATGATCATGGTCATCGGCCCGATGCGGAAGAAGACCGACGCCAAGGCTGAGCGCGACCGGGTCCGCGCCGAGCGCAACACCGAGCGGGACAACGAGCGCGACGACCGCGACCGGGAACGCGAGCAGACCCGCGCCGAGCTTCGCAGTGAGATCGCCGAGACCGAGGCCGCCGACCGCGCCGGCGCGGCCTCTGCCGTGCCGGTCGAGGAGGCGGCGGTCACGGTGGACGCCGGAGTCGCGGACGCGTCGACGGCCCGTCCGACGGACGCCGACGCCGCGGACGCCAAGTCCGGCGGCCTGACCGACCCCGACCCGTCCTCACCCGGGGCGAACGTCGTGTTCCCGACCCGGGCGCCCCGGCCCGCGCGGATCGACGGCGGCCCCTCGTACGAGTCGGCCCCCCGCTACTCCAGCAGCACCGGTTCGCGCGGGCCGAGCGCGGGTGGGCCGCCGGTCCGATCCGGCCGACCGCTGTCGTCCGGCCCGGCCCGTCCGGGTGGCCCACCGCGAAGTGGCCCGTCGACCGGGCCCAGCTCCACCGCGCCGGGCGCCACGGGCCCAGGCTCGACCGGCCCAAGCTCGACCGGGCCCGGCTCGACTGGCCCCGGCTCGACTGGCCCCGGCTCGACCGGCACCAGCCCCACCGGGCCGCGGCCGCCCTCGTCGACACCCCGTCCGGGGGTGACCCGTCCGACCGGCCCGTCGAGCAGCGGTACGGCCGACGCCCCCCGTCCGACGGGACCCCGCCCGGCCGGTCCGACGCCCCGGCCGACGCCCGGTGCCACGCCGCGCCCGATGCCGACAGGGATGACGCCCGGCCGGCCGACACCTGGCCGCCCGACCCCGGGATCGCCGGGTGCGCGCCCGACGCCGGGACGCCCCACACCTGGTGCCCCCGCGTCTGGTGCCCCGACGCCTGCTCCGCGTCCGGTGCCCACGCCGCCCGCACCGGCGGCCACGCAGCCCGAACCGGGTGCAGCGGCGGAGCCAGCTGCGCCGGACGGCGACTCCGCCGGCTGACTGCGGTCCGCCAAGCCCACCGCTCACCGCCCACCAGCCAGAGGAACGCCATGCCGAAGATGAAGACGCACTCCGGTGCGAAGAAGCGGTTCAAGATCAGCGGGACGGGGAAGCTGCTCCGCCTGCAGGCCAACCGCAACCACCTGCTCGAGCACAAGTCGTCCACCCGTACCCGCCGCCTGGCCGGGGACGTCGTGACCTCTGCACCGGACACCAAGCGGATGAAGAAGCTGCTCGGCCGCTGAGCCGAGCACCGACCTGACCCGCGGCGGCGCACCGCCGCGGGACGCGCCCGGTGTAGCACCGGATTCCGACCGAGGAGCACGAACGTGGCACGCGTCAAGCGGGCGACCAACGCCCAGAAGAAGAGAGTCGTCACCCTCGAGCGCGCGAGCGGCTACCGGGGGCAGCGTTCCCGGCTGTATCGCAAGGCCAAGGAGCAGGTCACCCACTCCCTGGTCTATGCCTACCGGGACCGCAAGGCCCGCAAGGGCGACTTCCGTAAGCTGTGGATCGTCCGGATCAACGCGGCTGCCCGGGCCAACGACATGACGTACAACCGGTTCATCCAGGGTTTGAAGGTGGCCGGGGTCGACCTGGACCGCAAGGTGCTGGCCGACATCGCCGTCCGCGACGAGGCCGCGTTCGCTCACCTGGTGGTCGTGGCCAGGAGCGCACTGGCCGGCGCGAACGAGGCGGCTGCCTGACCCGCACCGCCAGCCCGGTCGACAGGGCCCGGGACCCACGGATCACCCGGGCCCGGGCCTTGTCGTCGCGGTCGGTGCGCGAGCGGCGCGGGATGTTCCTGGTGGAGGGGCCGCAGGCGGTCCGCGAGGCGCTGGCCGACCCCGGCCGGGTGTACGAGGTCCTGGCGACTGCCGCGGCCGCGGTCCGGCACCCCGACATGGTGGCGGCGGCAGCGGCGGCCGCGGTGCCCTGGCACGAGGTCGGCCCCGGAGCGATCACCAGCGTCACCGAGACGGTCGTCGACCAGGGCGTCGTGGCGGTCGCGCGCCTGCTCACCCCCGACGCCGCTGCGGTCTGGGCGGCGCGCCCCCGCCTGGTCGCCGGGCTCTGCGACGTCCGCGACCCCGGCAACGCCGGGACCGTGACCCGGTGCGCGGACGCCGCCGGAGCGGACGCGGTCGCGCTGCTCGGGGAGTCCGTCGACCCGCACAACGGCAAGTGCGTCCGGGCCAGCGTCGGCAGCGTCTTCCACCTGCCGGTCCTCACCGACCTGGCCGTCGCCGGCGCGGTAGCCGCCGCGCGGACGGCGGGCCTGCAGGTGCTCGCCGCGGATGGCACCGGCAGCACCACGCTGGACGCGGCGGGTGACCTGCTCGCCCGGCCGACGCTGTGGCTGTTCGGCAACGAGGCCGCCGGGCTGACCGACGCCCAGCGGGACTCCGCCGACGCCGTCGTCCGAATCCCGATCCACGGTCGCGCCGAGAGCCTGAACCTGGCCGCTGCGGCAGTGCTCTGCCTCTACGCCTCGGCGGCCGCGCAGGGCCGCTGAACCGAGCGGGGACAGGTCCAGCCCCGCGGGCCCGGCACCGGTGGTCGAGCGGACAATGACCGGCGTGACCGCGATCGAGGCGAGGCCGACGACACCCGAACCGCCGCGGGACCGACCGGCCCCGGGAAGCACGGTCGACCGGTCCGGGCTCGACGAGGCCGCTCGGTTGGCATTGGCGGCCGGTCTGGCGGCTGCCGTGCGCGGCGAGGTCGCGTTCGACGGCGGTACCCGCGCGGTCTACGCCACGGACAGCTCGAACTACCGCCAGGTCCCGCTCGGCGTCGTCTTCCCCTGGGACGAGGACGACGTGCTGGCGGCGCTTCAGGTGGCCCGGGAGTTCGACGCGCCGGTGGTGTCCCGCGGCGGCGGGACGTCGTTGGCCGGGCAGACCTGCAACGTGGCCCTCGTCCTCGACTTCTCCCGGCACATGACGGCGATCCTCCAGCTGGACCCGGACCGCCGGATCGCCCGTGTCCAGCCGGGGATCGTGCTGGACGACCTGCGCGCCGCGGCCGAGGAGCACGGGCTCACCTTCGGCCCGGACCCCGCCACCCACGCCTGGTGCACCCTCGGTGGGATGGTCGGCAACAACAGCTGCGGTACGCACGCGCTGTATGCGGGCAAGACCGTCGACAACGTCGAACGGATGCGGATCGTCACCTACGCCGGGACGATCCTGGATCTGGGACCCACCGACGACACCGAGTACGCCCGACTCACCGCGCTCGGCGGGGAGACGGCGCGCATCCACGCCGGCATGCGGGAGATCGGCCGGCGCTACGCCGGTCTGGTCCGGGAGAGGTTCCCCGACGTCCCGCGGCGGGTCAGCGGGTACAACCTCGACGAGCTGACGCCGGAACGCGGTTGGCAGACTGCGCGAGCACTGGTCGGCACCGAGAGCACCTGTGGCGTGGTGACCGAGATCACCGTCGCGCTGTCCACCAGCCCACGGCACCGCCGGATGGTCGTCGTCGGCTATCCCGACATCTTTGCCGCGGCCGACGCCGTGCCCTCGCTGCTGCACCATCCTCTGCTGGGGTTGGAGGGAATCGACGACGTGCTCGTCGGCCAGATGCGGGCGATCGACCTGAACACGACCAGCCTGCCGCTGCTGCCGCCGGGCCACGGTTGGCTGATCGCCGAGCTCGGCGACGACGACCCGGCCGTCGCCGACGCGCACACCGACGCGTTCGTCGCCGGACTGCCGAGCGGCGTAACCCACGCCCGGTTCGACGACGGCCCGTCGCAGCGCCGGATCTGGGCGATCCGGGAGTCCGGGCTCGGGGCTACCGCGGTGCCGCCGGGCAGGCCGCACAACCACGAGGGCTGGGAGGACGCGGGGGTGCCCCCGGAGCGACTGGGGGAGTATCTGCGCGCGATCACTGCTCTGTGGGGGGAGTACGGCTACTCCGGCTCCTGGTACGGCCACTTCGGCCAGGGCTGCGTGCACACGCGGAACCCGTTCGACCTGCACAGCCTGACCGGGCTCGCCCACTACCGGGAGTACCTGCACCGCGCGGCGACCGTCTGCGTGTCCATGGGCGGGTCGCTGTCCGGTGAGCACGGTGACGGCCAGGGACGGGCCGAGCTGTGGCCGCTGATGTTCGGCGACGAACTCGTCGACGGGTTCCGTCAGTTCAAGGCCGTCTGGGACCCGACCGGCCGGATGAACCCGGGCAAGCTCGTCGACCCGTACCCGCTGGACACCAACCTGCGCTTCGGCCCTTCCTACCGCCGGGACCTGCTGACCGGGCAGAACTTCTTCGCCTACACCGCCGACTCCGCCAGCCTCCAGCGGGCGGCCGAGCGGTGCGTGGGCGTCGGGCGCTGCCGCCGCGACGACACCGGCGTGATGTGCCCGTCCTACCGGGTGACCCGCGACGAGCGGCACAGCACCCGCGGACGGGCCAAGCTGCTGGTGGAGATGTTCCAGGGGGAGACGACCCCGGCGGACTGGCGCAACGCCGACGTCAAGCAGGCACTCGATCTCTGCCTGTCCTGCAAGGGGTGTCAGACCGACTGCCCGACGCACGTCGACATGGCCACCTACAAGGCGGAGTTCCTCGCCCACCACTACGCCGGACGGCTTCGACCGCGGGCGGCGTACGCGCTCGGCCTGATCCCGTTCGCTGCCCGGATCGCCACCGTCGTGCCCGCCCTCGCGAATGCGGTGCTCTCCGCCCCGGGTCTCGGCTCGCTGCTGCGGGGGGCGGCTGGAGTGACCCGGGACCGCGAGGTGCCGGCCTTCGCCGCTCGGGCGCTCCGGCGGACCCGGGGTGCGGAGCAGCGCTCACGGCTGACGGACGCGACGGTCGTGGTGTGGCCGGACACCTTCACCGATGCCTGGTCCCCCGAGCACGGGGTGGCCATCGTCCGGGTGCTGGAGGCGGCGGGGGAGACCGTCGCGGTCCCGACCGAGTGGGCGTGCTGCGGCCGGCCGCTCTACGACCACGGGATGCTCGACCTGGCGAAGAAGTGGCTGACCCGGCTGCTGGACGTGCTCGACCCGTGGGTCAGCCGCGGGATTCCGGTGGTCGTGCCCGAGCCCAGCTGCCTGGCCGCGTTCCGCGACGAGCTGCCGCAGCTGCTGCGCGACGACCCGCGGGCGGCGAAGCTCGCCGGGCTGGCCCGCAGCCTCGCCGAGCACCTCGAGGCGATCGGCTGGGAGCCGCCGGCCGCTCCCGCCGGGCAGGCGGACGGGGTCCCGGAGCGGATCGTGGTGCACCCGCACTGCCAGAGCCGCGCCGTGGTCGGGACCGCCGCGGACCGGGCGGTGCTCGAACGCGCCGGGTACGACGTGGAGGTCCTGGACGCCGGCTGCTGCGGGCTGGCGGGATCGTTCGGGTTCACCGCCGGCGAGCACGCGCAGCTGTCCCGGCAGATCGCCGAGCAGACGTGGCTGCCCCGGCTGCGTGCGGCCGCGTCGGGGGTGACCGACCCGGGGACGTCCGGCGAGGTGGGCGACCGGCCACCGGCCACCGTGTTGGCCGACGGGTTCAGCTGCGTCACCCAGGCGGCCCAGCTCGGGGGGCCGTCGACCCGGACGCTGGCAGACCTGCTGCACAGCCGTCTGATGCAGACGTCTGCATCGCGTTAGCCTGATGTCTGTGCGGACCACCTTGAACCTTGCCGACGGGCTTGTCGAAGCAGCGAAGTCGCGCGCGCGTCGCGACGGGCGGACGCTGACCAGCGTGATCGAGGACGGCCTCCGGCTGGTCCTGGACGAGTCGGCGCCCGATCCCGATGCGGACCCGACCCCGCTGCCGACCTTCGGCGCCCGCGAGGGTCGGTTCCTGGTGGACATCCTCGACCGGGACGCGCTGGCCGACGCGTTCGACGCGGATGACCCGACCCGTGCCGACTCCCCGGGTCGGTGATCCTCCCGGACGTCAACGTCCTCGTGTCTGCGTTCCGCGTCGAGAGCGAGGGACACGAGCAGTACCGGCGATGGTTGACGCGCCTGGTCGCCGGCGCCGATGTCCTCGCGCTGCACGACGCGGTTCTCGCCGGGTTCCTGCGCGTCGTCACTAACGCACGGATCATCACCCCGCCCGCGCCGACCCCGCTCGCGGTCGCCTTCCTTGAACGCCTGACCGGTGCCCGGCGCGTCCACTGGCTTCCCAGCGCGCCGAGCACGTGGACCCACCTGGCGGAGCTCGTTGCCGACGACCGGGCGATCGCGGCCAACCTCGTACCCGACGCGCACCTGGCCGCCGTGTGCCTCGCCCACGGCGCCGCGCTGGCGACCGCGGACCGGGGCTTCGCCCGGTACCCGGGACTTCGGTGGTTCGACCCGATCCGCAGCTGACGTCCGCGTCCGCCGCCGGCCGGATCCCGGTGTCCGACTCCCGACTCCCGACTCCCGACCCCGCCCGCCCGGCGCTTCGTGTAGCACATGTACTACTACGATGCGGACATGAACGTGGGCTTACGCGAGTTGCGACAGCGGGCCAGTGAGGTCGTCCGACAGGTCGAGGAGGGCCGAGAGGTCGTCGTCACCGTGAACGGTCGCCCCGCTGCTCGGCTGGTGCCCGTGTCGATCGGTCACTGGCGGGAACCGGCCGCGCTGGACGGGGTGTTCGCCGTCGGTGTCGACGCGGCCTCGTGGGCGCGGGACATCGCCGACATCCCGGACGGGATCGTCGATCCCTGGATTCGGGCGTGACGCTGGTGCTCGACACGAGCGTGTTGATCGGCGAAGCTCCGGTCGGCCTCGAGGAACAGGTTGCCGTGAGCGTGATCAGCTTCGCCGAGCTCCAGTACGGGCTGCTCGTGGCGACCGACCCGGCCGAGCGTGGACTCCGACTCGCCCGGCTCTCGGCGATCGAGGAGACCTTCGACCCGCTTCCGGTGACCGGTGCTGTCGCGCGTAGCTACGCGGTGCTCGCCTCGACGATCCATCGGACGGGGCGCCGTCCCCGCAGTCGCGCGCTGGACCTGCTGATCGCGGCCACCGCGCACGCAGCACGGGCCGGGATCGCGACCCGGAACCCCGGTGACCTCGACGGCCTCGATGAGCTCCTCCGGATCGTGGTCATCCACTGAGCGTCCCGGTTCCCGGAGTCGGCCGGTTCCGGTGCCGGCCGACTCCCGGGCGGCGCCGCTGACCTGGCAACCGCGGGCGGAGCGGGGCCCGGCGTTTCCTAGACTCGGCGTCTCCGCGGCTACCTGCCCCGGACCGTCGAGGACGAGGACCCGGGGACCATGACCGCGCCGACCGACAGCCGCTCCCTTCCCGGGCCGCCGGCACCCGGACCGTCGACACCCGGCTCGCCGGCCCCCGGACCGTCGACACCCGGCTCGCCGGCCCCCGGACCGTCGGCCCCCGGACCGTCGACATCCGGCTCGCCGGCCCCGGACCCCATGGACGCGGCCGCCGTCGACGCGGCTCGCGACGCGGCGCTGGTCGCCGTGACGGCGGCCGGCTCCCTGGACGCCCTGGCCACCGTCCGCCGGGCAGTCGACGGGGACTCCTCGCCGCTGGCCCTGGCCAACCGGGAGATCGGCCGGCTGCCGGGGACCGCGCGCAAGGACGCCGGGCGCAGCGTCGGCGCCGCTCGCGGTGCGGTCCGGGCCGCCCTGGCCAGCCGGCAGGTTGAGCTCGAAGCCGACCGCGACGCGCAGGTCCTGGTCGAGGAGCGGGTCGACGTCACGCTCCCGGGCGCACCGGGCTGGGAGCGCGGGGCCCGCCACCCGGTGGCCGCTCTGGCCGAGGAGATCGCCGACGTCTTCGTGGCGATGGGCTGGTCGGTCGCCGAGGGTCCCGAGGTCGAGGCGGAGTGGTTCAACTTCGACGCCCTCAACATCGGCCCGGACCACCCGACGCGCACCCTGCAGGACACCTTCTACGTCGCGCCGACCGCCGACGCGCCCGGTGAGGTGGGCGCGTCCGGCATCGTGCTGCGCACCCAGACCTCGCCGGTGCAGATCAGAGCGATGCTCGCGGACCCGCCGCCGCTGTACCGGATCGTCCCCGGCCGCGTGTTCCGCGCGGATGCCCTGGACCAGACACACACGCCCGTCTTCCACCAGGTCGAGGGGCTCGCGGTCGACGTGGGGCTGACCTTCGCCGACCTGCGCGGAACCCTGGACCACTTCGCCCGCGCCGTCCTCGGCCCCGGCATCCGGACCAGGATGCGGCCGTCGTACTTCCCGTTCACCGAGCCGTCGGCGGAGATGGACGTCTGGTTCGGCCAGGCGCGCGGTGGCGGCCGGTGGGTGGAGTGGGGCGGCTGCGGGATGGTCAACCCGCGGGTGCTGCGTGCGTGCGGGGTGGATCCGGACCGCTTCACCGGGTTCGCGTTCGGCATGGGCATCGACCGGACGCTGATGTTCCGGCACCAGATCGCCGACATGCACGACCTCGTCGAGGCCGACGTCCGGTTCGCGCGCTCGTTCCCGGGCTGATCCTGCTCGGCCGGCTGAGCCGGTCTGCCTGTCCGTCCCGCCCTCGACCTGCTGGAGCTGCTGTGCGCGTCCCCCTGTCCTGGCTCCGCGAGCTGGTCGACATCCCTGCCTCGACGACCGCGGAGGACCTGGCCGAGCTCGCGGTCGCCCGCGGGCTGGAGTTGGAGGACATCCACCGGCCGGAGGTCACCGGCCCGGTGGTGGTCGGACGGGTGCTCTCCGCGGAACCTGAGACGCACAAGAACGGCAGGACCGTGCGCTGGTGCCAGGTGGACGTCGGAGCGGACGCGCCCCGCGGAATCGTCTGCGGGGCACCCAATGCCGAGACCGGTGCTCTCGTCGTTGTCAGCCTGCCGGGCGCGGTGCTCCCGGGTGGGTTCGAGATCGCGGCGCGGAAGACCTACGGGCACGTGTCGGACGGGATGATCTGCTCGGTCCGCGAGCTCGGGCTCGGCGACGAGCACGACGGGATCCTCCGGCTGGACGAGGGGACCGGTCCGGCGGCCGACGCCGCGCCGGGCACTCCGGCGGTGCCGCTGCTGGGCCTGGGCGACACCGTGCTGGAGTTCGCGGTCACCCCGGACCGCGGGTACGCGCTGTCGATGCGCGGCGTCGCCCGGGAGATCGCGGGTGCGCTCGGCGTGCCCTTCGCCGACCCCGCACCGGCGGCGTCCGCCTGGGCCGACGCGGCCGGCCCTGGCGCGCCGTTCCGGATCGAGGACCCCCGGTGCCCCCGGGTCTGCGCGGTCGCGCTGTCCGGGTTCGACGGCGCCGCGCCCAGCCCGTCCTGGCTGTCCGGGCGGCTCGTCGCGGCCGGCTTCCGGTCGATCAGCCTCGTCGTCGACGTGACGAACTACGTCCTGGTCGAGCTCGGTCAGCCCACGCACGCCTATGACGCGGACCGGCTGGCCGGGCAGGTCGTCGTCCGCGCCGCACGCGCGGGGGAGCGACTGACCACCCTGGACGGCATCGACCGGGCACTGGACCCGACCGACCTGGTGATCGCCGACGACACCGGGCCCGTCGGTCTCGCCGGCGTCATGGGCGGGCAGGCGACCGAGATCGCTCCGGGCACCACCCGGTTGCTGCTCGAGTCGGCAAGCTTTGATCCGGTGAGCATCGCCCGCACCGTCCGTCGGCACCGGCTGGGCAGTGAGGCGTCCAGACGCTTCGAGCGCGGCGTGGACCCGACGCTGTCCGCCCGCGCCGCCCGGCGGGTGGCGCAGCTGCTCGTCGACCTCGGCGGTGCGGTCGCCGACGGCCCGGGCGGGGTCGACGGGATCCGTGTCGGGCTGGACCCGGCGGCGTCCGCGCCGGCGCCGGTCGAGCTGGACCTCGCGCTGCCCGAACGGATCCTCGGCACGCCGATCACCGCCGCGACCGCGGCCCGTGCGCTGGAGCAGGTGGGCTGCACCCTGTCCGGTCCGGGAGGGGTCGTCACGGTCACCCCGCCGTCGTGGCGGCCGGACGTCACCGACCCCTACGACCTGGTCGAGGAGGTCGCTCGCGTCATCGGATACGAGAGCATCGCTCCGACCACACCGCGGGCGCCGCTCGGCGGCGGTCTGTCGGTCGCGCACCGGCGTCGCCGGGCCGTCATCGCGGCTCTCGTCGGCGCAGGCTTCATCGAGTCACCGAGCTACCCGTTCCTGTCCACCGAGGTCCTGGACCGGATGGCCGTGGGGGCCGGTGACGAACGCCGGCGGCTGGTCCGGCTCAGCAACCCGGTCGCCGGCACGGATCCCTACCTGCGCACGACTCTGCTGCCCGGACTCGCCGGCGTCCTGCGCCGCAACCTCGGCCGCGCGGCGGACGGCGGCTCAGGTGGGCTGGCGCTGTTCGACCTCGGCCCGGTTGTCCTCGCTCCGGTTGACGGTGCCCCCCTGAGCGCGCCGCGACCGACGGTCGACCACCGCCCGGACGAGCGAGAACTGGCCGAGCTCGTCCGGGCGCTGCCGCAGCAGCCGACCCATCTGGCGGTGGCGCTGACCGGGCGCCGGGAGCCGACCGGGTGGTGGGGGCCGGGCCGTGCGGCGACCTGGTCCGACGCGGTCGAGGCGGTCCGGACCGCGGGCGCGGCGGTCGGCGTGCCCGTCACCGCCACCGCGGCAGAGGCCGCGCCGTGGCACCCCGGACGGTGTGCAGCGCTCTCGACCGGATCGGTGGCACTCGGCCACGCCGGTGAGCTTCATCCCAGGGTGTGCATCGCGTTGGACCTTCCGCCGCGCACCGTGGCGGCCGAGATCGACCTGGACGCCCTGTTCGCGGCGGCCCCGGCGGCGCCCACCCCCGTCAGCCCGTCCGCGTTCCCGGTCGCCAAGGCGGACCTGGCCCTCGTCGTCGACGTCGGGGTCCCGGTGGCCGCGCTGACCGACGCCGTCCGAGCCGGCGCCGGTGAGCTGCTGGAGAGCCTGCGGGTCTTCGACGTCTACACCGGGCCCCAGGTGGAGGCGGGTCGCCGGTCGGTGGCCTTCGCGCTGCGGCTGCGGGCGTCGGACCGGACACTGGCCGACGCGGAGGTCACCGCGGCCGTCGACGAGGCCGTCCGGGAGGCCGCTGACCGGGTCGGCGCCGTCCTCCGCAGCTGACGACCCACGTCCGTCCATGCATCGCCATGCGATAGGGTGAATGGACACGCAAGCGGTGGCCGTGCGGTGCAGACAGGAGGCGGGCGACGGTGGGACTGGCGGCAGCGGTCGCGGGGGCATCCGGGTACGCCGGCGGAGAGCTGTTGCGCCTGCTCGACGCCCACCCGGCGTTCGAGATCGGCGCGGTAACCGCAGGGTCCTCGGCCAGGGACCGCCTCGGCGCGCACCAGCCGCACCTGCCCGCACTCGCCGACCGCGTGCTCGCACCGACCGACGCAGCGAGCCTGGCCGGACACGACGTCATCTTCCTCGCGCTCCCGCACGGCGGCTCGGCGGCGCTGGCGGCACAGCTCGGCGACGACGTGCTGGTCGTCGACTGCGGCGCCGACTTCCGGCTCACCGACGCCGAGGCGTGGACCACCTTCTACGGCGGCGAGCACGCCGGCTCCTGGCCGTACGGCCTGCCGGAACTGCCCGGCGCGCGGGCGCGGCTGCGGCACACCCGGCGGGTGGCCGTCCCCGGCTGCTACCCGACCGTGAGCACGCTGGCCCTGGCGCCGGCGGTCGCGGCCGGCCTGGTCGAACTCGACGACGTCGTGGTCACCGCGGTCAGCGGCACCTCCGGGGCGGGCCGGGCGCCAAAACCGCACCTGCACGGCGCCGAGGTGATGAACGCGGTGAGCGCGTACGGCGTCGGCGGTTCCCACCGGCACACCCCGGAGATCGAGCAGAACCTGACCGGGGTCGCCGGGTCGCCGGTCCGGGTGAGCTTCACCCCGATGCTCGCGCCGATGCCCCGTGGGATCCTCGCCACCGCATCGGCCCGGGCGCGCCCGGGGATCGACACGGTCACCGCGCGGGCCGCCTACGCCGAGGCCTTGGCCGACGAACCGTTCCTGACCCTGCTGCCCGAGGGGATCTGGCCGTCGACCTCGATGACGCTGGGCGCCAACACCTGCGTCGTCCAGGTCGTGGTCGACGCACACGCCGGCCGCCTCGTCGCGGTCGCCGCGATCGACAACCTCACCAAGGGCACCGCTGGTGCGGCGATCCAGTGTGCGAACATCGCTCTCGGCCTGGCCGAGACGGCCGGTCTGCCGACCGCCGGGCTCGCGCCGTGACACCGGGGCGCCGCAGGGGCGGCGCCGTGAGCGGCACGTCCGCAGGGGCGGCGTCGTGAGCGTCACGGCCGCGGCCGGCTTCCGCGCGGCCGGGGTCCGCGCCGGTCTCAAGCCCAGCAGCGCGCCCGACGTCGCGGTCGTGGTCAACGACGGCCCTCGGGACAGCGCTGCCGCCGTCTTCACCGCGAACCGCTGCGTTGCCAACCCCGTGCTGTGGAGCCGGCGGGTGCTCGCCGACGGGAGGTTGCGCGCGATCGTCCTCAACAGCGGCGGGGCGAACTGCTACACGGGCCCGGCCGGGTTCCAGACGACGCACGCGACAGCGGAGGCGACCGCGGCCGGGCTGGGCGTCGGCGCCTTCGACGTCGCGGTCTGCTCGACGGGCCTGATCGGCACCGAGCTGTTCCACGACCGCGTGCTCGCCGGCGCGTCGGCGGCGACCGCCGCGGCGAGCGTCGACGGAGGCACCGACGCCGCCGAGGCGATCCGCAGCACCGACACCGTGCGCAAGCAGGCGGTCGTCGCCGGCGACGGGTGGGTGGTCGGCGGGATGGCCAAGGGGGCCGGCATGCTCGCCCCCGCGCTGGCGACGATGCTCGTGGTGCTCACCACCGATGCCGATGTCGACCCCGCGACGTGTGACGCGGCGCTGCGGGCGGCGACCCGGGTCACCTTCGACCGGCTCGACGGAGACGGTTGCCAGTCCACCAACGACACCGTGCTGTTGATGGCGTCCGGGGCATCCGGCGTGACTCCTGAGCCCGCCGCGTTCGCGGACGCGGTCCGCGAGCTCTGCTCGCTGCTGGCGCGGCAGTTGCAGGCCGACGTCGAGGGCTCCGCGCACGACATCACCGTGACCGTCACGGGTGCGGCGACCGAGGACGACGCGGTCGAGGTCGCCCGGTCGGTCGCCCGCAGCAACCTGCTCAAGTGCGCCGTCTACGGCGAGGACGCCAACTGGGGCAGGGTTCTGGCCTCGGTCGGGACGACGACCGCCGCGTTCGATCCCGGCCGGCTGGACGTGGTGTTCAACGGGGTGCCGGTGTGCACCGGCAGTGTCCCCGACGCGGACCCGGCCGATGTGGTGTTCGACGGCCGCGCCGTGGACATCGGCATCGACCTGCACGCGGGGGACCGGACGGCGGCGGTGTGGACCTCGGACCTCACCCCCGCCTACGTCACCGAGAACTCGGCGTACTCGACGTGAGCGCCCCCGGGCAGGGGCCGGCGGCGGCAGCGGTGCAGACCGCCCGTGCCCGACGCGACGACGCGCGGACCGCGACGGCCAAGGCCGGGGTGCTGGTCGAGGCGCTGCCCTGGCTGCAACGGTTCGCCGGCAAGGTCGTCGTCGTGAAGTACGGCGGCAACGCGATGGTCGACGACACGCTGCGGCAGGCGTTCGCCGACGACATGGTCTTCCTGCGCACGGCCGGGGTGCGACCGGTGGTCGTGCACGGCGGCGGTCCCCAGATCACCGCGATGCTGACCCGGCTCGGCATCACGAGTGAGTTCCGCGGCGGCCTGCGGGTGACCGACGAGGAGAGCATCGACGTGGTGCGGATGGTGCTGGTCGGTCAGGTCGGCCGCGAGCTCGTCGGGCTGCTCAACGGCCGCGGGCCGTACGCGGTCGGGATGTCCGGGGAGGATGCCGGGCTGTTCACCGCCGAGCGCCGGACCGCAGGGGTCGACGGCACCGCGGTGGATCTCGGGCTGGTCGGTGACGTCGTCGGGGTACGTCCGGAAGCGGTGCTCGACCTCATCGCCGCCGGTCGCATCCCGGTGATCTCCACGGTCGCCCCCGACGAGGACGGCCAGGTCCTCAACGTCAACGGCGACTCCGCCGCCGCGGCGCTGGCCGTCGCGCTGCAGGCGGAGAAGTTGGTGGTGCTCACCGACGTCGAGGGGCTGTACGCGGACTGGCCGGCCTCGTCCGACGTCATCAGCGAGATCGACGCCGATTCCCTGGCGGAGCTGATGCCCGGGCTGCAGTCCGGGATGGCCCCGAAGATGGAGGCCTGCCTGCGTGCGGTCCGCGGCGGGGTCCCGCAGGCCAGCGTCCTGGACGGCCGGGTCCCGCACAGCGTCCTGCTCGAACTGTTCACCCCGGAGGGCAACGGAACGATGGTGACAACGTGAGCACTGCACTCGATCCGATCGTCGGCCAGCAGGCACCCGTCGTCCCCGACGGCATCGCCGGGGACGAGTGGCTGCAGCGGTACCGGGGTGCGGTCATGAACACCTTCGGCGACCCCCGTCGCGTGCTGGTCCGCGGTGAGGGCGTGTACGTGTGGGACGCCGACGGGCGCCGGTACACCGATCTGCTGGCCGGTATCGCGGTGAACTCCCTCGGGCACGCCCATCCGCTGCTGGTGGCCGCGGTCACCGGGCAGCTGACCACGCTGGGACACGTGTCCAACTTCTTCGCCACCCCCGCTCAGATCGCGCTGGCCGAACGGATCACCGCTCTGGTCCCGCAGGTCGGTGACGTCCCGAACCGGGTGTTCTTCGCAAACTCCGGTGCCGAGGCGATCGAGGCCGCCTTCAAGATCGCCCGGCGCACCGGTCGCCCGCGCATCGCCGCCGCTGCCGGGTCCTTCCACGGGCGGACGATGGGGGCGCTCGCGCTGACCAGCAAGGCCGCCTACCGCGAGCCGTTCGGCCAGCTGCCGGGCCCGGTGGACTTCGTGCCGTTCGGCGACGTCGACGCCCTTGACGCTGCGGTCACCGACCAGACCGCGGCCTTCGTCGTGGAGCCGGTGCAGGGGGAGGCGGGGGTCATCCCCGCGCCACCGGGATACCTGGCCGCGGCCCGGCGCATCACCGCAGACCGCGGAGCACTGCTGATCCTCGACGAGATCCAGTCCGGCATGGGCCGGACGGGTCAGTGGCTCGCGCACACGGCGGCCGGCATCGTGCCCGACGTGGTCACCCTGGCCAAGGGACTCGGCGGCGGCATCCCGATCGGCGCCTGCCTGACGACCGGGGCGGCCACGACGCTGCTCGGCCGGGGACAGCACGGCACGACGTTCGGCGGCAACCCGGTAGCGGCCGCCGCCGGGCTGGCGGTGTTCGCCGCGATCGAGCGCGACGGGCTGCTGGGCAACGTCCGGCGCGTCGGAGCGGTGCTCGCCGACGGCATCGGGGCCACCGGGCATCCGCTGGTCGGGGAGGTCCGCGGCGCCGGCCTGTTGATCGGCTTCGACCTGACCCGCCCGGTCGCCGCCGCGGTCGCCGCCGCCGCACTGTCCGCCGGGTTCGTGGTCAACGACGTCCGACCGGATGCGATCCGGCTGGCGCCCCCGCTCGTCCTGACCGCCGGGCAGGCACGGGAGTTCCTCGACGCGCTGCCGGGCATCCTCGATGCCGCCGGGGCCGGACCGGCGATCCCTGATGCCGCCGGGGCCGGGCCGGGGACGCCGTGAGCACCCGGTCGATGCTCCGCGACGACGACCTGTCGCCGGACGAGCAGCTGGAGGTACTGGAACTAGCGGCCCGGATGAAGGCCGACCGGTTCGCGTTCCGTCCGTTGGCGGGCCCGCGGACAGTGGCCCTGCTGTTCGACAAGCCGTCGCTGCGGACCCGGGTGTCCTTCGCCGCGGGCGTCGCCGAGCTGGGCGGCTCGGCACTGATCGTCAACGACACCGCGGCGCAGTTCGGCCGCGGGGAGCCGGTCGCGGACGTCGCGCGGGTGCTCGGCCGCGCGTGCGCGGCGATCGTGTGGCGTACCTATGCCCAGGCCGGGTTGACCGACATGGCCGCGCACGCGGGTGTCCCGGTGGTCAACTCGCTGTCGGACCTGGCCCACCCGTGCCAGCTACTGGCGGACCTGCTCACCGTCCGGGAGCGACTCGGCGGGACCGCCGGGGTCGTCCTGGCCTACCTCGGTGACGGCGCGAACAACATGGCCACGTCCTACCTTCTCGCCGGCGCCACCGCGGGGATGCACGTCCGGGTCGTATCGCCGGACGGTGCCCGCCCCGCGCCGGGGGTACTCGACGACGCCTCGGCCATCGCCGCGCGCACCGGGGGCTCGGTCAGCTGGGTCGAGGACCCGGGCGACGGCGTCGCCGGTGCAGACGTGGTCGCGACCGACACATGGGTCTCGATGGGCCGGACCGACCCGGACGGGTCGACGGTTGCCACGTTCGGGCCGTACGCCGTCACGCGGGCGCTGCTCGCGCAAGCGTCGCCCGGTGCGCTGGTGCTCCACTGTCTACCGGCCTACCGGGGCCGGGAGATCGAGGCCGAGGTGATCGACGCTCCGGGAACCGCCGTGTGGGACCAGGCCGAGAACCGGCTGCACGCGCAGAAGGCCTTGCTCACGTTCCTGCTGGAGCGGTCCCGGTGAGCAGCGCTCCGGTGAGCGGCGCTCCGGCGAGCAGCGCACCGGTGGGGCGTGGCGGACCAGGCTCGTCGGTGAGCACGCCGACCGCGCGTCGGCAGCGGATCGCGGACCTGTTGGACACCCGTGTCGTCCACAGTCAGCCGGAGCTGTCGGACCTGCTGGCCGCCGACGGCATCGCGGTGACCCAGGCGACGCTGTCCCGGGATCTGGACGAGCTGGGCGCCACCAAGGTCCGTGGGCCGGGGGGTGCGCTGGTCTATGCACTGCCGGCCCAGGGCGGGGACGGCACGCCCAGGCCGGGTGGCGCGGTGCGGGAGAGCCGGGTGCGGCTGGCCCGGCTGGCCGCGGAACTACTGGTGTCCGCACAGGCCTCGGGCAACCTGGTGGTCGTCCGCACCCCGCCCGGCGCAGCCAACTTCCTCGCCTCCGCGCTGGACCGGGGTGCCGTGCCCGGACTGCTCGGCACGATCGCCGGCGACGACACCGTGCTGATCATCGCTGCCGGTGCCGACGGCGCCGACCGGCTGCGCAGCCACCTGCTGGCGCTGACCAATCCGACCGCTTGCTCGCCGTCCACCTCCACAGATCCCTCACTGACCTCCGTTCCACCTAGCTCCGGGAGCTCCTCGTGACCGACCGCGTCGTCCTCGCCTACTCCGGCGGACTGGACACCTCCGTGGCAATCGGCTGGATCGCCGCCGAGACCGGTGCCGAGGTGGTGGCCGTCGCCATCGATGTGGGCCAGGGCGGGGAGGACCTGGAGAGCATCCGTCAGCGGGCGCTGGCATGCGGCGCCGCCGAGGCGGTCGTGGTCGATGCCCGCGAGGAGTTCGCCACCGACTTCTGCGTGCCCGCAGTCAAGGCCAACGCGCTCTACATGGACCGCTACCCGCTGGTGTCCGCACTGTCGCGCCCGCTGATCGCGCGGCACCTGGTCGCGGCGGCACGGCAGTTCGACGCCACGACCGTCAGCCACGGGTGCACCGGCAAGGGCAACGACCAGGTCCGCTTCGAGGTGGCGATCGCCGCGATGCAGCCGGGGTTGAAGGTCATCGCCCCCGTCCGCGACTACGCCTGGACGCGGGAGAAGGCCATCGCCTATGCGGAGCAGCGCTCGCTGCCGATCGAGACCACCAAGCGGTCGCCGTTCTCCATCGACCAGAACCTGTGGGGCCGCGCGGTGGAGACGGGGTTCCTGGAGGACATCTGGAATGCGCCCACGAAGGACGTCTACGACTACACCGCCGAGCCGGACCTGTCCGGGACGCCCGACGAGCTCGTCCTCACCTTCACCGCCGGGGTTCCGACGGCGATCGACGGCCGCGCGGTAAGCCCGCTGGAGGCGATCGGTGAGCTGAGCCGCCGGGCCGGCGCCCAGGGCGTCGGGCGCCTGGACCTCGTCGAGGACCGGCTGGTCGGCATCAAGAGCCGGGAGATCTACGAGGCCCCGGGCGCGATCGCGCTGATCACCGCCCACCAGGAGCTGGAGAACGTCACCGTCGAGCGGGACCTCGCCCGGTTCAAGCGCGGGGTGGACCAGCGCTGGGGCGAGCTGGTCTACGACGGGCTCTGGTACTCCCCGCTCAAGCAGGCACTCGACACCTTCGTCGAGGAGTCCCAGCGCGCGGTGTCCGGTGAGGTCCGCCTCGTCCTGCACGCCGGACGTGCGGTCGTCACCGGGCGGCGCAGCGACGCCTCGCTGTACGACTTCAACCTGGCCACCTACGACGCGGGGGACACCTTCGACCAGAGCATGGCTCGCGGCTTCGTCGAGCTGTGGGGCCTGCCGTCCCGGATGGCAGCCGCCCGCGACGCCCGGATCGGCAACGGCGGCCCCGCGGCGTGAGCGGTGCCGCCGATCGACCCGGACCTGATGCGGGACCGGCCACCGGGGCCGGAACAGAGGCCCTGTGGGGAGCCCGCTTCGCCGGCGGGCCGTCGGATGCGATGGCCGCACTGAGCCGGTCGGTCCAGTTCGACCACCGCCTGGCCGTCCATGACCTGACCGCGTCCCAGGCCCACGCACGCGTGCTGCACCGGGCCGGCCTGCTCGACGAGGCCGAAGTCGCCGCCATCACAACGGCACTGGCCGCGATCGCCGCCGACGTGACCGCGGGCACCTTCGGGTACCAGCCCGGTGACGAGGACGTACACACGGCGCTGGAGCGGGCACTGGTGGAGCGGACCGGCGCGGTCGGCGGCAAGCTGCGGGCGGGGCGCAGCCGCAACGACCAGGTCGCCACCGACCTCCGGCTGTACCTGCGGGCGCAGTCCGGCGCGGTGGCGGCCGCCGTTCTCGACCTGGCCGGCGCCCTGTTGGACCAGGCCGAGCGGCACGCCGGCACGCCGTCACCCGGCTTCACCCACCTGCAGCACGCCCAGCCGATCACCCTCGGCCACGAGCTGGCCAAGCACGTGCACGCGCTGCACCGGGACCTGGACCGGCTGCGGGACTGGGGCGTGCGTGCCTCGGTCAGTCCGCTGGGTGCCGGCGCGCTCGCCGGGTCGACGCTCCCGCTGGACCCCGCCGCGGTGGCCGCCGACCTCCGTTTCGACCGGGCGTTCGCCAACTCCGTGGACGCCGTCTCCGACCGGGACTTCGTCGCCGAGTTCCTGTTCGTCGGCGCCCTGCTCGGGGTGCACCTGTCCCGGATCGGTGAGGAGTGGGCGCTGTTCGCCTCGGCCGAGTTCGGCTGGGCCGGGCTCGACGACGCCTGGTCCACCGGAAGTTCGATCATGCCGCAGAAGAAGAACCCGGACGTGGCCGAACTGGCCCGGGGAAAGGCGGGGCGGTTCATCGGGAACCTCACCGGTTTGCTCGTCACGCTCAAGGGGTTGCCTTTCGCCTACAACCGCGATCTGCAGGAGGACAAGGAACCGACCTTCGACACCGTCGAGCAGTTGCTGCTGCTCCTGCCCGCGGTCACCGGGATGGTTGCCACGACCCGGTTCCGGCCCGACGTCCTGGGTCCCACCGCGGCCGACGGTTTCGCGCTGGCCACCGACGTCGCGGAGTGGCTGGTCCGGCGGGGGGTGCCGTTCCGCCGCGCGCACGAGATCTCCGGGGCGATGGTGCGCCGGTGCGAGCAACTCGGGGTCGACCTGCCGGACCTGCCGCCCGGCGAGCTCGCCGCCCTGTCCGCGGAGCTGGAGCCGGCGCTGCTCGACGAGCTGACCGTGAGCGGTGCGCTCGCCGCCCGCTCCGCGCCCGGCATGACCGCGCCGGACCGGGTACGTGAGCAGGTCGGCGCCCTGCGGTCGGCCCAGCTGGGGTTGCGCGCGCTGACCGGCCGGGTTCCCGGCGCCTGACCGGGTGCTCCCGCCGCTACTGGACCGCGCCGAACTGTCCGGGGACGCGCCGTCCGCGGCGGTGCGGCTGCTCGGTGGACTGCTCGTCGCCCGCCCGGTCGACGCAGATGACGAGCAGGTGGTCCTGCGCCTGACCGAGGTCGAGGCCTACGGCGGGGAGGGCGACCCCGCATCGCACGCGGCCCGCGGTTGGACCCCGCGGACCGCGGTGATGTTCGGGCCGGCCGGGCACGCCTACGTCTACCTCAGCTACGGGATCCACTGGTGCCTCAACGTCAGCTGCGGCCCGAGCGGTCGGTCGTCCGCCGTCCTGTTGCGCGCCGCAACCGTCGTGTCAGGTCTGGAGACGGTCCGCCGTCGCCGACCCGCCGTGCGCGACGACACCCGACTGGCCCGGGGCCCGGGGGTACTGACGCTGGCCGCGGCGGTCACCGCGGAGCTGGGCGGGGCCGACCTGCTCGCCGGGCGGGCACGGGTGGGACTGCGCCGGCCCCCCGAGCCGGTGGACCCGGCGTCGATCCGGTCCGGGCCACGGGTCGGGGTGTCGGGCGCGGCCGACGTGCCGTGGCGGTTCTGGATTGCCGGCGAGCCGTCGGTGTCGACCTACCGCAGGTCTGCGGCGGCCCCACCTGCTGTCCGAAGCCCCTCCCGACCGTCCGGCAGGCTGGACCCCCGCGCCCCGGGTGTCGGGTGACCGCGGAAGCGACGAGGGAGTGAGCCGTGGGCGAGACGTTGGCCGAGCTCGAGGAGCGGGGCCTGGTAGCCCAGTCCACCGACCGGGCGGCCCTGGCCGCCGCGTTCGCAGCCGGGCCGGTGACGTACTACTGCGGTTTCGACCCGACGGCGCCCAGCCTGCATATCGGCAACCTCGTCCAGCTGCTGACCCTGCGGCGGATCCAGGACGCCGGGCACCGGCCCATCGCGCTGGTCGGTGGGTCGACCGGGCTGATCGGCGATCCGAAACCGAACGCCGAACGCACCCTGAACAGCCGCGAGACGGTCCACTCGTGGTCCGAACGGGTCCGGGGACAGGTGGACCGGTACCTGGACTTCGGCGGGACGAACGCCGCGCGGGTGGTGAACAACCTGGACTGGACGGCGCCGCTGACGGCGCTGGACTTCCTGCGGGACGTGGGGCAGCACTTCCGCGTCAACCGGATGCTGGCCAAGGAGGCGGTCAGCGCCCGGATGGCCGGGGACACCGGGATCAACTACACCGAGTTCAGCTACCAGCTGCTGCAGGCGCTGGACTACCTGCAGCTCTACCGGAAGTTCGGCTGCACGCTGCAGCTCGGCGGCAGCGACCAGTGGGGGAACATCACGGCCGGTGTCGACCTGGTCCACCGGGTGGAGCACGTCCCGGTCCACGCCCTCTCGACGCCGCTGGTGACGAAGGCCGACGGGACGAAGTACGGCAAGACCGAGGGCGAGGGGACGGTCTGGCTGGACCCGGCGATGACCAGCCCGTACGCCTTCTACCAGTTCTGGCTCAACGTGGAGGATGCCGACGTCGTCACATTGTTGCGCTACTACACCTTCCGCGAACAGGCGGACATCGAGGGACTGGCCGAGGAGGTCGCGACCCGCCCGGGTGCCCGGGCGGCACAGCGGGCGCTGGCGGCCGAGGTGACGACTCTGGTGCACGGTCGGAGGCAGTTGCAGGCGGTCGAGCAGGCGTCGGCGGCTCTGTTCGGACAGGCAGACGTGCGCGAGGTCGATCCGGCTGTCCTGGGCGCGGCACTGGCGACCGTGCCCTTGACGACCGTTCCCGCCGGAACGAGCCCGTCGGTCGCGGAGCTGTTCGTGGCGACCGGGCTCGCGCCGAGTCTGTCCGCGGCGCGGCGGACGATCACGGAGGGCGGCGCGTCGGTGAACAACGTCCGGGTCGAGGACCCCGCTGCCGGACTGGACCGGGCAGCGGCCGTGGGCGGCCGCTGGTTGGTCCTCCGACGGGGTCGGCGGGCCGTCGGTGGCGTGGAGCTGGTGGGTGCGAGCGCTCGCCCGTGGGACGGCTGATCCCCTGTGCAGGCAGCGATTTGACACCCCCCCGGGGCAGCGCCTAACTTCTCTCTTGTCGCAAGGAACGGCCCGGGGGCACCAGCCCCCGGAAGCGCGATCCCCCCCGGGGGCCATCGCCCACCAGCAGCTGGACGCCACCAGGTGTCCGCCGCACAGCCTCCTTGGACCACCTCGCACAGCAGTGCCGAAACCGGGTTGCCGGAGTCGATGCTGAGATGTACGTTGGTGAAGTTGCCCCGAGCGGAGTGGAAACGCCGAGTACGGAGCGCGTCCGATCCTTGAGAACTCAACAGTGTGCCGAAAGTCAATGCCAGAACCCCGTGCCGGCGGTCATCTCGACCGACGGAACGGATTTCTTTGAGACGTGACCGGGTCAAGCCGGTCACAAGTAGTGCCACGATCAATTTTCGTGTCGTCGACCGCTTTCGGGCGGGAAGACATATGACATCAACGGAGAGTTTGATCCTGGCTCAGGACGAACGCTGGCGGCGTGCTTAACACATGCAAGTCGAGCGGTGAACCTCTTCGGAGGGGATCAGCGGCGAACGGGTGAGTAACACGTGAGCAACCTGCCCTTGGCTCTGGGATAAGCCCGGGAAACCGGGTCTAATACCGGATACGACCACCGACGACATCGTCTGGTGGTGGAAAGTTCCGGCGGCCAAGGATGGGCTCGCGGCCTATCAGCTTGTTGGTGAGGTAACGGCTCACCAAGGCGTCGACGGGTAGCCGGCCTGAGAGGGTGACCGGCCACATTGGGACTGAGACACGGCCCAGACTCCTACGGGAGGCAGCAGTGGGGAATATTGCGCAATGGGCGAAAGCCTGACGCAGCAACGCCGCGTGAGGGACGACGGCCCTCGGGTTGTAAACCTCTTTCGGCAGGGACGAAGCGAAAGTGACGGTACCTGCAGAAGAAGCACCGGCTAACTACGTGCCAGCAGCCGCGGTAATACGTAGGGTGCGAGCGTTGTCCGGAATTATTGGGCGTAAAGAGCTTGTAGGTGGTCCTTCACGTCTGCTGTGAAATCTCAGGGCTCAACCCTGAGCTTGCAGTGGATACGGGAGGACTCGAGTTCGGCTGGGGAGACTGGAACTCCTGGTGTAGCGGTGGAATGCGCAGATATCAGGAAGAACACCGGTGGCGAAGGCGGGTCTCTGAACCGATACTGACACTGAGAAGCGAAAGCGTGGGGAGCAAACAGGCTTAGATACCCTGGTAGTCCACGCCGTAAACGTTGGGCGCTAGGTGTGGGGGACTTTCCACGTTCTCCGTGCCGCAGCTAACGCATTAAGCGCCCCGCCTGGGGAGTACGGCCGCAAGGCTAAAACTCAAAGGAATTGACGGGGGCCCGCACAAGCGGCGGAGCATGCTGATTAATTCGATGCAACGCGAAGAACCTTACCTGGGCTTGACATACACGGAAAACTGGCAGAGATGTCAGGTCCGCAAGGGCCGTGTACAGGTGGTGCATGGTTGTCGTCAGCTCGTGTCGTGAGATGTTGGGTTAAGTCCCGCAACGAGCGCAACCCTCGTCCTATGTTGCCAGCGGGTAAAGCCGGGAACTCATGGGAGACTGCCGGGGTCAACTCGGAGGAAGGTGGGGATGACGTCAAATCATCATGCCCCTTATGTCCAGGGCTTCAAGCATGCTACAATGGCCGGTACAAAGGGCTGCGATACCGCAAGGTGGAGCGAATCCTCTAAAGCCGGTCTCAGTTCGGATCGGGGTCTGCAACTCGACCCCGTGAAGTCGGAGTCGCTAGTAATCGCAGATCAGCAATGCTGCGGTGAATACGTTCTCGGGCCTTGTACACACCGCCCGTCAAGTCACGAAAGTCGGTAACACCCGAAGCCGGTGGCCTAACCGCAAGGAGGGAGCCGTCGAAGGTGGGACTGGTGATTGGGACTAAGTCGTAACAAGGTAGCCGTACCGGAAGGTGCGGCTGGATCACCTCCTTTCTAAGGAGCACCTGGTGCCTGTAGGGCATCCAGACCTCCGCTCCGGGCATATGCCTCGGAGGGAGAGCTCAATGGGTGGAACATTGACCAGTCGGCCAGCAATCCGAATAGCCGTGGTGTCTTCATGAACCTCGCGCGGGGAGGAGAGCTGGCCCAGGCACACTGTTGGGTCCTGAGGGATCGGTCATCCGATCACTCAGTGCCAGCCGATCATGGTTGGCGCCGGACAGCAGACACCTCCGAACCGCCGGTTCTACCGGTAGGCGGGGGTGTAACTGACTGTTCCGACCGCATCTTGAGAACTGCACAGTGGACGCGAGCATCTTTTAAGTAGCTGGCAAGTTATAAAGGGCACACGGTGGATGTCTAGGCATCAGGAGCCGATGAAGGACGTAGGAGGCTGCGATAAGCCCCGGGGAGCTGTCAACCGAGCTGAGATCCGGGGATTTCCGAATGGGGCAACCTTTTACCGTCGTCTGAATACATAGGGCGACGGAGGGAACGTGGGGAAGTGAAACATCTCAGTACCCACAGGAAGAGAAAACAACAGTGATTCCGTAAGTAGTGGCGAGCGAACGCGGAACAGGCCAAACCGAGCACGTGTGATAGCTGACAGGCGTTGCGTGTTCGGGGTTGTGGGACTGCTCAGACGGGTCTGTCAACCCGACAGGGAGTAAGAAACCAGTGGTGAAGACGAAGCGCATGCGAAAGGCGCGGCACAGAGGGTAACACCCCCGTAGTCGAAAGTCACTGGCTCCCGAGCACAATCCCAAGTAGGACGGAACCCCTGAAATTCCGTTCGAATCTGGCGGGACCACCCGCTAAGCCTAAATACTCCCTGATGACCGATAGCGGACAAGTACCGTGAGGGAAAGATGAAAAGTACCGCGGGAGCGGAGTGAAATAGTACCTGAAACCGTGTGCCTACAAGCCGTGGGAGCTGTCCTCGTGACAGTGACTGCGTGCCTTTTGAAGAATGAGCCTGCGAGTTAGTGGTACGTGGCGAGGTTAACCTGTGAGGGGAAGCCGTAGCGAAAGCGAGTCCGAATAGGGCGATTCAGTCGCGTGCTCTAGACCCGAAGCGGGGTGATCTACCCATGGCCAGGTTGAAGCGCGGGTAAGACCGCGTGAAGGACCGAACCCACCAATCGTGAAAAATTGGGGGATGAGCTGTGGGTAGGGGTGAAAGGCCAATCAAACTCCGTGATAGCTGGTTCTCCCCGAAATGCATATAGGTGCAGCGTCACGTGTTTCTCGCCGGAGGTAGAGCACTGGATGGTCGATGGGGCTCACAAGCTTACTGACGTCAACCAAACTCCGAATGCCGGTGAGTGAGAGCGTGGCAGTGAGACTGCGAGGGATAAGCTCCGTAGTCGAGAGGGAAACAACCCAGACCACCAGCTAAGGCCCCAAAGCGTGTGCTAAGTGGGAAAGGATGTGGAGTCGCAGAGACAACCAGGAGGTGGGCTTGGAGGCAGCCACCCTTGAAAGAAAGCGTAATAGCTCACTGGTCAAGTGATTCCGCGCCGACAATTTAGCGGGGCTCAAGCACACCGCCGAAGCTGTGGCTTTCATGCGTAAGCATGGAGGGGTAGGGGAGCGTCGTGCCACGTCGAAGCAGCGGAGGAATCCAGCTGTGGAGTGACACGAGTGAGAATGCAGGCATGAGTAGCGAATGAAGAGCGAGAAACTCTTCCGCCGGATGACCAAGGGTTCCAGGGCTAGGTTAATCCTCCCTGGGTAAGTCGGGACCTAAGGCGAGGCCGACAGGCGTAGTCGATGGACAACGGGTTGATATTCCCGTACTGACAGTGATTCGCGATGGTGTGACGCGGACAGGTAACCCAACCGTGGCGATGGTAGACCACGGCCAAGGGCGCAGGACGAGGCATAGGTAAATCCGGCCTCATCAGTCCGAGACCTTACGGGGAGATCGTTTCGACGATCGAGTGGGCGATCCTATGCCGCCAAGAAAAGCCACCTAAGTGTTATGAATCATCGTCACCCGTACCCCAAACCGACTCAGGTGGTCAGGTAGAGAATACCGAGGCGATCGAGATAACTACGGTTAAGGAACTAGGCAAAATACCCCCGTAACTTCGGGATAAGGGGGGCCGGAGACGTGTAGGGCCTTGCGCCCGAAGCGTCAAAGGCCGCAGAGACCAGGCCCAAGCGACTGTTTACTAAAAACACAGGTCCGTGCGAAGTCGTAAGACGCTGTATACGGACTGACGCCTGCCCGGTGCTGGAACGTTAAGGGGACCGGTCAGCCGCAAGGCGAAGCTGAGAACTTAAGCGCCAGTAAACGGCGGTGGTAACTATAACCATCCTAAGGTAGCGAAATTCCTTGTCGGGTAAGTTCCGACCTGCACGAATGGCGTAACGACTTGGGCACTGTCTCAACCGTAGACTCGGCGAAATTGCACTACGAGTAAAGATGCTCGTTACGCGCGGCAGGACGGAAAGACCCCGGGACCTTTACTATAGCTTGGTATTGGTGGTTGGTTTGATTTGTGTAGGATAGGTGGGAGGCTGTGAAGCTCGGACGCCAGTTCGGGTGGAGCCAACGTTGAAATACCACTCTGATCACACTAGCTGTCTAACCTAGGTCCGTGAATCCGGATCAGGGACAGTGCCTGGTGGGTAGTTTAACTGGGGCAGTTGCCTCCTAAAGAGTAATGGAGGCGCCCAAAGGTTCCCTCAGCCTGGTTGGCAATCAGGTTTCGAGTGCAAGTGCACAAGGGAGCTTGACTGTGAGACGGACACGTCGAGCAGGGACGAAAGTCGGGACTAGTGATCCAACGGTGGCTTGTGGAAGCGCCGTTGCTCATCGGATAAAAGGTACCCCGGGGATAACAGGCTGATCTTCCCCAAGAGTCCATATCGACGGGATGGTTTGGCACCTCGATGTCGGCTCGTCGCATCCTGGGGCTGGAGCCGGTCCCAAGGGTTGGGCTGTTCGCCCATTAAAGCGGCACGCGAGCTGGGTTTAGAACGTCGTGAGACAGTTCGGTCCCTATCCGCCGCGCGCGCAGGAGACTTGAGAAGGGCTGTCCCTAGTACGAGAGGACCGGGACGGACGAACCTCTGGTGTGCCAGTTGTTCTGCCAAGAGCACGGCTGGTTGGCTACGTTCGGAAGTGATAACCGCTGAAAGCATCTAAGTGGGAAGCATGCTTCGAGATGAGGTCTCCCCTGTGATAAGGCCCCCAGTAGACCACTGGGTTGATAGGCCGGAGGTGGAAGTGTGGCAACACACGCAGCTGACCGGTACTAATAGGCCGAACGACTTGTCTTCAACTTCTTGCTCGCGTCCACTGTGCGGTTCCCGGGATACGGCCGGTTCAGGCGGTTATCTCCACAGAGTTACGGCGGTCATGGCGAAGAGGAAACGCCCGGTCCCATTCCGAACCCGGAAGCTAAGCTCTTCAGCGCCGATGGTACTGCGCGGGAGGCCGCGTGGGAGAGTAGGTCACCGCCGGACATCTTCACGGAGCCTGCGGCCACCCCTCACGGGGTGGTCGCAGGCTTTTTGTCGTCTGTCCGCCCTGCACCGCCCAGACGAGAGGACGTTCCTATGAGCTCCAGTTCGGATGCCTCTCGACGGGGATCACACGGGGGGGCCGGGGGGCGTAGTGGGCGCCCGGTGGGGGGTTCGCGGAACGATTCGGGTCGGCGGTCCGTCGCCGGTCAGGTTGGCTCGGGGGGGATGGGGCGACGGCCGTCGGAAAGGTCCGGCAGTCCAGGCGTCGCCGGCCGGCGACGTTACCCACGTATCGACGCCGATGATCCTCGAGCCGGTGGTAGCACCCGCCCTACGGGCAACCGCTTGGCCGCTGGCGGCATGGTCGGGGACTCAGCTCGGTGGTCGGGCCGATCGGGCGGATATCGCCCGGTAGGGGACGGGTTCGGCCAAAACAGTCAGGGGACCCCAAGAACGGGCGCGACGAATAGCCGGGGGTCCACCGGAGCCCGCCCGGGTAATCGCCAGACGGCGGGGGCTGCTGCCGGGTTAGCGCCGAGGACGGGTCGCGATGTTCGGCCCGCAACAGGTCGGTCGGTCCGCACTGGAGCTGAGCGCACCGAGGTAAGCCGTGCACCGCGCGGCGGTTCCGGTGCCGGTGATCGACAACGGGCAGGCGGCACTCCGTGGCCGCGGCGCACACGGGACGAGCGCGACGATGGCCGTTCGCCCGTATCCGATGTGAGCCGCCCTTACGGTCGCCGAACGACGGGCCGGCGCGAGCGCCGCGACGCCGAGCAGTTCCGCCCTCCGGCGCAGGCCGGTCGTCACGCCCGTCCCGGCGAACGGGGGTCTGGCGGGGATCGGGCACCCCGTGCTGGGGGCGAGCGCAGTGCACCCCGCGCGGCCGACGAGCGCTCGTCCCGGCTGGCGGCTCGGACGGGGTTCCCGCACGGGCCCGACAGCAGCGGGGGTCGAAAGGATCCGGGGGTCAGGGGAACCACCGGTGGTCACCGCAGACCCGAGCGTCCCAACGGGGGCTCCGGCGAGCGCGGATCCGGCCGGCGAACCTTCCAGAGAGCCGATCAACCCAATCGTGCCGCCCGCGCGGACCGACCGGTCGGAACGAGCCGCCCGGTCGGAACAGACCGGCCGGTCCGAACAAGCCGCCCGGTCGGAACAGACCGGCCGGTCCGAACAAGCCGCCCGGTCCGAACAAGCCGGCCGGTCGGGAAGGACGGACCCGTCAGACCCGCTCGGGAAGACCGAGCAGAGGCGGGCGCGCCGGGTCGTCGGGGAGCCGGCGCCAGCGGCCGGCCGAGGCGCGACGAGCGGAGCAGGACGCCGAACGGTTCGCGCGCGGCAACGGGGGACCGGCAGGGCGTGGACCGGGTCGGGTCGGGCACGGCCCGCGGATCCGGCGGCGCCGACCGTTCACTGCGAGCCGGTCGGGGTACGGACGCCAACGAGCGCCCCGAACGGATGCGCCCCGGGGTGCAGCGGCCCGGGCTGCAGCGACCTGTCCTGCAGGCACCGGCCCATCGCCCCGGGGTGACCGCCGACGACGTCGAACCCGACGTCCGCAGGGAACTCCGGTCGCTCGGACGCGAGCGCGCCGAGCGCGTCGCGCTCCACCTTGCGTCGGCGGTGGCTGCCCTCGGCGACGACGACGCCGGGGCGGCGGTGGACCACGCCGACGCTGCCGTCGAGCTCGCTCCCCGGCTGGGCGTCGTCCGGGAGACCGCAGGGCTCGTCCGGTACCGCGCCGGGGACTTCGCTCACGCGCTGCGTGAGCTGCGGACGGCGCGGAGGATGGGCGCCGGTACCGAGCTCGTTCCGGTGATCGTCGACTGCGAACGAGCGCTCGGCCGACATGCCCGTGCCTTGGAGCTGGCACAGGAGGCCCGCAGTCTCGGTCTGGACCGCTCCGCGCAGGTGGAGCTCGCGATGGTCGTCGCGGGAACACGACGTGATCTCGGTGACCTCCCGGCGGCGCTGCGGGAGCTGGAGTTGCCGGAGCTGCGCTCGGCGGCCCCGTCATCGATCCGGCTGCGTTACGCCTACGCCGACCTGCTGGAGGGAGCCGGTCGCGCCGACGACGCGCTGAGCTGGTTCTCCCGCGTGTCCCAGGTCGACAGCGCCGGTGACACCGACGCCGCCGAACGGGTGCTGATGCTGCACGGTCTGTCGATCGAGTCCCTCGACGACGAGATTCCGGTCGAGGACTCCCACGGGGCGGTCTTGGACGACGGGGCGGTCTTGGACGACGGGGCGGTTGCAGACGCTGAGTCCGGCGGTGCGTCCGGGCGACGGGTGCCCGACGCGCTTGGGCCGGACAATGGCCCGGTGCCATCGACACCGGACGGGAGAAGCAGCGCGTGACCTCACACAACGAACCGCGCGACGACATCACCGACGAGCTGACCGGCCCGGGCGGTGATGTCGTGGACTGGTATCGCCGCGCCGTGGACCTGCTCGACTCGAGGAACGACGCGGCCGCGGCTGTACTGCTCGAACGCGCTCTGCAGGCGGAACCGGCTTCCCCGGCGTTGCAGGAGGCCATGGGACGGGCCAGGTTCGGGTCGCGGCAGTACGCGGAGTCGGCCGACCTCTTCGGCAGTCTCGTCGAGCGCGATCCGACCGACCACTACGCACGGTACGGACTCGGGTTGGCGCTGAGCAGGCTCGGCCGCCAGGAGGACGCCCTGGAACACCTGGCCGTCGCGGTCGCCATGCGGCCGAGTAGGGGCGAGTACGACGACGCGCTTCGCCAGGCCCGCGCCACCGTCGACGCCCGCCGGGCCGCCGGCACGTGAGCGCCACCACGGCGGTGCCGGCCGGCACCCCGCTGGTCGAGGCCGTCGACGTCCTCCTGCTCGACCTCGACGGCACTGTCTACCGGGGCGGCTCGGCGATCGACGGTGCAGCGCGCGCGGTGCGAGCATGCGCTCAGCGCGGCATCCGCTCGGCATACGTCACGAACAACGCGTCGCGCTACCCGCGGGCGATCGCCGAGCAACTGACCGCTGCGGGCATCCCGACCGAGGCCGACGACGTGGTGACGGCCGCGCAGGCCGGCGCCCGACTGCTCGCCTCGCTGGTCGAACCGGGGACGCGGACGTTGGTCGTGGGCAGCGCGCACCTGGCCGAGGAGGTGGCAGCAGCCGGTCTGACGCCGATGTCCAGTCGGGACGAAGCCGACCGGGTGCCGCAGGTCGGTGCGGTGGTGCAGGGATTCGATCCTGCGCTCGGCTGGCACGACCTCGCCGTGGCCGCCTACGCGTTGGCCGGCGACGTCACGTGGGTGGCGACCAACGTCGACCTCACCATCCCCACCGGCAACGGCATCGCACCGGGGAACGGTTCGCTGGTGAACGCGGTCGCGGCGGCCGCCCGGCGGCGTCCGGTGGTCGCCGGCAAGCCCGAACGGCCGCTGTTGGACCAGGCCATCGAGCGCACCGGTGCCACCGCACCACTCGTGGTCGGGGACCGGTTGGACACCGACATCGAGGCCGGGGTCCGGGCCGGGCTGCCCACGCTGCTGGTGCTGACCGGCGTCTCGGGTCCGGTCGACCTGGTCCAGGCACCGCGAGACGCCCGCCCTGCTCATCTGGCCGCGGACCTCTCCGGTCTGTTGGAGCCGGCACTGCAGGTCACGGACGACGGGGACGGAACGTGGAGCTGCGCTGGCTGGGCCGTCCGGATCGAGATCGGCGCGGTGACCGTGCACGGGTCCGGGGACCGCGTCGCCGGGCTGTGGGCGTTGGCGCACGCCTGCTGGGCAGTAGCCGACTCAGGACCGGACGCCGTGGACGCGGCCGACATCGCGACGGCGCTGACGTCGCTCGGCTGGCCGGACGGCGTCGCCCGGTGAACGCCGCCCAACCGGGCGCGTCCGTGCCCGAGCCGGACCTGCTCGCCGCGGTCCGCGACATCGTCGCCGGCCTCGAGCCGGGTCGCGGCGCCGACCGGAGTGACGGCGCCGAGGACACCGAGGACACCGCGGACCCGGCGGCGCGCCTGGCGCAACTGGAGGACGCCCACCGGATGCTGCGTGCGCTGTTGGACCTGCCCGATGCGTGACCTCCCGCCCCGCGCGGGCCAGCCACCGCTCGCGCCCGGGGCGCGGCCCACGTCACCGGGGCAGTCGCCTGCGCCGGGGCAGTCGCCTGCGCCGGGGCAGTCGCCTGCGCCGGGGCAGTCGCCTGCGCCGGGGCAGCGGCGCCCGCCCGGCCAGCCGGCGCGCGCGAGCCGGAGCGAGCAGTCCGCAGCAGCGGCCCGTGGGCGGACCCGGCTGGACACGGAGCTGGTCCGGCGCGGCCTGGCCAGATCACGGACCCACGCCGGGCAGCTGGTCGCCGAGGGCAGGGTGAACGTGGCCGGACGCACCGCAAGCCGTCCGGCCCAGGCACTGACCGCTGACATGGCGGTCGTCGTGGTCGGCGGCGCCGCCGACTTCGCATCCCGTGCCGGCGGCAAACTCGACGGCGCCCTCGACGCGTTCGCGGCCGACGGAGTGGGCGTCGTCGTCGCCGGGCGCCGCTGCCTGGACGCGGGGGCGTCGACCGGGGGGTTCACCGACGTGCTGCTGCGGCGCGGCGCGGCCTCGGTGGTCGCCGTCGACGTGGGAACCGCTCAGCTGCGCCCGGAGCTGGTGGCCGATCCCCGGGTCGAGGTCCGCGAGAGCACCGACATCCGCGACGTGGACGTCGCCGAGCTGCCGGACGGGCCGGTCGGTCTGGCCGTCGCAGATCTGTCGTTCATCTCGCTGACGAAGGTCGTCCCCGCGCTGAGCGCTCTCGTGGACCCCGACGGTGACCTGGTACTGCTCGTCAAGCCGCAGTTCGAGGTGGGCCGGGAGGCGGTCGGCCGCGGTGTCGTCGCCGATCCGGTGCTCTGGCGGCAGGCGGTCGACTCCGTCGCCGCGGCGGCCGCCGAGCTGGGATGGGCGGTCGTGTCCGAAGTGCCCAGTAGCGTCCCGGGACGGGCGGGCAACCGGGAGTTCGTCCTGTGGCTGCGCCGGGTCGGCCGGTCGGCCGGTCGAGGGAGGTAGGCGATGACGCGCATCGTCCTGCTGGTCGCCCACACGGGGCGGCCGGAGGCGGTCGACAGCACACGCCGCGCCGTCGCCCTGCTCGGCAGGGCGGGAATCCAGGTCCGGATGACCGCGCAGGAGGCCGAGCTGGTCGGAGTCGCCGGCAGCGACGGCACAGCCGGGGAGCCCGATGTCCAGACGATCGGGGAGGCCGACACCGACGCGTGCGCCGAGGGTTGCGAACTGGTGGTGGTCATCGGCGGCGACGGCACCCTGTTGCGCGGCGCCGAGTTCGCCCGCACCTGGGACGTCCCGCTGCTCGGGGTCAACCTCGGCCACTTCGGCTTCCTCGCCGAGGCCGAGCAGGCCGACCTCGACGAGACGGTCGCCCGGATCGCGGCCCGCGACTACCGGGTGGACGAACGGATGACGCTCGCTGTGACCGTCCGCGACGGCTCCGGTGCGATGGTCGCGGACGGCTGGGCGCTGAACGAGGCCTCGATCGAGAAGGCCGCGCACAACCGGATGCTGGAGATGGTGGTGACCATCGACGACCAGCCGCTGTCCAGGTGGTCCTGCGACGGGGTGGTCGCCGCAACGCCCACCGGCTCGACCGCCTACGCGTTCTCCGCCGGTGGGCCGATCGTCTGGCCCGGCGTCGAGGCGCTGCTGGTGGTGCCGCTGAGCGCGCACGCGCTGTTCGCCAGGCCACTGGTGGTCGCTCCCAGCACCCCGGTCGGTTTCCAGATGCTCAACGACTCCGCGGACGCGGCCGTCCTGTGGTGCGACGGCCGACGGCCGGTGGAGCTCCCGCCCCGGGCCACGGTGACGGTGCGGCGCAGCGACCGGGCGGTCCGCTTCGCCCGGGTGTCGCCGGATTCGTTCACCCGCCGTCTGGTCGACAAGTTCGAGCTCCCGGTCGCCGGGTGGCGCGGCCGTCGGGAGGCACTGGTGGCCGCCGCCCGGAGCGGGGCGCCGGAGCCACCGGAGCCACCGGGGTGATCGAGAGCCTGCGCATCCGCGGGCTCGGCGTCATCGCCGACGTCGAGCTGCGGCTGCATCCGGGGCTGACCGTGCTGACCGGCGAGACCGGTGCGGGCAAGACGATGGTCCTGACCGGCCTGGGACTGGTCCTGGGTGAGCGGTCGGACCCGGCCCGGGTCCGACCGGGCGCCGCCCGCGCGGTCGCCGAGGGCGTCGTCGTCCTGCCGGCCGGGTCACCGGCGCGGGACGCGGTCACCGGTGCGGGCGGGGTCGTCGACGATGACGGGACCGTCGTGCTGGTGCGGACGGTCTCCGCCGAGGGGCGGTCCCGGGCACACGCCGGCGGCACGGCGGTGCCCGCGGTGACCCTCGTCGGTGTCGGTGGCGAGCTGGTGACGGTGCACGGGCAGGCCGACCAGCGACGACTCGTCCACCGGTCGGTGCAACGGGACCTGCTCGACGCCTACGCGAGCCGGGTCACCGACGGCGTCCACGGTCGACTGCTCGCCGACCACGGCCGGGTGTACGGACGGCTGGCCGAGGTCGACGCCCGACTGGCCGCGCTGGTCGCTGCCAGTGCCGAGCGGGCCCGGGAACAGGACATGCTCCGGCACGGCCTGGCCGAGATCGCCGAAGTCGGCCCCAAGCCTGGCGAGGACGTCGAGCTGACCGTAGAGCAGTCACGGCTCGGGCACGCCGCGGACCTGACCACCGCTGCCCGCACCGCTCACGACGTGCTCACCGGGGAAGACCTGGGTGCCGGTGGGTCGGTGGCCGGCGCGCTCGCCGTCGCGACGCGGGCACTGGACGACGTCGCCGGACTCGACCCGGCCCTGAGCGAGCTGGCCGGTCGGCTGCGCGCCCTGCTCCTCGAGGTCGGCGACACGGCCACCGACCTGGCCTCCTATGCCGGCTCCGTCGAGGACGACCCGGTCCGGCTGGCGATGATCGGTGACCGGCGGGCGGCGCTGTCCCGGCTGGACCGGCGCTACGGCACGGCCGCGCACAGCCGGGCACCTGCCTCCCCGGCGGGCGCTTCACCGGCGCCGGCCGCCGACGGTGCCGACCCGGTCCTGGCGTGGGCTGCGGACGCTGAGCGGAGGCTGCTGGACCTGGACGGAGCGGGGGACGAGCTGGCTGTGCTGCGGGCCGACCGCGACGGGCTCGTGCGCGAGCTGGCCGGCACCGCCGTCGAGCTGTCGGCGAGCCGGCGACGGTCCGGTGCCGACCTGGCCGCGGCCGTGACCGTCGAGCTGGCCGACCTTGCGATGCCGTCGGCCCGGCTGTCTGTGCAGGTCCTCCCGCGGACCGCGGTCGCGCCCGCGGACCCCGACGGGTTGACGGGGCGCCCCGTCGGGGTCGGCGTGTACGGCGCCGACGACGTCGTGCTCGGCCTCGAGCCACACCCCGGCGCGGGGGTGGCGCCGCTGGGTCAGGGGGTGTCCGGCGGCGAGCTGTCCCGGGTGATGCTCGCCCTGGAGGTGGTGTTGGCCGGTACGACGGGAACGCCGACCTACGTCTTCGACGAGGTCGACGCCGGCATCGGCGGACGGACTGCGCTGGAGGTCGGCCGGCGGCTGGCGCGGCTGGCCGCGACCCGACAGGTAGTGGTGGTCACCCACCTGGCGCAGGTCGCCGCATTCGCCGACCGGCACCTGGTCGTCGTAAAGGACGCGGCCGGTGAGGTGACGAGTAGCGGCGTCACCGAGGTCAGCGACGGGGACCGCGTCGCCGAACTTGCCCGGATGCTTGCCGGGAACGGTGACTCGGCCGCCGCGCGTGCCCACGCTGCGGAACTGCTCGTGACGGCGCGGGCGGGTGTCTCGGCCGGCTGAGACGTCCCGGCGCGTCGGCGCGCGAGGCCAACGATCGACCGGGGGCGGCATGGCACTGTCGGACGATGCCCCTGCTGCGTCGCCGCGGCCGTGCGCTCGACGGCGTCGCCGGCATGGTCCGCGTCGACCGCCGGACTTCGAACCTCGTCAGGCGCCTGCAGCCCGGGGACATCGCGCTGATCGACCACCTGGACCTGGACCGGGTCAGCGCGGAAGCGCTGGTCTGCTGCGGTGTCGCGGCCGTGCTCAACGTCCAGCCGAGCATCAGCGGCCGTTACCCGAACCTCGGCCCGGAGATCGTCGTGGGCGCCGGGATCCCGCTGGTCGACGCCCTCGGACCGGACCTGGTGGCCCAGCTCAGCGAGGGGGACCCGATCCGGTTGGACGACGCCGGAGTGGTCTACCGCGGGCAGACGGCGCTTGGCGCCGGAACGGTGCAGACGCGCGACTCGGTCGCCGCTGCGATGGAGGGCGCCCGCTCGGGGCTGGCCACGCAGCTCGAGGCGTTCGCCGCCAACACGGTGGAGTACCTGCGCCGGGAACGGGCGCTGCTGCTCGACGGGGTCGGCGTGCCCGCCATCCGGACAGACCTGGACGGGCGGCATGTCGTGGTGGTCGTCCGCGGCTACGACTACCGGGAGGACCTGGCGTCCCTGCGGCCCTACATCCGGGAGTACAAGCCGGTGCTGGTCGGGGTGGACGGGGGCGCCGACGCCCTCGCCCACGCCGGCTACCGGCCGGACCTGATCGTCGGGGACATGGATTCGGTCACCGACCGGACCCTGCGCTGCGGCGCCGAGCTGGTGGTCCGCGCCTACCGCGACGGGACGGCGCCGGGTCAGGGCCGCCTGGAGCGGCTGGGATTCACCCCGGTGGTCTTCCCGGCTGCCGGGAACAGCGAGGACATCGCGATGCTGCTCGCCGACTCAGCCGGGGCGAGCCTCATCGTGGCCGTCGGTGGGCACGCGACCCTCGTGGAGTACCTGGACAGGGACCGCGCCGGCATGGCGAGCACCTTCCTCACCCGGCTGCGGGTCGGCGGAAAGCTGGTCGACGCGAAAGCCGTCAGCCGCCTGTCCCGCGGCCAGGTCCGCGGCTGGCAGATCGCGCTGCTGGCGGTGGTCTGCGCGGCCGCGGCCGCGGCCGCGGTCGCCGTCGCGGTTGCGGCCGCCGCGACGCCGGCCGGTCTGACCTCGTCGGACGTTCTCGGTGTCCGCTGGGACGGACTGGTCCGCTGGTTCCGGAACCTGTTCTGACCGCGCATCGGGCCCGGACGCCGCCACCCGGCCGACCGAGGACGACACCGCGGCAGCGCCGACATCGGGCCACGACGAGCCGCTCCTGTTAGATTCACAGCCCGTGGACGGGCTAGCCGCCTGACCGGGTTCCGGCGCTGTCAGCTGCACCGGATCGCGACCAGGTCGAGCCCCGCCGCAGCAGCAGGCACACCGGTGTCCGTTGTCCAGCGACCACGGGAGTTCCTCTTGGCCGGTACCCAGCAGGCCCGCCACGTCTTCGTCACCGGCGGCGTCGCCTCCTCCCTCGGCAAGGGGCTCACCGCCTCCAGCCTGGGTAACCTGCTGACCGCGCGCGGCCTGCGGGTCACGATGCAGAAGTTGGACCCCTACCTGAACGTGGACCCCGGGACGATGAACCCGTTCCAGCACGGCGAGGTGTTCGTCACCGCCGACGGGGCCGAGACCGACCTCGACATCGGCCACTACGAGCGGTTCCTCGACGTCGAGCTGTCCGGGTCCGCCAACGTGACCACCGGGCAGGTCTACTCGGACGTGATCGCGGCCGAGCGGCGTGGGGACTACCACGGCAACACCGTCCAGGTCATCCCGCATATCACCGACCAGATCGTGGAACGCATCCGGGCGATGGCGGTCCCCGGCGTCGACGTGGTCATCACCGAGGTCGGCGGCACCGTCGGCGACATCGAGTCCCAGCCCTTCCTGGAGGCGGCGCGCCAGGTGCGCCAGGCCGTCGGCCGGGACAACTGCTTCTTCCTACATGTGTCCCTGGTGCCGTTCATCGGCCCGTCCGGGGAGCTGAAGACCAAGCCGACCCAGCACTCGGTCGCCGCGCTTCGCCAGGTCGGCATCACCCCGGACGCGCTGGTGCTGCGCGCGGACCGAGAGGTGCCGGACGCGATCATCGACAAGGTCGCCTCGATGTGCGACGTCGACGCCGAGGCCGTCGTCGCCGCGCCCGACGCGGCGTCGATCTACGAGATCCCGAAGGTGCTGCACCGGGGTGGCCTGGACGCCTACGTCGTGCGCCGGCTGGGCCTGTCCTTCCGCGACGTGGACTGGACGCAGTGGGACGAGCTGCTGCGCCGGGCGACCGCGCCGCGGGAACAGGTGAGCATCGCTCTGGTCGGGAAGTACATCGACCTGCCCGACGCCTACCTGTCGGTGACCGAGGCGCTGCGGGCCGGCGGGTTCGCGCACGATGCGAAGGTGTCGCTGAAGTGGGTCGCGTCCGATGACTGCCTGACGCCGGCCGGCGCTGCGCGCGCGCTCGGCGACGTCGACGGGGTGTGCATCCCGGGCGGCTTCGGCGTGCGCGGGATCGAAGGCAAGATCGCCGCCGCCCGGTACGCGCGGGAGAACGAGCTGCCGGTGCTGGGGCTCTGCCTGGGGCTGCAGTGCATGGTGATCGAGGTCGCGCGCGACCTCGCCGGCATCGGTGCGGCGAACTCCGCCGAGTTCGACCCGGACACCCCGGACCCGGTGATCACCACGATGCCGGACCAGGTCGACATCGTCGCCGGACTGGCCGACCTCGGCGGGACGATGCGTCTGGGCGCGCAGCGAGCGGTTCTCTCCTCTGGCAGCGTGGTGCGCCGGCTGTACGGGGCCGACGAGGTGTCCGAGCGGCACCGGCACCGGTATGAGGTGAACAACGCCTACCGCGACCGGCTGGAGGCGGCCGGCCTGGTGATCAGCGGGGTGTCCCCGGACCGGCGCCTCGTCGAGTTCGTCGAGCTGCCCCGCTCGGTGCACCCGTACTACGTCGGCACGCAGGCGCACCCGGAGTTCACCTCGCGGCCGACGCAGGCGAACCCGCTGTTCGCCGGGTTGGTCGCGGCCGCGCTGGTCCGGCAGCGGTCGGGCCGGCTGGCCGTCGACGATGACCTCGGCTCCGCGGCCGACAGCGCAGCCGAGGGAGCCGGTCGCGGAGCGGTTACCGGGCACCCCGGGCCGCTGGTGCCGGACGGCCCGGCAGGGCCGGGGGGGGCGGACGGCCCGGGAGGGCCGGGGGGGCCGGGGGGGCCGGGGGGCCTGGCAGGCGCCGCGCTGGGCGAGCCGGTCGGCGCCGGCGCAGCCGCGTGGATCGCCCGGTGATCGCTTTCGAACAGTCGTACGGTCCGATGGTCGGCGACGGGTCCACGCCCGCCGTGCCGGTCGACCTGGCCGAACGGTGGCCGGTCCGGTCCGCGGAGACGGTGTTCTCTGGTGCCGTCGTCGACGTCCGCACGGACGTCGTCCAGGGCCCGTCCGGGGACGCCTTCACCCGCGACGTCGTCGTCCACCCGGGCGCGGTGGCGATCGTCGCCGTGGACGACCACGACCGTGTGGTCGTCGTGCACCAGTACCGGCACCCGGTCGGCCAGCGGCTGTGGGAGATTCCGGCGGGGCTGCTCGACGTTGACGGCGAGGCGCCCGCGGCCGCGGCGGCCCGTGAGCTGGCGGAGGAGGCGCACCTGGCGGCGCGGGACTGGCGGGTGCTCGCCGACCCGTTCACCTCACCCGGGATGACCACCGAGGCGATCCGGGTCTACCTGGCCCGCGGCCTGTCCGTACCGGGCGGTCCCGCCTACGTGGGCGTCGACGAGGAGGCGGACATGCCCGTGTCCCGGGTCCCGCTGGACGAGCTGGTCGACGGCGTCCTGGCCGGTCGGCTGCACAATCCGTCCCTGGTGACCGGGGTGCTCGCGGCCTGGACAGCCCGGTCCCGGGGTGGCTGGGACGCACTGCGCCCGGCTGACGCGCCGTGGCCGGTCTGGCCGGTGCCGCGCCCCGACGGGGTCTGACCCGCCGCCGTCACGGGGTGGCCGCGGTCACGGTACGGCGGCGTCAGCTGGTGGCCGCAGGCCCAGCGAGGTGAACTCCAGCCCGGCGAGCTGCCGGACGGCCTCGGGGTCACCGAGGCGCCAGCGGCGCGCCAGATCGGGGCCCAACCGGCGCAGCTGGGCGGGGTTCGCGCGGGCGAGGGCGGCCAACGCCAGGACGTCGAGGTCGCCCGCGCCGGTCGAGCTGGTCACAGCCGTCGCCCGGCGGACCCAGCGGACCCGACCGGCCCCCCAGCAGACCCCGACGAGGGCGACGCCGGCGGCGATCACCGCGAGGCCGACGATCGGTGCCTCGACGGAGAGGTGATGGGCCTGGTCGGCCAGGTTGCCCGAGGTCTGCCCGGTGAACCGGCCGACCTGCGACAGGACGCCGGACAGCGCGTCGCCGACCAGCGGGACACCGGACAGCGACGAGACGCCGTCGCCGAGTGCGGTCGCACTGGACGCGGCAGCATCCGACAGCTGGCGGGTGCGACCGGCCAGCCGGCCCAACTGCGCCCACAGCGCCGTGCCGGCTGCGACGAAGCCCGCCAGGACCACCAGCGCGAGCAGGTCGCCGGCCAGCTGTCGGGCCCGGCGGACGGGGGAGTCGGCGTACAGCTTCACGGCCGAGGTCTACCACCCTGCCGACGGGTGCGGCCGTCGACGCGAAGGAGCTGATCGTCGGCGAGATCGGCGACGAGCAGCGCCGGTCCGGTGACCGGGGCGCGGGCGACGGCAACGCGCTGTTGTCGGCCGCCGGTCGGGGGTGGACCTGGAGGGCGAAGTCGACGTTCTCCGCGGCGGTCAGGACGGCCAGCAGCCCGTAGCCCTGCAGCACGACTCCCGTGCCTTGCCGGTCCGTTGCCGCGGCGGCTCGGTGGATGGTGCCCGCGTCGGGTGGTACCAGCCCGGGCGGTTCGGCGGTCATCCGGTCACCCGGCCGCCTCGTCGGACACCCGGGCGAGGTGGACGACGTCCGGGTCGGCGGACACCTCGACGCGGGTGCCGGCGGGCCACGCCGGGAGCAACGACCCGGACCGATGACCCCGCCGGCACCGCGATGTTCTGACGGACGGGTGCTCGGCGGGGTCGGCGATACTGGCGACGGCAGTCGGCCGGGGTGAGAGCGGGGAGCGGGCGTGTCGGAGGACGACGGTGGCCCGAGGCCCGCTGGTACGGCCACCGGCGGACTCGCCGAGCCGGCGTCACCGGCGGTACCCCGTACCGGCCCGTTGATCGACCCCGCTGCGCTGGCCGGGCCGGTCGCCGACCCCGGGGCGCTCCCGTTCGACGCTCCGGCCACGCCGACGCCCGGACGTCCGACGCTCGGCCCGACCGGTCGGCCGTTCCCGCGGTTCGAGGTCCCTGAGCCGCCCGAGCGGCCCGGCCCCGCGCGGATCATCGCCGTCTGCAACCAGAAGGGCGGCGTCGGCAAGACCACCACCACGATCAACGTCGGCGCGTCCCTGGCCGAGGCGGGCTGGCGGGTGCTGCTGGTCGACTTCGACCCCCAGGGCAGCCTCGCCGTCGGGCTCGGCATCAACCCGAACGGGCTGGGGCGGACGGTCTACGACCTGCTCACCACCGCCGGCGTCGCCGCGGCCGACGTCGTGCTCCCGACCAGGGTCGAACGGCTGGACCTGCTACCGAGCAACATCGACCTGTCCGCGGCCGAGGTCCAGCTGGTCGGCGAGGTGGCTCGCGAGTTCACCCTCGCCCGGGCGCTGCGCCCGCTGCTCGACTCCTACGACGTGGTGCTGATCGACTGCCAGCCGAGCCTGGGCCTGTTGACCGTCAACGCGCTCACCGCCGCCGCAGGCGTGCTGGTACCCCTGGAATGTGAGTTCTTCGCCCTGCGCGGGGTGGCATTGCTGACCGCGACGATCGAGAAGGTCCGGGAGCGGCTCAATCCCGACCTCGTGGTCGACGGTGTGCTCGGCACGATGTACGACTCCCGGACCGTGCACGGGCGTGAGGTACTCGCCCGGGTGGTCGAGGCGTTCGGCGATGCGGTGTTCCACACGGTCATCACCCGGACCGTCCGGTTCCCGGAGACGACGGTGGCCGGTGAGCCGATCACCACCTACGCCCCGACTTCGCCCGGCGCGTTCATGTACCGCCAGGTCGCCCGGGAGCTGGCGGCCCGGACGCTGCGGCCCGGCCACCGGTGACCTCCGCCGCCGATATCGCCCCGGTGACCGCCGCTGCGGATGTCGCCACGGCGCCGGGCCGAGCCGCAGTGGCCCGGTCCGAGCCGTTCCGGGTCCGGCTCGACGGCTTCGACGGCCCGTTCGACCTGCTGCTCGGGCTGATCGCCAAGCACGAGCTCGACGTGACCCGGATCGCGCTGGCCAAGGTCACCGACGACTTCCTGGTGCACCTGCGCCGGATGGAGGCGGCGGGCGGCTGGGACCTGGACCGGGTGTCGGAGTTCGTGGTGGTCGCCGCGACCCTGCTCGACCTCAAGGCCGCCCGGCTGCTGCCGCGCGGGGAGGTCGAGGACGCCGAGGACATCGCGGCCCTCGAGGCCCGGGAGATGCTGTTCGTCCGGCTGCTGCAGTACCGCGCGTACCGGCGGGTGGCCGACACCTTCGCCGCCCGGTTCGCCACCGAGGGGGTTCGCGTCCCGGCCTCGGTCGGTCCGGGGCCCGAGTTCGACGACGTACTCCCGGTGGTGCTGCTCGGGCTGGACGCCGCGCGGTTCGCCGAGCTGGCCCGCCGGGTGTTCGCCCCGCGGCCGCCGGAGGTCCCGGACACCGCCCACCTGCACGCACCGACCGTCAGCGTCGCCGAACAGTCCCGGCTGCTGGGCGCGATGCTCCGGGACGCGGGCACGCTGACGTTCACCCAGATCGCCGCCGACACCGACGTGGTCGCCGTCGTCGTGGCGCGGTTCCTTGCGCTGCTGGAGATGTTCCGCGACGGGCTGGTCGTCTTCGACCAGCCCGAGCCGTTGGGCTCGCTGGCCGTCGCCTGGACCGGCAGTACGGTGCCAACCGAGATCGCGGCTCCCGCCGCGCCGAGCGGGTTCGACGACCCGGTCACCTCCGCGACCGGGAGAGAGCAGTGACCTCGGGCGAGACCGGTGCTCTCGATGATGTGGCGCCGGATGCCTCGACCCTGACAGTCGGGGGGCTGGAAGCAGTGCTCCTCGTCAGCGACGAGCCGGTGTCCGTGGCGACCCTGGCCGAGGTCTTCGGCGCACCGCACGACGCGGTCACCCGCGAGCTGGCCGAGCTCGCCGCCGCGCACGATTCCCGGGCCGCCGGTATCGAGCTGCGCGTCACCGAGGCGGGTTGGCGGCTGCACACCAGGCCCGAGCACGTCACCGTCGTCGAGCGGTACCTGCGCGAGGGCCAGCGGGTCCGGCTGACCCAGGCGGGCCTGGAGGCGCTGGCCGTCGTCGCCTATGCCCAGCCGACGACGCGCGCGCACGTGTCCGCTGTCCGCGGGGTTGCCAGCGACGGCGTGCTGCGCACCCTGGTGGTCCGCGGGCTGATCGAGGAGGCGGGCACCGAGCCGGCCACCGGGGCGACGACCTACCGCACGACGGCACTGCTGCTGGAGCGGCTCGGCATCGGCTCGCTGGCGGACCTGCCGGCGCTGGCGCCGCACCTGCCGGACCTAACCGAGATGGACACCGACGCGGTCCCGGCGACCCACGACGGTCCGGTCACCGAGAATGGTCGGCGATGAACACTGAGCGGCGCACCAGACGACCGCGGCCTGGCGGCCGCCCCGACCGGCCCGGCGCGGCCGACCGGCCCGGCGCGGCCGACCGGCCCGGCGCGCCCGACCGGTCCGGTGGCCCGTCGGAGACGGCAGGGGAGCTCGCCGACGGGGTCCGGCTGCAGAAGGTGCTGGCCGCGGCCGGGATCGCCAGCCGCCGTGGCAGCGAGGAGTTGATCGCCGAGGGCCGGGTGGAGGTGGACGGCCGCGTCGTCACCGAGATGGGCCGGCGGGTCGACCCGGAGCAGGCGGTAGTCCACGTCGACGGCCAGCGGGTGCCGACCGGCGACCGCGGCAGGCGGCACACCTACGTCGCCGTCAACAAGCCTCGCGGCGTCGTCAGCTCGATGTGGGACGACGAGGGACGGCCGGACCTGCCGTCGCTGCTGCCGATCAAGCTTGCCCGGCGTACCCGGCTGTTCCATGTCGGCCGCCTCGACGTGGACACCGAGGGCCTGCTGCTGCTGACCGACGACGGGGAACTCACCCACCGGCTGACCCACCCGTCGTTCGGGGTGGAGAAGGTCTATGTCGCCGAGGTCCCCGGGCCCGTGTCGAAGGAGGCCATCGCCGGCGTCCGGGCCGGGGTCGAGGTCGAGGGCCGGGTCGTCGAGGTCAGCCGGTTCCGCGTCGTCGCCGGCCACCGGTCCCGGGCGATGGTCGAGGTGACGGTGCACGAGGGGCGCAAGCACGTCGTCCGGCTGCTGCTGGACGCGGTCGGGTTGCCGGTCCGGCGCCTGGTCCGGGTCAAGTTCGGGCCGGTCGGCCTGGGCGACATCCCCCCGGGTGAGCACCGCGAGCTGTCCCGGGAAGAGGTCGGGTCGCTGTACGACCTCGTGGGTCTGTGACGGCCGGACCGGCTGCGGCGAATGCGCCGAATTTCGAGCCCGCTGGCGACGTTCCGTCCGGGACGGCGGTGGTCGTGGGCACCGGACTGGTCGGGACCTCGGTCGCGCTGGCGCTGACGGCGGCCGGGTGGGCCGTCCGGTTGTCCGACACCGACCCGGCCGCGGTCGCCGGTGCCGTGGCCCGCGGGGCCGGCCTCCCGGAGGCGCCCGATGTCCCCGAGGTGCTCGATGTCCCGGAGGTGCTCGATGTCCCCGAGCCGCCTGATGTCCCCGAGACACCCGACATCGCACCGGGCGGGCCCGCGGACCCCGACGTCACGCTGGTGGTGGTCGCGGTGCCGCCCGGTGCGGTCGCCGCCGTGGTCGTGCAGCGGCTGATGCGGCACCCGGCCGCGGTGGTCACCGACGTCAGCAGCGTGAAGGCAATGCCGTTGCGCACCCTGCTGGCCGGCCCGACCGAGCTCGACCGCTACGTCGGCGGCCACCCGATGGCGGGTTCGGAGCGCTCCGGGCCCGGAGCAGCCCGCGCCGACCTGTTCGCCGGCCGTCCGTGGGCGGTGACCCCGCACCCGCAGAGTCGTCCGTCGGCCGTCGCCGCGGTGCACCGGCTCGCCCGCTCCGCCGGCGCCGTGCCGGTGACCCTGGACGCCGACGGCCACGACGCGGCGGTGGCCGCCGTCTCGCACCTTCCGCACGTGGCCGCCTCCGCGGTCGCCGCACAGCTGGCGACGGCGTCCGGCGCCGCCCTGGCCCTGACCGGCCCCGGGTTGCGCGACGTCACCCGGATCGCGGCGGGCAGCCCCGCCCTGTGGACGCAGATCCTGTCCGCGAATGCCGGCCCGGTGGCCGCCGGGGTACGCGCGCTGAGGGACGGGCTCGACGGGTTCCTCGGCGTACTCGACGCGGCGGCGGCGGGCGACGCCGACGCGCCCGCCCGGCTCGCTGCCCTGCTGCAGCGCGGCGTCGACGGAACCGCCCGGCTGCCCGGCCGGCACGGGATCGAGCCGGAGCGCTTCGGCACGCTCGGCGTCGTGGTCGACGACCGCCCGGGGCAGCTGGCCCGGCTGTTCGCCGCGGTCGACGCCGCCGGCGTGAACATCGCCGAGGTCCGGTTGGACCACCGTGCCGGCCAGGCCGCCGGGCAGGTCGAGCTCGCGGTGGACCCGGCGGCAGTCGAGCAGTTGGCCGCCGCGCTGGCCGCCGTCGGCTGGACCGTGCACCCGGGAGGGGACGAGCGTGCCGACTAACCTCCGGCCGGTGCCCGATCTGCGTCCCGCCCGCCGGCACGGCTTCCTCGTCGCCGTTGACGGGCCGTCGGGATCCGGTAAGTCAACGCTGGCGCGGGCCGTCGCACGGTGCACCGGGCTGGCCTACCTCGACACCGGGGCGATGTACCGGGCGGTCACCTGGGCGGCCCGCGATCGCGGCGTGGACCTCACAGACACCGGCGCCGTGGCCGGGCTGTCTCGCGGCCTGGCAATCGACGTCGCGACCGACCCGGACATCGCCTCCGTCCGCGTCGACGGGGTGGACGTGACCGAGGCGATCCGGTCCCCGGCGCTGTCCGCGGTGGTGAGCGCGGTCGCGACCAACCTCGACGTCAGGTCCGAGCTGGTCAGCCGGCAGCGGGCGGTCGCCGAGCGCGGCGACGTCGTGCTGGAGGGCCGGGACACCACCACGGTCGTGGCCCCGGACGCCGACGTCCGAGTCCTGCTGACCGCCGACGAGGCGACCCGGCTCGCCCGACGCGCGCGAGAGGTCCGGGGCGGGGACGACGCCGCGGCGCTGGCCGCCACCCACGCCGAGGTGGTGCAGCGCGACGCCCGCGACGCCACGGTCGCGCAGTTCACCACCGCGGCCGACGGGGTGACCGTGGTCGACTCCTCCGGGCACACTGCCGCGGAGGTCCTCGCGATCGTGCTCGCCCTCGTCGAACGGGCGGGACGAGCGGTCGACACCATGCGCGCCGGTACGGGGTCGGCGGGCACGATGCGCGCCGGTACGGGGTCGGCGGGCACGATGCGCGCCGGTACGGGGTCGGCGCGGTGACGCCGGCACCGGGCGGGCTGCCGTCCGCGCCCGGCGCGGCCGTCGCGCGGCTGATCAGCATCGCCCTGTTCCGCTCCGGGCTGCAGGTGCAGGTGCGGGGCCGGGACCGGGTGCCGGCAACCGGCCCGGTGATCCTGGCGTGCAACCACACCGGGATCGTCGACGGCCCGATGCTCATCGGGCTGTCGCCGCGGCCCGTGCACACCCTGGTCAAGCAGGAGATGTTCCGCGGGTTCGTCGGCGCCGCGCTGGTCCGGCTCGGGCAGATCGCGCTGCACCGCGACGGCGGCGACCGGTCCGCGATCGCGGCCGCCCTGGACGTGCTCCGGGCCGGCCGCGTGCTGGCGATCTTTCCCGAGGGGACCCGTGGCGCGGGAGACGTCGCGAGCGTGCAGCGCGGGGTCGCCTACCTGGCCCTGCGCTCCGGTGCCCCGGTGGTCCCGGTGGCGGTTCGCGGTACCGCCGCACGCAAGGGTGGGTCGATGCCCCGGTTCCGAGCCCCCGTCGACGTGCTGTTCGGCGAGCCACTGACCCTCACCGCGGCCGGCTCGGCCGCTGCCGCCGGTAAGCCCGGTGCCGCCGGCGAGCCCGGTGCCGCACACCCCGCCACCCGGGCGGCAACCGACGCCGCGATCGCCACGATCCGGGCGGCGATGGCCCGCACCGTCGCGGCGGTGGCAGGCCGCACCGCGTCGACAGCCGGTCAGCCGGCACCGACCGGGGGCACTCGATGAGCGGGTCACCGGCGGTCGTCGCGATCGTCGGACGGCCCAACGTCGGCAAGTCCACGCTGGTCAACCGGATCCTCGGGCGCCGGGAGGCGGTCGTGGAGGACGTCCCCGGCGTCACCCGGGACCGGGTCGCCTACGACGCGGACTGGGCCGGGCGCGACTTCGTGCTGCTGGACACCGGCGGCTGGGAGCCGGACGCGGTCGGGATGGCCGCCCGGGTGGCCGCGCAGGCCGAGGTCGCCGCCGCGGCAGCCGACGCGGTGGTGCTCGTCGTCGACGCGTTGGTCGGCCCCACCGAGGCGGACCTTGCGGTCATCCGCGTGCTGCGGCAGGCGGGCAAGCCGGTGGTGCTGTGCGCCAACAAGGTCGACGACGTCCGTGGCGAGATGGAGGCCGCCTCGCTGTGGTCGCTGGGCCTGGGCGAGCCGTGGCCGGTCTCCGCGCTGCACGGGCGCGGCACCGGTGACCTGCTGGACGCGGTGCTCGCCGTCCTGCCCCCGGCCGGGGAGGGCGAGGGCGACGAAGTGGAGCGACCGCCGGCGGTCGCGCTGCTCGGCAAGCCCAACGTCGGAAAGTCCAGCCTGCTCAACACCCTGGCCGGTGCCGAGCGGGTCGTCGTGGACAGCGTCGCCGGCACCACCGTCGACCCGGTCGACGAGGTCATCGAGCTGCGTGGGCGCCCCTGGGTGTTCATCGACACCGCCGGCCTCCGGCGCCGGGTCCGCGAGGCGTCCGGGACCGAGTACTTCGCCAGTCTCCGGACGGCCGCCGCTGTCAACCGCGCCGACGTGGCCGTCGTGCTGTTCGACGCCAGCCAGCCGGTGACCGAGCAGGACCTGCGACTGGTGTCCACCGCGGTCGACGCCGGCCGCGCCCTCGTCATCGCGTTCAGCAAGTGGGACCTGGTCGACGAGGAGCGTCGAGAGCGCCTGGACCGGGAGATCGACCGGGACTTCGTGCAGATCCGGTGGGCGCCGCGGGTCAACGTGTCCGGGTTGACCGGCTGGCACGTCGACCGGCTGGTGCCGGCCCTGGACTCTGCGCTGGCCGGCTGGTCCACGCGCGTGCCGACCGGGCGGCTGAACGCCTTCTTCTCCGCCCTCGTCGCCGCGCACCCACACCCGGTGCGCAGCGGCAAGCAGTCCCGGGTCCTGTTCGCGACCCAGGCCGGGATCCGCCCGCCGACGTTCGTGCTGTTCACCTCCGGCCGACTGGACGACGCCTACGTCCGGTTCGTCGAGCGCAGGCTGCGCGAGGAGTTCGGGTTCGCCGGGTCCCCGGTCCGGGTCAACGTGCGGGTTCGTGAGCGCCGCTCGCAGACCGGTGGGCGCTGACCTGCCCGGCCCAGCCGGCCGGGGCCGAGCGGACTGGTAACGTCAGCGTCCGCCGGTGCGAGCCGGCAGCCACGGGCTGTGGCGCAGCTTGGTAGCGCACCTGACTGGGGGTCAGGGGGTCGCAGGTTCAAATCCTGTCAGCCCGACCGACCCGTCCGGACGGGTCCAGCCCGGTCCGCCGTCGGTCGCCCCGGGTCTCTACCCGGGTCGGGCCCGCAGCCGTCGGGTCTAGCGTCGCAGTCCGTGCCCATCACCCCGAGCCCCGTCCCGAAACCGGCCCAACCGGCCCCCGCGGCGGGAGCGGCGCGGTGACCGCGCCGACGTCGGCGGGTCCGGTCGCCGGCCGGGTCGCGGACGGGTTCGAACCGGTCCGGGACGTGTTCACCGCCACCCTCGACGGCGTGGCCGGCGGTGCCGCGGTCGCCCTCGTCGTCGACGGCCGGACGGTGGTGGACCTCTGGGGCGGGCGCGCAGACGCCGGCGGTCCGCCGGACCGCTGGTCGGCCGGCGCCCTGCCCGCGGCGGGGGCCGGGTACCCGGCCGACAATTCGGACGGGGAGCGTCCGTGGACGCGGTCGACGCGGGCCGTGACGTTCTCGGTGACCAAGGCGACCACCACCCTGTGCCTGTTGCATGCGGCCGGGCGCGGCCTGCTCGACCTCGACGCGCCGGTGTCCACGGTGTGGCCGGAGTTCGCGGCGCACGGCAAGGACCGGGTCACGGTGCGGCAGACGCTGGCCCACCGGGCCGGGCTGCCCCTCGTCGAGGCGCCGCTGACCCGGGCCGACGTGCTCGGCTGGGAACCGGTCGTCCGGGCGCTGGCCGCGCAACGGCCGCTGTGGGAGCCGGGCTCCGCATGGGCCTACCACGCCGTCACCTTCGGCTGGCTGGCCGGGGAGGTCCTGCGACGGGTCAGTGGGCACACGCCGGGCAGCTACCTGCGCGAGGAGTTCACCGCACCGCTGGGTCTGCGGACCGAGATCGGGGTCCCGGTCGGGGAGCAGTCCGACATCGCCACCGTCATCGGGCCGGCGCCGTTGCCCGCCGCGGCGCTGGCCCGGCTCGACGACCACCAGCGGACGATGCTCGACCTCGCCCGCCGCGCCCTGACGATGAACGGCGCGCTTCCGTTCCCGGGCCAGTGGGGTGAGACCGACGGCGCGGACGACGAGACCCGGGGCGGTCGCCACGTCTGGAACGACCCGGACGTGCTGGCCGCCGAGATCCCCGGTGCCAACGGTGTCGGCAGCGCCGCCGACCTGGCCGGGCTGTTCGCGGCCGTGCTCGGCACGCCGGGACGCCCCGCCCTCGTGGACCGCGACGTCCTCACCGCGGCGACCCGGCCGTTGTCCTCGGGGCGGCCCCTGGGCGGGGGACCCGGCGAGACCGGTTCGACCCGGGGCACGGGCTTCATCGTCCCCGGCGCCGGTGAGCCGCTGCTGTCCCCGGGCAGCTTCGGCCACAGCGGGGCCGGGGGACAGTTCGCGCTCGGCGACCTCCGGTTGGGCGCCGGGTTCGCCTACCTGACGAACCGGATGGGCGGCGACGGCGACGACCGCGCCACCGCGCTGATGGCCTCCGTGCGCGGCTGTCTGGGCTGACGGACCCCCGTCCGCGCCTGCCTGCGCCGATGGCACAGGCAGAATCGCCTCATGCAGCTGCGGGAGGTCGACGTCCGATTCGCCGACGGCATCGACCGCCGACGGGTCGTCGCACTCGGCGACGCCCTCGCCGGGGTACTCGCGGACGGCGGTTCGGCGGAGCTGGTGTCGCTGTCCGTCAGCGACGTGGACCTGGCGACGTTCGCCTTCGCAGCCGTCTCCGCCGTCTCCGACCCCGGGCCCGTCCTGCTGCCGACACCGACCGTCGGTCCGGCCAGCAGCGCGGCCGGGACCGCGCCCGCCGACACCGCCGAGTCGGGACTGTCCGCTGTCCCCGCTGTCCCCGCTGTCCCCGACGCCCAGGACTGCCGGGAGGCTGTGCTGGCCGCGGCGGAGGGGCTCGGGCTGGGGAGGCTGGAGATCGTCGCCGACCGGGTCGCGGCGCTGCCGCCGCTGCCACCGGAGGACGGGTGAGCGTCGTGTCGGTGGGCCCGACCGACCGGGTCCTCACCATCCCGAACGGGCTGTCGGTGCTGCGACTCCTCGTCCTGCCGGTGTTCGTCTGGCTCGCCCTGGTCCGCCACGAGGACGGCTGGGCGGGCCTGCTCATCGGCGTCGCGGCGCTGTCGGACAACCTCGACGGGTACATCGCCCGGCACTTCGACCAGGTCAGCCGGCTCGGCCAGCTGCTGGACCCCACCGTCGACCGGCTGGTGGTCTTCACCACGCTGGTCGTCCTGGTCGCGGTCGGTGCGCTGCCATGGCCGCTGGCGTTGCTAATCGTCGTCCGGGAGCTGTTGCTGGTGCTCCTGCTGCTCGTCCTGCGCGTGCGGGGATTCGGCTCGCTGCCGGTCAACTACCTGGGCAAGATCGCCACGTTCGCGCTGGTGTTCAGCTTCCCGTTCCTGCTCGCCGGGCACGGCGTGAACACGCTTCCCCCGATCGCGGACGCGGCCGTCGTCCTCGGCTGGGCGTGCTTCGGCTGGGGGATCTGCCTCTACTGGGCGGCCGCCGCGCTATATGTGGGCCAGGGCGTCCGCCTACTACGGTCGGGCCGCGGCAGCGGTCGCACCGGCGTCCCGCCCGACGCCGCCCCCCCACAGATCGCCTCACCTGCGGAAGGTGCCCGATGACGACCGACACCCCGGCCGAGCTGCGCTACACGGCCTCCCACGAGTGGGTCGCCGACACTGGCGGCGGGCGCGTGCGGGTCGGCATCACCAACTACGCGCAGGACGCGCTCGGCGACATCGTTTACGTGTCGCTGCCCGAGGTCGGTGCGACCGTGGCCGCTGCGACGTCCTGCGGCGAGCTGGAGTCGACCAAGAGCGTGTCGGACCTGGACTGCCCGGTCGACGGCACCGTCGTGGCTCGGAACGAGGCGCTGACCGACGCGCCGGAGACCGTGAACGGCGACCCCTACGGCGCCGGCTGGTTGATCGAGGTCGAACTGGCGGACCCGGCGCAGGTCGACGGCCTGCTCGACGCGGACGCGTACGCCGCGACCCTGCACTGACCGGGGCCGGCGGGTGATCAGTTGACCCTGTCTGTGTGGCGCCCGTAACGTCCGAGCACCCAGCGCGACCACCGTGCGTCCCGCACCCGAGCATCGGAGCAGCAACGTGACTCCCGCCACCGCCGGCGAGGTACCCGCCGAGCAGACGATGTCCATCCCGGTCGCCACGCCGACGCCGGGTCCGGGCGAGGTCGACGACGTCGTGGCCGAGCTGGGGATCGAGCTGCGTCCGGGGACGGCGATGCTCGTGGTGCGCCGGGGCCCGAACGCCGGCGCGAAGTTCCTGCTCGACGCCGAGGTGGTCGGCGCGGGTCGCCACCCGGACAGCGCGGTGTTCCTCGACGACGTCACGGTCAGCCGGCGGCACGCCGAGCTCCGCCGCCGCCCGGGCGGTCACCTGATCCGCGACGTCGGCAGCCTCAACGGCACCTACGTCAACCGCGACCGCGTCGACGAGGTCGGCCTCGTCCACGGCGACGAGATCCAGATCGGCAAGTACCGGCTGCTGTACCTGTCCGGGGACTCCCCGGCCGACCGCGACCCGGACGGGAGCAGCCAGGTCACGGACGTCAGGGCCACGGGGGCACCGGCGTCGTCCCGGGAGTCGGCCGGTGGCGCAACCGGCTGATCCGTCGCCCGACCCGTCCACGGCCCCCTCCGCAGCTGATGCGCCCCGGTCCGGCGCGATGGGGTCCGGCGCGATGGGGTCCGGCGCGATGGGGTCCGGCGCGATGGGGATCGGTCAGGTCCTCGCGGTGCTGCAACGGGAGTTCCGCGACGTGACCGTGTCCAAGATCCGTTTCCTGGAGGCCGAGGGGCTGGTCGCTCCCGCCCGCACCAGGTCCGGCTATCGGCGGTTCACCGAGGATGACATCGACCGACTCCGGTGGGTGCTGCGGGTCCAGCGTGACCAGTACCTCCCGCTGCGGGTCATCCGGACGCACCTCGCCGCGGCTGGGACGGCCTGCCGGGAACCGGCCGGGGCGGAACCCGCGCCCGTCGGCCCCGGCCCCGGGTCGCCCCCCGCGCCGGAGATCCCCGCAGCGCCGACGCGACCGGTCCGCAGCCGGCGGCTGCACCGCGAGGAGCTGCTCGAGGCGGCCGGCCTGACCCCGCAGACGCTGGTCGAGATGGAGAGCTTCGGGCTGGTGCGCAGCCGTTCCGGGTGGTACGACGCGGACGACGTCGTCGTCGCACACACGGTCGCCCGACTCGCCCTGCACGGTGTGGCGCCCCGTCACCTGCGGGGGCTGCGCTCGGCCGCGGATCGGGAGGTCGGCCTGCTCGAACAGGTGCTGGCGCCCCAGTTGCGGCAGCGCCGACCGGACGCCCGGGCCCGCGCGGAGGAGACCGCGGCGGAGTTGCGTGAGCTGACCCGTCAGCTGCACGACGCTTTGGTCGGCGGGGCGCTGCGGGACCTCGGCCTCGATCCGCGCTGACCTGCTGCCGGGGGTCGGGCCGGGCCCCCGGCCCGACCGACGGATCGTCGTCACCGCAGTGGCCCTACCGCGGCGGGCGGGGCGGGTTCGCGCGCACTACGGTGACCAGATGCGCGAACTCGACGTCGTCGGTGTCCGCGTCGAGATGCCGTCCAACCAGCCCATCGTGCTGCTGCGCGAGGTCGGCACCGGCCGGCACCTCCCGGTCTGGGTCGGTGCGGTCGAGGCGACGGCGATCGCCTCGGTGCAGCAGGGCCAGGTCCCGCCGCGCCCGCTGACCCACGACCTGATGAAGAACCTGCTGGACGCGCTCGGCCGGCGCTTGGAACAGGTCCGGATCACCGAGGTCCGCAACGGCGTCTTCCACGCCGAGCTCGCCTTGGACGGCGGGGTAGTGGTGGACTCGCGGACGTCGGACGCGATCGCGTTGGCCCTGCGCACGGGTGCACCGATCTACGGGGCCGACGACGTGCTCAGCGAGGTCGGCATCGAGGTGCCCGAGGCCGCCGACGACGAGGTCGAGAAGTTCCGCGAGTTCCTCGACCAGATCTCGCCCGACGACTTCACCGCGGGCGGGTCCAGTCCGGACCGCTGACACCGCGCGCCGGTCCCTGCCCACCCGGCCGAGCGTGTCGCGTTGACCTCCTGGAACGGCGCGCCGTAGCGTCGCAGGCGTTGCACACCGTTGTGGGCACACCGCTGTGGTCCGGCGGTCCACGAACGCCCGGCCCGTGGTGGGGTCGCGAACGTCCGACCTCCCCGGGGGTCGGCGCCAGGAGGCTGTCGTGTCAGGTCCGGACGAGACCACGCAGGGCTCGCTGCGTCGGGACCCGGTCCTGCGTCGCGACCCGGCCCGTGCGGCGGCCCGGGGGCTGCTGTTCGACGACGGCCTGCCCACCGTTCCCGAGGGGGTCGGGTACCGCGGTGCGACCGCGTGCACGGCCGCCGGCATCACCTACCGGCAGCTGGACTACTGGGCGCGGACGGGACTGCTCGAGCCCTCCGTCCGACCCGCGGCCGGTTCGGGCAGTCAACGGCTCTACTCCTTCCGCGACATCATCGTGCTCAAGGTCGTGAAGCGGCTGCTGGACACCGGCGTGAGCCTGCACCAGATCCGGACAGCGGTGGAGCACCTGCGCGGCTCCGGTATCGCCGACCTCGCCGGTCTGACCCTGATGAGTGACGGCGCAACCGTCTACGAGTGCACGTCGCCGGACGAGGTGGTCGACCTGCTGCAGGGCGGCCAGGGGGTGTTCGGCATCGCGGTCGGCCGGGTGTGGCGCGAGGTCGAGGGAACCCTGGCCGAACTGCCCGCGGAGCCAGCCGCCGCGGCGGGTGAGACCTCGGCCCCCGATGCCGGCGACGAACTCGCCGTCCGCCGGGCCCGCCGGGTGGGCTGAGGCCGCGCCGGACCCGAGGTCCAGGCGGGTCCGTGTTCGGACGAACGGCGTCGTCGAGGTGCGGGAATCACCGGTCCATGCGAACGTCGGGCCAGTCGATCCCCAGGAGGACCACAGAATGTCGCGTCTACTCGCCGGTGTCGTCGCCGGTGCGCTTGCCGGGGCCGCCGGCGCAACCGCGCTGAACGCGGTCAGCTACGCGGACATGGCGTTGCGGGGGCGCCCCGCCGGGAACAGCCCGAAGGCCACCGTCGACGCCGCGGCCGACAGGGCACCGGTCGACGTGCCCGGGGAGGGTGACGAGGCCGGGAACCGCGCCGAGGGCCTCGGTCAGCTCGCGGGTCTCGGCGTGGGCGTCGGACTCGGGGCGGTGTCCGGCGTCCTGCGGGCCTTCCACGTCAAGGTGCCCAAGGTGCTCGCTCCGTTCGCGCTCGGACTGGGTGCGATGGCCTTGTCCGACACGGTGATGACCGCGCTGCACGTCACCGAGCCCCGGTCCTGGGACGCGGCGACCGTCGCCGCCGATGCCGTGCCGCACATCGCATACGGCCTCGTCGCAACGGCCGCACTGCACCGACTGCTGGACCCGCGGACACCGCACGCGAGCTGACCGGCCGACGGCGCTCGGTGCGGCCGCGAGCACGGCCGCCCCGGTCGGTGGTGGGAGGCTGTGCCCATGCCTGCCGGTGAGATCGCGCGCGCCAAGACCCTGACCCCCGGACGGGTCAGGTTCCCCGGCATCAGCTCCCGCGCATACGAACACCCGGCCGACCGGGGCGCGCTCGTGGCCCTGCGTGCGCTGCCGGGATTCGACCGGGTGCTGCGCGCGGTGTCCGGTGTCTTCGGTGAGCGCAGCCTGCGCCTGTTGCACCTCGCGGATGCGATCCGGGTGTCGCACCGGCAGTACCCCGCCCTGCACCAGCTGTTGGTCGAGGCATGCGCGACCCTGGACATCGAGGAGATCCCCGAGCTCTACGTCGTCCGTGACCCCGTCGCGCAGGCGATGACCCTCGGCATGGACCACCCGTTCATCGTGATCCACACCGGGTTGCTGGAACTGCTCGACGCGGACGGGTTGCGTTTCACCCTCGGCCACGAGCTCGGGCACGTGCTGTCCGGGCACGCCGTCTACCGGACGATGCTGCTGAGCCTGGTCCGGATCAGCCAGGACATCAGCTGGATCCCGCTGGGCGCTCTCCCGTTGCGGGTGATCGTGACGGCGCTGCAGGAGTGGTTCCGCAAGTCCGAGCTGTCCTGTGACCGGGCCGCCCTGCTGGTCGGCCAGGACGCCGACGCCGCGCTGCGGGTGCACGCCGCGATGGCCGGCTCCACCGATCCCGACGCGATGGACGTCTCCGGGTTCCTGGACCAGGCGCGCGAGTACGACCGCGGCGGCGACATCCGGGACAGCTTCCTCAAGCTGCTGCACCTGGACGGTCGCACCTACCCGCTGGCGTCGCTGCGCGCGGCGGAGCTGCAGCGGTGGGCGGCGGGCGAGCAGTACCGCGACGTGCTCGCCGGGGACTACCCGCGCCGTGGGGACGACCGGGAGGCGGTGATGTCCGACGAGGTCCGCTCGGCCGCCCGCTCCTACCGGGACTCGTTCACCGCCTCCGCGGATCCGCTGACGAAGTTCGTGCGGGACGCGGGCGGTGTCGTCGGCGGGGTGGCGGGCACCGTCGCGGACAACCTCGGGGACTGGCTGCGCAACCGTGGGGGCCGGGGCCCGGGTGGGCCGTCCGGCGGCTCGACCGGCGCGGGCTCGAACGGTCCCGGAACAGACTGAGCGGCGGTGCCGGCAGGGCGACAGCGTCCACCGGGCGGTCCCGCGGACGCTCACCTGAGACTCGTCCGCCAAAGAACACTGTTCCCGCGGTCAGCCCGAGAACGGATTCACCCACCGCACGCCGGCAAAGCGCGCGAAGTCGCTGTCGGCCGAGACCACCGGGACCCCGTATGTCACGGCCAACGCGGCCAGGTCGGCGTCGTGAACCAGGTTTCCGGTTGCGCCCGATCTCGCGAGCAGCTCGCCCAGGACCCGGGCATGGTCTGCCGTGGGGACGGGGGACCAGACGACGGGCACCTGGAGCCACTCGGTGACGAAGCGCCACGCCTGCCGGACCGTCAGGGGTTGTGCGGAGAGACGGGGGTGGGTCGTCACCCGAACGAACGCGATCAACGAGGACCAGGGCAGCCCGACGGACACCGGACCGGACAGGGACTCCTCGAGCCACTCCACGGCTCGCTGATGCTGCGGAGCGGAGCTGTCAGCGGTGTAGACGAGCACATTGGCATCGACGATCACCGTGACCGGTCGTCCTCGTCCAGCACGTCCAGGACCTCGCCGATGTTCGTCACGTCGACGCGCAGTCCGATCGACGCGGTGCGCTGCCGGAACGGGACCCGGTCCCGGGTCGCCGCGCGTCGTGCGGCGGCGCCCTGTCGCGCCAGCAGGTTGACGGCCTCGCTCACCCCGATCGACTCCGACGCCCGGACTTCGTCGAGAGCGGCAGCAACGTCCTCGTCCAGCGTCACGGTAGTCCGCACCGTCATGCGTCAAGATTAGCATCGAGATGCGGACACCGGTCGGCAGCTGACCCGGCACGCTTGATCCGTGAACGCGGCGAGATGGCGGTTGGTCGCACTGGTCGCCGTGCTGGTGACCGCCGTGGTGTTGTTCACCACGACCGACCTGGTGGATGCCGCGCACCTGCGCGACCGGATCGGGGCCACCGGCGCGTGGGCGCCGCTGGTCTACGTGCCGGTGTCCGCGGTGCTGGGTGCGTTGCTCGTGCCCGGACCGCTGCTGGCCGGGATCTCCGGGGTGCTGTTCGGGCCGGTCACCGGGACGGTGGCGACGATCGCCTCCGCGGTGCTGTCCGCGCTGATCGCCCGCTCGGGTGGGCGACGCGCCGGGCGTCCGGGCGTCGAGGACCTACTGGGGGAGCGGGCGGCGCCGCTGGCCGTGCTCAGCCGCCGGTACGGCACAGCCGCGGTGCTGGGCCAGCGGTTGGCGCCCGGGGTGCCCGACGCCCCATTGTCTTGGGCGTTCGGCGCGCTGGGCCTGTCGGTGCGGCAGGTCATGGTGGGGACCGCGGTCGGGGCGTTCCCGCGGGCGTTCTCCTACAGCGCGATCGGGGCGTCCCTGGACGACCCGACCTCCCCATGGGGGATCGCCGGCATTGTCGTTCTCGTGCTGAGCGCGGCGGTCGGTGCTGAGATCGGCCGCCGGATGCTCGGCGCGGCGCGCCGGTCCCGCCGCTCCGGCGCGCACCGGGGGAAGCCGCCAGCCCGGGAAACGCGGTGCGCCGACCACCGGGGGAGCTGACGCTGGTGGTGGGTCCGACTGTCGAGGCATGCTGGCCGGGTGTCCGCTGATTCCGACGCTGTCGACCGCGCTGTCGCCTTCATCCGGCTCCACGCGCGCGCCGTCCTGGTGACCCACCGGTCCGACGGCGGGCTGCAGAGCTCGCCGGTCGCGGTCGGCGTGGACGCGGCGGACCGCCTCGTCGTGTCGACACCGTCGCGGACGGCGAAGGCTCGCAACCTGCGCCGGGAGCCGCTGGCGACGCTGTGTGTGGTCCCCGACGACTGGTACGGGCCGTGGGCGTCGGTTGACGTCACCGCCGAGGTCGTCGGCCAGCCCGATGCGCTGCCGCTGCTGGAGGACTACTACCGGCGGACGGCCCACGCCGAGCACCCGGACTGGTCGCAGTTCCGGGCGGCGATGACCGAGGAGGACCGGGTGCTGCTCCGGCTCACCCCGACCCGTGCTGCCGGTCCAGGCGCGAACAGTTGAACCTCAGCCGAACAGCTTCCCCGCCGTGATCACGGCCTGACTCACCCCGTAGAGCAGGCCGACCCCGACCACGATCCACAGGCCGATTGCCGCGGCCTTCGCGACGTCGGCCGACCCGGTTGGCACCGGCTGAACGGCCCCACCCGTCTGGGTCGGCTGCGCTCCCGCGCGGGTGGCGCCGGTGTCCCCGCCGGTGTTCGGGCTGGTGTTGCCGGAGCTGCTCATGCGGTCTCCGGACGTGTCGACCGGGGAGCGCCGGCCGGTGCAGGTGGCCGTGCGGTTGTCACTGAGGCCACCGGTTCGTGGAAGCGCGGATTGACCGGACGGACGAGCAGGTTCGCGACGAAGCCCACGGCCAGGACGCCGACCATGATCGACAGCGACAGCGTGTACAGCCCGGACCCGGACCGGCCGGCCGCCGTCTGGCTGTCGACCACCCGGTTGACGATCAGCGGCCCGACGATCCCCGCCGCGGACCAGGCCGTCAGCAGCCGCCCGTGGATGGCGCCGACCTGGACCGACCCGAACAGGTCCTTCAGGTAGGCGGGAACGGTTGCGAACCCGCCGCCGTAGAAGCTGAGGATGACCACGGTGATCCCGACGAACAGCAGCACCGACGACGTCCCGGACAGCACCAGCAGCAGGTAGAGCAGGCAGCCGGCGCCGAGGTAGAGCATGTAGATCGGCTTGCGCCCGACCAGGTCCGACGTCGAGGACCAGACGAAGCGGCCCGCCATGTTGGCCAGCGAGAGCAGGCCGACGTAGCCGGCGGCCTCGGTGACCGACAGGTTCCCGAAGAACGCCCGGATCATCGGCGATGCCTCCTCCAGGATCCCGATCCCGGCCGTCACGTTGCAGAACAGCACCACCCACAGCAGCCAGAACTGCGGCGTCCGGATGGCGTTGCGGGCGGTGACGTCGGCGGTGGTCCGCATCCCGTGCGACTCCGTCGGCGCGGGCGGTGTCCACCCGGCCGGCGCCCAGTCCGGCGGCGGGACCCGGACGACCGCCGCGCCGGTCAGCATCACCACCAGGTACAGGGCGCCGAGCACGAGGAACGTGGGGACGGTCGACTTCGGGTCGCCGCCGAAGGACTGCATCAGCCGGTTGGACAGTGGGCTCGCGATCAGCGCACCGCCGCCGAATCCCATGATCGCCAGCCCGGTCGCCAGCCCCGGCCGGTCCGGGAACCACTTGATCAGCGTCGACACGGGGCTGATGTAGCCGATGCCCAGCCCGATCCCGCCGATGACGCCGTACCCGAGGTACACCAGCCACAGCTGGCCGGTGGACAGCCCGAGCGCGGCGACGAAGAACCCCACCGACCAGCAGATCGCCGACAGCACCATCGCCTTGCGCGGTCCGTTGCGCTCCATCCAGGCGCCACCGAACGCCGCGGACAGCCCGAGCATGGCGATGGCGATGGAGAAGACCACCCCGATCGCGGTCTGGGACGACCCGAACAGGGTCACCAGCGGCGTCTTGAAGACGCTGAAGGCGTACACCTGACCGATCGACAGGTGGACGGCCAGGGCAGCGGGGGGCACCAACCAGCGGCTGAATCCGGGCGGGGCCACCGACCTCTCCCGGTCGAGCACGCGGAACACTGACGTCATCGGCAGACCCTTCATCGGATACGCACAGTCTCGCGGGTCGACGGGTGGACGGCGGGCCGAAACGCCGGGGCTGGCCCGCCCGGTACCGCCCCGCCCGGTACCGCCCCGCCCGGTACCGCCCCGGCCTGGTACCGCCCCGCATCAGCGGAGTGCACCGCTCACACCGGGGACGGCCGCGGTGAGGCACCCTACGACGGGCAGGCCGCCGGTACCGCCCGGGAGCTAGCCTGCGGACCGGTCGGGGGGGTCGCACTGTCGCGGCCGGGGCGACACGTGCTCAGCAGCAGGTCCCGTCGCGAAGGTCAGGAGGGCTCGTGGCCGGCGCTCCCGTGCATCGTCGCGCAGGTGGCGGGGCCCCGGTGCCCGAGGTGGGTCCCGCCTCCCTCGCCGACCCGGCGGAGTACGTCGCCGACCCGGCGGAGTTCCTCGCCGACCTGGCGGAGTACGTGGCGATCCCCAGTGTGAGCAGGGATGCCGAGCCCGCCACGATGCTGGCCGCGGCGCAGTTCCTGGCCCGCCGCCTGTCCTTCGCCGACGGCCGGGTCGAGCGAGGTCCGGGTCACCCCGTCGTCCGCGGTGAGTGGCTCGCAGCGCCCGGCCGGCCGACCGTGCTCGCCTACGGCCACTACGACGTCCAGCCGGCCGGGGACCCGGCCCGCTGGACGTCCCCGCCGTTCGAGCTGACGTCCGGCACCGGTCCCGACGGTGCGCCGGTGCTCCGCGGGCGGGGTGTCACCGACGACAAGGGGCCGGTGCTGCTGGTCCTGGCGATGGCCCGGGCGCTGCTCGACCGCGAGGGCGCCCTGCCGCTCAACGTCAAGTTCCTGCTCGAGGGGGAGGAGGAGATCGGCTCCCCACACCTGGCCGGGTACGTCCGTGACCATGCCGCGGCCCTGGCCGCCGACCTCGTGATCTCCGCTGACGGGGCGATGTGGCGCCCGGGCACGCTGTCGCTGCCGATCGGGTCCAAGGGCCTGCTGGCGTTGGACGTCACGGTCGCCGGGCCGTCCCGTGACCTGCACTCCGGCCGCTACGGCGGCGTGGCCGCGAACCCGGCGCACGTGCTGGTGTCACTGCTCGCGAGCCTGCGCGGCGACGACGGGACCATCGCTGTCGCCGGGTTCGACGACGGCATCCCGGCCCTGTCCGCCGGCCGCCGCGCGGAGATCGCCGCGGTCCCGTTCGACCCGGACCCGTTCCTGACCGCTGCGGGGATCTCCGCCGGGTTCGGCGAGCCCGGGTACTCGACGCTGGAACGGCTGTGGGAGCGCCCGACGCTCGAGGTCAACGGCGTGAGCGCGGGCAGCAGCGCCACGATCATCCCGTCGGTCGCGACGGCCCACCTGACGGCCCGCCTGGTCCCGGGTCAGGACCCCGCGCACGTGCTGGACTGCCTGACGCGACACCTGCTCTCCCGGCCGACGCCGCCGGGCGTCGAGGTGACGGTCGTCGCCGAGCCCGGGGCGGTACCCGCCTACCGGATCGCCGTCGACCACCCGGCAATCCGGGCCGGGACCAGTGCTCTGCAGTCGATCTCGCCCGGGAGTTCCGTACTGCTCGACGTCGTCGCCGGCACCCTGCCCGCCACCACGATGTTCGAACGCGAGCTCGGAGCGAAGACCATGTTCTTCTCCTTCTCCACCTCGGATGAGAACCTGCACGGCCCCGACGAGTTCTTCCGGGTCGCCCGGATCGGCGAGGGGATGCGGGCCTGGGAACGGCTGTGGCGACTGCTCGCCGACGACCTGGCGCCCGGGCGGGCGTGATGGCGCCGGACCGGGCACCGGGCGGGGCACCCGACGGGGCAGCGGGCCCGCGCGGGCGGGGGTATCGGCCGTACTCCTACCTGCGGCCCGGGGTGGACTTCCCCGCGTTCGACCTGGTCGGCGAGTTCGACCGGGTGCCGCCCTACGACGGCGGACTCAGTGCCGGACAACGGACGCGGGCGGACCGGCTGCTGCGGGAGAGCCTCGTCATCAGCCTGCACGACCACCCGGTGCGATTCCCCGTCGAGATGACGCAGACGCCGGCGCACTACCGGACCGGGCGCCAGCACACCGCCTATGCCGGGCTGGCCGAGTCGGGCATGACGGTCGTGTTCGACAACATGATGGACGGCACGGCGTGCATCAGCGGCTCCGCGCCGTGGCGCTGGGACGACATCGTCACCGACCTCGGGATGCGCCAGGCCGACCTGGCGCACCAGGACGGGGTGGCGGTGGTCCGCCGGTTCAGCGACATCGGGGCCGTCCGCGCCGCCGGGGGTGTCGGCATCGTCTTCGGGCTCGAGGCGGCCACCCCGATCGAGAACGAGCTGGACCGCCTCGACGTCCTGTACGGGTTGGGGATCCGCCAGATCGGCATCGCCTACTCCGACTCCAACGCCCTCGGCAGCGGCCTGGCCGAGGCTGTCGACGGCGGGCTGACGGCGTTCGGTCGCCGCGCCGTCGCGCGGATGGACGCGCTCGGACTGGCGATAGACGTCTCGCACTCCGCCGACCGCACGGGGATCGACACCTGTGCGGCGAGCACGAAGCCGGTGTTCTGCACCCACGGCGGGGCCCGCGCCGTGTGGGACATCCCGCGGATGAAGTCCGACGACTGCCTCCGGGCGGTGGCCGACACCGGCGGCGTCGTCGGGATGTCCGCGGCGCCGCACACGACGGTTTCCGCGGCCCATCCGCGGCACAGCATCGACTCGGTGATGGACCACTTCCGGTACTGCGTCGACCTGGTCGGCATCGAGCACGTCGCGTTCGGACCGGACACCCTGTACGGGGACCACGTCGACCTGCACACGGTGTTCGCCGGGATGTTGGGCACCGCGACCACCGGAGCCCCGGCGCACGAGCGGGTGGCCTACGTCGACGGCCTGGAGAACCCGACGGAGAACTTCGCCAACATCTGCGGGTGGTTGGTGCAGCACGAGTTCTCCGACGACGAGATCACGGCCGTGCTGGGCCGCAACGTCGAACGGGCGCTGCGCGAGATCTGGGGGCCGGCATGACCGGCGGCAGCCTGGCGGCGCGTCCGGGTGTGCCGTCCGGTGTGGTCGCGCCGTAGCGCAGGCCGTCGAAGAAGAGTTCTGCGATGTGCAGCGACTCCTCTTCGACGGCGCGCGGCGAGCAGACGCCGCCGAGCGCACGCAGCACCGTGTGGCCGGTCACGTCAGCGCGGATCGTCCCCGTAGCGACGCCATGTGCGAGGAGTTCGTCGAGCGTCTCCTCCATCCGCCGGCGGGCTTCGTCGAACACCGGTGAGGAGGTGGCCATGACGGCTTCCAGAGCCGCGGCCATGCCCTTGCTCCTGGTGGAGTGCTTGACGAGCCGGATGAGGAACGCGCGCAGGTCGCCGTCGCGCGCCGACGAGCAGAGGTCGTCAAGGTCCTGCCGGAAGACCTCCTCGACCACCGCTTCGCGCGTGTCGAAGTGCCGGTACAGCGTGCCTACCGCCACTCCGGCGCGTCGAGCGATCTCCTCGACGCGGATGTCCGGCTCGCCGCCCGCCAGGGCGGCACGAGCAGCCGTGAGCAAGGCGTCCCGGTTGCGCCGCGCGTCCGCGCGCTGCGGTCGGGTCACGGGATCCTTTTGGGGCGGCATCAAGGTGAACTTGGCTCCGTATAGAGTGTTGAGTGACGTTCATTTTAGCGAAGGGGCAGACATGGTCGACGAGGGGCTCGAAGGCCTGCGTGTGCTGGTGACCGGCGGGAGCCGCGGCCTGGGCGCGGCGGCGGTGCGCCGTTTCGCCGAGGCCGGCGCCACCGTGGTGGCCACGTCGCGGACGGCTCCAGCGGAAGAGCTACCCGCCACGTTCGTGACGGGCGACCTGTCCACGACTGCCGGGGTCGCCGAGGTGGGCGCGAAGGTGCTGGACGCGGTCGGCGGCGTGGACGTGCTGGTCGACAACGCCGGCTCGGCGACCGCGCCGGTCGCGTCGCTGGAGCGCACGGACGAGTCCTGGCTCGCGGACCTGAACGCGAACCTCCTCAGCGCGGTGCGGCTCGACCGCATCCTGGTGCCCGGGATGGTGGAGCGCGGGTCCGGCGTGGTCGTGCACGTATCGTCGATCGCGAGCCGGATGCCGCAGCGCGGCCAGGTGGCCTACGCCGCGGCGAAGGCAGCGCTCAACGCCTACAGCCGGACGCTGGCGACCGAGGTGGGGGAGCACGGCGTGCGCGTGGTGAACGTGCTGCCGGGGTTCGTGGCGACCCCGGGGGCCGTCGAGCACCATCAGAAGATCGCCGACGCCGACGGGACCAGCCTCGACGAAGCGCAGCGCGCGCTCGCCGAACGCCTGAACGTGCCGATGGGCCGTCCCGGCGAGCCCGACGACGTCGCCGAGATGATCGTGTTCCTGGCATCGCGGCGGGCGAAGTGGCTGACCGGGGCGCAGTTCCGGGTCGACGGGGGAATCATCCCCGTCCAGTAGGGATTCCCAGCCCCGTCCGGCACCCGACAGGGCACGTGCGACACACGTACAGGCCGACGGGTAGCTCTCAGCACACAATCCTGCTCGGTGCTCCTCACGTTGCCCTCGCTCACCTGCCCGACCCTGGTGACCGTCGGGCGGACGGACTGAGTGTCGTCCAGGCTGCGCTTCGCGGGTTTCTGCGGCGCACCGTGCTGCACGGTCAGGACGCGGGGTGCCACCCCAGGGCCGGGCCGAGACCGGTGGCGATGTCGGTGAGGATCTGCTCGTAGTCCTCCGCTGCGAACGAGAACGGCAGCGCGAACGCCACCTCCCGGACCTCGCGGAACCCGGCGTGGCCGTAGAGGGACTCGGCGATCTCGGCCGACGTGCCTAGCAGGTCCCGCTCGAACAGCAGCCGGCCCGGTCCCTGCGGCGTGCCTGCCCGGCCGCTGCGCGACTGCACGTACGCGGCATACTTCGCCCGTTGGGCGGCAGTGGCGGTGTCGGTGGGAATGACGACCAGCCCCTGGGAGACGCGGGCCGCCTCGCCGGCGGGGGAGGCGGCCCGGAAGGCCCGCACGTGCTCGGCCTGGATCTGCGCGAAGTCCCAGGACTGCGCGGACTGCGACTGCGCGGACTGCGACCGCGCGGACTGCGCGGGGCCCGCGTCGCCGATCGACCCCTCGGCCCGGACCACGCTGGAGGTCAACAGGTTCAGGCCCTGCTCGCCGGTCCAGCGGGCCGACCGCACACTCGCGGCGCCGCACGGCGCGCTCCTGGCCGAACTCCTCGGCCTCGGCGCTGTCGGGGTACAGGACGGCCTTGACCCGGTCGTAGTGGGTCGGCGGTCCCACGCTGAACCCGGGATTCAGCCGACCGCCGGAGAGCACGTCGACAGTGGCCAGGTCCTCGGCCAGGCGGAGCGGGTTCTCCCACCCCAGCGGTGTCACCGCGGTGCCGAGGGCGATGCGCCGGGTCCGTTGGGTGGCGGCCGCCAGCACGGCGACCGGGGAGGAGATGCCGAACTGCAGGTGACGATGGCGCAGCCAGGCGCTGTCGAAGCCGAGCCGCTCGCCCAGCGCGACGACTTCCAGTGTCGTCTCGTGCCCCGACCGGGGGTCGTCGGGGTCGAACGAGCCGATGGTCAGGAAGCCGAGCTGTTCCAGCGGTTCGTCAGGCGATGGCATGGGCCACGCCTCGGCCCGTGGCGGCCGCATCGCTCACGGGACCAGCACAACTTTCCCGTGCGCGTGGCCGACTGCGAGTTCGCGGTGCGCGGCGGCCGCGTCGGCGAGCGGGTGAACCGCGGCGATGTCGACGACGAGCTCGCCGGCCTCGACACGGTGCACCAGCTCCATCCGGGCCGCGGACCGGATGTCGGTGCCGGGGTCCGCGCCGGGCCCGCCGCCGAGTGCCTGGATGCCGAGCTCCGGCGCCCGCCCGAACCCGGCGACGGTGGCGATCCGCCGGCGGTCGGCCACCAGTTCCACCGAGGCGTCGAGTGCCTCGTCCGTGCCGACCATGTCCAGCGCCGCGTCGATGCCGTCCGGTGCCAGCGCCCGGACCCGGTCGACGAGGCCGCTGCCGTAGCGAACAGGCTCGGCGCCGAGCTCGCGCAGACGGGCGTGCCGGCCCTCGCTGGCGGTCGCGATCACGTCGGCGCCGGCCCGGACGGCCAGCTGAACCGCCATCAGTCCGACGCCGCCGGCGCCGCCGTGCACGAGCACGGTGTCGCCCCGGCCGACACGCGCCGCGGTGAGGGCGTGCACGGCGGTGGTGCCCGTCAACATCAGCCCGCTCGCCTGCTCGAAGGACATCCCGGCCGGTTTCGGCAGCACCGCCGAGGCCGCTACGACGACGCGGTCGGCGTATGCGCCGTCGATCCGGTACGCGATCACCTCATCGCCGGGGGAGATCGGGCCGCCGGGCCCCTCGACGGCCCTGCCGTCGCGATCGAAACCGACGGCCGTGACGACTCCGGCGGCCTCGAAACCGAGCCGCATCGGGAGCCGCGCGGGGTCCCTGCCGAACGCGCCGCTGTACAGCTTGTAGTCGACCGGGTTGGTGCCGGCCGCTCGGACCTCGATGAGGACCTCACCCGGTCCCGGGTCCCGCAGCGCCTCGTCGATCACCGACAGGACACTCGGATCGCCGTAGGCGGTCGCCACCACGCTTCTCGTCACAGCCCCTCAACCCCCGGCACCCGGCTCGTGTTCCGGCGGATCGGGCTGACGACACGGGCCACCGACCGACCCCGGCGCACCCGCGGACGGCCAGGGGCCGCCCTCCCGGTACCGAGAGGGCGGGCCCCTGACCAGGCGGGAAGAACCCTCCGCTGTGGTGCGCCGCCAGGGACTCGAACCCCGAACCCGCTGATTAAGAGTCAGCTGCTCTGCCAGTTGAGCTAGCGGCGCCCGTTCCGGGCCAACCCGTCGCGGTATCCCCCGGACCGTGCGAGGGACAGCCTACCAATCGCCGGCCGCCGCGAGACACGGCTGCCCGTCCTGGAGACCCGGCTGGAGCCGATAATGGCCCGAGCCGCTCGGCGACGACGCCGACCCGCCCCGCTGTCGCCGGGTGCCTGGCGGCGGTGCTGGACCGGACGGAGTGGCAATGGCGCCTTGGTGGCGGTGGGGCAGGACCCGTGACGAAGGGGACAGCGCCGACGACGGACCGTCCGGACGGCTGCCCCGCCGGGAACTCACGCGGCGCAGCCGATCGGACCTGCTGGCCGCGCTCGGCGTTCCGCAACCCGAACCCGCTCGGGGATCGGTGGCGTTTCTGCGGCGCCGACCGGACGGCGCCGAGCCGGGCTGCCCGGCCTGCCGCGTCGCCGACGAGGAGTCCAGGCGCTGGTTCTTCTTCTACGAGACCGAGACCAATGCCGACGAGGCGCTCAGGGAGCGGCTCGTTGCCGCCGGCGGGATGTGTCCGGTGCACACCCGCCACCTCATCGAGCAGGGCCCCGCGGCCTCCTGGCTGGCCCGGTCGTTGTTCGAGCTCCTGGTCCGGGACGTCCGCGAGCACCCGCGCGAGGTGGCTGTCCGGCGCGCGCAACGCTGCCCGGTCTGCGTCGCAGTCGACGGCCGGGTTACGGACCTGCTCGGACTGCTGGCCGCCGGGATCGCCCCGGGTGGTCGGCCGGGTGACGGATGGACTGCTGACGGCGAGGACTGGGACACCGCGGCCGAGAGCGCGGACGGGGCAGCCCAGAACTGGGACACCGCCGTCCAGGACGTCGGCACGGCCGTCGACGACCCACGCTCCCGCGACATCGTCGCGGCCTACCGGGCCGGCGCCGGACTGTGCGTTCCGCACGCCCGACGGTTCGTCGCCGGCGCGTCCCCGGCCGCGTCGGCGCTGGTCACCGCCGTGCTGGCCGACCGGTTGGCGACCACCCCGGAACTCGCCGTTGCGGTGGTCGCCGGCGACGACCCGGATGCCGCGGCCCGCGCCCGGTTGCGGACGGTCGCGGCGCCCGGGGTGCTCGCCGCCGATGCCGCCGCCCGGCGGGCGGGTCTTCCGCAGCGCATCGAGGCACTGCTGCAGCGGCCCTGCTGTCCGGTCTGTGCTGCCCGGGAGACGGCGACCTGGCGTCTGCTGGACTGGATCGGCAGCGGCGGGGCATTGCCTACCGACGACGCGGACGCAGAGGGCGCCGGCGGCGCCGTCCCGGTCGGCCCCGGCGGCGCCGTCCCGGCTGACGTCGTCGGGCCGGGTGGTCAGGTTCCCGCGCTGGAGCGGCGCGGTGGTCGTCCCACCCGAGCCAGGGCCGGGGTCGCCAACCAGGGGATGCGTGAGCAGCTCGCCGCGCTGTGCCCCACGCACCTGACCGACCTGGTGCAGGCCGACGGGGGTGGCGGCTGGCTGTCCGAGCCGGTGGCGTCTGTGGTCCGGATCGCGGCGGCGCGATGGCGGGCCGCCGCGGCCGCCGCGAGCGGTGCCGCACTCGTCGGCCCCGGCCGTTCCGTCCGGTACCCCGGCCGGACCGTCGCCGAGCTGATGACCCCGCGGACCAGCTGCCCGGTCTGCGCGTCGTCGGCCCAGGCCGCGGCCCGGGAGGTCACGCTGATGCACCTGGTAGGCGCGGACCCGGCGCGTGCCCTCGCTGTCGCCCGCTCGCACGGGCCCTGCCAACGCTGCCGGTCGGTGGTAGCCGGCCCGGGGGCGGGTCCGGCCGGCCATCCGTGGGAGCAGGCGGCGGCGTCCCGGACGGCCGAGCTGGGCTTCGAGCTCGCCGAGTCGTTGCGTCAGGGGTCCTGGACCGCGCGCTGGGACGTCCACGGCGCCGAGATGTCGGCCTGGCGCCGTGCACCGTCCCGTCTGGACGGCGCCGTCCTCGGGCCGCCCCCGCCGGGCCGGACCGGGGAACTCGTCCGGGGTGGAGCCGGCGACGGCGGCCGGCCCGCAGCCGAGGGTCGGCCCTCGACCGCCGCTCCGGTGTGGCTCAGCCGGTGACTGCTGCCCGTCGGTGACTCCCGCCCGTCGGCCCCCAACCCGTCGTCACTGTCAGTCGGTGACCGGCGTCAGGCCGGACAGCGCCTGGAGGATCGGGGTCGACCCGGAGACGAGGTCGAATGCCAGGCCGGTCGAGGCGGGCCACGCCAGGCAGGTGGCCGCGACGGCAGCGACGTCCTCGCGCGGGATGCTCCCGCTCTCCTCGAGCCGGCGCCCGATACGGATCTGCCCGGTGAGCATCGAGTCGCTCAGCCCCCCGGGCCGGATGATCGTCCAATCCAACCCGGACCGGACCAACTCGGTATCGGAGTCGTTCTTGGCGGCCAGCAGTCCACGAATCGGTTCCGGGCCCTGGTCGGACCGGTCCGCATACATCGCCGAGATCTGCACGAACCGCCGGACGCCCCCCCTCTGGGCGGCGTGGACCGCGGCGATCGCGCCCTCGCGGTCCACCGACGGCCCACTCGGGTCCAGGTCGGTCCCGCCGGCGGCGTTCACGACGGCGTCACAGCCGGCGAACACCTCCGCCAGCCGGTCGGCCTCGCCGAGCAGGTCACCGACGACGGGTCGCACCCCCGGTCCGGCGCTCGGGTGTGAGAGCCGCCCGAGCCGCTGCACCCCGGCCGAGGAGTTGGGGTTGCGCACCAACGCGAAGACGGTGTGCTGGGCGGCGAACAGGTGGCTGGCGACGTAGCTGCCGGTACGGCCGGACGCGCCGAGAACGAGGACGATCACCAGCCCATGGTGTCCCGAGGTGGACCCCGTCGCCCAACTGGTGTGCCCGGCGGGTCGGGCCGAGGGCGTACCCGGCCCCGGTGCTGCCTGGCGGCCGGTGCTGCCTGGCGGCCGGGCTCCTGGCGGCCGGGCTCCTGGCGGCCGGGGCCCCTAGGGTCGTCCCGTGGCGACCGCGAGGATCTTCGCGACGTCGGTCCTGCTCACTGTCGCCGGCCTCATCGGGGCCGCCGTGTACGGCGGAGGCGCCGGGGCCGTGTCCGCCGCCCTGCTGATCGTGCTCGAGGTGTCGCTCAGCTTCGACAACGCGGTCGTCAACGCGGGTGTCCTCGGCCGGCTCACCGACCGGTGGGTCACGCTGTTCCTCACCGTCGGCGTCGTCATCGCGGTGTTCGGGATGCGGATACTTTTCCCGATCCTGCTGGTCAGCGTGACGGCCGGGATCGGGCCGGTGCAGGCCGTACAGCTGGCGCTGCGCGGCGGTACCCCCGAGACGCCGGGGACCTACGCCAACGTCGTGCAGGCCGCCGAACCGCTCATCGGTGCGTTCGGCGGGATGTTCCTGCTCATGGTGTTCCTCGACTTCGTGTGTACCGACCGGGAGCTGCTGTGGTTCCGGCCGGCCGAGAAGGTGCTGGCGCTCATCGGCCGGATCCCGTCCGCACCGGCGATGCTGGCCGGCGCGGTGCTGCTCGGAGTCTCCGCCCTCGTGGCCGAGGCGGACCGGACCGATGTGCTCACGGCCGGGACGTTGGGGATCGTTGTGCACTTGGCCGTCAACGGCCTCGGCCCGGTGCTGGAGGCCGCACAGCGCCACGGGGGTGCCGCCGCGGTCGCCGGGGCGAAGGTCTCCGGGACGGCCGCGCTGGCCCTGTTCGTCTACCTGCAGTTGCTGGACGCCTCGTTCAGTCTCGACGGGGTCATCGGCGCCTTCGCGATCACCGTCGACCCGGTACTGATCGCCATCGGCCTCGGGGTCGGTGCGTTCTACGTCCGCTCGTTGACGGTGCTGCTCGTCCGCCGGGGCACGCTCGCGGAGTTCGCGTACCTCGACCACGGCGCGCACTGGGCCATCGGCGCACTCGCCGCGATCCTGCTGATCTCGATCGAGCACAAGGTGCCGGAAGTGATCAGCGGGCTCATCGGTGTCTTCTTCGTCGGCGTCGCTCTGGCCAGCAGCGTCCGCCGCAACCGGCGACAGGCGGCCACCGGGGAACGGCGCGGCACCGAAGCGCCCGACGACGCGACCGTGGCGGACAAGGTCGGACGCATGGGGTGAGTGACGGGACTCGAACCCGCGGCCACCGAGACCACAACCCGGTGCTCTACCAGCTGAGCTACACCCACCGCGGCGACAGAGCCGACACCCCCGACGTCGGGGCGGACCAGCTGCCGCGCGACCGACAGCGTAAACGGTCCCGGACCGGCCACAGCGACGCGCCGCAGCCGGTTCAGACCCCGGTGCGGCTGCTGCCCACCTCGGCGGCCACGGCGCGCGACGCGGTCGTGTCCGGGCCGGGCTGCGGTACGAACACCGTCGCGCGGTAGTAACGCAGTTCGTCGATGCTGTCCCGGATGTCGCCGAGTGCCCGGTGACCGCCGGTCTTCTCCGGACTGGCGTAGTAGACCTTCGGGAACCACCGGCGGGTCAGCTCCTTGACGCTGGACACGTCCACCACCCGGTAATGCAGGTGGTCGACGAGTTCGCGCATGTCCCGCTCGAGGAAGGTCCGGTCGGTGCCGACGGAGTTGCCGGCCAGGGGGGCCCGGCGGGGCTCGGGGGCGAACTGCCGCACGTAGTCGAGGACCTGCTCCTGCGCGGCGGCGATCGTCGTCCCGGTGTCGAGCCGGTCGAGCAGGCCGGAGGCGGTGTGCATCGCGACGACGACCTCCGACATCTGCTCCACCGCTCCCGGCGGGGGCTTGATGACAACGTTGACGCCCGCACCGAGCACGGTCAGCTCGCTGTCGGTCACCAGCGCAGCGACCTCGATCAGGGCGTCGCGGGCCAGGTCCAGGCCGGTCATCTCGCAGTCCACCCATACCATCGCATCCGCACCTGGCATGCCGGCCACCCTAGGTGAGTGGGTCCCGGTCAGGGCGTCACCGCCGTCCGCCGACGGTGCGGCTGGCACCCTGTCAGGCGAGCGACGGGACGATGTCAGCGCGCCGTCCAGCCGGTCGGGGCGGTCGATCGGGAGGCAGTCGTGACGGGCCGAGCTGTCGAGTCGGACGCCGCGTCGCGGCCGCCGAGGCCCCGCTTGCCCGTCGCGGTGGCGGTGTTCGCCGGCGTCGCCGGTGCACTGTCGCTGGTGGTGTTCACCCGCCTCGGGTTGGTGCGTGGCGGCCTCTACGGCAGCTGGGTGGACGTGTCGGTCTATCGCGAGGCGGTTCTCGCGTGGGTGGCGGGGCGGCCGCTCTACGACCTCGGCTACACGGCGAACGCGCTGCCCTTCACCTACCCGCCGTTCGCCGTGCTGGTGCTCGGTTGGCTCGCCCTTCCGGACGAGCAGACGGCGGCCCGGCTGATGACGCTGGTCAACGTGGCCGCGCTGTTGGCGATCTGCCGCGTCAGCGTGGGTACGGCGCTGCGGGGCCCCGGCCGCGTCTGGCCGGTCCGATCGGCCGGCGCCGTCTGGGCCGTCACGATCGCGGTCGCCGGCGTGGCCGGGTGGCTCGAGCCGGTCCGGCTCACCGTCGGGTACGGCCAGGTCAACCTGCTCCTGGGACTGGCGGTCCTACTCGACGCCCTGGTCGTGCCCCCGCGGTGGCGTGGAGTGCTCACCGGGCTCGCGGCCTCGGTGAAGCTGGTGCCCGCGATCTTCGCCCTGTACTTCCTGGTGACCCGGCAGTACCGGGCGGTGGTGCGGATGGCCGCTGCGGCCGCGGGTGCGACCCTGCTGGCCGGCGTCGTGCTGCCCGGCAGTTCGTGGCGGTTCTGGACATCGACCGTGTGGGCGCGCACGCCGGGAAAGGCCTGGTTCACCGCCAACCAGTCGATCGACGGAGTGGTCGAACGACTGCTGCGGGACGGCCCGGCGGTCGGGCCGGTGACCGCGGTCCTCACCCTCGTCGTCGTGGCTGTGGGCGCCTCGGCGGTCGCCGGGTGCTGGCGGGCCGGATGGCGGCTGACCGCGGTGTGCGCCTGCGGGCTGGTGGGCCTGCTCGTGTCGCCGATCTCCTGGTCCCACCACTGGATCTGGTCGGTGCCGCTGGTGCTCGGCCTGGCGTTGGAAGTGCGGTCGAGGGCCGCTCGGGCCTGCGCCTGGGCTCTGCTGACCGCGGTCGCCATCGGCGCGCACTGGTACCTGCCGCAGTGGGACGACCGGGAACTCGCCTGGAGCTGGTGGATGGACGTCGTCGGGAACCTCTACGGGTACCTGGGCCTGGTGATCCTCTTCGTGCTGGCCGGCACCGGCGTCCGGTCGCGTCGCGGTAGCGCGCCGATGCCCCGCGATGTCCCCGCACTGCGAGGCTCTGACCTGCCCACTGCGCGGCTCTGAGCTGCCCACTGCGAGGCTGGCCGCGGCGTTCCCCGGCGCCCCCGGCAGGGATCGAACCTGCGACCGTCGGATTAGAAGTCCGCTGCTCTGTCCGCTGAGCTACGGGGGCGTGTCGGCATCGTCTCAGGTTGCCCGGTGACGGCATGGGCATCTGGGATGATCGTCGCCGTGGTGGCCGGTGCTCTACCCCCCGACGACCCCCGCCGGGACGCTGATACGCCCGGCACCACCCGGTCGGTGGTCGAGCCCCGACTGCCCGGCGCCGTCGGCCGGCTGGCCGGTCTCGGCAGCGGTGGGATCCCGGACAGCGCGGGGGGCGCCCGGGGCCAGGCGCTCGCCGCGGTCGTCGAGGGCTTCGCGGCGGTCGTCTGGTTCGGTTGGGCCCAGGTGTCCGCCAACTCATGGCTGTCCACGCTGCTCACACTGGGCAGCGTGGCCGGCTTCGTGCTGGCCGTCGTCGCGTTCGTCCGTGCCGCCCGCGCGGCGCGGGCGGGGTCGGCGCTGCGTGAGCGGGCAGTGCGGCGGCGTTACGTCGCTGTGCTGGCAGTCGAGGCGGCCGTCGCAGTGCTCGGCATCTTCGTGCTGGCCGTCACCGGACTGCTCGAGTGGTCGCCCGTCTGGGTGTGCGCGGTGCTCGGCGTCCACCTGGTGGCGCTGGCCCGGGTGCTCGGTGACCGCCTGCTGGTCGTGGTCGGCGCCCTGCTGGTGGTCGTCGCCTTCGTGGCGCTGCTGCTGGCCGTGCTCGGCGTCACCGCGCCGGCCACGGTGGCCGGAGCTGGTGCGGGGCTGTGTCTGTTGCTCGCGGGAACGGCGTCGCTGTTCCCGCGAGTCCATGCGGTGCTGCCGCGCTACTGACGGTTTCGCGCCGGCCTGTCCCGTGCCGGCCTGTCCCGTGCCGGCCTGTCCCGGGGACGCGCCGACCGCGGACGCCGCCCGGTGACCGACACGATCGCCGGACGACGGGCACCGACCTGCGCGGGGTCCACCTCGCCGACGGGCGGCACCTGGCTGTCACCAGGACGGAGTTGCTGGAGCTGGTCGGGCAGGGCTACCTCAGCCTGCTGGCCCGGGTCGAGGAGGTGCATACCTGGCTGATGTACGCGGGACGGACGCTGATCGCCGACGGTCCTACGCCGTATCCACAGCTGCCCCCCGGTGTGGCCGCGGTGCACAGCAGAGGCGCCGAGCACCGGCGGCGCCGGTCCGGAGCGGGATCGTCTGTGGTGGGCACCGGTACCCGGACGGTCGCCCATCAGCAGCAGACCGGGACCGGAGGTATTCGTGAACGACACCGTGATCACCGTCCTGGGCAATGTCGGCTCCGACGTGCGCCAGGTCGTCACCGGCAAGGGCGCCGTGCTGACCAGCTTCCGGCTGGCGTCCACCCCGCGGTGGCCGGACCGACAGACGGGGGAGTGGGTGGACGGCACCACGACCTGGTACTCGGTGGTGGCCTGGCGCAACCTGGCCGACAACATCGCCTCGTCGCTCAGCAAGGGCGACCCCGTCCTGGTCCACGGCCGGCTCCGGACGGTCGCCTGGGAACGGGACGGGCGGTCGGGGGAGACGCTGGAGATCGAGGCGTTGTCCGTCGGGCCAGACCTCAACCGCGGCCGTGCCACGTACCGCCGGGTCCTGCGCCCGAACACCGACCGCGCGGCACGTTCCGATGCCGGGTCGCCCGGGCCCGAACCCGCCGCAGAGTCCGGGTCGGCAGGTGGGACCGGGTCGGCAGCGTCCGACCCTGCGGGCGGGACCGGCGCGGAGGACGGGGTCGGCCCAGACGACGAGCACGGAGCCGATGGGCGGATCGGCCCGACGGTGATCGATCCCGAACTGGTCGGCGCCACTGCATGAGTCCCGGGTCGGCCGGGCGGATCGAGCCCCAGGGACATCCGCGCCGGCCGGCGGCTCGCGGCGCCCACCTAAGGTGGGCGCGTGCCCGAATTCATCTACACCATGTACAAGGCGCGCAAGGCGCACGGCGACAAGGTCATCCTCGACGACGTCACGCTGTCGTTCCTGCCGGGCGCGAAGATCGGCGTCGTCGGGCCGAACGGCGCCGGGAAGTCCACCGTGCTGAAGATCATGGCCGGTGTGGAATACGCGTCCAACGGCGACACCCGTCTCGCGCCCGGGTACTCGGTCGGGATGCTCGCCCAGGAGCCCCCGCTGGACGACAAGAAGACCGTCCTCGGCAATGTCGAGGAGGGGGTCGCGGAGCTGAAGGGCAAGCTCGACCGGTTCAACGCGATCGCCGAGGAGATGGCGACCGACTACACCGACGAGCTGATGACCGAGATGGGCAGCCTGCAGGAGGACATCGACGCCGCCAACGGCTGGGACCTCGACTCCCAGCTGGAGCAGGCGATGGACGCCCTGCAGTGCCCGCCGCCGGACACGCCGGTGGACGTGCTCTCCGGTGGAGAGCGGCGGCGGGTGGCGCTGTGCAAGCTGCTGCTGGAGAAGCCGGACCTGCTGCTGCTCGACGAGCCGACCAACCACCTCGACGCCGAGTCCGTCCAGTGGCTCGAGCAGCACCTCGCCTCCTACGCCGGAGCGGTGCTCGCCGTCACGCACGACCGGTACTTCCTGGACAACGTCGCCGAGTGGATCCTCGAGCTGGACCGGGGGCGGGCCTACCCGTACGAGGGCAACTACTCCACCTACCTGGAGAAGAAGGGCGCCCGCCTGCAGGTGCAGGGCAAGAAGGACGCCAAGATGGCCAAGCGCCTCGCCGATGAGCTGGAGTGGGTCCGCAGCAACGCCAAGGGCAGGCAGGCCAAGTCCCGCGCGCGCCTCGCGCGGTACGAGGAGATGGCCGCCGAAGCCGACCGGACCCGCAAGCTCGATTTCGAGCAGATCCAGATCCCGCCGGGCCCTCGTCTGGGCAGTCAGGTCATCGAGGCGACCGACCTGCGGAAGGGCTACGGCGACCGGACACTTATCGAGGGGCTGTCCTTCTCCCTGCCCCGCAACGGGATCGTCGGCGTGATCGGCCCCAACGGAGTGGGGAAGACCACGCTGTTCAAGACGATCGTGGGCTTGGAGCCGATCGACGGCGGCGTTCTGAAGATCGGAGACACCGTCAAGATCTCCTACGTCGACCAGAATCGCGAGGGCCTGGACGGCGACCGGTCGCTGTGGCAGGTCGTGTCCGACGGCCTGGACTTCATCAAGGTCGGCAACGTGGAGATGCCCAGCCGCGCGTACGTGTCCGCGTTCGGCTTCAAGGGCCCGGACCAGCAGAAGCCCACCCGGGTCCTGTCCGGCGGCGAGCGCAACCGGCTGAACCTCGCGCTCACGCTGAAGCTGGGCGGCAACTTGTTGCTGTTGGACGAGCCGACCAACGACCTGGACGTGGAGACGCTGTCCAGCCTGGAGGATGCGCTGCTGGAGTTCCCCGGCTGCGCGGTGGTCGTCTCCCACGACAGGTGGTTCCTGGACCGGGTCGCGACGCACATCCTGGCCTATGAGGGCACCGACGAGTCGCCGGCCGACTGGTACTGGTTCGAGGGCAACTTCGCCAGCTACGAGGACAACAAGGTCGAACGGCTCGGGGTCGAGGCAGCCCGCCCGCACCGCCTCACCCACCGCCGCCTGACCCGTGGCTGACTCGGCGGCTGCGGGCACCTGGTACGTCTACCGCTGCCAACTCCGCTGGGCCGACTTCGACGCCTACCGGCACGTCAACAGTGTCCGGTTCCTCGAGCTGTTCCAGGACGCGCGCATCGACTTCGCCAACGCGATGCTGCCCGATCCGCAGCGTCTGGAGTCGGCCACGGTGGTCGCCCGCCAGGAGATCGACTACCTGCTGCCGTTGCACTACCGGCCCGGCACGGTCGACGTGCCGATCTGGGTGACGCGAATCGGCGGGTCGTCGGCCACCGTGGCGTTCGAGATCGTCGACTCAGCGGCGACCGCGTCGGGGATGCGACCCGCACCGGCGTCGAGGCGTCCGGATGGACCGGGCGGCACCGCGCCCGGTGACCGGCCACCGCTGCGGTCCGGGGATGGCACGTCGGCCGTGTACGCCCGGGGCTCCTGCGTCATCGTCGGGTATGACCTTCCCGCCGGCCGGTCACGGCGGTTCTCCGATGTCGAGCGGGAGGTCTTTTCGACCATCGCCGACCCTGCTGCGATAAGCCCCGCCGCGATGAAACTTGCCGCGGTGGATCGCGCTCCGGTGGACCCGGCCGGATGACCGGTCGCCGCCGTCGGTCACCGGTGAGACCGGTCGGCGGGTAGGGCAACAGTGCTTTCGCCGACCACGAGCGGTGCGATGAGCAGCAGACCCGGTCCGCCACCGGTTCCGTCGACCTCGCGGCGGACCCGCTCGACGACCTCGCGTGCGATGCCCGCGATCGGCTGGCGCATGGTCGTCAGGGTCGGTGTCAGGTTCGTCGTCCCCGCTCCGCCGTCGAACCCGGTGACCGCCACGTCGGCGCCGACCCGCAGTCCGTGCGCCGCCGCGACGGCGTAGACGGCCGCGGCCAGCACGTCGCTGCCGCAGACGATCGCGGTCGCCCGGTCGGGGCCGGACAGCAGCCGGTCGGCGGCGGCAGAAGCGCCCGGGTGCGCCACCCGTTCGATGCCCATCGGGCGCATGTCGGCTGCGCGCATGGCCTGACTGAAGCCGCGCTGGCGGTCGTCGTCCCAGACTCCCGATGCCGGCCCGGTGTAGCCGAGGAACGCCACGCGGCGATGGCCGAGCATCAGCACGTGCTCGGTCGCCGTGCGAACCGACCCGACGCTGTCGACGTCGACCCAACACTGGGGGTCCTCGGGGCCCGTCCGGCCGAACGTCGCGAACGGCACCCCGCCGGCGACGAGCCGTGCGACGCGGGAGTCCCCGGGGGAGCAGTCGGACAGGATCACCCCGTCGACGCGACCCTCGGCCACGAACTGCTCGACGGTCTCGGGTGGTTCTGCCGGAGTGGTCAGCAAGCTGTACCCGGCCGCGCCCGCGGCACCAACGAGCGCCTGCAAGAACTGGGCGGCGATGAGGTTGTGCGGGACCAGCTCGGACTCCACGACCGGATGGGCCAGCGTCGCGGTCCGTCCCGAGCGCATCAGTCGAGCTGCGTGCGAGGGTCGGTAACCCAGCTCGGCGACGGAGCGCAGGACCCGGTCCCGGGTGGACTCGGTGAACCGGCCGTGCCCGTTGACCACGTTGGACACCGTCTGCCGGGAGACCCCCGCATGGCGGGCGACATCGTCGATGACGACCCGGCGAGTCCTCGCCCCGTTGCTCGGCATCGCAGCGTCACATCCTGAGTCCCGCCCGCCGCCGGTTCCGTGACCGGGGGCGGACGGGGTCGTTATGACCAGGGACCGGACCTCAGTTGCGGCCGCCCTTGCAGCGGGCCACTGAGCCGGGTCGAGCTCACTTGACGCCGCCGGCCGTCAGGCCGGAGACGATCCGCCGCTGGAAAAGCAGCACGAGCGCGACCAGTGGCAAGGTGACGATCACTCCGGCAGCCATTTTCGCGCCGTAGGGGATCTCGTTGGCCGTGGATCCGGTGAATTGCGCAATGATGACAGTGACGACCATCCTTGCCTTCTCGTTAACCATCGAGTTGGCGATCAGGAACTCGTTCCACACCGCTATGAAGACGATGATAGCCGTCGTGAACACTCCCGGCGCCGCGATCGGCAGGATCACCCTGCGGAACGACTGCAGCGGGGTGCAGCCATCGACTCGGGCGGCCTCCTCCAACTCGAAGGGCATCTGGCGAAAGAATGCTACGAGGTTGAAGACCGCCAACGGAAGTGCCCCGGACAGGTCGGGCACGATCATCGCCTGGTAGGTGTTGATCCAGCCGATGTTCGTGAACAGCTGGAAGAGCGGCACGATCAGGGTGACGCCGGGGAACATGGACGTCGTGATGATCACCGCGACGACGATGTTCTTGTACCGGAAGTCCAATCGTGCGATCGCGTAGGCGCAGACGATCGCGAAGAACAGACCGGCCGCGGTCGCGACCCCGGCCACCAGGACGCTGTTGAGGATCGCCTGGGGAAATCCGTTGAGCGGCTTGAACGCTGCTCGGTACCCGTCCAGAGACAGCGGCGAGGGGACCGGGTTGGACGAGAACAGGTCCGAGGTCCGCCGCAGGCTGGAGACGACCATCCAGTAGAAGGGCGCCAGGCAGTAGACGACGATCGCAGCGACGCCGATCGTGACCCCGACCGAGCCGAGGTTCTTGCGACGCTGGATGCGGGCCCGTGCGCGGGTGCTGTCCCGGGCCGAGACGTCGTCGTACGCGCCGGTCCCGATGCTGGCGGACGGGTTGATCGTCGTCATGTCAGGCCCTTTCGCCGGCCGGCGTTCGCACCGATGATGTCGGCGCCGAGGACCTTCACGAAGATGAAGGCGATGACAGTCATGTAGACGAACAGCACGATCGAGTATGCGGCGGCCGGCCCGAACCGGTTGTTCTGGACGGCCTCCTGGAAGGCCAGCATCGAGACAGTCGCCGTGTTCTTGAAGCCGAGCCCACCAAACAGGTAGGGCAGGTCGAACATTCTCATGACGTCGAGCATCCGAAAGAGCACGGCCACCACCAGCGCGGGCTTCACCAACGGTAGGGTGATCCGCAGAAAGGTGTTCCACGCCGAGATGCCGTCGACCTTCGCCGCCTCGTAGACCTCGGCCGGGATGACCTGCAGGCCGGCGAGGACGAGCAGGCCGATGAACGGCGCCGTCTTCCACGTGTCCGCGATCATCACGGCCAACCACGACCACCCGCTGTCCTGGGTCCACAGGATCTGGGTACCCAGAAGCTTGTTCGCCACCCCGTCGGCCTGGAAGATCCACTGCCACAACAACGCGGAGATGGCCGTCGGAATGGCCCACGGAATGAGAATCGAGGCGCGGATCAGCGCGCGACCCCGGAAGGCACGTGCCATGATCAACGCCATGGCCACGCCGATGACGGTCTCCACGATCACTCCGACGACCGTGTAGGTCGTCGTGTTGATGACCGACCGGGTGAAAGTCACCGACCCGGTCGTCGCGGTTCCGTCAACGATGCGGGCAAAATTGCCGAAACCGTACCGCGAGCTGTCCTGGACGATACCGGTCTGCGGGTCGACCCCGCTCGTGGTGTCGACGAACGCAAGCCGCAGAGCGGTGACGATCGGGTACCCGACGGTCAGCGCAAGGACCAGAAAGGTGGGTGTGATCAGGGTGGCGGCCAGTCGCCCGGCTCCCTGATTGAGACTGGTGCTCTTTCTCGTGCGGGTGCGCGGCGGGCGCGTCCCCGCGGCGATCGTCGCCATCGGGTCTCCTGTCGGCGTCGACGGGCATGGATCCTGGATGTCGTTCACGGCCACTGTCTGCCGCTCGGTATGTCAACTCGTTCCTACCCGGGCCACCGGTCCGATCGGTGGCCCGGGCCGCGCCGTGCGCCGCTGCTGCACTGGCCGTGCGCCAGCAGGGCGCGCTGCTGCACTGGCCGTGGCTGCGGCTCAGCTGGTCTTGAGCAGACCCTGCAGCTGTGTCTCCAGGCCGGACAGGGCGGCGTCGACCGTCACGTTGCCCTGCATCGCCGAGTACGCAGCGCTCTGCATGGCCGTCGACACGTCGTTGTACTTCACCGCCGCCGGGCGCTTGCGCGCGCCCTCGATCGACTTCTTCAGCACGGGCAGGTAGGGGAACTTGGCCACCAGCGCCGGGTCGTCGTACAACTTGCCGATGGTCGGGGCGGCGCTGGCATTGATGATGCTGAACCGCTGCTGGCCCTCACCGGACAGGAACTTGACGAACTTCAGGCACGACGCCTTGTTCTTGGCGTAGGAGCTGATCGCAAGGTTGTGCCCACCGAGGGTCGACACGCCGGGGCCGGACTTGCCGGGGATCGTCGTGATGCCGAACTTGCCGGCGACCTTCGACGAGCCGTCGGTGGCACTCATGAGCGAGTAGCAGTAAGGCCAGTTCCGCATGAAGATCGCCTGCCCGCTCTGGAAGGCGTTCCGGCTCTCCTCCTCCTGGTAGGTGATCGCCGCCTTGGGGATGTACCCCTGCTTGAAGCCGTCCACCAGGAAGGCCAAGCCCTCTTTCGCGTCCGCAGTGTCGACGGTCGGCTGGTTCTTGTCGTCGAGCACTGAGCCGCCGGAGGAGTTGACCACCTCGGAGAAGTTGCAGGTGAGACCCTCGTACTTCTGCAGCTGACCGACGTACCCACCGATCTTCGCGTTGGCCGCACTGCTGGACTTCACCTTGTCGATAGCGTCGACCACCCCCTTCCAGGTGGTGGGCACCGCCGAGACGCCGGCCGCCTCGAGTAGGTCCTTGCGGTAATACAGCAGCGCCCCGTCGGATGTCGTCGGTGCCGCGTACAGCTTGTTGAAGTAGGTGCCCGTCGTCGCCGTCGCGGCCAGGTAGTCCGACGCGGGGAAGTCCGCCTGGTCCAGCTGGACGATGTACTGGTTGGCGGCGAACTCCGCGGTCCAGACGACGTCGACCGACAGCACCCCGTAGGTGTCCGCTTTGGCAATGAAGTTCTGGATCATCGACTGGCGCTGCTGATCCGCCTGCGGGCTGAGCTCGATCAACGTGCACTTCTCGTTCGGGTTCGCCGCGTTCCAGGTCGCAACCTGCTTGGGCACGTAACCGTTGTTGTCCTTGCCCTGGACGTAGGTGAACGCGCCGGTGCCGGACAGCGCGGCCGCGCTCGGCGCGGAACTGGTCCCGCCCGTGCTGGTCCCGCCACTGCTGGAGTTGCTGGTGCCGCACGAGGCGGCGGTGAGGCCTAGGGCTCCGAGGCCCGCGGCAGACAGGAACGTCCTGCGACGCATGTGAGCTCCCTTGCTCGAAATCAGTGGAAGTCCGGGCCGCTGGGCACCCGGGGAGTCACCGAGTGCAGCACATGCTGGTCGAACGTTCAACCCGGACACCCGGGTCGCCGAGCGTTCGGAGCCGAATCGTGATCGATCACCAAGCCGAGACGACCGACCGACCGGACGGCTCAGCTCACGCGCCGGTCGTCCAGTAGCCATACCGCCGAGTCACCGGCGAGTATCCCGTCGGCGCCGCCGGACGCCGAGCTGACCAGCACGCGACCGGCGGGCAGTGGCACGCTCGTCGACCCGGTGTTCACCCAGCAGGACACCGAGCCGCGACTGAATGCCAGCACGGCAGGGTCGGTGCCCTGTACCCAGCTCACCGGCCCCGCGTCGACCAGGTGCTCTCGACGCGCCGCCAGTGCGACGCGATACAGCGCCAGTGTCGACGCGGGATCGTCCTCCTGGGCCGCGGCCGTCCGGTCCGCCCAGCCGTCCGGCTGGGGCAGCCACGGGACCGCCGCCGCGTCCGGTGGGGAGAAGCCGTAGGGCGGCTCGTTGCCCGACCAGGGGATCGGCACCCGGCTGCCGTCGCGACCCGGGTCGGTGCCGGCTGACTGCACGAAGGTCGGGTCCTGCCGGGCTTCGTCGGGGATGGCCTCGACCTCCTCCAGTCCCAGCTCCTCGCCCTGGTACACGTATGCCACCCCGGGTAGCGCGAGGGTGAGCAGGGCGGCGGCCCGCGCCCGCGCCAGACCGAGCGGCACGTCGGCGGCCTCCCGATCGCGGTGCTGCCGGTCCCAGGCGCTCTCGAGGAGGTGCTCGCCCTGGGTCCGCGCATACCTGGTGACCGGGCGGACGACGTCGTGGTTGGACAGCACCCACGTGCTCGGCGCGCCGACCGCGTCCGCGGTGGCCGCTGCCTCGTCGACGACCTCGCGCATCACCGACGCCCGGAACGGCGCCCGGAGCAGGTCGAACTGGAATGCGGTCTGCAGCTCGTCCGTGCGCAGGTACCGGGCCAGCCGTTCGGGACTGGCGACCCAGGCCTCGGCGACGAACACCCGGGGCGGGTCGTAGGAGTCGGCGACCCGGCGCCAGCCGCGGTAGATCTCGTGGACACCGTCCTGGTCCCAGGCCGGGTGCGAGGCCGTGTGGTTCGACCCGGGCTGCGGGTCCGGCGCGTCCGGCAGCCCGCCGGCCTTCACCAGCCCGTGGGCCACGTCGATGCGGAAGCCGTCGACGCCGCGGTCGAACCAGAACCGCAGGATGTCCTCGAATTCCGCCACGACCTGTGGGTTGGACCAGTCCAGGTCCGGCTGTCCCGGCGCGAACAGGTGCAGATACCACTCGCCGGACGCCGGGCCGCCGGCCGCGTCCCCGACTGGGTTTCCGGCTGGGTCCCCGTCTGCGGGCGTGCGCGTCCACGCCGGCCCGCCGAAGTTGGACTGCCAGTTGTTCGGTGGCAACTGTCCGCCGGTACCCCGGCCCGGCCGGAACACGTAGCGCGCCCGGGCTTCCGCGTCGCCGGCCAGCGCGGCGCGGAACCACCGGTGGGTCGAGGACGTGTGGTTGGGCACGATGTCGAGCAGCACGCGCATCCCGGCCTCGTGCACCTCCCGGATGAGGGCCTCCGCCTGCGCGAGCGTTCCGTACGCGGGCTCGATGTCGCGGAAGTCGGCGACGTCGTAACCCGCGTCCGCCTGGGGCGACGGGTACCAGGGATTGATCCACAGCGCGTCGACCCCGAGTGCCGACAGGTACGGCAGCTTCGAGCGCAGGCCCTGGATGTCGCCCAACCCGTCGCCGTCGCTGTCCGCGAAACTACGGATGTACACCTGGTAGACGACCGAGGTCCGCCACCACTCCGTGTTCGTGCGGTCCGCGTTCATGGCGTTCCGGTCGGTCGCCGGCCCGGGCGTCGGGCCAGCCGTCACGGCGGTCACCGCGCGTCCCCGACGCTGCGCGGGCCGGCTGGCAGGACGGTCAGGTGGACGGGTCGGGACGGCGGCACGGGTCCTCCGGTGCTCTGGGGATCGCTGCGGTGGGGAGAGCCGACAGCGGGTCCGCCGGTCTCGGGTTCATCGGTGTCGGGTTCATCGGTGTCGGGCTCGTCGGCGTTGACGAGGGATTCCGCCGCCATCGTCAGGTACGCCCAGAGCTGGCGGTCCAGCTCTGGCCGCAAGCGCAGGGAGTCCACGGCGGCCCGCATGTGCCCGAGCCAGTGGTCCCGGGCCGTGGGGGTGACCGCGAACTGGGCGTGACGCATGCGGAGCCGCGGGTGACCGCGCTGCTCGGAGTACGTCGTCGGCCCGCCCCAGTACTGCTCGAGGAACATCCGGAGCCGATCTGCCGCCGGGCCGAGGTCTGCCTCGGGGTACAGCGGCCGAAGCACCGGGTCGGTCGCGACACCGCCGTAGAAGTGCTCGACAAGCGCGGCGAAGGCGGGTTCTCCGCCGGCCGCGCCGTAGAAGGGGGCCGGTCCGGGAGTGCTCACCTGTACATCCTCCCCGGCCACCGGCTGAAACCCGGCCAGGCGAGACGTCCGACTCAGGAGCGACGGGCCGCCCGGCGGCCGCTTCGGGTGGTCACCGGGCGGACCCGGCGGTCAGCTCTTGAACGCGTCCTTCACGTTCTCGCCGGCCTTCTTGACGCTCGCCGAGGCCTGGTCGCTCTTGCCCTCGGCCTTGAGGCTGTCGTCGCCCTTGGCGTCGCCGACCTTCTCCTTGACCTTGCCCTGCACGTCCTCCGTGGCGTTGTTGATCTTGTCTCCGAGGCTCATGGTCGACGGTCCTTTCGGTAGACGACGGTTGTCCGACCCGAGCCTGTCCCCTCCGTCAAGCCACCGCAAGCGACCGGGGACGCGGTCGGGACGGCCGGCCCCGGCCCGACCTCGCCGGTCAGGGGCGACCGACGAGCCGGGCCAGGGCACTGGCAGCCGGTTCGGGTACGGGAACGCCGGCCGCGTGCATCGCGGGCACGATCCGCCGCCGGAGCTCGCGGGCGGCGTCGTCCTTCCTCTCCGGCGAGGTCAGCACGACCAACCGGAGCACCGCGCGGTCGCCGGAGATGGACTCCACGCCCCAGCTGGTCGGGACCTCCAGGACCGACTCGGCCCACTCCTGCTCGGCCGCCATCGCCACCGCGGTGTCGACCAGCACCTGCCGGGCGTGGTCCAGGTCCGCGTCCGGTGCCACGTCGACGTCGAGGACCACCCGCGCCCAGTCCTGCGACTTGTTCGCCACCCGGAGGATCTCGCCGTTCCGGACGAACCAGAGAGCACCGGTCACGTCCCGGACCTGCGTACAGCGCAGGCCGACGTCCTCGACGACACCGACGACGGGCCCGACGTCGACGACGTCACCGACCCCGAACTGGTCCTCCAGGATGAGCGCCGTCCCGGACAGGAAGTCCTTGACGAGGTTCTGCGCGCCGAACCCGAGCGCGACGCCGAGCACACCGGCGCTGGCCAGCATCGGGGCGATGTTCAACCCCAGCTCGGCGAGGATCATGAGCACCGCGACGAAGAACACCAGGATCGACACGGTGCTGCGGCCGATCGCCGCCACGGTCCCCACGCGCTGGCGACGCCGGACGCTGGACAGAGCAACGCTCTGCCGGGCACGCGACAGAGCGGCGCTCTCGGCGAGGACCTGTGCCGCCCGCTCGCTGCCGAACACCTTCGTCGGGACGACCCGCTCCGCCGACCGCCGCGCCAGGCGGGTGATCACCCGGTGCAGCACCACGCGGACGACGAGGGCGCCGACGACGATCCCGACGATGTGCGCGGCCGGCCCCCAGACCGCTGCCCACGTGTCGAGGACCCACCGCGCGACTGTCGGGACGCCGTTCACGGCCGGGGCGCGACTGTGAGGCCGAGCTGGCGGGCGAGGAACCCGAGCTCGTCGGCGTGCAGCGCGACCGAGCGCGAGACCGACCGTGCGCCGTGACCGACCTGCCCCTCGGTCCGCACGACCATCGGGCGGGTGGCGGGTTCGGCCGAGCTCGCAGCCTGCAGCGCGGCCGCGAGTTTGCGCCCGTGCAGGGGGTCGACGCGTGTGTCGCCGTCGAACAGGGTGAACAGCACCGACGGGTAGGCCGTGCCGTCGACCACGTGGTGGTAGGGGGAGTACCCGTAGAGCCAGCCGAACTCCTCGGCCACGTCGGCCCGCCCGTACTCGTCGTTCCAGGACGCGCCCAGTCCGGCCAGCTCGTACCGGACCATGTCCAGCAGCGGCGCCGAGCAGACCACGGCGGCAACCGAGTCCGGGCGCTGCGTCAGCGCGGCGCCGACGAGCAAGCCGCCGTTCGAGCCGCCGATGACACCCAGCCGGTCCCGTGTCGTCCAGCCGCGGTCGACCAGGAAGTCGGCGGCCGCCGCGAAGTCGTCGAACACGTTCTGCTTGACAGCCCGCATCCCCGCCCGGTGCCAGTCCTCGCCCTCCTCGCCCCCGCCGCGCAGGCACGCCACTGCCCAGACCCCGCCCGCCTGCACCCAGGCCAGCGCCATCGGGTCGAAAGCCGGGGCGAGGGAGATCCCGAAGCCCCCGTAGCCGTGGAGGACGGCCGGCCGGGGCCGGGCCGGACCGCTCGCGCTGCCGTCGGCCGGCGCGAGCACGAACAGCCGGACCGGCGTGCCGTCTGCGGACCGGGCGAGATGGACCTGCGTCCTCACCCCGGCGACCTCCGGCGTCCCCGGAGCGGCCGCCGCCAGCTCTGCATCGACCGTCAGGTCCTCCGGGGCCGTCTCGTCGCCCACCCCGGAGCTGACGCCGACGTGCCGGATCTGCGGCGGGGTGACGAAGTCGGTCCAGCTGAACCAGAACTCCGACGCCCCGTCCGGGCGGGCGGAGAGGGCGCCGACGGTGCCGACACCGGGTAGCGCGACACCGGCGACCCGCGCGCCGGACTCCACGTCGCGCAGCGTCACCTCGCCGACGGTGTGCCGCGTGCTGGTCACCGCGACGAGCGGGCGCTCGACGTCCGCGCCGTCGAGCAGCACCCAGTCCGACAGCACGGCCGCCCGGTCCTCCGGCACCAGATCGGTCCAGTGCTCCGGCTGCGGTCGCTCCGGCGCGGCCACCGCCAGCCGGCCGCGCGGTGCGTCGAGGTCGGTCAGCACGTACATCCGGCCGTCCGCGGCGACCTCGACCGAGCTGTGTGCGTCCACCCCGACGTGCACCGGGACCAGCTGCGGCGCGGCTGCGGCACGCGACCCCTCGCCGAGGTCGGCGATCCAGACGTCGTTGCGCGGCGCGGTGCCCTGGGCGGCCGACACGACCAGCCAGCGGCCGTCCGGGCTGACCCGCACGTCGTAGTAGTTGGTGACCGCCAGCCCAGCGCCGAACACCTCGACGTCCCCGGCCGGGTCCGAGCCGACCCGGTGCAGCCACACGCGTCGGTGGTACTGCTGCTCCCCGGCCGGCACGAGTCCCGGAGCCAGTCGGCGCACGTGGTAGTAGGCCCGCCCGCCGGGCAACCAGGCCACCGGGGAGTACCGGGTCCGGTCCAGCGGTGAGTCCACCTGTGCCGCGGTTGCGACGTCCAGCACCGACAGCACCGCTTCTTCGGTGCCGGCCGCGGACAGCTGGACGGCGACCCGGTAGCCCTCCAGGGACGGTTCCCACGAATCGAGGGTCGTCGCCCCTGTCGGGTCGACCGCGATCGGGTCGAGCAGGACCCGCGGGGCGCCGGTGCCGACCTGCGCGTACAGGACGTCGTGCTCCTGGCCCGGCTCCCGCCGGGTGGCGAAGCTCGTCGCGCCGCGGACGACCGGGGTGCCGACGCTGCCGGTACGCGCCAACTCGCCGAGCCGGTCGGCGAACTCCGGTGTGGCCGTCCAGGTCCGCCGGTGCGTCGCGAACAGCCCCGCCTGCGCAGCCGACCAGCCGGCCGTCGCTGCGGAAGACGGGTCCTCGAGCCACCGGTACGGGTCGGCGACAGCGACACCGTGCAGGTGGTCGACGGTGTCCGCCCGCGGCGCGTCAGGATAGGCGAACGGGGCGTCCGGAGAGCCAGATGGAGCGCCTGGGTCGGTCATGGCGCCGACGATAGGGGCGGACGACAGGAGCGGTCGCGGATAGGGTCTGGACCCGTGCCAGCCGAGCCGAGCGTTGCCGCCCTCCCGGCGGCGACCGAGTTGGCAGCGGCCCTGCGCAGCGGCGCGGTGAGCTCCCGGGAGCTGGTCGCCGGTGCGCTGCGGCGGGTCGCCGGGGACGGCCTGGGCGCCTTCGTCACCGTCACCGCCGACCGGGCACTGGCGGCCGCCGACGCCGCCGACGCGCGACTGGTCCGCGCCCGCCGTGAGGGGACGACCGACCGCCTGCCCCGACTGCTCGGGGTGCCCACCGCTGTGAAGGACCTGACACCGACCGCGGGCGTGCGGACGACGTACGGCTCGGCGGTGACGGCGGACACGGTTCCGGCCGTCTCCGCGGAGATCGTCCTCCGGATGGAGCGCGCCGGGCTGGTCAGCCTGGGCAAGACCAACACCCCGGAGTTCGGCGCACCCTGCTACACCGAGCCCGACGTCGCCCCGCCGGCCCGGACCCCGTGGGACCCCGCGCGGTCGGCCGGTGGGAGCAGCGGCGGCGCCGCCGCCGCGGTCGCCTCCGGTCTGATTCCGGTCGCCCACGGCTCCGACGGTGGCGGCTCGATCCGCATCCCGGCCAGCGTCTGCGGGCTGGTCGGGTTCAAGCCGTCGCGCGGGCTGGTCACCAACGCACCGTCCCCGCCGGACCTGCTCGGGATGGCCTCGCACGGCTGCCTGTCGCGGACGGTCGCCGACACCGTGGCCTTCCTCGACGCGGTCGCCGGCCCGGCCGCCGGTGACGCGACCTGGGCGGCCGGAGCCGGCGAGAGCCTGGCTCTCGCCAGCGCGGAGCATCTGCCCCGGTTGCGGATCGCGCGCTGTGCGCGACCGGTGATCGCCGATGCTCCGGTGGCCGCCGAGGTCCTCGATGCCTACGCCGACGCGACCGGGCTGCTCGCCGACGCCGGCCACGACCTCGTCGACGTCGACCTCGTGCTGCCGGCCGACGTGCTGGCCGGGTTCCCGCTGGTCTGGGGGATCGGCTTCACCACCCTCGACGTCCCGGCCGGAGCCGAGCACCTGCTCCGGCCGCTGACCCGCTGGCTGCGCTCGACCGCGGGTGAGGCGGGTGCCGTGGCCGTCGCCCGGGCCCAGCAGGCTGCCCGGCAGGCGGCGTTCGACATCAGCGCCGCGCTGGCCCCGTTCGACGCGGTCCTCACCCCCACGCTCGCGCAGCTGCCCGCCCGGGTCGGCGAGCTCCGCGACGACGACGACCCGGCCGGGGACTTCGCTGCCCAGACCCGTTACACGCCGTGGACGTCGCTGTGGAACCTGACCGGCGCGCCGGCCGTGTCGCTGCCGCTGACGTGGACGCCCGGGCCGGACCCGCTCCCGGTCGGGGTGATGCTCGCCGGCCGGCCGGGCGGCGACGCGGCACTGCTCCGGCTCGCCGGCTGGCTGGAACGCGCGCGCCCCTGGGCGCACCGGGTGGCGCCCGGCGTCGGCGGGACGCCGGGGGCGGCGTGACCAGCCCGGCCGTACCCGAGAGCGGTGCCCTGCCGGAGAGCAGCGCTCTGCCGGCAGGCAGTCCCGGCGAGGTGAGCGGTGCTCTGGCCGAACTCGCGGCCAGGTACGGCGTGGACGTCGTGTACGAGGACTGGCAGGGACACCGGCACGCCGTCCAGGCGGACACGGTCGTGGCGGTCCTTGCGGCACTCGGCGTCGACGCCCCGGACGAGCAGCGTGCCGTGGCGGCCCTGACGGCGTGGATCGACGCCGGCCGGCGAGCCGTGCTCCCGTCTTACGTCATCGCGCGCGTCGGTGCCCCGGTGACCGTGCCGGTGCACGTGCCGCACGGCACCGGGGTCACCGTCGCGGTGCTCACCGAGACCGGGCAGCGGCTGGCGGCGGTCCAGCAGCGGCACGACGTCGAGCCGCACCGGGTCGACGGGGAGCTCATCGGGGAGGCCCTGTTCGGGCTCCCGGCGGTGCTCGCCGCCGGCTACCACCGGATCCGGGCTGAACTCGCCGACGGCCGGGAAGCGCAGACCCTGCTCGTCGTCGCACCGGCCCGGCTACCGGCGTCCCGCGGCGGCCGGCAGTGGGGCGTCCAGACGCAGCTGTACAGCGTTCGTTCGGCCGGGTCCTGGGGCACCGGGGACCTGGCCGACCTCGCCGAGCTCGCGGTGTGGACGGCGGCCGCGCACGGTGCCGGCTTCACGCTCGTCAACCCCCTGCTGGCCGGCGCGCCGACGGTGCCGCTGGAGAACTCGCCCTACCTGCCGGCGACCCGGCGGTTCACCTCCCCGCTGTACCTGCGGGTGGAGGACATCCCCGAGGCGGCCGACCTCTCGCCGGGGGACCGGCGCAAGCTGGTGCAGCTGCACGCCGCCGCGACCGCCCTCGCACCGGGTGGCCTGCTCGACCGGGATGCCGCGTGGACCGCGAAGCGGTCGGCCCTGGAGCTGGTGTACGCCCGGCCGCGCTCGGCCGCCCGCGAGCTGGAGTTCGCCCGCTTCCGCCGGTCCGGCGGCCAGGCGCTGGCCGACTTCACCGTCTGGTCCGCCCTCTGCGAGCGGTACGGCGCGGACTGGACCCGGTGGCCGGCACCTCTGCGCGACCCCCGCTCCACCGCCGTCGCCGACGCCGCCCGCGAACTGGCCGGCCGGGTCGGGTTCCATGCCTGGCTGCAGTGGCAGGCCGACGCGCAGCTGGCGGCGGTGTCCCGGCGGTCCGCCGCCGCCGGGATGGCGCTGGGGGTCGTGCACGACCTGCCGATCGGCGTGCACCCGACCGGCGCCGATGCGTGGGCGCTGCAGGACGTGCTGGCGACCGGGGTGTCGGTGGGCGCGCCGGCCGACGCGTTCAACCAGCAGGGCCAGGACTGGTCGGCGCCGCCCCTGCGTGCGGACCGGCTCGCCGCGACCGGGTTCGCGGCCTATCGGGAGCAGCTGCGGCACGTCCTCGCGCACGCAGGCGGACTGCGCATCGACCACGTCCTCGGCCTGTTCCGGCTCTGGTGGGTGCCGGCCGGGAAGCTGCCCGCCGCCGGCACCTACGTCCGGTACGACCACGAGGCGATGCTGGCGATCCTGTTGCTCGAGGCGTCCCGCGCCGGCGCCGCGGTCATCGGGGAGGACCTGGGCAACGTCGAGCCGTGGGTGCGCGAGGTGCTCACCGACCGCGGCATCCTCGGCACCTCGGTCCTCTGGTTCGAGCGGACCGAGGGCGGCGACCCGAAACCGGCCGCGCAGTGGCGCGAGCTGGCGCTGGGATCGGTGACCGTCCACGACCTGCCGCCGACGGCCGGCTATCTCGCCGGGACGCACATCGAGTTGCGGGACCGGCTCGGGCTGCTCACCCGTCCCGTCGCCGAGGAGGCGGCCGAGGACAGCGCGGACCGGGACCGGTGGATGCAGGCGTTGGTGGCGGCGGGTGTGCTGGCCGGGGACGACCGCGACGAGCAGCACGTGGTGGCGGCCCTGCACCGCTATGTGGTGGCGACCCCGTCCCGGCTCGTCGCGGTGGCACTGACCGATGCGGTCGGGGATCGGGCCACGCAGAACCAGCCCGGCACGTCCACGGAGTACCCGAACTGGCGGTTGCCGCTGGCCGGGCCCGACGGCGGCCCGGTGCTGCTGGCCGACGTCGTCGCCGACGGCCGCGCCGCCGCGCTGTTCGAGACCGTCGCGCACGCCCTCGCCGGAGAGCACGACAGGGCCGAGTAAGCCGGAGCTGGGTCGGCCGGGGTTGGGGCGGTAGCGCGGGGTCCCGGCGCTACCGTGTGAGGCGTGCCGATTCCCGCCTCCGCCCTGTCGGTGCTGTCCATGCTGCCGGTCGACACCCCGCAGGGCCTGGCGACGGGGAACTCCTGGCCGCTGCTGCAGACGCTCGGCGTGTTCGTCGGGATACCGGTGGCGGCCATGGCCCTGATCTGGGGCCTGGTGCTGCTGCGGTCCGGCGGCCGCCGGGTCGGCGGTTCCACCGACTCCCTGACGGCGGTCTTCAGCGGGCCGTACGCGGGCGAGGTGGATGCTGCCCAGCGCTCGGGCGGCGCCGGCCCGATCACCGAGACCGGTGAGGACAGCGGCATGCATCGTGAGGTGGCGCGGGTGGCGGACCCCGACGACGGCACGGTCAACAGCTCCGGTGAGGCGGACGCCTCGGGTGCAGCGAGTGCGCCGGAGCAGGCGGCGGCCGGCAGGTCCGCTGGCAGCAGGTCCGGTGGCAGCGGGTCCGGTGGTGCGGGTGCCCGCTGGTGACGGCTTCACCACTCGCGAACGGGGCGAGGTCCAGCGCGCGCTGCAGTACGCCGGCGAGGCTAGTGGCCTGAAGTTCGCGGTGGTGGTCCGCGAGGTGGGCGGCCCGCTCCGGCCCTACGCCGAGAGCGTGCAGGCGGCGATGGAGGACCCCCCGCGCTCGGTGCTGGTCGTCGTCGACCCGGTCGCCCGCGGACTGGAGATCGTCACCGGGGCCCGGGCACGCCGCCGCATCGACGACGCGTCGTGCGATTCGGTCGCTGCCGCGATCGTCCGCGCGACCGGCGAGGGTGGCGTGTCCCGGGGGCTGGTCATGGGTTTGCAGCAGCTCGGTCAGATCGCCGGTCCGCCGCAACGGCGACGGACCGGCCCGCCGGTCACCGGCTGACGCGCCGGTCGAACTCCTGGGCTGCTGCGGCGCGCGCCGCATCGGCCCGGCCCTCACCGACGTAGCGGCGGACCGCCCCGGTGGCTCCGCTCCCGGCGAGGAACCGGTCGGCCCCGTCCAGGACGATGCGCGGATCGGCCGTCCGCGGGAACAGGTGGGTGAGGAAGCCTGTCGCCATCGTCGGCGTCATCCGGCCCCAGATCGTCGCCGCCTCGGTGAAGTAGCGGTCGACGTAGTCGGCGAGAACCTCTTGCTGCCCGCCCTGCCAGAACGACCGGCCGACCGCGGACTTGATGCCGTTGGCAACGTCCTCGGACAGGACGTCGGCCCATGCGCGCTCTTTCGCCGTCCGTTCCGGACGGACAGCCGAGGCGGCCGCCGCATGCTCCTCACCGGAGATCGTCCCGTCCGTGGCGAGCTCGGCGGCGATCAGCGCGTCGTCGGCCCGGCCGCGCCGCGCCAGACCGGTCACCAGCGCCCATCGCAGGTCGATGTCCACCGCGAGTCCGGGTAACGGTGCCGAGCCGTCGAGCAGCCCGGCCAGCAGGTCCAGGTCCTGCGCGGTCGACGCCGACGCAGCGACCGACCGCACCAGCTGCAGCTGCAGATCGCTGCCGGGGAGAGCCTGCGCGAGCAGCGCTCGCAGGCCCGTGGTCCATCGACCCCGAACCTGTGAGCGGTGCTCCGGCGCGACGTACTGCTCGACGGCCACGCCTGCCTGACCGCACAGCACCTGCACCGCTGCGATCTCGGTCTCCGCGGGAAGCCCCCGGAGCACCAGGTCGACATACTCGCTGGCACGGAACTCCGCGTCACGGGTCATGTCCCACGCCGAGGTCCAGCACAGCGAACGCGCCAGCGGCTCGGCCAGGGTGCCCACCGAGGACACCAGTGTCGCCAGCGACCGCTCGTCCATCCGGACCTTGGCGTAGGTCAGGTCGTCGTCGTTGAGCAGCACCAGATCCGCGGCCCCCTCGCCGAGCATCGCCGGCACGTCAGTCCGCTCCCCGGTGACATCCAGCTCGACCCGGCCACGGCGCACCAGGCCCTGCGGGCCGAGGTCGAAGGTGCCGACGGCCATCCGGTGTGGGCGCAGCGTCGGGTGCTCCGGAGCAGCGCTCTGCACGACGGTGAAGGAGGTGTACCGGTCGTTGGCGTCGACCGTCGACTCCGCGCGCAGGGTGTTGACGCCTGTCGTGCGCAGCCACAGCCGGGCCCAGTCGCCGAGCTCGCGCCCGGAGCTGTCCTCCAGCGCCCGCAGCAGGTCCGCGAAGGTCGCGTTGCCGAACGCATGCTCCGCGAAGTAGCCGCGCAGTCCGTCCACGAACTCCTTCTCGCCGACCCAGGCGACGAGCTGGCGCAGCGCCGAGGCGCCCTTGGCGTAGGTGATGCCGTCGAAGTTGGCCTCCACCGTCTCCAGGTCGGTCATGTCTGCGGCGACCGGGTGGGTGGAAGGGAGCTGGTCGGCGCGGTAGGCCCAGTTCTTGCGTCCGGCGAAGTTCACCCATGCGCCGGTGTACCTGGTCGCGGCGACGCTGGACCAGTGCGAAGCCCATTCCGCGAAGCTCTCGTTCAGCCACAGGTCGTCCCACCAACGCATCGTGACCAGGTCGCCGAACCACATGTGCGCCAGCTCGTGCAGCACGGTGTTGGCACGGCCCTCGTAGGCGCTCGCGGTCTGCCGGGACCGGAAGACGTACTCGTCGCGAATGGTGACCGCTCCGGCGTTCTCCATCGCGCCCGCGTTGAACTCAGGAACGAACAACTGGTCGTACTTGCCGAACGGGTAGGCGCAGGCGAACTGCTCCTCGTAGAAGGCGAGACCCTGCTTGGTCACCGTGAACAGGTCCTCGGCGTCGAGGTGCTCGGCGATCGACGGACGGCAGTACAGAGCCATCGGCACCGTGCCGTACGTGCCGGTCCAGGAGTCGGTGACCTTGGCGTACGGCCCCGCGACGACCGCGACGAGGTATGTGGAGATGCGCTCGGTCGGGGCGAAGTTCCAGCGGGCCAGCGCATCACCGGCCGCGCCGGTCCCGCCGACGGGGGTGGGCTCGGGCGTCGGGGAGTTCGACACCACCTCCCATGAGGCCGGCGCGGTGACGTGCAGGGTGAACGTCGCCTTGAGGTCCGGCTGTTCGAAGGAGGCGAACACGCGGCGCGCGTCCGGGACCTCGAACTGGGTATACAGGTAGGTCCGAGAATCCGCGGGGTCGACGAAGCGGTGCAGGCCCTCCCCGGTGCGCATGTAGGCGCAGTCGGCAACCACCCGCAGCTCATTGGCGTCGGCCAGGCCGTCCAGCCGGATGCGGTTGTCCGCCACGACATCGGCGACGTCCAGCGAGCGGCCGTTGAGGGTCACCTCGCGGACCGCCGGCGCGATCAGGTCCACGAAGGACGACACCCCCGGCTCGGTGCACGAGAACCGCAGCACAGTCGTCGAGGGGAACGTCGGTCCGTCCCCGGCGAGCTCCAGTGCGACGTCGTACTCGTCGATGGCGAGCACCTGGGAGCGGGCCGCGGCCTCGTCCCGGGTGAGGTTGGTTCCCGGCATCGGACGATGTTTGCACGCACGGTCCGGACGCGGTGACGCCGGCGCCGCTGCCTCCCATCGCCCCGGGCGGCCGAGCTAGCCTCGGGCCCATGACTACGACAGCACCCGCGAGCGCGGGCACCATTGCCGGCGCTCGCGACACGGCCGACTTCTGGTTCGACCCCATCTGCCCGTGGGCGTGGATGGCGTCGCGGTGGATGCTCGAGGTCGAGAAGATCCGCCCGGTTACCACCGCCTGGCACGTGATGAGCCTGGCCTACCTGAACAAGGACAAGGATCTGTCCGAGGACTACCGCCGGGGGATGGATGCCGCCTGGGGCCCGGTCCGGGTCGTGATCGCCGCCGGCCGCGCGCACGGCCAGCAGGTGCTGCTCCCGCTGTACACCGCCCTCGGCACCCGGTACCACGTGCGGCACGCACCGCAGAACCGCGAGACGCTCGAGGCCGCGCTGGCCGAGGTCGGGTTGCCGACGTCGCTGGCCGACGCCGCGGAGAGCACGGACTACGACGAGGAACTGATCGCAAGCCACCACAGCGGGATGGATCAGGTCGGGACGGAGGTCGGCACGCCGGTCATCAGCCTCGGCGGGGTCGCCTTCTTCGGGCCGGTCGTGTCCCCTCCGCCGAAGGGCGAGGCCGCGGGCCGCCTCTGGGACGGCTGCGTGCTGGTCGCCGGGACGGACGGGTTCTTCGAGCTCAAGCGCACCCGCACTCGGGAGCCGATCTTCGACTGAGCCGCCCGCCGTCGGCGCCTCAGCCGACGATCCGCATCGCGACGCCCTCGGCGTGGGTAGCGGCCTCGAGCAGCGCGCGCGGCGGCCTTAAACACGCCCGCCGCCGCCGGCCGTCGACGCCGAGCCCGGTCCGCACCGGTGACATGCTGCCCGCGTGCGCGTCCACCTGGGATCCGACCACGCCGGCCTCGAGCTGAAGGCGGCGATCGCCGAGCGCCTCGCGGCGGCCGGCCATGAGGTCGTGGACCACGGGCCAAGCGTCTACGAGGAGTTCGACGACTACCCGACCTACTGCCTGCGCACCGGGCTCGGTGTGGTGGCCGACCCCGGCAGCCTCGGGGTCGTGATCGGCGGGTCCGGCAACGGCGAGCAGATCGCGGCCAACAAGATCGCCGGCGTCCGGGCAGCACTGGCCTGGAGCACCGAGACCGCCGAGCTCGGGCGGCTGCACAACGACGCGAACGTCGTCGCCATTGGGGCGCGCATGCACCCGGTCGAGCAGGCGCTCGGCTTCGTCGACACCTTCCTCGGCACCGCGTTCAGCGGCAACGAGCGCCACGCACGGCGGATCCACCAGCTCGCCGACTACGAGACCGCCGGCACCCTCCCGCCCCTCCCGTAGCCCGCCCGCCCGCCTGGTGCCGGTGTTGCTGTCCGGCTCAGACGGCTGACGGGTCCGCTCGGACCGCTGCGACCGCTTCCGCGCCGTCAGCTGTCGCTGCCGGACACCGGTCCGGCAGTCCGCTGCAGCAGGTCGGGGAACGACGGACCCAGCGGCGCTGCCACGATGTCTCGACCGCGCGCCGGTCGTAGTGCTGCCGGGCCCAACTGGTCGCCGCATCCGCGTGTGGCCCTGGCAGCGGCGCGCCAGAGGCGGGCACCCGGTCACCCGGGCGTGCGTGGGAAGCGGTGGGCGCGGTCGGCGTCGGCCGGGGTGGGGGGCGCCCCGGGTCGCCGGACCGTCCCGGCGTCGCGCGCGGCCGCCGCCCGGTTCCCTGCCCCCGGCAGTCCGCCGGCGACCGCGGCGAGATCGGCAGTCCGCGGCCGGGACACGTCGCGCGCCCGCATCGCCGCTTCGAGGCTGACCCGGCTCGGACCCGCACCGACCAGTACCCGGACGCTGCCGTCGGAGTCGGCGCGGCGGTCGCGCGGGGCCTGGCGCGAGGTCGGCGGCCCGGTCATCGGCCGGTCGATTCCCACTTCGGCAGCCGGGTGCCCGGCTCCTCGCCGCGCCGGCTGCCCGACGGCCGGAGCCGCGACGTCCCCGGTCCCGACGTCCTCGGTCGCGACGTCCTCGGTCGTGCGGTCTGCGGTCCCGGCCAGGGGAGGCGGCCCGGCGGGTCCCCGCGTCCGCCGGCGTCGTCGGCCGGTCCCGGCGGCTGGTCGCGCCGCTGCCTCGTCGGCCATCGCGGGTACCCCTCCGGTCGCCGAACGAGGCGGGGCTGGGATGCTCGCCCCATGCCCGAAGGCCACACGATCCACCGGCTGGCGGGTGAACTCAACCGCCGCTTCGCCGGCATACCCGTGCGCGCGCTCAGCCCTCAGGGTCGGTTCGACGACGGCGCCCGCCGGATCGACGGCGCGACCTTCGGCACGGCCGACGCGGACGGCAAGCACCTGCTGGTGTCCTTCGGCCCGGACCGCTGGGTGCACGTCCACCTCGGCCTGTACGGGCGGGTGGCGTTCGGGGTGTTCGGCCCGGCGGCCGCCGCCAAGGCCGCTGCGGCGACACACTCGCCCTACCTCGGCCGGGACATCGCCTACCTGTCCGGCACGGCGGCCGCCGCCCGGGACATCGCGGCCGGGCCGGCCGTCGCCGGAGGAGCCGCAACCCCCGGCCCGGGTGTCGACCCGGACGACGACGAGGACCAGGACGTCGCCGACCCGGCGGAGACCGGGTCCGACGGCCCGCCGCCACCGCGCGGCGCCGTCCGACTCCGGCTGATCGGCGACGGCGACTACCTGGACCTGCGGGGGCCGACCGCGTGCGAACTGCTGTCCGACGCGGAGCTGAAGGTGCTCACCGCCCGGCTGGGACCGGACCCGCTGCGCCGCGACGGCCGGGTCGCGGAGTTCGTCCGCCGGGTCCGCAAGAGCCGCACCGACGTCGGGGCCTTGGTGATGGATCAGAAGGTCGTCGCCGGGATCGGCAACGTCTACCGGGCCGAGCTGCTGTACCGACACCGTGTGTCGCCGTTCCGGTCCGGGCGCGACATGGACGAGCCGACGTTGGCGGCGATGTGGGACGACCTGAAGGTCCTCATGCGCGCCGGTGTCAAGACGGGCCAGATCGTCACCACCCGGCCGGCGGACCGCGATCGCCCCCGCCGCCGGCCGGTGCCGCGCTCGGACGCGCACTACGTCTACAAGCGCGCGGGTCAGCCCTGCCGGGTCTGCGGGACCGAGGTGCTGACCCGGGTCATGGTCGGTCGAAACCTGTTCTGGTGCCCCTACTGTCAGGCTTGTTGAGGCTGGCAACCCCGGTTGGCAACCCCGGTTGGCGCCGCCGCGAGGCCGGCCGCCAGCTCGGCCGCGGCGAGCCTTCCGGAAGGCCACATTTCCGGAGCGGACGTTCTGGGCCACGCCGTAGGCGACGAGGCGCGAGAACTGGTCGGCGTTCTCGGTGCGTCGGTGGGCTCTTCGGCTATGGCTTGCTTCGGGTTCGGCCGGCCCGGGACGAGCCCGTGGAGCGGGTGACGGGAATCGAACCCGCGTGGCCAGCTTGGAAGGCTGGGGCTCTACCATTGAGCTACACCCGCGCGCACCACCGATCAGTCACGCATCCGCCTGACCAGCCGTGATGTTCCGGACCGCGGCCGGTCGACCCGGAAGTCGGGGTATGGTCGGGCCCGACCGGGACGTAGCCTAGTGGCTAGGGCGCCTGCTTTGGGTGCAGGAGATCGGGAGTTCGAGTCTCCCCGTCCCGACTGATGCGCCAGTGCCAGCGGCGCCGCCCGGGTGGTGGTAGCCGCTACCCGGGCGGCCCCGCGGGGTGTCCCAAACGACGACCAGCAGCCAGGACCCCGGAGGAACGCCCGCGTGAAGAGCGACGTCGAGACCCTGAACCCCACCCGCGTGAAGCTGACGGTGGAGGTCGGGTTCGACGAACTCAGGTCCAGCCTCGACGGGGCCTACCGCCGGATCGGTCAGCGGGTGCAGATCCCCGGTTTCCGTCGCGGCAAGGTCCCGGCGCGGATCCTCGACCAGCGGGTCGGCCGGGCCGCAGTCCTGGAGGACGCGGTCAACGACGCGCTGCCGGTCCTGTACGCCCAGGCCGTACGGGAGCACGAGCTGCTGCCATTAGGTCGGCCGGAGGTCGAGGTCACCGAACTGGCCGACAACGACAAGCTCGCATTCAGCGCCGAGGTCGACGTCCGGCCCGAGGTCACCGTGCCCGACTACGACGGGCTGCAGGTCACGGTCGAGGACGCGGAGGTCACCGAGGACGAGGTCGACACCGAGGTGACCCGGCTTCGTGAGCGGTTCGCGAGCCTGACCGGGGTCGACCGAGCCGCCGGCGACGGGGATTTCGTCTCCCTGGACCTCTCGGCCACCCGGGACGGGCAGAAGCTCGACGGCGTCGAGGCCACCGGGCTGAGCTACCAGGTCGGTTCCGGGACGATGCTGGACGGCCTCGACGACGCGGTCCGCGGCCAGCAGGCCGGGGCGGTCGTCACCTTCGCCACCGAGCTGCTCGGGGAGTACCAGGGCCAGTCGGCGGACGTGACGGTGACGGTGGAGTCGGTGAAGGAACAGGTACTGCCCGAGCTCAACGACGAACTCGCCTCCCTTGCCAGCGAGTTCGACACCCTGGACGAGCTGAAGCAGAACATCCGGACGCAGATGGGCAGCCGCAAGCAGTACCAGCAACAGGTGCAGGCCCGCGACAAGGTCGTCGAGGCGCTGCTGGACCGCGTCGAGGTTCCGGTGCCCGACGCGGTCATGCACGACGAGGCACACGCCCGGCGGCACGGGATAGAGGAGCAGTTGCAGCGCGCCCAGCTGAGCCTGTCCCAGTACCTGTCCCGGCAGGGCCAGACCGAGGAGCAGTTCGACGCCGAGTTGCACCAGCGTGCGGAAGTGTCGCTGCGTAGCCAGTTCCTGCTCGACGCGATCGCCAAGGCCGAGCAGGTCCAGGTCTCCGAGGAGGATCTGTCCGCCGCGATCGTCCAGCTCGCCGCCCAGTCCGGGCTGCAGCCGGAGCAGTATGCCCAGCAGGTCCTGCAGGGCGGCCAGATCAACGAGGTCGTCGGCCAGATCGCCCGCGAGAAGGCGCTCGGTGTGGTGCTGGGGCACGTCACCGTGACCGATGCCAGCGGACGGACCGTCGACACCGCTCCGGAGCCGACCGTCACCGACACGGTGCTGGATGGTGATGCCGTCGTGCCGGACCACGGGCCGGCGGCCGACGGACCCGATGCTGCGGACGCCGGGCCAGTGGCCCAACCTGCACCCGCCATTGCGGTGGGCGAGGCCGAGGTCGAGTCCGGGAGCTGAGCTCGGCGCCCATTCGGCGCGACCCTGCGCCGACAGCGAAAACCGGTTCGTCCGCCGGGTCCCGTCGGGCCGCATGGCTAGGGTCGCAGGAACGGGGACACCGGCATCGGGCGCTGTGAGCGGCGCTCGGATCAGGGTCTCCGGCCCCACCGGACGAGACGCGAACAGGTGACGACGTGACCGGACACACCCTCCCCGACCCGACGACACCGACTGCCCTGACCGACTCCACGGCCCTGACCGACTCCAGGGCGACGATCGACCCCAGGGCGACGATCGACCCCAAGGGGATGGCTGGGCCGGCGCCGGCTCAGCTCGACGACAGCGTGTACCAGCGGCTGCTGCGCGAGCGCATCGTCTTCCTCGGCTCAGAGGTGCGCGATGTCAACGCGAACACCATCTGCGCCCAGCTGCTGCTGCTCTCCGCGGAGGACCCTGACCGCGACATCTGGCTCTACATCAACTCCCCGGGCGGCAGTGTCGACTCTGGGATGGCGATCTACGACACGATGCAGTTCATCCCGAACGACGTCCGGACCGTCGCCATGGGCCTGGCCGCGTCGATGGGCCAGTTCCTGCTGTGCGCCGGTACGCCGGGCAAGCGGTTCGCGCTGCCGCACGCGCGGATCATGATGCACCAGGGCTCCGGGGGCCTGGGCGGATCGGCCAGCGACATCCGCATCCAGGCCGAGCAGAGTCTGGCCGTGAAGAAGCAGCTGCTGGAGCTGATCGCGGAGCACACCGGCCAGCCGTTCGCGCAGATCGAACGTGACGCCGACCGCGACCGCTGGTTCACCGCCGAGGCGGCGCGTGACTACGGCTTCATCGACCACGTGATCGGGTCGGTCCGCGACACCCGCGACGACGGCAAGGGCAGCGTCGGCGACGCCTGACCGGCCCGCCCGGCCCCCCGCCCACACGGCCCTGCCCCGGCGGGCCGAACAAGTCCCGACCCGCGCCTGACCGGCGCGGTCCCAGCGTGGAGGACCGCATGAGCTACTACATCCCGCAGTGGGAGGAACGCACTTCCTACGGTTTCCGGCGGATCGACCCGTACGCCAAGCTGTTCGAGGACCGGATCATCTTCATGGGCACGCCGATCAGCGACGACGTCTCGAACGCCGTCATGGCCCAGCTGCTGTGCCTGGAGGGCATGGACCCGGACCGCGAGATCACGATGTACATCAACTCCCCGGGCGGCTCGTTCACCGCGTTGACGGCGATCTACGACACGATGAAGTACATCCGCCCGGACGTACGGACGGTCTGCCTCGGCCAGGCGGCCTCCGCTGCGGCGGTCCTACTCTCGGCCGGCGCTCCGGGGAAACGGTCGGCCCTGCCGAACGCGCGGATCATGATCCACCAGCCCTACACCGAGGGTGGCTACGGTCAGCACTCGGACCTGGAGATCCAGGCCAACGAGATCCTGCGGATGCGCACCCAGCAGGAGGAGATGCTCGCCGAGAACACCGGGCGCTCGCTGGAGCAGGTCAACCGCGACACCGAGCGGGACATGTACCTCTCGGCCGAGCAGGCCAGGGAGTACGGAATCATCGACCACATCTACGAGCCGCGCAAGGCGTCCCTCGCCGCCTGAGCATTGCGGATTGGCGCCCGCCGACCGGCCGGCTCGGGGGGGCCCGCTCCCCGGGACTCGGCTGGCCGGGGGCGCGGGTCTCCATCCCGGGCGCGTCGCGACTCGGCCTGTCCAGCAGCTGACTAGCCTCGACCCACACGGCGCAGGCACTACCGCCGGACCGACCGACAGGGGAGACTGCACAGGTGGCTCGCATCGGTGATGGCGGCGACCTGCTGAAGTGTTCCTTCTGCGGGAAGAGCCAGAAGCAGGTCAAGAAGCTTATCGCAGGCCCGGGCGTGTACATCTGCGACGAGTGCATCGACCTGTGCAACGAGATCATCGAGGAAGAGCTGTCCGAGTCCTCGGAGACGGCGCTGGGCGAGCTGCCCAAACCACGGGCGATCTTTGACTTCCTCGAGCAGTACGTCATCGGCCAGGACCCGGCGAAGAAGGCCCTGTCGGTGGCGGTCTACAACCACTACAAGCGGATCCAGGCCAGCGCCGCGGGCAAGAAGGCCGACGAGCCGGTCGAACTGGCGAAGTCCAACATCCTGCTGATCGGCCCGACCGGGTGCGGCAAGACCTACCTCGCCCAGACGCTGGCCAAGATGCTCGACGTGCCGTTCGCGATCGCCGACGCCACCGCATTGACCGAGGCCGGCTACGTCGGCGAGGACGTCGAGAACATCCTGCTCAAGCTCATCCAGGCGGCCGACTACGACGTGAAGAAGGCCGAGACCGGCATCGTCTACATCGACGAGGTCGACAAGATCGCCCGCAAGAGCGAGAACCCGTCGATCACCCGGGACGTCTCCGGCGAGGGCGTTCAGCAGGCGATGCTGAAGATCCTCGAGGGGACCACCGCCTCGGTGCCGCCGCAGGGCGGCCGCAAGCACCCGCACCAGGAGTTCATCCAGATCGACACGACCAACGTGCTGTTCATCGTGGGCGGCGCGTTCGCCGGGCTGGACCAGATCATCGAGCAGCGGGTCGGCCGCAAGAGCGTCGGGTTCGGGGCGATCGTGCGGCCGCACGACCCAGCTCAGCGGTCCGCGAACCTCGACGACGTGATGCCCGAGGACCTCATCAAGTTCGGGCTGATCCCCGAGTTCATCGGCCGGCTTCCGGTGGTGACCACCGTCGCCAACCTGGACCGGGACGCGCTGATCGCGATCCTCACCGAGCCGCGCAACGCCCTCACCCGGCAGTACCGCCGGCTTTTCGAACTCGACGGGGTGGAGCTGGAGTTCAGCGACGACGCGATCGAGGCCATCGCGGACCAGGCGATCCTGCGGGGTACCGGAGCCCGCGGCCTGCGGGCGATCCTCGAAGAGGTTCTGCTCAACGTCATGTACGAGGTCCCCAGCCGGTCCGACGTGGCCCGGGTGGTCATCGACCGCGCCGTGGTGCTGGACAACGTCAACCCGACGTTGATCCCGCGCGACCAGCAGGTCGTCCCGAAGCGGGAGCGCCGCGACAAGTCCGCCTGAGCGACGATCGGAACGCCATGATCCTGGCCACCGCCCTCCAACGCCCGCTGCGCTGGCTCGATGCGCGAGTTCGCTCCCCGCGCGCATCCCGATCGGGTCGCGACGACTACGGCGACCGGCCGCACCTCGCGTCAGACGCCGACCGCCTCGAGGCGACCCTCCGCCGCCAGTCCAATGGCGGCCTCGGCGGCCTCCGAGGGCTGCTCACCGGATCGGTGTCGAGGCGGCGGCGAACGCCGTGAGGTCGTCGCCAGCAACGAGCCGCATCGGAACAGCGCCGCCACGGACGGAGCGTCCCCAGCGGTCGAGCGGAAGCGTCCCGGCCGATGCTGCGAGCACGAGGTTCGCGTACCGGCGGCCACGAAGTACGCCGGGTTCGGCCACGAGGGCGACCTGGGCGAACGCGCACAGTGCCGTGGCGACCTCGGCCCGGGCCAGGCGCAACGGCGGCCGGTCGGCGACGTTGGCCAGGTAGAGGCCGTCGGGCGCCAGTACCCGTGTCACCTCGGCCAGGAAACCCGCCGTCGTCAGTTCCCCCGGAACGGCCTCACCGGCGAACGCGTCACGCACGACGAGGTCAGCCGAGCTGTCCCGGGTCGCGGCGAGCAGGCTCAGCCCGTCCACGGCGCGCAGTCGCAGTCCGGGAACGGCCGACAGCCCGAAGCTGACCCGCGCAAGCTCGACGAGGTCGGGATCGATCTCGGCGACGACCTGGCGGGAGCGGGGCCGGGCCGCGGCCAACGCCCGGGCGAACGTACAGCCCGCACCGCCGAGATGTACGGCATCGACCCGGTGCGGCGGGGGCAGGTGGTCGTCGAGCATGGTGCGCATCGTGTCCAGGTACTCGAACCCGAGGTCGGCGGGGTCGTCCAGGTCGATCCAGCTGCTGGGGACCCCGTTGACGTTCAGGGTCCACCGACGATCGGAGTCCCGGTCGGGCACCAGCTGCGCGGTGCCGGTGGCGATCGCGTAGGAACCGGCCACCGGCTGGGCCTGCGGGCGGGTCAGCCGCCGAGCTCCGCGTCGACCGTCAGCGTGTCGCCGCCCTCGACCAGCTCGAGCCGTTCGACGCGCCCGGCCGCGCTCAGGTCGCCGTTGCCGCCGCGCACCGCCTCCAGGACCGCGAGCGGCGCGGTGACCGTGACCCGCTGGACGGGCGTGCGCATCGACACCCTGGCCTCGGACTTCACCTTGCGGACAGCGGCGAGCACCTCCGACACCGCCGACAGCACGGCAGGGTCTCCGTCGGTCCCGGCAACCTCGGTCGAGACCGGCCACGGTGCCCGGTGCACCGAGCCCTCCTGCCACCAGGACCAGGTCTCCTCGGTGACGTAGGGGAGGACCGGTGCGAACAGGCGCTGCACGACGGACAACGTGAGAGCGAGCGTCGCTCTCGCGGACAGCGCACCCTCGGGGTCGGTGCCGTCGCTGTCGTACGCGCGGTCCTTGACCAGCTCAAGGTAGTCGTCGCAGAACGCCCAGAAGAACGACTGGGTGACCTCCAGGGCCTCGGCGTAGTCGTAGGCGTCGAAGGCGAGCGTGGCCCGGTCGACGACCCGGCCCAACGTGGTGAGCACTGCTCTGTCGAGCGGGTGGTCGACGTCGGGCACGGCGGCGGGGCTACCCGATCCGGCCATGCCGAGGACGAACTTGGAGGCGTTGAGCACCTTCGTCGCCAGGCGGCGGCCGACCTTGATCTGCGTCTCGTCGAATGGGCTGTCGACGCCGGGGCGGACCGACGCCGCCCGCCAGCGGACCGCATCGGCACCGAACCGGTCCAGCACGTCGGCCGGGGTGACGACCGAGTTGTCCTTGCTCTTGGACAGCTTCTTCCGGTCCGGGTCGACCACGAACCCACTGATCGCGGTGTGCGTCCACGGAAGCGCGTCGAACTCCAGGTGACTGCGCACGACGGTGTCGAACAGCCAGGTCCGGATGATGTCGTGTGCCTGCGGGCGCAGGTCCATCGGGAACACCCGGGCGAACAGGTCCTCGTCGCGGGCCCAGCCGCCGACGATCTGCGGTGACAGCGACGAGGTCGCCCAGGTGTCCATGACGTCGGGGTCGGCGACGAAGCCGCCGGGCACGCCACGCCGGTCCTCGGTGAAGCCGTCCGGCGCGGTGGACGCCGGGTCGACCGGCAGCTGGTCGGGCCGGGCCACGATCCGCTCGCCGTGCAGCGCCTCGCCGTCCGGGCCGACCCGGTACCACAGGGGGAACGGCACCCCGAAGAACCGTTGCCGGCTGATCAGCCAGTCACCGTTGAGTCCCCGGACCCAGTTCTCGTAGCGCTGACGCATGTGCGCCGGGACCCAGGTGAGCTCTCGGCCGCGCGCGATCAGCTGATCGGCGACGGCCTCGTCGCGGCCGCCGTTGCGCAGGTACCACTGCAGCGACGGGACGATCTCCAGCGGCCGGTCACCCTTCTCGTAGAACTTGACCGGGTGGGTGATCGGCCTGGGCTCGCCGACGAGATCACCGCTCGCGGTCAACAGCTCGACGACCCGCCGGCGCGCCGAGAAGCTGGTCAGCCCCGCCATCGAGGCGTACGCCGCCCGCCCGGCCGCGGAGTCCAGCCCGGGTGGCGGCTCGGCGGCGAACCGACCGTCGAACCCGATGACGGTCCGGGTCGGCAGCGACAGCTCGCGCCACCAGGTGACGTCGGTCGTGTCACCGAAGGTGCAGATCATCGCGATCCCGGACCCCTTCCCCGGGTCCGCCAGCCGGTGGGCCACGACCGGCACCTCGACGCCGAACACCGGGGTGGTCACCGTCGAACCGAACAGCGGCTGGTAGCGCTCGTCGTCCGGGTGTGCCACGAGGGCGACACAGGCCGGCAACAGTTCCGGGCGCGTGGTCTCGATGAACACGGGGCCAGCCACCTCGGCGTGCCCGGTCCGGGCGAAGCCGACGCGGTGGTAGGCGCCCGGCTGCTCGCGGTCCTCCAGCTCGGCCTGGGCGACCGCGGTGCGGAAGCTGACGTCCCACAGCGTCGGCGCCAGCGCCTGGTACGCCTCCCCCCGCTCGAGGTTGTGCAGGAACCCCAGCTGCGCGGTGGCGCGCGCCACCGCGCCGATCGTCGTGTACTGCATCGACCAGTCGACGGACAACCCGACCTGACGCCACAGCCGTTCGAAGACCACCTCGTCCTCGACGGAGAGCTGCGCACACAGCTCGACGAAGTTCTGGCGGCTGATCGGCACGAAGTCCCTGTCCTGACGGGGGACCGGTGTCGGCAGCGCAAGCGAGCGGTCGTAGGGCAGGGACGGGTCGCACCGCACCCCGAACACGTTCTGCACCCGGCGCTCGGTGGGCAGGCCGTTGTCGTCCCAGCCGATCGGGTAGAAAACGGCCTTGCCGCGCATCCGCTGGTACCGGGCGACGACATCGGTGTGCGTGTAGGAGAAGACGTGGCCGATGTGCAGTGACCCGGACACCGTGGGCGGCGGGGTGTCGATGCTGAACACGTCCGGACGCGCCGCGGTCCGGTCGAATGCGTAGGTTCCCGCCTGCTCCCAGGCGGCGTCCCACTTTGCCTCCAGGCCCTCCAGGGCGGGCTTGTCCGGTACCGCCCGGCCGTTCCCCGGTGCTCGCGTCGGGGCATCGGGCGGGGCGACGGTGCTGGTCATCCCGTCATCGTAGGGAGCGGTCGGGCACCGCTCCCTACGATCGGGGGCATGACCGAACCCGGTACCGGTGCCGACTCCCGCAGTGGATCGGCCGGCCGCTGGGGCGGGGACCCGCGCTGGGCAGGACTGGACGAGCAGATCCTCGACGACAGCGAGTACCCCGCGGGCGAGGCGGGTGATGCCGGTGAGGCGGCCCGCGACTTCGCCGACCGGCGGCGGGAGATGGACGGCCGCCGGCAACCCGCGGACGACATCTCGCCCGAGGACGGCCCCCGGCCGGACATCCGCGACGAGTTGGACGCCGGAGACGAGCCGGACATCAGCGACGAGCTGGACACCGGAGACGAGTTGGACACCGGCGACGACGGCGGGCTGGACGAGGGCGCGCTGCCGGACGGTGGCGACGAGGGCGACGAGGACTCCCCGGACGACGAGCAGGTCGCCCTCGACGGAGGCGTCGACGTCACCGCCGAGCTCGCTCGGCTGCAGCACACCGACCCGGACCTGGCCGAGCGGTTCGCAGAGATCACCGGGGAACTTGTCGCGCGGTGGCCGGAGGCCCGGATCGACCCGACGCTGAGCCGCATCCGCCTGCTGTGCGACCTGCTCGGCGACCCCCAGGCAGCGGTCCCGGCGATCCACCTGACCGGGACCAACGGGAAGACGTCGACGGCCCGGATGACCGAGACGCTGCTGCGTGGCCTCGGCCTGCGGACCGGTACCTACACCAGCCCACACCTGCAGGACGTCCGCGAGCGGATCCTGCTGGACGGGCGCCCGGTGGGCATCCGCCGCTTCGTCGAGCTCTTCGACGAGATCGAGCCCTACCTGTCGCTGGCGGATGCGCGCAGCGAGCACCCGATCAGCTTCTTCGAGGCGGTCACCGCGCTGGGGTTCGCGGCCTTTGCCGACGCGCCCGTCGACGTGGCCGTCCTCGAGGTGGGTCTCGGCGGCCGATGGGACGCCACCAATGTCGCGGATGCCCGCGTCGCCGTGCTGACTCGGGTCAGCGTGGACCATGCGCACCTGCTGGGGGACACCCCGGCCGTGATCGCCGCCGAGAAGGTGGGGGTCATCAAGCCCGGCGCGTTGGTGGTGTCCGCCCGTCAGGACGACGACGTACTGGCGGTGGTCGAGAACCGGGTCGCCGAGGTGGGTGCCACGCTGTTGCTGGCCGGCCGGGACTTCGACGTCGTATCCCGCGCGGTCGCGGTCGGCGGGCAGCTGCTGACCCTGCGCGGGGTCGCCGACACGTACTCCGACGTCTTCCTCCCGCTCTACGGCGCCCACCAGGCGGAGAACGCGGCGTGCGCCCTGGTCGCGGCGGAAGCCTTCTTCGGTGGGGGCCAGCGGGCGCTGCGCGCCGACGCGGTGAGCGAGGCGTTCGCAGCCGTCAGCTCGCCCGGCCGCCTGGAACTGGTGGCCCGGCGCCCGGCCGTGGTGCTCGACGCCGCGCACAACCCCGCGGGTGCGGCCGCCGCGGCCGCCGGTGTCCGGGAGTCGTTCGGGCTCACCCGGGTGGTGGGGGTGCTCGGGGTGATGGCCGACAAGGACGTCGCCGGGGTGCTGCGTGCCTTCGCGGACGGGTTCGACGAGGTGGTGGCGACCCAGAACTCGACGTCGCGGTCGATGCCGGCGGCCGACCTCGCGGAACTGGCGGGGGCGTTCTGGCCCGCCGGACGGGTGCACACCGAACCGGACCTGGCCGCGGCCATCGTCCTCGCGCGCCGGCTCGCTGGCGCTGGGGACGACGGCGGCAGCGGGGGAGCCGGTGTCGTCGTCACCGGGTCCGTGGTCACCGCCGGGGAGGCCCGGACCATCGTCGCGCGCTCACTTCCGTCGGGGGCCTGACCGTGCGGGTCATGTGCTCGGCGGTGCTGGTCCTGGAGGCGTTGGCAGTGCTGCTGTCGATCGCACCGACGGTCGTGTTGACCGCCGTCCCCGCGGCCTGGGTGGCCGGCGGCGCGGTGGCGCTGGCCGCACTCGGGATCGCGGTTGCCGGGTCGCTGGGCCGGCCGTCGGCGTACGCCGCGGGTTTCGCCGTCCAGCTCCTCGTCCTGGCGACCGGCTTCGTGCTCCCGGCGATGTTCGTCGTCGGCGTCGTGTTCAGCGGACTGTGGGTGGCGGCCTTCGTCCTCGGCCGGCGGATGGAGGCAGACAAGGCCCGGTGGGCTGCCGACGCGGCCTCGGCCGAGGCCGGAGCCGGTCCTGCGGTCGAGCCCGGCGCCGGGCGACCGGTCGAGAACCGGTAGGTTCCTGGCCACGGCGGCCGACGCCGCGGACCCCTCGTGGAGGAACTGTGCCCCAGGCCAGCGCGTCGCCGTCCGTGCCGACCCAACAGACCCTCGTGTTGATCAAGCCCGATGCCGTTCGGCGCGGGCTCGTCGGGGAGGTCCTCGGCCGTTTCGAGGCGAAGGGCCTGGGCGTCGACGCCCTCGAGCGTCGGGTCGTCGACGGGGCGCTGGCGGACCGCCACTACGCCGAGCACGTCGAGAAGTCGTGGTACCCCCCGCTGCGGACGTTCATCACCTCCGGCCCGCTGGTGGCGGTCATCCTGTCCGGTGACTCGGCGATCGACGTGGTGCGGACGTTGATCGGACCGACCGACGCCCGCGCCGCCCCGGCCGGGACGATCCGAGGGGACCTCTCGCTGTCCAACCGCGAGAACCTCGTCCACGCCTCCGACTCACCGGAGTCCGCGGCACGAGAGATCGAGCTCTGGTTCGGTGACGCCCCGTCCTGATGCCGGGCACGGCCTCCGTCGGCTCCAGCCCGGTCGTCGTCGGCGGCGCGTTCCCGTGACGCTGCCGGCCCGGCCGGTGGCCGTGTGGGATGCTTGAGACGTCCGGGTGACACCGCGGACCGCTGGGTGATCGACGGCGGAGACGTACGTCCCCAAGGCCGAGCCTGGACGCCGACGCCAGCGGTACCCGGATCGAACGGGTCGCGCCCTTGTCGGCGTAGCGCGTCATGCGCCCGCCGGCCAGGAGCAACTACCCCCGATCGGGTCCGTCGTCGGCCGGATAGAACGCGCCCGTTGCGCGAGACACCGGCCTGACTCGGTCCGCGCCGGCGCAGCGTCCGCCGAACGGCGACGCCACGAGACTTCGCGCTTCGGCGCGCTGAGAAGTCGGTCGGCCCCGGGTCGGCCGCCGAGGAGTTCCATGTCCGAGGACGACACCATCGACACCGTCAACACCCAGTGGACGTCGGCGCCGTCCCAGCCTGGGTCGCCCGAGCCTGGGTCGCCCGAGCCCGGGTCGCCCGAGCCCACCACGCCCAAGCGCCGAACCCGCGCCCGCAAGACCGTCGGGACGGCTGCCGACGAGACAGGCGCCGGCGCCCCGGCCGACCCGGCCGTCGGCCCGGCCGGGCCCGCGGCTGGTGAAGACGCCCCCGCGGCCCCCCGCAGGCGGCGCGTCACCAAGAAGGTCGCCGCAGCGGTGCCGGTCGCAGCTGCAGCCGTCGGTGCGGCCGACCCGGACCGCGGTTCCGAGCCGGCCGCACCGGCGGCGGCGTCCGGCGGCGCCCCGGGAGCTACGGGTGCCGAGTCCGAGGTCCCCGCAGCGCCCGCCGCCCGGCGGCGTCGGGCGACGAAGAAGGCGAGCCCCGAGGGGGCGAACACCCTGCCGTCCACTGCCCCCGCCGGGGTGGAGGTCGTTCCGGGTGCCGATTCTGGGCGGCTGGCTGTCGACATCGGCCCGTCTGCCGCCTCCGGCGAACCTGCTTCGGCTGAAGCCGCGCCCGCCGCGGTCACGCCCGCCGAAGTGACGTCCGTAGCGGTCACGCCCACCGAAGTGACGTCCGTCGCGGTCACGTCCGCCGAGCCCGTGCGAATGAAGCCGCTGACACCGGAGGCGCTGCTGGCCGCCGTCGAACGCCAGCGCAGAACCGCCGCGACGGCGTCGTCGGTGGCCGCGCATGCTGGTGAGGCGCCCGAGGTCACCTCGACAGCCGAGGTCACGCAGCCGCTCCCCGAGGCGGAGACGCCCGAGGACGCGCAGACGCCCGAAGACGCGGCGACGTCCGAGGACGCGGCGACGCCCGAGGACGCGGAGACGCCCGACGAGGCGATGGCGCTCGAGGACGCGGACCGGCGGCCCGCCGTCTTCGCGCCCGTGTTCGTCGCTCCCGAGCAGCAGAGCCGCTTCACCCGGCGGCCGGAGCGGTCCGAGCGACCGACCCGGTCCGCGTCGCGGAGCGGAGGCGGGCGTCGCGAGCGTGGCGTCCCGGTCGCCGACGAGGCGCCGTCCAGCGCCCAGGACGCCCTCGACCTGCACACGCCCGGCGACCGGGTCGCCGACGAGCCCGTTCCAGGCGGCGGTCCGTTCCCGGGCACCGAGCATCCCCCGGTGGTCGACGTCGTCGACGAGCCGGGGGATCACGACGACCCGGAGGCGGACGTCGACTCCTCGGCCGAGGAGTCCGGTCCCCGGCGGAAGCGTCGGCGTCGCGGTGGTCGTGGTCGTCGGCGCGTCACCGACGCCGATGCCGATGAGGAAGGCAGCGCCACCACAGAGGGTCCCGGGGACGGGGATGGGGTCGGCTCCGTTCCGGTCGACGCGGTGACCTACGCCGACGACACGGCTCGGTCCGACCTCGATTCGGCCGGGTCCGTGCCGGCCGACCGAACCGGGACCGAGGTGGGGTCGGTCGTCGACGACGAAGCCGAGGAGCAGGCCGACGGCTCCCGTCGCCGTCGTCGTCGCCGTCGGCGTGGCGGGTCGGACGCCCCGGAGGAGGACCGCGCGGCGGATGGCAGCCCCGAGGAGGGCGGCTCGGCGGAGGGCCGGTCGGCGGAGGACACGGAGAGTTCCTCCCGGGTCCGTGAACCGCGCCGCCGCCGCAGCCGCGAGGGCGGGAACGCCTCCCGCGAGTCGGAGGCCACGACGTCGCGGGGATCGACCCGGCTGGAGGCGAAGCGGGTACGCCGCAAGGAGGGACGCGACGCCAGCCGGCGCCGGCCGCCGATCCTCACCGAGGCCGAGTTCCTTGCGCGCCGGGAGTCCGTCGCCAGGACGATGCTCGTCCGCGAGCGGGACGGCCGGACGCAGATTGCCGTGCTCGAGGACGACATCCTCGTCGAGCACTACATCGCCGAGAACGCGTCGAACTCCGAGCGTTCGATGATCGGCGACGTCTACCTGGGCCGGGTGCAGAACGTCCTCCCGGCGATGGAGGCGGCCTTCATCGACATCGGCCGCGGCTGCAACGGAGTGCTGTACGCCGGCGAGGTCAACTGGGACGGAGCGGGGCTGGACGGGAAGCCCAAGCGGATCGAGCTGGCGCTGAAGTCCGGGCAGCCGGTGCTGGTCCAGGTGACCAAGGACCCGATCGGGCACAAGGGCGCCCGGCTCACCGCGCAGATCAGCTTGGCCGGCCGGTACCTGGTGTACGTGCCCAACGGGTCGATGTCGGGTATCAGCCGCAAGCTTCCCGACGTCGAACGCGCCCGGCTGAAGAAGATCCTCAAGGACCTGATCCCGTCCGACGCGGGCGTCATCGTGCGGACCGCCGCCGAGGGCGCAACCGAGGAGGAGCTGACCGGCGACGTCGAGCGGCTGAAGGGCCAGTGGGCGGCGATCCAGAAGAAGGCCAAGGGGTCGGCACCGAACATGTTGCAGGGCGAACCAGACCTCGCGGTAAAGGTCGTCCGCGACATCTTCAACTCCGACTTCGCCGAGCTGTACGTCACCGGCGACGCCGTTCGCGACGAGGTCGTCGCCTACGTGCAGGAGATCGCGCCGACCCTGGTCGACCGGGTGCACCCGTGGAGCGGGCCGGGCGACCTGTTCACGGAGTACCGGATCGACGAGCAGCTGGTCAAGGCACTCGACCGGAAGGTCTGGCTGCCCTCTGGCGGTTCGCTGGTCATCGACCGCACCGAGGCGATGACGGTCGTGGACGTCAACACCGGCCGGTTCACCGGCTCGGGCGGCAACCTGGAAGAGACGGTCACCGAGAACAACCTGGAGGCCGCGGAGGAGCTGGTCCGCCAGCTGCGGCTGCGTGACATCGGCGGGATCATCGTCGTGGACTTCATCGACATGGTCTTCGAGGCCAACCGCGACCTGGTGATCCGGCGGCTGGTCGAGTGCCTGGGCCGGGACCGGACCAAACACCAGGTGGCCGAGGTGAGCTCGCTGGGTCTGGTCCAGATGACCCGCAAGCGCATCGGCCGCGGGCTGCTGGAGGTGTTCGGCCGGACCTGCGAGACGTGCAAGGGCCGTGGGGTGGTCGTCGACCTCGATGGTCACGAGCACTCCGGCCACCAGGACGGGGCGGGCGGCGGTGTGCCGACGCCGTCGACCGCGATCCCCAACCCCGGTAACACCGGGCGGCTGCATCAGCGCAACGCGGTGCCCGGGTCGAGTCCGATGGCCGAAACCTCTGCGGTCGCGGTGGATGAGGTCGAGGCGGAACTGATCGACGTGGTCGAGGTGGAACTGGTGGAGGCGGAACTGGTGGAGGCCGGTCACCCGTCGTGACGGACCCCGGTCGGCGTCGGTGCCGTACCCTGGGCGGCGCCGTGTCCGCGCGCGGGCGGCGCTCGCCGAGAGGCTGAGCGGTCCGCTTCGATGCCGTTGGACGGCATTCCGCCGGGCCGGGGTGATACCCGCCAGACGCGGGCACGACGGAGACGAACCACCAGGTAGCCGAACAAGGAGTGGGTCAGTGGTGTACGCAGTGGTGAGCAACGGTGGTCGGCAACACAGGGTCGCTGTCGGTGACCTGGTCGACATCGACCTCGTCGCGGGTGATGCGGGATCAGCCCTGCGCCTACCGGCGCTGCTGCTCGTCGACGGCGACCATGTGGTCGCGGACGCCGAGTCGCTGGCCGACGTGGCCGTCAATGCGGAGATCGTTGAGGCTGTCAAGGGCCCCAAGATCCACATCCTCCGGTTCAAGAACAAGACGGGCTACCGGCGGCGTCAGGGGCACCGCCAGAAGTACACACGGGTCCGCGTCACCGACATCTCGGCCTGACCGCTCGTACCGCGCGGCCGTTTTCAGAAACGACAGGAGACGCACGACATGGCACACAAGAAGGGCGCCTCGGCCACCCGCAACGGCCGCGACTCGGAGTCCAAGCGGCTCGGGGTCAAGCGGTTCGCGGGGGAGAAGGTGCTGCCCGGAACGATCATCGTGCGGCAGCGCGGCACCCACTTCCATCCCGGTGCGAATGTCGGGCGGGGCGGGGACGACACCCTGTTCGCGCTGACCCCCGGAGTCGTCCAGTTCGGCCGCACGCGCGACCGCAAGGTCATCAACGTGGTGGCAGCGTCGGCGGTGACCCGCGACGCGGTGAACGCCGAGCTGGAGTCGGTACCGGCGCTTGCCGACTGACACCGGCCACGGCCGGGCACGGTCGACCAGCAATGCAACGCGGGATCGGCCGGGATCGGCCGGTCCCGCTTCGTCGACCAGACAGTCAGGAGGACGCCCGTGGCGATACCGAGTTTCGTCGACCGGGTCGTCGTCGACGTCGCGGCCGGTAACGGGGGCGCCGGGTGTGCCTCGGTCCACCGGGAGAAGTTCAAGCCCCTGGGCGGTCCGGACGGTGGTGACGGCGGTCGCGGTGGGGACGTGATCCTCGTCGTCGACCCGAGCACCACAGCGCTGCTGGACCTGCACCACCGTCCCCACCTGCGCGCCCGCAACGGGGAACCGGGGCGGGGCAAGGACCAGAACGGCAGCAACGGGCCGGATCTGGAGGTGCGCGTCCCGGAGGGCACCGTCGTCAGCGACGCGGACGGCACCGTGCTCGCAGACATGGTCGGCGACGGGACCCGGTTCGTCCTCGCGGCCGGCGGGCATGGCGGCCTGGGCAACGCGCGGCTGGCGAGCAAGCGACGCAAGGCGCCCGGGTTCGCCTTGCTCGGCGAGCCCGGTGACGCCCTGCACGCCACGCTGGAGCTGAAGACGGTTGCCGACATCGGCCTCGTCGGCTACCCCAGCGCCGGGAAGTCGTCGTTGGTGGCGGCGCTGTCCGCGGCACGGCCGAAGATCGCCGACTACCCGTTCACGACACTGGTGCCCAACCTCGGCGTCGTCACCGCGGGCGAGGAGGTGTTCACCGTCGCCGACGTACCCGGACTGATCCCGGGCGCCAGCGAGGGCCGCGGCCTCGGCCTGGAGTTCCTCCGGCACATCGAGCGTTGCGCCGCGATCGTGCACGTCGTGGACGCCGCCGCGGTCGAGACCAACCGGGACCCCGTCACCGACCTGGACACGATCGAAGCCGAGCTGTCCGCGTACGGGCAGTTCGCCGACCGGCCACGGCTGGTGGCACTGAACAAGATCGATGTCCCCGACGGTCGTGAACTGGCGTCGATGGTCACCGACCAGCTCCGGGCGCGCGGGCTGCGGGTGTTCCCGATCAGTGCGGCGTCCGGTGAGGGGCTGCCCGCCTTGCGGTTCGCGATGGCCGACCTGGTCCGGGAACGCCGCGCGTCCACCCCGCCGCCGGCGCCTGCCCGGATCGTGCTGCGCCCGCGCGGCGCGGAGGACTCCGCGTACACGGTCGTCGCCGAGCAGGACGCGGAGGGTGTGCGCTACCGGGTACGTGGGAACCGGGTCGAGCGGTGGGTCCGTCAGACGGACTTCAGCAACGACGAGGCCGTCGGCTTCCTGGCCGAACGGCTGGCGAAGCTCGGCGTCGAGGAGGCCCTGCGGGCCAGCGGCGCCGAGGCCGGGGCGACGGTCGTCATCGGCCCGGACGCGGACCCGCGCGGACCGGTCGTCTTCGACTGGGAGCCGGCCAGCCCTGTCGACATGGGTGTCGTCGGGGTCGGGCCGCGGGGCGGCGACCCGCGGATCACCGGGTCCGGACCGCGCAGGCCCGAGATCCACGGACAGTGGTGGCTCCCCGACGAGGAGGCAGACGAGGCCGAGGAGGCCGACGAGGCGGGCGAGACCGAGGGGGACGACGACGGCGATCCTCTCGCCGCCGGAATCGGCGGTGACGGGACCGTCGAGGAGGTCGTACCCGCCGGCCACCTGCGGTGACCGCCGCGGCTGCCGACCCACGGGCGGCGGTCGCCGCGGCTGCCGACCCACCTGCGGCGGTCGCCGCGGCTGCCGACCCATGGGCGGCGGTCGCCGCGGCCAGGCGGCTCGTCGTGAAGGTCGGGTCCTCCTCGCTGACCACGGCCGGGGGCGGACTGGACGACGCCCGGTTGGACGACCTCGTCGACGCTCTGGCCGGGTGCGCCGCAGACCAACTGGTGCTGGTGTCCAGTGGCGCCATCGCCGCGGGCCTGGCACCGCTGGGGATGCGTCGCCGGCCCCCGGACCTCGCCAGCCAGCAGGCCGCGGCGTCGGTGGGGCAGGGCGTCCTGGTCGCCAGCTACAGCCGGAGTTTCGCCCGGCACGGCCGGACCGTGGGGCAGGTCCTGCTGACCGCCGACGACCTCATCCGGCGCGGGAACTACCGCAACGCCCAGCGGGCGCTGGAGACACTGCTCGGGCTGGGTGTCGTCCCGGTCGTCAACGAGAACGACACCGTCGCCACCGACGAGATCCGGTTCGGCGACAACGACCGGCTGGCCGCGCTGGTGGCCCACCTGGTCCGGTCCGACGCCCTGGTGCTGCTGTCCGACGTCGACGGGCTGTACGACGGACCGCCGACGGCAGCCGGTTCACGCCGCATCGCCGTTGTCGCCGACGCAGCTGCAGTCGACCTGGCGCCCCTGCGCCCGAGCGGGTCCACGATCGGCACCGGCGGCATGGCGACCAAGGTGGGGGCCGCCGCGATCGCCACCGCGACGGGTGTCCCGGTGGTCCTCGCCGCCGCCTCCGACGCCGTCTCCGCACTGGCCGGAGCGCCGGTCGGCACGGCCTTCGTCGCGCGCGGCCGTCGGTTCCCCGCCCGATTGGCGTGGCTGGCGTACGCATCGGCGCCGGCCGGCCGGCTCGAGTTGGACCGCGGGGCGGTGCTCGCCGTGGTCGAGCGTCGCGCGTCCCTGCTGGCCGCGGGCGTCACCGGCTTCGACGGCGCCTTCAGCGCCGGGGACCCGGTGGATCTCGTCGGCCCGGATGGCGTGGTCGTCGCCCGCGGGATCTCCACCTACGACGCGGCCGAACTGACACCGCTGCTCGGCAGGTCCAGTGCGGAGCTGACACAGCTGTTCGGGCCCGAGCGCGCGCGCGAGCTGGTCCACCGCGACGCCCTCGCGCTGCTCGGTTGAGCCCGCGCGGTCCGACCGGGCGTCCCCGCCGGGGGGCCGGCGGGCGGTGGGGAAGGGTTGCCGTTCGGACCCTGTTGGCCCGGGTGTCCACCGACCCGAAGCCCGCACGAGGAGTACCCCGATGACCGCAGTCGCCCCGGAGAAGACCCTCTACACCGCCCGCGTGACCGTCACCGGCGGCCGGACCGGCTCGGCGACCTCCGAGGACGGCGTGTTGGACCTGTCGTTGACGGCGCCGAAGGAGACGGGCGGCCCCGGAACGGGCACCAACCCCGAGCAGCTGTTCGCCGCGGGCTACGCGGCCTGCTTCACCTCCGCGCTCACCGCCGTCGCCAAGCAGGACGACGTCGACGTGACCGGGGTCACCACCGTCGGCGAGGTCGACCTCGGCCCGGTCGGGGCCGGCTACGGGATCGCCGTGACGCTGCGGGTGTCGGTGCCGGGGCTGGACCGTTCGACGTTGTCCGAGCTGCTGGCCAAGGCGCACCAGGTCTGCCCGTACTCCAACGCCACCCGCGGCAACATCCCGGTCGACCTGGTCGCCGTCTGACAGTGACGTGAGCCGAGGTCTCCGGGCTTCGCAGCCGGCGGCGGGTAGAGTTCCGGCCATGCTCGCCGCAGCCGGACTGGAAGAGAATCAACTCCCGGTCGCGCACATCTGGTTCGGCGTCCTGGCCCTGGCGGTCTTCCTGGTCCTGTTGGCCGTCACGATGACGATCGGCAAGGGACGCCCGGACCGCAAGTGACCGACCCCGCTCCGCGCACCGGCGAGGACCCGTCACCGACCTGGAACGGGGGCCTGGTCGTCGGGGAGCGGGACAGGCCGACCCGCATCGGGATCATGGGCGGCACGTTCGACCCGATCCACCACGGTCACCTCGTCGCCGCGAGTGAGGTCCGGTCGCGTTACGGTCTGGATCTGGTGCTGTTCGTCCCGACCGGCCAACCGTGGCAGAAGGAACGGCGCGAGGTCTCGCCGGCCGAGGACCGTTACCTGATGACGGTGATCGCCACCGCGGCCAATCCCGACTTCGCGGTCAGCCGCTCCGACATCGACCGACCCGGGCCCACCTATACGGTCGACACCTTGCGGGCGCTCCGGGCCGCCTTCGGCGCGGACACCCAGCTGTTCTTCATCACCGGGGCCGACGCGCTGACCCAGATCCTGACCTGGCACGACGCCGACGCACTGTTCGACCTGGCCCATTTCATCGGCTGTACCCGGCCCGGGCACTCACTGTCGGCGGTCGGCCTACCGGAGGGTCGGGTCACGCTGCTGGAGATCCCGGCGCTGTCGATCAGCTCGACGGACTGCCGCGAGCGGGTCGCCGCCGGCGAGCCGATCTGGTATCTGGTCCCGGACGGGGTAGTCCAGTACGTGGCCAAGCGGGGCCTCTACCGAGACGGCCCCGAGACCGACGGCCCCGAGACCGACGGCCCTGAGACCGACGGCCCTGAGACCGACGGCCCTGAGACCGACGGCCCCGAGACCGACGGCTCCGCCACCGAGAGCTCCGCCACCGAGAGGACCCCGTGCCCGCTTCCGACCGTGCGCTGACGCTCACGAGGATCGCCGCCGCCGCGGCGGCTGACCGTCTCGCCCACGACATCGTCGCCCTCGACGTGTCCGAGCACCTCGTCATCACCGACGTGTTCTTGATCTGCTCGGCGCCGAACGACCGTCAGGTGCGGGCGATCGTCGACGCCATCGAGGAGAAGATGCGCCAGCAGGCCGACGTGCGACCGGTCCGGCGCGAAGGAGACCGGGACGCCCGTTGGGTTCTGCTGGACTACGTCGACCTCGTGGTGCACATACAACACAGCGAGGAGCGGGAGTTCTACTCCCTGCAGCGGCTCTGGAAGGACTGTCCGTCCGTGCCGCTGGGCGAGATCGTCGCCGAGCACGCCGCCGCTGCCGCCCGCGACGCGTCCACGGCGCAGGCGTGACGCGTCGGCTGATTGTCGTCCGCCACGGCCGCACCGAGTGGAACGCGACCAACAGGTTCCAGGGGCAGGCCGACGTCCCGCTCGACGAGGTCGGGATCGCGCAGGCAGCTGCGATGGCGGCAGTTGTCGCCAAGGAGTCGCCGTCGGCGATCTGGGCCAGTGACCTGTCCCGGGCGACAGCGACTGCCCAGGCGCTCGCGAACGTGACCGGGGTCTCGGTGGGGGTCGACCCCGCGTTCCGGGAGATCTTCACCGGCGACTGGGAGGGGTTGACCGGTGAGGAGGTCCGCGCCCGTTGGCCGGCCGACTGGATGCGCTGGCACGAGGGGGAGGACCTGCGGCGGGCCGGCGGCGCCGAAACCCGGGAGGAGGCCGGCCGACGCTTCGGGACGGCCCTCATCGGGGTCGCCGACGCCGTACCCGACGGCGGCTGCGCGGTCGTCGTCGGGCACGGCACCGCGATCAGATCCGGCACGGCCTGGTTCGTCGGTCTGCCTGCTGGCGCGGAGTGGCTGTTCGGTTCGGTCCGCAACTGCCACTGGCTACGCCTTACCTCGCGGGGGGTGGCGGCGTACTCCGAGGCAGCCCCGGTCGGGGGCGGTTGGCGGCTGGACGGCTTCAACCTCGGCGTCGACCCGCTCTGAGCCGCTGGTAGTCTCGCCAGTCGCTGGCGTCGGCCCGATCGGTCGCCCGCGGGGCTGTGGCGCAGTTGGTAGCGCACCTCCATGGCATGGAGGGGGTCAGGGGTTCGAATCCCCTCAGCTCCACCACGGCGGTTCCCGAGGGTCGGTGAGGGCCGCTCCTTCGACCGGGTCGCACCGCCCCCGTTGAGTGGGGTGCGGCCGCTCCGCCGTTCGTCTTCGCGTCGAGTGTGCCGGGCACCGGAACGCGTGCCCGGAGGCCGACCTGACCCGAAGGCGCCCGTAGCATCCCGCGCGTGACCGTCCGGCCGATCGTGATCTACGGAGAGCCCGTGCTGCACCGCCCGGCCCGGGCGGTGACGGAGTTCGATCATGCTCTTGCCGAACTCGAGGCCGACATGGTGGAAACGATGTCCAGGGCGAACGGTGTCGGGCTCGCGGCCAACCAGATCGGTGTGGATCTTCGTCTGTTCGTTTTCGACTGCGCGGAGCACCGCGGCGACCCGGACGCCCGGGTGGTCCGCGGCACGGTGGTGAACCCGGTGCTCGAACTGCTGCCCCGGCGGGAGTGGGAAGCAGACCCTGACCCGGCGGAGGAGGGGTGTCTGTCCGTGCCCGGTGAGTCGTTCCCGCTTGCCCGTTCCCCGTGGGCGCGGGTCACCGGTGTCGACGTGTCCGGCCGACCGGTCTCCTTCGAGGGCATGGACCTGCTCGCCCGGTGCCTGCAGCACGAGACCGACCATCTCGACGGCCGTGTCTACCTCGATCGGTTGGCGCGCCGGGAGTCCCGCGGCGCGCGGCGGGCAGTCAGGGACAACGGCTGGGGGGTGTCCGGCTTGACGTGGATGCCGGGCGTCGACCGGGACCCGTTCGGTCACGACGACGACCCGGATCCGGCGGCCGAGGGGAGCGCCGGACCGGGCATACCCGGGTCAGGCGGCGCGGGGCCTGGTGTCGCCGGATGTGGAGCGGGCGTGACGGGCGGCGAGGGATCGGGCAGCGCGGCGGTGGGCAGCGCGGCGGTAAGCAGCGCGGGGTCCCAAGGAGACGGGGTCACCTGACTGAGCTGACCCGCAACCGCCGACGGAGGCTGACCGTCGTCCACACTGTGTGGGTCCGGTGGCCGTCGTGCACAGCCCGGCGGAGCCGATACAGATGCGGACCGCTCCGCTCCTAGCGTCCTGGCGTGCCGAACCGGGGGACCGCTGCTGCAGGTGGCCGACACCGCGGTGCCGGTGCCGACCCGGACGGTGCCGACCCGGACGGTGCCGACCCGGGCGGTGCCGACCCGGGCGGGCCGAGGTGGGACGACCGTCAGGGCCCGGACGACGGTGCGGTCAGGGGTCGGACTCCTGGTGAGATAGCCGGCCCTGAGGTAGGCAGGCCCCTCGATCGGCTGCTCCACGACACGGTGACCGACGGCGGCCGCCGCACCTTGCAACCGGGGCTCGGCGGCCGCCTGGCGGCCGCCGTGCTCGACCGGGTGCCGCCGTCCGCGTCGGGGGTCCGGCTCGCGCTCGGCCGACTCTGGTGGTTGCCCGTCCTGGTCGCCGTCGGGGCGCTGGCGGTCGCAGCGGCGTCCGTCCGGTTCGGTCGGACGCCGGTGGTCACGAGCGAACCGGCTGTTGCGGTCACGGCAGCCTCGCCCGCGTCCGCCTCACCGTCCCCGTCCACCTCGCCAATCAGGACCACCGTGGTGTCGCCGGTGACGTCTGCGAGGTCGACCGTGTCGATGCCGCCGGTCACCGGCGCGTCGCCGGGAACCGGTGGCGTCCCGACGGTCGTCCCGACGGTCGTCCCGACGGCGCGGACGCCGGCCAAGGTGGTCGTCGACGTCGTGGGTCGGGTCCGGCGAGCCGGTCTGGTTCGGCTGGCCGTCGGCGCCCGGGTCGGCGACGCAGTCGCGGCAGCCGGAGGGGCCACGCCCGGCACGGACGTGACAGCGCTCAACCTCGCCCGCCCGGTCACCGACGGCCAACAGATCCGGGTCGGGCTCGGCTCGCCGTGGCTCGTCGACCCCGGCGGCACGACGGGACCGGCCGGCACCGAGGCGGGCACCCCGGGAACGGGCGGGACGGGTCCGCGGCCATCGGCCGATGCCCCCGCGGGCGGGGCCGGGAACAGTGGATCGGGCGGACCCGTCGACCTGAACACCGCGACCGCGGAGCAGCTCGATGCGCTACCCGGGATCGGCCTGGTGACCGCGCAGAAGATCCTCGACTGGCGGGTCCAGCACGGCCGCTTCGCCTCTGTCGACGACCTCGACGAGATCCCCGGCATCGGGCCGGCCCGGTTGGCCGATCTACGTCCGCTGGTGCGCGTCTGATGGCGGTGCGCGAACGTGGTCCCGACCCGGCCGCCGCCCCCGACCCGGCCGGTGCCGACGACCCGCCCGACGCCGACGACCCGCCCGACGCCCACGACCCGCCCGACGCCGACGACCCGGTCCGATCGCGCGGTCTCGACCTGCGCCTGGTCCCCGTCGCGCTCGCCACGGAGGTCGGGAGCCTCACCGGCATCGTCATGAGCGCACCTGCCCGGCTGCCCGTGTTCGTCATCGGTTGCCTGGCGGCTGCCGCTGTCCTGCTCGCCCGGTTCATCGCCCGGCGGCTGGACGTCGAGCCGACGTCGCGGAGCCCTCGCTCCGAAGAAGCACGGCCCGACGGAGCACGGCCCGGGGCATTTCGACACCGCGCACGGCGACACTGCAGATGGCGACGCTCCAGGTGGCGCCCCGGCGGCTCCCGACCCGCGGTCCTGCTCGCCCGGGTCGGGTCGCTGTCGGTGTTGGGAGTCCTGCTGGTCGGACTCGCTGCGACGGCGACCGGCGTCGTCGCCCAGGCGCGGCGGGACGAAGATCCGGTGGCACGCCTGGCCGTCGCCGGACGGTCGGCGCGGGTCGAGGCCACCGTCGACGCCGTCCCCCGGCCGGTCACCGGGTCCGCTGCTCCCGGGTCGGTCCTCGTCCGGGTCCGGGTCACGAGCCTTCGCAGCGGCGGGGAGTCGACGGCGGCGCACGCCTCGGTGACGGTCCTCGCCGAGCGGACCTGGTCGCGGCTCGAGCCGGGATCCCGGGTGTCGGCGACCTTGCGGTTCCGCGTTCGGCGCGGGATCTCCGCCGACGCCGCATTCGCGATCGTCCGCGGGCCGCCGACGCTTCTCGCCGGGCCACGCCGCCTCCGCAACGGCACCGGCCGGATCCGCGCCGGGCTGGCCCGGGTCAGCGCACCGCTCGGGCAGCCTGCGGCCGGCCTGCTGCCCGCCGTTGTCCACGGCGACACCAGCCGGGTTCCGGCCGAGCTGAGCGAGCAGTTCCGCATCAGTGGACTTGCGCACCTGCAGGCGGTCAGCGGGGCCAACGTCGCCATCGTCGTGCTGGCGGCCACCGCAGTCACCGTCGCACTGGGCGGTGGACGGGTGGTGTCGGCGGTCGTCGGGATCAGTGCGGTCGCCGGCTTCGCGGTCCTGGCGGACCTCTCGCCTCCTGTCGTCCGTGCCGGCGGCACAGCGGTACTGGTGCTGCTCGGCGCGCGAGGAGCGCCCGCACGGGGTCCGGCCCTGCTCTCGACCGCGCTCACTCTGCTGCTGCTGGCCGACCCGTGGCTCGCGGCGGACGTCGGCTTCGCCCTCTCGGTCAGTGCCACAGCCGGGATCCTGGCCGCCGGGTCCCGGTTCGGGGCCGCGCTCGCCACCTGGTTGCCGCGTCCCGTGGCGACGGCCGCGGGCATCGGGCTGGCCGCCCAGACGGCATGTCAACCACTGCTGACCGCGATCTCCGGGCAGGTCGGCCTCGTCGCCCCGTTCACCAACCTTGCGGCCGAACCGGCCGTCGCCGTAGCGACCCTCGCCGGTGTCCTGGCCGCCCTGTTGGCCTGCGTCCCCGGGGCGGGTCTGCTGGGTGTGGTTGCCGATCGGGCGGCAGTCGCGTCGGCGCAGGTCGGTGGGCTGGCGTGTCGATGGCTGGCTGCCGTGGCGCGGACGGGAGCCTCGACCCCCGGCGCTACCGCCGACTGGGCCGGGACCGTGCTCGGCGTGACCGCGGCCGTCGGGGTCACCGTGCTCGCCCTGATCGCCGGCCCGTCCCTGCTCGGACGACGTCGGATCGCCGTCGCGGCCGCGGGGGCCCTCGCCGGCGTGGTCGCCGGGCCGGTCGTTCTGCGGTGAGTCCGACGCGACCGCGGCTGTCGGACCCCCGTGTCAGGGTGCCGTCGTGCCCGAGACCGTTATCAGCGCCGTCACCGTCGCGCTCGGTCCGGAGGACCTGCTCGCCGAGCGGGCGTCCGATGCCGTCGTGGCGCGGGCACGGGCCGGGGACCCGGCCACCGAGGTCGATGTGGTCGACGGGGCAGAACTGACGGCCGCCCGGCTGACCGGGCTGCTCAGCCCGTCACTGTTCTCCGCCGCCCGGGTGGTCGTCGTCGACGGTGCCGATCAAGTGCGGCCCGAGGTCGGCGACGCGCTCGTCGGGGCGGCCGCGGACCTGCCGGACGACTGCCGCCTGGTGGTCCGCCACCCCGGCGGTTCCCGGGGTCGCGGTCTGGTGGACAGGCTGCGGAAGGCAGGTGCCGAGGTCGTTGCCTGCGACCGACCCCGGCAGGGCGACCTGCCCGCGTTCGTCACCGAGGAGGTGCGCGGCGCCGGCGGGCAGATCCCGCGGGACGCCGCGGTGCTGCTGGTCGACGCGGTCGGTGCCGATCTGCGGGCATTGGTCGCCGCGGCGACCCAGCTTGTCTCCGACGCCACCGACCCGGCCGAGGACGACGCGGCCGGCGGGGACCCATCGGCGCCTGCCGACGGGCGCAGCCGACCGACCGGACGGCGCATCAGCCGCGCGCTCGTCGCCACCTACTACGGCGGCCACGCCCAGGTCAGCGGGTTCACGGTGGCCGACGCGGTCCTGGAGGGACGCACCGCCGAGGCCCTCGACCGGCTCCGGTGGGCGCTGCGCACCGGCGTGGCGCCCGTCCTGCTGGTGAGCGCGCTCGCCGCGGGGGTCAGGTCCCTGCTTCGGTACAGCGGGTTGCCTCGTGGCGCGGGCGAGAGCGAGGCCGCGCGCGCGCTGGGGGTGCCGCCGTGGAAGGTGCGCACCGTACGCGGTCAGGCGGCCGCGTGGCCCCCCGCCGCCCTCGCCGGCGCCCAGATCGCGGTCGCCGAAGCGGACGCGGCCGTCAAGGGGGCGGGTGGCGACCCGGGGTTCGCTGTCGAACGGGTCGTGCTCCGACTGGCCGCCCTACGCGAGCCGCCGGTGGCGCGGTCGACCGCGCGCCGGCGGTGATGTCGTGCCGACGCCCGGCATCCGGCGACCGGTGAATCCAGGTGCGGCCGCCTCAGACCTTGGCTGCGGTCTTCTGCAGCGCCGACTTCCGGTTGGCCGCCTGGTTCTTGTGGATGACACCCTTGGAGGCGGCCTTGTCCAGCTTGCGGGCGGCGGCCTGAGCGGCCGCGACAGCCGCCGTCTGGTCGCCCTGGGCGGCAGCGGTGTGCGCGCGACGGATCAGCGTCCGCAGCTCGGCCTTGACGGCCTTGTTGCGCTGGCGCGCCTTCTCGTTGGTCTTGATGCGCTTGAGCTGGCTCTTGATGTTCGCCACAGGGATGGGCCTTCGCAGTAGCTGGTCGGGGTGCGTCGCACGGCGGACCGGCAACCGTCCGAGGGTATCGGCTGGCGCGCGCCCCGGCCAACCGCGGCGTCGGGGCCGCCGGGTGGCCTCGCCCCCGTGCGACGATCGGGACGACGACCGGGCGGCGTCACCGGGACCCCGGGCGACATCGACCCCCGCACCCACGAGCGAAGACGAGCGAGGTCCGGTGGCCGACCAGCAGCCCCGAGCGGCCGCAGGTGCCGCGCCGGCAGGGCCGGGCCCGACGCCGGCCGAGCTGCTCCGGAATTTCTGCATCATCGCCCACATCGACCACGGCAAGTCGACGCTGGCCGACCGGATGCTCCAGCTCACCGGCGCGGTCGACGCGCGCGACATGCGCGCGCAGTACCTGGACCGGATGGACATCGAGCGCGAACGCGGGATCACCATCAAGAGCCAGGCCGTCCGGCTGCCGTGGACGCGGTCCTCGGCGGCACCCGGCGCGCGACCCAATGTGCTCAACCTCATCGACACCCCCGGTCACGTCGACTTCACGTACGAGGTCAGCCGCAGCCTCGCCGCCTGCGAGGGCGCCGTCCTGCTGGTGGACGCCGCCCAGGGGATCGAGGCCCAGACGCTGGCGAACCTGTACCTGGCGATGGAGAACGACCTGACCGTCCTGCCGGTGCTGAACAAGATCGACCTGCCCGGCGCGCAGCCCGAGCGCTACGCCGACGAGCTCGCCGGACTGCTGGGCACGGAGCCCGACGAGGTGCTCCGGGTGTCGGCGAAGACCGGACTGGGCGTCCCCGAGCTGCTGGACCGCATCGTCGAGCGGATCCCGTCCCCGGTCGGGGATCCCGCCGCGCCGGCGCGCGCGCTGATCTTCGACTCCGTCTACGACATCTACCGCGGTGTCGTCACCTACGTCCGCGTCGTCGACGGCCGACTGTCCCCGCGCGAGCGGATCCGGATGATGAGCAGCGGCACCGAGCACGACGTTCTCGAGGTCGGCGTCAGCTCACCGGAGCCGACGGTCTCCCCGACCGGCCTGGGCGTCGGCGAGGTCGGGTACCTGATCACCGGCGTCAAGGACGTGCGCCAGTCGCGGGTCGGTGACACGGTGACCTCCGCCGGGCGGCGCGCCGAGCATCCGCTGGCCGAGTACGCCCAACCTCGGCCGATGGTCTACTCCGGCCTCTACCCGGTCGAGGGCACCGACTACCCGGCCCTGCGGGAGGCGCTGGAGAAGCTGCAGCTCAACGACGCGTCGTTAGTGTGGGACCCGGAGACATCGGTCGCGCTCGGCTTCGGGTTCCGCTGCGGGTTCCTCGGCCTGCTGCACCTGGAGATCGTGCGCGAGCGCCTGGAGCGCGAGTTCGACCTGGACCTGATCAGTACCGCGCCCAGCGTCGTCTACCGGGTGGACACCGACGACGGCGTGACGCACGTGGTCACCAACCCGAGCGAGTTCCCGGACGGGAAGATCGCCAGCGTCGCCGAGCCCGTCGTCCGGGCCAGCGTGCTGACCCCGAAGGACTACATCGGCACCGTGATGGAGCTGTGCCAGTCCCGGCGCGGCACGCTGATCGGTATGGAGTACCTGTCCGACGACCGGGTGGAGATCCGCTACACCCTGCCCCTGGGGGAGATCGTCTTCGACTTCTTCGATGCCCTGAAGTCGCGGACCCGCGGCTACGCGAGTCTGGACTACGAGCCGACCGGGGAGCAGACCGCGGACCTGGTCAAGGTCGACGTCCTGCTGCACGGGGAGCCGGTCGACGCGTTCAGCGCGATCGTGCACCGGGACAAGGCGTACGGCTACGGCACGTCCATGGCCAGCAAGCTCAAGGAGCTGATCCCTCGTCAGCAGTTCGAGGTGCCGATCCAGGCCGCGATCGGCGCGCGGATCATCGCCCGGGAGAACATCCGGGCGATCCGCAAGGACGTCCTGGCCAAGTGTTACGGCGGGGACATCACCCGCAAGCGGAAGCTGCTGGAGAAGCAGAAGGAAGGCAAGAAGAAGATGAAGACCGTCGGGCGGGTGGAGATCCCGCAGGAGGCGTTCGTCGCGGCGCTGTCCACCGGTGAGACCACCGCGCCCGGCTCGCACTGAGAGCTGCCCAGCGGGTGTGGACCCGCACAACGTCGGTCCCGGTACGTCGTCGGCGCCGTCAGTGCCCCGGCCGCGGTCCGGCGGCACCGTTGAGGTCCCGAGGTGTCCCCGCCGTCAGCGGCACCGTCCCGAGGCTCTACGTGCGGTTTGGGGCACGGACGGTTCTGGGCAGCAGGTCCGCGCGGCCGGCGGCACGGGCGGGTACCGAGGCTCGACCGCCGAAGCCCGGGCAACCGGGCAGATCAGGGAGACCGCGATGACCGTCGCCGAGCGCACTGCTTCCGCAGACAACGGTCCGGAACCGGACGGTCCCGTGAGCGCGATCCCCGGGTCCGGTGTTCCCGGGTCGGGTGCTCCCGGCGCGTCCCGGACCGATCCGGGCGCCGCGCGACGGGCGGACGGGGGCAGCGTCGGGCCGTCGGCGGGCGAGCAGCGTCAGTCGGGCGGGCGTGCCGTGTCCCCGGACCTGGACGCGGTGGACGACGGTGTCCTCCGGCGGCTCGGTGCCCGGGCACCGTCCGTGCCCCGACTGTTCGCCGACCGGGTGTCCGCGTCCGGCGACACGGAGGCGTTCCGCTACCGCCGGGGACCGGGCTGGACATCGGTGACGTGGCGCGAGGCCGACGAGCGGGTCCGCCGCCTGGCCGCGGGCCTACTCGACGCCGGCGTCCGGCGCGGTGACCGGGTGGCGCTCGCATGCAGCACCCGCTATGAGTGGATCGTCGCGGACCTGGCGATCATGGCCGCCGGCGGGGCGTGCACCGGCGTTTTCCCGACGACCAGCCTCGAAGACACGGCGTTCATCCTGGCCGACTCCGGTGCCACGGTGGCGATAGTCGAGAACGCGTCCATCCTCGCCAAGCTCGAGGCGTCCCGCGACCAGCTCCCCGCCCTGCGCCGCGTCGTCGTCATCGATCCCCCGGCAACCGGGGCGGACGGCGACGCGTCCGCCGTCACGGACGGTGCGCAATCCTGGACGACGACGCTCGACGCGCTGGAGGACGCGGGCGCCGGCCTGCTCACCCGTGACCCGGGCGCTGTGGACCGGGCGGTCGCCGAGCTCGGTCCTGACGACCTGGCCACGCTGGTGTACACCTCGGGCACGACCGGCCGGCCGAAGGGCGCCCGATTGGTGCACGACTGCTGGACCTACCAGGCGGCAGCGATCGGTGAACGTCATCTGCTCGGGCCCGACGACGTTCAACTGCTGTGGTTGCCGATGGCCCACTCGTTCGCCAACGTGCTGCTGGCCGCCCAGCTGGCCACCGGCATGGTCACCGCCGTCGATGGCCGGGTCGACCGCCTGGTGGAGAACATGGTCGCCCAGCGACCGACCTTCGTCGCGGCGGCGCCGCGGATCTTCGAGAAGGCGCGCGCCCGGATCACCGAGACCGCGACCTCGTCGCCGGTCAGAGGGCGCCTGTTCGAGTCGGCGTTCGCCGTCGGTGCCCGGGTGCAGCGGCTACAGGAATCCGGCAGCAAGGTCCCCGCCGTGCTCCGTGCCCGCTATGCGGTGGCCGACCGGCTGGTGTTCGCGAAGATCCGCGCGCGCTTCGGCGGGCGGCTGCGCTTCTTCGTCTCGGGTGCCGCACCGCTCAATCCCGAGCTCGGCAGGTGGTTCGGTGTCGCCGGCATTCCCATCCTGGAGGGCTACGGACTGACCGAGACCAGCGGCGCGATGTTCGTCAACATGCCGTGGCGCAACGAATTCGGTCGGGTGGGGGGGCCGTTTCCCGGATGCGAGGTCCGGATCGCCGACGACGGCGAGGTCTTCCTGCGGGGACCTTCGGTCATGCGCGGTTACCACGGCGATCCGGCGGGTGCGGGCGTGACAGGGCTGGGCGACGACGGCTGGCTGGCGACCGGGGACATCGGCAACCTCCGCGACGGCTACTTGGCCATCACCGACCGCAAGAAGGACCTGATCAAGACGTCCAACGGCAAGTACGTCGCACCGCAGAAGGTGGAGAACCTGCTCACCGCCGAGTCGCCGTACCTCGCCTCGGCCATGGTCGTCGGCGACGGGCGGAACTACTGCGCCGCCCTGTTGGCCCCGGACCCGGAGGCGCTCGGCGGGTGGGCCGAGCGCAACGGCCTGGGTGAACTGCCCTATGCCGAGCTGGTCGACACCGAGCAGGTCCGCAAGCTGTTCTCCGGCGCGGTCGATGCGGTCAACGCACGGCTGAGCCAGTGGGAGACGGTGAAGCGGTTCGCCCTGATGCCGGATCCTCCGACGGAGGACAACGGTCTGCTGACGGCCACGCAGAAGCTGCGCCGGCGCGCTGTCGCCACCCGGTACGCCGAGCTCGTGGACTCCCTGTACGCCTGAGCCGGACCGTCACCGTCGGAGCGTTCCGGTGAGCCCTCCGGACGCTGGTGGTCGGCTGTGCGGAGGGCGCCGTCCGCGTCTACAGTTGCGCGCCGGGCCGCCAGGGCAGTCGCCCCGGAAGCCGCCACGCGGGAGCCGTTTCCCGAGCGCGTGCGCCACCACCGCGTAGGCGACCTGCACGCGAGACGGTCCGACCAAGGGAGTCTGCAACAGATGAGTGACAGCGTGCCGACGGCGTCCAACGGCCAGGTCCCGGGGCCGAGCGCGGGGTCGCGCAAGCGGCTCGAGGCCGAGCGCACCGAGCTGGAGGGTCGGATCAGCGACCTCACCGTGCGGGTGGACGAGCTCAGCGGGCCGGGTGACTCCGTGGACCACGCAGTCGCGCTGGAGCGCCAGTTCGAGCAGGAGCACGTCCGCGCGCGGATCATCCAGCTCGACGAGCTGCTCGCGATGCCCTCGCGGGAGGACGGTGACCAGGAGGCCGGCACCGTGGGCATCGGGTCCTCGATCGTGGTCCGCTTCCCGGGCGATGACGAGCAGACCTTCGTGGTCGCCTCCATCGAGGAGCAGGACGAGACCCACGCGGTGCTCACCTGGGACAGCCCGCTGGGCAAGGCCGTGCTCGGTCACCGCGCCGGTGACTCCGTGGAGTACACCGCGCCCGCCGGGCTGTTGAAGGTCACGCTCGTCTCGGTGTCGGAGCCGGAGACCAGCTCCGCCTGACCAGCTGACCGTTCCCGCCCGGGTCCCGGGTCCCGGGTCCTGCGGATTCATCGGACGGCGCCGACCCACGGGTCGGCGCCGTTCGGCTGCGCAGCCGGTGCTGGCCTGGACGGCGGACACCGGGCGGTCGCCGTCCACAGGCACGCTCGGACCGGCCCGCCGATGGCCGACGTCAACAGCCCGAGAGCTGTAAGCCCGGACCGTGCCCTCCCCGGTCGAGGCTGCTTCCCGAGGAGGTGGCGGATCGATGGCTCGTGCACAGGCGATCGGCAGGTACGGCGAAGACGTGGCGGCGAGATTCCTCGTCGCGCACGGGATGACGGTGCTGGACCGCAACTGGCGCTGCGCCGCGGGGGAAATCGACATCGTCGCCCGGGACGGGGACACCCTCGTCGTCTGCGAAGTGAAGACCCGTTCGACCCTGGCCTACGGCAGTCCGTTGGAGGCGGTGGACGCAGCCAAGGCAGGGCGTCAGCGGCGGTTGGCCGCCCGGTGGCTGGCGGCGTCCGGCCTTCGGGTGCCCGCGGTCCGCGTCGACGTCATCGCCGTACTGCGGGGGACCCGCGGCGCCGCGAGCGTCGACCACCGGCGGGGGGTGCTCTGAGATGGCTCTGTCCAGGTGCTGGTCGACCGCTGTCGTCGGGGTGGACGGGCGGATCGTCGAGGTCGAGGCCGACCTCGGGAACGGGCTGCCGGCGTTCGTCCTCGTCGGGTTGCCCGACGCGTCGCTGGCCGAGAGCCGGGACCGCGTCCGGGCGGCCGTGGTCAACTCCGGCGAGGGCTGGCCGGACCGGCGGATCACGGTCGGGCTGAGCCCGGCCACCCTGCCCAAGAGCGGGTCGCACTTCGATCTCGCGGTGGCGCTGGCGGTGCTCGGGGCCGCCGGTCGGCTCGACCTGGCGCCCTGTCGGGACGCCGTCGTGCTGGGTGAGCTCGGTCTGGACGGCCGGGTCCGGGCGGTCCGCGGCGTGCTCCCCGCGCTGCTCGGTGCCGTGCGGGCCGGCCGGACACGTGCCCTCGTCCCCGCCGGAAACGCCGCAGAGGCCCGACTCGTCCCGGACCTGGACGTGTTGGCGGTGTCCTCGCTGCGGCAGGTGCTCGCCCTGCTGCGCGGCGACCCGGTCCCGGGCGTCGACGACCCGGACGGCCGTCCGGCCGGAGAAGACCTCGACGGCGTCGACCCGACCTTCGCCGACGCCGGGCCGGCCGGTCCTGAGCTGGACCTGGCCGACGTGGCCGGCCAGGTGGAGGGCAGGTTCGCCGTCGAGGTCGCGGCCGCGGGCGGTCACCACCTGAGCCTGGTCGGGCCGCCGGGGATCGGGAAGACGATGCTCGCTGCGCGACTTCCCGGCCTGCTGCCGGACCTCGCTGTCGCCGATGCGCTGGAGGTCGTCGCGATCCATTCGGTCGCCGGCGCGCTGTCCGCCGACCGGCCCCTGGACCGTCGACCGCCCTACGGGCAACCCCACCACACCGCGACGGTCAGTTCACTGGTCGGCGGGGGATCCCGGATGCCGCGCCCGGGTGCTGCGTCCATGGCACACCACGGCGTCCTGTTCCTCGACGAGGTTCCCGAGTTCAGCCCGGGTGCGCTGGACGCGCTGCGCCAGCCGCTGGAACACGGTGAGGTGGTCATCGCCCGGTCCCAGGCGACCGTCAGGTTCCCGGCGCGGTTCCAGTTGATCACCGCGGCGAACCCCTGCCCGTGCGGGCACTTCGTCGGCCGGGGGGACCGGTGCACCTGCGCGCCCCTGGCGCGTCGTCGTTACGCGTCCCGAGTGTCCGGGCCGATCCGAGACCGCATCGACATCCACCGGGCGCTGGTCCAACCGACCCGCGCCGAGCTGCGCGCGGATCTCGGAGCCGCCGAGTCCACCGCGCGGGTGCGTCCCCGGGTCACCGCTGCCCGGGAGCGGCAGATCACCCGGTTCGCCGGCACGCCGTGGCGCTGCAACGGCCACGTCCCGGGGCCGGAGCTACGCCGGAGCTGGCCGGCGTCGCCCGACGCGATGGCGGCGCTGTCCGACCAGCTCGCCAGCGGGGTGCTCACCGCACGGGGCGCCGACCGGGTGCTACGGGTCGCCTGGACGCTGGCCGATCTGGCGGAGGTCGACCGGCCGGGTGTGGCACAGGTACAGACCGCTGGGGAACTGCGCGGTACGTCGGCGCCCCGGGCATGACCGCCAGCCCGCTGAGTTCGCGCGTTGTGGGACCGGTGCCCGACTCCGACCGCGGCGCGCGGGCGGTGCTCGCGGCCGGAACCGATCCGGGTGACCCGGCCGTCTGCGCGCTGGTCGCCCGGGTGGGTGCGGCTGGGGCGCTGCGCGCACTGGTCGAGGGCGACGTGCCGGCCGGGACGTTCCCGCAGGGTGCGGCGGCCAGGTACCGGCGACGGCTGGCGCTGACCGACCCCGGTGCCTTGGCAGAGGCGACGGTCCGGGCCGGCGCCCGGGTGATCGTGCCCGGGGATGAAGAGTGGCCGGCAGGTCTGGCCGACCTGGACGCGGTCCGCTCCGGTCAGGGGTGGGGCGGCAGCCCGGTGGCGCTGTGGGTGATCGGCCAGGCTCCGCTGTCCACCGCCACCGCGCGCTCGGTTGCGCTCGTCGGGTCCCGGGAGGCGACCGCCTACGGGTCCTCCGTGGCGGCGGACCTGGCCGCGGGGCTGGTCGACCTGGGTTGGTCGATCGTCAGCGGCGGGGCGTACGGGATCGACGGCGCGGCGCACCGTGGGGCGCTCGCCGCTGGTGGACCGACGGTCGCGGTGCTCGCCGGCGGCATCGACGTGCTCTATCCGCGCGGACACAGGGCGCTGCTCGAGCGGATCGGCGACGAGGGGCTGCTCGTCTCGGAATCACCGCCGGCCGCGTTCCCGACCCGGCGGGCGTTCCTGATCCGCAACCGGTTGATCGCCGCACTCACCACCGGCACCGTGGTGGTCGAGGCTGCGCTGCGGTCCGGCGCCCTGAACACCGCTTCCTGGGCCAACGGGTGTCTGCGGGTGGTCATGGCCGTTCCCGGCCCGGTGACCTCCCCGCTGTCCGCCGGGACGCACCGGCTGGTGCGGGATGCGGAGGCGGTGCTGGTGAGCGACGCCGCCGAGGTTGCCGCGACAGTGTCCGCCGAGGCGGGGCCGGCGCATGCGCAGTCGGCTGAGGTGGGGTCGGCTGAGGTCGGGGTGCCGGGTCCCGGCCACGAGCCGTTGCCCGGTCTGGCCCTCGACCGTGCCGGCGATCCGCGGACCGGTCTGGACGAGGACAGCGCCGCCGTCCTCGACGTGCTCGCCCCGCTTCGACCGACCGGACTGGCGGCGGTGCTCGCGGGGACCGGCCGGTCGCCGGCCGCCGCGCTGGCCGCGCTCGGTCGCCTCGCGAGCGGCGGCGTCGTCGAGTCCGTCGACGGCGGCTGGCGGCTCTCGGCGGCCACCCGGGCCTGGGTGCGGCGCAACGCCAAGGGACCCCGATGAGTACCGACCGCACAGTCCTCGGTGCCGGCCACCGAGGCGGTGGGCACGACGATCGGGCCCGCGCGGTCGCGTTCCTGGACACAACCGGCGCAATGGCGCCTACCGATGCAACCGGCTCGAACGGGCTCCGCCGGGCGCACGTCGCGGACCGGTGAGGCCGATCCCGGCCGGTTCCCACGCTCAGTGGCTGCCGCCGTCGGGCGGAACCAGGCGGACCGGGCCCGCGCCCACGAGGCTGCGCGGGTCGAGGTAGCGGCGGGGCACCGACAGGCTCTCGAAGGCCCCCCAGTGCAGACACGGCCGGGTCCGGCAGTGCACCGGCAGCGGTGCGACCACCGCGACCGGCTGCCCGACGACGACCGTGTCGCCGGGCTTCACCAGCGGGATCACCGGCTCGTAGGAGCTGCGGATCCCGCCGTGCTCCACCGACACCACGCTCCGCCCGGCCAGCGGTCCGGCGAAGACGACCACCCCCGTGGCCGCGGAGAGCACGGGCTGGCCGGGCACGGCGGCCAGGTCCACGCCCCGGTGCCCGGCCAGCCAAGGCTTGTCGGGCGGGTCGAATGCCCGCAGGACCCGGGGCGCGGGCAGCAACGGCCACCGCCACAGCTGGGGCAGTGCGATGCCCCCGGGCCGACGAGAGGCGAGCGCACCGGTCGTCGGTGGAGCCGACCCGCCGAGAACGCCGTTGGCCGGCGTCGCCGACCGGCCGGGAGACCCTGTCGTCGACGACGGCGAACGGTCGGCGAGTGACTGCGCGACCGGCGGGCCGCCGTGCACAGCGTCGGACGGAACGTGCGCTCCGGACGCCGTGCCGACCCCGGCCATCCGGGCGGACTCGGCAGCGGTCGGCGGAGCGGCCGACCCGGGCCCCCGGAGCCCGTTCGCGGGAGCCGGTCCGGCGCAGAGCAGGAGCAGACCGACGGCCGCGACCGCCGGGACGGAGAGGGACCTGCTGGGACGAAACCGGGTGCGAGGCATCGGCCCAGTCCATCGACGCCGGTCGGGTCCGCCGGGACCGGCCCGTCGCGCTGTGCACGACGGCCACTCGTCGCGTCACGTGGACCGGTGACCACGGTCGGGCCACCCGGTCCTCGGCTAACATCGCTGCGAGCCCGGGCAACCGGGCATCACGCACGCCGTCAGGTCACCGCCAGGTGACCGGCGCCCACCTGGTGGCCTTCGGGCTCGGTCGTGGCGTCGCGGCGTCAGGCGCCGCGGCACCCGCCGGGGCGGACAACCAGGAGATCCGGCTCCGGGCCGGACGTAACACCGCGCCGCTGGTCGGCGTCCAGAGAGGACCGGCGTTCGATGGCCGTCGTCACCATCCGTCAGCTGCTCGAGAGCGGCGTCCACTTCGGGCACCAGACCCGCCGGTGGAACCCGAAGATGAAGCGGTTCATCTTCACCGAGCGCAATGGCATCTACATCATCGACCTGCAGAAGTCGCTGGGTTACATCGACTCCGCCTTCGAGTTCGTCAAGGAGACCGTCGCCCACGGCGGGACGATCTTGTTCATCGGCACCAAGAAGCAGGCGCAGGAGGCCATCGCCAACGAGGCCCTGCGCGTCGGCATGCCGTATGTGAACCAACGCTGGTTGGGCGGGATGCTCACCAACTTCCAGACGGTCAGCAAGCGGATCGCGCGGCTGAAGGAGCTGGAGGAGATCGACTTCGGCGACGTCGCCGCGTCCGGGCTCACGAAGAAGGAACTGCTCGGTCTCGAGCGCGAGAAGGACAAGCTCAGTCGTACCCTCGGTGGGATCCGGGACATGGGCAAGGTCCCCAGCGCCGTCTGGATCATCGACACCAACAAGGAACACCTCGCCGTCGACGAGGCCCGCAAGCTCGGCATCCCGATCATCGCGGTCCTCGACACCAACTGCGACCCGGACCAGGTCGACTACAAGGTCCCCGGTAACGACGACGCGATCCGGTCCGTTGCGCTGCTCACCCACGTGGTCGCGGAAGCAGCGGCCCAGGGTGTGCTCGCCCGGCACAGCGCCCGCACGGGCCAGAACGGTCAGAGTGCCGCCCAGGCCCTGGAGCCGCTGGCCGACTGGGAGCGGGAGCTGCTCGAGCAGAGCGGCGCCCCCACGCCCGCCCCAGCCCCCGCTGACGGCCCGACCGCCGAGCCCGCTCCGGCCGAGCCCGCTCCGGCCGAGGCGGACTCCGGCTCGCGCGATCTCGTCAACGCGGGGCTGGCCGTGGACGCGGCCGACCCGGACCGCAATGTGGCGGTCGCCGCCGAGACGGGGGAGTCCCCGCGCTGAGCGGTCCCCCAGCCACCCGGCCCGGGCCGGCCCCGCGACGGGCGTCACCCGGTCCCGGTGCCATCGACGCCCACCCTGACCAGCGGGGTGGGCGTCGCAGTGCCACGAGCTGACGACACATCGACGACAGCACCACCAGGCGGGCCGGCCTACCGGCCCGCGACGAGGAGGACGAGATGGCCGACTTCACCGCCGCCGACGTCAAGGCGCTGCGCGACCTCACCGGCGCCGGGATGATGGACTGCAAGCGGGCACTGACCGAGGCCGATGGTGACCAGGCACGCGCGATCGAGATGCTGCGGATTCGCGGTGCCGCCAAGGCGGAGAAGCGCGGCGCCGAGCGCGACGCCGTCAACGGCCTGGTCGCAGCCGCGGGTGGCTCGATGATCGAGCTCGCGTGCGAGACCGATTTTGTCGCCAAGAACGATCAGTTCCAGTCCCTGGCCGCCGGGATCGTCGCGCTCGCCGCCAGCTCGGAGGCGGCCGACGTCGCGGAGCTGTCCAGCCGCACCCTGCCGGACGGCACGGTTGTCGCCGAGGCGGTCGCCAACCTCAACGCGGTCATCGGCGAGAAGATCGAGCTGCGTCGCGCGGTCTACTTCGGTGGCGAGGTCACGACCTACCTGCACCGCCGCAACCCGGACCTGCCCCCGCAGGTCGGTGTCCTGGTCGCCTACAGCGGCGACGGCGCCGACGCCGAGCAGGTCGCCCGCGGCACCGCGATGCAGGTCGCCGCGATGCGCCCGACCTACCTGAGCCGGGCCGACGTGCCCGAGGAAGTCGTGGCCAAGGAACGCGAGATCGCCGAGGCCACCGCCCGCGAGGAGGGCAAGCCGGACAAGGCGATCCCACGGATCGTCGAAGGGCGGCTGGCCGGCTACTTCAAGGACGCCGTCCTGCTCGAGCAGGCGTCCGTGCAGGACCAGCACGCGACCGTCGCGGAGCTGCTCGACGGTGCTGGCGTCACGGTCACCGGATTTGCCCGGTTCGAGGTCGGCGCGGCCTGAGCTGCCCCGACTGCGCGCCGGCCCTGACTGCCCCGCTGGGCCGCAGCCCCGACTGGAGGGAGATTCCACGATGACGGGACCAAGGCTCCACCTCGCTGGCGACCCGACCGCGGAGCGGCCGCTGGTGGGCCCGTTCGGCCGGGTGGTCCTCAAGCTGTCCGGTGAGGCGTTCGGCGGCGGCGCGATCGGGGTCGACCCGGATGTCGTCCAGCAGATCGCCCAGCAGATCGCGGTGCTGGTCGCCGACGGCTTCCAGGTCGCGGTCGTCACCGGCGGCGGGAACTTCTTCCGCGGCGCGCAACTGCAGCAGCGGGGGATCGACCGGGCCCGAGGCGACTACATGGGCATGCTCGGCACGGTGATGAACTGCTTGGCCCTGCAGGACTTCCTGGAGCGGACCGGTGTCGCGACGCGGGTCCAGACCGCGATCACCATGGGACAGGTCGCTGAGCCGTACATCCCCCGCCGAGCGGTCCGACACCTGGAGAAGGGCCGTGTGGTGATCTTCGGGGCGGGCGCAGGCCTGCCGTACTTCTCCACCGACACCGTCGGTGCCCAGCGGGCACTGGAGATCGGTGCCGACGCGCTGTTCATGGGCAAACAGGGCGTCGACGGGGTGTACGACCACGATCCGCGGACCCACCCGGAGGCCAAGCGTTACGACCGCCTGTCCTACGACGAGTTCCTGGCGCGTGGGCTGAAGGTGGCCGACTCGACAGCGATCAGCCTGTGCCGGGACAACTCGCTGCCCGTCCTGTTCTTCGGTCTGGCCGGCGAGGACAGCATCGTCGCCGCGGTGCGCGGCGAGCGGGTCGGCACCGTGCTGGTCCCGTGATCCCCGCGCTGGTCCCGTGATCCGGCGGGCATGCGGTGCGAGCATGGACGGCACACCGGACGAGGGGAAGCAGGGCTGATGAGCACCGAGGAAACGCTGTTCGAGGCCGAGGACAAGATGGACAAGGCCATCGGTGTCGCCCGCGACGAGCTGGCCGCGATCCGCACCGGCCGAGCCCACCCGGCCATGTTCACCAAGCTGAACGCGGAGTACTACGGGACGCCGACGCCGCTGCAGCAGCTGGCGACCATCACGATCCCCGAACCGCGAATGGTGATGATCGCCCCTTACGACAAGTCGGCGATGAACTCGATCGAGCGGGCGATCCGCGAGTCCGACCTCGGGGTCAACCCCGGCAATGACGGGGTCAGCATCCGGGTCGTGCTTCCCCAACTGACCGAGGAGCGCCGGCGGGAGTTCGTGAAGATCGCCCGGTCCAAGGCCGAGGAGTCCCGGGTGACCGTACGCGGGATCCGGCGCAACGCCAAAGACGAACTCGACCGCCTGGTAAAGGACGGCGAGGTCGGCGAGGACGACGTCGCCCGTGCCGAGAAGACGCTGGAGGCGCTGACGAAGAAGCACGTCGACGGTGTCGACGACCTGCTGCGCAACAAGGAAGCGGAGCTGCTCGAGCGCTGAGGCGCCCAGCACGGGATGCAGGTCCGAGAGCGAGAACGGAACGGCTGGGGAGGAGGGGCTGTGGCGCGTGAAACGGTCGAATCCGCTGCCCCGACCAGCCCTGCTGCCCCTACGGGCCCCGCTGCCCCGACGAGCCCCGCTGCCCCGATGACGCCTCGGAGTCCCACCGTGCCCGGGGCGCTGCGCCCGCCGGTCGGGACCGACAGTGGTCCCCCCGGCGCCGGCGACCCCGGTCCGGGATCGGCCAAGGGTGCGACTGCGGAACGGGTGCTCGCGAGGGCCTCCGGCCGGGCCGGTCGCGACCTGACCTCCGCGGTAGGAATCGGGCTCGCGCTCGGTGCCCTCATCCTGCTCAGCCTGTTCGTGGTCCGGGGGGTGTTCGCGGCGGTCGCCACCGTCGCAGCCGTCATCGCCGTCCTGGAGATCGCCGGGGCGCTGGCCGGCCGGGCGATCATCATCCCGCGGTTGCCGGTCCTCGCCTCGACGGTCGCGATCATGGCGGCCGCGACCTTCGGCGGTCCCGACACCCTCGTCGTCGTCTTCGGCCTGGCGGTCACCGCGATCGTCAGCTGGACGCTGGTCGCCCCTGTCCGGCGACCCCGGTCGCCGACCGGCACCGGCGCCGGCCAGCGGTCGCTGCCCAACGCGGCCGACACGGCGGCGGCGGTCTTCACCACCGCCTACGTGCCCCTGCTCGCGGCTTTCGCCTGCCTGCTCCTGCGGCAGCCCGACGGCGACTTCCGGGTACTGACCCTGATCGTGCTCGTCGTATGCAGCGACACCGGGGGGTTTGCGGCGGGCGTCCTGTGGGGGCGCCACCCCCTCGCCCCCCGGATCAGCCCCAAGAAGTCCTGGGAGGGCCTCGGGGGCTCGGCCGTCGCCGCCGTCCTCGCCGGTACCGCCGCCGCGACGCTGTTCTTCGGCGCGGACTGGTGGACGGGCGCCCTGCTGGGTCTGGTCACCGTGGTCGTCGCCACCCTGGGCGACCTCGGCGAGTCGATGATCAAGCGTGACCTCGGAATCAAGGACATGAGCTCGTTGCTGCCCGGGCACGGGGGGCTGATGGACCGGATGGACTCGATGCTCGCCGCGGCACCGGTGGTGTGGCTGGTCCTGACGTTCGTGGTCAGCCCGGTGCCGGACCCGTGGCGCTGATCCGCTCCGCGTCGCCTCTCGGCCGGCGGCCGAGTTCCGCAGCCCGAACCCGCACGCCCTACACCGAGGACCCGACATGACTGCTGCCGCACCCGCTGCCGCAACCGACGCACCCGCCGCGCCGTCGGCCGGAGCCCGCACGCCGGTCGAGATCGGGTTCGGCCCGCGTCCGCGACGCAGCCGGGCGGCCGTCCCGCGTCATCTGGCCGACCTGGACCCGGCCGGCCGGAAGGCCGCCGCCGCCGAGCTCGGGGACTCTCCGTTCCGCGGCGCCCAGGTCGCGGCCCACTACTTCGGCCGTCTGGAGACCGATCCGACCCGGTGGACCGATATCCCCGCCGCGTCCCGGCAGCGGCTGGCCGACGCGCTCACCCCCCCGCTGATGACCCGGGCGCGGACGCTGGTCGCCGACCGGGGTGCGACCGTCAAGGACGTCTGGCAGTTGACCGACGGCGCCCTGGTCGAGTCGGTGCTGATGCGCTACCCGGGCCGGGACACCGTCTGCGTGTCCAGCCAGGCCGGCTGCGGGATGAACTGTCCGTTCTGCGCCACCGGCCAGGCCGGCCTCACCCGCAACCTGACCGCCGCGGAGATCGTCGACCAGGTGGTGGCGGCGGCCCGCTCGCTGTCCCGCGGTGAGGTGGCCGGCGGGCCGGGCCGCCTGGACAACGTCGTGTTCATGGGGATGGGCGAGCCGCTGGCGAACTACCGGGCGGTCGTGCAGGCGGTCCGCACCCTGGTGACGCCCGCGCCCGACGGACTCGGGCTGTCGCGCCGGCACGTCACGGTCTCCACCGTCGGGCTGGTGCCGGCGATCGACAAGCTCGCCGCCGAGGGGCTCGGGGTGCGGCTCGCGTTGTCCCTGCACGCCCCCGACGACGAGCTGCGCGACGAGCTGATCCCGGTCAACACGCGCTGGAAGGTGGGGGAGGCGCTGGACGCGGCGCGCCGCTACTTCGAGACCACCGGGCGCCGGGTGTCCATCGAGTACGCCTTGATCCGCGACATGAACGACCAGGCCCACCGCGCGGCCCTGCTCGCCCGCGAGCTCAAGGCTCGCGGGGGACCCGGCTGGGTGCACGTCAACCCGATTCCGCTGAACCCGACGCCCGGGTCGAAGTGGACGGCGTCGGACCCGGCCGTCGAAGCCGAGTTCGTGGCCACGCTGCTGCGCGCCGGCATCGCCACCACCGTCCGCGACACCCGCGGCCGGGACATCGACGGCGCCTGCGGCCAGCTTGCCGCCCAGGTCTGACCCGGCCCTCATGCCCGGGGTCCCGGCGGTGCTCACCGTGTCGTGCCCGGACCGCCGCGGCATCGTCGCCGCGGTGTCCGGCTTCCTCGCCGAGGCGGGCGCGACCATCGTGGACAGCCAGCAGTTCGGTGACCCCACCACCGGCCGGTTCTTCATGCGCGTGCAGGTCGCCGACGAGACCGGTCAGGACTGGTCTGCGACCGCGGCCGCGTTCGGCGCGCCCGGCGGCCCGGCGGACGCCTTCGGCATGGACTGGCGCCTGGACCCGGTGACGGCCAGCCAGCGGGTCGTCGTGCTGGTGTCCCGGCTCGGCCACTGCCTCAACGACCTGCTGTACCGCCAGGAGGTCGGCGTGCTGCCCGGGACGGTGGTCGGGGTCGTCGGCAACCACCGGGACTGCGAGCCGCTGGCCGACCGGCACGGCGTCCCGTTCACCCACGTGCCGACGACGGGTGACCGGACCGCGGACGAAGCGGCGCTGGTCGCCGCCGTCGACGGCGAGGGCGCCGGCGCGGACCTGGTGGTGCTGGCCCGCTACATGCAGATCCTGTCCGCCGACCTGTGCCAGAGGTGGGCGGGCCGCGCCATCAACATCCACCACTCGTCCCTGCCGAGCTTTACCGGTGCGCGCCCGTACCAGCAGGCGTTCGCCCGCGGCGTCAAGGTGATCGGTGCCACCGCCCACTACGTGACGGCCCGGCTGGATCAGGGGCCGATCATCGAGCAGGAGATCGCCCGGGTCGACCACGCGATGACCCCGGCGCGCCTGGCCGGGGTGGGCCGCGACCTGGAGAGCCAGGCGCTTGCCCGGGCCGTGACCTGGCACCTCGAGCACCGGGTGCTGCTCAACGGGGACCGGACCGTCGTCTTCCGCTGACAACCGCCACTGCACCCCACCGCTGGGCGGCGCGACGGGTCGCCCCGGATGGGTCCAGCTCGGTCCGTCAGCGGCCAGACCTGTCAGGGAACTGGTCGATCGAGTCGTCGAGTTCGGTGACGGCACGGTCGAAGGCGTCGGCGACACCCTCGACCACGAGTTCGACGGCCGGTGCCCACCCGTTCAGGGCCGCGGCGCGCAGGCCGCTCGCGTGCTCCAGGGCTCGGTGCCGTACCGCGGTGAGGACGTCGTGCACGGTGCCCGTCCAGCCGTAGGCCGCCAGGAGCAGGCGGAGCCGGCAGGCACGGTCGGTGTCGACCGGGAAGCCGTCCGCGGCTGCGACGTCGCGGGCAGTCAGCGGCACCCAGGTCAACGCGACGAATGCGAGGTCGTTCAGCGGTGTCATCGGGTGGGCCAGATCCCAGTCGATGAAGCCGACCAGCTCACCGGCGCCGGGGTCCTCGCTCGTCGGGGTCGGGTGCCAGACGGCGTTGTAGGGCGCGGCGTCGTGGTGGCCGATCACCTCACCCGGCCCGACACCACCCGGCCCGACACCTCCGCGACCCCCGAACCACCGCGACCCGGGTGGCGCCACGAACGATCGCGATGCCGCGTGGAAGTCCCTCAGCCACCGCCCGGCCGCGCCCAGCGCGGCGTCGCTGTGGGCCCAGGAAGGCCAGGGCCGGGAGTCACCGACGGTCAGCCCGTCCAGGTGGGAGAGCACCTCACGGCCCCGCCCGTCCAGCCCCAGCGCACGGGGGGCACCGGTGAAGCCCACGGCCTCGAGATGACGCAGCAGCGCCTGCACCGCGGGGGTCTGGGTGCCGGCCGTCCGCCGGACCGTCGCCCCCACGCGGACAGCACCCTCGTTGCGGCCGCCGACCAATCGCTCCTCCACCCGCCCACCGTTCCACGGGTGCACGGGCCGTTCGACGGGAACGCGTGGCTGTCGGGTCGGCGACATCCCCGGGCCAGCCCGTCACACCCGCACCCCCTGGCACGATGCCGACGTGGCAGCCGGGTGGACTCGAGTGCAGCTGCGGGACGCGGGCGGTGGACGCAGGCGCACCGTGGTCGTGCTCGGCAGCACCGGGTCGGTCGGTCGCCAGGCGGTCGACATCCTCACCGCCAACCCGGACCGGTTCACCGTCGTCGGGTTGGCCGCGGCCGGCACCGACCCCCGCCGGCTGGGCGCCCAGGCAGGGGCCCTCGGTGTCCGGCAGGTCGTCGTCGCCCGGGCCGGCGCGGCCGAGGAGACCGCCGAGCACCTGCCCGGCAACGCAGAGCTCGCCGTCGGCGACCGCGCAGTCACCGAGCTGGCGGGGATAGGCGCCGATGTGGTCCTCAACGCCCTGGACGGGGCCGCCGGGCTGCCGTCGACGCTCGCCGCCCTCGACGCCGGCTCGACGCTGGCACTGGCCAACAAGGAGTCCCTCGTCATGGGCGGGGACCTGGTCACGTCCCGGGCACGTCCCGGCCAGATCACCCCGGTCGACTCCGAACACTCCGCGCTCGCCCAGTGCCTTCGCTCCGGCAGTGCCGGTGAGGTGGCCGCGCTGGTCCTCACCGCCAGCGGCGGCCCGTTCCGCGGCCGCAGCCGGGACAGCCTGGGCGATGTCACCCCCGGCCAGGCCCTGGCACACCCGACCTGGTCGATGGGCCGGCTGGTCACCACCAACTCCGCGACGCTGATGAACAAGGGGCTGGAGGTGCTCGAGGCCCACCACCTGTTCGGGGTCGACTACGACCGCATCCGCGTCGTCGTGCACCCGCAGTCCGTCGTCCACTCGATGGTCGAGTTCACCGACGGCTCGACGATCGCCCAGGCCAGCCCGCCGGACATGCGGCTGCCCATCGCCCTCGGCCTGGGCTGGCCCGACCGGGTCCCGTACGCGGCCCGGCCGGTGGACTGGACGACCGCGCAGACGTGGCGGTTCGAGCCGGTCGACGACGCAGCGTTCCCCGCCCTGGGCCTGGCGATCGCCGCCGGACGGGCAGGCGGCACCGCGCCGGCGGTGCTCAACGCCGCCAACGAGGCAGCGGTGGCGGCGTTCTTCGACGGCGACCTGTCGTTCCTGGGGATCGCGGACACCGTCGGGGCTGTGCTCGGCCGCCACACACGCGTCGACGGACCGACACTGGAGCAGCTGCGTGCCGCCGACACCTGGGCGCGCGCCGCCGCCGCCGCGCTCACCCGCGGGGACGAACCGCCGCCGGAGACGACCCGCCCACCCCAGGAGGAACCCGCACCGTGATCGCCCTGGGGATCGTGCTGTTCGCCGTCGGGATCCTGGCGTCGGTTGCGCTGCACGAGCTCGGGCACCTCCTCCCGGCCAAGCGGTTCGGCGTGCACGTGCCGCAGTACATGGTCGGGTTCGGTCCCACACTGTTCAGCCGGCGCCGCGGCGAGACCGAGTACGGCCTCAAGGCGATCCCGCTCGGCGGGTATGTCCGGTTGTCCGGCATGTACCCGCCGACGCGGGCCGGCCGCCGGGCCCGGGTGTTCGACCGGCTCGTCGAGGACGCGCGCCGGGATGCGCTGGCCGACATCCCGCGCGGTGCGGAACACCGCGCCTTCTACCGGCTGGCCCCCTGGCAGAAGCTGATCGTGATGGCCGGCGGTCCGGCGATGAACCTGCTGCTCGGGTTGTTCCTGCTGGTCCTGGCCTTCGGGGTCGTCGGCCAGCCGCGGGCGACCGTCGACCTCACCCTGTCCTCGGTCAGCCGGTGCATCCTTCCTTCGGGCGCACCGCCGTCGTCCACCTGCCCGCCCGGCGCGGCGCCCAGCCCCGCCCGGGCCGCCGGCCTGAGGGCCGGGGACCGGATCGAGTCCGTCGGCCGGACCCGGGTCGACAGCTGGGACGCGGCGTCCGCGGCCATCGCGGCGGCGAGCGGTCCGACCCCGATCACCGTCGCCCGCGACGGCGTGACCCGGACGGTCACCGTCGACGTCCCCCGGGTCGCCCGGCCGGATCCCACCGACCCGACCCGGACGGTGACCCGCGGCTTCATCGGCGTCCAGCCGGCGGGGTCCCTCGCGTATGACCACCTCGGCCCGGGGGGGATCGCCTCGGCCTACGGCCAGCAGGTCGGGGGCACGGCCAAGGTGCTGGTCCGGTTCCCGCAGCGGCTGGCCGACATCGCCCGGCTGACGTTCTCCAACCAGCCCCGCAGCGTCGACAGCCCGGTCGGCATCGTCGGCGCCAGCCGGTTCGGCGGCGAGGTCGCCGCCCAGCAGGACATCCCGCCGCGGGCCCGGGTGAGCACATTCCTCGGCATCCTGGCGAGCGTGAACATCGCGTTGGCGGTGTTCAACCTCGTTCCGCTGCTGCCGCTGGACGGCGGGCACATCGCCGGCGCGCTGTGGGAGTCGCTGCGTCGGCGCCTCGCCCGCGCCCGCAACCGGCCCGACCCGGGCTTCGTCGATGTCGCCCGCGCGCTGCCGATCGCCTACGCCGTCACCCTCGTCGTCGTCGCCAGCTCGGCGCTGCTGCTCTATGCCGACGTCGTCAATCCCGTCCGCCTGTTCGGTTGACCGCCACCCACCAGATGCGCGACCCACGAGATGAAGGACGTCAGATGACCGTCAGCCTGGGCATGCCCGCCGCACCGCCGCCGGTGCTCGCCCCGCGCCGCCAGACCCGTCAGATCAAGGTCGGCAAGGTCCTGGTCGGCGGGGGGGCACCGGTCTCGGTGCAGTCGATGTGCACGACACCGACCACCGACATCAACGCGACGCTGCAGCAGATCGCGGAGCTGACCGCCAGCGGCTGCGACATCGTCCGGGTCGCGGTGCCCAGCCAGGACGACGCGGACGCACTACCGATCATCGCCCGCAAGAGCCAGATCCCGGTCATCGCCGACATCCACTTCCAGCCCAAGTACGTTTTCGCCGCGATCGACGCCGGGTGTGCCGCGGTGCGGGTGAACCCGGGCAACATCCGCAAGTTCGACGACCAGATCGAGGCGATCGCGAGGGCGGCCACCGACGCGGGGGTCTCCATCCGGATCGGCGTCAACGCCGGCAGCCTGGACCGCCGGATCATGGCCAAGTACGGCAAGGCGACGCCGGAGGCACTGGTGGAGAGCGCCAAGTGGGAGGCGAGCCTGTTCGAGCAGTACGACTTCCACGACTTCAAGATCTCGGTCAAGCACAACGACCCGGTGGTGATGGTGCGCGCCTACGAACTGCTGGCTGACGAGGGCGACTGGCCCCTGCACCTGGGCGTCACCGAGGCGGGCCCGGCGTTCCAGGGCACGATCAAGTCGGCCACCGCGTTCGGGGCGCTGCTCAGCCAGGGCATCGGGGACACGATCCGGGTCTCGCTGTCCGCGCCGCCGGTGGAGGAGGTCAAGGTCGGCAACCAGATCCTGCAGTCGCTGAACCTGCGCCCGCGCAAGCTGGAGATCGTGTCCTGCCCGAGTTGCGGGCGGGCCCAGGTCGACGTGTACTCCCTCGCCGACTCGGTCACCGAGGGCCTGCAGGGGCTGACAGTGCCGCTGCGGGTCGCCGTCATGGGCTGCGTGGTGAACGGCCCGGGCGAGGCGCGCGAGGCCGACCTCGGTGTCGCCTCGGGCAACGGCAAGGGCCAGATCTTCGTCCGCGGCGAGGTGGTCAAGACGGTTCCCGAGGCCGAGATCGTGGCCACGCTGATCGAGGAGGCGAACCGGCTGGCCGCCGAGCTCGGCGTGACGGCGCAGAGCGGTACCCCGCAGGTGCTCGTCGGCTGATCCCTCGGGCACGCTGGCCCCTGGGGCAGGCTGGCCCCTCGGGAACGCTGGCCCCTCGGGAAAGCTGGCCCGGTGCCGCCGGCCGGGGACGCACCGGTGGACCGGACCGATCGGCAGGAAGGTCAGGCGGTGCTCGAGGCGGTGGCGGCGACGCGGATGGTGGGCCCGCGCGATCTCGGTGACGTCCGCCGGGTCCTGCAGGTCGACCCGCTGACGTCGGTCTTCGTCGCATCCAGGATCGCGGCGTCGGGGCTGGACCGGTGGCGGCTGGGCGCCCAGCTGTGGGGCTACCCGGCGACCGGCCCGCTGCGCGCGCTGTGTCACGCCGGCGCGAACCTGGTGCCCGTCCTGGACGACCCGGCGGCGGCGGCGGCGTTCGCGGTGCGGGCGGCGAACGAGGGCAGGCGGTGTCTGTCGATCGTCGGGACGCGGACCGCGGTGTCGGCGATGTGGGATCGGTTGGCGCCGGTCTGGGGACCCGCCCGGGACGTCCGTGGCTCCCAGCCATTTCTGGTGATCGACGACGACCCGCTCATCCCGGCCGATCCGCTGGTCCGCCGGGTCCTGTCACACGAGGTGGACGCGTTGTACCCGAGCTCGGTGGCGATGTTCACCGAGGAGGTCGGCATCAGCCCCGAGGCCGTCGACGGGGGCGCCGCGTACCGGGCCAGTGTCACCGACCTGGTGCGCGCGGGCCGGGCGTTCGCCCGGTTCGAACGGGGGCGGGTGATCTTCAAGGCCGAGGTGGGCGTGGTCTCACCGGAGGTCTGCCAGGTCCAGGGCGTCTGGGTCGCCCCCGGGTACCGGGGCCGCGGGCTGGCCGCGCCGGGGATGGCGGCCGTGGTGCGCGCCGCCCGGGCCGAGCTGGCCCCGGCGGTGACCCTGTACGTCAACGACTACAACACCCGGGCGCGGCGGGCGTATGCCGCCGTCGGGTTCCGCCAGCACACCGAGTTCATGTCCGTGCTGTTCTGAACTGCCCGGGTCTGAACTGCCCGGGCGGATCAAGACAGCACGGGCGTCCGGGCATCGGCGAGGCTGGCACGGTCGTACACGCAGAACGCACAGAGGGAAGGACCCGGTCATGGTCGAGCACATGAAGTGGTACGGCTGGGGCCGCGAGGACGTCGCGTTCAGCCACGAGGACAAGCCGTCGTTTGCGCCGTTCGTCGCCGACGTCGTGGGGGTGGACCTCGATGCGCCGTCCGCGCAGATCCCGGACCTGGCGGGTCTGGACGTGCCGGCGCCGCGGCACCCGGCGGCGTTGGCTGACGCCCTCGTCGGGGCGGTCGGGGCCGACCAGGTGCACACCGACGACCTGGACCGGGTGGTGCACACCTACGGCAAGAGCCTGCGGGACCTGGTCCGTGCCCGCGCCGGCATCTTCGGCCGGGTCCCCGACCTGGTGGTGTACCCCGCCGACGAGGACCAGATCGCCGCGGTGCTGGCGGCCGCGCTGGCCGCGGACGCGGTCGTCATCCCGTTCGGCGGCGGCAGCAACATCGTCGGCAGCCTGGAAGCGCCCGTCGACGAGCCGCGTCCCGTCGTCTCCGTCGACCTCGGCCGGCTGGACCGGGTGGTCGAGGTCGATGCCGAGGCACGGCTGGCGCGCATCCAGGCCGGCGTCCTCGGCCCGGAGATGGAGCGGCAGCTCAACGAACTCGGCTGGACGATGGGCCACTTCCCGGACTCGTTCAGCCACTCCACCCTCGGCGGCTGGATCGCCACCCGCAGCTCGGGGATGCAGTCCGACGTGTACGGCGACATCGGCCAGATCACCAAGGCCGTCCGGGTCCTCAGCCCCGGCGGCGTCATCGCCACCCGCGCCGTGCCGAGCCAGTCGACCGGGCCCAGCGTGCTGCAGATGGTGCTGGGCAGCGAGGGCCGGCTCGGGATCATCACCGAGGCGACCGTGCAGGTGCACCGCCTGCCGGCCAAGCGCGTGGTGCTCGGCTACTTCTTCCCCAGCTTCGACGCGGGTGTCACCGCGATGCGCGAGATCGCCGAATCCGAGGCCGCCCCGATCATCACCCGTGTCTCCGACGCGCGGGAGACCCGGTTCTCCTTCGCCACCCGCAGGGCCTCGCACGGGTTGTCCGGGCTGGTGTCCGCCGGGCTGAAGCGGTACCTGTCGGCCCGCGGCTGGGACCTGGACCAGATGTGCCTGTCGTTCATCGGCTACGAGGGAAGCCCCCTGCACGTGGCGAACCAGAAGGCCGCGGTGGCGGCCGTGGTGAAACGGAACGGCGGCATCGGCGTTGGCACCGGGCCCGGCACCCTCTACGACCAGAAGAAGTTCGACACCCCGTACATCCGTGACTTCCTGCTCGACCGCGGGGCGCTGGCCGACGTGTCCGAGACGGCGACGAGCTGGTCCAGGCTGCTGCCGCTGTACCGGGCGGTGGTCGCGGACGCGGAAAAGGCCTTCGCCGCGGTCGGGGTGCAGGGCTGGATCATGTGCCACCTCTCGCACAGCTACCACTCCGGTGCGTGCTTGTATTTCACGTTCGCCTTCGCGCCCGCGCCGGGAACCGAGCCCGTCCCCCAGTACGACACCGTCAAGTCCGCGGTGCAGCAGGCTTTCCTCGACAACGGCGGGACGCTGAGCCACCACCACGCGGTCGGGCGCGAACACGCGCGCTGGCTGGCCGAGGACATCAGCCCCGCCGGTTCCGAGGTGCTGGCCGCGCTGTTCGCCGGGGTCGACCCGGGCCGCAACCTGAACCCGGGCGCGATCCTCCCCGCTGGCTGAGGACCCTGGACGCGGTGTCCGGTCGCTGACCCCCTGGATAGGCTGATGCGACGGTTGCCGGCACGTGCCGGCCGCACGATCCCCCGGCTCGCGGGGCCGGAGGGGAGACAGCTGTGGCCAGGACCAGCCCGGCGGACGTTCGGGAGGTCGCCGATCCGGTGGTCCGGGCCGCCGGCCTGGACCTGGAGGACGTCACCGTGTCCCCGGCCGGTCGGCGCAGCGTCGTGCGGGTGGTGGTCGACGGCGACGACGGACTCGACCTGGACGCGGTCGCCGAGGTGTCACGGGCGGTCTCGGATGCGCTCGACGAGGCCGACGTCTTCGGTTCGACGGCCTACGTGCTCGAGGTGACATCCCCGGGGGTTGACCGCCCGTTGACCGCGCCGCGGCACTGGCGGCGGGCGCTGAGCAGGCTCGTCGCGGTGGAGTTGGTCGACGGGGCCGCCCTCACCGGCCGGCTGGTCGAGACCGACTCGGCGTCGGCGATGCTCGACGTCGGCGGGACCGTGCACGAGATCGAGCTCGGGCAGGTCCGCAGTGCCCGGGTGCAGGTGGAGTTCGCGCACGTGCCTGGTGGGCCGGACCCGGTCGGCTCGCAGCTGAGCGGCGACGACAGCGACGACGACGACAGCGACGACGACGACAGCGACGACGACGAGAGTTCGGCAACGGACGACGAGGACGAGGGGACGACGACGTGAGCCAGGACCTGCCGGAGAACGGCCCGGGTGCGCTGATCGACAACGACGTGGTCGGTCCGGAGGTCGACGAGATGGCCGGCCGGGGTGACGACGAACAGATCACGGACCTCGTCGAGGAGGACCCCGACACCACCGACGCGTCCCCGGCGCCGGCCAGCGACGAGGTCGGTACCGACACCGAACGCAGCGGCGCCGACGTCATCGGGCTCGACGACGACACCGCCGAGGACGACCCGGTCGAGCTGGTGGTCGGCCCGGGCACCGACGACGACTCCGGCCGTCCGGCGGAGGACGACCTGTCCGACGGCGAGTTCGAGGACGGCAGCGACCAGGACCCGCTCTACGCCGACGAGGACGACGACCCCACCGACCTGTCGGTCGCGGCCGCCCGGGAGGCGGTGGACGAAGGACCGGTCGAGGGGTCGGTGCGGGAGACCGGGCCGACGTCGGGAGACGCCCGCTCGCGGTAGACGGGAGGCACACGTCGAGACGAAGCCAGACTGACAGGAATGGGCCGGACTGACGGGAATGGAAGGAGTGGCGATGGACGTCGACATGGCGGCCCTGCGGGCGCTGGAACGCGACCGCGGACTGCCGCTGACCTACGTCGTGGAGTCCATCGAATCCGCGCTGCTGCAGGCATACCGCCAGACGGCGGGCGCCGCGCCGGACGCGAGGGTCGAGCTGGACCGCAAGAGCGGCCGGATCGCGGTACTGGTCCGGGAGGACGACGGGGCCGGTGGCACCCGCGAGGTCGACGACACCCCGACCGGCTTCGGCCGGATCGCCGCCGCGACCGCACGGTCGGTGATCGCCGCCCGCCTGCGTGCCGCCGAGGACGAGCGGGTGTTCGGCGAACTGGTTGGCAAGGAGGGGCAGCTGGTCGCCGGCATCGTGCAGCAGGGGCGTGACCCGCGGACGAAGCTGGTCGACCTGGGCCCGGTCGAGGCGATCATGCCGCCGGAGGAGCAGGTACCCGGCGAGGACTACAGCCACAACAAGCGGATCCGGGTGTACGTGGTCGGCCTGAAGCGGGGGATGCGCGGTCCGCAGGTGACGGTCAGCCGGAGCCACCCGAACGTGATCCGCAAGCTGTTCGCCCTGGAGGTGCCGGAGATCGACTCCGGCCTGGTCGAGATCACCGCCGTGGCCCGCGAGGCCGGGCACCGGACCAAGATCGCGGTCCGGTCGATGCGGGACGGCGTCAACGCCACCGGCGCCTCGATCGGACCGATGGGGCAGCGGGTCCGCAACGTGATGGCCGAGCTGGGCGGGGAGAAGATCGACATCATCGACTGGTCGGGGGACCCGGCGACGTTCGTCGGCAACGCCCTGTCACCCGCGAAGGCCCTGTCGGTGACGGTGATCGACGAGGCCGCCCGCATCGCCCGGGTGGTGGTCCCGGACTTCCAGCTCTCGCTGGCGATCGGCCGTGAGGGCCAGAACGCACGCCTGGCGGCCCGGCTGACCGGGTGGAAGATCGACATCCATTCCGACGCGGAGCCGCCGTCGGATCCTGCGCCTGCCGGGGGGACTGGCGAGGCTGCTCCCGGTGGCCCGGCCGCAGGTGGCCCGGCCCCAGGTGACCCGGCCGCAGGGGGCCCGGCCGCTGGGATCCGCGGTCCTGGCGCTGCGGCCGGTATCGCGGGGGTCCGGCGTCCGGTACGCGGCGGCCCGCCGGTCGGACGTCCCGTCACCGGTCGCCCGCTCGCGGCCCGCCCCGGTGCCCCCCGGCCGGTGGACCGCCGGGGACCCCGCTGACCCCTGGCGCCCCGATCCGGGCAGGCGCGCGGCTGCCCGTCCGCCGCTGCGCCGGTTGCCGTCGGCCGGACACGGTCGACGCGCTGCTGCGCCTGGTGGTCGGCCCCGACGGGACGCTGGTGGTGGACGACCGCCGGCGCCGCCCGGGCCGGGGGCTGAACGTGCACCCCGAGCCCCGGTGCGTCCAACGGGCCCTGCAACCACGGGCGTTGGCGCGGGCGCTGCGGGTCGAGGTCGCCCCCGCAGCGTCCGCGGCGACGGTCCGACTGCTCGGCCAGCCACGGCCGGCCACCGGCCGGCCACCGGCAGATTGACCTGAGGCCGTGACGCCGAGCCGATCGGGCGCCCGCCTGGTGTCCGGATCGGGCGGGCGGTGTCAGACTGGGTGTCCCGGGGCGTCGCCCCGGGACTTCTCCGGCGCGGAAGTAGGTCGACGTGTGATGGACCTTCGATGAGCCGTCAGCGATGAGAACACCCCCCGACTAAGGCTGTCCGGGCTCCCTGCTTGGACTGCAGACAGGAGAGCAGTGCCCAAAGCACGGGTTTACGAACTGGCCAAGGAGCTGGGGTACGACAGCAAGGCGGTCCTCGCCAAACTGGCGGATCTCGGTGAGTTCGTCCGGTCGGCGTCCTCGACGATCGAGGCCCCCGTCGTCCGCAAGCTGCGGGAGAACCTCCCGCCCGCCCCCGGTGCGGCCCCCCCGGCGCCGGTGAAGGTGTCCGCCGGTCGATCCGCTCCCGCGGCCTCCCGGTCCGGAGCGGCGTTCGGCACGCGTACCGACAATGGCGCAGCACCTGTTGCGGCCGGCCGGGGGACCGATGCCGCCGCCCAGACCGCGGCCGCCCCGAGCAGCACCGCACCCGTTCCCGCGGCGCCGTTCGTCCCCGCCATTCCGGTGGTCCGAGAACCGGCGACCCCGCTGGCCCCGGCCGCGAGGTCCGACGTTCCCACAGCGCCTGTCGCGCCCGGGACCGGGACCGGTACTGGAACCGGGACACCGACGAGCGCGGGAGCGGGCACGGCCGGCGACCCGGTCACTCCGACCGGTCCCCGTACCGCCGCTGGCATGGTCGCGACGCCCGCCGGGCCGGGTGGTCCGGGAACGCCCGGTACTCCCGGCGCGTCAGGTGCGCTGCGGCGCCCGGCTCCGGCGCGACCGGGCAACAACCCGTTCAGTTCCTCCCCGTCGGGCATGGGCCGAACCCCGGCACCCCAGCTGCGTCGGACGGTCGCTCCCGGTGCTCCCGGAGCTGTCCCGACCGCTCCGGGCGCCCCGGTCGGACCCGCGGGCCCGAGCGGTCCGGGCGCTGTCCGTCCCGGCGTGCCCGGCCTGCCCCGCCCCGGTGGGCCACGCCCGGTCGGCCCGGGCGGCCCTGGTGGACCCCGACCCAGCCCCGGTGGCATGCCGCCGCGGCCCATGGGTGGACCCCGACCCAATCCCGGTGGCCTGCCGCCGCGGGCACCGCGTCCGGCCAGCCCGGCCGGTCGTCCCGGTGCCGGCGGTCGCCCGGGCCGTCCCGGCGGGTTCGGCGGCCCCGGTGCCGGCCGTCCCGGTGGCGCGCCCGGTGGCCCGGGTGGCGCGATGGCCGGTCGTCCCGGTGGCGGCGGCAATGGCCCCCGTGGCCGCGGCGGCACACAGGGCGCGTTCGGCCGCGCCGGTGGCAAGCCGGCCCGCGGTCGCAAGAGCCGCAAGCAGAAGCGTCAGGAGTTCGACAACCTCGAGGCTCCGACGATGGGTGGCGCCCGCGTCGCCCGCGGCGACGGGCGCACCGTCCGGCTGGCTCGCGGCTCTTCGCTGACCGACCTGTCCGAGAAGGTCGGCGCAGACGCTGCAGCGCTGGTCAAGGTGCTGTTCGGGCTCGGTGAGCTGGTCACGGCGACGCAGTCGGTCAACGACGAGACCCTGCAGCTGCTCGGTGCCGAGCTCAACTACGACATCGCGATCATCTCCCCCGAGGAGGAGGACCGCGAGCTGCTGGAGAGCTTCGATCTGACCTTCGGCGACGGCGAGGTCGACGACGCCGACCTGGTCATCCGGCCGCCGGTCGTCACGGTGATGGGCCACGTCGACCACGGGAAGACCCGCCTGCTGGACGCGATCCGCAAGACGAAGACGGCCGAGCGGGAAGCCGGCGGGATCACCCAGCACATCGGGGCCTACCAGGTCATCGCGCACACCGCGGAGTCCGACCGGCCGATCACCTTCATCGACACCCCGGGCCACGAGGCGTTCACCGCCATGCGTGCGCGGGGGGCGCAGACCACCGACATCGTCGTGCTGGTCGTCGCCGCCGACGACGGGGTGAAGCCGCAGACGATCGAGGCGCTCAACCACGCCCAGGCCGCCGGCGTACCGATCGTGGTCGCCGTGAACAAGGTGGACAAGGAGGGCGCGGACCCGGCCCGGGTGCGCAGCCAGCTCACCGAGTACGGCCTGGTCGCGGAGGACTTCGGCGGTCAGACCCTGTTCATCGACGTCTCCGCGCTGTCCGGCCTGGGGATCCCGGCGCTGCTCGAGGCGATCGTGTTGACCGCCGACGCGGAGCTGGATCTGCGCGCCGAGGCCAACCGCGACGCCCAGGGAGTGGCGATCGAGGCGCACCTGGACAAGGGCCGTGGCCCGGTCGCGACGATGCTCGTGCAGCGCGGCACGCTGCGTGTGGGCGACTCCGTCGTGGCCGGCGACGCCTACGGCCGGGTGCGGGCGCTGCTCGACGACACCGGTGCACCGCTGGAGGAGGCCACGCCGTCCCGGCCGGCTCTCGTCCTCGGGCTCACCGCGGTCCCTGGTGCCGGCGACCAGTTCATCGTCGTGGGCGAGGACCGGGTCGCGCGGCAGATCGCCGAGCGGCGCGAGTCCCGCGAGCGTGCGGCGTCGCTGGCCAAGCGCACCGTGACCAAGACGCTCGAGGACCTGATGAAGACGATGGAGGAGGGGGAGACCCGAGAGCTCCTGCTCGTCATCAAGGGCGACGTGTCCGGGTCGGTCGAGGCCCTGGAGGACGCGTTGCTCAAGCTGGACGTGGGCACGGACGTCAACCTGCGGGTCATCCACCGCGGGGTCGGGGCGATCACCCAGAACGACGTCAACCTGGCCAGCATCGACAACGCGATCATCATCGGGTTCAACGTGCGGCCGGCGGAGCGGGTCAGCGAGCTTGCCGAGCGCGAGGGCGTCGACATCCGGTTCTACACGGTGATCTACCAGGCGATCGACGAGGTCGAGGCCGCGCTCACCGGGATGCTCAAGCCGGTGTTCGAGACGATCGAGCTGGGCAGCGCCGAGATCCGCGACGTGTTCCGGTCCAGCAAGTTCGGCAACATCGCCGGGACGCTGGTCACCAGCGGCAAGATCCGGCGCAACTCCAAGGCGCGGCTGGTCCGCGACGGCACGGTCGTCAACGGCGATCTGGCCATCGGCTCGCTGCGTCGGTTCAAGGACGACGCGACCGAGGTCGCCGAGGGCTACGAGTGCGGTGTCGGCCTCGGGACGTTCAACGACATTCGCGTCGGCGACATCATCGAGACCTTCGAGGTCCGTGAGAAGGCGCGCGTCTGACCGTGCGCGGTGTGCTGCGGCGGGTCCCCGGTTCGCCGGGGGCCCGCCGTCTCGGCGTGCTCCGCGGCCACGGCCGGGCCGGCCCGGCCGGTGGTGGCCGTCGGTGATCGTCGGCTGGTGCGAGTTCGACCTGCTGCTCGGGGACGTCCACTCGCTGAAGGAGAAGCGGTCGGTGGTGCGCCCGCTGCTGGCCGAGCTGCGCCGGCGGTACGAGGTGTCCGTCGCCGAGGTCGGGACCCAGGACATGCACCGGCGTGCGTCGGTGGGTGTGGGTCTCGTCGCCGCGGACGGGGCTCACGCCCATCAGGTCCTCGATGCGTGCGAGCGGCTCGTGGCAGCTCACCCGGAGTTGGAGCTGCTCTCGGCCCGGACCCGACTTCTGGACGCCGACGACCTGTAGGGCCGGTCGCGGTCCGTCGCGGTACACACCGATCACCCCACCGACCGGACACGGCAGGCCCGACGCTGGGCAGGAGCAGCAGGTCGTGGCCTGTCCGGGAACGGATCCGGGCGACATAGTCGGGACATCGGCATGCGCCGCCTCCTCGTCCGTCGAGCCGGTCGCCGGGTCGCGGGTCAGACAGGTCGCGGGTCAGACGGGGCGCGGCCGGCCGCGGCGACCGGCGCGCGCGGCCTCGTCCCCGCGGTCGAAGTCGGTGGCCACGGCGACGGCGAGCTGCAGGTAGGCCTCGCGCGCGGCCGGGGCGAGTTCGTCGAGGTCGGTCTCGGCACCGGTCTCCAGGTGGGGGTCGAACGGGACCCGGACGACCGCCCGGCAGCGGGCCGCGAAGTAGTCGGCGATCGCGTCGACGTCGACATCGCGACCGCCGGGCCGAACCGAGGACACCACGGTCACCGCGGACCGGACCAGGTGCCCGTAGCCCTGGGCATCGAGCCAGTCCAGCGTGGTCGAGGCGGACCGGGCGCCGTCGACGCTGGCCGAGCTGACCAGCACCAGGGTGTCCGCCGCGCTGAGGATGCCGCCCATCGCGTCGTGCAGCAGGCCCGTGCCGGAGTCGGTGAGCACCACCGAGTAGTACCGGCCGAGCATCTCCACGATGCGCAGGTAGTCCGCCGCGGTGACCGCGGTGGACACCGAGGGGTCCACGTCGTTGGCGATGACCTCCAGTCGGCTGCTCGCCTGGGAGGTGTAGCGGGCCAGGTCGGCCCAGCTGCGGACCTCCCCGTAGTGCGTCAGCAGGTCGCGCACCGTCGCGGGCGTCCGCCGCGGCAGCCGGTCCCCGAGTGTGCCGGCGTCCGGGTTGGCGTCAAGGGCGATGACGCGGTCGCCACGCAGACTGGCCAGCGTCGAGCCGAGCATCATCGTCGTGGTCGTCTTGCCCACGCCGCCCTTGAGGCTGATGACGGCGACCCGGTGGGTGCCGGTGATCGGCGCGCGGATCGCCGCAAGCTGCCCGGCGCGGCGGACCTGTGCCGGTGACGGGCCGGGTTGTACCGCGCTGAAGGTCAGGCCGCGGACCGCCCGGCGCCACCCCGTCAGCGGCGTGGCGTGCCGGCGGCTGCGTAGCAGCGCCGCCGAGCCCAGCGGCGCCGGACGGTCGGGTGGCTCCGCGCCCGGGTGCTGCGGGACCGGCGGAACGCCCGCCCCGGTCCGAGGCCCGTCGGCGATGTGCTGGCCGTCAGGCGGACGAGGGGCCGCCGCCGGGCCCGGCGGGGCCGCGTCGGCGACCGGAGCCGCGACCGAGCCGCTCAGCCGGTCGGCGAGCGTGGCCCGGTCCGGGCTCGTACGGGACGCCCACGTACCGCGCGGGGCGGCCCGTGCCCGGTCGTCCGGCCCGGGGGCTGGGCCCGTCGGCTGGCCGATCGACGTGGCCACCGGCTCCCGGCCTTCATCGTGCTCGCGACGGTCGTCGCCCTCGTCGGTCCGTGCCGGCATCGTCGGGATCCTCCCGGCCGCAGCTGACCGCTACCGGGTCGGCGTCGGCCCCGCCTGTGCCGGGGACGGCTGTCGGCGGCCGGGCAAGGCTAGCCAGCCCAGGTCGGCGCCGAGCCGTCCATCCACACCCTGCCAGCCGCACCCCTGCCGGCACCCTGCCGGCACCGGTGCGGTCAGCACCTGCCGGCCGGGTCCGTGGAGGAAAGCGGCCGGTGGCTGCGGTCAGGCCAGAGACGGCGTCGGTGGACCGGGTGTCGGTGGGAACGGGGTCGGCGGTGCAGGCGGGGTCGGACTTGGCGGCGTCGGCGCGGGGCCGGGAACGGGCGGACCCGGCGCGGGTTCGCCGGGCGTCGGGATGGGTCCCGGGCCGGGTGCCGGCAGTGGCGGGACGGTCGCGGTCGGCGATGTCGTCATCGCCCCACCCTGCGCTGCCAGCCCGCCGAAGACCAGTGTCGGCTGCCGACCGCGGGGCCGGGGAGACTGGTGGGTGCGGCCGTCCGGCCGTGCGCGGCGCCGGGAGTGTCAGCCGCGTGGACCGTGGAGCAGGGGAGGCAACACGATGAGTGCCGCACGGGCGCGCCGGCTCGCCGACCGCATCCAGGAGATCGTCGCGGCCCGCCTGCAGCGCGGGATCAAGGACCCGCGGCTGGGGTTCGTCACCATCACCGACGTCCGGGTGACCAACGACCTGCGCGAGGCCACCGCGTTCTACACCGCGTTCGGCGACGTGCAGGAGCGGGCGGACACCGCGGACGCGCTGGCCAGCCTCACCGGGATGCTGCGCACCGAGGTCGGCCGGCAGACCGGGATCAAGTTCACCCCGACGCTGGCGTTCGTCCTGGACGCCGTGCCGGAGAACGCTTCCCACATCGACGAGCTGTTGGCCGCCGCGCGCGAGGCCGACGCTGCCGTGGAGCGGGCCGCTGCCGCCGCGAGCTACGCCGGCGACCCCGACCCCTACCGGCGCCCGGTGGACGAGGAGGACCTCGATGACGAGAACGGTGGCGGTCGCGACGGGGCCCGTGCGAGCGACGCGGTAGACCCCGCCGGCGCCGGCGACGCGGCCGACGGCACCACCGACGAGTTCGACCGCGCCGGCGCCCGCACTCCGTGAGCAACCCCGCCGGGGGGTTCGTGCTGGTGGACAAGCCGGCCGGCTGGACCAGTCACGACGTCGTGGCGCGGTTGCGTCGGGCGGCGGGCACCCGGCGGGTCGGGCACGCCGGAACGCTCGACCCGATGGCGACCGGCCTGCTCGTCGTGGGGATCGACTGGGCGACAAGGCTGCTGACCTACGTGGTCGGCGTCGACAAGGCCTACGACGCGACGATCCGGCTCGGGCAGGCGACTGTCACCGACGACGCCGAGGGGGAGGTCACGGCGACCTCGGACGCCTCGGCGCTGCCCGACGTCGCGGTCGACACGGCGGTGGCAGCGCTGACAGGCGCCATCGCCCAGGTGCCCAGCTCGGTCAGCGCGATCAAGGTCGACGGCCGGCGGGCCTACGCCCGCGTCCGCGGTGGGGAGCAGGTCGAGCTGACGGCGCGGCCGGTCGTGCTGTCCCGGTTCGACATCGCCGGCCGGCGCCGGGTCGGTGCGACGCTCGACCTCGACGTGCACGTCGTCTGCTCGTCCGGCACGTACGTCCGCGCCCTCGCCCGGGACCTGGGGACGGCGCTCGGCGTGGGCGGCCACCTGACCGCCCTGCGCCGGACCCGGGTGGGCCCGTTCCGGATTTCCGACGCGCACCCGCTGGCCGACCTCACCGCGGACGGCGCCGACGTCGCGGCGGCCATGCTGCCGGCCGGACGTGCTGCCCGGCAGCTGCTGGACGTGGTCGTCCTCGACGGAGAGGTGCTGGCCGCGGTCCGGCACGGTCGACCGGTCAGCTGGCCCGACCCGTCCGCGATCGCCCCGTCCGCGATCGACCCGGGGGACCCGCCCGGGTTCACCGAATCCGGCCCCGTCGTCGCGATGCTGTCCGGCGACGACCTCGTCGCGGTCGCCCGCCGGGACGGAGACCTGCTCCGCCCGGTCCTCGTCGTCCCCACGTGACATGGACTGCCTGGCGTGGCGGCCCGGCGCGTGCGTCCGCCGCGTTCAGGTCCAAGGTGGGACGTGCGTTGCCGGTGGGCCCGGCGGTCGGTCTCCGGGCTCAGCCCTGGCCGAGGCGGGGGTCGGTGGAGTTCGTCGAGGTCGCGAGGAAATCCTTCTGGTCCGGCTGCAGCTCGGTTACGAGACCTCTGCGTCCCCATCGATCAAGGACCGCGCGGTAAGCGGACCAGCCGACGGCGGGGACTCCGTCGGCGGCCGAGACGCAACGCGTTTGCCGGCCCGCTCGGACCCGCGACGGCCGGCAGGCGAGGATGGCCCGGTGCCGAACCCGGATCGTCGAGTGGTGCGCCCGGTGGTGACCATCGGCAACTTCGACGGCGTCCACCTTGGCCACCGGGCCGTGCTGGCCGAGGCGCGGGAGGTCGCGGGCGCCGGTCCGCTCACGGTCGTCACCTTCGCACCGCACCCCCTGCGGGTGCTGCGCCCGGCGGCGGCCCCGGCGGTGCTGACCCCGACCGACCGCAAGACGGACCTGCTGCGTGCCGCAGGGGTCGACGACGTCGTCGTCCTGCCGTTCACCTGCGAGGTTGCCGCCTGGTCACCGCAGCGGTTCGTCGACGAGGTGCTAGTCGACCGACTACACGCCCGGGCCGTTGTCGTCGGGGAGAACTTCCGGTTCGGCCATGCCGCCGCCGGGGACGTGGCCCTGCTGCGCAGCCTCGGGGAGAGCCGGGACTTCCTCGTCGTCCCGGCGCCGCTGGCCTCGGCCGACGCCGCGAACGTCGGCGGCGGCGGTCGGGTGTCCAGCTCACTGGTCCGCACCCTGGTGGCCGACGGCGACGTCAGTGCGGCGGCCCGGCTGCTCGGGCGGCCGCACCGGGTCAGCGGGCCGGTCGTGCACGGGGACCGGCGCGGCCGCCTGCTGGGTTACCCGACCGCCAACCTCGGGCTCACCGGCGACCTCGCGGTGCCCGCCGACGGGGTCTACGCGAGCTGGCTGACGGTCGAGGCGACGACCTATCCCGCACTGACCTCGATCGGGACCAACCCGACGTTCGCCGGCACCGAACGCCGCGTCGAGGCCTACGTTCTGGACCGCGACGACCTGGACCTCTACGACAGGACCGCGGACCTGGACTTCGTGGACCGGCAGCGGCCGACGATCACCTTCGACTCCGTGGACGCCCTGGTGGCGCAGATGGCCGCAGACGTCGTCCGCGGGCGCGGCACACTGCTGGGCACGACTCGGGCGCCCCGACGCTGATCGGCTCGGCGTGTCGCCGCTGGTAGCATCGGGTGTGCCGTCGATCGGCCGCGGGTGACCACGCGCCTGCACCCCTGGATGCGGGTGTGTGGTCGACACCAAGAGCCCGGCGAGAAGCGCCGGAGCGCCGCGCAACGAGACCGCACCCGACCCGCCACGGCGGTGTACCGGAGCGGGGGAAGCGAGACCTGTGTCGCTCGACACCACTCAGAAGAAGTCCATCCTCGCCGAGTACGGGCTGCACGACAGCGACACCGGCTCGCCGGAAGCGCAGGTCGCCCTGCTCAGCAAGCGCATCCGCGACCTCACCGAGCACCTGAAGGTGCACAAGCACGACCACCACAGCCGCCGAGGCCTGCTGCTGCTGGTCGGCCGCCGGCGTCGGCTGCTGCAGTACGTGGCCCGCGTCGATGTCGAGCGCTACCGCACCCTGATCGGCAGGCTCGGCCTGCGCCGCTGAGTACGTGGAGCGGTCACCCCCAGGCGGGGTGGCCGCTCCTTCCGCGCGAGACACCAGCACGACGGAACACCAGCACGACCCCGGCACGACCCGGGCCCCCACCCGTCGATGCGGGCCGGTCCTCGGTGGTGACTCCCGGGCGGCGCAGATCGTCGGCCACGAGCCGTTGGGTCGCCGCCCGTGGGTCTCGATCGGAGATCGGCGCCGAATCCGGAGCGGGTCCGTGCCCGCCGGGCCGCGGCGACCGGCACCCTGCCGGCCGCAGCCCCGCGAGATCCCTGAAGGAGTTCCATGTCGGTCACCGACACCACCACCGGTTCGAACGGAACCAGCCCGGCCACGAGCAGCACCAGCGCTGCCTTGAGCACCGCGCACGAGGGCGCGCAGGTCGTCACCGCCTCGGCGGTGCTGGACAACGGCGCGTTCGGCACCCGCACGATCCGGTTCGAGGCGGGCCGGCTGGCCAAGCAGGCCAACGGCTCGGTGGCGGCCTACCTCGACGAGGACACGATGGTGCTGTCCGCCACCACGGCGTCCAAACGCCCCAAGGACCAGTTCGACTTCTTCCCGCTGACGGTCGACGTCGAGGAACGGATGTACGCGGCCGGCCGCATTCCGGGCTCGTTCTTCCGCCGCGAGGGCCGCCCCAGCGAGGACGCGATCCTCACCTGCCGGCTGATCGACCGCCCGTTGCGGCCCAGTTTCGTCGACGGCCTGCGCAACGAGATCCAGGTCGTCGTCACCGTGATGGCACTGCGCCCCGGCACCCTCTACGACGTGCTGGCGATCAATGCCGCGTCGATGTCCACCCAGATCGCCGGCCTGCCGTTCTCCGGCCCGATCGGTGGCGTCCGCGTCGCATTGATCGACGGCCAGTGGGTCGCGTTTCCGACCTTTGCCGAGCTCGAGCGCGCCGTTTTCGACATGGTCGTCGCGGGCCGGGTCGTGCTGGACGCCGCCGGCGAACCGGACGTCGCGATCATGATGGTCGAGGCCGAGTCGACGCCCGCGACCTGGAACCTGGTCCGCGGCGGGGCGCAGGCGCCCACCGAGCAGGTCGTCGCGCAGGGGCTGGAGGCGGCGAAGCCGTTCATCGCCCAGCTGTGCGCCGCCCAGCAGCAGGTCGCCGACGTCGCCGCCAAGCCGACGAGTGAGTTCCCCGTCTTCCCCGCCTACGGACCCGACGTCCTGGACGCCGTGTCCGGCGCCGTCACCGAGGAACTGTCCGCGGCGCTGACCATCGCCGACAAGCAGGACCGCGAGACCGAGCTGGACCGGGTCCGCGACCTCGCGAACGACAAGGTCGCCGCGCAGTTCGCCGGCCGGGAGAAGGAGATCGGCGCCGCGCTGCGGTCGCTGACGAAGAAGCTGGTCCGCACCCGCGTCCTGCGCGACGGGGTCCGCATCGACGGCCGGGGGTTGACCGACATCCGCCAGCTGTCTGCCGCCGCGCACGTGCTCCCGCGGGTGCACGGCTCGGCACTGTTCGAGCGCGGCGAGACCCAGATCCTCGGGGTCACCACGCTGAACATGCTCGGGCTCGAGCAGAAGCTGGACACCCTTGCGCCGGAGACGACCAAGCGATACATGCACAACTACAACTTTCCGCCGTACTCCACCGGGGAGACCGGCCGCGTCGGGTCGCCGAAGCGGCGCGAGATCGGGCACGGTGCACTGGCCGAGCGCGCCCTGGTGCCGGTGCTGCCGACCCGGGAGGAGTTCCCCTACGCGATCCGCCAGGTGAGCGAAGCTCTCGGGTCCAACGGCTCCACGTCGATGGGTTCGGTGTGCGCGTCGACGCTGGCGCTGATGTCCGCGGGCGTGCCGCTCAAGGCGCCGGTCGGCGGCATCGCGATGGGCCTGATCTCCGGCGAGGTCGACGGTGAGCAGCGCTACGTCGCCCTGACCGACATCCTCGGCGCGGAGGACGCGTTCGGGGACATGGACTTCAAGGTCGCGGGGACCTCGGAGTTCGTTACCGCCCTGCAGCTGGACACCAAGCTCGACGGCATCCCGGCCTCGGTCCTGGCCTCGGCGCTCACCCAGGCCAAGCAGGCCCGCACCACGATCCTGGCCGTGATGGCCGACGCGGTGCCGGGCGTCGGGGAGATGTCGCCGTTCGCTCCGCGGGTGCTCACGGTCACCATCCCGGTGGACAAGATCGGTGAGGTGATCGGGCCGAAGGGCAAGATCATCAACCAGATCCAGGACGACACCGGTGCCCAGATCAGCATCGAGGACGACGGCACCATCTACATCGGTGCCACCGATGGTCCCTCCGCGGAGGCCGCGCGGCAGATCATCAACGGCATCGCCAACCCGACGATGCCCGAGGTCGGCGAGCGGTATCTGGGCACTGTGGTGAAGACGACGACGTTCGGCGCATTCATCTCCCTGCTCCCGGGCAAGGACGGCCTGCTGCACATCAGCAAGCTGCGCACGCTGGCCGGCGGCAAGCGCGTGGACAACGTCGACGACGTCGTGTCGGTCGGGCAGAAGATCCAGGTGGAGATCACCGAGGTGGACCCGCGCGGCAAGCTCTCGTTGTCCCCGGTCGTCGAAGGGTCCCCGTCGATCGACGGCGCTGGGCAGGCCGCGGCCGACGCCACCGCCTCCGCGTGACCTGCTCGCAGGCGTGCGGCGGTGTGATCGACGCAGCGGCGTGAGCAGCGCCTTCCCGACCGGGCTCGGCGGCACCCGCCGGGCCCGGTCAGGGTCCGGGCTGCTCCAGGCGACCGACCAGCCCGTCGGCTCCACGAGGACGGTGCTCACCGAACGCGACCCGTCCGGTGGGGTGACCGGGTTGGTGAAGCGGACCGTGCTGCCCGGCGGCCTGCGCGTCGTGACCGATGCCGTCCCCGGTGTCCGCTCGGCGGCCTTCGGCGTGTGGGTCGGTGTCGGCTCCCGGGACGAACGCCCCAGCCAGGCCGGCTCCACTCATTTCCTGGAACACCTGCTGTTCAAGGGGACGTCCCGGCGGACGGCGCTGGACATCTCCGCCGAGCTCGACGCCGTCGGCGGGGAGAGCAACGCTTTCACCGAGAAGGAGTACACCTGCTACCACGCGCGGGTCCCCGACGCCGACCTGCCGCTGGCCGTCGACATCGTCTGCGACATGGTCACCTCCTCCCGGGTGACCGCCGCGGACGTCGACGGTGAGCGCTCGGTCGTGCTGGAGGAGATCGCGATGCGCGACGACGACCCCGGCGACCTGGTGCACGACGTCTTCGCCGAGCAGCTGTGGGGCGACACCCCGCTCGGCCGGCCGATCCTCGGCTCGGTGGGGTCCATCACCGGCATGCCGCGCGCCGTCGTCAACGGCTACTACCACCGCCGCTACACCGCACCGCGCATCGTCGCCGCCGCCGCGGGCAACGTGGACCACGCGACGGTGGTGCGTCTGGTCCGCGCCGCGTTCGGTGTCGCCGGCTTCCTGACCGGCGACGCCGGCCCCGAGGTTCCGCGGACGGGGACGCGAGCACCGCTCCCACGACCCGGGGTCACACTGGTGGACCGCCGGACCGAGCAGGCCAACCTGTTGCTCGGCATGCCCGGTCTGTCCCGCACCGACGGCCGTCGGCACGCACTCGCCGTGCTGAACGCGGTGCTCGGCGGCGGGATGTCGAGCCGGCTGTTCCAGGAGATCCGCGAGAAGCGCGGCCTGGCCTATTCGGTCTACTCCTTCGCCGAGCGATACGCCGACGCCGGCATGCTCGGCGTCCAGGTCGGCTGCCAGCCCGGGCGGGCGCGGCAGGTCCTCGGGATCTGCCGCGAGGTCCTCCACGACGTCGCCACCTCCGGAATCACCGCCGACGAGCTGCGCATCGGGAAGGGACAGCTTCGCGGTGCCCTGGTGATGAACCTGGAGGACACCGGATCGCGGATGAGCCGGATCGGCGCCGCGGAGCTGCTGCGGGGCCGGCACATGTCGGTGCCCGACGCCCTGGCCGAGATCGACGCGGTCGAGCTGGACGAGGTGCAGGAGCTGGCGGCCGACCTGTTGTCGGCAGCGCCCTCGCTGGCCGTCGTCGGGCCGTACCGCGACGACAGCGCATTCGCCGACCTGCTGTGAGCACCGATGCGGCAGCGTCAGTGAGCACCGATGCGGCAGCGTCAGTGAGCACCGATGCGGCAGCGTCAGTGAGCACCGCTCAAGAGAGCACCGCACGTGGCGTTGCCGGTGCAAACCAGCCGGCCGGAGCGCTGCGCGTCGTGGAGTCGGGTGGCGCGCCGCTGCGCGTCGCGGTCTTCGGCGCGGCCGGAAGGCTGGGTCAGGTCGTCGCCGCCGCACTGGCCGCCGACCCGCGCACGGACCTGGTGGCGCGCCTCGGCCGGGACACCCCGCGGGCGGTGCTCACCGAGAGCGGTGCCCAGGTGGCCGTCGACGTCACCGTCCCGGGCGCCGTGCTGGCCAACGTCGGAGCCTGCCTGGACGCGGGGCTGCACGTCGTGGTGGGCACCTCCGGGCTCGGGTCGGCCGAGCTGGCCGTGCTCGAGGCGCAGCTGGCGGGGCACGCCGGCCTCGGCGTGCTCATCGCGCCGAACTTCGCGCTCGGGTCGGTGCTGGCCACGCGGCTGGCGGCGACCGCGGCCCGGTTCCTGGCCTCGGTGGAGATCGTCGAGCTGCATCACGACCGGAAGGTCGATGCGCCCTCGGGCACCGCGCGGCGGACCGCCCAGGTGGTCGCGGACGCGCGGGCCGATGCGGGCCTGGGCCTCGTGCCGGACGCCACCGCAGCCGACCCCGACGGCGCCCGGGGTGCTCTGGTCGACGGCATCCGGGTGCACGCCGTCCGGCTGCCCGGCCTGGTGGCGCACCAGCAGGTCCTGTTCGGCGGCACCGGGGAGGTGCTCACGATCCGGCACGACTCGACGAGTCGGGACTCCTTCGCGGCCGGAGCGGTGCTCGCGGCTCTGGCTGTGCCGTCGCGGCCCGGCCTGACCGTGGGGCTCGAGCACGTTCTCGGACTGGCCTGAGCCGTCGGGGTGCGCACCCGGGTCCTCGTCGCGTCCGGCGTGTTCGCTGTCGTCGCCTACGCCGCCGCGGTCGGCTGGCGCGGTGTCCTGCTGGTCGCCGACGGCCGCCCGGTGGCGGTGGCGTTCGGGCTGGCCCTGCTGGTGTTCCCGGTCGTCGGCCTGGCTGCCGTCGGTGCCGAGATCCGTTTCGGGCTGCGCAGCGCCCGGCTCGCGGGCCGGCTCGCAGACGAGGGTGGGCTGCCGCCTGACGAGCTGCCGCGGACGCCGTCCGGTCGGGTCGTGCGTGCTGCGGCCGACGCGGACTTCGACCGGTGGCGGGTCGACGTCACCGCGTCGCCGGCGGACTGGCGGGTCTGGTATCGGCTGGCGCTGGCCTACGACGCGGCGGGGGACCGCCGACGGGCCCGCGGCGCCACCCGGCAGGCGATCGCCCTGGCCCGTCCGCCCGGCAGCCCTCGCGGACCCCGTCGCGGACCCCGTCGCGGACCGGGTCGCCTCGGCCGGGCGGGCCCGTCCGGTTCACAGACGGGTTCGGCGCAGTCGGGTTCACGCTCGGGTTCCGCGCAGGAGGAAGCTGGGGGCGCCCCCGAGGGTTGACCGGGGACGTGGGCGAGCGCGGCGTGGCGCTGCGTCACCGGCGCACCGCGTGATCATGACGGTGCATCACGGATCCACCGGGCGTCGCCGTGGCGCCCGTCGACTGCGGCCGAGCGCCGCCGGAAGGGTGCGTCCATGCCTGAGAGCACGCCCATACCTGACAGCACGTCCGGGCTGGAGAAGACCGTCTTCGTGCTCTACGGGGCAACCGGCGACCTCGCCCACCGGTTGGTGTTGCCGGCCCTGTTCCAGCTCGCGGTCGACGATCTCCTGCCGTCGGACTGGCGGCTGATCGGCAACGGTCGCGGCGACGTCAGCCACGAGGACTTCCGGGGCCGTGTCCAGGCCAGCCTGCAGGAGTTCGGTCCGCAGCCGGAGGGCCAGGTGTGGGAGGAGTTCGCCGCCAAGCTCCTGTTCGCGGGCGGCGGGTTCAACAAGGACGACCCGGGCACGCTGCTGGAGGTGCTTGGGCAGGCCCACGAGCAGCTCGGCGAGCACGGTCAGATGATCCACTACCTGGCCATCCCGCCCAAGGCCTTCCGCGGGATCACCGAGGGCATCGGCCAGCACGGGCTCGCGAGTCACGCCCGGGTCGTGTACGAGAAGCCGTTCGGCACCTCGGCGGCCGAGTTCCGTGAGCTCGACGAGCTCGCGCACTCGGTGTTCGAGGAGTCCGCCGTATTCCGGATCGACCACTTCCTGGGCAAGGAGGGCGCCCAGGACATCGACGTGATCCGCGGCGCGAACGCCATGTTCGGCGCGTCGTGGGACCGGCACAGCGTCGAGTCGGTGCAGATCGATGTCCCCGAGACTCTCGACGTGGGGACGCGCGCCCAGTTCTACGACGGCACCGGTGCGTTCCTGGACATGATCGTCACCCACCTGTTCCAGCTCGCCGCCCAGGTCGCCAAGGAGCCCAGCGGGCCGGACTCGCAGGACGCGGGCGCGGCCCGGGAGCGCGTGATCGGCGCCTTCCGGCCGCTCTCGCCCGACGAGGTGGTCCTGGGTCAGTACGACGGGTACCTCAAGGCCGACGGAATCGCGCCGGACTCGACGACCGACACCTTCGTCGCGGCCCGGCTCTGGGTGGACAACGACAGGTGGCAGGGCGTGCCGTTCCTGCTCCGGACGGGCAAGGCGATGGCCGAGTCGCACCAGCGGGTGAGCGTCGTGTTCCGCCGCCCGGCAGGCGCACCGGAGGGCGCCCGGCCCGCCGTGCTGGCCTTCGAGCTGTCCGGCGAGGGTTCGATCGCGCTGACGCTGACCGCGAAGAAGCCCGGCTCCGGCGAGGAGATGAACCAGGCCACGCTGCAGGTGCCGCTGACGGCGTTCGGCGGCAAGCCGCTGCCCGCCTACTCCCGGCTGGTCCACGACGTGCTCCGCGGTGAGCGCGCGCAGTTCACCACGCCCGACGGGCTGGCGCACGTGTGGGCCGCAGCCGGCCCGCTGCTGGCCGACCGGCCCGAGCTGCAGCAGTACGCCTACGGCTCGTGGGGTCCGGCGGCGGCGGCCGAACTCGCGGCGCCGGACGGCTGGCTCACCGGTCAGTGACCTACCGGCGCCGCTGCAGGCGCTGGCTACTGCTCGTCGGTGAGGCCGGTGTGCAGTCGGACCTGCGACAGCCCGCCGGTGCTGCCCTGCGCGGTTGCGAGTCCATCGGGGATGTCGAGCCGGCGGTGGGCGCCGTCCGGTAGCCAGCCGGCTCCGTCGGCGACGCGGCGCAGCGCGTCGTCGGTGGTCGCCACCCACAGCTGACCGCGGCGGAAGCCGTCGGCTTCCAGCGTGTCCGCGGCCGCCGCAAGCAGGGCGGATGCGAGTTCGTCGTCGGGGCGGGCGGTGTGCAGGGTGAGGACCTCCCCGTCCTCGCCGGCTGTCGCGTCCGGGTCCTCGGCCGGCCCGGTCGCGGTGAAGCCGACGACCAGCGAGCTGCCCGACGTGCCCAGGTCGGCCGCCGCGATGAGCGTCGGTCCACCGGTGGGCGCAGCGGCGGGGACGTCCACCGGACCTTCGGTCGCCACCAGCACGCGGTGGCGGGCCGTCGGCGGGCGGGTCACGGCGGCTCGCCACGCCTGCGCGAGGTCGTGCGCGGCGAGCTCACCGGCGACCTGCGGCGGCAGCGTCGCGCGCAGTGCCACCAGCTGGATGGCGGCGATCGCGTCGACGTCGGCCGCCCAGGCCAGCCGCACGTTGCGCTGCGGGAGCGGCGGCGAGGTCATCCGGGCATGCTCCCACCGGCCTATGCCCCAGCCGCCTGCGCCTCGGGCCCGCCTGCGCCTCGGGCCTGCCTACGCCGTAGGCCCGCGAGCCGTGGAGACCTCGCCCAGGCCTGCGCGGCGAGCAGGGGGCGCCGCCGCCCCGGCTCTAGGGTTGCGGCCGTGCAGCTGGCGGTGCGGGGTTTCCTGTTCGACCTCGACGGGACGCTGCTGGACACCTCCGGGCCGATCGGACGCAGTTGGACCCGATGGGCCGGCGAGCACGAGGTCACCGCCGCCGACTTCGTCCGCGTCGGGTCCCACGGCCGGCGGTCCGTCGACTTGGTCACGGCCCTGGTGTCCCCGGAACGTGCTGCGACAGCTCTGGCCCGCATCCACGCCCTCGAGCTCGCCGACCTGGACGGGATCGTCGCCGTCCGGGGTGCCGCCCAACTGCTGCGCGCTCTCCCCGGGGCGGCCTGGGGGATCGTCACCTCCGGCGACCGCAACCTGGCCACCGCGCGGCTGCGGGCCTCCCAGCTCGCCTTCGCCGTCGACCGGCTGCTGGTGACCGGTGACGAGGTGCACGCCGGCAAGCCCGACCCCGCGCCGTACGCGGCGGGGGCAGCCGCGCTCGGGCTGGAGCCGGCCGACTGTCTGGTCGTCGAGGACGCGCCCGCCGGGATCGTCTCCGGGGTTGCCGCCGGGGCCCGGACCCTGGCGTTGACCACCACCGTCACCCGCGAAGAGCTGACGGCCGCCGACGTGGTGGTCGCCGACCTCACCGCCGTGCGCGTCCTGTCGGTGGCGGACGGCATCGTCACTGTGACCGTGGACGGCGCACCCGTCGTCACTGTCGCCGTGGACGGCGCACCCGTCGTCACTGTCGCCGATCCGGGGCCGCCGCCCCCAGTCCCAGGAGCCCGCCCGTGAAGGTCGTCGAGCCGCAGGTGTTCCTCGTCGCCCGGCCCCAGCTGGACCATGCGGCGCTGGGCGAGTACCTCGCCCAGGTCGGCGGCTCCGACTGGCTCGCGCGCCTGGACCGCGGGGAGCTGGACAGCGATGCGTTGGACGAGGCTGAGCTGGACGGCGGTGCGCCGGACGGGGGTGCGCTGGACGGGGGTGCGCCGGACGGCGGGCGCCCCCGGCCCGGTGGCGCGGACGCGCAGGATCTCTCCGAGGCGGCCGGGCGGATGTGCTACCGCTCCTGGGAGCCGGGCCTGAACCCCAACGTCACCAAGATCCGTACCGATCAGACCGCCTACCTGCGCAACGTGCTCGCCAGTGCCCACGGCTCGGTCCTGGAGCACGCGAACTTCAGCTTTGTGCTCCAGGACGTCTCCCGGGTGCTCACCCACGAACTGGTCCGGCACCGCGCGGGTGTTGCCGTCTCCCAGGAGTCGCTGCGGTATGTGCGGTTGACGGAGCTGCCGTTCTGGTTCCCCGGCTGGGCCCAGGAGGACCCGGAGCTGTTCGAGCGGGCGAGTGCGGTGCTCACCGGGCTCGAGGAGTTCCAGGAGTGGATGACCGGCCACTTCGGCCTGGCGGAGAGCGGCGTGGACTTCGCCGAGAAGAAGCACAAGACCTCGTTCATGCGCCGGTTCGCGCCCGAGGGTCTGGCCACCGGCCTGGTCTGGACCGCCAACGTCCGCACGCTGCGGCACGTCATCGCGATGCGGACCGCGCCGGGCGCCGAGGAGGAGATCCGGCTCGTGTTCGGCCAGGTCGCGCGACTGATGGTGGCCGAGGCGCCGGCGCTGTTCGGCGACTTCGCCGAGCAGGACGGCACGTGGGAGCCGCGCTGGCGCAAGGTCTGATCGAGCCCGGCCGGCTGCCCCCCGGGCTCCGGTGACGCCGGGTTCGGAGTTCTGGGTCCGGAGTTCTGGGTCCGGAGTCCTGGGTCCGGAGTCCTGGGTCCGGAGTCCTGGGCCCGCAGTCAGGACGGGCGGGGCCGACCGCCGATGCGGGCAGGTCGCGGTCATCGCCGGTCACCGCGGCGACGACGCGCACGCGCTGTCGGGCCTCGACGGTAGGTTTCGACCCGTGACAGGACAGGGCGCGGCCGCCAGCGCAACCGGAAACGCACCCGCCAGTTCGGGCGGCGCCACCACCGGCGGTGCGGTGGGCGGGACCGCCCCGTTCGGCACCGTCGGCACCGCCATGGTCACCTGTTTCGCCGACGACGGCGGCCTGGATCTCGATGCGACGGGCTCGGTGGCGGCGCACCTGCTCGACACCGGGCACGACCTGCTGGTCGTCAACGGCACCACGGGGGAGTCGGTCACGACCAGCGACGCGGAGAAGGCTTCGGTCCTGCGCGTCGTGCTGGAGGTGGCGACCGGCCGGGCGGTCGTGCTGGCCGGCGTCGGCACCGCCGACACGGCACATAGCATCGAGCTCGCCCGGGCGGCCGCGGCCGCGGGCGCGGACGGGCTGCTGGTCAACACCCCGTACTATAACAAGCCGCCCCAGTCCGGTCTGCTCGCGCACTTCACGGCCATCGCCGACGCGACCGACCTGCCGGTGATGCTGTACGACATCCCCAGCCGGGCCGGGGTGGCGATCGCCACCGACACTCTGCTCCGGCTCGCCGGTCACCCGCGGATCGTGGCTGTCAAGGACGCCAAGGGCGACCTTGCGGGCACAACGGCGGTTCTCGCGGCCGGCGGCCTCGCCTACTACAGCGGAAACGACGAGTTGAACCTCGCGCTGCTGGCCGTGGGGGCGGTCGGGGTCGTGTCCGTCGTCGGGCATGTCGCCGGCCGCTGCTACCGCGAGATGGTCGACGCGGTCGCCGCCGGCGACCTACCGACCGCACGGCGCACCGACCGGCGGTTGGCCCCCGCCGTCCGCGCCATCATGACGAGAACTCAGGGAGCCATCATGGCCAAAGCCGCACTCCAGCTGATCGGGGTCGTGCCCGGCCGCACCATGCGCCTGCCGCTGCTGGCGGCCACCGACATTGAGCTCGCCGAGCTGGCCGCAGACCTGCGGGTCGCCGGGCTGCTGGGCGCCGGTCCGGTGGGTGCCGGGCCATCGACGCCCGTTTCCACCCGGCCTGGGGCCGCCGCGTGAACGCGATCGACATCACCGTCCCGGGCAGCCCGTCAGCCCGGGCCCGGCTGCCGGTCCCCCGGCCGCTTCGCCGGGGGACGCTGCGCATCACCCCGCTCGGCGGGTTGGGCGAGGTCGGCCGGAACATGACCGTGTTCGAGCTCGACGGCCGGCTGCTGATCGTCGACTGCGGCGTCCTGTTCCCCGAGGACCACCAGCCCGGCGTCGACCTGGTGCTGCCGGACTTCGAGCTCATCCGGGACCGGCTGGGCGACGTCGAGGCGCTGATCCTCACGCACGGCCACGAGGACCACATCGGCGGCGTGCCCTACCTGCTGCGCGAACGGCCGGACCTGCCGATCGTCGGCACCCGGCTGACCCTGGCGATGACCGAGGCGAAGCTGCGCGAACACCGGATCCGGCCGCTGGAGCTCACCATCGCCGAACGCACGAGCGAGACCTTCGGGCCGTTCCGCTGCGAGTTCGTGGCCGTGAACCACTCGATCCCGGATGCCGTCGCGGTCGCGATCCACACCAGTGCCGGCAGTGTCCTGCACACCGGGGACTTCAAGCTCGACCCCACCCCGCTGGACGGCCGCGTCACCGATCTGCGCCACCTCGCCCGGCTCGGGGAAGCGGGCATCGACCTGCTGATGATCGACTCGACCAACGCCGAGGTCTCCGGGCACACCGCGTCCGAGCGCGATGTCGGGCCGGCGCTGCGTCGAGCGGTTGCCGAGACCCGCGGGACAGTCGTCGCCGCCGCGTTCAGCTCCCACATCCACCGCGTGCAGCAGCTGGTGGACGCCGCGGTAGCGCACAAGCGCAAGGTCGCGTTCGTCGGGCGCTCGATGCTGCGGACGATGACCATCGCCCGCGAGCTGGGCTACCTCACGGTGCCGCCGAACACCCTGGTCGACATCCGCACGGTGGCCGACCTGCCGCCGGACCGCGTGCTGGTGATCTGCACCGGCTCACAGGGGGAACCGTTGTCGGCGCTGGCCCGGATGGCCGGCGGTTCCCACGCCCAGGTGACGCTCGGGCCGAGCGACACCGTCATCCTCGCGGCGGGGACGGTGCCGGGCAACGAGGTGGCCGTGTCCCGGGTGATCAACGGGATCGTCGGGTGCGGGTCGCGGATCGTGCATCGGGACAACGCGTTCGTCCACGTGTCCGGGCACGCCCGGGCCGGTGAGCTGCTGATCGTGCACGACACGGTCGGGGCGAAGCAGGTCATGCCGGTACACGGCGAGCTGCGGCACCTGACCGCCAACGCCGGGTTGGCCGTGTCGACCGGCGTCGACCCCGAGCGGGTCCTGATCGGCGGCAACGGTGTCAGCGTCGACCTGACCGACGGGAAGGCGCGGATCGCCGGGGCGGTGCCGTGCGGGTACCTCTACGTCGACGGCCGCGGGGTCGGCGAGGTCGACGAGGAGTCGCTGCGCGACCGGGTGACCCTGGGCGAGGAGGGCTTCGTCCTCGTGGTCACCGTCGTCGACACCGTCGCCGGGATCATCGTCTCCGGCCCGGATGTGTCCTCCCGCGGGTTTGCCGAGAACCCGGCCATGTTCGACGACGTCAAGCCCAAGCTGGCCGACGCGCTCACCCGCGCCATGGCAGCTGGAGACCGCGAGCCGTACGCCCTGCAGCAGGCGATCCGCCGGGTGCTCGGCCGCTGGGTCGCCGATGCACACCGGCGCCGGCCGATCATCATCCCGGTCGTCGTCACCACCTGACCCGCGCGCGGTCCGCGGGCCGTGACTGGTGTGACAGCTGAGGCTGACGGGGTGTTTCCCGTAGTCTTCGCCGGGTGACCGGGTCAGGAATGCGGCCAGCCGTGGACTGCAGGGGCGGCTGATGAGTGCCCGCCCGGCCCGGACTGCGGCCGGCGAAGCCGACCGCCGGCGCGACGACGGGCCCCCCCGACGCAGGCCTTCCGACGACCGGGCAGGAGCTCGACCTGTCCGGTCCGTCGCCGGAGGGTCCAGCCGGGCCGTCCGCCCCAACGAGGACCACCCGGCCCGGTCCGCGCGGGCGAACCGCGGTTCCCGTCAGGAAGGTTCGACGGACCGGGCGACCCGCGCGAGGGCCGTGGGATCTCCCGACCGCCCGGGCGGTGCCACCGCAGCGCGGGCCCGGGTCGGCCATGAGCCGGTCCCTCGCGGGCGAGGGACGACGACGCGGTCCGTCGCCGGTCGCGGCGCCTCCCCGGCGGGTCGCGGCGCCTCCGCGGCGGGTCGCGGCGCTTCCCCGGCGGGTCGCGGCGCCTCTCACAGCCCGGCCGACCGGCGGACGCCCGGTCGGCGCCCGGACCGCCGGACCGGACCGTCCGCCGGCCGCCGTGTCGTACGCGCCGTGGCCCGACTGGTCGCGGGCGCCTGGACGACCACAGCTCGTGGAATCGGCTGGACGGTCCGGCGGGTCGGCAGCGCTCCCGCCGACGCGCCCGCGGATCACCGCCGCGACGGGACCGCCCTGGCGTTGCTGGCATGTGCCCTGGTAGCGGCGGTGGCCACCTGGTCCGGCGGTGCCGGAACCGGCGCGCTGCGGGTGGTCGACGTCGGTGCCCGGTCGGTGCTGGGACTGGGCGCATTCGGCCTGCCCGTTCCGCTCGGGGTCGCGGCGGTGCTGCTGTTCCGCCGCCGTCCGGAGACCTCTCGGGTGGCCCGGCTGGCGCTCGGCTGGACGGCCACCACCGCCGGCCTGCTCGGCGCGGTGTCCGCAGTACGCGACGTCCCGGCGCCCGGAACCGACACTGCCGGCATGCGCGCCGCCGGAGGTGGGGTGGGCTACGTCGTGTCCTCCTTCCTCAGCCAGCTCGTCGGGGTCGTCCTCAGCGTCCCGCTGCTCGTGCTGCTCGCGGTGTTCGGCGTGCTCGTCGTCACGTCGACGCCCGTCCGCGCCGTCCCGGCTCGCCTCGGTGCGGGCTGGGCGTCGCTGCGGGACCGGACCGGCCTCGGTGGGTCCCGGAGACGCCCCCGTGGGGGGTCACCGCCGGACGGCGTCGAGCAGGACGAGTGGGACGCCTCGTCCGGGTGGTCGGGGGAGGACGCCTACGACTCACCGTTGGTCGCCGACCGGCCGGGTACCGCAGCCGGACCGGCCGACGGCACCCAGCCCGGCGGTGAACGTGTCGACCACTGGACCGACCTGCACCCCGACCACGGCGGCGACCCGCCACCCGACCCGGGTGGCGACGGTGGCCGTCAGCGCGACCCCGACCCGGGTGGCGACCGGGGCGCCCCGATCTTCGCCGATCCGGCCCTCGCCGATCCGGCGGGCGAGCACCCGCGACACAGCTCCCTGGGTGTCGTCGAGGGGTTCGGGACCGACGGTGAACCGACCGTGCTCGTCGGGCGGCGCACCGGCGCGACGGCCATGGCCGGCAGCCCGACAGCGGGTGTCGGAACGGGCGTGGCAGCGGGTGCCGGGGCCGGCTCCGCGCCCGCGGCCGCGGCAGTGGTCTCCGGGGCCGCCGAGCCGGCGGCCGGCGCGCCCGCGATGGGTCGCCATGGTCAGGCCTACGTCCTGCCCCGGGCGGCGCTGCTGGAGGAGGGCTCGCCGCACCGGGCCCGCAGCCGGGCCAGCGACGCCGTCGTGGACCGGCTGCAGGACGTGCTCACCCAGTTCGCGATCGACGCCGCCGTCACCGGCTACACCCGCGGACCGACCGTCACCCGGTACGAGGTGGAGCTCGGTCAGGGCATCAAGGTCGAGCGGGTCACCGCCCTGGCCAAGAACATCTCCTACGCCGTCGCCAGCGCCGAGGTCCGGATCCTCTCGCCGATCCCCGGCAAGTCGGCCATCGGTATCGAGATCCCCAACACGGACAAGGAGACGGTCAGCGTCGGGGACGTCCTGCGGTCGCCGTTGTCCACCCGGGACCCGCATCCGATGGTCGTCGCGCTCGGCAAGGACGTCGAGGGCGGCTTCGTTGTTGCCAACCTGGCGAAGATGCCGCACCTGCTGATCGCGGGCGCCACCGGCTCGGGCAAGTCCAGCTGCATCAACAGCCTGATCACCTCTGTGCTCACCCGGGCCACCCCCGAGCAGGTCCGCCTGGTCCTGGTGGACCCCAAGCGCGTCGAGCTGTCCAATTACGCCGGCATCCCGCACCTGGTCACACCGATCATCACCAATCCGCGCAAGGCGGCCGAGGCCCTGCAGTGGGTGGTCCGGGAGATGGACCAGCGCTACAACGACCTGGCCGCTTTCGGGTTCCGGCACATCGACGACTTCAACCAGGCTGTTCGGTCCCGTGCGGTGAACCCGCTCCCCGGTAGTGAGCGGGTGCTCTCCCCGTATCCGTACCTGCTGGTGGTCGTCGACGAGCTGGCCGACCTGATGATGGTCGCCCCGCGCGACGTCGAGGAGTCTGTCGTCCGGATCACCCAGCTCGCCCGTGCCGCGGGCATCCACCTGGTGCTGGCCACCCAGCGGCCATCGGTCGACGTGGTGACCGGGTTGATCAAGGCGAATGTGCCGTCCCGGTTGGCGTTCGCGACGTCCTCGGTGACCGACAGCCGGGTGATCCTGGACCAGCCCGGCGCGGAGAAGCTGGTCGGCCAGGGCGACGGGCTGTTCCTCCCGATGGGCGCCAACCGACCGATGCGGATCCAGGGCGCCTGGGTTACCGAGAACGAGATCCGCGCCGTCGTGGCGCACTGCAAGGCCCAGGGTGACGCGCAGTACCGCGACGACGTCGTCAGCGCTGCACCGGCGCCGGGCCGCGACGTCGACCCGGAGATCGGCGACGACCTGGATGTGCTGCTCGCCGCGGTCGAACAGGTCGTCAGTACCCAGCTCGGCTCGACCTCGATGCTGCAGCGCAAGCTGCGGGTTGGCTTCGCCAAGGCCGGTCGGCTGATGGACCTGATGGAGACGCGCGGCATCGTCGGACCCAGCGAGGGCTCCAAGGCACGGGAGGTGCTGGTCGGCGCCGACGAGTTGCCGGCGGTGCTCGCCGACGTCCGCGGCGGCTGAGGTTCTCCGGCCGCCGCGGTCGAGCCGGCGGAGGGCCGGCCGGTGCCGACGGCAGGGCCGGGACGCTTCTAGGCTGGCGACCCGTGTCCGCTTCCCCGTCGACCACAGCCCGTCCGTCGACATCAGCCCGTCCATCGACTGCTGCCCTGCCCGGCCGGTTGACCGTGGCGATGGTGAGCCTGGGCTGTGCCCGCAACGAGGTGGACTCCGAGGAGCTCGCCGGCCGGCTGGCCGACGGCGGGTTCGACATCGTCGCCGACCCCGCCGACGCGGACACGGTGGTCGTCAACACCTGCACGTTCATCGAGTCCGCGAAGAAGGACTCGGTCGACACGATCCTGGCCGCCGCCGACGTCGCGGGCGGTGGCCGCGCCGCCGGCCGACCGGACGCGACGGTGGTCGCTGTCGGCTGCATGGCCGAGCGCTACGGCACCGAGCTCGCCCAGGCGTTGCCGGAGGCCGCTGCGGTCCTCGGCTTCGACGCCTACCCCGACTTCGCCGACCGCCTGCGCCGGATCGTCGGCGGCGAGCGGCCGGACAGCCACGTCCCCCGCGACCGGCGTGCGTTGCTCCCCCTGAGCCCGGTCGCCAGGGCCGGAGCCGCGGCCGCGGCCTCGATCCCCGGACACGGCGTTGGACAGGCGCGGATCGCCGGCGACGTCGTCGCGCTCGGCGCGGCTCCGGCGTCGGGCCCCCGCCCGGTCCGGCGGCGGCTCACCGGCGGTCCGCTGGCCTCGGTCAAGCTCGCGTCCGGCTGTGACCGGCGGTGCGCCTTCTGCGCAATCCCGGCCTTCCGCGGCGCGTTCGTGTCCCGGGTTGCCGAGGATGTGCTGGCCGAGGTCGAGTGGCTGGCCGCGGACGCCGTGCGGGAGGTGTTCCTGGTCAGTGAGAACACGACCAGCTACGGCAAGGACCTCGGCGACCTGCGCTCGCTGGAGCGGCTGCTGCCCCGGCTGGCCGCGGTCGACGGGATCGAGCGGGTCAGGGTTTCCTACCTGCAGCCGGCGGAGATGCGCCCCACCCTGGTCGACGCGCTGTGCGGCACGGATGGCGTGGTGCCCTACTTCGACCTGTCGTTCCAGCACGCGTCCGGGCCTCTGCTGCGGCGGATGCGCCGGTTCGGGGACCGCGGCGCGTTCCTCGACCTGCTCGCCGGCATCCGCCGGCACCGCCCCGCGGCCGGCGTGCGCAGCAATGTCATCGTCGGCTTCCCCGGGGAGACCGAGGCCGACGTCGCGGAGCTGACGGCCTTCCTGTCCGCCGCGCGGTTGGACGCCGTCGGCGTCTTCGGGTACTCCGACGAGGAGGGCACCGAGGCAGCCTCGTTGGACGGCCACCACGGCCAGGCCGAGATCGACGACCGGGTTGCGGCGGTGTCGTCCCTGGTCGACGAACTGGTCGCGCAGCGCGCGGAGGAGCGCTTGGGCGAGCGGATGCGGGTGTTGGTCGAGCGGGTCGAAGCCGACGGAACTGTCGAGGGCCGCGCGGAGCACCAGGGCCCGGAGGTCGACGGGGTCACCACCGTGGTCGGCGCACCGGGGGCCCAGGTCGGGGACCTGGTCGAGGTCCGAGTGACCGGCAACGACGGCGTGGACCTGATGGCAGTCCCGTTTGCTGCCGGCCGGCCGGCCGGTACCGGCGGTCCCGGCCGGTGTGGGTAGCGGCCGCTAACCTTGCGCGATGGCCGACCCTGGGACCGCCACGGCCGCGCCGGGCCGCCCACCGACCGCACCCGCCGCGCCGGTCAGCAGGTTGAACGCCGCGAACATGTTGACCCTCGGGCGGTTCCTGCTGGTCCTGCCGTTCGCGCTGGTCCTGTTCGCCGGTGGCGGCCACTCCACCGGCTGGCGGATCGCCGCTACCGGGGTGTTCCTGTTCGCCTCGGCCACCGACCGCGTCGACGGGCAGGTGGCCCGCCGGTACGGCCTGGTGACCGACCTCGGGAAGTTCGCGGACCCGCTCGCGGACAAGGTCCTGACGGGGATGGCGCTGATCGGCCTTTCCGTGCTCGGCGACCTGTGGTGGTGGTTGACCGTGACCGTTCTCGTCCGTGAAGTCGGTGTGACGGCGATCCGCTCCGCGGTGGCCCGGATCGCCGTGATCCCCGCCAGTCGGGGCGGCAAGGCCAAGACGGTGCTGCTCACCGTCGGGATCACGCTGCTGCTGTTCCCGCTCGACGGCCCCGTGAAGGTGGCCGGACTGGTCACGCTGGTCGCGGCGGCGGTGGTGTCGTCCGTTACCGGCGTGGACTATGCAGCGCGGGCGGCGCGGCTCGTCCGCTCTCGGTGACCGGACCGTCGGACGCGGCGCTGGCCGCTGCCGGACGACCTCCCCCATCGGACCAGTCCGCAGCGGCCTCGGCGGTCGTCGCCCTCCTCATGACCGCGGGCTGGACCGTCGCGGTCGCCGAATCGCTCACCGGTGGTCTCCTCGGAGCCGCCCTGACCTCGGTCCCCGGCTCGTCAGCCGTCTTCCGGGGTGGCGTGATCGCATACTCGACGGACCTCAAGCACACGCTGCTGGGCGTCGCAACCGAGCTGCTCGAGACCGAGGGGGCCGTTGCCACCCAGACGGCGCGGGCGATGGCCGACGGGGTGCGTGGCCGGCTGGCCGCTGACTGCGGGATGGCCACCACCGGGGTCGCCGGACCCGGCCCGCAGGGCGGCCACCCGGCAGGTGAGGTGCACGTCGCGGTCACGTGGCCGGCGGGAACAGCATCCGCCGTCCTGCAGTTGGACGGTGATCGGGCGGCGGTCCGGAGCGCGACGGTCGATGCCGTGCTCGAGCTGTTCACTCGATCGGTGACGGCAGTGGTCGCCGCGCCTGACCGGGCCGGGGGTGGGGACTCCGGTCGGTGAGCGTGGCCTGCCGTTACTCTCGACAGACCGCCGAGACGGCGGCGAGGACTGCGCGGGGACGAAGGGGAGGGTGCGGATGATCCTGTTGCGGCGGACGCTCGGTGAGGTTCTGCGCCGGCACCGGACCTCCCAGCACCGGACCCTGCGCGATGTGTCCGACGCCGCGCGCGTCAGCCTGGGCTACCTGTCAGAGGTCGAACGCGGCCAGAAGGAACCGTCGAGCGAGTTGCTCGCATCGATCTGCGCGGCGCTCGACGTCCCGTTGTCCACCGTGCTGCGCGAGGCCAGCGACGAGATCACCCTGGCGGAGACGGCCGCATCGATGTCCGCGCGTCCTGCGCCCACCCCGGTCCTCAGCCGCCGGATCGGCGGCCGGCTGGTCGTCCCGCCGCGGGTGCGCATCGCGCCGGACGGGCCGCGGGTCGATGCCCGGCTCACCGGTGCCGCGGCCTGATCGTCCTCCCCTGCACGCCGTGCCGGGTGCAGCCGACGGCGCTCGCCGTCAGCGGGCTGGCGTGGAGCGGGCGCAATAGCATCGACGGGACGTCCTCATCCCCGTGCGCGACGGGCTGGTCAAGGGTGAGTCTCCGAGCGACTTCAGCGCCGGATCGACAAGACCGGGGACTGCGACCCGGTGTTGCACGACCAGTTGATCGCGGCAGCCGAGGAGATCCAGGAGCAGTCCTGGTGGTTCCAGGCAATGGACGCCTGAGCCTGGATCCACCGTCCCGGTAGTTGATCTTCGGGCTTGAGGCTTTCGGATCTCTGATGGTGTCCGGGCAGCGGCGGTCCGCCGGTCTGCCCGGCGTTTCCACTTCGGCCTCGTGTCGGT